>Ga0209677_100017_pt1 | contig 472564 bp, 484 predicted proteins | sample AraplaCvi_mCL_r2_2_FD_184285 | JGI IMG/M metagenome (GOLD analysis project Ga0209677, IMG submission 184285) | Arabidopsis root microbial communities from North Carolina, USA - plate scrape CL_Cvi_mCL_r2 (SPAdes) (version 2) | ecosystem: Host-associated > Plants > Roots > Endosphere | place...
GTTGACGAAATCGGGCGCTTCGATCAGGGCGGGATCGAGCAGACCTGGCCGACTTTGCAACGCGTCCTGTCCCAGCTCTTGGTGGCCAACCCGGCGTTGATGGACCCCCGCCTGCACTTCGCGTTGACAGCCCCGCAGCTCGTCGGCGCCGGCATCGCGCCTCGGGGATTCACCAGCGTCGGCTGCGCGCTTGCCGCGATGTCATGCGCCAGCCTACCATCCACCGCTCACGGTATTGATGAGCACAAGCTATCCGATTGGGCTCAACTCCCTGTCGTGCGCCGAGGTCTGACCGCAGTCGCGCCGGACGTCGCACTCGATGGAGACTCCAGCCGGTTGCGCAGTGCGCCGTTGCTGGTCGCGTGCCAGTTTCGGGCCGCCGTGCCGGAGGCGACACGCGGCGCCTTCTTCTGCTCATTGCTCGAGCTCAGCAACCATGTGGTCGAACGCGGCAATCCGCCGCTGATTCACTTGACGCAGACCGACCTCTTGCCGTTCTTCAACGCCCTCTCCCGAGTCTTCATCGACTTCTGCCAAACGGGCAAGGAACTTGGTGAGCGTGCGGGCGACAAGAGTGGTGTCGCGGCAGAGCGCTTCTACGCAGCGTTGCGTTTGCGCGCACTCGATACCGTCCACGTGCCAGGCTACCCGGTCGCAGCCGCAAGCGGAAGCGACCTCCTGCGCGCGATCCGCATTGCGGAGGTCGACAACTTCATGTTCGGTGGTGTCGGCGCCGCCGGCAGATTCGGCGACATCAAGAGCCCAGCGGACGTCGACGCAGGTGCTCGTGCCTTTGTCACTCAGCTCGCGGAGTCTGGACTTGTCAGCCCCATCGCGCGCGCTGCCAGCCACACGCTCTCCCTCGTGTGCGGTGAGATGCGCAAGGATGCACCCCTCCCGGCCTGCACCGCAGAGGCGGCCTACAGCTTCCTGCAGGCTCTTCATGACATCTCGCAAGAAGCGCGGGTCGAGCCCGAGGTCTTTGCCGCGCGCGCTCGACGGGACGCGTTCTCGAGCATGGGCGCGGGCGGCGACGCCGGCGGCGCGCAGACATGGATGGAGGCCGCCTCGATGCTCCAGACGCGAGTGTCGATGAAGCGCATCATCGAGCCCGTCACACTGGTCGCTCAGACTGAGCGGCCCGACGGCCGCGGCGCACCGGGGCGCCGTCGCGCCCTGTGAGCGACTTGAAAATCCAGCACGCACGAGCCACATCCAGACATGACCGAAGACAACAGGAACGAGGACGGCCCAACCCGACCATCTCAGGAAGCGGCCGAGGCTGCCGTCGAAGCGTTTTTGACGACCGAGTTCGGTGAAGACGCCCCGACTGCTTGCGTGATCGAGGACGGGGACACCAGCTATGCGTTCTACGTCCTGGATCACGACACGACGTCCTATGTGCATTCCGACCTGCGCATCGAGTGGTACGGCACCAGCTGGGTCTCCAACCCCAGCCAGTACGCCATCGAGTTGCATCAGGAGCGAATGCGCTTCTTCAAGGAGACCAACGCCGACCTGCTGACGCGCCTGGCATCCGAAGCCATAGCCCATCATGCGAACTTGGACGAGCTATTCACGGAGGCGGTTGAGCTTCTCAAGAGCAGCTTGATCGATTCCGCAGTTCATTCGGCAGACAACGACCCCGAGTATCGAGAGCAGGTGGCGGCCGAATGCACCGCCTGGGCCAACCTCAACGCGCGAGGCGATCTGGCCACTGACTTGGCTGTGCTCCTGATGATGCACGGCTCGGCCGCGGGCGCGCTGCGGCTGCGCGAGTCCGTTGCCTGGTTGACTGCCGCGCCGGCGGCATCTCTCCAGGCGTCCGGCGCGGTGCGGCCGCGGTAAATCCAGGCTCGAGCAATGATGTCTGTTCCCCCCTCCTCCAAGCCGACTGCAGCAGGCGCGACGAATGCACCGCTCAACATGAGCAAGCCCGACATCCTGCTGCGACAGCTTCGTGCACCGGAATACGCAGCCGCACTGCGAATGCCATTCGACGCGGACAGCGCCAACGGTTCGCCTGATTCGCCAAGGTATCCCCACGCGATTGCGCTGAGTGCGTTCTTTCGCGCCGGCACAGCGTCAGCTCGCGAGAAGTGGGCGCTTTGCCTTCTCGAAATGGTCGACCAACGGCTGCCCTACAACGAGACGGGCGGCCAAGCCCAGATCGCCTACCACTTCTGCGTTGGAAGATGGAAGCCAACGTCTGATGCGCCGACTGCTCCAGTCGTGGCGCTGTTCATGGCTTACCGAAAGGCGGGGCTCATCGACCTCGACGCCAGACTCGTCGACGACAACTTGCCCAGGCAGACGCCTTTGGAAATTGCGATCAAGAGCGACAACGAGCATGCGGCGAAAATGCTCGTCAAATTTGGCGCCTCGCTCGACATTCGTGCTGAAGGCTACGGCGAGGAGCCGCTCGACGCTCACGAACTCGCACTTCGCGAAGGGATGGGCGCGGTGGCGGCGGCGATGACCGAGCGCGAGATGCTGGGAAACCTGCGGACAACTTCCATCGCGGCTGCGGAGACAGCGCCAGGCCCGAGAAGGACGCCACTATGACCTGCGCGCTTTTGACAGCCCGTGAGCTCGAGGAGCTCAACAGGCTGTCACGTGAGAGCGGCTGTCACTGCTCAAGCGCATACGACCAGAGCCTGGTCAACGCGATCCACAAGCTCACCGGGCGGCGTCCGAAGGTGGATGACGACGACCTCCACCTGGTGGTTGCAAGCGCCGAACACCTGAAGCCTGCGCGTCTCACCCACCACCTGAAGACGCTTGCCAACGTCAGCGCCAATCCAATCGACCGCCTGAGCACCTGTCTGTGGCTCATGGAGTGCATGGACTCGCAGGCGGCCGAAGAAGCCTTGTGGCAAGCAGGCCACGCCGATGGAATCCTGCCAAGCTCTCTCACCAGGCGCGACGTGCAGCGCGTCATCGACGACGTGCTCTTGGCGTACCCAGTTCTCATGGACAACCGCATCCTGTTCAGCGTACGGGAGGACGGTCTATTCGACGAGGTGAGCGAACTGAGCGTCGCAGCCGCCTTGGCGAACTCGGCACACGCGGCCCTTCCCTCGCCCACGAATGGGCACAGCGCTCTAGCCATCGCAGAATTCGCGACGCATCCATGCACGCGCGCCGGCCTCCTTCGTACGACGCCAAGGACTCCTACGAGTTCGAGCGGCCTGCATGGATGCCTTCCTATGGGCATCGCCGCGACAGACAGGAGCTTGTCGGACTGGCCGCGCGACGAGTTCCTGGAGGCCGCCATCTCGCTCAGCGCTGCGGCGATAGCTGCTGGGCAAGAGCCCCTGATCGATCCCGGCTGGGAGTGCAACGCAAACCAGCGATTCGCATTTCCCCATTTCGCGCGCGTTTTCTGGAGCCTGGCTCTTGGCCAAGCGGGGGAGTCGCCACTGGCAGGGCCTGCCTTCCTGAGAATCGCGAGCCTGCCCGCACTCGTGCCGCCTTCGGCAGGGCCGGCGATTTCGTCGATGCACAAGGGCGACCCGCGAAGCCTCAGCAGCATCCACGATGCCATCGCTCTTGCCGTCGACACGAAATTGTTCGGGTGGGCGGACGCAGGCATGATGTCTTCGCGGGCGGTGACGGTACTGCCAGATGACCTCACGGCGAACACGCTGCGCACCATCGATTGCCTCGTGACGACCGGGCTGTGCTCTGACCGAGCTGCCGCCGCTGCTTGGCTGCGCGACTCGGCAATTGGGATTCCACGCGTTCGCCTGGCCATGCCGCCGTGCCCGCCCGCCGGCGGCCATCTGGCTGACGCGTTCATTGGGGCGCTCCTGCTCGCTGACCCCGATATGGACTTTTCTTCCACCACCGCACTGGACATAGCCCAGGCGGCTGTCCCGACGGCGTACGTGGAATGCTGGCGCACGAGCCTGAGCGCTGTGCGCGTACAGCGAGCCATGCAGCGCACGATCCAAGGCGTGGCGCCAGAACGCGCGCCAGAGAGCGCTCGCAGAAGCTCCCTGTGACGGCAGTGCTCCCTGCGGAGCTTGCAGTCAGTCCCCCACCAGGTGCGCCGCGCAACCCGAGCCACACGGCGCTCAAGCTCGGTGCGGAGCGCGACACCCCTCCTGGCCAGCCTGCCAACCGCTTGTTCATGGCAGTTGGGCGAGCTGGCGGCGAGGGGCAGCTCTCAGCTATCTCCTTGGTCGGTCAGTACTTCCCATCAGGCGCTGTCAGGACGGAGGGAAAGCCTGGCTCGCCCGGCTCCTTGATCCGCTGAAGCTCGCAAGCCAGCTGGCCCTGAATGACCCACACTGCGGCGTCCCGGGCGCTCGCCTTGGGAAACCAACTCTGAACGCGAACGTGCCAGTAAAGCCTGGCGAGCGCTTCGGGTTCTTTGCCCGTCACAGTTCTGCGTCCGCCGGGCAGCTCAGCCGGCGGTTCGTCGCAAAGCGGCCCGAAGGTCTGAGGATTCGCCTTCATCCAGTCGCGAACGTCGCGCAGGTACGCGACGCAGGCGGACGATTCGGCCGCGCACTCGTTCAGCATCGTCTTGGCCGGGATGGTCGCCGAAGGCGGTTGCGCTGCCCACGACGACGCAGAACACAGCAGCAGGAACGTCGGAGCGAGGATTCGGATCAAGCTGGATCGGGTCATTCGGCGGCTGAAGGCAGGCATGGATGAGCGGCCGCATGCTACCAGCGCAAGCGCAGCTTCAGCGGGAAACCCTTCCCTGTGACAGTATGGCGGGGTCGCCGATCACTCAGAAGCGACCAGGCCCTCGCTGCGGAGGGCCTGGGAGGGTGCCGTTGATAAGGGCGCGGGCTCAGCCGTACCGATAGCGGCCACGGCTGCGCTCGAACGAGTGAGCGCGGCGGATCGGCTGCGGCGGTGCCGTCCTGTTTGCGACTTTGCCCGGCGTGGCAGTGCGCAGCAGCGCCAAGTCGAAGTGGTAGACGGTCATCAGCACCGGGACGGTATCCCCGCCAGTCGAGGACGTGCCCAGGTGCTGCTCGCGCCTGACGAAGCTTCCGGGAAGAAGCTTGGTCATCAGGTCCGCGCTCAGAGGGGTGTCGTCGACACGCACTTCGCTGAGTTGCTCGTCGGTGAAGGTCACGTCGTTGGCGCCGGCGTCGTAAGCCGCCGCGAGCTTGGCATCGAGCGCGAAGCCCAGCTGCCGCACGGCGGGGATGAGCGCCATGCTGGTGGCCAGGGGGCCCTCGCACAGGTCGAGGACGGAGGGGCGCGAAGTCGTGGTCATGCGATTTTCCCGGGGATGTACCTTGGAGGTAGCTCATCGCCGTGCGAAATACAAGGCACCCGCATCAGTCGCTCAAGGTCAATCGCCCGGTTGATATCCTTGCTTGGCGAGGCTACTCATCGACCATGAAAACCCACACTTGCACCGCGAACTCCATGACGTCTACCGGCCGTGCGCAAGTCGACCGGCCGAAGTTTGTCTGCGGGGCGGTCGCCGGCCGGATCGATTTGCCCGAGAGCCTGCTCGAGCAGGCTCGCCTGACCGCCCAAGCCCACTACGAGGAGATGAAAGCGCAGGAATTCAGCGGCCACGACGTTGAAGACCTGGCTCTGCCTGCGTGGCTGCCCAAGATCGAGGACTGGTTCCCCGCCGCCGATGTGCGCGCGCTCGGGTTCCGGCTCAAGCCCGGCGCGCAGCCCCTGATGTACGCCACCTGCGATGCGGCGCCGCACGAAGATGACATCCACCAGTGGTCGCTCATCCTGGTGCTTCACAACGACGGCCTGCGGTTCAAGCAGCGCCGCGTGAGCCACAAGACCGCCGCCGGCGAGTGGTTCATCTTCGACGACCGGATCGAGCACGAAGTGCGAAGCTACGAGAAGACGACCACCTACCTGCTGCTTTCGGTGCAGCTGGAAAAGCTCGATTAGAGCGTTGCGCCGGGCGCGTGCTCTGCGGCTCCTTTGGGTGTACACTATCTACTGACGCCGTGCAGCTCGGCCTTTGCCGCACGCTCGGCACCGCGCGCGGCTCACGCGCCTTCGACATTCCATCCTCCACGGCCGGCTGCGCCCGCAGCGAGACCATGTCGAACTCGCCCCGCAAGCTCAGCATCCACTACAAGACCACCGCCATCAGCTTCCTGATGGAAGAGCTTGTTGCGCTTCACGTTGCCTCGCTGACGCCCGACGCTGACGCCGCAGGCCTTCGCAAGTTATGTGCGGACGTGTTCCGTACGGTGACTCAGGACGGCAAGGTCTTCGAAATCATCGCCAATGCCGTCTGGGCGCTCGCGAATCGGAAGGCCAGCGCGCTGGGGCTCGAAGTCGCGTTCTTCGCCGAACACCTCGGCAGCTTCCTGTCGTCCATGCCCGAGGGCGAACAGGCGCGCGCCCAGGATGCCCTCAACGAAGCACTGAGCCTCAAGGTCGACAGCGAGCTCTTCGGTCGGCAAGTGCTCCTGCCCGATTCGCCCAGGTCGTTCGAGGCTGTCTGCGGCGCCACCCAACGCACCATCGCCGCGCTCAGCCGCGTCCAGGGTTTCGGTGGCGAAGCGGGTGTGGCCCAGTGGCTCAAGACGATGGCCATCACCGGAGAGCGCGCGCACAGCGTCAAGGCGATCCCGTTGGCCAGCTACGAGGGGGCGCTGGGCTTTCTGACTGCCCTGCATGCCTATGGCGTGGGCATCAGCCCCGACGACGTGCGCTCCATGAGCGCCGCGGCGGCACAACGGGACTGCAGCGACGCTGCGCGCTCGCGAGTCGACTGGCTTGCCGCCGCGACCGCGTTTCAAGTGGAGGCTGCCATGAAGGCATCTCTCAACGAGGCCCGGCTCATGAAGATTCCCATGGCGGCCGAGGCTGCCGAAGCCGTCGAGCACGAACTCACCGAGGAAGAGTTTGAAATCCTTCAGGCCGCCGTCAACCTCGGCCGCTACGAACAGGTTCGCCGCCTTGACAGCCTGCGCCAGCGCCTGGAGACGTTGTACCCGGGCCGCGACACGCAAATCGGGAACGCGCTCAAGTACTGGGCCAACTACCACGCAAGCAAGGGACACGGTGGCAGCGTCGCCACGGTGAGCACAAGCGCCGGCGCTCGGCGCCGCGGCATCTAAGAGCTGAACATGAAACTCCCCGACCTGTACCGCCCAATCGGCACCTCGATCACCCGAGAGTCCCTGGACAAGCTCAACCAGCTCAGCCGGGACGAGCACCCTGGCGCGGCCTACAAGAAGCTGCGCACCAAGGTGAACCACGAGACCCAGGCAAGCTCTCGGTGGTCCCTCACCTCCGACTTTGTCGTCCTGTGCGTGCCGCTCGATGACCAGCGCTCCCGCCCATGGGCAGACATCGAGGCGTCGATTGCCGCCGGCGTGACGTCGACCCGGAACCCGATCAACGTGCTGGTCGACTGCCTGACCTATCTGTCCGTTCTGGGCAAGGGCGCCCCGGGCGAAGTCATGGAGGGCAGCACCCTCAATCGGGCGCTTGTGCAGAGCCAGCTCAACGAGGTCTTGTTGGCCTACCCGGTCTTGCTCGATCCGTGCTTCAACCTTGCCCTGTGCGACCCGGCGCCCGGCGACGGGCACCAGTCGTTCGAATGGTCGACCGTCATGCGCGCGCTGTCGTCGATTCCTGGCGCGAGGCTGCCTGGCCGCGGCTTCGGCATCACGGAAGAGCGCTTGATCGAGTTCGCGAAGCACCCGGCCGTCGCCCGGGGGTTGGGCAACAATCCCGCGCTGGGCGAGATGGCGCCCAGGAAGAAGAACACGCCCGAGCACGTTCTGGAAGCGGCCTGGCGCGAGCGCCAGGCCACTGACTGCGCCAGCAGCGGACTCTTCGTCATGACGCTTCTGGCGCTGGATGCGCGAGCCTCGGCCAACGGCACTCCGCCGTTTGTGCCCCGCGACGGCGACATCAACAAGTTCCTGCAAGTCGCGCTCGCCGACACATTCTGGGAGATGGTGCGCCAGCCTGGCAGTTCCCATTGCGAGGCCGAGTACTTCATCGACTTCCTGGCTCATTCGAGCCCAGAGTTGGCGGCTTCGGTTCGGCGGGACTTGTCCCTGCGCTTCGACGAAGGTTTCTGGGGCGCATTGCCTATGTTCGGGCCGCCCAAAGTCGCCGGCCATCATGTGTTCACCGAGCGAGTGACGCGCGCGGTACCTCTACTGGTTCAATGCGGTGTCGCAGCGGACGTACGAGCTGCCGCGCAGTACCTGGCCTCCAAGAGTGTAGGCGCCGGTCGCACGAATCATGACGCCGCCTTTGCCAACGCCGACACCGCGAGCGTCCTTGGCTTCCTGGAGGCCATCGAAGCCTACGGGGCCAGCGTCGACATGGAGGCGGCGCGCATCGTGGACGCCAAGCGCCCGATGTACGGCATCTACAACGGTAGCGTCGCGGCCTGGGAAGAGGCCTACCTGGCACACACGACCAAGCTTTCGATGCAGCGTGTTCTGAGCGCCACCGCGCCCGTCGCCGCTTCCCGACCCGCACAGTCTCGTGCGAGCATCTGAACATGAGCACCTCCGAAGCCCCCACCGGCGCGCACATCGACGTGGACACCCTGCGCGAGCTCAATGCGCTCGCACAGGTCAACACCCTGGACAGCCTGCTGGCTACCCGCGAGCGCCTGCGAAAGCTCGGGGAGCAGTCGAACCAGCATGAACTCGTTGGCGTCGGCCATGGCCAACTTCCCGGATACCTGGTCGTCTCGGACGCCAACATCGCCTCCCGAGCGCAGTGGGACATACCCGCGACCGAGCGCCTGATCGCGGACGCGGATGCACACCCGGTCGACCGCATCCAGGCCTGCGTGGCCTGGCTCAGCGAGATGAAGCAGCGGGTGACCGGTGCCAGCATGGCCGGCTGCGACCCGAAGGTCGTCCAGCAGACGCTCTCGCGCCTGGTGATCGACAATCCTGTGCTGTTCGACTCGCACGTGCTGTTCGGCGCCGCTTCGCGCAGCATCGCGCAGACCTGGGCGCCGCTGGCCGGCGTGCTTGCCTGGCATGACTTGCCACTGCCGGAGACGACGCACGGCATTCCGGTCGATGAGCTGGTCGCGTTCGCTGCCCTGAACGCATTCATCGACGGCGTGAACGCCATCTCGCCACTTCACAAAGAAGCCGCGCCCATCCTCGGCGGCAACCGTCCACTCGACGTCGCTCGCCCGAAGTCGCAAGAGCCTCTTTGGAGAGACACCTTCGTCCCCAGCCTTCTGAGGCTGAACCACGCGGTGGCCGCCGCCGGCGCCAACCCCCCGTTTCACTACGACGTGACGTACTACGCGGTGCTCGCGTCCTGCGGAGCGCACGCGTTCTGGGATGCCGCCATCGCCGGCGGCGCAGTCACGGGCATCACACGCGAGGTCTTCGTCGATCTGGCTCGCAGCATGCCAGCTGCGCTGCGCGACAGGATTGCCGACAGCGCAGCAAATCACATCGACCGGAAGGTGTTCGATTCCGTCTTGGGCAAAGTGCCCGAGAGCGACGCGTCCCACGACGTCCTTCACGCGCGCGCCGCAGCCACCATTGCGCTTGCGGCTGACGCCCGACTCCTCGAAACCAAGCGCGACGCGGCGGCCTGGCTGTCGTCGAACGCTATTGGCGCCGGCAGGCCTGTGCCCGCCCTGGTCGTTCCTGGATGCACCTTCGACGGCGCCTTGGGGTTCATGGACGCCCTCTGGGAAAACGGGGTGGCGATCAACTTCGACGCCGTGCAAGGGGTTCGTGCAGCTTCCGGCAAGCCGGCCTCCGAGAACGAGCTCCTCTGGCGCTCGGCCTTCGACGCGCACACGACCCGTCGCTCGATGTCGGACACGCTGAACGCCGCGCGCGCGAAGATCGATCCGGCTGCCGGCATTGCGTCGACGCCGCGGCGCCCGCGCGGCCAGGTGTAAGTCGCCAAGAACGCCTGCGCCTACGACCATGCAGACCGACGACGCCAGTTCTCGCCACCGCGTTCCGGACGCGCTCACCGAGAGCGCGCTTGTGACCGTTGAGGAGCTGCGTGAGCTTGGTGAGATGAGCTTCGATCACACTGATGACGGCCGAGACGCCATGACGGCGTTCATGCGCCGAATCCGGGCGCGCCAAACTGCCGAGGACGACCTGGCCGAAGAGGGTGGGCTGGTCATCGCAAGCCGCTTGCGCAGTGGGCACGAGCACGCGGGAGCGCTCATCGCTGGCGAACGGGCGTCGAATAACCCGGTCACCGTCGCTTCTGCATGCCTCGCCTACCTCCACGTGCTCGAGAAGGCCGAATGCTTGCTGTCTGAGTCCTCAGGCACGAACGGCGAGCCCGTCGCTTCGCGCGCCCACGCAGACCGGCAGCTGGCCGCCAGCGGCTTCGCCCTTTCTCGCGACGCGGTGCTCCAGCAGCTGAGTCGTATCCTCGTGTCTCACCCCGTCCTCATGGACTTCCGCGTTCTCTGGCATACGATGCGCAGCCCGAGCGACCTCGCATCAATGCCGTGCCTGCTTGCGGAGCTGTCGTTCGGCACCCTTCCGGCGCCCGAGCACGGTTTTACCGTCAAGGAACTCAGGGACTTCGCCACGCATCCGAGCGTTCTCCGCGGCTTGACCTATGCTCCGCGGCCGTCTGCGTCTCCAAACGCCACGAAATGGCCGGCGCCACGATTTGTGGCCATGAAGCAGTTCGACGCGACAATCAAGGGCGCCACCCGGGGCGGGTTCATCTCCTCCTACCTGTACCTGAGCGCGCTGGCCGCCCAGGCGCGAACGATGCCGTACGTCACCTTCGGGGGGCATGGCGAACGGGATGGCGACGCCGACCTGTCGAACTGCCTGGCTGCGGCCTTCTGGGACGTCTTCGTCGTCAAGTCCCACCGCACGTACCTCTCCTCAGCGGCGTTCCAGCGCGCGGTGACGACCCCTTCGATTGCACACATGGTCCATGACCAGGTGCGTGTGAGCTCCGCCTTCGCGCTGGGCGACAGGGCCGCATTCCGGCCGCGCCTGAACATTTCCTTGAAGGCGGATGCCCCACTTTTTGGCGACCCGGCAAGTGGTGCGATGCTTGACTACGACCAGGCGCACACCCGAGCGCGGGAGGCCATAGGCGCACTGGTGTCCTGCGGGCTGCATCCCGACGAGGCTTCAGCGGCGCAATGGCTTGCTGCGACGGTAAGCGGGAGCCAGCGCAATAGTGCCCAGGTTGCCCCGTCCGCAACGCTGCCGGCGGCGTTGGCGTTTCTGGACGTTCTTCATTCCTGCGGAGTCGATACCTCTCTCGCCGGCGCAACAGTTGCGAACTTCACCTTCCTGGGCGACGACCCGGAGGCGGCCAGCGCTGTCCTGATCGATGCGCGCAAGCGCGGCCGGCACATGGACAATTGCGCGGTTTGGCGCGACGCGCTCGCTGCGCACCGCACGCGCAATGCGATGAACCAGGTGCTGCACGCGGTAACGGACTCGCCGCGCCCCGATGGCGCGCCGGCCGTGCGGCGGAGTAGCGTGTGATGCTGGAACGTCTTTGGCGGCACTTGCCGCCCTTCAGGGCTCATCCGCTCGACCAGGCCGCCCTCATCACCAGCAGGGAGTTTCAACGGCTGGACAGGCTGGCCGAGGAGGGGCGAAACGGACGCAGTGGCTCGCTGGCTGGCTTCGAAGCCGACCTCCACAGGATCGGGACGCGTCAACGCCAGGATCATCCGCGGTTCTTCGATGGCATTTGCGCGGGGCATGTCATCGTCGTCGACCCGTCGATCCTGGACGTCGCCGCTCACGAGCTTGAGTCTCACCTGGTGCCGGACGGCGCGCGCCTGGCGCTGTCGAATCCGGCGACGCTTGCTCAGCTCTACCTCAGGCGCCTTGAGCAGCTCGAATACGACGACCCCCGTGGCGACCAGCTGACGCGCCAAGAGACGATGGGGCGACTGGGTCGGATTCTTCTCGACCACCCTGCCCTGATGTCGCCGGCGTTGCTCTTTGTCACTGGCGACAAGTACTCGCGGCATTGGGCTCCGATGGCACACGCGTTGGCTTTCCTGGGCAACGTACCGCTGCCTTCGGCGACGCTACTGGGGTTCGGCGAGGACGAGGTGGCCAGGTTCGCCACACACGCGCTCGTCCGCGCCGCCCTCAGCCACCCCTGCAGGGCGACGCATCCGAACGCTTCTGTGGTCAGCGCGCGCGACTGGGCTTCCCGCCAAGTCTTCGAGGGCATGCGCTTTGGAGACGGGCGGCTGTTTGGCAATCAGCACGTCTGCGACCTGCTGGCCGGCGACCATGCAATCGTGAGCGGCGACATGATTCGGCGGAGCAATCGCGCCGCATTCCTTCTGTCGGCCTTGGAGCTCGACCACGCCAGTCGGCTGCAGGCGCGCCGCCCGGCGCTCGCAATGCAGATGACTTCGGGCAGCAACGCAGGCCCGGGTCTTCTCGGCAAGCTTCGCGAGGCCTTCTACGACATCCACCTGGGCTATGGCGGTCAGACCTTCGTGAGCGCCGACCACTTTTCGCTTTTTCTGCGCAAGACGCCTTCGTGGAAGGCGCAGCTGGAAGCTGAAATCGCTCAACACCTGAACGGGGACTTCTTCGGTCGGGCGTCGTATGGTCTTGGCGAAGACGCGTTTCGCGCATCGCGTCAGCCGGCCGAAGAGAGATTCTCTGCGGGCGAGATGAGGGAACGGACCGAACAGATGCTCTCCGCGCTCGTTCAGTGCGGCTTTGCCCAAGACGAGCACGCCGCGGCGCAATGGCTTGGCAGCTGGTCGGTGGGCAAACAATGGGCAGGGAACCCCTTCGGAGGCCCGCACATCACGATGGACGAGGCCATGGCCTTTGCGGACGTGATCTACAGCCATGGCGGCAGGCTCGATCACGGCCGCGGTGAAGGCGCAGCCCTCACGGTGAACCAGTGTCTTTCGACCTGGCACCAGGTCATCGGGATGTACGAAGCTCGCGCATCCATGAGCGCCGTCCTGAGCGCCCACGTTCCTGTCACCCAGGCGGCCACCGCCTCCCGCGCCAGACGCAGCGCCCTTTGATCGCCGGTTTCGCAGGCTCCGGCACTTCTTCACGAGCTAGCCCGCGGTTCGACCGCGCCCCGAGCCGAAAGACCTCCCATGAAACCCATCGGCGTCATGCCCATCGATGAGCTCAACAAGCTCAACGCCCTCGCCCGCGACCCCGCGGCCGAGGAACAGCTGGCGCTCGCCATTCGCGACATCGCGCGCCGGCCGATGGCCAATACGCACGGTTCGGGCGGCCTGCAGGTGGGCGGGTTCGAGACCTACCAGAGCGGCTACAACGACTTCATCGACTGCCGGCTCTGCGAGGAGGTCATCCAGGCCGATCCGGCCACGACGCACCCGGGTGCCCGTGTCGTCGCGTGCCTGAACTTGCTGCACCGCATGGAGCAGCCCAAGGCCTCATGGGACAAGACGACCGGCGCCGCCCGCGCAGTCATCCGGCCGGAGTTCGAGCAGCTCGAGCGCGCCACGCCGCGGCTCGGCCGCGCCGTCGTCCAGGCCTGTCTGAGCCGCACGCTTGTCGAATACCCCATCCTGGCGCACCCCCACATGGTGTTCCGATTCGGTCTCGAGCGCGACCGGCTGAACTGGATCAACACGCACCAGGCGCTCGCCTACCTGTCGTACGGCAGCCTGCCGGCGCGCGCGCACGGCATCTCCGAGGACGACCTCTTCGCATTTGCCAGCAACCCTTCCGTGCGCACCGGACTGCATCGGGAGTCGTCGGACAGCTCGGCAGTCTTCGAGCACGCGCGCAGCAAGCAGCCGCTGCTGGTTGCCGGCAGCATCGAGATGTCCGACCCGGGCGCCATGCGAGGCGCCTACTGGGCGTCTCTGCTGGAGCTCAACGGCCTGCTCATCGCGCGCGGTGCGCGTCCGCTCGCCGACCTCGACGGGAACTCGGACGGTGTCGGTCAGAGCAAAGACTTGAACGACCTGGCGCACTCGTGCATGGGTCGGGTCGTCAGCACCCTGCTGTCGGGCCAGCCAATCGATTCCACGGGCACCGACGAGGCATCCTTCGCCGCGGCGCTGCGCGCGTCGCCTGCGGTCGTCCGCGCCGGTGTGCGCGCCTGGCTCATGTCGAACATCGACGAGGTGCTCTTTCGCACGTCGCTGTTCAACGTTCGCATCAACTCGGACGAGCCGGCGCCGCTGGCTTCGTTCGCCGCAGCCGTCGACGCCACCTCCAAGACCATCGAGTTCTGGGTCAACGCGGGCCTGGCCGAAGACCAGAAGGAAGCGGCCCGGCTCTTGGCCAGCTGCGTCCTCGAGCAGGGACGTGACAACCCGCGCGTGCCGCGCTCTTACGGACCGAACTGCGCCGGTGACGCGGCGCTCGGCTTCCTGGCGGCGCTACAAGATCACGGCGTGCGTGTCGACGCTGCGCGCCTGAACGAGCCGTTCAAGCCCAGCCACGAGACCTACGCAGACCTGCACCGGCTGCGCGCCAAGGACACATGGATCGCCGCACACCAAGCGCATGAGGTGCGCATTTCCATGACGGCTGTGTTGGCAGGCGGCGCCGAAGCTTCTTCAGCGCCGACAAAGACTGCGCGCGCGCGCGTCTGACAGGCCACCAGCGCGCGCACCTGACAATCGCACGCAGAAGCTCGCGTCACTGCGCCGGTGCACGCCGCACCCTCTCGCCAGCCCGCCTAACCCCTTCCTCGTGCATGCTGCCGTGGCGGCCATGCCCGGGATTGGAGTGACCTTGACATCCTCCCACCGCCAAATCGCTAGGCGACTTGGAGGGAGATTCCTTCTGCAAGAGGGCCATGTCCAGCCCCGACCGGGCGCAGCCCGACCTCATTCGACTCCCGTACTGCGGCGTCGATCTTTCGACCGAACCGGCATGGGGCGGAGTATCCCTTCTTCGCCGCGGCGGCGAGTCCTGTGAACAGGATGTTGCGCGCTGCGTTGACGTCGCGGTCGTGGTCTGCGCCGCAGGCGCACGACCACAGGCGCACGCCGAGCGCTCCGGGGCCCGAGGGCCCCGAGCGCGCGCCGCAGGCGCTGCACGTCACAGTGGAGAAGGCCTCGTTGACTTCATCGAACCAGCTGCCTGCGTCATCGCACTTGTACTGCAGCATGGTTCGCAGCGTGGACCACCCGGCGTCGAGAACAGACTTCGCCATTCTTGTCTTTGCCAGGCTTGCCGCGCTCACGTTGCCAACGAAGATTGCCTGGCCGCTTGCGGCCAGACGGGAAGACAGTTTGTGCAGGAAGTCCTTCCTGCGGTTGACAATCTTGGCGTGGATCGCCTTCACGCGAGACTTCTGGCCTGCGCGTTGCGCCTTGGAAAGCGCGGGCTCGAGGTCGCGGTAGAACCGCTCGGCGGCGACTTTGCGGCCGTCACTGAGCACCGCGAGCTCCTTGAGACCCAAGTCAATGCCGACGGGCTCAATGGATTCCGGCACCGGCCGCGCGCCGATGAACGTCTCATGGGTCGGAACTTCCACCGACACGTTGAGATACCAGCGCCCACGCGCGTCCTCGGAAAAGGAGCCGGCGCGCAGCGGCATTGCGCCGGGCGCGAGCCCGGCCAAGCCGTAGCTGTCAAAAAGCGACAACCATCGTCCGGCGAAGCGGACTTGCCCGTGGCGGAGCTCCAAGGTCTTCACCTTGAATGGCACCCAGCCGAGCGAGCGCCGCGCACCGCGGCTCTTGCGCCAGGCGAGGCGCCGCTTGCCATGCTGACGACGGCTGCGTGCGTGCTGCTCGGCGACCTCCTGGACGGTCTGTACCGGCAGGATCAAGGCGGACCCGCCCGTGGGGTCGTCGCGCGTCGCACCCTTGAGGTAGGGCCAGTAGTCGAACCCAGTCATCCACTTGCCCTCGCGCTCGAGCGTCCTCAGACCGAGCTCGTTGACGAAGTTGAACACCAGGTTGACCTCGCGAGCGCATTGCACGAGGAATCCGACGTGCTTGTCCTTGACGCGAAGCCGGAGAACTCGAACGGAGACGCCAACGCGAGCGCGCGGCTCTCGTTTCGGGCTCGCGCTGTCGGAGGCGCCGATGGATTCGACTTTGGGGATCACAACCTCAAGCTAGCTCGAGGGACAGCAGAGTTCAAATGCTCACTTGGGCCGAAGTTCAGCGCGAATGTCAGCGCACGACCAGAACGAATTCGCCATCACGACGCTGAATGCGGAACGCCTCCGGCCGCATCGACCCGTCGCCAGTTATCGGCTTCATGACCTTGACGTTTCCATACTGGGCCCGGGTGGCGTTGAGCATGTCGAGGACATCATCGAGTCGCAGCTCGAGTTGTCCGCGGACACTCTCGGCGGCGCGCGCGAAGGCCTCCGGGGTGAGCTCGCGCGCCTGAAGCTCGGCCAGCCGCTCTTCGACTTCACGAGGCCCGAGGGTTCCAGGTGTCCGGAAGGACGTCTCATCGGTGGCGTGCACTTTGCTCTCTCTTTCCATGTGCCGGTCGCTGACCTGACTTCAGCCTCGTCAGAGCAATTTGAGCATGGCGCCGTCCTGGCCAGCGGCCGCGGTACCGAGCTGCAACACGGACGCGTCGATCTTGTCCTGCGCCAAGAAGTCAGATAAGCGGCTGCGCAGCAGCTGCAGGTCTCCCATCAGTCGGTCGATCCCATCTCGCATCTGCGGAGTGTCCGGCACGTAGGAGTACTCGGCGTCGCGCTCGCGTCCGTCCACCGGCTTCCAGTCCTTGAGGTCCATCCCGGCGGTGCGCTCGAAGTCGATCCCGCCCTCCCCGGCTTTCTTGGGCTTCGGGAACGGTGAGGCGTAGCCGTTGACGTTGATCGTGAAGTCCGCTTCTGGGTCGCTCGACGACCGCCCCCGAAGGAGTGGTCGGTAGCTGATGGAAAGTCCTGCCTGTGTCGTCGCCTTATCGGTGGTGTACGACTCGTCGCGCACGACGACTTCGAGCCACGGCTCCCACGTCAGGTTCGCACCCAGCGCAGCCTGCTCGGCGAGTGCCGACTCGACCTGCTGGCGCAGGCTCTGTAGATCGGTGCCAGTCAGGCTGCCGTCGGGAAGCGCCGTCGACTTCGCCTCGAAGTCGATGTTGGCGCCCCGGCCGCCCAGCACGCCCCCGCTCTTGCGCATGAATACCCGGACTTCGTAGGGTGCGGCGTGGGGGCCGCGCGTGGTCGCCGGTATGAACTTCCAGGTGTCGATCAGCGTGCCACCCTCCTTGAAGCCGGAGGAGCCGAGCGAAAGGTGGCCTGCGATCTTGCTATCCATGTGCACTTGCTCTCATCAGCGCGCCGGCGTGGCGCTCACTATCAACGTAGCGCACCAGCCAGTCCGAATACAAGCGGCGCGCCTGGCGCGGAATCAAACCGTATAGCTCGCGCTGTCCACGTCGAACCCGTCATCGGAGAGCAGCGTGCGACTGACGTCGGCCTCCTCTGGGCCGCCAAAGAACGGACCGTCCGGTTCGTTGTGCAGGAAGAAGGCGCCTTGCAATACGCCGCAGTGGACGCAGACGTTCGCCCAGCTGGTGTCTCCGACGGTGCGCGAGAACGCGGGCTTGTAGTTGGGAGCGGCCTTGGCCAGCGCTGCAACGACCGAGTCCGGCAGAGCTTCGGGTGCAATCTCGTAGACGAAGACCGGCGTTTCCATGCGCTCTGGTTCGCCGCCTTCCGCGTCCTCGAAGTCCTCGAGGTCGTCGGCGCAGATCGCGTACACCGGCGTGTCCTTCTTGCACTTCCAGCAAGCGACTGCGCTGGATGCAAGGTGTACTGGGCCGTAAAGGCGGAGTCCGTTCATGATCTGCGTCGGTGGTTGCTGCCAGGCCAGATCGTACCGGAGCCCCGATCAGGACACGAGAGCGGCAGGAAGGGAGGTCTGCTGGGCGCGTCTACGACCTGAACGGATCAAGCTTTCCACGGAGAAGCGGTCATCCAGGGGTGCCGTATGGATGGTCTCGCCGCAATGTCCGACCTTCTACAAGGTCGACCTCTACACCTTCGCGGTCACGCCGGGTTCGACCTGCGGAGGCAACACCCCGGCGATCACCGTGAACACGAAATCGGTCTCCGTGAGCCAGACGAACTGCTTCTCGCTGTTCGATCTGCCGGGGCCATGCAGGAGGATGGCGGGCAATCCACCGACAGCTTCGTCCCCGGCCCGGAGGGGTTCGGCCTGTGATCGTTGCCGGCGGGCTGGGCTGCCAATTCCGCCATGAGACCCCAAAGAACGTGAACTAATAGGCGATTGCGCCGAGAGAACCCTGGGTTAACCCGATGCTAGGGTTTACACTGACGTCACAGCCTCACAAGGGCGCCAAATCAATCCAGGGTTACACAATGACTTTCATCGCACTCGCCTTCCTCGTTCCTTGCATCTTCATCGCGACCGAGGGCCTGGTGTCGCGCATCCAGCGCACGCGCCGTTCCGACGCCTTCGCGGGCTGATGCCCGGACGCGCCGCCGTCGGCGGTCTTCGAGGAGAGTCCCGGCCTCCCCTTGCAAGGCCTCAGCGCCACGCCGCCATGCTTAGCTTCGGCGGCCGCGGCTCCTCCGCCGCCGCCTCGTTGGCCTGCTCCAGCCACTGCAGCGCATCGACGTAGGCGACGAAGCGCTCGAGGTAATCGGGCGACAGCTCGCGCATCAACGTCAGCGAGCGGTGCACCAGGTGGTGCGAGTTGAGCGGCCCGGCGTTCGCTGCGCGCCATCTGCGCGTTGAGTGCGCCGCCGATGCGATCCAGGTGCGCGGAGAGCTTGTCGTTCGAGTCCGAGAACAGCTGCACCGCGAAGCCGAAGGCCTCGACCAGGCTCGCCACTTCGGCCGCGCCGCCGGCGACCTGCGCAGCGACGTCGACCACCTGGCCCGCGTCGGCGTTCACGCGTCGACGGCCTGGCTCGGCACGACCGCGAGCGACGCGAACACTTCCCAGTAGGTATTCCAGGACACCAGGTCGCCGTTCACCTTCACTGGAAGGAAACGACGAACGTAGCTGCGCCCCTCGTGCTCGACCACATGCTTGTTCATGGCGGCGGGATAGAGCGCGCTGAGCTCGCCGCCGGGGACGCCGTCAGCGCTGGACACCTCTTGCTTGGGCAGCGTGCGCATGCGCAGCTCCTCGAGGCGGGCGAGCGCACCTATGGGCGGAGGTGAAACCTCCTGGGGCAGAGGCGGCACCGATGCCGACGGCCGGATTCCAGGCCGCACGGATGGCGCGGGCGTTGCGACCGCTGCCGGGTGCGCGGCCGCGCCGATCAAGGTTGCGGGCTTGCGCAGCAGGTAGCGGGAGTACGTGCTGATTCCGGGAGGGGCGTCAGCCGTCAGAGAGGGTTTGCCGCGCGACTGCGCGCGTCGCTCCTGCCGCGCCTTCACACGCTCGTCCAGCGCAGCCTTCTTCTTTGCTGCCTCGGCATCCACTCGGGCCTGTTTCGCAACGAACTCGCGCTCGGCGAGCTCCTGGTGGTAGGCGGCCCGCTCATTGGGGTCGGTGAACAGGTGATAGGCGGCATGCCGCCCCTCCCCGCCTTCGTTGCTACGCATCTCGGTTTCGATTTCGTAGCCGCGCTGGCGCAGCTTGTAGACCTGGTCGGCCAAGCGAGTCGTGTCGTAGTGGTCCTTCATGTAGCGCGACGTCAGCCACATGTTCGGTTGCTGCACGAGCTGCAGAATGGTCTCGATCAGCCGCTCTTCTTCGTCGCCGCGGCGGAACTTCGGAAGCTCGTCGGCCTCCTCCTTTGAGACGCCGGGCTTGACCGGCACCGAGCCATCCGCGAAGGGGTGAGCATCCACCAAGGCGCGAATGGGTTCCACGCTCGAGTATTCGCTCTCACTGAGCTGGAGGATGGCGAACTCCACGGCCTCACGCGTCTGCAGCGGCAGGTGGTAGCCCATCATCGGCCGGCCGCCTTCGAAGTAGCGCATCTCGCGCATGACCTGCAGGCCCAGCTTGTTGGCGATGCGGTCGACGTAGGTCTGCAAGCGCAGCGCACCGTTGTCCTCGTCGGCCATGTCGTTGGTCACCCAATGTCTGGACATGAGCCCTATGAAGCGGGCCAAACGCTCGGTGGAAGACATGCTCGACATGCCTTAGAGTATACTAAGTGCTGTCATTCAAGTAAACTATCCGCTGTTTCTCGAAGCCCTTGGGGCGTACGAGTCACCGAGATTTCACCGCGCCGCGGCCGCTGCACCTGACACCCAGGTGGCCCCTTCGGCAAGACATCCCTCCGACTCACAGCGAGACCGCAATGCTTCTCCAGCCCGGCTGCATCGACGACGACGAGAACAAGGACAAGATGCGCGTCGGCATCTACTTTCACCGCGCCGATGCGGTCCTGGCCACGCTCCAAGCCGGCAAAGCGCTGCCCATGGAGTTCGCCAAGCAGACGGCTCACTTCGACTGCCTGCAGAACTGCTTGCTCGCCGGGCCAGTCGACGACGACCCAGGCACCTCCAACGAGACCTGGGCGCAGTGCGCCCGAATTCTCCTGTCGCGCGGTGAACCCGTTGGCGAAGGAGAGAACTCCGCGGCGAGCGTCTTCCTGACTCACTTCTGGGACGACTTCGGAGCCGTCGCCAGCCTTTGCCGCGACTACCTCGAGGCCGGAGCTCTCCAGTGCGACTACACGGCGCCAGGGCAGCTTGGGCCGGCCTATGGGCCGGACGACCATCCGGAAGACCCGGGCTCCCTGCGCCCTGAGGGCCAGCGCCTTCTGACGATGGCCATCGAGTACGGCCGCGCTGAGCTTGCCGTTATTCTCGTGGAGTACGGCGCGAACATGGAGCTGGGCCCCGTCGTGGCCGGCGGGCCGCCGCGCGAGGCGTTGGAGTTCGCCAAGAGCCTTGGCAAGCACGAGCTGCACGCTGCGATGACTGCGGCCTACATGAGCCGCACACTGGCAGAAAACGTCGGCACCGCCGCTCACCGTCCTCAGACACCCTCACGTCGCCACCGGGTGTGACCGTTCGGGTCGACCGCGCGCAAGCACGCGTTTGAGTCCTGAAACGCCCGCTTCAGGCGACGTGCGCCTGGATGTACTCGACGACCTTGTCAGTCAGCGCGACGTTCTCCTCTTCCGAAAGCCCCAGACGCTCGTAGAGCTCGTTCGTGCCATCGAAGAGAAAGAACATGACCCGCTTCATCTCGTTCATGTCGAATTCCGCTTTCGACTCGCCATCGCCTTGCGGTTCGAGCGGAACGGTACCGTTCATCAGGCAGCGGAAGACCAGGATGTAGGTGTCATCCGTCAGGTTCAGGAAGTGATTCCAGTACGGGAACTCACCCGTGAGCGCGCGGACGAACGTCCGGATCGCCGGGATGTCGCACACCTCACGGGGGTCGGTGTCGTACCCGCTGAACGTCAGGTGGATGCGATTGGCATATGCGCGGGCAGTACCAGCACTGGCCGCCATGCCCTGCAGCGTCTGCAACGTCCCCTCGATGTCGCAGCGTTCCACTCCCGTGCGATCCAGCACCAGGATGACCATCTCATTGGGGGCGGCGTAGTGCTTGGGGCGACTGGGCTTCATCATAAGCGTCAATTCTGTGCGTTTGATCCATACGCGATGGACATGGGTCGTACCGGTGCGGGGCAGGTAGAGGTGCTGAGCGGGCTGGCGAGAAGGGTGGAAGGCGGGGTGCTACTTCAGCTTGGCCGGCCGAACGGGTTTCGGCTTGGACAGCGCCAGCGCTTCCTGGTGGGCGGCAACAACGAAAGCCGCCAGGCTGGCGTCGCCCTGGAAGTGCCCGATGCGCACCCCCTTCTCAGAGCCGTCGTCGGCAAAGATTTCGCCAGCGCAGTTCGAGCGCCACTTTGCGTCGCGGATGTCAGACGCGATGAGCGAGTGCGTCACCGCACCGGTCAGCGGCGCCTCCACGAGCTCCAGGCGCGACGACGGCACGTCGATCAGCTGGCATGCGACGCGTCGCCCATCCTTGGGAAACGTCACGATGGGGTCGCGGCTACCCAGGCGGTAGCCCTCGACCACGCCGACTCTGTTCTGGAGCTTGGCCCGACTGGGGGCATCGAGCCTTGCAAGCCAATCCTTCGTCATCTGCACCGAGGCACCCACGTCGAAGGTGCGCGCTTTCTCGGATGCGGTGTAGTGTCCGTCAGCCATGGCCTCTCTCTTGTCCCTTGGTATTCGGTCACAGCGCCAGAGCAGGCGCGGCTACGGGCGTCGACGCTGGCACGATGACCTCCGCCTCACGCAACAGTGGCAATGAGCCGGGGGCATTGTGGTCGCCCAGCGGCAGCCAAGACGGCGCGGGCTGGCCATCGATGTGAAAGTCCTCGCTCAGCCAGCGCCAGCCTAGCTCGCCGCCGTCCTTGCCCAGGACGTTGAGCTGCACCTCGGCCTTGGAGCCGTCCGCGCACTCGATCCGGAGCTCGTGCCAGGCCCAGCCATTGAAGACGCTGGCGACACGGCCATGTCGGCCGTCGACGTTGTGCACGCGCTTGCCGTGCCAGCCACTCAGTTCATTCGTTGCAGCCATGGGTGATCCATTCGTGCCCGGGCGCCGCTCACGGCGGCACGAAGGCGGTGTCGTCATTGTTCATCGCGTCGGCTTGGTCGCGCGAGCGCGCGCCGGTGATCCGGGCCTCTGCTCGACTGGCGGTGCTCATGAATCGCACCGTCTCGTCGCCGTTAGAAAAGTACGGCATCACCGCGACAATTTCAACCTTGTCGCCGGGCGTCGGGCCGCGCCGAAGGCGGTCGTCCTTCTGCAGGTCGCCCCATGCGTCGTCCGCGGCTTGCGGCGTCGGAAACAGACGTGGCCGAGCGATGTCGACCGTGCCGTCATAGACGAAGTACATGAGGGCGTTGTCCGGGAATCGAACGGCGCCGGTGTTTCTGGACATGTGGAATCTCTCTGATTTTCGCTACTGCCCACTGCAGGCGGCATTGTCGTCCGGAGCAGCGTCGCCGCTGCGCAGACGGGACTGGTTGGGGTGGGCTGCCTGCAGCAAGTCTTCGAGCCCCTCGCGCACCCGGAAGTAGCGCAAGCTTGGCCGAACCTCCCCGGCACTCACTTCAGCCCGGGCTTCGACTTCGCAGCGGGCATCCTCGGGTACGGCGCCGGCCTCGATCATGGCGATGACTTCCAGCGCCGTCAGGTAGCCGCGCCAGACCCGGCGCACGTGGTGCTCGAGCTTGACGATTGCCTTGCGCAGGTGCGGGCTGATCGGGCGCGCACGCGCTGGCTTGTCGTGTTGGTCGGTGTGCATGATGGCAACTCGTGGGCTTGGTCGGGAAGGCAGCCGAGCTTTGAGCTCGGCTACCAACGCCCCGGTTACGCCACCATCAGCTGGCGCACGCTGCTGAACTGCATGGCATCCATCGGGCCCATGGCAGCGATGCCGACGATCACTTCGCCGATATCCAGGGAGTCGTTCGCCGAGGCGCGCGTCAGATCGATGTCGATGTCGGGCACGTTGAACTCGGCAACGGTCGCGTCGGCCATGAATTCGGCGACCTCGGGGCGGGCCTGTGCGCCCTCCTCGACACTCTTCGCCGTGTCCGGCGCCGGGGTCGGGGCCGGGGCCGGGGCCGGGGCCGGCGAAGCCGCTGCCTCGCTCACGACCAGGAAGTCGGCCAGCGTCTTTCCGTTGACGCACAGCTCCTTGAGCCATGCCGGGCGCGGGCCCAGGCCCGTCCAGCCGTTGCCGGTGGCCGGGTCGCGGTACTTCACCGGCTTGGTGAAGTTCGATTCCTTGCCGACGTAGTGGCGCTGGCGCTTGGCAGCAGGCGCGGCGGGCGCGGCGGGCACGGCACTGAGTGCTGCGCCCGCGGGAGCTGCCGGCGCCATGACGCCGCCCAGCGACTCGATGCTCAGGGCGCCGCTGGACAGCAACGAGCGAACATGTGCGACCGCGGCCGCGTTGATTTCTTCGGTGGCGGCCTGCAGCGCCGCGGCGGCGCGCGCGCCGGCGGCGGCGATGCTGACAGCGAGCGAGTCGCCGGCCGCACCGATATCGCGCTGCAGCTGCGCAGCCAGGTCGGCCTTGCCCGCAAGCGTTGCCTCGGCTTCGATGGCGTGGCCCACATTCGCGGCCAGCGCGGCCAGGATGGTGTTGACGGTCGAAAGGTGCGAGGTGATGACGGTGCGGTTCATGTGCGACTCCAGGGTACTGTGATTGTCGGCAAGTGCCGTATGCATTTAAGGTAGCTCTTGTGCTGAGAGAATACAAGTGCCGGCTCTCGACATGGCAAAGAGCGTCCTGATCCCCACTCTCTCCTGGATTTCACCTATCTCGGCTCGGCCCTTGGTGTGCACTTTGACCGCTGCGCCGTTGCACCCGCGACTGTACATCTACTATCTTGAGTGCAGACTATCAAGCGGCCCCAAAGCCGCACGAGTCGTGTCCTTCGACCTCACTTCGATAGGTGTCTCCATGTCGCAAGACTTGCAGGAAGTCCCCTGCAGCAGCGAAGGCCTGGTGGACTTGGACTTGCTGAGCGAGAAGGCTCGGACGAGCTACTTCGCGGCCCGAGTCCAACTCGGCTCCGAGTATGGGCGGCCCGTCGTCGAGGCCCTCTTGCGCCACTGAATCGCGCCACTGAATGGCGCCACTGGAGCGAGTTGAGCGCGTTCTGTTGCGCCGATGAGGCAGTTCGTTGCACGTCTGGGCGCTCTTGTGGCAGAAAATGCAGCATTCGTTCCGCCCGCCTGTTCCGATGCCCATGACAACTCGCCTCGACGCCATCCAGAAACGCGAGCTACGCAGCGCGCTCGCAGCAGCGGAAGGAGCGCTGCCGGACCAGGTAACTTGCGAGCGCGTTCAGGCTGTCGCCGCGGCACTGAAGCTGGATGTCGACCAAGACGCCGCGCAAAGCATCCTGGCCGAGTTTGGTTACGCGCCCTCGGCCGACATTCAGCATGAGCCGGGCAACGGGGATTCCATCCAGACGTCGGTCGTCTGGCGGCTTGCGCCTGCACCGAAACCGCTCACGCAGCAGCAGCGGGCAGTGTTGCTAGACGAACGACTGGGAGCATTGATGCGGGTCTTCCTCGAGGACGTACTGCAAGACCCGATGGTCTCGTTCGCAACCCTTCCGGAGGTGGCCAACGAGACCGCCCGGGTGTTCGCCACGAGCCTCGGCGCTGTCTTGGCCGCGCGCGCGCCGCGCAGTGCCAAGACGATCCTGTCGGGGTGCGCCGACACCGTGGGAACGACTATGCGAGGCGCCGTGGCTCGACTTTCGTAGCGCGGCACTTGAACGCCGCGGCGAGACGCGCTAGGTTCTTCACGTCCCGCGACAAGCGTCGAGTTGCCGAAACTGGCCAGCCAGGCCCGCGCCCCGACCGTGATCCTGTCACCAGCCCAAACTCTATGCACATCACGATTCCAATGCTTCCTGCCGTCGTGCTTGACGTCAGCCCTAGACAGACCGTGCCCGCGGGCATTCAGCCGGGGATCGTCTACTTGGTGATGGGGGAGGTGGCGTGGATGGTCTCGGAGCGCGGCGCCGAGCCCACTCTCCAGCCTATGGGCGGCTTGATTCTTCTGGACGTCGCAAGAGGAGCCATCGTGCCGGGCGTGTTCCAGAAGGAGCTGTTTCGCGTCGCTGAAGAGGACGAACTCCCAACGTAGTCTTGCGGCCCAAGTCTGTAGCCACTTGAACTCTGCGCTCACGGGCGATAGGTTCGGAGCGACGGCGCGCCGCGCCAATTGACGCCGTGCGCGTAAAGGAACACCCCAGATGCCCTCCGCCCATCCCCTTGTGCTCTACCCCAACATCGACCTGGGTCGCCCCATCACGTGGAACGACATCGTTGCGCCCGGCGTGCAGCCGATCATGGACCCTGACGACGGAAGCGTGTACTGCTACAACTGCCAGGGTGGCCCGGCCGGGGACCAGGCCGACCTGACGCCGCTGCGATCCAGTACGGGCGTCTTTACGAATAATGTGCTCTGCCAGCACGACGCGCCGGTGTACCTGTGCCTGGGGTGCTTGCCTTTCGACAGCAACAGGCCGGTGTTCACACAGGCGGTGGTCGAAGAGCTGAAGGCGGCGCAGCGCCGCATCAATCAAAGAGGGGAACGTTGATGGATATCCAACAGCAGACGAGTGACGCCGTCGCCCGGGCCGGCGAGCTCTGATCCGCGCGGCCGCGGCGCTCGGCACGCTGCCGGAGTCCGAGCGCGCGCATCTCGACGCGATTTCGGGCGAGTCTCTCGAGGGCGCGATTCGCTGCGCGCTGCAGACCGCCGCGGCACTCGCGCCGAGCGTGGCAACCAGCCTCAAGACGCACCCGCCGGCCGGCTTCGACGTGTACGCGAGCTAGCCGCAAGTCCGCCCTCCTCGCGTCCTTCAGTCGCGCGCCGGCGGCCGGTTTTCGCGAAAGCCGCCCGGCTCGGCCCGGCTCACCACTTGCGCACGGCCTTCGGCTGCGACACATTGCACGAATTCCACGGCCGTGTTCGTCTTGCGCAGCAGCACATCGTATACACTGCGTGCACCGAGATTCCGTTACCACTGGCAGCCCCAGGCTGATCCATCGTGCCCGCTTCTCGACCGATCAACGACCCCTCCGCCACGCAGAGCGACTCACGCGGCGACTGGAAGGCCATCGAAGCCGCGTTGATGCGCGTCGGCCAGCACCTGCAAAAGCCTGCACGCCTGGTCGTCATCGGTTCGACCGTGGGCATGTTCTACGGACAGCCGGGCCGGATGACGCAGGACGTCGACGTGTGGGCTCCGAGCTCGGACGTCGACCTGGCTGACATCGCCCAGGCCTGCCAGAAGGCCGGCATCCATTTCGATCCGCGCGACTTCGATCATCCGGACGACGGCCTCTACCTGCAGATGGTCACCCCCGGCGTCGTCAACGTGGGCAAGTGGCGGGAAGACAGCCGGATGTTTCGCTCCGGCAACCTCGAGGTCGCCCACCCGCCGGCGGAGAACATCGTCGTCTCCAAATTGCTGCGCGCCGAGCCGTTCGACCTGGACGATATCGTCTTTCTCATGACCCGCTTGGACATCTCGCTCGACCAGGTTCGCGCCGCGGCAAAGACGCTCAGCCCGCGTTCGCGCGAAGTCGTCGAAGAAAACATGGTCTACCTGGAGCTGCGTGAGGAGCTGCTGACGGCCTCCGCCGCGCCGGCCAGGACGGCCACTGCGACTCGCGCGCCCTCGCACCGCGCGGGCGCGCGCCCCTGAACAACCACAACCTACGGAGCCACCCCATGGACCAATCTCGTTCCGTCCCCGGCACATGCTTTCAGACCGACGTTCACGGCGTCTTCCAGGTCATCGGCGCGCGCATGATGTCAGCTGAAGGCTGGGTGCGCCGGGACGCCGTCATGATCGGCGACGACACCGTCGGCGTCGTGGAGGTGCGCGAGTTCTCCGGCGCGCTGACGTCGACCAGCCGCATCGGCGACAGGTCGACGGCCGGCCGCGACATCGACTGGATCGTGCGCGAGTGCGGCGTCAAGCCGCCGGCGCCCGCCGCACCCGCCTTCACTGCTGCTGCTCCCGTGTCCCGCCGCGGCGCCGCGCTGTCCTGATGACGCCGGGCCAGCCTTCGCTCTTCGGCGCCCTCACAGCGCACGCGAATCTGCTGCTCGCCTTCGCCGGCGGCGCCGTGCTCATTGCGGCGGTCTTGGCCGCCAAGGCCGTGCTCGGCCGTCTTGGCGCGCTATTCAAGACCGGGTTCGGAGCGTCCCCATTCGTCGCTCGGGAGGTGATGAACAAGGGCGAGGCGGCGATGTACCGGCGGCTGCTGGCCGCCACGCCGCAAGGCTGCATCGTCCTGGCCCAGGTTCAGCTGAGCGGGTTCCTGGCCGTTCGCGGCCTATCCAACAAGGACGAGCGCTGGAAGTACCTCAACCGCATCGTCCGGCTGAGCCTGGACTTCCTGATCGTGGATGCGGACACCATGATGCCGTTGGCCGGCATCGAGCTCGACGGCGCCTCGCACGAAGGCGGCAAGGCGTTCATGAGCGGCCAGAAAGATGCCGACTTGCGCAAGGACCAGGCCATGAAGTCTGCGAAGTTGCCTCTCCTGCGCTTGTCCACGCGCACCAAGGCTTCGACGGCAGACCTGCGCCGTTGGCTTTCGAGTGCAGTTGGCCGCTAGCGCAAACCAGGCGCACTCAGCCGCTTGCCCAGCGCGCAGCACCCGGTGTATACTATCTGCTACTTACGAATTCTCGAATGGCACCGTCTCGTACGTCTCTGTCGGCCTCTGCCGACACCTTGAATGAGTCTCCCGACAGCACGCTGCCAGGAGTACGAGCGGCGCGCCAAAGCATCTCAGCGTTCGATGCCGCCTGGGAGTTCGCGTGCGCGCGTGCGAGGTCACCTGCAGATGCGGCAGCCGGAACGCTCGCGCTGAGCAAGGTTTTCAGGGTACGCCAAACCATGGGCATGCACCGCAGTGACTACTTGGCGCTGCGCGATTTCAGCGTGTATGGCACTGGCCGGCCGACTGCCAATCAGAAGGCGCTCATGAGCGCGCTTCTCCGAATCTCCGGCACAGCCTTCGCAGACATGTCGAGCCCCGAGCTCATCGCAGTCTTCGACTCCACCTGCCGCCTCGTGGAGCTTGACGGCGGCACCGAGGATTACGCCTTGCTGCGCCGAGAGCTGGTCGACCCCCGCCTTCACACGTCCTCCGCCACGTCACGCGACCGGATTCAGGAGTGGCACGCCGTCGCGGCGCGCAGCCCGGACTTGACGTCGCCCCTGTCAACCAACGCGGCAGCACCCGACCCGCTCGTATCTGCAAAGCGTTGGAGCCTGGCGCTCGTGATGGGGCTTGCCTGCTTCATGGCGGGTGCCTACTCGATGCTCTTCGTCGGCAGCGATTCGGAGGCCCCACGCAGACCTGCAGGCCTAGCCCTGGAGCAGCGCCAAGGCGCCATCCTGCAGACGCCCCACTCGCCGATCATCGAAGCCATTCCTGAATGGCCGCATGAATCGCACGAATTCCAGCACAGGTGACCGTCGTGTGTGAGGGCACGTGTTGCAATCGATGCTTCAATGCAGTATCCATGCGCCTCGCCCTCGGCATCCCGCCGTCGCGCCATTGAATCTGCCACCGTGACGAACCGCCAACACATCCTCGACAACGTCTCTGAACGCGACCGTCGCGCCATCGCGATCCGGTTCCTGCGGTCGGACGAGACGATGGGTGCGCTGCTCAAGCGGTGCGCCGGCACGTCGCCGGCCGCCTATGACGCAAGCGTCGAGATGGCGTGCGTCCTGCTCATGGCCAGGAACGACGCGCCCGAGGACCTGCAGATGACAGATGCGCAGCTCTACAAGCGGCTGCGCGAGCGGATCACCGACATCCGGTTGGGCGGGTGGCTGAAACCCGCGCCCGGGCCCTCGACGAACGAATGACGCCCGACCCCAGGGCCTACGCCGAGACCGACACTCAGGCCGGCGCACGCGTCGAGCTCGAGAACGCGATCAAGGCAAAGGACTGGGGCGCCGCCCACCAGGTGCTTGCGCGCATGGGCACCGAGCCCGCGCCAGATGGCTCCGATCTGAGGCTGGGCCTGCAGGTGCTCGAAGGCGGCATGGGTGACTTCTCCAACGAGGATGGCGCCGCGCCGCGCCTGTCGTTCGTGACGTACTGCGAGAAGCTCCGCGCCCTTCCCTTTCTGGCCGACGTCTTTCGCAGCGGGTTGTCCGAACCGGATCACCTGGTGAGCCTTGCATGCGGCAGGAGAGTCAAGCCGCTGTACAGCGCGCCGCCAGCGTACCAGCACAACACGCTGTGGGAGCACGTGCTTGCGCTCGAGAGCTCCGAACTGGCCCGGATGGCGCTGGAGTTTGCGCCGGCCGACCCTGCCCTTTCCTTGCCAGCTCGCCTGAACCTTCCCGAAGCCCCTGCGACGCCCGTCACCGTGCACGCCCAGGCGCTGCACCGCGCGGCGCTGCGCTTCGGCAAGGGACACGTAAAGGCGTTTCGAGCTTCTGCAGGCCTGTGCAGGATGCTCTTGAGCGCGAGCGCGCCGATCCTGGCGGTAGGGTCGAGCAATTTCGCCGCGGACGCACTGCTGTCTGTGGCCCCGACGTCGTCGCAAAGCGATGCTCTTGCGCTGCTGGTGCGCGACTACGTCGCCGCCGGCGTCATCGACATCGAGCGCAAGCTCTCGAGCTTTGCCAAGGCATCCCAGGTGGCCACGTTCAGCCCGTTGGCTGCTGCCCTGCGGCTCGGTCATCGTGCCGTCGCCCTCGCGCTCATCGACCTGGGCGCAGACGTCGACATTGCTGCGGCGGACCTTGGGCGCCCTGGCGTGTCTGTTTTGGATGTCGGCGAGGAGATGCTTCGCCGGTTCGGGTTGGGCTCGCGCGTTGTGCGGGATCAAGACGTGGTCATGCAGTTTCGCGCCGATCTGACGGCAGCAATGATGAGGCGCCACGTCAGGCCAATCGCGAGCGTGGCAGCACCTTCGCAGCGACGCCGATCCGCTTTGTGAGAGCCGCCGCAGGGCTTGTCAGCTTACCGTTCGGTCGATCAGTCTGAGCGCTGTGGCGCGCAAGCAGCAGCGCGCTTTCGCACCGAGGTCGGGAGCAGTAGACTTGCCATGCGCAGCCCGGTCTCCCCTGGGTTGGCCCGTCCCTCTCCCTGGACGGTTCCTCGGCCGTGACAGCGGCAAGGAATTCTGGCCCCGGCATGCTGGGGCCTCTTCTTTTGCGGAAGACACATCGATATGCCTCGCCACACGCCCGGTGAAGAACAGGCCGACGCACAGCTTGCTGCTGCCATGGTGCGCGAGCCCAAGATTCGGATGTCGACCCCCACTCCAGAGGCGGTCGTGGCCGAAGACGCTGCCAGCGCAAAATGGGAGCATCCGCATCGACATGAGCGCGCCCTGCGCAGCCTGCTGGACCCCTCAACACTGCCAGCCTACGTGGACATCGCTGTGGCGCGCTGCCGCGCATTCTTGGCCGCCAGGACCACTTGCGCAGTGGCGTCATCACAAGGCGACTCACCCATCAGACTCCACTTCTTCGGTCGGCAATGGCCTGCAGGCCGCGAGGCCCTCATCGCCACGGTGCTGGGCGAGTACGTCCAGGCTGGCATGGTCGACGTCAACGCGCCCTTGGCGGGCGCGGTGTTTAACCCGACCGAGGATGTCTACGGGCATACGCCCTTTGGCTACGCAGCCTTTGCCGGCAAGATCGAGCTCATCGAGGTGCTGATCGACCTCGGAGCCGATGCGAGTGAGGTCTTGCCTGGCGAAGACCTCATGAGCGCTATCCAGAAATCGCCGCATCCCCTGGCGACCTCCGGCCGAATGGGCGCGCGCGCCGCCAGCGCCATCATGCACAAGCGGCTGAGGGAAGCGGCCGGGCAGGTTGTGCAAGCAACCCCGCCGGCCGGCGCCGGCAGCCGGCGCGCTGCGCTCTAACGCATGACGTTCACTGGAGCTTGAACTCGACGCGCTCGTCGTCCATCAGCTCCACGCCCGCATCCAGTAGCGCCTGGCCGGAGATGTCCTTGTCCTTGTAGCGCCGCACGGCCGCTTCAGGCAGAAGGAATCGGTACTCGACCTTCTCGGCGACTGCTTCCTTATCTCCGAAGCTCTTGGTGTGACCGTAGACCACGATGTCGTAGCCATAGTAGGCCTTGGGCGCGGCGATGTTGTCGTTGAGGGGGCTCAGCACCTTGCGCACGGTGTCGTCGAAGAGCCGCTTGCCCATGTCGTACTTGTTGAGCTTGAGGGAATTGAACGTCGTCGTGCTGTCGACTCGCAGACGCAGGTACTTCTTGCCCTTGAATTCGGACGTCCCGATGCCCTTGAGCATTACCTCCGAATCGACAAGGATGCTTTGCATGCGAATGACGTCGATGAAGCGCAGGACGCGCTCTCGCAGGTCGCGGTCGGTCGTCGAGGTGGCGAAGCCATCGGCTAGGTAATCTGTCGGGGCGATCATGCGAAGTTTGAGGTCGCGAATGCCATTCAGGCTGCCGTACTGTGAGCCTGAAGTAGAAACCGCCTGGCCGGTGGATGGGTAGTAGCCGTCCTTCGTGCCCCTGGCCTTGGCCGTCGACAAAAAGGACGGGAAAGAGGTGATCGACGCAGTCTGGTTGACCGAGTAGTCCATGAGGGGACACGAACCGCTCTCGTCTGTTACGCACGACTGCGACGCAACCGGGCTGTCCTTGGACTCAAAGTCGACCTTGACCCCCACGCCACCAAGCGGCTTTCCCTGGGCGTCCACTGCGGCGACCTTGTAGTAGTGCTTCATGGGTGGCGCTGAAGTGGCTGCGGTGACGTGAGCGGCGCGCGGCGGGGCGGCGCATCCGACAAGCGTGGCGATGGCTGCGATGGCCACGCACACGGGCAGCGTGCGAGTACTAAGCGGGTGGAACATGGTGGCTCTCCTCCTCAAGATGGTTTGATCTTCGGCGCCAATGGCCAGCGCTGACTGTAATGCGCCAGCTCATCCATTCGGTGCGGGGAATGCACTTACAGCTCCTGCCTCGGCACTCTTGCACGCACCGCAGCCATCTGCTGCGGCTCGCCTGCTGACTCCCAGCCACCCTCTGCACGAGTCCCTTCTCGTGCTTGATCCGGCTGTGGGGCGGATAGTGGCGGTGGGGCCGCGGAACAAGCTGGCAGGAGGGGGGGGCGAGAAGCGCCGGGGTGCGTGGTGGGGGCTTCCTTCAAGCGATGCGGACGCGCGGTTGGACTTCCGGCAGGGCATGGGCTAGATCAAGGTTGAGCCGCACCAAACCACCTCGACGAACTCCCAACATGAACACCAGCGTCTTCCGCCACCCCGCCAAGGGCGTCTACCGCTACTCGATGGGCCAGCGCAATCTCGCGCGCGAGCAGGCGGAGGCGCGAAGCTTCGATGGCAACGAGCACTTCGGCCAGTACCTCTACTCGCGCGCCGTGGCCCAGGTGCCCATGCAGACGGGGCGGCGCTACAACCTGTCGCCCAACCAGAACGCCCTGGCGCGCCTCCGCTACCAAGCCGTCGACGAGGAGCTGGCCGGCCAATTCGACTACTACACGGCCGGCGGTGCGCACGACGATCTGGTCGACCTGATCGTGGACCACCCGGTGACCGTGAGCCTTCTGGGTCGCAAAACGCTCGTGCGCCTGGCGCTGCGCATGCGGGGCTTTCGCACCCACAAGTTCGCCGACCTCTGCAAGACGCACGTGTTCGCGGTCGAAGTGACCGAGGGTGGCGCCCGCTTGGTCGGCTACGCCAGCGAGTTCCACTCCGAGGCCGCCGTGGCAATCCCGCTGGAAGTCCTGCCCGACTGATCGCGCACCATTCGCACTATGGATGCGGGCGCGGCACTTGAGCCGCCCTCGCGCTACGGCCCCTCTGGCACGAGATTCCAGGCCTTGGCAAGCGCCAACGCGAAAGAGCCGCACGAGGTGCCGTCCAGCCCCTCGAGCAAGTCTTCGCGCGTCCATTTCGGGCGTGTCATCCGCCCTACGGTCTGATCCATGACGCCAACGACCTGCGGCTCGGTCTTGAGTAGCGCCGCAAGGAAATGCCCAGGGCGGACCGGGGTCACCTTTGTGCCGACGAACGCCTTCGCCGGGAGGTCTTTCAGGTTCTGCGAAATCAGAAAGACTCTCGCGTCCTTATAGCGCGACTGGTGCAGATGCATCGCCGCCGCGGCCACGTGCGCGTCCTTCGTGTCGGTCTTGCCTTCGAAATAGCTCTTCCAGCGCTCCCATCCCGAGACCATCGCATCCGGAAAAGCCGCGACCATCGTTTGCCTGGCCTTCGACACGTCAGCCGGAGCAATCCTGCACAACTTAGGCAGGTTTCGACTCACCTCGTCGAGGATTTCTTCAGTCCAATGCACGCGGATCAAGCCTGCATCTGCCAGGTCAAGGAACACTACGCGCAGCGTCAGCGGCAGCAGCACGTTGGCATCGAGCAGCACCAGCGGCACTTGGTCGTGCTGAAGTACGACCTCCGCAGCGAGCCTCTTGCGCGGAGCCTTCGCAGCAGGCTTCTTTCGGACGCGCGCACCCCGACGGGCCCACGTCCGAGTCTCGGGCGCGCTCATTCAGCGCGCGGCGACCCAACGGCGCTTGGGAGCGTGCGACTTGTCATCCTCGCTGTCGCGCGCTTCACCAGTAGCCTCGAGCAGACCATCCAACGCCTTCCGGCGCGTGGTCTGCATCTCGCGCTTAATCTGCTCCACGACGCCACGTGGAATCCTTCGCTGACCGCCGCGCGTCTTCTCTACGCCAGGTACCTGACCCGCCTCGATCAGACGAACCACGTAGGGACGACTGACGTTGAGGAAGTCCGCTGCCTCCTGAGTACTCATCATCGGGCCTTTGACGCTCACGATGACACCGCCGGCGGGCCTGAACCGCGCAATCATCGCGCCGGGAACGCTCGGGTCGGGTGCGTATTCGACGAGCACAGTCTGCTCAGCGCCAAGAGGGTCGATCACCTTGGCGGTCGTGCTCTTGATGAGGCCGTGCCGGTCAAAGTCCATCATCACACTGGGAATCGCTGCGAACGGAATCGCGCGCTCGATGCGCGGAGATTCGTGCGGAGAATCCAGAATCGAAGGCTTGCGGACCACTAAGGGCGCCTTGACCGCTCCTTTGGGCATGCTGACGTGGATGCGCATGATCTTTTCGATCATGCTGCCTTCGGACTCGTCTGCCACCTCGGACATCGCGCGATGCACCGCTTCGCCCAGGTCGGACGAAGATCGGCGACGCACTGAGCGCGCGGGCGTAGGTTTGGGACTTGTGCTCACCCGCGCAGGCTAGCACAAACTCGAACAACTCGAACAACTCGAACACAAGCGGGCTCGGCGACGGGTGCTTGCTCGGCAGGAATGCGCGATCCTAACCCTCGGGCGCCCTCAGCGCCGCCGCGGGCGCTTGCGGCCTCGGGCAGGCTCCCAGAGCGCCGGATACAACGTGCGGTGGCGCCGGTGCATTGCCAGCAGGAGGTCGCGCACGCCGGGCTCGGCCGCGTCCTCCGACGCCCAGAGGAAGCTGAAGCCGTCGCCGGCGACCTTGCGGCCGTTGCAGACCTTGCAGGCGAGGACGATGTTGTCGATCCCATCATGCCCGCCGCGCGCGAGCGCAACGAAGTGATCCTCGGCCATGTTGCCGAACCGCCCCGGGACGAGATGCGCCCAGCAGTAGAAGCAGCGGCCTTCCTGCACCTGGTACAAGGCGCGCAGTTCCTCTTGGCTGTGGGTGCGCCCGCCGGCTGCGACTTGGCGCCGTCGATTCGAGTAGGCTGCACGGCTCTTGGCACGCGCCAAATCCCGATCTGCCGCCTGACGGACGTCGGTGACGAAAGCCGGGTGCACCCGAAGCACCACGAAGTCGGCCAGGCCCGCTTCGCCGGCGCCGCACTCCAAATGCTCCTCGAAGCTATCAACGAACTGACCGCAGCGAGCGCACGGGCAGTGCATCTGCAAAAGAGTCTCGATATGCGCGAGCATCGGCAGCGGACCGTCCGCGGCCGCGACGTCGTCCAGCACCGCGATCCAGTAGCTCCCGGTCTCGTCGTGGCGGAAGTGGCAACCCACCACGTCCACCAGCTGTGCGGACCGTTGCAGGCCCATGCCCTTCAGCTGGCGACTGGCGGGTTCAGCCGCCCGTCGAGCCCGAACCTATCCTGCGCGACGAGCCCGTACTTGCCGGCCGCCCGGTCGGGCCTGAAAACCAGGTTCCAACTGTGCTTGGAGACGACGCTTGGGAACAGCACGAAGTCGTGCCTGGCCAAGAGGTCAGCGCCGTACAACTGCTGGCCGGCGCTCGGCGGTCCGTTGTGAAGCCACCCCGGGTTGGGGACATCCCCCGGCATGACCACGTGCAGATTGGAAAAATCGTAAACGCGTAGATTGGTCAGCACGAAAGGCATCGTGTCGAGCAGGTGAAAGCCCATGTGCACGGCCACCTCAAGGATGGTGGTGGCCGGGTCGATGGCGCAGTACACCGCTTTGGTGCCGATGGGATTCCACCGGCCACCCTTGATTTCGGGGCCGCGGCCGCTGTCCCATGTCGACGAGTGCTTGGCTGCGTCGAGCCGCCAGCCTGGCACCGACGCCACCCCGGGATCGAGCGCCGCCGGTAGCTGGGTCATGAACGGGTTCAGGAGTACACCCCGTGCTCCAGGCGGCCCAGGTAGTCGGTGACGATGCTCGCGCCTTGAAGGGTGCGCAGCAGGTCGATGGGTCGGCGTCCGTTCAGAGCGACAACCGGCGACGACAACCAGCGCTCGGCCTCCTCCTGACTGCCGAACACCTCAATGGCGGTGGCCAGCGTCTCGGCGAGCATCCAGGTCTTGCTCGCCAAGTCTTCAGCCATCAGCTGCTCGGGCTTCTCCGCCTGGCGCCGCAGGGTGCGAGTGCTCAGGCCGAGCACCTTGGCCACGTCCTCCTCGTCGACGGACTTGATTTCGGAGACCAGGTGAGTCATTGAGCGCACCGGCACGCCAGCGACGATGGCGTCGTGCACCTCGCTGGAGTCGCGCGAAGCCTTCGACCAGAGCTTGCGCCCGCCCAGCAGGCTGAGAGTCGTCACGAAGACCTTGCTGCTCTCCGTTGCGGCCGACACGACCTTGCTGCTCTCGAGGACAGATTCCACGATGGCACTTACATCCACGTGCCCCCGACCTTGGTTGCTGTCCTCGTGGGAGCTCGCACTCTTGCCCCCGCCGCTGACGCGACGACCTTCGCTGCCAGCGAATTCCGGGAATGACTTGCGCATGGTCGGCTCCTATTCGAGTGACAAATGTCCTCCTTTTTAGGACACCTGTCAAGCCGTGCCTCCGTAGAGCGCCTAGGGTGACGCTGCGCCTGTTGAGCTCTCGTCAGTGAGCTTCCAGTGCCCGAGCAAAGCCGCCAGCACGTCGCGCGAGAACTTCTGCCCTTGGACGCCGCCGGCATCCTGCGCAGTTCTCTTGGGCTGCTGCTGCACCTTGTAGAGCGCGAGCGCCACAGGCAAGTTGCCGCGCGCCGTGTCGAGGTCGTTGCGAAGCAGCGTGCACCCGTAGCGCAGGTTGACCTGCATCACGAAGAGGTTGTCGACGTCGCCTCCACTGAGCTCCTTCGGCCAATGAGCTCCGACTCCCATGTACCCCCGGGCGTCGTCGGCGCCGATGAAGTACTTCCGAAAGCGACTGGAGACGTCGATGACCGCCAGCACGACCTCGGCCGAGAGGCCTGCGCGCTGGCTCTCGTACCAGACGGTTTGCAGCAGCGCGTTCCGCTCGACCTGAGGCATCGCCTTGGGCATGCGTGCGGACTCGGCGGCCACCCAGGCCATCAATTTGGCTTGCATGTCAGGCGGCAGGCCCATCAGCAAGGAGCTGTCAACGGCGCCGAACTGGTTCTTGGGCGTCGGCGGGCGCAGTGCCTGGTGCTCGGCGACAGCTGGCTGCGCATGGGCTGCGCCGAGCATGGCCACCACGACGACCAGTCCGGTGGCCAGCCTCCCAGGGATGCTGGACAGTTTCATGGCCCAAGCCTACCAGCCCGGCGGCCGGAGGGCTCTACCGCTTACCGCCAAAGGACTCCCGGACGCAGCGATCACGTACGGCTGGCACGGCGTCGTAGGCCTTCCTCATTTCCTTGTCCATCTTGTCGTAGCCGTTTGCACCCTTGGCGCCGCTGGTGATTGCGACGTAGTCGGGAAACGACCATGCGATGGGGAGGTTGTCGGTGAGACAGCTGCAGAATGCGCGAGCACCGACGGCCTTCATGCAGGCCATGTTGCGTTCGGCACTCATGCGGTTCACCTGCTCCTGGAGCTGGTCGCTCGCGCGAATGGCGCGCTCGTACTGATCCAGCCTTTGCAGGGTCTCAAGGTCACCAGGCGCTGAAGCTGCCCGTTGCGCGTTGGCCGTAGAAGCCGCAACCAGTGCGGCGATCAGCAATAGTCTCACTGCGCCCTCCTTCGGTTGCATCCTAAAGCATCGCAGATGCAGGGAAGAAGCGAGCTGGAACAAGGGGGGTGCCCGGCGCGCGACGGATCGGGCCTTTCTACAAGCAGGGTTCGCAATCGAATCTGCGCCGAACTGCACGAAGTACCCGGCCAAGTTGGTATTTTATGTGCGAATAGTGTACCTATCATGCATACACTTTCGAACGACAAAACCATGCACGTCGCCACCCTCTCCGTCTCGTCGATCCGCGCGCGCTACACCCTGCCAGTGCCCTCGGCCGCCACGCAGCACCTGCGGAAGGTCGCCGTGACCCCGGACATCACCGAAGCGCTCGACCTGGACGCGGTTTGCGCGGTGGGATGCTCGGGCGGGAAGGACTCAGACGCCCTCGCTCTGGCCGTCGCCCGCTACCTGGACGCCATCGGCCACCGCGGCCCACGCCTTCTCATTCACAGTGACCTCGGTCGTGTCGAATGGAAAGACAGCCTGCCCGCCTGCGAGCGTCTGGCGGCCCGTCTGGGCTGGGAGCTCGTCGTTGTTCACCGTGAAGCCGGTGACATGCTCGCGCGCTGGCAAAGCCGGTGGGAGGGCAACGTGCGTCGCTACGCGAACCTCGAGTGCGCCAAGTTGATCCTGCCCTGGAGCACGCCGTCGATGAGGTTCTGCACGTCCGAGCTGAAGTCTGCGATTATTGCACGCTATCTGCGCAAGCGCTTCCCGACGGAGACGATTGTGAATGTGACCGGCATCCGCCGTCAAGAGAGCGCCTCCCGGGCCAAGATGCCGGTCGCCAAGCCGATGACCTCGCTGGCTCGCAAGGGCGTCAAGGGGTTCGCCTGGAACGCCATCATCGAGTGGAAGATCGAGGACGTGCTGCAGGAAATCGCCGACGCCGGCCTGCGCCTGCATGAGGCCTACGAGACCTACGGCGCGTCGCGCGTCTCATGCGCGTACTGCATCATGTCGACCGCGGACGACCTGATGGCGGCGACCCAGTGCGCCGACAACCACGACCTGTACCGGCAGATGGTCGAGCTCGAAATCGAGTCAGGATTCGGCTTCCAGGGCAACCGCTGGCTCGCCGACATTCGCCCCGACCTGCTCATCGCCGAGACCCTGGAGCGCGTCGCCAAGTCCAAGGCCAACGCCAAGCTGCGCATCGCGGCCGAAGCCCTGCTGCCCAAGCACCTGGAGTACGAAAAGGGCTGGCCCACCGTCATGCCGACGCGCGACGAGGCGGAACTGATCGCCAAGATGCGCATCGACGTCGCGACCGCCGTCGGCCTGAAGGTCAAGTTCACAGACGCGCAGTCCATCATGGAGCGCTATGCCGAGCTCATCGCCATCGCGGCGACCAAGGCCGCAGCCAAGAAGGCCAAGGCGGACAAGAAAGGCGGCGCCGGCGCCGCTGACAGCGCGGACGACGCCGAATGCGAGTCCGAGGAGCTGGACGGCTGCGAGCACGACGGCGAAGAAGCGCAGACCGCCCTCTTCTGACCCCCTTCAGGCCAGCCTGCACAATCCACCCCATGACATACCAGCGCGAGATTCCCCGCGACCTCTTCAACGAGGCGGACCTGCTCAAATGCCTGGGCCGCATCTACATCAACCTGGAGACCGCGGAGCTTCCGGATGTGACGCTCGAGCATGACGGCGGCGCATTCGACATCCAGCAGGACTTCGGCTCTGGCCGGCTGTATGTCACCAACGTCCAGCTGAAGTTGGGCGACACCGCATTTCGGCTTGAGCGCGCAACCAACAGCCGCGAGCCGTGGCCGCTCTATCTCGTCGACGAACACGACAACGACATCGACGTCTTCAACGCCGATGGGACGTTCTCCGAAGAGCTCAAGGCATTCCTCCGCGCAGCGTCCCTGACCGCGCAGACGCGGGAGGGCAAGACGCACGGAAAGCAGCGCGCGCCCCGCGCATAGATACCGAAGCGAGGAGTCCGCCGCCGTTGAGGGTTGGACGCCCGGTTTGAACCCGGCAAGGCCGGCGCTGTTTGAATACGGCAACTGCGCGATGTATCTCAGGTGTAGATAACACCGAGAACATCATGGCCGTCGCACTCGATTCCCTGCAGACCACCTTCGACTTCGACCTCGCCCCGGCGATGGCATCCGAGCCGGCGTCCACGGTGGCCACCATCGCCGCGGCTGCGCGTACAGCTCTCGATGCCGAAGAGGTGGCGGCCAAGGCGGCCTTCGACGCCATCTACAACCTGTCCACGGAAGAAAAGGTCGAGCGCGCCAAGGCGTCCATCGACGCCGTCTTCGAGTCCGGCCGCCCCGTGTGCGGCGCGGTGTCCTTTGGCAAGGATTCCACCGTCATGCTGTACCTGATGCTCGAGGTCGCGCGTGAGCGCCTGGCCCGCGGCGCGCACGTCAGCAACATCCTCATCACGCACGCGCTGACGCTCGTGGACAACCCGGCCTACGAGCAGGTGACTCTGGGCGAAATCGAGAAGCTGCGCGCATATGCCGCCGCGCACAAGCTCCCGCTTCGTGTGGACATCGCCGTGCCGTCGCTCAATGACACCTGGGCGGTGCGCATCATCTCCGGCCGCGCGCTGCCGACGTTCGCCAACTCCTCGACCCGCGACTGCTCGACGTCCCTGAAGGTCGTCACGCAGGAGCGCCAGCGCAAGGCTGCGCTGAAGGAGCTTGCTGCGGTCGACCAGCCGGTGGTCATGGTGGGCACCCGCTTTGACGAGTCGGGGGCGCGCTACACCCGGATGATGCAACGCGGCGAGCACGACTCCGACATCTGGGTGCAGGAAGTGCGCAATGGCGCCGGCAAGCTCGTGCGCGAGGAACTGCGCTTGTCGCCGATCTGCTTTTTCAGCCAGGAAGACATCTGGGTGATCCTGGCCGAGCTCCAGACCGACGCGCGCGAGTCCTACACCGACGCGGTCGCCATCTGGGAGGCGTACCAGGACGGCGGAAACAGCAGCTGCGCGGTGGTCTCCGATGACTTCATGAAGCAGAACTCCAAGGCTTGCGGCGCGCGCTTTGGCTGCTGGTCGTGCGCAGCCGTCGGCCGCGACAAGAGCCTGGAGGCCATGATCGAGAGCGACCCGAAGTACGAATTCATGCGTGGCCTGAACCGACTGCAGCGCTTCATCGTGGACACGCAGTACGACACCTCGCGACGCCAGTGGCTCGGACGCACGGTCACCAAGGACGGCTACCTGCCGGTGGCACCGGACGCCTACTCGCCTGCGATGCAGCGAGAGCTGCTGCGCTACGCCCTGACGCTCGACAAGCTCGAGGCGCGCGCGGCTGCCCGCCTGGGTATCAAGCCCCGATTCACGGTGGTTTCGCTCGAGCAGCTCGTGGCCATCGACATCATCTGGTCGCTCAACGGCCATCAGCCGCGAGCCTTCGAGGCGATGCACATCTGGGAGGACGTGTACCAGCGCGGCAGGAACTATTTCCCGCCCGAGGTCAACGCGGCCAGCTTCGAAAAGAAGATGCCGGCCCCGCGCTGGCTCTACGTCGGCAAGGACTACGACTCGGATGCCGGCTACTCGGACATGTACTCGGGCGGCCGAAACATCATGGCCGACCTGACGGCGGTTGGCGCCGACGGCTGCGCGCACAACATCGAGCTGGGCGACGGCCGCGTGGTAATGGCCAGCGACGTCACGCCGTTCTTCGAGGTGGACCCTGAGGGCGCTGAGCTTTTCCTTGCCTTCGATCTGCTGGAAGAGCGGGTGCACGAGCGCCCAGAGGCATCCGACCCGGGCGAAGCCTTCCGCCACTACCAGGTGCTCGGCACCTTCTCGACTTCGCGCCGCCACCAGAGCGTGCAAGACGACATGCTGCGGCGTGCGGACTGGCGCCGTCGGCATGGGCTCAACGCGATGACCAAGGATCAGCTGCTGGCGCGTTGCGTGACCGATGCTCAGCGCGCGGCCGGCATCCAGGCGCCCGAGGGGCAGACCACCCTGGCTGTGGACTTTCAGGCGCGCCTGGACGCGGAACACGCGCGACGCACTGCCGGCGCCTGGCGACCCCGGGAGTCGGAACAGCTGCTGGCCGCTTCACATTGAAGCCTCTGCTCAGTTGATCCTGTAGCCTGAGTAGCGATTGAGGAAGTCGCGAGTTTTGCTGAACGAGCGCAGCGTCCCTCTCGGAATCTCAATCCCCCGATCCCTCGCAACAGCCAACGCAAATTGGCGCATGGCGAGTGTCGGCTTTCTTCGAAGCCAGCCGAATGCAGCGTCGCCAATTCGTCCTATCAGCAATCGCAACGTGCTGCCGCGCATGTGAGTTTCCTTGCTCCAGTGAGGGCGAATGGTCAGCTCCGTCGTGGCTGTTGTACGTCGCGCGCCGCCGAGGTTGACTGAGTCGCCACTTGGCCCTGGTACGTGGCTTTCAGCCTCTCCTGAAGCGCCTCAGCGCGCGGCCCCTTGTTTTGTCCGAACAACACCGTCTCGCCTGCGGACCAGGACGAGTACGGCCCGATCTTGCCAAGCGTGAGTGCCACCTGGCGCACCCAGTGCTGCAGCGCGCTTGAGGTGTCGATCTTCTTGGCGACCTCACTTGTCGGGCCTGAGCACTGCGAGGCTCGACCGTCGTCTTCAAAGGTACGGCAAGAGACCCTTCCGTAGACCCGACCGTTCGGCTCGCGGTGGTTCGTAATCAGCACGTCGCCGCCCAGCCTCGCGCCAGCAATCTTCACGTGCTCGCGGAAGGCTTCGAAGAGGCCGCGAAGCTCGGCGAGCTCCTCGCAAGGCCTTTCACCTGGCAGCAGCATGGCCTTGGCCAGGTTAATGCGGCACTCCCAGGGGCCCTCGCCAGGCTTGGCCGCGGAGACCTCGAAGTCGTCGATCCACTTCTGGCCCCGGCGAAAGCGCACCCCCATGTAGGACAACGGCCGGAAGCGGGACTCCATGATGCGCTGAAGGAGCTCGCGGCGGTTCGTCGGCAGATAGCTCTCGAGCTCTTTCGGGTACGAGAACCGCAGGATGCCGTCATCGTCGGCGTCGTCGATGAAGTGGAACGGCGTCTCGAAATCGAAGAAGTGCATGCCGACTGGCCCTCGTTGAGGCGCCATTGTCACATACAGTACACTGTCTGCACACGTTGTTTCGACTCTCACCCCGCGTTATCAGTCACGATCACCCAAAGAGGAAGGTGGCGATGGCTCTTGGGTCGCGAGCGCGTCCGGTGTGGCGCCGTAGCGATGCACGACGACGACCCGCAGCTCGTCTTCACCGACGAGCTCCCATCGAAGCCTGGCGCCGCCGGTAAGCCCGAGCCTCACGCGAAGCGCCTTCGGGATGGATGTCGTGCCGATTTCCGTCAGATTGGAGCTGGTTCTGGCCATCCTGAGAGTCTCGCGCACTCTGGCTGCGCCCCGGCGCGCCGATTCAAGGGTTTTCCAGCTCAAATTGCGTGCGGCGCACCTCAGTCGAGCTGCCGATCCGCAATCTGCACGAGCTTCATGTGGTCCACGCCTCGGGCGAGACCCCAAAGTGCCGCCAAGTCGTCAGCCCAGGTCGATCCTTTTTCGCAGACGAACAAGACCACAGGGGCTGTGCGGCGCGGCGTCTCCTCAAGGAGCCTGACAGCCAGGCGCCTCCACGAATCATCGACTCGCGCCCCAGTTCGCGCCATCGTGGCCATCACCAGGTAGCCCAGCCGGCGAGCCTCATCGTCCTCGACACATTGCGGCGCCAGGTCGGCCGGCCGGGCCAGGGCACGCATCAGCTCACCCACGAGTTCATAGGTCTCGCGTACCGACTGCGGCTGGAGCTCCGCACGCAGAAGTCGCGTCCATCCCTTATCCAACGTCTTGCTCCGTCTTGATTCGCCGCCTCTGGTGCGTGGTTCAGGCCCCTGGCAGCGCCCCAAGGCTAGCGTAAAGTACTTTCGGTGAGTCCTTGAATTCCGCTTGCACGAAAGCTAGCGGTTGCGTAGGTCGCCGCAACGCAACGAATATCACCATGTCTGAACTCAACACCGTCGCAGAAACCCCGTCCAACCCGTCGTCTTCGCCGAAGCCTGCGACGTCCAGTTCGATGATTGTCCCGATAGCGCAGAACCTGCTGCTGCTTGCCTTCATGTGCGCTGTCGTGCTCGCCTTCTGCAGCGTCGTGACCTATCCCGCTGCGCCGGAGGATTTCTGGATGACGGGAGGTCATCAGCAAGCGCTGCGCAAGCAGATCGAGAAGCAGCTGCCCGCTGCCTTCGGCGCCAAGTTCAAGACCTTCCATGAAGAGGTGCAGGGAGTCGGCATGTCTCCTTCGCTCGTCTTCGAAGGCGACAAAGCGCGTGTCGTTCTCCAAGAAGAGGCGACCAAGATTCCGGGGGGATGGCTTCGTGCGGACGCCTATGAGACGTTCATCCTGGCGCAAACCAGCGGCGGCCGGTATTTCTGGGTCCAGTACAAGGCCACGACCGATGGCCTGGAGCATTGCGCGTCGACTCCGATGGAGTGCATCGGCCAGGAGCACTGGTCGCAATTGACCCGGGCAGAGGCCATGGACTTCTACTTCCGCTCGGCCAATGGCACCGACGCGGGTTTCGAACGCGAGTTCGGTGTCAAGCCCGGGCCGCACAAGGTTCCCGCCTAGGCCGCTGCTGACGCAAATCATTCGTGCCTCTACCACTCAACTGACCATGATCCGCGCCTACCTGCCTGCTCTCATCGTGTGTGGGCTGCCGTTGCGCGGCTTCATCAGCTTCTGGATCGGCCTTCCTGACGCCGGCGCCTGGCTTACCTCCCTGGCGGTCCCGACATGGCTGCTGTTCTTCGTGTGGTGCTTGCGGGTGACGCGCACCCCCCCTCGCGCGGATGACACCCCTCCTGCGCAAGGCAACGAGTTCGCTTCTCCACTGACCGTGCAACGGGCGGGTAACCGCTTCTGTGCTCCCGAAGAAGGTGCAGGAGCGAGCTGGCATAGGAGGTGGTTGGCGCGTGGCGCTGTGCATTTTCTGCCGCGCCATTCGTGCGGTTTTATGCACTCCGCGAGTTGAATTTGCCGGAGCGAGGAGGTAGTCCTAGAGCATCAACAGCCGGGACAACCGCCATGAAATCGCTCCACGTCGCATCCGTCATCACCGCCGCACTGTCGGGGCTTCTCGTCGACGCCGCACGCGCCCAGGCGGTGTTCGTACCGGTCGAAGACGGTCAATACGCGCGGGTTGTCCGCGTCGTCCCCCTCGTGCAGCAGATCACCCAGCGCTCCTGCACGCCCGGCGCCGTGGTGCAGGCGCCCAGCAGCACGGCCGGCACGGTCGTCGGCGGACTCCTGGGCGCAGCCATCGGCAGCAACGCTGCACCGCGCGGCAATCGCACCGCCGGCGGCGCCGTCGGTGCCGCTCTCGGCGCGGTCGTCGGGAACTTCACCGGCCCGTCCGACATGGTCGTTGGCCCCGCCGAGTGCACGGCATACACCTCCGCCCGCAGCGCCGGCTACCGCGTCACCTTCAACTACGCCGGCCGCGACTACGAGACCACTCTCCCGATGGACCCGGGCCCGCGCCTGCGCGTGCACGTCAGCGTCGCGCCTGCCGACTACCTGCCCATGCCCGGCCCGATGGTGCCGGCGCCCACCGGCGGCTACCAGAGTTACTACGGCGGCCCGTCGCCCTACCCCTCCTCGGCCATGCCGCCCGACACCTACCAGGGCCAACCCTCGTATCAGCCGCAGGGCTACGCGCCGATGAGCTACCAGTCGTCGCAGTCCAACACCCAGGCCAACGTCGCCACCGTCCTTGGCGCCGCAGCGTTGGCCGTCTCCCTGAACACGGCCAACCAGCAATCGCGCGAGCGCTCGCGCGACCGCCACCAACAGCAGGAGCTCGCACTCGAGCAGCAGCGCCTGCAGCAAGAGCAGCAGAACCTGCAGATGCAACAGCAGTGGCAGCAGCGCAACCAGCAGCAGAACACCGGCTCGACGAGCCCCTACAGCGGCTACCAAGGCGGCTCCCCCTACCAAGGTGGCTCCCCTTACCAAGGCGGCTCGCCGTATCAGCAGGCCAGCCACCAGACCTCGGCGCACGCCAGCGGCGCGCGCGGCGGCCGTCACCGCGTCTAAGTTCCAGCCGGGCGTCAGCCGGCCGCCCAGCAGCCTGGCGACCGCGCTGCGCCTGCGCGGCGTCGTACCATCATCGTCGCGTGCCGCCGCAAGGCCGTCGCATCGACCACCAAGGACGTTCATGGCTCACCTCCGCACCGCGTCGCGCGAAGCCACGCTGATGCCTCCTCCCTCGGCCGTTCCGCCAGCCGCCACGCGCAAGCGCGCGCCTGGTGAGCTCACCATTGCGCAGCTCGACGCCCTCGAAAGACGGGCCGGCCACGCGATGAACCAGGTTCCGCCGACCACCTGCGAGGCCTGCGGCGGCCGGATGAAGCCCCTTGCCAAGCTCAAGCGCAAGGGCGACGGAGACCGCTACTACCCGAACTGCAAGCACTGCCGAGCCATGTTCGGCATCGGCGTCTCGTGCCCAGAGACGACCGACAGCCCCGAGCAGGTGCTCGCCAAGCTGGAAGGCGTGCGCGCCCAGGGCTATGTGATGGTGCTGCGTCCGCTCACGCTGGGCGCTTCCAACGGCGACGTCGTCGACATCCACGCCGGCGACATTTTCCCCGTGCGACACGCTCCCCAGACGTTCTCGGACAACGAGGTGGCCAGTCGCGAGCGCACAAAGTCGATGTTCACGCTGCCGCTGCAGCTGGGCCCGCACCAGACGTACCTGCGCGGGCACGAGTTCGCACCCATTTCGCTGTCTCGCGTGATGGAAATGCGGCGCCGTGGCGAAATCAGCGAGTCCTTCATCACCGCGGAGGACAACGTGGGGCACTTCACGCCCAGGGCCGATCTGATCGACACCGCCGACGCTATCGCTGAGTCCGTCGGCGCGATGCCTGCGGCCATCGCGAACGCCATCCGCGACGGGGTGCTGAGCGCCGGCGGCGCCTGAGGCCCGCGCCAGCCCTTCTTGCCAGCCTGTCGGTCGACCCTTGGAACGAAGGCGTCATGTGGTTCGCGACCAGAAGCAGACGTGTGGGCGGCCCGCCCCCGGCGGCTTGAAGTCCTGGCTCGCGCAAGCTAGCTCCAAAGCATGATCCCGTACCTGTCCATCCGTCATCGCTCCTCCGAGGCGCCGACCCAGGTGCCCACGCAAATCCCAGCAGAGCCCTCGGTCGAGTGGCGCAACGACGCGCCAGCGGTGCTTGGCGTGTATCGCGTGCGGTGGGACGATCACACCGGCCAACGCGAGACGACCAACCGAGACGGCTCGGGCGTGTTCTTCTACGCGTTCTGGAACGGCCTGGACTCGTGGTCGGAGGTCATCGTTGGCGGCGACTGGCGGCGCGCCTACAAGGCGCGCTTGGCTACGCCTGGCCGCCGCCTCTTCTACACCGGCTCGTCCCTGTGACCGCGACCGGAGTGATCGCGAGCGGCAGCTCTATCCAGTTGGCGACGACGGTGCATGGTGCCATCAAGAGGCGCCTGGCTGTTTCGCGGTCGAACCCCGAGCCTCGAGCGCGCACGCCATATCCGAACGTGCACGTCGTCGACATTCCCGAGTTCACGCCCGAGGCATTGTCCGGCCTCTCGAGCGTTGCCTCCCGGATCGACCTCCCGTGCATCGGTGACATCGACATTTCGCCCGCCAGGGGCGAGGCACTTCGCAAAGCGGCCCCTGGCGTGGACGTTTGGTCGCTGCTCACCAAGGCGCTGACTGCAACGGGCGTGCGCGGCGCTGCCGAGGAAGCCTACCGCTCAGACCTGGACGACACGCTCGATTTCATGCACACGTGGGGCGCCCGCTTCCACAGCGATGCCCATCATTGGGTTGAATCACTGTTCTGGGTGCTTGTCCTGCACGCACCTGAGGTCGAGCTGGTGCTACCCCAGGCCGGAATCTGCGTGCCGCTCATGGCGGGCCGCCTCGTCGTCTTCGATCCGGTGCTCGGACACGGTCTGCGCCGCATAGGTGACAAGGTCGCTTGCGCGGAGGAGTCGTTCAGAGGAACGGCCAGCGCCCGTCAGACCTTCCTGGCTGGCGAGCTGCAGCTCAATGATGACGACTGGTGCGCGCTGGGATCGCCCTGGGTTTCGGAGAGCAGCGACGCAGTCCTGGGCGCCACCGATCTGGGGCTTGCTCGTTACGACCCGCACACCGGCGCCATCTTGAACGCACGAGCAGCCAAGCTCAAGGCTGCAGAGCCGGCGAACTCGCCCGCTTGAATCTGCGCAAGTCAGGACGTAGCTCTAAGCGTACCTGCCAGGCGCTTCGCGCCTGCCCACGCCCGCAAGGAAGCCGCCAATGATTCGCATCGCTCTGCTTTTGCTCGTCCTCCTGGTCAGCGCCATCGTGTTCTTGGTAAGCGGCTGGCATCTGTTCACCTCCGCGCGGCCTGGGGATTGGGCCGCAGTGGTGGTCGGCTCTCTCATTGTCGGCATCGTGGCCGGCGTCGTGCTCATTCTGAGCATGGCGCGCGGAGCCAGCAAAATCGGCTTCTAGCCGCTCGGAGGCCACCGTGGACGAGATTTCGAGGTTCCTTGCTGGCTCCGGCCCCATTTGGGCGCTGGCCTTTATCTTGGTCGCGCTCGTGATCGCAGGAGGCACGCCGTTTTGGAGTGGCCTGGGACAGTCACGGCAAGAGACTGAAGAGGATGCAGTTGAATGAGGCGTTCGACCAGCCTCACCGGTTTCACCCTCCGCGGCCTCGATTCCTCACGTGCTGCGTAGTCCGTCGGGCTCTCGCCAGTCGAGGCGCCGGTGAAGCAACTCGACCGCTGCGAACGCGCTGGTCAGGTCGGAGCGGCGGGCGCAAGCTCGGCCACGCGCAAGCCTTCGCGCAGAAGCGCTCTGCGCAGCCACTGCGGCTGCTGACCCACACCGTCCCAGGCCTCACCCGTTTCCGGGTGCACGTACTTCGTCTGCGGAGCTGCCTTGGCGCGCCGCGGTCGCCCGCCCAACTCTTGTTCCGTCATTTCCCAGAATTGCGCCAGCTGCCGAGCTGTGTGCAGCGCGTTCTCCCTGGCGGTGGCCTTTTGCCGCTGGCTCCACCTCGACAGTGCTTCGAGCTCCCTGGGGGTAATAGCCCATCGGTCGACTAGGCGCTGAACCTCGGCGATTGCTCGCCTGACCTCCGGATCGTTCATCTCAGCACTGCGCAAGTGCGCGGTATGCGGCTGGCTGGACAGCATGCGACGTATGACCTCGTTCAAGCGTTGCGACGCGCCATCCTAACGCCGCTCCGGCGGATTTGCAGTCGCCGCGGCCATGGGGTATCCCTGTATGCACGCCGCCATCAATCCGCCGAGCCGTCGGACGCCCCTACCTGTGAAGAACCATGCAGATCGAACCGCCCGAAGCCATGCAACTCGCCTTTGATGTGCTCAAGCGCATTCCAGCGCGCGGCATCGACCACAAGCTGGCCATCGCGCGCGCGGAGGCGCTCGATGCCCTTCGGAGCGCCCTTGGCTTGCCTGCGGAAGAAGAGGACATCCTGGCCGCCTTTCAACGCGACATGGACAACGCACCTGCGATTGCCTGGCCAGTGAACCGGGATGTCGGTCGCTTGGGCGACATGAGCCGCCAAGCCGCGCTGCGCGTCGGTCTGGATGGGGACAACGACGTCTGCTTGAGCATGCCGGGCGTCGACATGCGCAACGCGCTCGAGTTCTGCGCGCCTGGCGCCGGCGGCGGGCGCTCGTCGCGCACTCGCATGGCGCTGATCGCACTCATGGTGGCCATGGAGCAGGACAACGCCGACGACCCGGGGCGCGACTGGTGGGCGGCTCGCATGCGAGGCTCGCATGCCCGATAAACTCGCGCGGCAACGCACGCCCTTTGCCGCACCCTCTACGTTCATCGCCATGACCAACTCGACTTCTTCGAAGCTCACCCTGGGTGTGCATTACGACGTGCGCACCAGCATCAATGGCGACACCGTGTGGGTCGATGGCCCCGATGGCTCCTGCGTCGGCCGCTTCAGCAAGACCTTTGGCATTGACATCCATCGCCCCGTCAAGGAGCAGATCGCTGGCCTGGACCAGTGCCTGCAGTGCACTCACGAGCCGGCGGGTGTCGGCGAGTGGCGCGATTTCGTTGCGGGCATGCTAGAGCACCACGGGCTGGTCATCCCGGAAGGGGCCATCCGCTTCGACGGCTGAGGCCCGATTTCTTGATGTATGCCAAAGGATGTGCTACCTCTTGGTGACCGGCGGCCTTTCTTGTGCGCCAGCCGCGCAAGAGCCACCGCATCCAAGCACACGTCCCGAGGTACTCATGAAGGTCTACGCACTGCCCACCCAACTGCCGGCGCCCCAGATCGACTTCGCCAGCTTCAATTTCGAGAAGATGCGCGCCGACGAGGCGGCCCACCAGGTGGCGCTCAAGGCCCACATGGTCTCTCTCGGCTACGCCGGCGAACGCACCGGTGAGGTCGTGCGCTTCCACGTGGCCGATGGATACGCACAGTACATGTTCGCCGACGCCGGCGCCAAGTCGATCCTCGTGCACCTTCCGTACGGCGACGCCTACAGCTATCCCGACGTCGGGTTCCTGCCGCGCAAGGAAGTCCTTCGCCGCCTGGACTCCCAAAAGAAGTTCGACCAGGTCGTGGCCGCGCGCGCGATCTAAGCCCCACGCCGAGGGTCGCCGAGACTACCCTGCAGCCCGCAAACTTAGCAGCCACCAACACGGAAGTTCGTGTGCAAAGGAACCAGATGACGACCGAGAACCATGGCCTCGATACGGCCGAGCGCGTGTGCTTCTACGAGCAGGACTTCTATGTCCTGTCGAACTTCAGCTCCTTCCGTGTGATGTGGCAGGGCGTCGACTTCGACACTAGCGAGCATGCCTACCACTGGGAGAAGTTTCGAGACCAACCGGACGCATCGAATGCGGCTGGCTCGATTGCGGAGCAAGTCCGCAGCGCACGTTCAGCCCACGAGGCGTTCAAGGTTGCCGAGGGTTGCAAGGCCCGCCGCCGCACCGACTGGGATGACGTGAAGGTCGATGTCATGCGAGGCATTCTGCGGGCGAAGGTCGCGCAACACGAGTACGTCCGTCGCAAGCTGCTGGACACGGGAAGCAGGGAGTTGGTCGAGAACTCCTGGCGCGATGACTACTGGGGATGGGGGCCGAATCGCGACGGCCAGAACATGCTGGGCAAGCTTTGGATGGAGATTCGTGCCGAGTTGCGGGCTGACGTGGCGGGCACCCTGTGAGCGAGACGCCGATCCCCTTCGTTTCCGGCGCGCTGGTTCAGGCCGGCTTTCTGGCGGTTCGCTACCAGGACCAAGAGGGCGTCTTCCACCGCCGCGACGTGCGCGCGGAGACGATGCCCTACCTCGGGAAGCAACTCGACGACGAACTGATCTTCGCCGAGAGCGTGGTGTGCACCGAGGTGCGCCCCGATGGCAACGTCTACGTCATGATCGCCGACACCGGCTACCTGGAAGAACCCGGACACATCGACACCGACGACGCTCAGGCGATTCTGCGCGATGCCATGGGCGGCGTCGCCGTCGACATCAAGAATGCCATTCCCGCGTAACTGAAGCAGACGACGAAAACCTCATGAATGAGCCTACGCGAAACATTTGGGTCTTCAAAATCCCTTCGAGCAAGTCCGCTCTGGCCGACGAGGTTCGCGCGGTACTCAAGCGGCTGAAGCGGGAGGGGGTGCGCACGCTCGCTCCCACGCGCACCGCGACCATGGAAGTCGTGCGAGCCGCGGTCGATAAGTCCGCGGAGTGCGCAGCTCCGCCTGTCCATCCCGGACGGCGCTGCCGAGCACTTGACCGTGTCGACCGACTGGAGCTCGTCGGTCGCCGGCAGATAATCGGTTCAGCTACACGCTTTGGCTTCAACTCCTCACCTTTCACTCACCTTTAACTCCGAGCCACCATGGACAACACCAACCGCAGCTCCTCGACTCTTCATCACGACGGCGATTTCGTCGGCCCGATGTACCTGCAGGCGCACACCAACGAACAGCTGACCGGCGAGCCGGCGCGGATCGTCGTGACCGAGGACACCATTGCGACTGCAATGAAGGCGCCGGAGCGTTATGGCTTTCGCAGCGAGTTGGTCGCCGTCGCTGGCCTCGACTCCCAACTCTATGACCGCCACGCGGTCTCGTTCGATGCTTCCGGCTTTCCAGTTCCCGACCCGGAAAACGACGCACCGTTCGTCACCGTGACCGTCTACGTCGCCGCGCAAGACCTGGCCGACTACCTCGTGTTCGCACGAGCGAAGGAGATTCTCTACCTGACCGAGACACTCAGGTGCAAGGACTCGAGCATCGACGACTACGTCGCTCGCCTGGACAGCGTCATCGAGCAGTTGCGCAGCCTCAAGGGAGACTAACTGTGACGGAAGGCTCGGTGGCGCGCTACCCGCTTCCGCACGCGTACGTCGACCCAGCAATCATCGGATGCCTTAGCGCAGCGCTGGGCAACGATGAGATGCTGTCCAACTTCGACCGCTTGCGCGGTACTTCCCTCGTGCGACCGCTGCCGCCGCTGAGCCAGCTCATCGACGAGGCCACCGGAAAACGTGACGACGACGTGCGCGCCTTCGTCGACTTCGTGCACGACGCCATCTACATGCGCATGCCCGACCTGGTCATCGCAGAAATGCGCGACGCTCACGCCCAATCGGCGGCCGGCCGCGGCGACGCCGAATGAGCGCCCGACTTGCAGACGTCGGCGCGCCCAGCCAGATTGGGCACTTCCTGCGAATGGAGGCGGCCCTGGGCGGCTTCGCGTCCCGGCTGCTGGTGTGTGCGGGACGCCCGTTCGGCCCGCAGATGCCTCAAGACGACAAGTACGTACGGGGCGAGCCACGACAGTGCTTTCGCAACGCGTTCGTGCTCGCCCAGGAGAACCATGAGCTCACCTACTGCGAGGGGCGGGCGTTCGCGACCGTCCCAATCCCCGTCGAGCACGCATGGTGTGTGACGCGCGACGGGCGAGTCGTCGACAACACGTGGCCGGACGGCGGTGAGTATTTCGGCATCGCCTTCTCCACGCCGTTCCTGCTGTCTTGGATTCAGCGCACAGGCGTCTACGGCGTTTTGGGCACGCATTTCCCCGAAGTGCTTCTTTCGGCCGACCCGCGCGAGTTCCTGGCGGATGCACGTCCCGGCGTGCCCGAGGCGACCAGAGCGCTGTGCGACGAGATGCTTGGCAAGCTCAAGAACATCGAACCCGCAGCAGCCCCTCGCCGGACGCGACGACCATAGGAGCCGGACGCGTCTACGCGGCAGGTGAATATCGCAATGTCCCCAGAGCAACTTCTCGAGCTCGGCGAGCTGCTCAGCACTGCGCCCGAGCGCTTCGCTGATCGCTTTTCGGCAATCAGCCACGAACGAGTCCCGACCGGCGCACGCGCTGGTAGCGCCAACCATCCCGAGCGCGGCTTGCGCTTTTCCGTCTACACACATGCTGCGCGACGCTCTTGCGCTGACCCTGGAGCTGGCGGCGGCGAGGACAGCGCAGTTGGGGCGGGCATCGCCACCTTGCTAGCCCATGCGGGCGCGGGCGCCGCCTTCATGCAGGCGTACCTCGCAAACGTGCAGCTCGAAGCCGGCGAGAGCGTGCCTGATTGGATCGCGCGCGCCGCCGCCAAGCCCGTTCTCGCGAGTCCGGTCGACCAGGCACTCGCTTGCTTGCGCGTCCTCAACGTGAACCAGGAGAGCTTGGACGCCGCGACCCTGCTCAGCACTGAAGAATGGATCAGGCATCTGGCCAGCGCCCGTCTGCACGAGCTTCTGCTGGACTTCCCGGTGCTCATGCATCCGCACTTTGTCTACGACTGGCAAGGTTCAATGAAGGCAGGTCGCGATGCCGGCCCGATGCTCCAGTCGATCTTCATGGCTGGAGCGACCTTGCCTTCGGAAGGCGCAAGCCATGCACCTCCTTCCCAGCAGGAAGCGCTACGCGCCTGGGCGACGCACCCTGCAGTCACGCTTGCGCTGACCACGCCGGCGCCAGGCCTGCGCCGCGCCGACGTGGACGACTCGCCGTTTCGTGATGAGCTGTTTCTCAGCTACGTCACCAAGGCGGCGACGACGGAGGGCTCGCACATGTCGGCAGCCTTCCTCGAATCGCTGCTGGCGCTTGACCGCATGCGATGGGAGGCGCGACAAGAGTCCGAAGCTCATGCGCCGGTGGAGGCACCTGAGCCGCTGGCCGGCCTGCGCCTTCGGCCGCATGGGAGCGATGCCATGCAGCGGTTCATGGAGATGTCCTACAACGCTACCAGTCACGAGCTCGCCGGCGAGTTGAAGCGGCTGGTGCGGCGTCACTTCACGGACTCTTGGTGCACTCAAGCTGCCGTGAACATGGCGCAGATCACCTCAGATCGGACGCCAGGCGGGCAGCCGTTCGAGACGGAAAGCACCGGAGTCCGCGCTTGCGGGGTTGCCGGCCTCGTTCGCGAGCTCGCGCTGTCTCCGAGCTTTCGGGCAGCAGAGCACTGGCCAGCGTTCGTCGCAGGAGCCACCGCAGTTGCTGACCGTGGTCACCAAGCGCTGGAGTCCACGATCACCAGCGGGCCCGTTGGATGGCGAGCAGTCGTGCTGCTCGACCAGCTGCTCGCCGAGCTCGTTGCCGCCGGGGCGTTCGCAGACACTCGCCAGGCCGCGGAGGTAGTGGTCCGCACCGTCTTCAAGGGCGAACAAAGTCAGGACAGCATGTTGCGCCGCGGCGCGCCCACCACGACGGCCATGGCCAAGGACTTCATCCTTGCCTTCGAGAGCCATGGTGTCTCGCGCAAGACGATCAATGACTTGCTCGAGCATCTCGACGACGAGGCCAATGAGGCCTTTGTGGAAGCCGCGCGCATGATGTGCACCGAGATGTCCATGACCTCGGTCATCTCGGAATCGCTTTCGCAGGCCGAGCCCGTCCGGGCGACGGCCATTGGCAGGCGCCGAGCAGTCTAGCGCCACACATGCATCCATGACGTCCTTGTCGACGACCAGTCAGGCGCCTCCCGGATCAATCATCCAGCGCGCAGCCGTGCTGAGGGGCCGCCAAGCGCTCGCACTGGACGACCGCAGCACGAACATCGTGAACTTGGCTCGCGACGATGGGCCCCTGCGCACGTTCATCCAGCAAGACGTCCTTGGCACGCCGCGCAATCAGGTGCTTTTCGCGTCTGAGGCCGTGCGCGGCCTGGGCGCGCCTGCAGCGCGGGTGCGCGCCAGCCGAGGCCTCTTGGGCGTTTGGCTCTTTGACGACACGCCCACGGGCCTGACGTTCCTTGTGTGGAGCGACGGCTACAAGAAAAGGCGCCTGGTGGCTGGCACCTCGCACCACGTGATCGTCACGCCTGGCGCTCTGCCCATGGTCAAAGAGGCCTACGCGCGCTTGATCGATCACCTCTGGCAGCGGTTGCCCGACGACCTCAAGGCCCTGGCCCTGGATTCGTAGGCCTACACCCAGCGCCGGCACGCCGGGTCGCTGCGCACGTTCAGCGTTCCAGCTGGAAGACCTGCACGATGGCCGCGAGCTGCCGCGCCTGTTCCTTCAGGCTCTCGGCTGCGGCGGCGGACTCTTCGACGAGCGCTGCGTTCTGCTGCGTCATCTGGTCGAGGTCGGCCACGCTGATGTTGACTTGCTCGATGCCGGTGGCCTGCTCGGCGCTGGCGCGCGTGATTTCTTCGATGATCGAGCTGACGCGGTGCACGCCATCAACGATTCCTTGCATGGTGCCGCCCGCCTCCGTCACGAGCTGACCCCCGACCTCGACTCGTTCCACCGAAGCGCCGATCAAGGCCTTGATTTCGCGTGCAGCGTTGCCCGAGCGCTGCGCCAGGCTGCGCACTTCCGCGGCAACCACCGCAAAGCCGCGGCCCTGCTCGCCGGCGCGCGCCGCCTCGACGGCAGCGTTGAGAGCGAGGATGTTCGTCTGAAACGCGATGCCGTCGATCACGCCGATGATGTCGGTGATCTTCTTGGAGCTCGCATTGATTTCGTCCATGGTCGTCACCACTCGGGAGACAACCTGGCCGCCGCCCGTCGCGCTTTGCGCAGCCGACGCAGCCAGCTGATTGGCCTCGGACGCCGAGTGGGAGGTCTGGCGCACGGTCTGCGTCAGCTGCTCCATCGTCGCTGCGGCTTCCTGCAGGTTCGAGGCCGTTTGCTCGGTGCGGCTCGCAAGGCTGTTGTTGCCCATGGCGATTTCGCCGGAGGCCGTCGCGATGCTGTCGGTGGCGCGTCGGATTTGCGTCACGGTCTCGCGCAGCGAATCGATCATCGTCACCAGGCCGGCCATCAGGCTGCCGGGAACCACGCTACCCACGTGCACTGCCAGATTCCCGCGGGAGACCTCGCCCATCGCTTCAAGAGCCTTGGACGGCTCGCCGCCAATCTGGCGCAGGACGCTGCGGTAGATGCCCACGCCGATTGCGGCGATGGCCACCAGCATAGCGAGCGCACCAATGAAGCCGCGCACCAGCACGCCCATCACCTCGTCATTGACGTCGTCCATGTACAGGCCCGAGCCAACGACCCAGTTCCAGTCGGGCACCGTCGAGACGTACTGCAGCTTGGGCACCGACTCGGTGGCCGGTTTGCCAGGCCGAGGGAAATTGGTGTCGACGAACGCATTGCCGTCCGGACTGGCCTTGGCGCCAGCCAGCATGGCGTCTAGCACGAACGCACCGTTGCCGTCCTTGACCTTGCCGAGCATCGACTGGCCCGTCCACTCCGGCTTCATCGGGTGCATGACCCCGGTGCCGTCAGTGCCCCAGATGTAGAAGTAGTTCGCGTTGCCGTCGGCACCACCGAAGCGGGCGCGCCGCACCGCGTCTGCGGCGGCCTTCTTGGCCGCTTCGACAGGCATGTCGCCGTGGTCGGCCATCGCCTTGTACGAGGCAACGATGCTGCGCTGCGACTGCACCGCCATGACAAGGCCCGCCTTGCGCCCGCTGACGATCTGGCTGCGGACTTCGACGCCGGCGGCGACGGTCAGTGCAACGATGCCCGCGATGGACACGCCGACCAGGAGTGCGATCTTGTTCTTGAAAGTCAGGGTGCTGCGAAAGGACGACATCTGGTTCGACATGCTGCTGGTATTTCGAATGTTCCGCCATGAAGGCGCGTCTGCTGCCGAGCACAACAGTGCCAGCGTGAACATTAGAGATTACCAGTGGCTGCATCGAAAACGGCCGCGAAAAACGGCATGAATCGACGTCAGACGCCGTGATGGGAGCCCATTCGTAGTCGACAGTACCGCGCGTCCCCGCAGCGGCTTGTTGTGCCGGCAGCGCGGCGGCCGCGCGCCGTCTACGCGCTCTGGGCCGCCGACTGCTCCCTGTATTCGGTGAGCCGGTTGTAGAGCGTCTTCAGGCTGACGCCGAGCACTGCCGCAGTGCGTTCTTTGCGGTCTTCGCAGTACTCCAGCGTCGCCAGCACGACCTGCTTTTCGATGTCCGCCAGGCTCGCGCCAAGCTCGATGGTGATCGTGGGGCGCTCACCAGGCGTTGCCAGGTTCAACTTGGACGCTTCATTGGCCGCGCTGCTCGCAGGCAGTTGGGCGGCGACCGCGCCTTCGCGCTCGAGAAGCGCAGTCCTGATTTCGGCGCGAACCATTGCGCGGAAATCGCTTTGCGTCATCGCGTGCTCGTCGACCAGAAGCATGCCGGGCAATTCCCGAACTACTGCGCTGCGGAACAGGCCGACGATTCTGTCGAACCAGTTGAGTGCCAACTCGACGGGTTGGCGCTCCTCGACAACGTCGTTGATGGCCTCGATGAGGCGATCAGCGGCGTAGCGCCGGATATGTTTTGCTTGCTCGGTCATATGCAGAATTCTAGGGTTCAGTCGACACCGCGTGCAGCGGCACGTGCGACGTTTCGCACGAGCGCGCGCATCGGGTGCTAGGCGGAGGCTTCGACGAAGACGATGTGCTCTGGCTGGATGCCGGACATGTGTGCCTTCAGCCCGCAGCACGGGCAGGCTTCGATGGTCAGTATGGAGCCTTTGGGGCCCTGTCCGGTGATGTGCGCGATCTTGCCCGCCGGAATCGTGCCCCACCCGTTGCTCATCTCGGTGAGCGTGCGAACGGCCTTGCCCTTGTAGTCGCGCTTGAGGCGCGGATGGGGAATCACGCCGTAGTTCACCGGCATGTCCTGCGTGTCGCCCTTCGCGGGCTCCCGCACCGAAGCGCCAGCGCGCGCGAGCTCGAGAAGTTCTTCCATGATGCCGTGCAGCTCTGCGCGCTGGCTTCCGCCGCGCATACCAGCGGCCAGCACGCGCACGCGCTTGGCCAGGATTTCGACTCTGTCGTGGTTCGTGCTCATGGTGTGCTTGCGGCTTTCGAAGAGAGACTCGCACGACGTGCGCGAGTGCCCGATTCAAGATGGCGCCCAGGCCGAAGCACAGGCGCGTCCGCCCAGAACGTAGCGCCGGCGGCATGGCAAATGCAAGCGGAGGCCTAACGACGTCCTGAGCACGACACGGGCATCGACTGTTGTTTATTTTCACGCGTCGCAGATTTCTCAATCTTTTTGACGCAACCTGTTGACAGCAGATAGCGTGCTTCGTACACTGACACCCTGACATCGCAAAAGCGACGTCCAAACGCACTCAACCTACCTCTCACGACCATGACCCGCCTCTCACGAATCGCCAAAACTGCCGCGCTCAAGCGCGACGGCTTTGCCGTCGTGCGCGGTGCGTTCGTCTCGTTCGTGGGACGGATTCAGTCCCAGCTGTGGTCGGTCGCGACCTCGCTGGATTGCCGCCCTCAGTCCCTGCCGTCGTTGAACACGATGGGCTATGAGAGCGCAAACCATCCCAGGAAGCCCTCGGCTTTCGGTTCCTTGGTACAGGTGTAGACGGAGAAATCCAGACTACCTCCCCCAAGGGCACCAAAACCCGAGGATTCCGCAAGGAACCTCGGGTTTTTTGCTTTCTGCGCCGCCTGGGCGCGCGTCTTCGGACGCACCGAGGCTTGAGCACTGGCGGTTGCGCCTCTGCCGACACCGCTCCTTAACAACTTGCCACGTAGTTCAACGATGCCAAGGTGGGCTGGTCCCGGGTGACGCGCGCAAGTGCGACGTCCGGAACCAGGCCAGCCCACCCTGGCATCCATCACGCGGGCTTGGCCGAATGGTTCAGGCTCCGGCCTTCCAAGCCGTCTACGCCGGTTCGATTCCGGCAGCCCGCTCCATCCATCAGCGCATTCTCGCGGCCACGTGCACCCGGCAGGCGACCGCGAATGTGCTCTGATGAATGGATTGAACTATCAGTACATCGTGTACCTTTGGTGCAGTGGCTTTGCCAGGCCCAAGCTCGGTATTTCGGTGCACCGAATCTGACCAACCGGGGCCAAAAGATTGGCGCGTGGTCGCGCCGCCTTGCAAGCGGTGAGAGCGGGTTGGACTCCCGCTGGCTCCACCAACAACCTGAAAGGAGCGTCGTCATGACGATCAAGCAGAAGCGATTCCGTTTGCCGGCGCTTCGGGTGCGCAACCCGTTCGCGGCAATCGCTCGCCGGCGCGCTGCCGGCCGGCTGCGCGCTGCGGCGCGGCCCACGCGCCAAGCGGTGCGCGATGAAGTCGACGAGTGGCTGCACAGCATCCGCTCGGCCGGCATGTGAGTGTTCTTGGAGAGGTGGCGGAGCGGACGAACGCATCGCCCTGGAATGGCGAAATGTCGGGAACGGCATCCCGGGTTCGAATCCCGGCCTCTCCTCCAGTTCGCCGGCGACGCACGCGGCGCGCCGCATAGTTTTCCCCGGGGGTTTGGCCGAGTGGATGAAGGCACCAGACTGTAAATCTGGCCGTAACAGCGCCCTGGTTCGAATCCAGGAGCCCCCACCAACACAGGACGTCGACGTCGCGCAACACCGCGGGTCGGCGACCTGCAACGCCACATGACTCCGTAGTGGTGGCCCAAAGACACGGAGAAGCCAGCCTTGTGGCCGTGGATGCAGTCAGCACCGATAGCTGGCGCTACCCGCAGCGCTGCACCTGGCACGCGACGCAGCGCCCCAGATCAGGGTCGTAGCGGTCGGACGCAACCCGATGACGGCCGAGAACAGAACGGCTTTTCTTTTCCTGCCCTCGTAACTCAGCGGCCAGAGTGCTCGCCTGTCTAGCGAGAAGCCAGGGGTTCGATTCCCCTCGAGGGCGCCATCCATCTTTTCAGTCGCGGGCGGCCGGCCGGTCGTCGGATCGGGGTTCATATCCCCGAGGAAAGCCTGGCTCGACACCAGGGCCCGCAACCACATCAACACGTCGCCGAGGTAGCTCAGACGGAAGAGCGCCGCATTGAAAGTGCGGGCGTCGTCGGTTCGACTCCGACCCTCGGCACCACACCCATCCTCTCTCCTGAAAGCAGCAGCATGTCCAAACGCAAACGCAAGTCACGAAAGCCCTTGGGGGCATAGCGCAGTCGGCAGCGCAGCGGGCTTTTAACCCGTTGGTCCTCGGTTCGATCCCGAGTGCCCCCACCACAGATCGCAGCATCGCTTCCGAGAGCCGGCGCACTGCCACCGGCTGCCGAAAGCGATGCCTCCGTAGCTCACATGGATCAGAGCGCGACGCTACGAACGTCGAGGTAGGGGGTTCGAATCCCTCCGGAGGCTCCACCCTTTTCAGTTCCCCGATAGCTCAGTCGGTAGATGCGCCTGGCTGTTAACCAGGAGGTCCGAGGTTCGAACCCTCGTCGGGGAGCCATCTTCTTTTTCCCATGCCTGTCCTGTTCGTCTAGTTGGCCTAGGACGCCGCCCTTTCAAGGCGAGAACACGGGTTCGAATCCCGTACAGGGCTCCATCTTCAACCACCACCCGCGCGGGTATAGCTCAGTTTGGTAGAGCGCGACGTTGCCAACGTCGAGGCCTCGAGTTCGAACCTCGATGCCCGCCCCATTTCACGACACCATTTCCTGCATCTCGGTAGCTCAGTTGGCAGAGCAGCGGATTCCAAATCCGAAGGTCGAGGGTTCGACCCCTTCCCGGGATGCCATCAGTTTTCCAGTGCGCGTGTAGCTCAGGGGTAGAGCACCGTCTTGATAAGGCGGCGGTCGGTGGTTCGAAGCCACCCTCGCGCACCACTTGCTTCTCGTCGACGACTTCTTAGGTGTGGCCGTAGCTCAATTGGCCAGAGCCCCAGGATGTGACCCTGGTGGTTGCGAGTTCGACTCTCGTCGGTCACCCCTAAGCAGTTCGAGACGCCCGCGTGGCGCAGCCGGTAGCGCAGCTCCTTTGTACGGAGAAGGTCGCCCGTTCGAACCGAGGCCGCGGGCACCAACGCTTTCAGATTTCGGTGAGGTAGTTCAGCTGGTAGAACGGCGCCCCCATAAGGCGTTCGTCGCGGGTTCGAGCCCCGCCTTCACCTCCAGTTCCCCTTGAGGCCGTGGCCGAGTGGCTCAGGCGCGAGATTGCAACCCTCGATAGGCGCGTTCGATTCGCGCCGGCCTCTCCAAGACTTCCAGTGCCCAGGTGGCGGAACCTGGTAGACGCGCGGCGTTGAGGGCGCCGTGTCGAAAGACGTGCGGGTTCGACTCCCGCCTTGGGCACCACATCACGTTGCCGCCGGCGCCTCGCCGAGGCATCAAGACACCCTCCATCAGGAGACTTCATCAGCCAGCACACCCAAGGAGACCCCCATGCTGAGCGTCAAGGACATGGTCAAGGACAACAAGCAGGTCACCTTCGTGCACTTCAAGGAAGGTGAGCTCTGGTACCGCACCGAGGACGGCTTCGACTTCCCGTTGCCGGTCTCCGATGTCGGCACGGCCACCATGTTGGCCACGGACAAGGCGCTGCTGTTCATGCGCTACATCCGCAAGCACGTCGACATGCTCACCCAGGCGCGCGCCGAAGCCGGCGCGGCCGCCTGAGCACTTTCACCGCGTCGCGAACTCGAGTGGCAGAGAGCCGGACTCTTACTCCGGTGTGTCAGGGTTCGAGCCCCTGGCGACGCACCACGACTTCCCGCTGGCCACGCGCCGACGGGCCTCTCAACCCGTGCCCTGGTGGTGGAATCGGAAGACACACCAGTCTCAGAAGCTGGAGCCGAAAGGCATGCGGGTTCGACTCCCGCCTAGGGCACCAACCAGCGTTCCTCGCGTAGCTCAGCGGTAGAGCGACGCCATGACATGGCGAAGGTCGGTGGTCCGATCCCACCCGCGAGGACCACCGCAATGCGCTCTTGGCGAAATCGGTAGCCGCACCAGCTTCAAACCCTGGAGTCGAAAGACGTCTCGGTTCGAGTCCGAGAGAGCGCACCACGCATTGTTCCCACCGCTTTGTTCCCACCGCTTCTCTGTGTCTGCTGCCGCGGCCCGTTGCCGGCCCGATTGGCAGCTTGGCAGCAGACACATGGATGCTTGGCTCGAGTGGTCTAAGGCGCCGCGCTTGAACCGCGGTAGGGGCTCCAAGTCCCTCGCGGGTTCGAATCCTCGCAGCATCCTCCAGTCTTTTCAGTGTTTCGTCGGGGCGTAGCGCAGCCAGGTAGCGCATCGCGTTTGGGACGCGAGGGTCGCAGGTTCGATTCCTGTCGCCCCGACCATCGGTTCTTCGTGGGTCGTTAGCTCAGTCGGTAGAGCGGCGCTCTTACACAGCGTAGGTCGGCGGTTCGAGTCCGTCACGACCCACCACGAGACCTCGATCTTCTTGCATTTGCCGCGTCCGTAGCCCAGATGGATAGAGCGCCGAGCTCCTACCTCGGATGTCGCACGTTCGAATCGTGCCGGACGCACCACATCATCAACCTGGAGTCATCATGACCGTCCCGATTGCATACACGCCCGGCTTCGTGACTGACCCCGGGTCGGCATTCGCCTCGCTGTGGAACGAGCTCGAGTGGGAGCGCAGGGGCAACACGCCCAGGCGTGAGTACTACTGCAACGAGGTGCCCAAGGCCTATGCCTATGGAGTCGCAGCGTTCGCCCGCGAATACCTGCCGCGCTTCTGGCACCCCACCATCCTGGCCATCAAGTCCAAGGTCGAGAGCGCCATCAACGCCAAGATGGAGGTCTGCTTCCTGAACGGCTACGAAAATTCCCGTGACGCCCTGGGCTGGCACGCGGACGACTCGGATTCGATGGACGACGCCAGGCCCATTGCTATCGTCACGCTCGGCGCGGCCAGAGAAATCTGGTTCGCGCCGAACGACGACATGACCGACGTCACCAAGCTTGTCCTGGAGTCGGGAAGCCTGTGCGTGATGGCGCCCGGGATGCAGGACACCCACAAGCACCGGATTCCGAAAGCCGGATTCGAGTGCGGGCCCCGCATCAGTCTCACGTTCCGCGGCTACGTTGCCGCATGACCGGCAGGCGCCTTGCGCGCCTGGCCACGTCGCCCCCTTAGCTCAGCCGGCGAGAGCGGCCGCATCGTAAGCGGCAGGTCGTCCGTTCGATTCGGACAGGGGGCTCCACTTTTCCCGTGCCGTTGTAGCTCATCTGGTAGAGCGCGTCCTTGGTATGGACGAGGTGCTCGGTTCGAGACCGGGCAACGGCACCACAGTTCCAGGTTTCACGGGGTGTAGCTCAGCCAGGTCAGAGCGCTGCGTTCGGGACGCAGAGGTCGGAGGTTCGAATCCTCTCACCCCGACCATTTCTCCTGCCGGCACTTCACGCCGGAGCAGGATCAAGACCCACTCTCCGTTTGGCGCAGCCCGGTTAGCGCGCGTGTCTGGGGGACACGAGGCCGCTGGTTCGAATCCAGCAACGGAGACCAGTCCTTCCCCCTCTCTCGCCAGCCCGCCCACCGCTTCTTGCGCGCGACCGCCGCGGGCTGTTCATCAACACGGATAGGTGCCCGAGTGGTCTAAGGGGGCTCACTGCTAATGAGCTAGTCGGCTAGATGCTGGCTCCAGGGTTCGAATCCCTGCCTATCCACCATTGCTTGCCTGTAGGGGCGTAACCGAGCGGCTTCAGGTACCAGGCTTTGACCCTGGTTAGCGTGGGTTCGAATCCCACCGCCCCCACCACTTCTTCCGGCGCACCGGCATGCGCCATCCCCTTTTCCTCGGTGCGTTGCCAGAGTGGTCGAATGGGCCGCGCTCGAAACGCGGAGGACGGCTACGTCGTCCCGAAGGTTCGAATCCTTCACGCACCGCCATCACCACTGGGAGGGCATCATGTATGCGCCAAAGCTACTCACGCGCGAGGCCTTTCGAGAAGGCGTCTTTCAGCGCGACTCGCATCGCTGCGTCTTTTGCCGGGCACCGGCCGTAGACGCACATCACATCCTCGAGCGGCGCCTGTTCGACGACGGTGGGTACTACCTGGACAACGGGGCGTCCGTCTGCGAGCACCACCATCTCGAGTGCGAGATGACGCTCAAGTCGGTCGACCAGGTGAGAGAGGCGTGTGGCATCCGCCGGGCGTTGGTGCCCGAGCACCTCTACCCTGACCAGGCGTACGACAAGTGGGGCAACCCGGTGCTGGCCAACGGCCAGCGCACGCGCGGAGAGCTTTTCTTCGACGAGAGCGTCCAGAAGGTGCTCCGGATGGGTGGCGTGCTCGACCTCTTCACGAACCGCGTAAAGTTCCCGCGCACGCACCACCTGCCCTGGTCGCCAGGCATCCACAGCGACGACCGCGTGATCGGGACGATGGCGCACTTCGTGGGCAAACGTGTGATCGCCACCGTCAAGATGGACGGCGAGAACACCACCTGCTACCGCGACTACATCCATGCACGCAGCGTCGACGGCCGCCACCACCGGTCGCGCGACTGGGTCAAGGGCTTCTGGGGCAGCTTCGCTCACGAGATTCCCGAGGACTGGCGCGTCTGCGGCGAGAACCTTTACGCCCTGCATTCCATCGCCTATGACGCCCTGGAGTCCTATTTCCTGGGCTTCTCGGTGTGGAACGAGCGCAATCGCTGCCTGGGATGGGACGACACCCTCGAATGGTTCGAGCTCTTGGGCATTCGACCCGTCGAGGTGCTCTTTGACGGCATCTACGACGAGGCCGCCATCCGCAAGCTGTACGACAGTAAGCGCGATTGGAGCTCCAGGGAGGGTTTCGTCCTGCGGGTGGCCGACGAGTTCAGCTACGGCCAGTACCGCACGCACGTCGCCAAGTTCGTCCGGGCCGGCCACGTGCAGACCAGCAAGCACTGGATGGAGGGTCAACGCGTCGTCCCGAACCGCCTGGCCGGATAGCACCTGACCGGGACTGTCCGTTTCCGTCAACCACCCCGTGCCCGTAGCTCAGGCGGATTAGAGCGCGACCCTCCGAAGGTCGAGGCCCCTGGTTCGAGTCCAGGCGGGCACACCACGACTACCCGCGGCGCTTGGCCGCACCCATCAATCCCGGGGCTTGCCCCGCACCGCACCTGAAAGGAGTGCTCCATGACCTCGATCCTCATGCTCGACGAAGCCGGCACGCCCCAGGAGTGGGTGTCGCCGCGGGTCGCCGCCTTCCACCTGGCTACCGACAGCGTGTCTTGGTCGTTCGGCCAGACTTGCAAGGTGATGCGCGGCGGCACGAATGCGCGCACCGGTCTCGAATCGGTGATCGAGCTGCCGCCCATCATCGCCATCAAGGGCTCGTTCCATGCTTCGCGCGACTTCCGGCCTCTGCCCTTCGACGGCCCGAAGCTCTTCGTGCGCGACCGCCACATCTGCGCCTACTGCGGGATGAAGTTCCGCAGCTCCGAGCTGTCCATCGATCACGTGCTTCCCAGGTCGCGCGGCGGTCGAGACAGCTGGGTCAACTGCGTGGCGGCATGCCTTGCATGCAACGGGCGCAAGGCCGACCGTCTTCCGGAGGAAGCGAACATGCCGCTGCTGTACCTGCCCTACGCCCCCAACAGGCACGAGACCTTCATCTTGGCCGGCCGCAACATCCTGGCCGATCAGCTCGAGTTCCTGATGATGAGCGTGCCGGCCAACAGCCGCATGCACAACTGAAAACGGCCCTGGGGTCTCACGATCCCAGGGCCTTTCTCGCTTTTGGGTCGCCCTTGCGGCTACGCGTTCTGTCCGGCGCGCTGGCGCAGCTCGGCGATCTGCTGGTCGACTTCCTTGCTGCGCTGCGCAGTCTGGAGCCTGCGCAGGTCGCGCAGCTTCCACTTGAGCCTGTGCTCCTCCTCGTCGGCGTCGGTCAGGAAGACCGGCGTGAGAAGGACGCCAACAACCAGCCCCATGGCCAGGAACGGTATCAGGTGCAACGTGATGCCCGTCAGGCTCGCCAGATTCAGGCACTCGCGCAGCTGCAACGCCAGGCAGGCATCCAGGCGCAGCTGGTCCAGCGCATACAACCCCAGCGCAACGCCGACGGCCCCGCAGCCGCCAACCGTGTAACGCATCTTCATGGTGTCCGCCCTCTTTCGTGGTGCCGGGATGCTACGGGAGCAGCTCCTGTTGAGCAAGCTCCCTCGGGCCATGCACGTGCGTCAATACCGGCAGGCGCGTTCGCGTCGATCCAGGCTCACCTCGCGCAAGGAACGAATCTGGGAGGGTGAGGCGGGCTGGCAAGGAAGGGTAGGCAATTTCCTTTGGGCGCCCTGAGGGAGGGCCCCTGTCGAGCGACTTCGACGTGCAGCGTGTGCTAAATGTCATGCGCTAAATGCTTGATTTCACAGGCTATTTCTTGAAAAGACGTTTAGCGTGCGCTACATTCATGGTACGCAGGGACTATAGTCTATCTGCACATAACGACGCCACAGTCGATCATCTAGTCGCAAGGAACCACCATGAACGCTCCCGTCAACACCGCCGCTCTGCTGACCCTGGCTCCGCAGGAAATCTCCATCGAAGCCCTGGGCGAGAAGTACGCCAAGGGTACCGAGAAGACCATCGAGGACATCCAGCGCCGCGTCGCCAAGGCCCTGGCCCTGGCCGAGCCCGAGCACAAGCGCGAGTCGACCGAAGCCCTGTTCATGTGGGCCCTGCAAGCTGGCTTCGTCCCGGCCGGTCGCATCTGGTCGGCCGCCGGCACCTCGATTTCCGCCACGCTGATGAACTGCTTCGTGCAGCCGGTGGGCGACTCCATGTCCGGCATCAACGACGGCAAGCCCGGCATCTACACGGCGCTGATGGAAGCCTCCGAGACGATGCGCCGCGGTGGCGGTGTGGGCTACGACTTCTCGGCGATCCGCCCGGAAGGCGCTCTGGTCAACGCCACGCAGTCGCGCGCCTCGGGCCCGGTGTCCTTCATGGGCGTGTTCGACAAGTCCTGCGAGACGGTGGAGTCCGCCGGCCAGCGCCGCGGCGCCCAGATGGCCGTGCTGCGCTGCGAGCACCCGGACATCAAGAAGTTCATCGCTGCCAAGCGCACCGGTGGCCTGACCAACTTCAACATGTCCATCGGCGTGACCGACGCCTTCATGCGCGCGGTCGAAGCCGGCGAGAACTTCCAGCTGGTGCACAAGGCCGCTCCGCATTCGTCGGTGGCCGAAGGCAAGTTCCAGCGCGAAGACGGCATGTGGGTCTACGAGGAAATCAACGCCAAGGAGCTGTACAAGCAGTTCATGGAGTCGACGTACAACCACGCCGAGCCGGGCATCCTGTTCATCGACCGCATGAACGAGGAAAACAACCTCTGGTACTGCGAAATCATCGAGGCCACGAACCCCTGCGCGGAAGAGCCCCTGCCCTCCTACGGCTGCTGCGACCTCGGTTCGGTCAACCTGACCAAGCTGGTTCGCAACCCGTTCACCTCGGAAGCCTCGTTCGACTTCGACCTGTTCGCGCGCATCTGCGCCGTGGGCACCCGCATGCTCGATAACGTGCTGGACGTGACCTTCTGGCCGCTGCCGCAGCAAAAGGCCGAATCGGATTCCAAGCGCCGCATCGGTCAAGGCTTCCTGGGCCTGGGTTCGGCCCTGGCGATGCTGGGCCTGCGCTACGACTCCGAAGAAGGCCGCGCCATGGCCGCCAAGATTTCCGAGGCGCAGCGCGACGCGTGCTACCTGGCCTCGGCCGACCTGGCCGTCGAAAAGGGCGCGTTCCCGCTGTTCGATGCCGACAAGTACCTGGAGTCGGGCTTCTGCAAGCGCCTGCCCGAGTCGATCCGCGAAGTCATTCGCACCAAGGGCATGCGCAACAGCCACACGCTGGCCATCGCCCCGACCGGCACCATCGCCCTGGCCTTCGCCGACAACGCCAGCAACGGCATCGAGCCCCCGTTCCAGTGGCAGTACACGCGCAACAAGCGCATGGCCGACGGCACCAAGCAAGGCTTCCGCGTCTATGACCACGCCTTCCGCATGTTCCGCGCCATGTTCGGCGAAGAGGCCCCGCTGCCCGCGTCGTTCGTGACCGCCCTGGAAATGAGCGCCGACGCCCACATGCGCATGCTCGAAGTCGTCCAGCCCTTCATGGACACCTCGATCAGCAAGACGGTCAACATCCCGGCCGACTACCCGTTCGAGGACTTCTCGGCCCTGTATCTGAACGGCTGGAAGGCCGGCCTCAAGGGCCTGGCCACGTACCGCCCGAACGCCACCCTGGGCGCCGTGCTGGTGGCCGACGCCCCGGCCGCTGCTCCGGCTGCTGCTCCCGCCCCGGCCGCTCCGGCCGCTCCGGTGGTCGCCGACATCGATCCGCTGCGTGTGTCGTTCGCCAAGCGCCCCACGGGTGAGCTCAATAGCGTGACCGAAAAGGTCGAGCTTTCCAGCTTCAAGATGGGCAAGCGCTCGGTCTACGTCACGGTCAGCTTCGCCAAGGTCGACGGCATCATCAACGGCAAGCCCGTGACCATCGAGCGCCCCCTGGAAATCTTCCTGAACGGCGCCAAGCGTGATGCCGGCCAGCAGTGGATGGACTACAGCACGCGTGCGGTCAGCCTGATCGCCCGTGACGGCGGCTCGCTGGCCCTGGCCCTGGAGAACATGCGCGAAGTGACCGACATCGAGCAGGTGCGCTCGGGCTTCTACGTCAAGGCCGACGGCACGCAAGTGCCCCGCAACCACGACTCGGACGTCGCCGCCCTGGGCTACGCCATCCAGCAGATGCTGATCCGCCGCGGCTACCTGACCGAAGACGGTCGCCAAGTGCCGGCCGCCAAGCTGGCCGCCAAGGCCGTCGCCCCGGTCGCAGCTGCCGCGCCGGTGGCCCCGGTGGTCGCTGCCTCGGCTCCCGAGGTCGACGAGGACGCCGCGCTGCGCGCCCACTACGGCGCCAACACCGGCGCCAAGTGCTCCGAATGCGGCAACAACGACGTGCACCACATCGACGGCTGCTCCAAGTGCCTGGCGTGCGGCGTGGTCGGCGCCTGCGGCTGATCGGCCCGGAGCTCTGCTCCTCTTGATCCCATGCGACTTTGCCGGGCCCTGCGCCCGGCATTTTTTTGTCTGCTCCGCGCCGGCGCGCCGCGCGCGGCGCACAACTCCCCAAGGCACTCTTCGATGACCGCCGCCCCTCTGACGATCACGCACGACGACGGCCGCGAATGGCGCGTGGGCAACGAGACGACCATCGTCGTTCACTCGGCCGACTTCGGCGCAGGCAGCGCGCTCAGCTGGGTCGAGACCGAGGACCAGACCCTGCTCACGGGCATCGGTGCGCACGGCAGCGTGCGCGGCACCGCGATGGTCGAATGGCTGGCCAGGCGCCGCGGCCGGCCGGTGTTCGTGGTGGGCGCGACCGAGGACGCGGTGGGCTTCTACGAGAAGCTGGGTGCGCTCGGCTTGGTCACCGGCTACACGCTGGACGACATCGAGTCGTACTTCGGCATCGACTTTGGCGACGGCGAGCCCCCGCGCTACTGCGGCAACGTCCACTTTGCCCGCGCCCTTTCGGCCACCGCTGCCAACGTCCCGGCGCCGGCGCCCGCGCCGCGCGCGCGGGTGCGCCGGCCTCGCTGAGCCAGGCGCTCCTGCAGCGGCGTCAGCGCTTGAAATCGGCGCTCGCGCGCCATAGCCTGACGAGACAACAAGCACACACGCTGAGTCGCAACATGCCCATCATCTCGGATCGCAACACCGTCATCTCGCTGGCCAACACGACGCGCCGCAACGAACCCTCGCTGACCGCGCGGGAGGCGGCCAGGAAGGCGCTGCACCTGCACTTCGGTCTCGCGCCGTTCGACGGCATCTGGGGCGGCAGCGACGCTGCGATCTGCATGGACTACCGCAATCGCAGCGACGGCGACAACCTGCTCGACGAAATCGTCCAGGACGTCGCAAACGCGATGAGCGACGGGCCCGAGACCTTCGATACGGCCGCGCCGCGGCACTGCCCCTGGTGCGGCGGCGCCAAGCTCACCTCGCTCGAGGGCTGGTCGGCCACCTCCGAGTCGGAGCCCGATCACACCGAAACCCTGACCGAGTACCAGTGCGCCAACGAGGGCGCAGCGTGCGAGACGCGCGCCTTCTGGGCCTGAGCGACGCGGGCGCAAAAAAGCCGCCTCGCTGGGCGGCTTGTTCTGGCGGCGAGGCGACCGTCTTCAGTTGCAGAACGTCTGCGTGCCGATGGTCTGGCAGGTCATCGACGAGCCGTCGCTGCGCGTGATGAAGGTCTGATTGCCGATGCGCTGCGTCGTCGTCGTGCGGCCCAGGCTGTCGTTCGTGAACGACTGGCTGCCGATGCGCTGCGTGGTGGAGCTCACGCCGTCGCTGCGATTGGTGAAGGAGGTCGTGCCGATCTGCTGCGTCGTGGAGCTCACGCCGTTGCTGCGGTTCGTGAAGGTCGTGCTGCCGATGCGCTGGGAGTTCCAGCTGGTGCCGTCGGCGTTGTTGCCGAACGTCTGGTCGCCGATGCGGTTGATCGTCGTCTGGGCGAACGAGGCGCTGGCGCAGGCCACCAGGGCGGCGGCAATCGTGATCTTCTTGAGCATGTCCGTCTCTCCTTGTTGAGTACCGCGCACGCTACAGCACAGTGCGCACCTGTGTCAATCTGTATCCGCGTGGCGTTCTGTCTCGGCGCCTGACCGCGCCGGCGGGGCTCCTCGCGATTTGTAATCCATCGTGCGGAAGCCTAGCCTTCTCAGCAGACCTTACCCTCTCACGATTTTTCGCAAACCGACAGGCGCACGAAATGGCTTCCAAGCAGAGCAGCTCTGACAAAAAGTTCTGGAGCAACCCATACATGCCGGCGGACGTGTCCAACGAGTATTGGGCCAGCCTGAGCGACGAGCACCGGGCGCTGTACGGCGTGGTGCGGCCGCTGGCCAAGGCCGGATGGGAGGCGGACATGCACTTGCAGTCCATCGAGTCCTTCCTGGCGGATCAGGAGCAGACGATGACGAGCATGGGCGGGCGCTTCACGCTCGAGCCTGACTTCCAGCGCGGCCACGTCTGGACGGACGAGCAGCGCGTGCGCTACATCGAGGCGCTCATCCGAGGCATCGCCCCCAAGACGCTTCTTTTCAACTGCCCGAGCTGGTCAAAGCTCAGCGACGTTGGCGGCGATATCGGCCAGCACGTGTTCGAGTGCGTCGATGGCTTGCAGCGGCTGACATCCATCCGGCGGTTCATGGCAGGAGAGTTGACGGTCTTCAATGGAATGACCGCCGCAGACCTGCGCGGTGGCCCCTTCGACCCGCGCCGATACACGGTCAAGCTCTCCGTCTACAACTTCGTCTGGCGCGCGCAGCTGCTGCAGTTCTACCTCGACCTGAACTCCGGCGGGACGGTGCATTCGGACAGCGAGCTGGAGCGGGTGCGCGCGCTGCGCGACCAGGCGGCGCCCGTCGCCCAGAGCTGAACATGGCAGCGGAGCAAACACCCGGGGCCGCCGTGAGCGACACGCCCATCGCGGACGCCCTGCTGGCCCTGCGGAGCCGGCCCTTCGCCAGTGGCGACAAGGTCTACACCACCAACCGGGAGAGGACGCACTTCGGCGTCATCCGGGAGGAGAAGCGCTACAAGCTTCGCGGAAAGACCGTCTGGCACTTCTCCGGCGACACGTTGAGCACCGTGCTCGTCGAAGGCGAGTTCGCCCATGACGCCTTCGCCAACGGCGTCTTGGCCGCCGTCTTGGGTTGAATTTGCCGGCGCCGCATCCTACGTTCAGGGCTCACTGCCCGGACGCCAACATCATGGACACGCAATTCACCCAATCCCTGCACCGCACCGCCAGCTGGGTCATCTACCGCCTGGACGGGAACCAGGTGCTGTTCGAGACGTTCGACGAGCGCGTGCCCAAGCACCTGAACACCGCCAAGTACAAGGCGGTCCCGATCCTGGAGCACCTGCAGTCGCTCAACCGCCGCTGAGCACCGTTCTTTCCGGAGGTGGCTCACCCTCTTCTGCCAGCCTGCCCGACTCGGTTGAAAACCGCCCCTCTATGTCTTACGTTCAGGGTTGCGGTGCCCGGCACTGCAGCCATCCACGTTTGTACGAGAGACACCATGGACGACATCCAGCGCCTGCGCGACATCATCGGCCAACTGCTTGCCGAGCCTGTGGGCAACGGCGCGAAGGCACGCGCCAAGCGCGCGGCGATCCGCGGCCGAGCGCACCAGGCCTGGGTGGAGTTCGCGCCAGAGGCCGACAAGGCCGAGGCGCCGGCGCTCGCCCAGGCCCGCTGCCCGGCCGTCGCCGACTTCGCCGCGGCCATCGAACGCTTCGGCAGCAGCCTGTTCGACGAGGTGGCATCGATGCGCAGCGAGGCTGCCGAACGGCACCTGTCCAACGTCGTCATCCCCTGAATCCAGACCATGAAGCAACGCGAATTCAACGCCGCCCTCAAGACCGTCCTGTTCGCACGAGGCGCGAACAAGGGGAAGATCGATGTCGGCGCGTGCCGAGCGCTTCCCTCGCAGCTGCGTGCCCGCATGACGGCCTTCATCGTCCGCAATCGGGCGCCGGTGCTCGAGTGTCTGACGCCGGACGAGGACGGCCAGAGCGAAGTCTCCGCCGCTTGGCTGCGCACCTGCGGCTACTTGCACCGCACCGTCTCGCCGGCCAGCGGCATGGCCATGCTGCACACCGCGGCGCACGTCATTCGCTGACCGCCTGCGAAGCGCCTCACCTGCGAGCCCCATGAGCCCCACGAACGATCACACCTCTTCGAGTGCCACCCAGGCTGATGGCGCCCTCTCGCCTGAGCTTCGGCAAGTCATTGCCCAGCTCACCGCGAATGCGGTGCGCACGCTCGACATGACGCACGAGAGCATGTCCGCCGCTGCGCCAGGGGGTGACGTCCTGATCGGGTCCACATACACCGGCCTTGGCAAGTGGACGACGCTCGCCAGCATCGGCGTGCGAAACAACCTTCGCGTGACGGGGTGCGTCGAGGACGTGGGAACGGGCGGCCTGCAGCGGCTGACGCCGTTGGGCAAGGCTGTCGTCACCTGCCTGCACGAGAGCCTCCCCGAGGCCCTGGCCATCTGCCGGCGCAGCACTCGCCGCGGCCAATAGGCCTTTATCGACATCCTGACCGCACTCTCAGCTCGCACCGCCCATGGACACCAATGAAACCCTAAGCCCGGCAACGATAGCGCGCATGCGCGACTTCGTGGCCAAGCAGCACCCCGAGTTCCTCAAGGCATTCGACGAGGCCCAGGCTGCGGTCTCGGAGACGGCGCCGACCGCACCGCACTTCACACTCGACGATCCGGACCTGGATGACCTGCTGAACCTGTCGGCATCGCTGGTCGAGGGTCGGGCCAACATGGACGTCGGCCTGGCGTGGCAAGACGCGCTGAACCGCGTGCTGGCGCGCCTGGCGCCTGCGGGCTCGTCGAGCATGCAGACCTACCCGTTGCCCGAAAGCCTGTACCCCGGCAGCAAGGACTGGGCGTCGTCCAACTACGCCGGGCGCGTCGAATGGCTGCACACCATGTACGAGGCGCGCAAGCGCGACGTCGAGGACTACGAGTCGCGTCCCGTTGCGCCGCCCGCGGCCGCGGTCTGGGGGTGGGCGGTTGTGGACAAGAACGGGGATGAAGTCGTAACCCGCGCGCGCCTGACCTCCTACATGGGCATTGCCAACGTCGCCCGCCCGCCCATCTCGGCCGAAGCCGCGGCAGATTACGACCGCGAGCAGCCGCGGAACGCCCCACACCGCGTTCTCACCCTCTACGCGCCCACGAGCCCCTGAGGGGACTGGTTCGGCTTGAATTCCGGCGTGGCGTCGGGTAGCTTGCGTGGATCGGCGTCGCGTTTGGCGCCTCTTCTTCAGGAACCCGCTGTGGACTTCTTCTACCGCATCGACTACCTCAGCTTGACGCCTGGCAACAAGTCGTCCGGCTTCGTTTTCGAGGTCAGCACCGAGGCCTTGGCCAAACTGATCCGCAAGCCGGTCACTCTCGAGACGCAGGAGCGAATTCGCGCCGAGGTGCGAAAGCGCCTGGTTGCAGGCGGTCTTGCCAGCACCGAGGGCGCCGATGATGCCGGCATCGTGTTCTGGAAGGACACGGCGTGCCCGCGCTACTTCATGGAGTCGCAGCTTGGTGGCAGCATCGGCGCCGAGCCGAACACCTTCCCGCGCTTGCTGGCAGACGACGCGGTGGACTACCTGGGCTCGAGCATCGGCTACACGCCGCACAACATCGACGCGCCCTCCCAAGCCCTCAGCCTGATCGTGGCCTGCGCTACCTGGGGTGAGTGGGTCAACGACCTGATGCTCCTGAAATGAACGAACCCGTGACCGGCACCCTCGATCCCGGCGCCATGCGCCTTGCCTTGGCCGCCGCAGAAGAAGCCGTCGAGGCCTCGCGCAAAGCAGAAGTCCTGTTGGCTGCTCAGCTCAGAGCTGCAGCGTCGGCCTTCATCTACCCGGGCCGCATCGTCAACCTGAGCCGGCCGCGTGAGTTGCCGCCGCTCTTTGTCGGGGTGAAGACGGCCACCGGCAATGACCGTGGCACCCGCATCTTTCGCTTCGAGTCCTTTCCTTCCGTGCACGTCGACATCCGCAACCCGACGCTTTCCATTTGGCGGGCCGCGGCCACGCCCATCAGCGAGAAGACGGGCCTGGCCATGAGCGGCCGCTCGCACGGCGCGAACTCGCGCGAGACGGTGACTCTGGAGGGTCACTTCGTCCACGACACCTGGGACGAACTGGAGCCGGATGAATACATCAAGCTCATGAACGACCGCCTGGTGGGCTTCATCGACAGCGCCATCGCAGAGCCGATGGCCAATCGGCCGACCACCACGACCTGATCGGTCGGGCGTCGCCAGCCGCTTGCTTTCTGCACGGCAGCGGTGTATCTCAAGACCATCGAGGGCGCCATTTCGGCAGCCTCCACCGACAGACTGAAAGCTCACCCATGTTCGCCTTCGAGGTCAGCCGCGACGACGTCGCCACCGTGATGCGCAATCGCGGCCACAACATCTCCGACGAAGAGGCTGGCCGGTTGCTTGACCTGCTGGACGTCGACGCCATCGAGTCCGCAGCACTCGCCGCCGACGTCGATGATGAAGACGATGACGAGACCCTCAACCGCCAGACTGACGCTGCTCACGAAGAAATCGCCCAGCAGCTCGAGGCCGGCGGGCACTACCCCACCTGATTCCGACGCGGTCGGCGCGACACGCAAGACGCCAGATGGCACTCCGTCCGCCGACCGCAACCCCATGCGACTTTGCGCCCGCCTCGTGCGGGCGCCTTTTTTATGAGAGCCCCTTTGCTTGCCGAGAAGGCTCTCTGGTCGCTCGATCCTTCCTGCCGCTTCTGACCACGCTGACATGGCCACCCCGACGGACATCTCGATGAACACCTCGTTTCGCATCGTCAACACGGACAACTTCGATGGGGACTACCCCAATGAGTCGTTCCTTTCGTGCGTCAACTCCAAGGGCGTTGCCGAGCCGCTCTTCTATGGCGTGCGAGAGCGCGCGCAGAAGGTCGCTGACATGCTCAATGGCCCGTTCGCCGAGCACAACCATCGCTGGTGGAAGGTCGTGCCCGGCGACTACGTCCTGCAGCCCGGCTTCGAGCCGGCGATGGTCAGCAACTGATGGCCCGCGTCATCGACACCATCGAGCACCCGCCGCTGTCCGGTGAGGTGCCGTTCGGCTACCTGCTCGAGACCGTGCACGTCGGGAGCGGGCAGACCTGCAACGAGAGCTTCCATCGACTGAAGGCCGGCGAGCGCATCCCGCCCCAGCAATCCCCGATGCCTGCAGGAGACAAGCTGCGCGGCACGTTCTACCTTCGCACGACCCTTCTTTTTGCCCGCGCACCCGGCGCCAAGTTGGCGTAACCTGCGACCCTTGGCCGCATGCGGCATCTCCCTGACTTCCTGATCCAAGCGTCATGACCGCCACCCTCAATCTGCAGCCCGGCCAACAGATCACGGTCGACTACACGAACTACCGCGGTGAGCGTGCTCTGCGCGTCATCCAGCCGGTCGAGGGTGGCCTGCGCTTTGGCAGCACCGAGTACCACCCTGAGCCTCAGTGGCTTCTCGAGGCGCTTGATGTCGAAAAGGGCCAGATGCGGACGTTCGCGCTACGCGACATGCGTCCGGTTGCACCAGGCTCCGAACCGGCGCTTGGCGCCGACGAGCGCGGCGAGCTCGTGCGCGGCGCGGCCGCCGTGGCGCTCACCGGTGTGCAGAGCGAGCGCACGACCGCCTGCATGCTGCGCGGTGAACCGGTCAAGCGCGACCCGGTGATCCGGGAGTGCACCGCGCTCAAGCGCGCGCTGCGCGAGCGATCCGCCGCTTCCACGGACGAGCCGCGCATCCTGGCCGCTCTCGCGTCGGCTCAAGAATCCCTCGGCATCAGCCAGGAGGAATGGCTTCGCCTAGTGCAGATCGCGCCAAAGCCCCAGGTGCCGGAAGTTCAGGAACTCGCCTGGGGCTCGGTAATTCGTGCGAATATGCGCACCCGCGACCGCTGAGCATCTGTGAAGTTCAGCACATCGGCTACACTATGTGCATCACCGCACGTAGCCGAGTTTCATGCACGACTTCGACGCCCCGCAGCCTACCCTTCTGCTTGCAGACGGGATGGCCATCGTGCGCCGTTGCTACAAGGCCCAGAGCGGCGAGGACACGCCCGCGCGCGCGAAGGGCGCCCTGGAAGCGGCGCACAAGTCGATCATGCGCGCCTTGCGCGAGCACGAGCCCACGCATTTCCTCGTGCCCTTCGATCATGGCGGCAAGACCTTCCGACATCGCCTCTATGAGCACTACAAGGCTCACCGCGAGCCGATGCCCGATGTGCTGAGCGAAGCGCTGCCGGCATTCTTCGAGCAGCTGCAGGCGTCAGGCATTTGCACGGCCCGCATTCCGGACGTCGAGGCCGATGACGTGATCGGGTCGGTTGCCACCAATGCCGTCTCGCGCGGCTACAAAGTGATCGTGACGCTGTCTGACAAGGACATGTTTCGCCTGATCGACGAGGGCGTCGTCGTCTACGACCACTGGGAATCGCAGGAGCGCGACCGCGCGTTCGTCATGCGCAAGTTCGGTGTCGAACCCAGCCAGATGACGGATTTCCTCGCGCTGATGGGCGACTCGACCGACGGTATCCCCGGCGTCAAGGCCATCGGCGAGAAGAAGGCAGCCGCATTGCTGCAGCAGTACAAGACGCTCGACGCGGCTCTCGAAGCATCGTCGTCCATGCAAGGTCAAGTGGGCGTTGCACTGCGCAACGGCCGCGAAGACGCCCTCCTTTCGCGCGAGCTCGTGCGCCTGAAGCTCGACGTCAAGGTCGGGATAAAGCCGAGCCAGATGCAGCTTCCCGCCGCGCTGGTTGCCTTGATCGCAGAAATGCCCGAGCCCAAGCACGTGCGTGTGACGCGCACTGGCAAGCAAGCGGCGCAGGTTCTCTCCGAACGGCAACTCCGGCCGCCGGCGACCCCGCGCATGACCACATAGACCCCGTTTCCCTGCCTGGCACCTGCAGGCCCACCGAGCTCACGCTTTCGGCGCGCGCTCGAGTTTTGATGAAGACAGCGGCGCAAGAGCGTCGCCACGGACATTCCAGCAACAACATCGCCCTCGTGGCGAGGAACGACCGTGGAATATCCGAGCTACCAGGCGCTGTGCGCCACCCCCGAGGCTCAAGCCGACTTCCTGGAAGAGCTGGGTGACCGCATCTCTGCCGCCGCCGACAAGTGGGAGGTCAAGAAGATCATGGAGAGCACGCTGGTCGCCGGCAAGCCGATTTCGGTCGGCAAGTACCTGGCCACGCTCGAACTGGCGTCGGGCGACTGGAATCGCGAGCCCGAGGATGAGCCGGCCCTGCGCCGATTCGTCTCCATGGCCAAGCGCATCGAGGAAATCCACCCGGACATCAACCCGTCGGGCTTCGTCTTCCAGTGGGAAAGCATGCCGCGCGTCGATGCCGCGCCTCGCAAGACCGCTCGCGTGGAATCGGTGGCGGTGGCCATCACGGCGCCGTCCCTCGGCCAGAACGTGTCCAACGGCGCGCGCGTCGTCCCGGCCAAGCCGGCTGCCGAGGCGAATTCGGTGACGTTCGACAGCCGCCCCAAGATGCGGATGGGTTGAAGTGAAGTCGGCAGAGCTCCTGGGCGGCTGACATGACGGCCTCACCTATCGAGGGCGTCGTCGCCTTCCACGGCACCGCTTCGGAATTCCCTGTCTTTCGCGAAGGCTCGTACTTCACGTGCGACGCGGGCCAGGCGGCCGACTACGCTCGGAACCAGGCCGATGCGCACGGCGGAACGCCGCGGGTGCTCGAGGTTCGCATTCAAGCGGCGAAGGTGGCTGTTGTTGCAGACGACTTCATCGAGTGGGCCGGCGCGGAAGCCTCTCAGCGCGCCGCGCTCGCCGAGCTCGGCCACGACGCCATGGCCAACGCCGCACGGACCGAAATCGTTCCGTTCTCCCCGGATCAGGTGACCCTGGTTGGCGAAACCGTCGCCCTGGCCGACCTGCCCGAAGACATGCAAGACATCGTGATGGCATTCCTGGAGGATCACGACGTCGTCCCGCCGGCGCGCCTTCCCACCAAGCTCGTCGCGCTCGGCCGGTTCCCGCACGACGTCCCGCTTGCAGACGGCGTCACCGACGCCCGTGGCCCAGCGCATGCACGCGCCATGATCGGAGAGAAGGTACCGCCGATCCTGCTGCACGGCGACACCTGGCTCGACGGACGGCACCGCGTCTGGGCTGCGCAGCGCGAGCGCAAGGCGGCGATCAGGGCAATCGACCTGTCTCCGTTCATCCCGCAGCTACGCAAGGACTGCGTGCGCATCGGCGTGCTTTCGCCGCCCATGGCGACGCGCTCGGGCAGCGCTGCGCCCGTGGCGCCTGGTGAGCGGTCGCCCCGCCGGCGTCCTTGAGCAACGAGGCAGCACGTGGCCACCGAACTCGCTGAGCTCGCCTCGCCGGAACTCTCGCCGGCGAAAGCACCCAAGCGTGCGCGACGCTCAAAGGCGCCAGTCGCCGCGGCGCCGCACCCCACGCTCATGGCGACGCTCTCGCACGTCGGGGGAGGCCGCAGCCTCTTTCAGTTCGCGGGCTCGAACGTCGACGGCGCCCTCGGCCCGATTTCGACCGCCACCATCTCTGCTTTCACCGAGCCACAGCGCGGTGACCGCCGCATTGCGACCGTGGCCGACCTGGCCGGTGGCGACTGGACGGCTCTGATCGCCGCCGGCGCCCTGCGAGAGCTCGAGGGACACCTGGCGACCTCGGCCCGGCACCTGCTCGCCGGCCAGGTGGCGCAAGTCGTCATCTCCCTGAGCGCGACTCGCGCGATGACCGGCGCCGATCTGGAGACAGCTCCGGAATCTATCGCTCGAGCTCGCGACGACCAGAGCAAGCTTCTGCTGCCCGTGCCCGCCGGCGTCCCCCTTCAGCTGGGCGGAGGAATCTCCGGCGTTTTCGCGGTCGCTGGGCGCCCGGGCCCTGGCCAGGCCATGCGCATTCACTCGTTGCACGCGGCACTCGAGAGCGCCGCCCAAGTGCAGGCCTCGCTCATCCGTTCCGGCGCGGTCGGCGTCATCCACTTCCCGGTGCGCACCTCGGTGACGAACCTGGTGGCAAGAGTGCTCAATCGCCAGTTCGTGCCGGAGCCGAGCGTGCGCCTGGTGCGCCAGGTCGACGGGTTCGGCTGCGGCGTTGCGGCGCTCGCGATGGCCTGTGGCATCGAGTACGAGGCGGCGCGCCACGCATTCCAGCAGCTGGGCCTGAGCAAGCAGTCGGGCCGGGCCGCATACGCAAGCACCGTGGACAACGTGCTGGGGGCCGTTGCCTACAGCGGCTGCCACGGCACCGCTGCCAAGTGGACATCGTGGGACGACTTCGCCGGCGTGGGCATCGTCATGGTGATCCCTGGAGGTCGCCGCGGCCGCTACACCCATTGGGTGGTCGCCGAGGAGCACCCGGCGTACGGTATCGTGGTGCACGACCCGGGCACCGACCGACCGAGCGCGCTCTACCCGCCCGCCGGCGGCGCCTACGCGCCGCTCAGTAGCCAGCACCCTACCGAATCTTGGATTCGCGTGCGCAGAACGAGGACAGGGCCATGACGCGCGCGGGAGGTTGGCCAGCCAAGTTCGGCGGTACCCTTTGCATATCGCAGGCCGTCAGCGCTAACCTGTCCTAGTCCACCACGACTTTCGCCACCACGATGACTCACCAAGCCACCAGTCCCGACCCGGCCGAAGAGCCGACCTTCCTGGACGAGTTGCCCGAGACCGGGCCACTGCCGACGTCGACCACGCTGGCCACCACCCGCGACATCCTCGGCGCCCGCCCTGGCGAAACCATCGAAGAGACGCTCGAGCGCCGATCCAAGGACGACTGATGGTTTCGCGAGAGCGCGCGCAAGAGATTGCCAAGCAGTTCGTCGCCGAGTACCCCGGCGCGCTGCGCTTGCTGTTCTACTTCCGCGGCTCGGTGGCTGAGCTCTACGGCGCGCGCGCCGGCGCGTTCAGCCCCAAGCTCAAGGGCGGGTACGTTGGCACCCAGTTCCGTCATGGAGGCAAGGACTACAACGGCCGCGTCGACGTGGTGCTGGACAACATGGCCGACGAGCACGAGCTCGAGCTGACGCTGCGTCATGAGGTCGCCGGCCACTACGCGCTCAACACGCTCCTCCCGCGCGCCAAGCGCGCGATCCTGGATGCGATCATCGCCAGCCAGGACGAGCCGACACTCAAGCCCCTGTGGGCCGCAGTCAACGAGTGGTACGCCGGACGGCCTCTCGATGAGCTTGCGGAGGAGGTCTACGCCCTTCGGTGTGAGTCCCTTCCCTCCCCCGCCCACGTTGCCCAGCTCGTGCGGGAGCACGGGCGCTCAGTGCTTGCTGCGGTCGAGGCCTCGCCGGGCTCGATCCTCACGTTGCGCGACCTGGGCGCGTTGGCCTGCACGGTGGCTGACAACCTGCGCGACCGGCATTGCGAGCAGCTGACCTTCCTTGGCGTCAACGATCTGCGCCGGCGCAACCCCCAGGCCGAGCCCATTCCGCTTCCTCCCTCTCTGTCCGGTGGTCTCCTGGCGCGCACGCCAGCTCCTCAGACTCATGCGGCGGCGCCGCTGGACGTTCACAAGCCGCCGCAGCCTGGCCGCGGCCCGCGCTTGTAGTGCGCCATCAATCGGCGCCGGTCGTCTAGGCCCACTGACGCGGCTCAGAAGGGGCTGGGCGAGCTGGCAGGAAGGGGGTGGCAGCAGCCGTCTCGCACTCAACCGGCGGGTGGCGGCGGTCAGCCGCAGCAGTCGTCGTCAAGACGACCCGTGCGCTCGGCGCGTCTGAGGCGCGAAACGCGAAAGCCCGCGACGGGCGGGCCAAAAGGAAACGCCGGGCACCACTTTCGCGATGCACCGGCGTTCAGGGGCGCAGGGTGCGCCCGTTGCTTACTGCGCCGTGAACGTCCAGTCCTTGACGACCTTCTTGCCCGAGGCGATGGTCACATCCGCGTGCACCGAGTAGACGCCGGCGGCCAGGGCCTGCTTGGGCAGCAGCGACACGCTGCCTTCGAGCATCTGCGCGTCCTGCGTGACGCCCGCGCCGGTCAGCGAGTGCGACAGCAGCACGGCGTCGATGACGGTGCCGTTGGCGGCAGTCAGCGTGAACGAGTTCACCACCGGCGTGAGCTTTCCGTTGGCCGAGGCGTTGACCCAGTCCACATTGCGCACGTTCAGCAGGACGGGCGTGCCGGCCGTCGCGCCGTTCGGGATGAGGCCAACGGCCGGGCGCGGCGATTCGGCGTCGGGCGAGAACGAACCCGAGACCGTCGTGCCCGGAGCCGGGTTGACCACCGCCGACTGCGACGCCGGCACCTGACCATGCGCGCTCGCGTCGTAGAAGTCGATGAGGCAGCCCTGCTCACCCACCGAGTCCTGGAACTCGGCGATGGCGACTTCGGTGACTTGGCTCAGGATGGCGTCCGCGTGGTAGACCGTGCCCAGGAAGTTGGTCGGGCAGGTCGAGCCGTCAGCGACCAGGTGGCCGTTCGCATCGAACACGTGGTCGCCGCCGATGGTCTCGGTCGTGAAGCCCTGCGTGACCGACAGCCCCTTCCAGATGCGCGCCTGCGGGATGTCGCCGGTGTAGAGCGTCGGCTCGACCGTGGACAGCTCGTTGTGGAAGCCGACCTGCGTGAATTCGCTGCCGTTGGCGAGCACGGCCTGGAGGTAGTTGGCGTGCGCCGTGGCCTCAGCGTCCATCGCAGCCGAGTGCGTCACCGTGCCGGTGCCAGCGGCCAGGCGCAGGGCATTCAGCGAGGTCATCGCGGCGTCGCCCACGGTGCCCGGAGCGTAGCCGGTGGCCGGCGTGACCGTGTTGATGGTCGAGCCCGTCAGCACCACCGTATCGCTGGTGCCGGTGGAGCCGCCCGTGGTGCCGCCCGTCGAGCCGCCGGTGTTGGTGGAGCCGCTGTCCGAGCCGCCACCGCCGCCGCAAGCGACGAGCGTGGCCAGGGTCATGACGGACAGAGCGAGTGCGATGCGACGCATGGTGAGTTCCTTTGAGGTTTTCGGTTTCCGGTCAGAGCAACTGCGCTCTGCCTGTGCACTTAACCTACATTCTCTCCCGGCGAAATACAAATCCTGCTCGACAGCCCCCTTCGCGCCAACCCGCCTTGCAAACTTCCTGGCATGGGCGCTACTTTGTCTCACGCCGGCAGCACTTCTCACTCGCAAGCCAGTGGACAGCGCGCGAGGCCGGCTCTGCTCAAGATACAACCCCGTTACCGCGTAGACTGAAGAAGTGCGCACGCTTCCGGCCCGTCTGACGCCTCCCTTTTTGAGTACACTATCTGCATACCAGAGACCGGCGAGCCGCTGCGGCGGCGCCGCCGCTTCTCGTGGCCGCGCTTAGACGTCGCGGATTGCACTGCGCCCGCCCCAAGAAAGACCCGCCCATGTCGACGTTCCAGATGCTGCCATCGATCCCCCTGCACGACCTGCGCTCGCTCGTCGTGGCGTTCGAGGAAAAGGACGAGAACACCGCCATGAAGGAGCTGGCCGCCATCCAGGAGCGAATCTGGAAAAACTACGGCCACATGCGTGGCGGCAGTTTCCCCCAGGGCACGGCCGTCCTCACCGGGCCTGCGCCGGCAGTCTGCACCCAGCAGCTCATCAATGAGATGGAGGGGATCATCACGGACTCGCAAGAGCACCCGGTGAGCTACGTCGCTGCGTCGCTTCTGCTCTTGCAGTTGCAGGGCATCCACGCCCGCAACCCGGCATTCAAGTTCGGCATCGCTTCCCACCATGTCCAAGAGCGCCTGTCCTGGGTGCTGACGACGTACCCCGTTCTCATGTCGCCGGATTTCGTCTTCGGCACTCTGAGCCCGGACGGCAGCCAAGCGTGGGCGCCGGTGGCCCACGCCATCGTCAACACGCCGCTGGCGCAGCTTCCGTCCGTCTACAACGGAGCGACGCGCGACGCAGCCGAGGCGTTCTACCGTCACCCCTGCCTCGAAGATGCGCTCTACCAGGAGTGCCCGTGCGATGAAAGCGCGCCCGGTCCCTTCGAGGGCCGCGACGCCTACCGCTTTGCGCGCGACAACCTGTACGCCGGCGGCTGGCCGCGCACCGCTCTGGCCGTGAGCCTGCTGCGCGCGCAGCATGAGTCGTCTGGGATGCTCGCGCACGAGACCTACCCGGTCGCACAGTACGGCGCTCTGTGCACGACGATCTTCGAGACCACGCGCGTCATCCACTACGACCTCATGGCCGCCGGCGACTACTCGTACGCGGACATCGAGCACCACACCGCGTCGCTCGGCGATCTGCCGGGCGTTGCCCGCGCGCGCCTGGTCGAAGCGCTTGCCCTCACCGCGCCCTCCTGGCTCCTGACGGCGCCGTTTGCCCGCGTGCCAGACGACGTTCTGGTCGAGCCGGGACACGACGACGTGCAATCGCGCATCGAGTGCTTCATCACGGTCATGTGCGCCGTCGACCTCTTCAGCTCGCGCGACCAGGTTGCCTCGTGGCTGTGCCACGCCACGTTCGACAAGGCAAGAACTCTGGGCGTGAACGTTGGCGAGGTACTCAAGCCCGAGCAGGCACTCGTCATCGTCGAGATGGCGGATCGCTTCTTCATCCCTGCCACGGCAGACATCAAGGAGCTGCCGGCCTTTGCCGCGGCCTACGCCACCTGGGAGGCGAGCGAGGCGATGACCAGCATCATCAAGCACGACGGCGAGTCGCCCTCGGTCGGTTCGAGCCCCCGCCCGGCATAACGAAGACCACGACGCAAGTGGACAGCAAGCTTCCAACCACCTTTGCAACCGTCTCGGCGGAGGCGCTCGCGCGCATGAACGCGGCCTCGCGCGCCTCGTGGCGCCCCATGTCAGCATTCGGCAGGGCCCTCAAGGCCGCCGGCAGCAGCGCGGGTGTGGCGGCCGGCTACCAGCGCGACGGCCTGCCGATCATCAACGCCATGGAGACCGCGCCGCTGGCCTGGGGGCTCGCCGACTGGCATGACTTCAGGCAGCGGGCCTCGAATCCCATTGACCAGGCCGGCGCTCTCCTGAACTTCATGGCACAGCTCGAATCCTCGGGTGTCCTCGCCGATCCTGTGCTTTATCGAGGCGCGCAGTCGCTTCTCGATGCGCTGTTGCTCGCCAATCCTGCGTTAATGAGCCCGCACCTCCGGTTTCCGCTGGTGCGTGCAGGATTCGATCCCAACGTCGCCAGCAGCATCTCATGTCGCCACCTGAGCGTTCCGACCGCCCTAGCCCTGAGTCGATTTGGCCGCTTGCCCAGGAATGAGCACGTTGTGGCCGAGCGCAGGATGACAGCCTTCTACTCCAACGCCGTCGTGCGCGACGCGCTGGACTGCACGCAACCAGAGGACGGCATCCTTTCCCGGCCCGATCTGGCAGCTGACACCCTTCAGCTGTTCCCCGTTCGCCCGTCCAAGAGGGCGCTCTACGTCCCGCACTCGACACTCGCGTTGTCGTCCTGGCCGGTGCGGCCCACGACGCCGCCTGAGTTGGGCGGCGACACCCCGACCGTCTTAATGTCCGTTGCCCACGATTGCAACGTCATCTTCTACGAGTCGCTGCTTCGCGCGAATGCTCTCGTCGAACGCACCCGCAAGGGCCCACTCCTCCCAAGCAACGAGCCCGGAGGCCATTTGCGCGTGCGCATGATCGCCGTTGGCTTTTGGCGAGCTCTGGTGCGCGGCGAGTATTCGCAGCACGATCTTCCGACCGCTTCCCTCCAAGCGATGTTGGAGACGGCCGGCGCGAAGGCGGCTGCTCAAGTTGCCGAACAGATCGCGTCCGGGCTCGACGACTTCCTTTTCGCGCCAGACACCTGCGTGGCGGAGGCCGCGAGCACTCCTGCCGAGCCTCGCACCGTGTTCGACATCGTGCGTGGACGAGTCACTGCGGCTGTCGACGGCCTGTTGGCGTTGGGGCTTGGCGACGGCAAGCTCGAAAGCCGCGCCGATGCAGCCAACTGGCTGCTTGCGCACACCCTCTCTCGACGCCGCTCTGAAAAGGCGTGCGCACCCGATTGCTGCCCGGAGGCGGCGCTCGGCTTCCTGGCCGGCATCCGCGACAGCCAGGGCGACACACGGCCGGGCGTCGAGTCGCCATTCATCGGAGAGCCGCCGACGCTGGGAACTCCGGACCCTCGCGTCAGGTCGCTTGCTGACATCCACTACCTGCTCGGGCCCGGCGGACAGTCGCCGAACTCGATTGAGGCTCTGCGCTCTACCGCAGTCGCCCACCTCTGGAACGAAGCCCTCCGCGCCCATCGCACCATGGCCTCGATGGGCGACATCATCAAGTCGGCGGCCAGCCCACGGTCAGAAGCGCCGACCGCCCCCTCGCGGCGACGCGCCTTGTGACTCCCGGGCGACCCGCCTGGCGACGAGGAGCCGTGATTCGTCACAATCGCCTGCGCCGTCCGCCTTGCCGGCTTGATTTCCTCCCGCACGCGCCGTAATCATCGGATCGGCGCTCTCGCCTTCAACACCTCACCCTGACTCTCACCATGCCCGCCATCGACATCCAGATCATCGACCCCCGCCTCCACGACAAGGAAATGGCACCTGCCTACGCGACGGCGGGTTCGGCCGGCTTCGACTTGCGCGCCTGCCTCGACGAGCCGGTCACCCTGGCGCCGGGCGAGTGCAAGATGATCGGCTCGGGCTTCGCCATCAGCCTGGGCGACCCGGGCCTGGTCGCGAAAATCTACCCGCGCTCCGGCCTGGGCCACAAGTCGGGCGTGATCCTGGGCAACGGGACGGGCGTGATCGACAGCGACTACACCGGCGAGGTCAAGATTTCCTGCCTGAACCGAAGCGCCGTCCCGGTCACGATCAACCCCATGGATCGCATCGCCCAGATGACGGTCGAGCCGGTCGTCCGCGTCACCTTCAACGTCGTCGACGAGCTGACGGCGACCACGCGCGGCGCCGGCGGCTTCGGTTCCACCGGCCACGCCTAAGACGCAACCCAGTCCGCCTGTCATGGCTACCACGCCCTCCAAGCCCCGATCCGCGTCGAATGGCGCGCCCCGCCCGGGCGCCAAGCCCGGTGCCGCGGCGCGCCCGCCGGCGGCGCGGTCGCGTGCTGGCATGGATCGCATGACGGTTCTGTTCGTCCTGGGGTGTGCGGCCGTGCTCATCGGTTCTGCCCTCTACTTCTTCATGCCGCGCAGCGTCCTCGATGCGGTTCAGGGCAAGGATCGCCCGGCTACCGCCGTTCAGGTGGCGGGAATGAGCGACTGCGCCAAGCATGACTTTCGCGTTTCGGCGCCGTTTGGCCTCACCGAGAACGTCGTGTTGAGTGTGGGCGACATCGACAAGATGGAGGCGGCCTGCAAGCTCCCTCCCCCCAACGTCCTGCCCAAGCACTGAAGACGCGGCTCTCGCCAACCGCCTGGCCCGGCACGCAAGTGTCCGGGCCTTTTTCACGTTTGGCGCGGCGAGTATATGGACGAGCTGGCAAGAAGGGGTTGCCTGGGAGAAGCCCGCAATAACCGTGCAAATTCAGGTTGCATCCATTTGATATTGGACAGCAGATACTGTATTATATTTGCACTTACCCGGCATCGGCGCGTCGCAACGCCTCGGGTTCGCAAGTCAAACCGCACTGTCCGGCTGGGTCTTCCGCTGGATTCGATCAAGAACCATCGGGCCCTGAGCCCCTCGATCTGGAACGCACCTTCCCATGAACTTCGACAACATCCTCGCCGGCAAGGGCATCATCAAGCGCGACGGCTCGGTCGTGGCTGCCGATGCCTCGCGCATCGCCAATGCCATCCAGAAGGCGTGGCTGGACGTGTTCCACGGCCAAGGCGGCGAGCGCATGGTGGCCGTCGTCACCGACATCACGCAGCGCGTGGTCGAGCGCCTGCTGGCCGACAAGGATCGCAACAACTATCCGGTCGAGTCCGTCCAGGATACCGTCGAGCTCATGCTGATGCGCTCGGGCGAGCACGAGCTGGCGCGCGGCTACGTCCTGTTCCGTGAGCAGCGCAAGCAAAAGCGCGAGCAGGCCAAGCCCGTGGACAGCAAGCCGGCCCTGCGCGTGGTCATCGCTGGTGTCGAGCAAGACTACGACGCCGCCAAGCGCACCGCCGCGCTGCTGGAGATGTGCGCCGACCTGAGCGTGGACGTCTCCCTGATCGTCAAGCACTCCGAAAAGGAACTGTTCTCGGGCGCCACCCTGGACGACATCCTCAAGGCCGAGCGCCTGACCACCCGCGCGCTGATCGAGCGCGATCCGGTGTTCGACAAGGTCGTCGCTCGCATGGAACTGGCCACCACCTACAACGAAGTCCTGGGCAAGCAGGTCTCGCTGGCCGAGCGCGGCCAAGCCCTGGCCGACGTCTTCGCTCAATCGCTCAAGGCCGGCGTCAACTACGGCCTGTTCAACCCGGCCCTGCTCGAATTCGACCTGAAGCGCCTGGCCGCCGCCCTGGACGTGAGCCGCGACAACCAGCTCGACTCCCTGGGCGCGCGCACGCTGTACGACCGCTACTTCGCCCACATCGAAGATCGCCGCATCGAAGCCCCGCAGACCTTCTTCATGCGCGTGGCCATGGGCCTGGCCCTGCAGGAAATCGACCGCGAAGCGCACGCCATCGAGTTCTACGACCAGCTGTCGTCCTTCGACTTCATGTCGAGCACCCCGACGCTGTTCAACTCCGGCTCCCAGCGCTCGCAGCTGTCGAGCTGCTACCTGACGACCGTCCCTGACGACCTCGAAGGCATCTACGAGGCGCTCAAGGAGAACGCGCTGCTGTCGAAGTTCGCCGGCGGCCTGGGCAACGACTGGACCAACGTCCGCGCGCTCGGCTCCTACATCAAGGGCACCAACGGCAAGAGCCAGGGCGTCGTGCCCTTCCTGAAGGTCGTCAACGACACCGCCGTCGCCGTCAACCAGGGCGGCAAGCGCAAGGGCGCCGTCTGCGGCTACCTGGAGACGTGGCACCTGGACATCGAAGAGTTCCTGGAGCTGCGCAAAAACACCGGCGACGACCGCCGCCGCACCCACGACATGAACACGGCCAACTGGATTCCCGACCTGTTCATGCGCCGCGTGATGGAAGGCGCCGACTGGACGCTGTTCTCGCCGTCGACCTGCCCTGACCTGCACGACCTGGTCGGCGCCGAGTTCGAAGCCGCCTACACCGCCTACGAGGCCAAGGCCGACCGCGGCGAGCTCAAGCTGTTCAAGCGCCTGCCGGCCAAGGACCTGTGGCGCCGCATGCTGACGATGCTGTTCGAGACGGGCCACCCCTGGATCACCTTCAAGGATGCGTGCAACGTGCGCTCGCCGCAGCAGCACGTGGGCGTGGTGCACTCGTCCAACCTGTGCACCGAAATCACGCTCAACACCAGCGACTCGGAAATCGCCGTGTGCAACCTCGGCTCGGTCAACATGGCCCAGCACCTGGTCGCCGGCGCCGATGGCAAGCTCGGCATCGATCACGCCAAGCTGCGCAAGACCGTGCGCACTGCCATGCGCATGCTCGACAACGTCATCGACATCAACTACTACGCGGTCAAGAAGGCCCGCGACGCGAACCTGCGCCATCGCCCGGTGGGCCTGGGCATCATGGGCTTCCAGGACTGCCTGTACATGCTGCGCACACCCTACGCCAGCGCCGAGGCGGTGGAGTTCGCCGACCGCTCGATGGAAGCGCTGTGCTACTACGCCTATGAGGCCTCGGCCGATCTGGCCGTCGAGCGCGGCCGCTACTCGTCCTTCAAGGGCTCGCTGTGGGACAAGGGCATCCTGCCGTTCGACTCCATCGACCTGCTGGTCAAGGCCCGCGGCGGCTACGTCGACGTGGATCGCTCGATCACCCTGGACTGGGACGCGCTGCGCGCCAAGATCGCCAAGCAAGGCATGCGCAACTCCAACTGCGTGGCCATCGCCCCGACGGCGACCATCTCCAACATCGTCGGCGTGGACGCCTCCATCGAACCGGCGTTCGCCAACCTGTCGGTCAAGTCCAACCTGTCGGGCGAGTTCACCGTCGTCAACCAGTACCTGGTCAGCGACCTGAAGAAGCTGGGCCTGTGGGACCCGGTCATGCTGTCCGACCTGAAGCACTACAACGGCTCGCTGCAGAACATCGACCGCGTGCCCGCCGAGCTGCAGAACCTGTACAAGACCGCCTTCGAGGTCGACGCAACGTGGCTGGTGGAAGCCGCCGCGCGCCGTCAGAAGTGGATCGACCAGGCGCAATCGCTCAACATCTACCTGGCCGGCGCGTCGGGCAAGAAGCTGGACGAGACCTACAAGCTGGCCTGGCTGCGCGGCCTGAAGACGACCTACTACCTGCGCACGATGGGCGCGGCCAACGCCGAAAAGAGCACGGGTGACCGCAGCACGCACAACGCCGTGTCCAGCGGCGGCAACGGCGCGCCGTCGGCGGTCGAAGCCGCAGCGGCCCAGGCGCGCGCGCAAATGTCGGCGACGCCGGCGACGGACGTCAAGTTCTGCGCCATCGATGACCCGAGCTGCGAGGCCTGCCAGTGAGCCGGCCAGCGCACCAGAGCGTAGTTCGGGCGGGCTGACCGCAAGAGGATGACTTGAAGGCCTCCCGGCCGAACGTCCGCGCTCCGCAACCCAAGCCTCTCGCGAGTCTCAGGACTCATGCGGGAGGTTTGCATTTTCGATCACCACAACCTACTTTCAACACGTGGCGGGCACGCAGTCAACTGCGGCACCGACCTCGCAACAGTCGCACGGAGTTCTACATGTCCACGCTTTCCTGGGACGATGACGCCCCCGCCGTTCAGCCGGCCCCCGCCAACGCCAAGATCATTCCCGCCGGCGCGCCGACGATGGCTCCCGGCCGCCCGATGGCCGAAGACGCTCTGTCCGTCGGTCGCGTGCAGGCGCCCACGCAAGCCGCGGTGAACGCCTCCGCTCGCGTCAAGGCGTCCGAAAAGCGCATCATCAACGGCAAGACCGACGTCAACCAGCTCGTGCCGTTCAAGTACAAGTGGGCCTGGGAGAAGTACCTGGCCACGTGCGCGAACCACTGGATGCCCCAGGAGGTCAACATGTCGCGCGACATCGCCCTGTGGAAAGACCCGAACGGCCTGACCGAGGACGAGCGCCGCATCGTCAAGCGCAACCTCGGTTTCTTCGTGACGGCCGACTCGCTGGCCGCCAACAACATCGTGCTGGGCACCTACCGCCACATCACGGCGCCCGAGTGCCGCCAGTTCCTGCTGCGCCAGGCCTTCGAGGAAGCGATCCACTCGCACGCCTACCAGTACATCACCGAGTCGCTCGGCCTGGACGAAGCCGAAATCTTCAACGCCTACAACGAAATCGAGTCGATCCGCGACAAGGATCAGTTCCTGATCCCGTTCATCGAGACGATCATGGACCCGAACTTCCAGACGGGCACCGTCGAGACCGACCAGAAGCTGCTCAAGAGCCTGATCGTGTTCGCCTGCCTGATGGAGGGCCTGTTCTTCTACGTCGGCTTCACGCAAATTCTGGCGCTGGGTCGCCAGAACAAGATGACCGGCGCGGCCGAGCAGTACCAGTACATCCTGCGCGACGAATCGATGCACTGCAACTTCGGCATCGACCTCATCAACGCCCTCAAGCACGAGAACCCGCACCTGTGGACGCCCGAGTTCGTGGCCGAAATCAAGGCGCTGTTCCACAAGGCCGTCGACCTCGAATACCGCTACGCCGAAGACACGATGCCCCGCGGCGTCCTGGGTCTGAACGCTGGCATGTTCAAGGGCTACCTGCGCTTCATCGCCAACCGCCGCGCGCAGCAGATCGGCCTGGAGGCGCTGTTCCCGAACGAAGAGAACCCGTTCCCCTGGATGTCCGAGATGATCGACCTCAAGAAGGAGCGCAACTTCTTCGAAACGCGTGTCATCGAGTACCAGTCCGGCGGCGCCCTCTCTTGGGACTGAGCGTGGCGGGCGTGGTTCACCCACCGCGCCTCCCCACCCGCACAGCCCCACCGCTCCCTGCCACCCCTTCCCGCCAGCCCGTCCATCACCTGCCCTTCACGGAGCCATCGCATGAACCAGGACACCGCCCAGGCCGCCCAGCCGCCGCAACCGACCGCGGCGCCGCGCGCGGCGTGGAAGACCCTGGTGAACGACGCCTTCCCCGTCGGCATCGTCGCGATGCTGGCCGCCGGGATGCTGCAGCCGGTCATCGCGAACCTCGGCAACAGTGCCGGCGCCGGCGCGGCGCGCCAGCGCGCGAACCGCGCGCCGCTGTCCGTGATCCCGCAGCTGGCTCAGCCCGGGCGCTGAAGTCCATGGGACAAACGCCGACCGCACCGGGAGCCGATCAATCGGTTACCGCCACCTACCCGGGCTTCCTTCAGTCCGTGCAACGTACGTTCGAGAGCCGCGAGCTCGGCGTCTACTGGCTGCGCTGCGTGGGCAAGCTCGAAGTCGCAACCATCACCTGATCCGCCATGCCCACCACCTTTCTCGAGCTCAAACGCAGCGCTACCGCCTTGCTGGACGAGCAGACCATCGGCGGCAACGTCGACAAGGCTCGTGCCGAGCTCTACGCCATCCTCGAAGCTGACCCGGGCGTCATCGTCGATGCGCTCAATGCGCTGGAGAAGGCGCACAAGGACATCGCCTCAGGCGCGGTGTCCGAGACGCTCATGACGACGGCGCGCGACTCCGGTCAGGGCTTCTACATCGGCCTGGAAGGCGGCGCATGCGGCCTGCTGGCTGAGTGCTTCGCGCAGCAGCTGAAGGATTCTGGCGGCCCCAACTACGTCGAGATGTCCTTCTCGTCGAAGGAAGTGCTCCCTGGCGAGCAGCTCGTGGTGCGCTTGCAGCGCGTGGCCGGCAAGACGCCGGGGCAGTTGCGCCGCGAGGCGGACGCCGCGCGCGACGTCGCGCAGGCCAGGGGCGACGCGTTGCTCGAGTCGCTACAAGCCATGTGCCGCGTCGTCGGCAAGCGCTATGAGGGCACTACCGCCGCTGGGCGCGGCGCCGACTATGACGAGTACGTCAACGCCTGCGCCAAGGCCGAAATCGAGCCAGTTCGCTGATCGTGGCGCGCCGCCAGGTCGCGCGGCGCTGACCGCGGCGCGACCTACTCAACTCGATGCCGCTCGTGCCGAAGAGCGGGACGTACACCTCATTCACTTCGCACATGACCACCAGCCTCCAGGATCAGCCTTCTCGCCACCTGCGCCATCTGAGCCGCCGAGACCACAGCACCCACGGGCCCGACACGGTTCCGACGGAGCAGTTCGCGCACAGCATGATGGCAGCGGAGAGCTCGGCGGCCCGCGCCGCGTTCGATGCCTTGCGCGCAGACAAGCTCTCGGCCGCGATCCGCCTTCGGCGCAAGGCTCGCTTCGTCGCCCTCGGTATTGTGGCTGCGTGCGTCGCTGGCTACATCGCCGTGCCATTGGACATCTGGGGCTTCATCGGCTTCCTCCCGTTCTTCCTCTTTGCCTTCAGCTTTCTCGGGGTGCCCACGGCGAACCTGAGCTTGGCCGAGTACCGCTCGATCCCCGGCGTCGTTCGCACCGATAGCTGCATAGCCTGCGTGGGATGCGGTCACGTGGGTGTCTTCCGCAACGCATCCCATGACAAGGTGGTCGCGCGATGCAGCCGCTGCGAGACCGTCCTGTGGACGTCGCCGCGAAGCGGCGAGCAGTGACGTCTGACCCCCTCGGCACCTGCTTCAAACCCTGAATGAAAACCCTTTTCGCCGCCGCCGTGCTCGCCTCGACCGTTTCGACATCGACGGCGCCCATCCAGATCACGCTCCGTCCCGACGCGCGCGCTCAAGTCGACAAGTGCACCGAACAAGGCGGTCAGGCGATGGTCAACGTCAACCTGACTGAGGCGCATCCGTCCATCGGCGTGTTCTGCTTCTACAGGACCAATCGAAGCACTGAGTTTCCCGCGCAAGGAATGCTCGTCTACACCGACAGCCTGCCGTACACCGGCCCTCCTGCGCACTGATCCCCTGGCGTAGTTCAACGGTGACGCAGGCCTGACGCTACGTCGCTCGGTTGCCCTCAGGCATCGCGGCGGAATCGGCCCTTTGGGGTTCCTCCAGGCCGCTTGATCTTCAGCCATTGGCTCGAGACCTGCCCGCTTGAGTAGACGCTGTCCAGGCGCTTGGCGACGACGCCTTCGAGCCTGCGCTCGAGGGCTTGCTGGTACAGCCACCTGACTTGACCTGGTAGGTCAGTGACGTAGAGCGTCGATGGCGGTGGGCTGGCCAGCAGCTTGGCCAGCTCGCGCTTGCGTCGCTTGAGCGGCCACGCCCGAATATCCTTGCCCTTGAGCACTAACAGATCGAATGCGCAGTAGACGGCCGGCGCATCACCAGGCGACCAGCGCCGACGCCTCGAGCGGGCGTGCAGCGTGTTGAAGTCCGGGTGTCCGCGGTCATCCAGGCAACAAACCTCTCCGTCGAGAACCGTCTTCGGCGGCAGTGCCGACAATGCCTGCAGCTCCGGGTACCACCGGGTGGCGTCGGTGCCGCCCCGCGTCTGCAGACGGACACTCCCGCCTGCGTCGGCTGTCGCCACCAGCAGCCTGTAGCCGTCGTATTTGATTTCCGCCGTCCAAAGCGGCCCGTCTGGCGCCGTGGCCGGCCGGCCCACACCAAGCAGCATGGGCTCGATTCCGGCCAAGCTCGAGTAGGTTCCCGCCGCGCCAGGCCTGGGGCGCGCCCCATACGCGTTCGCGTGCACTTCGGACATGTGACTCACCTTCTTCAGGGCGGCGGGAAGTCCTCAGCAGCAAGCGCCATGCCCTGGCGCGACAGGTGGCAGAAGTGAAGGCAGGCTGGCAGGAAGGGTGGTGTTTCGGAGGCGCCGACGCATGGCGGATCGCTCTGAAAAGACCCTCGAAAACTTGAAGTCGTTGCTCGCGCAACATACTCTCAAGGCATCAACAACACCTCTGTCGCAACGGAATCGCACCATGAACACGCAGAACCAATCGAACACCCAGCAGTCCCAGCAACAAGCCGACGCGCCGGCCCAGTCCTCCGTCATCGACTTCGACTCCGACGAGCCGCTGGCCTGCCCGATGCGCAAGGACGGCGACGAAGGCACCTGCGAAGCCTGCCAGTGACGAGCCCGGCGCCCTTCCGGGGCGCCAGCAAGCGGCTTCCATCTTTCACGACACTGCGGAGTGCTATGACGACGACGACCACGACCCCGAAGAAGGCCACCTACGGCGACGGCCTGGCGATCATGATCCTGGCCGGCGAGCGCATGGGCCTGGAGCCCACGCTCATCGACATCGCGCGCGCACAGCTCAAGGGTGACGCTGTGCATCCGATGAACGCCGCGGCTCTCGAGCGCGAGGCTGGCCGAATGAACGACAAGGTGCGCTCGAGCGCCGCCCGCGTCGCCGAAGCCAACGCCCACGCGTCGACCATCAAGATCGAATTCGGCTTCGCTGCTCCGACCGCTGAGCGCGAGTCCTCACAGTGAGCGCCTGACGGCGTGCTTCCGGGCGGTGGGCAAAGTCCTTCAGGCGCCCGTATTCCTGCAGAATCACGCCCTGCCTCACTACCACCAGAATCGGGTAGGGTTTTGTGATTGCCTTCTTCTCTGCTTTCGTCATCCTCGACTTGATTGCTGGGACCAGCCTTTGGATGTGGTCTATGCAGCCGGACGCGCCCTACTGGCTGGCAGAGGGTTTCTGGCACTACGCGGTATCGGTCTGCCCTCTGCTGTTGGGCTTGTTGGTTGTCGCCCTCGCACTTCGCAGAACGCTGTTTCGAAAGTAGTTGGCCAGGAGAGGCCACGTTGGATCGTTCGTCGACCTTGCCTCACCGAGCAGGCTTGAGTTCGTTCGGCTTTCCACCGAGCGCGACGACTGGCTCCCGAGACAAAGGGCCGGTCAAGCAGTGACGCGCGGGCGCTTCGCGCCCGCATTTAGATCACCCTTAGTCGTCATCGTCCCGACTGGCAGGATCGCCCATGGTCTTGCTGCTGGAGCTGTCGTTCACGCGCACATCACGGCTTCCCGCTTGACTCGCGTCATGCGTCGATGAAGTCGTGGACCGTGACTCACCGAGCCTCGGCGACGGACCAGCGCCTGAGACTTGCCGCATGCTGCTGCTTGTCTGCCGTACGGCCGCTTCCTCGACCGACCGCGCCGGCGGACTGTACGAGCTCTGGGCGGCTTGGCTTCGGCTCTCCACAGGGTGAGCTGGAGCCCAGTTCGACGTGGTTTGCGTGCGTGCCGGCGATGGCGAGTCAGACAGCGACCGAGCTACGCTCTTTCCTGAGCCCGACGTGACGCTTCGACTCACGCTCGGACTTGGGGTCGGGCTCGGGTGGTAGGCCGGCGCCGGCTGGGGATGGTACGTGGACGTCGTCGACGTTGTCGTGCTCGATGACTTCTTGGTCGAGGTCTGATCGGCGGCGTTGACGCCGACAGCCAATGTCGCGAGAAAGAGAACCGCAAGCTTGTTCATTGACCGCTCCCGCAAGATGCCACGGGACTTGTGGCGGCGTGAATCATGAGATTGCGCCGGCTGTCGTCAATCCCTAGTCGGTCGCCGGCGCGACGGCGCATGGTCTCATGCGGACGCGAACCGTCGGCCCTTCAGGTCGCGGCGTAAGCCAGCCCCGGCTCCCAGGCCTCGCGCATGTGCGCAAGTAGCTTGGCGTCTATGCGCGAGTCTGTCTTGGCCTCGTCCAACGCCTTGACCATGCCCTCGGCGATCAACTTGATGATGACGTCGGGGTTGCGCACCCCGCACACCTTGTCGCCAAACAGATGCAGTTCGTCGACCGACGGGTAGGCTTTCGAGCGCGCCTTGCCTGAAAACAGGTTGAGCGCGAGCGTCCGGTCTTCCAGCTCCGGGCCGCCGGCGTACTGCGTGTAGCGGTAGATGGACGTCGTGACGACGTCGAACATCGGCGCGAGCCACTTGTCGTTCCACGACCGGTAGAGCACGCCAAAGTTCTTCAGGTGCGCATCCCCGTTGCGCACCATGATCGAAAACGCCACCTGAGCGAACAGACGGGTCAGCGCACTCTGCTCCATCTGCAGCGCCTTGAGCAGCTTGACGATGCCCTGGTAGCTGCCTTCGTACTTCCGGTTGGACAGCGTGTCACGTACGCGCAGGCCTGCGAGCGCCGCGATGTCCTCGAAGCCCAGCCGCTCGATGGTGCCGTCCGCCGCGATCACGGTGTCGAAGCGTTCGAGCACCAGCAGCTGTCCATCATGCGAGAGGTCGCACTCCGAGGTCTTGATGCCCGCCAGCTTCGCGGCGCGCAGGCACAGGTATTCGTTGGCCGCCAAGCCCGGGTAGACGGGGCTGCCGGCCTTGACGATCAACGTCGGCACCGGGATCGCGGTGCGCACCTCCGGCACCATGATCTTCGGCTGCATGCCAGCGATCCCGGCGCCGGTGCTCAGGTACGCGCGCACGAGCTCGTCGAAAACCTCGTTCGTGTACGTCGTGTTCAGGAGGCGTTCCTTGGTGATCGGCTCTGCGCCCTCCTGCGGCTCGGCGCCTGGCAGCCGATATCCCAGACGTCCGATGCCGTTCTCGCCAATGAGCGCGAGCATGTGCATGGCCGTCGTGTTCTGCTTGGGGAACATCGCCCGGATGCGCATGTACAGGTCGCCCTCCGGCAGGTTCTGGTCCATGGGCGGGAACAGGTCACCCGAGCCCCACGTCAGCTTCTTTGCCGCGGGCATCAGCAGCGCAACCTCAGGCTGCGTCGGCGATGCGTCGACGTAGCGGAACTCGAAGTTGGACGTCTTGAGCAGCTGCCCGGCGCCGTGGTGGCCGGCGATGGAGACGTCGAGCTGTGTGATCTTGTCAGGGAGCATGGGGGTTCTCGTCTTGTAGTCCTAGCGCCAGCGCCGTCGATCATCGTCGGCACTCGTCGGCTGGGCGCCGATGATCGGCGCCAGCGATGCACGCGACCTCTCGTCGTCAGACGTCATCGTCGTCATCGTCGGCGAACGCGTCCGCGACCTCTTCCATGCTCGGAATTCCTGCGTCGACGATGGCCAGCTTCAGGCCCAGCACGCGAAGGACGTCGACGAGCGAGGAAACGGTGACGTCCTTGCCGTTCTCGATCCTGTAGATGACCTCGCGCACTTTTCCGGCGCGGTCGGCCAAGCCCTTCTTCGTGATGCCCAGCCGCTCTCGCTGCGCGATCACCTGGTCGCGCAGCTCGGCTGGGATGGTCGCCTCTGCCAATTTGGCATGCAACGGGTGCTTTGACGTGTCAGTCATAACTTGCATCCTATGCCAATTTGGCCTTGTCTGCACGTTTTAACTTACATGACCGCCCAAGAACGGTAGCCCTGCCGCGCAGTGTGCGCAAGCCGTCAATAGCTGGAAATCTTCGCACATCCGTGCGCTTGAAGGGCCAGTTGAGCCACGCAGGAGACGCTTCGGATATACACTATCTGCATATCGCAGCAGCCGGCAAGCCGGCGGCAGCCCTCGACCCCGATTTGCAGGAAGTCCCGTTGAGCACTCCACACCCGCTTTCGGTCGCCACGATCACGATCGCCCAGCTCGACGACCTCAACGCCATCTCGGCGAAGCGCTTCTCGAGCCTGCGGGAATCGGCATGGATTCAGGCAACAAGCCGCATTCGAGTCACCGCGCCTGACGCGATCAAGGCGGCATGGTTCGGCTACGCGACCCCGCGCGATGGCGAGCTTCACCTATTCGCCGCTACGGCCAGCAAGCCCTGCGAACTCGGGTACGACAGCCCCTACTCCACTACGGGTGAGCTCCACGAGTTGCTAGCCTCCTCGCATCCGGTCGACCGTCTCTACGCCTGCCTCGGCCTGCTGCATCGCGCCAAGCATGGGGGTGTCGGGTTGTCCGCCGACGAGCCGCGTCTGCAAGGGATGCTGTCGAGGCTCATCCTCGACAACCCGGCGCTGATGTACTCTCGTCTTTCGGTCAAGCCGCAGGTGCCGGGCGCCTATCATGGCGTTGTCGCTGCGCTGGTGCGTCTCGACAAGCGGCTTCCGACGCTTGACCAAGGCTTTACCGAGGCGGAGCTGAGAGCCTTCCTGGCCAACCCATCTGCGTGCGAAACGCTGTCGGATCGATTTTCGGTGCTGTCTTCGTACAAGGGTGACCTTGGCTACGATCCGAGGCAGATGCCGGCCGCGTTCTTTCTGTCGGTGCTGGAACTCTATGACCTGGCCGCCAAACGCGGCAAGCCAATCCATTGCCTGAAGTCAGAACGCGATGGAACCGGCATCGACGATTTCGAGCTTGCATTCGGAGCTTCCTTTTGGGCCCAGTTCGTGCTCCGAGCAGGAGCGGATGAGGCCACGACGGACGCATTCAAGCGCGCGCTCACGGCGCCCGCCTTTTCGCGTGCAGGCCAATGGTGGCGCCCCTCGGCGGCTTGTCCGATACTGGCCAGGCGCGACGACGGCAAGCACGACTTGACGCCCCTGGGCATGGAGAGAGTCATCCGCAGCGCGCTTTTCGGAGGCGGCGGGCAACCCCCTATTGGCGCTTCCAGCGCGTTGACGGCCGAGGCTGGCAGCGGTTCACTGCCGCGAACCGAGCAACGCGTTCGATCAGCCATCTCAGCGCTCGTTGCCTGCGGGCTCCATTCAAGTGCCAAGGAGGCCGCCGAGTGGGTCGTCGACCGAGTCCTGCAGGGGAGTCGTCCTCCGACGTGCGACACGGAAGCCGCATTCGAATTCCTCGACGTGGTGGCGACCTGCGGAGCGCGTGTCGACGACAAGGTGTTCAGCAGCAGCCCTGCCTGGGAGGCTGCTCAGGCGATGCAGGCCGCCCGAGATTCCATGACATCCATCATCGGCAAGATCAAAGCCAACACCGCCTCGTCGGTGCCGCATGCGCGCCGCCAGACGCTGTAGGCTTGACGCGTTCGCGACCGCCACCACCGATGACCTGCGCCAAGATCAGCCTGGAGCTCCTGTCCGAGCTGAACGAGCTCGCCCGCCGCGAGGATGACCCGCGCCAGCTGCGCGCGTTCGACAAGCGTCTTCTGCTCATTGGACGGGAGGGGACAGGCCTGCTGAACACGGGAGACCCCGAGTTCTTGGCCTTCGTCATCGCCGACGCCACCCGCTTGGACGCGTCGCACGACGCTTGGCATCTTGCCACGCTGCGCGACGCCAGAGCGCATCCGGTCGACCGCGTGAGCACCTGCCTGTACATCATGTACCGGCTGTCTTACCGCGCGCTGCGCGGCGACATCTTCCCGGACGAGCCCGGCTGCTGGCCGATGGGCGACGTCACGCACGACGAGGCGCAGCGCGTGCTCAGCCGCGTGCTCATCGACAACCCTGCGCTGCTCGACCCAAGGCTGCTCGTCACCGTGGAGCGCTATACGACGCCTGACGTCAGTGCCGCAAATAGTCATCCGACAGTGACAAATCCTGTCATCACGAGCGTGGCGTGCGCAATCGCGATGACGGATTTCGGCAGCTTGCCGGCTGAGCGGCACGGCCTCGCGCAGACAGAGCTCGAGAGTTGGATTCGCGTGGAGAACGTGCGCCATGGCTTGGTGTCGCCGGCGCGCGACCCGCAGACGACACAACACGTCTCCACTCGCCTTCCGGTCGAAGTGGCCGGCACCGAGTCGTCAATCCTTCCAGGCGCTACCCGAGGTGCGTTTCTGGGCTCGCTGCTGGAGCTAAGCGCGCTAGCGGTTGCCGCTGGCTTTCCGCCGCTGGTGTCTCCGGCCTACGAAAGTGCTCACGAACGAAAGGCGCCCTATGGGCAAGCGGCTCGCGTCTTGTGGGACTACGCACTATGGGACGGCGGGGCGACGAACCTCGACTTCCAAGATTTCCTCGACGCGGCCCAGGGCCTGGCGCTCAGGGCGCGCGATGGCACCGGCGCGCTCGGCCGCCTATTTGAGCCCGCGCAGCTGCTGACGGCCAGGGTCTCCGGGCGCATCGTGGCGCAGAGCGACATGCTGACAGCCATCGCCGATACGGTCGATCTGAATCTGGCCCGTCGGATAGCCTTTGACAGCCTGGCGGCGCCTACGGCGCCGGAGGTACGGCGCGGTGTCGATCTGCTGTGCCGTTTGCTTGTCGCTGGTGGCGTGTTGCCTGACCACCGCGTCGCCGCGCGTTGGCTCTGCGATGTCGTGGTTGGACACGGCCGCGCGCAGTTTTCCAATGCCGGCAGACTCCCGTACGTTGACGACGAGGTGGCGCTGGCCTTCATGGAAGCGCTGGTCGTGCTCGATGCGGATATTGACCTGAGCACAGAAGCGCTCGCCGGACGGCGCCAGCCATCTGAACCTGACGAGCAAGAGTTCCCAGTCCTGGAGCACATCCACAACCTGGCGGAGGCCTCGTGGAGCGCCGCGCTCGATGCCGTGCGTGTGCACCAGCAGATGACGAAGACGCTCACCGCGGCCCAGGGCCAGCCGCAACAGGCCAACCGGGCGACCGGCGCTGCACCCACGAAGAACCCGCGGCGCTCGCCCCTCTGACGTAAAAGGGCACCTTTGGCGGCCCGTGCGGTGGTGGAATGACAAAAAGAGGTAGACGTCGCCTGGCGCGCCGCGCAGCACCCCTTCTTGCCAGCTTGCCTATCCGCTTGGGGGGGGGCGTGCAAAGATCGACCTGCAGCGCGTGGGAGAACCTTGATTTCCGTCGCGCGATGCCGTAACAACAGGTACGGCCTGGAGCATCTGGCGCCACTGACATTCCAGAAGACCACAGCGCCGCACCAGGCGCTCCGCCGCCATGACCCCCGAGAACCTGATTCACCTGGGCCGAGTGCTCGAAGAGACTCCCGAGCGCTTCGAGTCGGAACTCAAGAAGCTAGGCGAGTCGTCAAACGAAGCCATCTCGAGCGACTTCACGTCGTATGTGTACATGCCTGCTCGGCTCGGCCATGACGTCGGCGGTATGTCCAACGACGGGGCGCACGAGGACGCGGGTTACCTGCTCAGCTGTGCTGGTGCTGGCCGCATCGTCTACAAGCTTCGCAAGCAGTACGAGCGCGATGGCAAGACGTTGGCTCACGCTTGGGCGTATCGCTGCGAGCGGAGCACGCCGACGACTTGCCCCGTCGTTCAAGCCAACACTTGCCTCAGACTCTTGGCTCGCAACCTGCCGTCCCAGGCTGCGATTGTTCTCTTTCGCACAAATCCGTGGATCGTCAAGGTAGCGACGCAGCGCCTGCACGAACTGCTGCTCGAGTTCCCGGTGCTGATGCACCCAGCTTTCCGCTACGACTGGGCGGCGGCGCCCACGCGACGCCAAGTTCGCGCGCCGATGATGCAGGCTCTGACGCTCGCAGCGCAAGGCTCCCTACCAACGCTCGCCGCGGTATCCGACGCAAAGCTCAAGAAGTGGTGCCTGCACCCGGCCGTCACTGCTGCTGTCACTGCGCCTGCGCCGACCCCCGTCAGCGGCGCCGGATCAGGGCCTGGCATCGATGGGCTCACCTTCGCTCGATTCCTTGCGAACAAGGCGACTCGGCCGGCTCAGTCGGTGTTCATCTCGGTGCTCAAGCTCGACCGGCTCCGAACGACGGCGGCCAAGCGCGGGGCGCCTCGATTGCCGTCGTTCCTCGCGTCGAGGGACAAGTCGAACGCGGCCAAGTACGAGGAGTTCCTCACCCGCCATCTGGGCGACTACCTCAGCCGATCCTGGAACAGAAAGGAGACGCTGCACAAGGTCGAGGGCGACAACCAGGACGCCGCTCCCGAGCGCAAGGTCAATCTTCCCGTGACCGTTTACGAACTGGCGAACGCCGCCAGCTTCAAGACGGCGGACTTCGGCGCGGCGATGGCCAGCAGTCTCTCGACGTTCTCTGCGCTGGTGCATCGTCAGACAACCGCCGACGGCAGCCCTGTCTGGAGCAAGGCAATGCTCGGCGAGGTCTTTGCGCGCCTGGATCAGGCGCAGCACGAACTCGTAGCTGTGAAGGCCTTCGAGTCACAGGAACGGGCCGTGGACGCCCTGGCGCGCGCTGTCTTCGCGCCGATTACGACGTCGCCCGATGTCGACCCGGCCGACTTCGACGAGTACGAGGAGACTATTGCGGGAATGCCCAGCGATTTCGCTCAAGACCTGGTCACCGGGTTTGGTCTGCGAGGCGTCCAGCCCGCGGTGATTGCAGCGATGTGCGAGAGCCTCAGCCCAGGCTCTCCGCTGGCCGTCGCCGCGATGGCGGTCTGCACGGCTCAAACGATGAGGTCGACTATCGAGAGCGTAATCGCCCCGGCCGCAGCTGTCGCGTCTGCTCCGTCCACGCGCCGCGTCGGCGTCTGAGGCAGTCATGGACATCGCCAAGTACCTCGAAGACAGCGGCTTCAAGCCTCTGCCAGGCGGGCTCAAGACAAGCGCGCGAGTGACCGCCGAAGAGCTGGACGAGCTCGAGGACCTCGTCGTGCACGGACTCCACCCGACATCGCACAGCGGGCTCGTGCAGGTCTTGCGGTGGGTTTCGAACAAGGCCAACACGACGTGGAACCCGACTTACCATCTGGCCGACAGTCGCTTTCTCAATCAGGAATTCGATGCTCTGCACCGCGAAATCCTTGAGGACGCGTCGAGCAATCCGGTCGACGTGGTGGTCTCGGCCCTATGGCTTCACCAGCGACTCGTGGATGTCCCTGTCGGCCGGCTGCCTGCGGACACGCATGAGGTCGCTCAACGAGCCCTGAGCCGAGCCCTGGTCGGGCACCCGGTGATGTTGACACCGAACCTCCTGATTCCTTGTGGCGACCTTGTGGGCCTGGCCGACTCGCGCATGTCCTTTGGCATTGGCGCGGTCGTCGCATATCACTCGCGCACCGCGCTGCCGTGCGCCGCGCAGGGATTCACGCAAGACGAACTCGCAAGGTTCGCTACCCATCCCAGCGTGCGCCGCGCGATCACCTGGCCGACGATGTCCTCGCGATTCGACCCAGACGACGAGGAGCGCTACACGCCCCTGGAAGCCGCGTTGAAGGTGGAGCCCGAAGTTTCCGGCGCCAACCGGACTGCGTACCTCGCCTCTGCACTGGAGCTCAGTGCCGCGTCGATGACGACCTCGGGTGAGCCGATCATCCGCCCCCACTGGGACAAGATCGGCAAGGATGCAACGCCCTTCGAGCACGCGGCGCGCGTGATCTGGGACTTCGCAGTCTTTGGGGCTGAGGACACCGAAGCTCAGGGGCTCGGCTTGGACCAGCTGCTCGCCGCCCTGCGCGCGCACTCGCTCAAGCAACCCGAACCCACCGGCGCGTCACAGTTCGACCCCTCTGCGAAAGACGCCACACCGGTGAGCATCCTTTCTGCGCGCGCGGCCGACGGCGGCAACTTGATGCTGCACGTGCTCGCTGCCAGCATCGACCGCGGCTTGTTCAACGATTCGGAGCTCACCCAGCGAAGCTACAACGCTCCCGGCCAAGTTGCCGCCGGCGTCGCTGGCATTGCCAGGCTCGTCGTCAAGCTAGGTCTGCTGCCCAACGCGGCCGCGGCGGCCGCATGGCTCAGGGACGCCGCCTATGGCCCTGACCGCCGGAAGACGACATCGGTGCTCGCGCCTCTCGTCGACGAGACGCACGCAATCGCGTTCCTTGACGGCTTGCTGGCGCTCGACCGCAACGTCGACTTGCGCAGCGACGGACAGCTGCATCCGCCTGAAACGACCGACGCGCGTCTGAACAGGCGCTTTGACACCCGCACGAGCCGCGTTTGGCTGACCGCCTTGGCCGCGGTTCGTACGCGCGAGACCATGCAACGCACGCTCGAAGGCACTTCGCCTGTTGCGGCCACTCACCCTTCACGCCGCCGTTCCCTATGACGACGCCGCAGCCTTTGCCCACAGAGACCTCGATGGTTTCCCGGGAAACCCTCAAGCGTCTGTCTGACCTCGCAGCCGCCGCGGCCGACTCGACGCGCCTGGACGCGTTCGATGACCTCCTCTTGCAGTATCCGGACGGCGCCACTCGGGCAGGCGAAACCGTGCTCATCGCCCGGAACCTGGAGGACATGCCGCCGGAAGCCCTGGTTGCCCGTCTGGACGTCATCCGCCAGCCCGGGGCGCACCCCGTCGACCGCGTCGCCGCGTGCCTGTTTGTCATGCAGGCGCTCGAGACGGGCCGGCTTGGCGATGCGCTCAACGGCTTCGGTCTGGGCGAAGTCCACTTCGAGCTGTCGCGCACGCTCATCGACTACCCGGTGCTGATGGATCGGCGGCTGAGCTTGTACGTGCCGACCCGATTCGGCTGCAGCATCAACTCAGTCCTCTCTGCCCTTGCCTATGCCTCGTACGGCTCGCTGCCGTGCGCTGCCCAGGGCTTTTCCGAGGCCGCGCTTACCGCGTTCGCCACGCATCCTTGCGTGGCCAGGGCGATCCTGACCTACCTGCCGTGGACTCTCGACCCTGCCGAGGACGCATCGAGCCCGCAGACCTTCGTCGACGAGGCCGCCCTGCAGTGGCAGGCGGAGGTGCCCAATGCCACGCGCGGCGCCTTCATGGCCTCGCTCTTCGAGCTGAGTGCACTCTCCGCGCGCGCCGGCAAGACCGAGCTCCTGCAGCCGGCCTGGGGCTACACGAACGAACGGACTCCATTCAAGCTCGCAGCCCGCACCTTCTGGGACCTGGCTGCGCACGACGGCGCCCACAGCGGCTTGACGGTCGACCAGTTCGTCGCCGCGCTTCGCATGGACTCGCTCAAGGGGATGTCAGGCCTGGCCGAGCCGGGCGCGGCCTTTTCCTCCATGCTGTCGGACGCAATCACGCTGCAGCTCGAGGACTCGCTGACGATTCTGGAGCCCAGACACGTGGGCAAGGCAGTCGTCGGCGCTGCAGGTGTGCTGCGCGCGCTGGGGATCGTTTCCGATGACATCGACGCGGCGGATTACCTCTTCGACGCAACTGTCGGTCTCTGGCGTGTCGAAGACTCCGTGTCCGTGTCGCCCGCACCCGACTTCGCTGCTGAGGCCATCCTCAGCTTCTTCGACGCCATCCAGCAGCTGAGCCCGACGTTTGACATCGGCAAGCCCAGTGTGATCGACGACGCGGACGAGTACATCCACCACGGCTACCTCGACACCTGGAAGGCAATGCGCGCCGGCGCGATCACACGCGCGTCGATGCGCAAGGCCATCAGCCAGAACGCGCCGCAGGGGCAAGCGCAGAGCGCTCGGCTGGCGCGGCGCGCCGTGTAGCGGCGGCCCTTGCGGCCGTCCTCGCTCGGGTCAGGCAGAGCGCCAGTGATCCGGCTTGTCCTTGTCGTTGAGCTCGCGCACGCGAGCCACCAGCGGGTGGTGGCCGTCCTTCTTGGCTTGCTGGATCGCATCGTCCTGCGTCTTAAAGCCGGTCTTGGCGGGCGAGCCGTCCGCGAACTCGATCTGATAGCCACCGCCCTTGGCGGGTTCGACGAACACGTTTGCCATGAGGTCTCCTCGGAATGGTTGAGCCTCCCCTGGGCAGCAGTCGTGCCAGGTCGCCCCGATGGATTCAATGCTCGCCCCAAGGGTGCCCGCCCCGAAGAGCTGGCCGCGGCGGCGGCTGCTGAACAGCACGGAGTACTGCGAGTTGAAGAACGAGATGCCGTGCACCCCGATTTTTTGGTGCTTCAACTCTGCCGCCGTCGACGTGACAGATGACCTACGCAAGCCCTGGCCGGGTTTCAATGCTTGATTAAACAGCTGTTATAGCTTATAATGAATGCGTAAACAAACTTAGTCGACGAGCGCTGAAGGTGTTGGCCCGTCAACAGATGCGCCATCTGGCCCCGTCGATCCGCTCGAACAAGGCCACCGTTCACCATGAAGACCTCCGCGCGATCTGCGCTCCTGCCCCAAACCGTCGAAGACGCACTCATCCAACTGGGTGAGCGTATCTCGCTGGCACGCCGCGCGCGCGATCTGTCGCAGGCTGACTTGGCGCAGATGGCCGGAATCAGCCTGAGCACGCTTCGCTCTATCGAATCGGGCTCGGCCGGCGTGCAGATCGGCTACGTCCTGACGGCCGTCTGGGCGCTCGGCCTGGAGGGCACGTTCGAGCACCTGTCGTCCATCGCCAAGGACGTCTCGCTGTCTGAGTCGATGGCAGCCAACGTGCCGCTGCGCGTGCGCCCCAAGGGCCTTGCCACGCACGTGCCGCGTGCCAAGACCGATGCAGGTGAGCCATGAGCGACACCAGCAAGCCTGTGTGGGTCTGGCTGCCGGGCGAAGCGACGCCCAAGTGCGCTGGCACCTTCGCGCTGAATCGTGCGACGGGCGCAGCCCCCTTGGGGTCGTTCGTCTACGACCCGACCTACGCAGAGACGCCCGGCGCGCTGGCGCTCGACCCCATCAACATGCCGCTGGGCACCGTGTTGCGCCGGTTTCGGGAAACGCGTCAAGGCGGCCTATTCGGTGTGATCCGGGACGCCACGCCCGAGGGCTACGGCCTGGAGCTGCTGGCGTACACGCGCCAAGTGCGCGCCGACGATCCGATGCACGCACTCGAGCTGTCCGAGGGCGACACCATCGGCGCCATCGAGGTCTGCGACGACTTGGACGCCAAGCTCGCCTACGTGCCGCCGGACTCGAGCGATCTGCTCAGCCTGCTGGCCTCGCTGCCCGACACCCGGCCTGCCAGCGAGGCCATCCGCCAGGTCAAGGGCATCCACGGCACGAGCGCCGGCGGCGAGCGTCCGAAGCTCACCGTCATGCACGGTGGCCAGTACTGGCTCGCCAAGCTCCAGGATCGCGGCGACCGCGAGCACATGCCGCTTCGCGAGTTCGTGGCCATGCGGGTGGCTCGCCGCTGCGGCGTCACCACCGCGGACGTCGAGTTCAAGCAGGTGGACGGCCGGGAGGTGCTGCTCGTGCGCCGCTTCGACCGGCACGTCGACGTGACCGGCGCCGTGACGCGCCGCCTCTACGCCAGCGCGCACACCGTGCTCGGGCTCGACAAGCAGATGCGCGGCGACCCGCATCGCTCCTACGTCGCGCTCGCGCGCGAGCTCATGCGCTGGTGCGCGCGCGCCGGCGGCGCCAACGTGCGCGAGCTGCAGCGCGAGCTCTGGCGCCGCATCGTCCTGAACTCTGTCCTGGGCAACGGCGACGATCACCCGCGCAACACCGGCCTGGTGCACGACGGGCGGCAGTGGACGCTGTCGCCGGCCTTCGACATCGCACCCTACGGCATCGACTTCGGCGGGGACCACTCGATGGCCATCTCGCGCGCGCGGGTTACGCCGTCCTCCGGCGCGATCTACAACCTCCTGCAGGCCTGCGAGGACTACGGCTACGCGCCTGACGAGGCCGCGGCCTTCATCGCGCACGCGCGCGAGGCAGCGCCTGCGTACTGGCGCGAAGAGGCTGCCAGCCAAGGGTTCTCGGAAAAGGACTTGCCGTTCCAAGAGCCCACGTGGCTGGACAGGCCTGCCCCGCCCGACGATTCTCGGCGCGCGCGCTTCAGCCGAAAACGCAAACCCCAGGAGCGCCCCGCAGAGGGCAAACCATTGAGTGAGAGCAAACCGCTGAACGAGAGCGGCGGAAGCCACGACGGCTCTGAAGCCCCACCCCCTTCCGGCCAGCCCGCCTGACCCCTTCCTGCCCGCGCACGCGGTCAGGCCAAGGTGTTCGGCTTGTGGCGCCCCACGTGGGCGATCAGCACGGTCTTGTCCTCCGCGCACCAGGCAAAGTGAATGGACAGGCACGTCGCTGGACTGCCCGCGCCGAGCGTGATGTGCGGACCGATTGGCACGGAACGGCCCTTGTACTGAGCGATGTACTCTGACGCCCAACTGGTCTTGGACGTCACGGACACGTCGGCCGAGTAGATGAAGCCGGCCTGGCGAAACTGCTCGCGCAGCGGGCCTGCGGATTTGCCCGTCTCCAGCGACTTGAGCCAATTGGTGGCCACCGCGTCGATGGCGAGCAGCGCCTGCAGGACGCGCGCCGGCTGCCTGAATGGCGTGGCGGCCGCAGAGACGAGCGCACCGGTCAGGTAAGTCAGGTTCGAGGTGCGCTCGGCTGCTAGCGCCACCGCCTGAGACACGGTGGTTGGCGCACCGCCCGGCGTCTCGAAGAACGACTTCCTGGAAATCGGGCCCGGCGCCGTGGGCGCAGGCGTGTCGGTGCTAGGCGACTTTGCCTCGTGCTTCGAATGGTGCCGCAACTCGTCCTCCCCGTGTGCGAGCATGCCGCGGCGACCGCGCGAGCAAGCTGCTCTCTTGCGGCCCCGATTCTACGGCCGGGCACCGTGAAGAAGTCTCGCTGAGCAGCACCAAACCATCAGTAGTTAGTGTACACTGGCCGAGCGGGCGCACCTATTGTGCTCCTGGCCCTACGGCTCGTCGACCTGAGCGACGCGGCATCGCGACAGACATTTCGTCCACCCTCTCGCAACCTGCCGTGAAGCCTCGCGACCTCATCGAACTCGGCCGACTCATCGAGACGGCGCCGCTGCTTGCCGAGGAGCGCTTGGCTGAACTCGCGGCGGCCGCCGGCCAGGGCCGCAATGCCCGCGGCAAAGCGATCTACGTCCCCTTTCGCTCGGCGCGCGACACGCCTCCCGGTCAACTCACCCACGAGTGCGCTGAGCGCGACGTCGAGCTGCTGCTGGTGCACGCTGGCGCGCTCGAGGTCAAGGACTGCAAGAGCGAGGCATTCGATCCGGCCGCGGCGCCCGAGGAGATGCCTGCGGTGCTCGAGTGCCCCGTCGACCAGACGCTGGCTTGCCTGCGCGTGCTCGACAAGGTGGGCCTGAACCAGGCATTCAGCGAACTGCTCGAAGACTCGCACCTGCTCGACTTGGCGCAGAACCGCCTGGCCGAGCTTCTGCTCACGTACCCTGCGCTGGTTCATCCGGGCTTTCTCTACCCGCTTCATCCGGAGCGTGCAGATGCGGAGCCCGAGCCCCTGTTCATGGCCTACATCGTGCAAATCTCCGCCTCCGTGGCCATTCCGGTCATCGGTGGCTTTGCCAACACGGTACCCGAGGAAAGGCTTCGGGCGTGGGCGAACCACCGTGCCGTCACGATGGGGCTCACCGCGACAACACGCGGCGGGCGCCTGGGCAAGACGACCTTCATGAAGACGTTTGCCAACGCAGCCGTCGACGACGAACTTCTGACATCGCTGTTCAAGCTCGACCGCTTCCGATTCGACGCGATGTCGGATGCGGACAAGCGCGCGGTACCCCCTGGCCAGGCGTTCTCGGGCCTGGAGCTACAGCAGTCGAAGATCACGACGAACTTCCTTCGTCCGCGGCTGCACGACCACCTGCGCGAGGCATTCAGGCAGTCGTACGAGCTACAAGCCAAGGACAACGCGTTCCTGGGCGATGTGCTCACGCCTGCAGATCGGCCGGAGGGAGACCCCGCGGCACTGCTTGACCTCGAAGGCCGGCGCCTCATCGGCAACCGCCAACTTCTGAGCGAGGTTGCTGCGTCGCCGACCTACCGCGCCGCTGACCACCGGGACGCATTCGTTGGCACGGCTTCCGACCTCCTGGAAGGGGTCGGTGCAGGATGGGGCAAAGTCATCGCGGGGGCGAGCGGCGCGCCGCCGAAGAGCTCCTGGCCCGTCGTCCTCAGGTTCCAACAGATGCTCGCCGAGCTCGTCTACGTCGGAGCCTTCAAGACGCGAGCACAAGCCGCAGCCGCCGTGGCGGAAACCGCTTTCCGTCCGGAGGGCCGCGAAGAGCTCGACTGGCTCGTCAAGCTCGACGCCGAAGAGCTCACGCACGACTCTGCGCTGGCGCTCGTTGAGGCCTTCGGCCTGCACGGGGTCAAGCCGGGCACGATCTATCAGCTGCTGGCGTCCAACGACGCGCCGGCCGCGCACCTGATCGCAGCCGCTGGAATGCTGCGCACCCAGCAGTCCATGCGTGCAGAACTCCAGAAGGTGGCCACCACCCAGGAAGCGGCGCCGGAGGCGGCACGCCGCAAGTCGGTCTGACGTGCCATCGAAGGAACACACCATGACCCCGCAACAACTCCACGACCTCGAGCGCATCTACTGCGAGGAGCCCGAGCGCTTCTCCGCCTGCCTGGAGGCGGCCGCGGCAGCGTGCGGGCCTGCGCAGGGCGCGATGTCGACCAGCTACCTGAGCGCCGTGTACATGCCGGCGCGCTTCTGGGAGGAGCCGAGCGCCGAGGATAACGACGACGTCGAATTCCTAAAGACCGCGATCAACATCCTCATCGCGGCCGGCGCCCGAGATGTCACCGACCGCATCACCGCGATGCACCCCTGGTTCAAGCCCCTTGCAGCGATGCCTGAGGTAACGTGCCCGGTGCAGCAGGCGCTTGCCTGCCTGTACCTGGCGAGCAGCGGACATCCGGCCCAGGTCGCGCATCGCACCCTCAGGCGCAATCCCTGGGTCGTCCAGGCCGCCGCGGACCGCCTGGCCTGCCTCATGCTCGAATTCCCGGTGCTTGCGCATCCGGACTTCGGCTACCAGGTCTGGAGCAATGAGCCGTGCGCCTCGTCGCTGCTCTCGGCCGTCGTCGCAAGCACCGGGGCTCGGTTCCCAGTCGCTGATCCCGCGGTCTCCCAAGCCACGGCGCAGGCTTGGGCAACGCATCCGATCATCACGGCGGCGTTGAATTCGCCCGGCCCCGTGCCGCGTGAAGGCCGGCGTGACCAACAGAGCAACGGCGCCTGCGCGATGCCGATCTGGGTCTTCAACATCACGTCGAACGTGGATGTCGTGTTCGCATCCCTTCTGAAGCTTGACCGGCTCCGAGTCGAAGCTGGCTTCGGGCGGCCTGGCGTCGCTCTCAGCGGCTTGCAGAGCCTGGACCCCGTGGAGTGTCAGGTCGTCGAACGGCGCGTCCACGCGGGCCTCGCATCCAAGCTCAACACGATGTGGCGTCATGGCGCAGCCTACGCGACCGCTCAGGCGCTGGTCGACGCGGGACGGCGCGACAAGGACGACTTCCAACACCTCGCGCGGCCCAGCGACAGTTTCCTGGATGAGCTCCGCATGTCGCCCACGGTCAAGGCGGCCAGTGTCTCGGATGGTCTGCTCAATTTCGCATTCATGATTGCCGAGGAACTCGAGGAAGGTCTGATCCAGGCAGCGCCTGGCGTCGATTTCGCGCCTCGCCACGCGGCCGCGATCCGCGTCGACGAATGGGCTCGCCAGTTCGCCGCCGGCGGCGTCTACGAGTCTCCGCAAGCCGCCGCGAGCGCACTTCACCACGAGCTCTTCGTCTCCGACAGCTACCAGCCCCAGGTCTTGAGCATCGACGCGATGCTCAGCGACAGCGCCGCCCAAGCGCTCATCCTCGCATTCGAGCCCTACGGCATCCCCGCATCCGAGTCGCGCGCGCAGCTGGAAAAGCACGAGGCAACGTGCGGAATGTGGGCACCCAACCTCCTCACCGCGGCGCGCGCGATCTGCGCGGCCCAATCGATGACGGCGATCTTGTCTGCCACCGAGCCCGTCGCTGCGACCAAGACAGCGCCGCGGCTCGGCATCTGAGACGTCTGACGCGCCCTTTGACTCCCACCACACCATGAAGAGCGCAGACCTTCGCCTCCTCGAGCAGCAGCTGCTGGTCGAGCCTGACAACCGAGAGCGGTTCGACCGGTGCCTGGCGGAAGTGCTCGCGAGGTACCCGGACGCGGTGGAAGAGGACTACGACGGCATCCCGCACTACGTCACGCCCTACGCTGCGCTCGTGCCTCCCTCTGGCAAGTGGGTGTCGCTCGCCGAGCAGTGCGTGACCCTGCTGAACATGGTCGGCGTCACGCATCCCGACGTGACTAGGCACCTGGGCGCGCCGCGCTCGGACATGACCGACATTGCTGACGAGCCCGACCTTCAGTTCGCCGCCTGTCGCCGCATCATCGAGCGCACTTCCATCTTCGCGCAATACTCGCCGCTGCCGCTCTCTGAGCGCGAGCAATCGCGCCTGCGCGAGCTCCTCATCGACCGCATGCACGCGCTGCTCATGGAGTTCCCCATGCTGGCGCACCCGCGGCTGCTGCAAGACATCTGGACGCGGCCTGCCAACAAGAACGACCCGCTCCCAGAGGTTGCGCCGCTACTTCACGACTTCATGGCCCACTGCGACTGGCCGCTGCCCGTGATGTCGGACAGGTTCCAGGAGAGCTCTCGGCGCGCCTGGGCACGCCATCCTGCGATCACTGCAGGCCTGACTGCCACAAAGCCGCAGTTCTTCATGCGGAAGCACAGCCCTCCGAACAAGCCTGGCGCAGTCACGCAACCGATCAACATCGCGACCCTGCCGAACACGCCGCAGAATGCAGGCCGCCTTCCGAGCGCGGCGCCACCCACGACGCAGGATCAGGCTCCGCGCGCTGCCTCCATCCTTCGTCTGGAACGCTTTCGCGTGGAAGGACTGACGGTTGACGGGCGCGCGCAGCCGGGCATGGCGCCACTGCTCTGGGATATCAGCAATGGCGACTGGGGGATGTTTCGCAGCCGACTTCTGGTCGTCTTCGACAAGCTCTGGATCAATGACGACGTCGTCGTCGACGCCCAGGGACGTCTCGTCGACTCGATCATCAAGCACGCTGCCAACCCGCCGGCGATTGCCGCACTCATTGCAGAACTCGCTGAGCCGAGCGCACATGCGGTGCGCAACTTCGTGGCCGAGAATCTTGCGGCAGAGCTCGACAGGGTCTTCATCGGCTCCTCGCAGCCAGGCAATCGCGTCCACCACCTGATCTGCGCACTCGCCGCCGGCGGGGCGATCCCGCACGAAGACGCCGCGCGGCGCGTCATGGACGCCATCTTCGACCGCACCGGTGACACGGACGGCGCCCAGGCGATGGTGATGGCCACCACGGCGGAGATTGCCCTTGACGAGAGCAGCGGCGCGAAGGCCCAGGCCTTCTTGCGCGCCTTCCTGCATCACGGAGTCGCCATCGAGACCCTGCGCGCCAAGCTCGATGCGGTGCCTCCTGTCTTGCAGCATTCGTACGAGCCGCTCTCGCGCGCTTGCGACTCGCTGCTCGCTGCCAAGTCGATGACAGACGTCATCGGCGCCGCCCGCCAGGCCGATCAGGCGGACGATGTTCGCGCGCGCGCCGTGCGCCGCGCCGCAATCTGAAGTGCACGCCCTATGACTCCCACCCAGCTCACGGAACTCGGCATGCTGCTCGAGAGGGCCCCGGAACAGTTCGAGGCGCGCCTGGCCGAGCACGTGGTTGCGGCCGGCCAGGTTCTGGCGCCAGGGGAGCCCGTCGTCTACCGGGTCACTCGTCCGTTCAAGGCTCGCTTGAATATGAGCGCCACCGCCAGGCGCAAGGTCTGCGACGAGCTCTTCGCCTTCGCGCATGAGACATCTGCGGACCACTCGCCAGCGCCAGCAGGTTCTCGCGTGCATGCGTATCCTGTACCTGCACACAGAAGCCGACAGTGCGCTCCAGTTCAAGCGCACGCGGGATCGGCTCAACGTCCTGCTGCTCACCTATCCGGTGCTCGTCCACCCTACGATCCAGTACAAGCACTCGGCGGACGGCACGCCCGTACCGGCGCTACCCTACTTCGTCATCAGCCTGTGTCCGCTGCCCACGATCCTTGAAGCCGAGGACGACGTGGCCCCCGTCGAAGTGATTCGAGCCTGGTGCACCCACCCCGCGGTGACCGAGGCACTGACCGGCGCAAGTAGGGCGCCCGACGAATGGGCCGGGCCGAGCTACATGCACGATTTCGTCAAAGCCACAGCCGACGTCGACTTCCTGACCTCCCTGATGGCGCTTGACTGGCACCGGTGCCGCGCGATGGCCGCTGACGTGCTCGCCGCGGCGCCAGCCGACCAGGTGCTGACAGGACTGCAGCCCCATCAGAGCGCGAGCATGCGCACGGCGCTACGCGCCACGCTCTTGGAGCTTGTGGCCGCAGCGTTCCAGAAATCCTGGACTTCGCAGGCCGGTTGGAATGCCTCCGGTGCGGACATCAAGGGAATGAGCCGTCACGACGGCGAGATGGCTGGCGTTGATGCGGAAGGCGAGCGGCTGGTCGGGGAGCCTGGCTTTCTTCTCGAGCTGGCGACCTCCAAGAGCTTGCGCAGCACCGACGATGACGTCCGAGCCGCTCTCCTGCAAAGCGTCCGTGTCCTTGACGAGGCGGCCCTGGGTGCCGGGAAGGGCGGGGACGGTTTTCCGGTCTACCAGGCGGTGCTGCGGCTGCAGCAACTGGTCTACGAGCTACTCCAGGTGAAAGCGTTCCAGTCGCGCCAGGAGGCGGCCTCTGCGGTGGCCGAGCACTTCTTCGAGCCTGGGACGCCCGCGCTTGCCGCACAGCAGAACGAACGAAGCATTCGGCGGTTCGATGTGCAGACGGCCGAGGCCTTCCTGGATTGCCTGGAAGCCTACGGCGTGAGCGCCGGCGATATGCACCGAATGATCGAGGCGTCGCTCTTCGACTTCACGGCGCTTGCGCCCGCCGCGCTCGCCCGGGCGGCGCGCGACTCGATGCAGGCGCTGCTGCATGAGGCGCCGGCGACTCTTTCTGCGGTGCCTGCGCGCGGCCCACGGCGGGGCTCTGTCTAGGGCGCGGCACAGAAGAGTCGAAGCGAGCTGGCGCGAAGGAGTGGCGCAGGCCGGCGTGGGCCGGCGTGGGCCTCTTTGCGCACTTCCTGCGCCCTCGCCCTGGTCACCGGCTCGAAGGAGTCGCTTTCGCGCGCGCTGCGGGGATCGCGGTGACTTCCTTGCGGGCGGCCGCCATCTGCTCGGCGTCTTGCTCAGCCTCCGGCCACAGCGCGGGCAACAGGAAGCGAAGCGCGTGGCGCGGAATGGCAAAGCGCACCGGGCCATAGGGCGAGTCGGTGGCCAGGTAGCCCTGCTTCAGGAGCGCCGAGAGGGTCGAAGTGGCCGTGCGGTCTCCCAGGTTCATCATGTCCTTGAACGCGGCGCGCGGCAGCTCCATCTGGGTCATGAACAGGTAGTGCAGCACCCCCAGCGCTTCGATGCGCACGCCGGTCTTCAGGTGCGCCTCCTCGAACGTGAGCGCCGCAGCCAGGCGCTCGCGCATGCCATCGAGCTTCAGCTGCTGGCGCATGAACGCCACCTGATCCAGACAGGTGTCGAGCACGTAGTCCATCCACGCGATCAGGCCCTTTTCCGTCAGGTTGCCGCGGCCATCCATGTCGCCATGGCGATGCTCGTCCGCTGCCCTCAGCAAGCCCTTATAGCGCTCCTCGGAGCGCGCAAACCCGCGCAGCGGCGACCACAGGCCATCCGCAATCCCCATCGCGTAGAACAGCAGGTGCTGCTGGAGCCGCGCCACACGCCCGTTTCCGTCCTCGAAGGGGTGAATCCACGCGAGCCGATGATGCGCGGCAGCTGCAGCCGTCACGGCCGCGTCGCCGCGGCGCTGGCGCTGGTAAAACGACGTCCACCGGCCCAGAAACAGGTGCAGCGACGCGGCCGTCGGCGCCTCATGGACACCCACCGCCACGCCGCGCGTGCGCACCTGGCCAGGAACGAGCAGGCTGCCATCGACCAGGCGCAGGTCGACTTCGGTCAACCCGCCAAAAAGCTTCAGGTGCATGAGCTCGAGCGCCTCGGTCGTGTAGAGCCACGACACGACGTCTTCACCCGCAGCGCGCCGGCGGTCGACCTCCGACTCCAGCTCGAGCTCGGTCTCGATGTGCGCCACCGCCAGGCGCTGCTTGCGCGCCAGGTCAGTGTCGGCGGAGAACTTGCGCTGCAGGGCCGCTTCGATTTCGGACGGACGCGTGCTGTCGCCCTCCATCCGGTTCGTGTAGTACGAGTTCATGCTGCGCAGCAGCGCTCGGATGTCACTTCGGGGCGAGGCCGAAAGCGAACTGGCCAGGGCGACGCCGGCCCGCGCGAGGTCGCTACCCTTCTCCAGCAGCGGCTGCAGCAGGCTCTCCCTGGGCAGCAATGGCTCGAACTGGTGAGCGCTGTCGTACTGGGAGATGATTTGCGGCTTCATCTGCGAGATTGTACGCGACCCTTATTTCATTGGTGAAAAGCGCACTTCCTGCAGCGACAATTGCGAGATTTTGCGCCCTCTCAAGTGCCGCCGTACCCAGAGGGCGCGACGCGTCAGCTCTTGCAGTCGATGCCCGAGACTTCCCAGTGCGACGGCAGCGGCGTGACGACTTTCGAGACGTCCACCCGACATGCCTTGCCCTCGACCTTCAGGCTGTAGGAGACCATCGACGCAGACTCCGCGATGGGTTTCAGGTCGAAGAAGCGGCTGGCCAGGGCCAGTTGCGCCATCATCTTGGCCCCTGCCTCGTCCACCTCGGCGACCTTGGTGCTCCCGTCGCTCACGTCGACGCTGGCGCTGAAGCGCACCTGCGTCGGCGTGCGGCCGCTCTCGAACTTCTGGGCCGTCACCGTGCACTCGGCAACGTGCGGGTTGGTGACCGGCATCAGCTCGACGGATTGAGTCGAGAGGCCAACCCCATCGCCCCACTTCGCGTTCTCGACGGCACGCACGCACGCGCCGCGCAAGAAGTTCGGATTGAACGACGCGACAGTCCGGCCCGACGACGGCTTCAGATCGGAAGCAGCCGGCGCAAGCACCTGGCCGTGCGCGGCGGACGCAGCTGCTGCGACTGCGAGGGAGAAGATGGTGGAGCGCAAGGTCTTGGTCATGATGAGGTCAGGGAAGATCAGGGGCTTGGTCGGAGGGCGGTTTCAGGCGGACAGGTCTGCGACCCACGCCACGGCAGCCTCGAAGTCGGCTTGGCTCATGGGCTTGCCGACCCGGCAGATGTGCAGGAAGGCGTCGCGCGCCTCCTCCAGGGTCGCTCGCTCCAGGGTGGTCTCGGTTATCCGAGCGAATCGGAACTTGTCCTGCGCGTCGTCGAGCCAGCGCACCCCGGCTTCCACCAGCGTCTTGTCCAGAGCCTGCCAGGGACCGTTCCAGAGATGGCGAATCGCCTGCGACGCAGTCACCCCACCGAAAACGACCCACGCCGGTGCGCGGAACCCGTCCGCGGCCTGCGCAGCGGGAACGAACTTCATGCACTGCTCGGCCAGGTCGACGACCAGCTGCTCACCTTCTCCCCAGACGCGCCGCTCGGCGTCGCTGATGTCCGCGGGCACCTGCATGTCTTCGGTGCGCATCATCCACGCCATGGACGCCAGACGATTCTGGCCGTCCAGCAGCAGCGCGATGCCACGCTCGGGGGCGCCGCTGTGCAGCGGGCCGATGCGGCGACGCCCGACCTTGTCGACGGGCAGATCGACGTCGGGAATCCATGAGAGAAAGCCGCCGATGGGGTAGCCCTTGAGGATCGACTCGCACAGGGCCAGCACGTCTTCGCGCTCCCAGACGTAGGGGCGCTGGAATGCCGCCGGCACGACGCGGCCGGCGCGCACGGTGTTCAGCAGGTCGAGAAGGTTGGAGCCGGTCTGGGTGATTCGCATGGGAGTGTCTTGTGCGCAAGTCCGCTCAGTGAGCGACAGGTGAAGGTGCCGGGCAGGCTGGCGAAAGGGGGTGGATCAGGGTGCAGTCGCGATGCAATCGACCGCGTCCTTGGCCTCGCGCAGCGACAGCCCCGTGCGAGTGCGATACAGCTTGATGGCCTTGATGATGCCGCCGCCACCTTCGCGCTTCAGACGGGCGCACTCAGCGCGAAGCGCGTTCAGGTCGACCGGCACCTTGCCGCACAGGTCTTGCGCCTCTTCGTCGAGAAGCGCCTGCAGCTCCTGGCGCAGCTCAACGATGCGGCGCGCGCGCTCGGTGCGGCGCTGCTCCCTGTCCTGCTGTTCCTTGTCCTGCTGATCCATGCTGGCTCTCCTGGGTTTGTCGCTTACGCGCTTGCGTAGGCCTCGGCTTGCTCGCGCGTGTCGAAACACTTGGCTGCGCCTTCGTCCTCGTCGCCGGGAATGGCGACGAACGGATTCGGGTAGAGGGCGGCGAGGTCGGGCTCGAGCTCGTCACGATGCATCACGGTATAGGCCATCGTTGTCTCCCTTGGAGAAGTTCAGATTCTGGCGCGCTGATTCGCAGCGCGCCAAAGCGCATCAGTCGCGCAGCGGGGCCAGACGCGCCTGGGCCACGAAGTCCGGGCGGCCGGCCGGCTTGTGCATGTGAGCGACGCGGGTGGGCACCGCGCTCGTCTGCACAGCCTTGGCCGTGGGCTCTGGCATCTTGGGCGAGTCCTTCAGTGCGAACGCACCGGCAGCCGTTGCGACGGCCAACGGGCCCGTCGCCGTGGCCAACGCATACAAAGCGGTCTTGAGGAGGCGCATGAGGAGCCTTGCGAGTGGTTGTGACCTCTTGAAACTATGCTGCTGTCGAGCAGATATCAAGCGGTCTCATGCTCGCTCAGGAGCTCAGCGCGAACCCCCGGGGCGCCGCGGGCACGACAGGCCGAGTCCGACTGACGCGTCAGCGAAGCCGCCGCGCACGCATTTGCGCGATTCCGCTCCATACCGCCCAGGCCAACGACCCGAGAATTAGCCCGGCGACAGCAGCGCCAGCGATCCCCAAGAAGAACAGGTAGCCCACCAAAAGCGTGCGGCCGATCCCCGTCGAGGGGGCTTGCGCCGAGTTGTTCCAAGCATGATTACCAAGGTCATGAACTGCGGGAATCCATTGCAAATGCGACTCCCCAAAATGCCCCACCACCCACACCAATGTGAGCGCTGCGGCGACTGCCGCTAGGACTGCTGGCGCCTTGGCGATCCATGCGCGTTGAGTGGTGTTCATTGATTGCTTCGCGCCTTTGCGGTGTAGGTCACTGCGATTTTCCGTCATGTCCGCTCGGCGTATCAGCGCCGATTCGACTTGCGCCCCGAGTAGCCGTCGGCTACGACCGGCTTTCCCGCTGCCGCACGCTTGTCGGCCAGGTGGTAGGTGATCGCCTCGGCGATGTCCGAGAGCTTCTTGCGCGCCTTCGGCACGAAAAGGTGGATGCCGCCGTCGGTGTTCCTGTTGGCCGGGTCGTTCGAAATGGCGGCCTGCATGGCGACCAACTCGTCTTGGCTGCTTTTTGTACAGGTTGAGTGCGGCGGTCATTCGCGTCGTCTTGTCGTTGAGGTGGATGCGGTGAAACTATGCTCCGCTGCCAAAGAGTTCAACCCACCGAACTACCCAGGCCCTCATGCGGCGACTTCGATTTCCGGCAAGTACGGCACGTAGAACTCGCCCATGCGCTCCGGCTCACGGCGCATCGTGCACACCCACAGCAGCGGCTTGTTGCCCCAGGCGGACTTGACGCGATGCACGATCATTTTGAGCTGAGGCTCCAGCTGGAACAGGACATTGAGAATCCCAGGCTCCTCCGCGAGCGCGGGCCAAATAGCAGGTCGTGCGCGCTCGAGCGCGGCGCGCTGGCGCGCGGAGCACTGTTCCTTCAGCGCCTCTTTGAGCTCCTCGCGAAATTCTGCCTTCACCCGATCCAGGTGCAGGAAGCCGGTTCGCACCATGTCGTTTCGGCCGGATTGGCCACTGGACGATGCATCGAGCTGATACCTGCTCTGAATCGCCCGGGTGGCGCACCCCTCGGGCACCTCGTGCTCGGCAAGGGATGCTGCGGTATCGATGTCTCGGCCGTACGCACCCCAGAGAAAGTCCACCTTCGACATGACGCAGCCCTCGTAGGGCAAGAGGTGATCCGAGAGACGCAAGTCGCGCCCATCTGTAGCGCCGCTTGTCGAAGCTGTCTTGAGCTTGACGAATGCAAAGTTGGCGAAGGCCACGGATGCTTTCACGGGAGTGCGATTGCGAATGTCGGACATGAGTAGCCGTCGAATGTTGAGGTGGTGACTTGATCCTAGCGTTGGGATCGGCACTCGTGGGGCCGAAATCACGCGTGCATCGCAACTTGCAGCGTTGTGAATCAAGTGGTGAATCAACCTTGTCGCGAAAACGCATCGCTGACGCCTTGCAGGCCTTCCAACGTTCCTTCAGCCTAGGCGACGCGCCGCCCAGGTGGACGATTTTTTGGCGATGATGTAGGTTCATCTGACAGCAACGCGTGCCGACACTTCGACATGACCAAGACCATTCAACCGGTTGCCTGCCCTCGATGCAAAGGCGAACCCACGGTGGACCACCCGGACAGCTACTGGCGTGTCTCCTGCCGCTCGGGTCACTCGCTGTCGCCGGTCACCGGTCACCCCATGAAGACCAAGCGTGCGGCCGTCGAGCAGTGGAATCTGCAGCATGGCGGCGCCGCTGCCTCCACGAGCAAAGCGCCCGTCGACGAAAAACCGCGCATCGTTCCTGCTGAAGTGGCCCCGGGCCGGGACGTGCGTCGGCGCCCTGGCGGGCGCGGCTGCAACGTCGTCGAGCTCAACGAAGACCGCACGAAGGTTCTCGTGCGAGATGGCTCGACCAGCACCTGGGTCAACATGTCGACTCTCGTGGAGAAATGGTACTGAGCATGAACAGCAAGCAGACAGTGACCTTCAAGACCGGCGATCCCGTCTCCTTCGATGCGAACGGCTACTACACCTGGATCGCGCACAAGCAAGCCGTCATCGCGGCTGTAGTGCCCGCCGGGAGCCGCCCCGACAAGGAAGCGTTCCCGGTACTGGAGCGCGCGCACGAAGCCGACTCGCTTCGCGATCACGACTCCTACGTCGTGCACGTGCCGTCGATGAAGAAGTGGTACTGGCCACAGGTGGCGGTGCTTCGCCCTTCCACGCGCGGCTGAACTCGGGCCAGCGTGCCCGGGCTTTCGCCCAAGCTTCACCCCAAGAGCGACCTCAGGTCGGGAAACGGACTGATCGAACATGCCCACCCAGCAGACCCACACCTTCAAGGAAGGCGACCTCGTCTCGTGGACCAGCCAGTCGGCTGGCTACACCAAGACCAAGCACGGCGTCGTCGCGGCCGTCGTGCCGGCGGGCGCCTACCCCAGCCGGGAGAAGTTCCTGCAGCTGTACCGCGGCCCGGGCGTCGGCATGCACCGTGACCACGTCTCCTACGTGGTGCACGTGCCGTCGTTGACCGGACGCGGCGCCGGCACCTTCTACTGGCCTCGTGCCGCAGCGCTGGAGCCGACCAAGCGTGCCTAATCTCCTCACCTCACATGCTGCGCCGGTGCCGCGGCCGTCGCTTCGCAACCCGTTCAAGGCCGGCAGCATCATGGCCAAGCAGTTCGACGGCATGCTGCGACTTTTCGCCGAAAGGCACCGCGACGTGCTGCGCGAGGGCGGCGCTGCGCGATGCATGGGCAACAGCATGGCCACGTCCTTCTGGCGAGGCTACGACAGCGCGCCCCCGCACGTCGTGCCGCGCAATGCGCTGGTGTGGGCGTGCTACCGCGCGGGCCAGGCCCAGCGCCTGCTGGACGACCAGCGCGGCGTCTTCGTGCCGCCCAAGACCAATTCCATCGTTCGGGCGTGACGTCGTCTTCCATGGCGCCTTGACTTTGGCGAGGCCGTATCGCCATATTGACCTGGCACGCCACAGCACCTGAGCACACCATGTCCAAAGACACCAAGATCGAAATCCGCGGCGAGAACGCCGTGTTCACGTTGGCCAATGGCGAGACCATCTACGTCACGTTCGCCGAGGCCGGATGCGGCGTCGACGGCTACGGCCTGAAGGTCATGAGCGACCGCGGCACGATCCTCCTGCAGCCGTCCTCCGGCAACGCGTGCGTCGTCAAGACCGAGAGGTCGCACGATGACGAACGCGCCGCCGTGAATGCCGCCGTCGAGGAGCGCCGCGCAAGCAAGGCGGCCAAGGCCGCCAAGCCAGCCGCCTGAGGAGTTCGCCGCGCGCCAAGCGGCGCGCGCGAGGTGGCAACACTCGGTCATCGCGCCTAGAATCGAGACCTCGCGCCGCGCCGGCGCGCCAAGCGACATTCCTGCATCCTTCGACCGCCCACCGGTCGCCCGCGCCATGCCGAACGTCGCCGCCATCAACACCGCCTTTCGCGCCGCCCAGCTGGGTGATCCCGGGCTCTTGCGCACCGTCGCGCCCCAGCTGACGCCGGCCGACCTCGCCTCGTTCGACGACAACGGCCAGACGATGCACCTGGTGGCGCTGCGCGAGTTTCTCGTGCGCGTGCTGATCGAGTCGCCGGCCGAGATGATCGCTTGGGCCAGCGAGTGCGCCATCGAGATGGTCAAGCTCGGGGCGCCGTGCAAGAGCAGGCAGGAGCCCGGCAAGGTCGGCCAGACCGCCATGTACTGGTTCCTCAACGGCACGTGGGACGACAGCCCGCACGCGCCGGCCGTCGCCAATCTCATGGCGAGCTACCTCGCCTACGGCTTCATGCGCGCCGACGAGTTGGTGCCCGCCTCGCCGAGCGACGACCAAGACGGGCCCGGGCTGCGCCGCGCGCTCGCGGTTGCCGTCGACTCGGGCAATTGCGAGGCTGTCAGGTTGCTGATGCGCGCCGGCGCCGATCCCGACCAGGCCGCGCTGGGCACGGGCTACTCGACGCTCGAAGATTTCGCGCGCTCGCGCACGCAGGCGTACGGCCTGCAGGAACGCCGGCCCGACCTCTACGAGATGGTCGCCGCTACGGTCGCCTCCGAACGCCTTCTGAGCGTCGTGCGCAAGTGCGCTGCCAGTGACCAAGCCGCCACGCCGGCGGCGCCGCGCCGCGGGCCGGCGGCCTGACGGGCTCGGGCACTCAGCGCAGCGTGATGCGCGGCCCAGGCACGGGCGAAGGCTCCACCGGGTCGCCCAGCAACAGGGCATTGACCTCGCCTGCGCGCGCCAGATAGGCCTTGGTCATTGACAGGCCGTGCAAGTCGTCGCCCAGGCCGTGCTTCTTGAGCGACGCCACCAGGTGCTGCAGCGCGCTGGTGAGCGTCTGCGCCTGCGCCGGCGACAGCGCCACGTCGTTGACCACGATGCCAGGCTTGCCGCACTCTCTGCCGGCCGCCGGCCGCGCCAGGCGCATCAGCGCGTCGACCTCGCGCGCGCAATCCAGGTAAGCCTCGGCCAGCGCCATGTCACGCACATCGCCGCCGAGCCCGGTTTCCACCAGGTGGCTGGTGAACGACTGCAACGCCACGCGCATCGTCATCGCCTGACTCGTCGACAACACGGTGCCGTTGACGGACATCAGTGGTTCGAGGGTGTTCGAAAGTGGCATGGCGCGGGTAGGCGCACGTCTCCCGAGTGCTCAGGAGGTGTGCGGGGGTCAAATGTCAGCAGCAATTACTGTACTATATTCGCGTCAAAAGTCACGCACCTTCCACCTCCTTCTTCCTGCCAGCTTGCCTAACCTCGCCGTCTCGTCGCATGTCCGCGACAATTGGCACCGGGCCAGCGCCTCTTGCGCCGCCACCAAGGCCTGCACGGGCTGAACGCCTGCATGTGCCGGCGCCGGCGCCAAGGGCGCACTGACATTCCGTAATGCCTGCGTCCCATTCATGACCTGCGCCCTCGTCACCAGGAAGTTCCTGCGTGAGCTCGAAGAGCTCGCTCACACCAGCGAGAACGCTCCTGAAGGGCTGGTTCCTCGCGCCTTCGACGAGTACTTGCGCGCGCACGTCGAACACGCACCGACGGTCGGCACGTTGCGTGTGACGGACGAGTGCTACCTGGATCGCGACTATGACGACTTTCACCGGGGTGTGCTCGTCGATGTGGACGCGAACCCCCTAGATGTCGTCAGCACGTGCCTGTGGCTCTTGCACCTGCTGGAAAACGGTGAGGGCTCTCCGAGCCTGCGCGACATCAAGGTACAGGACGTCCGCCTCCTCCTGAGCCGAACCATCATGGACAACCCGGTGCTCATGGACGCACGGCTGCTCTTTGACGTGCGCCTGGACAACGCGTCGATGAACGTCGTGCACTATCCGCTCGCGCATGTGCTGGCCTACCAGTCGTTTGGCACCTTACCTTCGGAGCGGCAGGGGTTCACGCAGGCGCAGCTCCTGGCCTTCGCCAAGCACCCATGCGTGCGCCGCGGCCTGACGCGTCCGCCTCATGATGAGGCGCAGCTGCATGCCGGCGTGCCAGACGACACTGCCCTCGAGACCGCTCTGCTGCACTTTCCGGAGACGCATGGGGCGTCGCGCGGCATGTTCGTGACCTCCCTGATCGAACTGAGCCACCTGTCCCTGACGCACTACGGCAACGCCCTGATCGAGCCGGAATGGCACCTCGAAGACGAGGCTAAGCATGTCTATCAATTGGGCGCCGAAGTCTTCTATGACCTTGCCCACGGCGGCGGTCGCTCAGACGTCTCCCGCCAGGAGTTCCTGCGCGCCGCCGCCCTGAAGGCCTTCGAGCGCGACGGAGTTGCGCTGTCCCTGGCTGACCCTGTCGAGTTCGGCCTGCGTGAAGCCATCGGCAAAGGCGCCGCCCTGGGCATCTTCGGGATCACCGACAACCCTTTTCCCGGTGAGCCTTGCTACGACCCCGGCACGGTCTCAGCTGCCGTCGTGGGCGCCGGCCGCCTGCTGGTCGACCTGGGCATCGCCTCGGACGCGCACGAGGCGGCAGCCCTTCTCTATGAGGATGCGCTCGGCAACTGGCGTGTCGACGATGATGTCGCGGCCGCGCCTCATGTTCCCGAGCCGGTGGCACTTTCGTTCTTCGACGGCATCCTTGCGCTCGATCCGAGCTTCGACCTGGCCACAGACTGCGTACTGGATCGGCAAGACTTGGAATTCGCCTCGCCGCACTACTACGGGTGGCGCGCGGTGCGCGAGAGCGTGCGCGCCCGCGGCGCGATGTCCGACGTCCTGTCCAAAGTCACCTTGGCGCCGGCGGCCGCCGCCCGCCGCAACCGAGAAGTCTGATTCGCCATGACCTGCACCGTCTTTGACCGAGAACTCTTCATCGAGCTTGAAGGGCTCGCTCACGGCCCCCTGGAGCCCGGCGAGCTTGTGCCCGCCAAGTACGACGAGGTGCTGCGCGCCTGGAGCGGGGACGACCCGACGCCCGGCACGATCCTCGTGGCGGACGACAGCCACCTGGGCAGCGAGCACACATTGCACCACCTGCAGACGATGGCAGACCCTTCGGCCGATCCGGTCGACGTCATCAGCTCTTGCTTGCATGCGATCTTCGTGTTCGAAGCCGAAAGCGGACCGCTCGAGCTTCGACGACTCGATATCAATGAAGTTCGTCTTCTCTTGAGCCGCACGCTCATTGCGAATCCCGTCCTCATGGATTCGCGCATCCTCTTTACGACGTTCACGCACGGGGTCGATGAGCTTCAACTGCTGCCGGTGGCGCACGCCATTGCCATCCAGACACACGGCACGTTCCCTTGCGCGCGCCAAGGCTTCACGCCCGAGCAGCTGCGCGCTTTCGCGCTTCACCCTTGCGTTCGGCGCGGGCTCACACGTGCAAGTCACGACGAGCCCCAGGATCACGACAGCGTCCCCGACTTCAGCCCGCTTGAGGCGGCTGCGATGTCGCTGGAATACCTGCCCAAGGCGCCGCGAGGGGGCTTCCTCACGTCTCTGGCGGAGTTGAGCAACATCGCGCTCACCCATGGAGGATTCGCGCTGATCGAACCTCGCGACACCGAGTCCGAACGTGCCGCAAGCATCTACCAGGTGGCGGCGGCTGTCTTGTACGACTTTGCCGCCACCGGCGGTACGCAAGCCCAGGTCTTGCGCGCAGAGTTCCTGCAGGCGATGAATACGGCCGCGCTCAAGGACGGCTTCGGAAACGCTGTCTCGCTGTGCTCGCCGGCAGAACATGGTCTTGAAGATTGCCTGGCCAAGCGCGCCGAGGCAGGCCTCTTTGGGTTGGACGAGGAAGACGTCTATCCAGCCCAATTCGACGCGGAGCAGGTCAAACGCTCGGTCACCGATGCCGCCCAACTGCTCATCGAGCTCGGCCTGGCGGCCAACCCGCGTGAAGCGGCCGTGCAGCTGTTCGAGTCCGTTCTCGGCCCCTGGCGTTTGGGCTCCACGGACGAGTCGTTCCTGACCGTGACGGGGCATGAGTCGGCGGTCGCCTTCTTCGAGGCGCTGTTCGACGTCGACCCCACGTTCGATGCCAAGAGGCCGAGCATCTTCGACGACCCGCGCGTTGCAGGCGACGACGAGTGGTCGATCTGGAGCACGCTGCACGCAAGTATCCAGACCCGGGCCACCATGGTCGACGTCCTGAGCACGCATACCGGCGCCGCGGTCGCGGCGGCACCCGCTCGCCGGCGCTCTGGCGTCTGATAGGAAGGCACGCCCGATGACTCCCGATCAGCTTCACGAGCTCGGCGAACTCGCCAGCGACACCCCGCGCTTCGAGGCGCGCCTACTCGAGCTCGCGGCGGCGGCCGGCCAGCGCCAGATCGTCGGGCAGCGCCCCAGCTACAGCGCCAGGCGGTCGCTTGTCGTCTCGGACATTCAGCAAGGCGACGCCATGTTGATGCTCGACATGGTCTCGCTCCTGCAGGAGGCCGGCGCCGGCGCGCCGTTGGAGGCGATCCTTGCCGATTCCCAGACGCCGGAATGGCTCAAGGTGCGCCACCCCTGCCCCGCGCTGGAGAGTCCGGCCGACCAGGCGCTGGCGTGCCTGCGCGTGCTCCACGTCAGCGACTACCGCAGGTCGTCCAAGGGGGCCTGGGACCAAGACCTCTACCAGCCCTGGATCGAGTCCATGGCCCAGCGCCGGCTCGACGAGCTCCTGCTCACCTTCCCGGCACTCGCGCACCCTGCGATCAGGTTTCCCATCGAGCGAAACAGCACCGGCGGAAACAGCCTGCTCATCGCGCTGGCCAAGAGCTTTTCCCTGCACGAGGTCACCTTGCCCATCTCTGGCGAGTTCGCGCGTTCCGCGCCGGCTGAGCTCGTCCAGGCCTGGGCCAACCATCCGGCTGTCTCCGCGGCGCTCCACGACACCACGCGCTCGCGCAATGGCGAAGAGTTCCTGTACCTGCTCAACGACCGCGGCATGGGTGCGCCGCTGCTGGCCTCCATCATGGAGCTTGACCGGCTTCGCTACGCCCGGCTGTCGCAGGAGCAGAAGGACGCTGCCGCCTCCCAGCCGCCAGGCAAGTACCAGGTGCTCTCGGGTATCCAGCCGGTGCAGTCGGACGCCATGCGCGACGTCGTGTACGCCAGCTTGGTGGACACGCTGGTGGCTCAGTTCGAAAGCAGCTGGCAATTTCCGGCTGACAACTTCATCAACCGCGCCGCAGCCGCCGAGGCGGGCGAGCCAGAGGCCGCGCCATTCACCCTTGGTGCGATCCCCACACTTCTGCGGGAAATGTCGCTGTCTCCCACCTTCGACTCACACGAGCAGCGCCACCACTTTCTCGAGACCGCGACGTTGCTCGCGGTGAACGTATCCGGGGACGCCATCGTCTTGCCGGCGCCGGACTCCGCCGGCCGTACGGTCACCTGGGAGACCATCGTCTGTTTCGAGCACGTCGTGGCTTCGCTGTGCGCCGCAGGGTGCTATGCCGGGTCGGAAGCTGCAGCGGCTGAAGTGGCCGAGGTTGTCTTGCGCCCAGGCAACCCCGACGACCTCGCCCAGCTGGAGCGCGCCGACGCAGATGCGTTCACGCACGAGTCCGTCCTTGCCCTGCTCGAGACTCTCAGCCGCTACGGCGTCACGCCGGCGCGCGCGCTCGAGCTCCTGCAGGCCAATGGCGACGCGACACTGCCGAACCTGACCGCGGCTGCCCAAGCACTGGCCACCAAGACATCGATGGAGGCAGCCCTTGCGGGCACGCGTGCGGTTCAGGGAGTGAGTGCCAAGCGGCGCGCGCCGCTCTGACCCGCAGCGCGCGGCACGCAGCCAGAAGATGTTCAATCAGGGTATGCGGACATGGCGAGCTGGCGGCAGGGGCGGGTGACGGCTCGAAGCTCTTCCCATCCGGGCGCAGTGGCCTCTACTTCTGCGCTTCGACGGTCGGCTTCTGGCTCGGCTTCGTACTTACGACGCAGCTCACGGACGCCAGCAACTTCGGGCTTAACCTGGCGTTGTCGTCGTACAGCTTGGTCTTCACGATGGCAAGTTCTTCGATCAACTTCTGGATGTTGGCTTCCGATAGGTCGACGGTGAACGGCATTGCAGCCGTCGTCTCCTTCACGTCGAAGCCAACAAGGTTGGTCTCCATCGAGCCTTTGACCTTCTTGGCGCTCACGCTCGCAGCGAGTGCCCAAAGGTTCGCGGACACCGTTCCATCATCTTTCTCGATATCGAGTTTGACGCGAAGTCCAGCGCCGACCCTGGCCCATCCATAGTTGACATGGTTCTGATCTTGCACCGGCTCCACGCGGTACTTCATGAAGTCGATGACGTACTTCGTGTGATTCGTGTGGTACCCGAAAAAGCTCGCAAGCGCGCCGCTTGTTTCCGCCGAGCTTGATGCAATCGAAGTGGAGATGGAGTCCAGAAGCGGATTGACTTCGCTGGGCTTGGAAGGCCATTTGGCCGGCAGTACCGTTACGTTCCCTTTGTCGTCAATATCGACCTTGGTGTACCCGCCAGTCGGAATCGGCTCGAGGGGGTTGTAGACGAGGTTTTGCACTGGGCAAGACAACAGCGCAGCAAGCGTTTGGTCAGGAAACATCGTGCCACTCTGGAGCGAGGCGCCTGCAGGGGTTCCTGGGTAGTTCTTCTTGTCGTGATCGCCGGCGGGCGCGGGCGCAGGTCCGGGCGCGGCCGCTGGCGGAGCCGGCGCATTGTTCGCGCCCGCTGCAGCGGCTTCAGGCAAGACAATGCCTCCGCCAGTGACAACCAGAGACTCGGTCTTCATCACATTGGGGAACACAAGCGGCGACACGTTCTGCGTGTCTGCGCGACCGCCCTTGAGCCGCTCCAGCTCCTCTTGCGCCTTGACGGCCTCGTTCTTGGCCTTGACAGCGGCCTTGTCGGCCTCCACGGCCTTTCGCTGTGCCTCGGCGATCTGCGCGGACGCTCGCTCGTCGGCTGTTGCCCGCATTGCGTCGGCCATTTGCGGCGCGGGAGCCTGCGCTGATGCCTGGATGGCCGCGAACGCCGCACAAATGAACGGCAGCCTGGCCGCAACGGCCGAAGAAATCCCCATCACCTTCATGATGACCTCCCTCAGCACTTCGTGCTCTTTTGCTCGCGAGTGAGCATCGTGAATGCTACGAAGCGCTGGGCTTCAGCGCAACAGGAAGAGGCGCCAACGGGAACGTGAATCCTTGAGCTAGGGGGGCGCCAGATTGGACAACGGCTCTGCGCAGAGGTGCGAGACGCCGCTTTCCGGCTCAGTCTTGCGTTATCCGCGCATGTGCGCGCGCACACGGGGCGCTACCGATCCTCGGCAGCAGCTGCAGCCTTGGCTGCGGCGACACGGCGGGCAAGCGCGCGCTGGACGCGAATGCGCTCGTCAGCGAGCTTCTTCTGGCTGCGCCCGGCCATCGCGGTCAGCGCGAGAAGGATGGTCAGCAGCAGGAAGGCGAACACGCTGTGCACGAGCGCCTGAGCCGCGCCGTTCACCGTCCCCAGGCACAGGACGCAGTAGCCCATGCGCACGAAGACGATCACCCAGGCCACCAGCATGACCTGGAAGGGCAGGAAGTGCCACGCAGAATCAGCAGGCTGGCGAACGGAGGCCGGGGCTGAGCCAGGGAGCGCCCGGTGCGCGGCGCCGCGGGTTGTTGTCGGAATTCTCGTAACAGGCCTGGCTACCTGAGGTCGGGTCGTCTTGGAAGGCGGCACAGAGTTTCAGCGGTCGGCGTGCTCGGAATTGACCCAACGAACTTGCTTGGTGACGATGCCTGTGAGCAGTCCCGTCACGCCCAAGACAACGGGCATGCAATCGACGAGCACTTTGACATCGTGCGTTGCTGCCTTGCCGGTCAGCATGCCGTAGCCCCAGGCAGCCGCCATCAGCAGCAGCCCCATCGCGACGCCGCCGGCGACGAACATTGCGCCATCAAGGATGAACGTCTTCATGAAAGCACACCTCAGGTTTGCAAACGACAGTATGCGTCGATCTGTCGACCAGCCCGGCTCAGGCCTCGTCCTTGCCCGACTGGAGCGAGACGTACTGCAGGCCCTTGCGCGCAGAGCGACGTTCGGCGATGGCGCGAAGCCGCTTCTTCGCCGCGCCAACGAAGAGCGCTGCGACGATCAAGCCCACGGGCAAGTACTTGGCCAAAAGCTCGCCGTAGCGCTCGGACGGCACGCCAGTGATGACGAAGCCGCCGAAAATCCCCGCCATCATCACGCAGCCCAGGACGGCGCCAATGCCGACGTCGCGTACGGTCTCGATGAGGAACTTCTTCATTGTCAATTGTCCTTCAGACGTTGCCGTCGCCGGCGGAGTTCGCAGGTTGCGGCGATTCGGGGCTGCGCCAGTACTGTCGCACCCGCTTTTCGATGCGCGGGCACAGGTACGACAGCAGCAAGACGCCGCTGCAGAAGTAGAGCGGCAGGTGCTGCTCGACCTGCGCAGCGGTAACGCCCATCGTCCACAGCAGGGCGGTCACCACGCCCATCACGAGCAGGCAGCAGGCGAGGTCGATGGCCGTCACGATGGCAAGGTAGATGACGAATCGCTTCATGAGGCTGCTTTCGAACTGAGGGGTCGCAGGCGTTCAGGCCCAGACGGTGACGAGGACTGCCTCGACCTTGCCGTCACGAAAGACGGCAAAGCCTTCGCTGGCGCTGTTGCCGGCGTACGTGGTGAAGCGCACGACGCGGCTGCCGGCGATGCCCGCCTCTTCGATCAGCACGTCGTAGTCCATGACGTAGTTCGAGTTCTTGTCCTGGCCGTGAGGCGAGGCCTCGAGCTTGACCTGGTTGATCGACGAGGGCGTCATGTTCAGGCGCTTGGGCGGCGTGCTGATGACGAAGGCCAGCAGCTTGGCCTCGTCCGGCGTGGCAGCTTGAACGACGCCCGCGTTGGGCGCTTCGGACGCGCAGCCGGCGCCGGTCAGGAGTGCGGCTGCGGTCAACAGCATTGCGGCAGGCTGGCGAAAAGGGGTGGTCATGGAGTGCTTCCTCGGGCGAAGGGTGGTTGTGAGTTCGACGAACGGACTTCAGGCGAAGGCAGTCACGAGGATCGCGGCGATCCGGCTGGCGCGAAAGACGACGAAGCCTGCGCCGACGATGGCGCCCTTGGGCGCAGCAAAGCGCACGACGGTGGCATCGGGCTGCGCCGACTCGCGCAGGAAGACGGCGTAGTCCTCGCCGCGGCCCGGCGCCACTTCAGACTTCACCTGCGCAAGCGTCGCCGGCTTGATGCTGATCGCGCCGACCGGCTCGTTCAGGATGAACGCGAGCAACTTGGCCTCGGCGGGCGTTGCGAAGCGGCCGGCTGGCGCGGCCGGCAGCCCTGGCGCGTGCACCTGCACTGCGCCGGCGTCCGGCGTCGCGATCAGGGCGAGCACTCCGGCGGACACGGCCGCGAAGGCACCCGCGAGCGTGCCGGTGACGCCAGAGAGAGCGCGCGGCAGACGGGTGGGCGTGGCGATGGGACGGGACATGTGGGCTCTTGGCTGTGCGACGAGTCCAATGACTAGCAGCTCAGCTGTAGGCTTTCAACCTTCCGAAAACGGCGGCTCCCACGCGGCGTAGAAGGCGCTGAACTCCGGGTCGTTGTCCCACCAGCCGTTGCCGCCGAGTTCGACCTCCCATTCGACGGCCGCGCATGCGGCCAGCGCTGCGGCGCCGGCGTCGCCGGGGTTGGCCTTCATGGCTGCGGCGATGGAGTCTTCGATCTTCTTTCGCAAGGTCATGGTGATCTTCCGTGTCGGTGCTTGCTGCCTCAGGCCTGGGGCGCGAGGGTGAGCGTGAGGTTGTTGCCGAAGTGGGCGGCGGCCGCGCGCGCTTCGTCGCGCGTCAGGCCGGTGATGGTGACGATCCGGCCATCAGCCGTGCGCAGCTGCACCGCGGGCACGCCCACGAGCTGCGGCACGTCCTCTTGCACCATGTCACCCACGGTGACGAGTTCGCCGGTCAGTTGCACGCTGGTCACCTCGATCAGGGTTGGGCGACGCCGGCCGCCGAAGCCGTTGCTGTGCGCAGTCGCGCACGCTCGGCGTTGTGCACCACCGCGAAGTAGAGGCTGCCGAACAGCAGCGCAGTCATCAGCGCGAAAACGTGCACCGTGGTGCCGACGTCGGACAGCACTTGCGGGTAGAGGCCCACGGCGGCGTCCTTCAGGGTCTGCACTCCCATCAGGGTGGCCATGTGCATCAGGGGCAGGCTGATGAACATGCAGTTGGCCAGCATGGCCAGGAACGGCAGGTAGGTCAGCGGGACGGTCAGCGCGTGCTTGGCCAGCCCTTCGGGGGCTCCCGGCGCATAGCCATCGGCCAGGGTGTGACCCTGCTTGACCCAGATGCCGACCGTCACGAGCTCGGCCAGCAGCGCGACGCCCACGTTGGCGATCACGAACTTCCACAGGTAGTTGAAGGTGGAGGCGTAGCTGATCGCGTAGAACATGAGCAGCAGGGAGAAAGCGCAGACGCCCATCAGCACCTGCGCTGGGCGGTAGCGCAAGAAGGCGCCGGTCAGGGTCGGGCTGGTCGGAGACTCGGAAGTGATCGGCATGTGGTTCCTTTGGAGGATGCGCAGTTGCTCAAGTCGACAGGTCGTTGAAGCGGGCTGGCGAGAAGGATGCGGTTGAAGGCCGCGCTGAAAGTCGCCTGGGCAACCTCGCCCCGCGCTGAACGCATCCGGCCGAGCAGCGCAATCGTGCGATTGTATGCGACTACTGTACTGTCTCTGCTGTGCAAAATCCAGGATTTGGATCACAATCGCGCGGTGCGCAGTCGAAATCGTCCGACTGACAAATCTTGTCATCTCGTGCCCTGATTTGTCATCCGCTACCGATGAGCGGCTATCCCGGCGTGTTGCGCCTGATGGGAAGTGTCACCGCGGCTCGTCTGCAAGCTTCTTCGGGCAGATGAGCGACGCCACAGGGCGAACAGTCCCTACTGACAAACTTTGTCACCTCCGCGGGTAACCTCGACCGACAGACCGAACTCGCCAGGCCCCGAACCTGGCCACCTTCTCTGCCGTTCCACCCCCTTCTTGCCAGCCTGCCCTGGTACCTTCCTGAAATGCCTCGCGCCACGCATTGCCTCCTGCCTGCCCGCATGCCCGCGCATGGTCGGTTGAACGCCGGCGCGCCAGGCTGTAGCCATGGAGGGCAGTCCTGCCGGCGTCGCAACTCCCCGCACCATCGCCGCGTGGCTGCTGAGCTTCGCAGACCCGCCCTCTTCTGACCCTCACGCTCACACGCATGACCCCCTCGCAACTCAAGGAGCTGGAACGCACGTTCCTCAATGAGCCCACGCGGTTCAACGAGGCTCTGGCGTCGCTGTGCGATCTGGCGCACACCGACGAAGGCGCCCGCTCCATGCTGCACCGCGGCGTCGTGTACCTGCCCAGCCAAGCGTGGAAGAACGTGTCGGACGCCGCCAAGGAGCCGAACGCCCCTGAGCCAGTCGTGCTGTTGGCTCGCGTGGCCGTGCTTGCCGGGTGCGACCCCCATGTGCGGCGCCTGGCGCACGAGAACCGCCTGAGCGCGCTGGAGCCCCAAGGCCCTGCCGGCCCGCGCGACCCCGGGCTGAACGTTCCCATGGACGTCTGGGAGCGTGCTTGTCGCAGCAAGCCCAGGGCATGTGTCGTCCAGCAGACGCTCGCCTGCCTGTACCTGCTGCGCCGGTTCTCCGACCTGCGCGTGGCCCGCGTGGCGCAAGCCCAGACGTGGATCATCCGAGCGGCAACCGACCGGCTTCACGAGCTGATGCTCGAGCACCCTATCCTGGCGCATCCCGGCTTCTTGTACCCGTATGGCGAAGCCGACGCCGCCATTCGCCCTTCCCTGCCGCTGCTCAACGCCATCCTCGACAGCCACGGCACCTTCCCATGCTCGGCCAGGATCGCCGGCGAGCGACAGCAACGCGCCTGGGCGACACATCGCGTCACGACGGTGGCCTTGCTCACACCGGCGCCGAGCACCGACACAGGCCCGGTCCATGCGTTCTTGAGCCAGGGTTCCAGCGAGGGCAAGACGTTCACGCAGGCGTTCTCGGACAAGAGCTCCGTGGAGGCCGCCACCTTCGCGTCGATGCTGCGGCTGGATCGCATGCGCTTTGAGCACGGCGCCGCCAACCCCCAAGGTCGCCTGCCCCAGGAAATCCTCGCGCAAGCGCTCAGCGGCATCGCCGGGCACCTGACCAATCCTGCCCGCGACCGCGCGCGCCTGAAGGCCCTGGACATCATCAACTCGAAGTTCATGACGTCAGTGCTCGATGAAGCCGACCGCGTCGCGCTGTCGATGCTGCCCGAAGGTGGCGGCGCGCCCGCCAAGCCGTCGCAACGCCAGGCTGCGCTCCTGGACGAGCTGCGCCAGTCACCCACCCTCGTGCCGCGCACGTTCCCGATGCAGTTCATCACGGCCGTCGACGCGCTCGTCGAGCAGGTCTGGCACGGCGAGTTGCAGGCTGCGTCGCCAGGCGAGCCTGCACGCCACCTCTTGGACGTCCGGCTGGACGAGCTCTTGACGCAGATGGTCGAAGTGCGCGCGTTCGAGTCCAAGCCCGAGGCCGCCCAGGCCTGCGCCGCGCACCTGTTCACCTCCTACGACGACCACCAGTTCATGCTCCAGGAAGCGGACAGGACGCTGCCCGAGCACGCGCTGGCCACCCTCATCCACGCTTTCGAACGCTACGGCGTGACCCGCGAGGAGACGCTCTCCCGTCTTGAGGCCCGCTCGGTCGCGGCGCCGCGGCTCACGGCCGCTGCCCGATCCTTGGTCACCGAGCGCTCGATGAGTGCCATCTTGGCGGGCGTCTCCCCCTCGGCGTCCAACGCGGCTGCCCCGCGCGCCCGCCGCAACGCCCTCTGACTCCCACCGGCCACGCCTCCTGACTCCCAGTGCCATGAAAAAAGCCGACCTCCGCCTCCTCGAAGCCGCTCTTCTGAAAGACGCCGCGGCGCCAGGCGCGTTCCCTGCCGATCAGCCGAACGTCTTTCCCGGCATGTTCCCGGGCGCTTTCGACACAGCCTTCATGAGACTGATGGAGTCCGAGCCTGACGACTACTTGCGGACCAAGTACTACGCCAAGGACAACGGCCTGGTGCACTACGCCGCCCCGCAGTACCGGCTGTTTCCGGGCACAGCCGTCGACGACGACACGCCCGAATCAGAGGTCGACACTGCGTTCGCAACGATGCTGTCCATGGCTGGCGTGGAGCATCCGCGCATCACCGAGCTGCTGGGGCCGCCCCAGCCGCACGAGGACATGTCCGACGAGCCCGACATGCAGCTGCTGGCCCTCCTGTTCGTGACCAGCAACCGCCGGCGCGTCGCCGGCAGGGCCGAAGGGATATCCCAGTTCCCTGACAAAGCCACGGCCGCCATCAGGGATCGGATGCAAGCCCTGCTGCTCGAGAACCCGATCCTGATGCACCCGCAGTTCGTCTGGGACTACTACCACGAGCAAGACGACCATCGACCGGCCGTCATGAAGCCCTTCCTGCACACCTTCATGGTCAAGGGATGGCTGCCGCTGCCGGTCATGGCCGAGTCAGTGCCCGAGCTTGAACGTCGCCGCTGGGCCCGCCATCCGGCGGTGACGGCCGCGCTGCGCGCCCCAGTCCTCGAGCTGGTCGACTGCCAGCCTTCGTCCTACGCCGGTTCGGTACCGTACGCGATGGAAGGACTCGTGCGAGTCAACAACCTGGCCATCAACGAGTCGATGCTGCGCCTGGATCGTTTTCGGCGGGAGAGCTTCGAAGGTGCGCCTGGCTTGGCCAGCGAGCTGGAACACGACCGCGCGGGGGAGGGCTTCCTCGAGCAGCTGCTTTTTCACTTCCAGGCGACCTGGACTGCCGACCACGCGCCCTTGGATCGCAGCGGCGAGCTCATCATGAACGCGAGCTACCGCACGTTCTTTTCCGAAGTCGCCAACGCGCCGGCCGGCGTCAGGGCCAAGCTCCTGTGCTCCATCGCCGGCGAGGGCTCTACGGGCACTCACGTCGGTCATGTCGTCAAGAGCAGCATGTCGCCGTTCGCCGTGTCCAAGCCGGTCAATCCCGCCGCTCGCCTTCACCACCTGATCCGAGGCCTTGTCGAGGCAGGCCTGTGCACGTCGACGCCGGCGGCCGCCCGCGCGGTAGCCACCGAGCTCTTCACGCCCGCCTCCGACACCCACACCAACGCACCCGGCTTGGTCGCGTGCTCGGACGCGGCCCAGGCGACGCTGCGGGTGTTCAAGCACTACGGGCTCACCACGGAGTTCCTGCGCGAGCTCATGGACGTCTCTTTCCCCGTCGAGGCCGCTGAGCTGCAGTCGTGGGTCGATGCCTGCACCAGCCTGGCCGCCGAGGAGTCGATGACAGCTATCCTCGCGAAGGCGCAGCATGATGCAGGCTTGGACTCGGGCAAGCGTGTCGATACGGGCCCGCGGCGAACCGCCCTATGACTCCCACCCTGCCAATGCGCTGCGGCGCGCCGGCCGAACCCTCGCCTCGTGACTCCCGATTTCCTGGCCACTACGCCCTGTGACTCCCACCTCCCGCGCCCTCTGACTCCCACTTGGCACGCCCCTGACTCCCACCTGCGCAACATCGCCATGAAGTCTGCTGTCCTTGCCCACCTCGACAACGTCTTGCGCACGGGCACGCCTGAAGCCTTTGAGCAGGCGCTGCGCAGCGAGCTCGAACGCGAGGAAGGCCAGCCGTCCCTGGCGCTGAGCAGCAACAAGGCTCTCAGGCTGCACCGCACCGACCCGCACCGCATCTTCCCGACGACCCGACCGTCAGTGTCGGATGCGGTCTCGAAGACGCAGTACGCGACCTTGCTCCACATCAGCGGCGTCCGTGATCCAAGAATCGACCAGGCGCTCGGTGACTTCGAACATCACAAGGACGCCAGCGACGAGCCCGACGTGCAGGTGCTTGCGCTCCTGTACATCCTTCAGGACGGTGACGGGGAGCTGCCTGACTTCGCCCAAGAGCTCGCCATCGAGCGTCTGCAAACGATCCTCATGGAGCACCCGGTGCTCATGCACCCGCTGTTCGTCTGGGATTTCCGCACGCGTCATGACTACAACCCGACGCCGTTGCTGCACGCCTACATGGAAGATGCCTTCTGGCCCCTTCCGACCTCCACGGCGCCGGCGTCACCGAGGCTCGCGTCGCTGTTCTCCGACGACCAGCGGCGCGCTTGGGCACGCCACCCTGCCGTGACGGCCGCGCTGCAGACGCCCAGCGAGCACCTCGTGAACCGCAAGCTGACCGCCGCTGTCAAAAAAACGCCCGGCAACATCCACGCAACGGTGAATGGCAGCGCCGCGGTTCGCGTCGAATCCATGCTGGCTCTCGCCCGGTTGCGACGTGAGCCTCTGCGCGGTGAGCCGCGGGTCGGAGAGGACGACGACGTCGAAGGCGAGGGCTTTTTCTACCAGGTGACGGCGCAGTTCCGCGTCATGCGAGACCGCGACGACGCGACCTACGACGCCAACGGCAACATCGTGTTGGACCCGCAGTGGGCCAGCATGCGCGCCGAGCTCCGCGCTTCATCTCCGGCTGTCAAACGCTGGCTCCAGCGGGTCATCCTGGCCTCGGCCAACGGGGCGGTCGGATGGACGTCGGGTGAGCCGCAGGAGTTCAACCCGGTCGCTCGAATCCACCGCTTCATCGGGGAGCTGGCTGCCTGCGGTGTGAAAGAGTCGCCTCTGGACGCTGCGCGCAACGTCGCCTTGTCGATCTTGGTGTCGTACGAGAACGCTCGATCCGATTTCCACGACATGTTGGCGCGCATGAGCGCCGACCGGGCCCAGGGCATCCTTCTGGCACTGAGCCACCACGGCATCGAACTCTCAGAGCTCAAGGAAATGCTCTTGCGCAGCTTCCTGCCCGACCACGCCCAGGCGCCCTTTCTTGAAGCCTGCGACGCGCTGCTCACCCAGAAGTCGATGAACAGCGTCCTGGCGGCCTCGACCGAAGCAGGCAACGAGGTGTCACGCGCAGCTGAGCGCGCTCGCCGGGCCGCCCTGTGACTCCCACCCACGCCCTTGGACTCCCAGTCGCAGAGCCAGTCGCGGCGCCGGGCGGCTCCCCTGGGCACGCCTTCGGACTCCCACCCGCCTTGCCCGGGGACGCCCTGGCGCGCCCTCGGGTTCCCGTTGGGCACGCCATGGGGCTCCCACCTGAGACGCCTTCGGGCTCCCACCCGGGCGGCCGCCGCCGGCGGAAGCACGCCCTCTGGCTCCCACTTGGCACGCCTTCGGACTCCCACCCCCGGCTCGTGACCGCCGCCAGGCACGCCCTCGGACTCCCACCCGGCACGCCCTCGGGCTCCCACCGCCCCGGCGGCACGCCCGCGGACTCCCACCCTTCAGGTCGCCCGCCGGCTCCCAGTCACGCCTTCTGGCTCCCGCCGGCCACGCCTTCGGACTCCCACCTGGTCGCGCGGCGCGGCGGCGGGATCGCCCTCGGACTCCCAGTCGCGTCGCCCTGTGACTCCCACATTCGAACCTCACACCCATGAAATCTGCTGATCTGCGCGCCCTGGACGCACTGCTGCGCCGCCCGGGCGCCACCGAGGCTTCCTTCGACCTCGAGCTGGGCAAGCACTTCGGCGACGATCCGAGGGCGCTGTGCGTGTCGAGCGAGGGGTCGCAGGCTTACTTCCTCTCCGACTACGGGCACCTGCAGCTGCCCGGCGACCTCACCAAGGAAGAGCCGGCCTACTGGGCGACGCTCGCGTCCATGGCCGGTCTCTCGCCAGGTGCTGTCGAGCACCTCGGCACGCCGCTGCCTCATGACGACTTCTCGGACCAGCCCAACGTGCAGGTTCTCGCGCTGCTGGCGTTGTTCCAAGCCCGCAGCATGCTGATGCTGGCGATGCCGGGCGCTTTCGAGGACAGCCGCGACCGCGCCGAGGGTCTTGACGTCTCGGATTCGAGGATGGAAGGCGTCCGGCTGGCGGCCGCCGACCGCCTGCATGCCCTGCTCATGGACTTCCCCGTGCTGGCACACCCCAAGTTCGTCTGGTGCTTTCAGCCCAAGGGGGCGCGCGAGGGGTTCCTGGCGACCGCGGCGCCGCTCCTGCATCGCTTCGTGGCCAGCCGCCTGTGGTCGTTGCCGGTCATGTCGGACAAGCATCCTGAAGCCCTCCGGCGCGCCTGGGCGCGGCACCCGGCCCTGACCGCTGCGCTGACGACCAAGGGGCCTTCCTTGCGCGGCCGCGAGGACCATTGCGGCGCGGGCGTGGTGCCCTTCACTTGCCCGGTCGTCGACTTTTCCGACGCGCAGATGAACGGCGTCTCGATGCTGCGCCTGGAGCGCTTTCGGCGTGAGCCGGCGCCGGCGGATTTCCCCGATGACGCGCCAGTCACGCAGGTGCGGATCGGGGACAGAGACGAACTCGTCGACGCGTCGGCGCGCGACTTCGCTGCAATGTGGCAGCGGGACGTGGTGCACTGGGGCCATGACGGCCAGGTGGCGCTCGACCCGATGTACGACGCCTTCCGCGCCGAGGTGGCGCTTGCGACCGACAAGGTCAAGGCGACCTATGCGACCGAGGCTCTCAGCCAGGTCGGGCGCCTCCTGACCAAGAGCGTGAACGGCGGCCGCGGCAGCGTGCACTCTGCAAGCCGCGTGCACCACCTGGTGGGCGAGCTCGTGGTCTGCGGGCTGGCGCCCTCGCACCAGGACGCCGCACGCCGCGTCGCCGGCGCGCTCCTGGCGCCGGCGGACGACGAGGACGTCGGCACGGCCATGAGCAAGGTCGACCCGGACACAGCCCAGGCGACGCTTCGCGTTCTGACGCACTACGGCGCGCGGCCCGAGGAGATGCAAGGCGAGCTGGCAAAGGGAGGGGTTCCAACCCACCAGGCCAAGTCGTTCATCGAGGCCTGCAATGCCTTGGTCGCCGAGGCCTCCATGTCCACCATCATCGCCGGAGCACGTGCCGCGGCCGTTGCCGGCGCCGACGCACCGGTGAGCACGCCCCGGAGAGCCGCCCTTTGACTCCCACTCTGCCGAGCCGAAAGACGCCTTGTGACTCCCGACCTACGCCAGGCGCCTTCCGCCACGCCCTGTGATTCCCACCCTGACGCCCTGCGACTCCCACTGACGCGCCTTGTGACTCCCACCCGCAGTTGATGTGACACTTTTTGTCACCTCGGCACACACGCCCCCTGACTCCCGCCTGAACGCAGTCCCGACGCCCATGACGACCAACGACCCCACGCCCAGCAGCGCGGCTGACTCCCATGCGCCCCTATCCAGGCGTGAGGTCGTCCAAGCGCTTGCGCAAGATCGGCTCGAGCGCCAAGCGGGCGCCGCCGGCGAGCCGTCCGGAAAGCTGCTGTGGAGCATCAGCCGGGAGTTCGCGCTGCTCTGGCGCCGCGACTGCGAAAGCGCCGCGGACGTGCGCATGACGGCCTCCAAGCGCGAGCTCGAGGCGGGGTTTCGCCAGGAGCTGGCGGCCGCCTCCGAAGCCGTCAAGGTGGCCACCGCATCGTTCGTGCACGCGCACATCGAATACCTGCTCCAGGACGACGACACCGCCGCAGCGGTCATCCACCCGGACGTGCGCCTGCGCAACCTGGTCAGCGAGCTCGTCGCCTGCGGCCTGGCGCCCGACCTGCCGGCCGCAGCCATCTTGGCGGGCAAGTCCCTCCTGGCGCCGGGCTTTCCCGGCGACGTCGCCCGGGTGCTGGCCAAGGTCGATGAGACCCAGGCCCAGAAGCTCATGAGAACGCTCTTGGAGCTGGGCGCGCCTGTCGAGCAGCTGCAGGCGGCCCTGGCCCTGAGCGGCGTCAAGGCGCACGTGCTCAAGCCCTTCGCCCAGGCCTGCGACGCCTTGGCAACCGAGCAGTCGATGACCACCATCATCGCCGGCGCCTCGCAGCCGGCCGCGGACGCCATGCCGGGCACCGCGCCGGGCGCCACGCGCCGTTCCGCCCTATGACTCCCACCCTGGGTCACCCGACGCCCGACGCCCGACGCCCGGCCACGGCCGCGCAAGCCCGCCCTCGGACTCCCAGTCGTGCTCTCCGAATCGGCGCGGCACGCCCTCTGGCTCCCAGTCGCGCCGGCGCGTGATCTGGCCCAACGCCCTTTGACTCCCACCTGAGCGACGCACCCTCCATGAAGTCTGCCGACCTTCGAGCCCTCGACGAGCAGCTGCGCTTGGCCAGCGATCCTGTCACCGCCCTGGCGCCACTGCTGCTCGAGCACCTCAAGAAAGACCAGGTGCGCCGCGTGATCGACAGCGCCGGCTCGAACCGCTACTACGTGCTCGACAGGGTGCGGGTGCTCTGCGACGGTCTGGACTTCGACTACGACCCCAGCGCCCCACGGCGCCAGGCTGCCACCCTGCTGTCGGTCGCCGGCGTCTGGCATGACGAGCTGGCAGCGATCCTGGGGTCGCCGCTTGAGCATCCGGACTTCTCGGACGAGCCGGCCGCGCAAGTGCTGGCGCTGCTGCACCTGCTCGAGACCACGCAGATGCTCGACGAGGACAGCCCGCTGCCACAGGGCTCGCGCCGGGCGGCGCTGGCGCGCATGCACGAGCTGCTGCTGGAGTTCCCCGTCCTGATGCACCCGGACTTCCTGTGGGACAGCAAGCGCAAGTCGGCCGGCAGCATGTCGGTCTTGGAGCCGCTGCTTCACTGCTGCGTCAACCGCGCGTCGGCGGCGCTGCCGATCCTGTCGGATGCCTACCCCGAGGCCAGGCTGCGCGTCTGGGCCACCCATCCGGCCGTCACCGCGGCCGTGCTGGCCAAGAGTCCGGAGTTTGCGGTTCGGACGAACAACTCCAATGCCGGCAAGACGGCGATGGCCAGTTCCTTGACCTTGTTCACTCGCGAGCTGGTCGGAATGCTTCGGCTGTCGCGGCTGAGAAGGCCCCCGGCCGGCAGCGGCCAGCAGGAAGCCCCGGGCGCCCAAGAGGCCCCTGATGGCGCTCAAGATGCGGCCGGCGCCGGCATCGAGCCCTCTGGCCAAGTGCTGTGGGACATTGGCCGAGAGTTCGCGGCGCTCTGGCGCCACGATACCGAAGGTGCCCCGGGCAGCGACTTGGACACCGCGCGTCGGGAGTCTCAGGCGGCGTTCCGCCAGGAACTGGCCGCCGCGTCCGAAGCCATCAAGGCGGCAGTCGTCTCGAGCATGCGGGCGCACATCGACTGCCTGTTTGCCGAGGCGAACGCGCCCGAGGCGGCGATCAACCCCGACGTGCGCCTTCGCAACCTGGTCAGCGAGCTCGTAGCGTGCGGCCTGGCGCCCAGCCTGCCGGCCGCCGCCGCCCTAGCCGGCAGATCGCTCCTGGCGCCGGGCTTTCCCGACGACGTCGGCCGGAAACTGGCCAAGGTCGATGCGACCCACGCCCAGAAGCTCATGAAGACGCTCGTGGACTTCGGCGCGCCGGTCGAGGAGCTCAAGGCCGCGCTGGACAGCAGCCTCGTCGACGCGAACGTGCTCAAGCCATTCGTCCAGGCCTGCGATGCTCTGGCGGCCGCGCAGTCGATGACCGCGATCATCGGCGCCGCCCAGCCGGCCTCCGACGCCGGTACCGCTCCAGGCGCCAGGCGGCGATCCGCCCTTTGACTCCCAATCCGGGGTGCCGACAGCGCGGGCGCCGGCGCACCCTCCGGACTCCCACCCCGCGCCTTCTGGCTCCCGCCGCCGAGCCGTCGACGCCCGCTGACTCCCGCGCCCGCGGACTCCCCACGCCCTGGGACTCCCACCTTGGCAGGCACCCGGCAGCTCCACCACAAGCCACGCCCTGGGACTCCCACCCCAGGGAAGCCGCCGCGCGGCTCTCCAGCACACGCCCTCGGACTCCCACCCAGCGTCGCCCACGCCGCCGCGCCCGGAAACCACACGCCTTCGGACTCCCCCCCCGGGGGAGCGCCCTCGAGTCAAGACCTGCAGCCTTCCGACCCCCTTCCCGCCAGCCCGCCCTCACCTTCCACCCTGACCCGCGCCGCGGCAACGCCCCCTGACTCCCACCATGCCCGCCGGCCGCCGCAAGCCGGCCGCCACACGCCAGCCGCTTCCCGCCGCACCGGCACGCTTTGACTTCTCATGCGCGGTGGGCTACTTCTAGACTGCGTACCTCGTGCCCGCGACCAGCTGACTCCCACCCTGACCCATGACGCCCGCAGACCTGACCGAGCTTGACCGCCTCCTGCACATCTCCGAGGCGAACTTCCTGGACGCTCTCGACAAGCTCGTCACCGACCCGCGTGAGCGCGAGCGGGCGCGCCGCGGAGGCATGCTCTACCAGGTGCCCAGCGCACAGCCGGGCGACCCCCAGGACGGCGTCAACAAGTCCACGGGCCAGGTCATCGAGCTCATGAGCCTGGCGGGCCTGCCCCACGACCTAGGCGCCCCAGCTCAGCGCCGCGCGCCTCACCCGAACCCGGCTGTCCAGCTGCTCGCCTGCCTGGAGGTCATGCACGACGACATCTACACCCTGTCTCTCAAGCAATACGGCGACACCAGCGCCATCAAGCGCATGTGCATCGAGCACATGCACGACCTGCTCATGGCGCACCCGGTGCTGATGCACCCGCGCATCCTCTGGCAATACCAGCGCATCAGTGCTGCAGGGCGCACGGACGCCGCGCTGCCGCTGCTGCACGACTACATCGTGGGCGCCCACTGGAGCCTGCCCACCGCCAACGACCGCTTTTCGGAAGCAGCGCGCCGCGCCTGGGCCCGCCACCCGGCGCTGACCGCCGCGATGACGACGCCCGCACCGGGCATCGTCGGCCGAGGCAACCACAACAGCGAGCGCAAGCTCTACACCAACGCCTTTCTGTCGCCGGCCAAGGTCGGCCACGCGGTGCGCCTGGAGTCGCTCCTCAAGCTCGAGCGCTTTCGCGTCGCCCCGGAAGACGGCGCCGCGCCGATGGCTCCCACCCTGGACGCCGGCGCCGACCCACGAGCCGTACTCACGCTCCTGCGCCTGTTCGGCGACGAGCTCTGGGCCACCAGCACGGTCGACCTGGAGACGGCCGCCCAAGCTGCCTCGCTCGAGACCCACCCCGCCCGCTCCATTCCCCGCGGCCTTGAGGCGATGCGCGAGCTGCTGATCGCCCCCAGCCTCACCCGCCGCGACATCGACGCGGCGCTGCTGGTGGACGCCACGAGCATCTACCGCGAAGACCCGTTCGCCACGCCCAACCTCGACCCGGTGCCGACCAACGCCGTCGCGCGCCTTCACCAGTACATCCGCACCCTGGTGACGCTGGGCGTGGCCCGCGACACCGCGCACGCCGCGCGCCGCGTGGTCAACGTCCTATTCGGCGACACCGGCACCCCCGTCGACGGCCAGACGGCCCGAGCCGGCGCCGGGCGCCCCGTCCCCGGCTCGGGCGCAGCGCAGATGGCCGAGGGCCTACCCGTGGAGCTCGCGCAGCGCCTGCTGCAAGAGTTCGTGGGCTTTGGCGTCGACCTCGACCTCCTGACGCACTACTTCGACACCTACCAGGCGATCCACAAGACGCCCTTCCCGTCGTTCGCCCAGGCCTGCGCGGCGCTGGACACCGAAGCCACCATGAGCGCGGTCATCTCGGAGTCGATCAAGGCCGCGCGAGACGCCCAGGCATCCGCAAGCTCGAACCCGGGCGAGCCAGCCCCTGGAGCAGCCGAAGGCCGGGCCCGCCGCAAGGCACTGTGACCTCCGCCCTGCCCTCCACGATCACGGGAGACAATCGCCGCATGAGAACCGCCCTGACCATCCTGGCCGAGCGCCTGTCCCTGAGCCAAGCCGCCATCAACGTTGCCGCGGCCATGCTGCGCTCGACGCCGGTGGCCATCGTCCCCGAAGAGACCCTGGTGCCGCGCGCCGACTTGGCGGCGGCCGCCGCCGCGGACTCTGGCTCGCCTCAGTCGGTCATCAGCATCGCCATGGACGAACTCATGGAGATGCGAAAGCTTCCCGCGGCCCCGGGCGGCCCCACGCGCACCCTGAGCGTGCTGTCCGGCTTCACCTGGGTCAGGGAGTCGACCTTCCTGCGCTTTCAGTTCAATCCGGCCTTCGTGGCCATGCTCAAGAACATCGCGCTGCGCGAGGACGTCGCGCCGTTCTGACTGGCACCGGCCGCCTGGCGCATCAGGTCACCCCAGGATCGACTGAAGTCAGCGCATTCACGACTGAGGTCAGTGCATTCGTGCATAAAGTGATCGGCTTCGGGGCGGCAGCACGCTCGGGCTCGGGGCGGCTCTAGCCGCGGCAGGGCAAGTCACGTCAGGGGATATCAGAACGCCAGTCTCGCGATATCCGAACGACCATTCTGATATCACAATCAGTCCTCGGGCGGGGCGTCGTCTCGCCGCGCGGTCAGTAGCTCCCTCAAGGAGACCTGGCGCACCTCAAGGAACGCGGCGATGGTGACCGATGGGCGGACGGCCGTGCTCATCACGCTGCCGGAGGATGAGGTCGCGCGCCGCGGGGCGAAGGTTGTCCAAGAAAATGATGTCGAACGGGATGGCTCCAAGCCTCGAAGCGATGGTCTCGAAAATCAGGCCGTCGCTGGCACCTGCCCTGTCGACGATCAGGAAGTCGACATCGCTCGCTGCGTGAAACCTGCCCCACACCACGGAGCCAACGAGCTCGACGATCACACCGAGGGTCTCAAGTGCCAACACCGCGTCCCGACCCCTGGCTAGGGCGAGCTCTTGTCCGTGATCCTCGGTCATTGGTTCAAGTATGCGGTCGCCTCGAAAGATCGCCTAGGACTGTACTGCGCTTCAGCACGGGGCCGGATAGCAAGAATCTTCGGGCTCGGAGGTTGATAAACCGCGGTCTCGATTCGTATAAGAGGTATGGCCTCCTCGAAAGCGAACCACATGACGACCCGCCGCTCCACCGCGCAACCGTCCTTCAGCAGCACCAGCCGCACCCTCAGCTCCGAGCCGGCCGAGCATTCGCTGGGGCCTGACGTCCACGAGCTCACCTACGAAGAGCGGCACCTGCTCTGGAACGCGCGCCACATCCAGTCGATGCTCGACCTGGTCTACCGGCCGCGCGGAAGGGGGCGCGACGCCGACGAACAGGACTCCCGCCTGGGGTGGCACGAGGAAATCAGCACCTGGTTCGGCGCCGTCCAGGAACTCGGAAACCGCCTGGTGGCCGAGCAGCGGCACGCGCGCCAGGCGCAGCTCGAAGCTTGGCGCCTGGCTGAGCTCAAGGTCGAGGAGGCCGACCAGGCCAACGACTCCGGCCCGGCGCCCGAATCGCCTCGGTGAGAAGACGCAGGGAAGCCGAACAGCTGCCACAGACGCCTCAACAGGTTCAGCGGCGCCCTCCGGCGGTCTGTACGCCGTGTACCTTGATTGCTAATCTGGCAGTCCAATCCACCATCCCACTTGGACACCATGCACTCGCTCCACGAGCTCTCGTCTCCCATCGTCTCCTTCTGCATCTGGGCGCTGGGTGTCGTGGCAGGCTTTGCCGCCTTCGCTCTCTCGGTGCGCCGGCGCGGCCTGGACGCCACGGTCGCCGATTGCGTCACGATGGCGCAGATCATCTTCGGCAAGAACTCAACCGTGAGCCCAGCGCGGCAGGCAGTGACGGGCCTCGCATGCCTGCTACTGCTGTGGTCGAGTTTCTTTTTCGTGCCGCTGGGCGCGTGAGACTTCGCGCTGGCGGGCCACGAGAGCTCGTCGATTCGTGAAGTAGCGCGCAGCCGCGCGCGTGGGAGTCAGCAGGCGCGCAGTATGACGTCCGGTTCGTGCGTAGAACGTGCGCAGATAGAGTACACTCCACGCACACGCAGGCGCGGTCGGCTTCCACGGGGAGCGACGGCGCCTGCCCTGGCTGCACGGATGAGTTCTGGCGGTGTCAGGATAGCGACATTCCTCGTCACACGACCTCGCACCTCTCGGGGAACCCGCCCAGGACGTCCTTCCGCCATGAACCGCCACGAGCTCCACCACCTTGCCTTCCTGTCGCGCACCGACCCCGCCGCGGCCGACGGGTATGTGGCGCAGTTGGCCAGCGGCGCAACCGGTCGCTCGAACGCCCCTTACGTTGTCGCGCGCATCGGCGCCGATCCGAGCCTGGACGCGATGGCCGACGACAACATGGACAAGATTCGGGCGGACGTCGCGGCGCTGCTGCCCCAGTGCGGCATCTCCACGCCGCTTGCCGTGCTCGAGAGCTCCTACGCCCAGATGGTCGAATGCACAGACATCGGCCAGAAGGTCGCCATCGCCTACACGAGCGGTCATGACGTCTACACGGCCGTGCCTGACCACGAGCTCGACGCCGCCGGCGCCACGCCAGATGTCCAGGCGCTCACCTGCCTACGCCTCCTGGCCAAGGTCACCGACGGGGTCGCCGCGCAGATCGCGCAAGACCGGCTGGAGCAGCCGGCGTTCGAGTGGATTCCGCACGTCATCAACGCGCGGCTGCACGACCTGCTCAAGGAGCACCCGGCGCTGGCGCATCCGTCGATCCTGTACCCGGTCAAGATCAGGGCAGGACACGTCCGCTACAGGCCTCCGATGCCGCCTGAGCTGCCCCTGCCCCTGCTGCACTGGATCAGCGCCCTGGCCGACGCCACGCTTCCGACCGCATGCACCGGGGCGCCGAGCGCGCTCCACGCCGATTCGAGCTTGAGATGGGCCAATCACCCCGTGACGACGCTAGCACTGGCCACGCCGGCGCAAGGTCTGCCTGGCTACGTGAGGTCGGTGGCGCAGGGACTGCGCCCCATGGACACCGACGTCCTTCGCATGTCGACTTCCAGGAGCATCGTGGCCAAGCGACTGACCGGCCTCATCCGCCTTGATCGACTGCGCGCGGCAGACGCGCCCCTGTACGCAAGCGAAAACCGGCCGTATTCGATCAACGCCCTGGTCTCGGCCGCCTTCCGGGCAGACTGGGCAAGCCCCAAGAATCGGGCACTCGAGCTCCATCACCAGGAGCTGCGGGAGGTCTTCAGCGGCGCGCAGTGCGGCAAGGTCTACGACTTCAGCGCCATGCTCACCTCGCAGTCCAAGAGCGCGCTCTACGTCCTCACCAGCAAGAACCAGCCCGTCATCTACGGGCGCGACTGCGCGACGCGCGTGCGCGCGCTCGTTGACGCACGCGTCGGCTGGGGCATCTCGCCGTCGACCGAGCGCGCCGCGCTCGACGTCGCCCAGGAACTGGTGACCACCACCCCGCTGAACGTCGCAGAACTCGTCAAGGTCGGCGACATGCTCGACGCCGCCGACGCGCAGCGCCTTCTGACGACGTTCGCCGAGCTCGGGCTGAGCCACGACGACTTCGCGGCCCTCCTCGAGGAGTCCCAGACCAAGGCCGGCGTGCGCTTCAACGCGCTGGCCGACGCCTCCGCGGCGCTGCTGGCCGCCCAGGCGATGACCCGCGTCATCAGCGCCGGCGCCGCCGCGCAAACCACCCAACCCGTCGACGCGCCGGCGCACCGCCGCGCTCCCCTCTAAGGGCCCTCCGATGAACCGCACCGAACTCCTCGAACTCGACCGCCTCATGCGCAGTGGCGACGCCGGCGGCGCGCAGGCGCTGATCGAGACCGCCATCCGGCGCAACGTCGCCGAGGACGAATCGCAGGTCGCCTTCGACAACCAGCAAGAGTACTTCCTCGTGGAGCGCCGCGGCCACGATTTGGGCGCCACTCGCAACTTCAACGGCGCCGTGATCGTCGAGCAGTTCAACGCTGACCTCAACAAGCTCCTGCGCCTGTGCGGCATCGCTTCGACGGCCGATGAGCTGCGCTCCGACTACGAGCAGATGATCGCCGGCGCCGCGAGCAGGTACGACGAGAACTCGACGCTGTACGACGCGCGGCCGGACGCCGAGCTGGACGCCGCCGGCGTCTCGCCGGCCATTCAGGCTCTCACGTGCCTGCGGCTGCTGTCGCGGCAGGCCGATGGGCCCACCGCCTTCACGCAGCTGCGCACGCCCGCGTACGACTGGCTCTGCCACGTCACCAACGCACGGCTGCACGACCTCTTGCTGGACTACCCGGCGCTCGCGCATCCGCGGATCGTCTACCCGCTGCACGAGTCCGAGCCTGGAAAGATGGCCTCGTGCCCGCTTCCTCTCCTGCACTGGGTTTCGTTCGTGGCAAGCATCACGCTCCCGACTCATCAGGCGGCACCCCACGGGCGTGAGCGCGCCGGTTTCGAGTGGGCCACCCATCCTGCAACCGAGCTTGCCCTCGCAACGAAGGCGCAGCAGCTTCTCGGCTTCAAGGAAAGCGCCGGCGCCGACAAACTGCCGGTCTCAGTCCACGTGCTGCGCTACGCGCAGTCCGTTCTTCCCGAGCTCCCGGCCGCTCGCCTGACGTCCTTCCTGCGTCTGGACAGGTTCCGCAAGGAGCACCATGACGCCCAGGCCGCTGCAGCCGCCGCCTCCATCGTCAAGACCGGCAAGACTTCACGCTACGAGTCGCTCTTTGCCCGCAAGGCGGGCCGTGAAGCCATTCTGAGCTTGGTGCATATGGCGTTTCACGACGCATGGGCTCCCAGCAAGAGCGACCTGGTCACCGAGAAGGCTCGGGACGACCTGCGGGGCGAATTCCGGCGATCCCAAGCCTTCAAGCCCATCGACTTCCAGCCGACCGTGATCGGCCAAGCCGGCCAGGTGCTGTACATCCCGGGCCCGAGCGTCGGCATGCAGGTGGTCAAGCGCCAGTGCGGCGCGCGTCTTCGCAGCATCTCCAACGAGCTCGTCCAATGGGGCTTCTACGCCGACACCGACCAAGCCGCCTACGCCGTGGCCAAGGCCATGCTCGACGTCGCCCATGACCACAGCGCAAACAGCTTCCTGAACCAAGCCACCGAGGCGCTCGCGTTCGAGGACGCCCAAGACTTCCTGCTGTCGCTCGAAGCGCTGGGGGTCACCCGCGAGCTCTACGCAGCGATGCTCGAGAACGCCCGCACCAGGCTTGGAACTGCGCTGTCCGCTCTGTCCCAGGCCTCCTCGGCGCTCATCACGCAGAAGTCGATGAGCCAGGTCATCAAGGGCTCGGGTGCCACCAAGTTCATGACGTTCAAGAGGCCCGAAACCGCAACTCAGGTACGGGAAGCCAGCGCGAAGTTCGGCGCGCAGTGCGAGCAAGAGGGCACGGTGCTCACGTTCAAGGACTCGGACAGCTTCGACTACGTCGTCTACCACTACTGCATGAAGATGGACCCGGTCGAGCGCCCCATCCTCGGGGCGACGCCTGCCCAGGGCACGGCTTCGGTGCGGGCCACGCCGGCGCCGCGCCGCGGCTCGCTGTGAAGCCATCACAGAGTCGCCTGACAGGAAACGTCACATGACGCCCAACGAACTGACCGAATTCGGCAACCTCATCGCCTCTGACTACGCTGCGGCCGACCTCTGGCTCGACCGCTACTTGGCCACCAACCCATTCGCGCACACGTCGGACGACAACGTCTCTTTCTACGTGCCCAGGCGGCCCGAGGCGGACGTCGCCATAGACACCGCGTCCGAGCTCCGGCAAATCGCTGGACTCCTGGTCGCCGCAGGCCTGGGCCCGGTCGCGCTCGCGGCGCGTGCGGCCTCGTCCTGCGTCTCCACGTTCCCCTCGGATGACGACTTCAAGGCGGCGCAACACGAGCACGATGATCGCTATCCCGCGAGCGCGCCCAGCGGCCCCGCCGAGCAAGTCGCGGCCGGGCTGCGCCTTCTCTTTGCCGACGGCTCTTTTCACGGCATCGACGATCTTCGTGCGCGCAATCCTTGGCTCAAGGCCATGGTCACCCAGCGACTGACCGAACTCGTGGCCGCCTACCCGGCATTGCTGCACCCGCGCTTCTGCTGGGATACCGCGCGCACGTGCGTTTCGTACGCCACCTTCTTGCCACTACTGCATACGTTCGTCGATCAGTGGCGCCCGGTGGACATGGTGTCGCCGGCCGTCCCGCAGGACCATCTTCGCGCGCTCGCAGTCCACCCCGTTCTCGACGTCGCCGTGCACAGCGGCTTCGACAAGGCCATTGGCCGTGGACAGACCCACGCGTACGGCATGAGCGACCTGATTACGCAAGCTTGGTCGGCAGGCTATGGCCACATGCCCAACATTCCGCTGGCGGCCTCACTTCTGCTCTTCAACCGGCTGCGCAGCCAGGTCGGACACAAGCCTCTGTTCAAGTCCGACGACCCTTGGCTGATGAACGTCGGCCTCATCGACAGCTACGTGCAGACGTGGTGCGCTGCAGACGAGGATTCGTCCGGCATGTTGGTCGATGAGCTCAGGCAGTTGCCGGAAATGGCCACGCCCGAGTTCCGACAGAAGCTCCTGCAGACTTCGCTTCGAGTCTTGGCCGATCCCGACCCATCCAACGGCACTCCTGACCCCTCGACGCCGACCTACAACTGGCGTCCGCGCCTGCACAGGCTGGTGGATTCGTTCGTCACACTCGGCCTGGCGCAATCGCGCGCCGACGCGGCCAACGTCATCGTCAGCAACATCTTCACCGGCAACACCGACCATCGAGTCCTCACGGCCGCCGATGCGCCGCTCATTGTCGACCACGGCACCGCACTGGACTTCCTGCGCGAAATCGAGGTCATCGGCGGCAGCGTCGACCTCGCCATCGCCCTCATCACCAAGGGCCCGGCGGTCTACCCCGGATTCCAGGCAGCCGTCGAGACGATCAACACTTCGCGCTCGATGTCCACAGTCATTCGCGAAGCTGCCAACGAAGCCGGCCACGTCGCCGCGGCCCCGCGGCCGCGCTTCGGCGTCTGAGCACAAGGAAGCGAGATGACCCACGACGAACTGACCGAGCTCGACCGACTGATCGAGTTCGAGCCCCACAAGATCGACGACTTCTTCGGCGAGTTGCTCACGCGCTCGCCCGGCAGCCGCTACGAAGCGGGTAGCCTGGACGTCTACGTCCACATGCGGCCGCAGGCCGACATCGGCGACACCCTTGAGACCTTCGACGTCGACCTCGCAGCTCTCCTGATCGCTGCGGGCATGGGCCCGGCTGCGCGCGCCGCACGCGACAAGGCGACCCTGGCAGCCCAGGCGGCCGGCGGCCACACCCCGCTCACGTGCTACCCGCCCGACGAAGCCTTCGCACAGATGCAGGAGGCCCACAACAAGTTCTTCGCAGACGAGCCGCAAGACCCCGGTCAGCAAGCCGCCGCCGCGCTGCGGCTCCTGTGCGGCAGCTTCGCGTCGCCGGCAGCCTTCGCCCGCGGCAACAGCCAGGACTACGACTGGGTGCGAGCCCTGGCCATGGAGCGCCTGACCGAGCTCATGGTCGCCTACCCGGCCCTCCTGCACCATCGCCTCGTCTGGGACGCCTATCCGGAAAGCGAGACCTGGCCATTCCTGCCGCTCGTTCACACGTTGCTGTCCCATTGCGCCAATGGAATCGTCGCAGACCCAGGCGAGCACATGGAACACAATCTCAAGCCCCTTGCCACGCACCAGGCGCTCTACGACGCTCTGCACGACGCCGCGCCGGTGGGCGTGGGCCGCGGCAACTTCTGGTCGACGTACCAAGGCACAGCCGTCCTGGACATGCTCTGGGAGGAGGGGCAGCCCGATGTCGAGTTCTCGACTTCGCTGATGCTGCTGGAGCGACTTCGCACGCAAGAGCGCGCAACGCTCTTTCCGCGCCACGAGCGCGACAAGGTGGACAAGGGGATCGCCGGCGCCTTCACGACGACCATCGTCTGCGAGCCCACGCCGCTCAGCCGTGCGTTCATCCGCGAGCTCAAGAAGAACCCGGACGTCAAGGCGTCGTCCTTGAGGGACAGGCTCCTGCAGACCTCGCTTCGCGTCCTGGGCGATCCGGACGACGACGGCGAAGTTCGCCACTACGCCGACTACCGCGCCCGCCTTCCCCGTCTGGCCTCAGTGCTCGTCGAGCTCGGCCTGGCCAAGACCGCGGCCGACGCCGCCGAGCTGATCGCGCGCAACATCTTCCACGGCAAGACCAACAGCGGCCCGGAGTTCAGCGAAGCGCCCGGCGTCATGACGACCGACAGCGCCATCGAGTTCATGCGCGAGCTCGCCGCGCTCGGGCTGAGCATCGAGGACTCCACCGCCATCATGGTGCACGCCGGCGACATCACGCCGCCCTTTCGCGCCGCCATCGACGCGTTCTACGCCGAGAAGACGATGCGCGCGGCGATCAACACCGCCGCGCCGGAGCCCGTGGCTGCGAACTCCTCCACGCGGCATCGACGCTCCCTCTGACTGATTTGGCCGATAGACCAAGATGACCCACGACGAACTTGCCGAACTCGACCGACTCACCTGCTTTGAGCCCGGGAAGTCCTACGACTACCTGATGCAGCTGTGCGAGGCGTCCCCGTCGTGCTCGCTGGGTAGCGGCGACAAGCGCTTCTACCAGCCGCCCAGGATGGGCCAGGGCCCCAACAGCGTCGACGAGCGGTTCCATCAGGAGCTGTCCATTCTCCTGGTGTACGCCGGCATGGCAGACGCGGTACGTGCGCTGCGCGATTCCTCGCCTGGCGGCGATTTCCCGACCGAGCGCGATCTGTCGTCCGTCGAGACGCTGTCGCGCGAGTTCGTGTCCAACCCGCAGCCGGACGCCCAAGTGCTCGCGTGCCTGCGACTTCTGGAGTGCAGCTCCTGGGACGGCAAGACCCACGCGCGTCTGCAGGCGCTCGACTGGCTGACGCCCTTGGCCGAGGCCCGGCTGAACAAGCTCATCGTCACCCATCCGGCGCTGCTTCACCCGTTCATCCAGTGGCGGCATGCTCTGCCTACCGGCGGCAATCACGGCTGGCAGCCTCTGGCGCACGCCTTCCTGGGCGATGGCCGAGGCACCTACAACGACCCTCACGGCCTCGTGCGCCTGGCGCCCGACGTCTCCGAGGAAGAGCTTCGCGACTTCGCGCTGCATCCGGCGGTCGCCACGGCCATGTTGACCCCGACGCCGACCCACGGCGACAGCTCATTGGGCGGCGTCACCGTGTTGGACACCCTCGGCCGCACCGCGGACGTCAACGTGCCCTATGCGACCTCGCTGATGCTCATCGAACGTGTTCGACGCGAGTGGGCAGCGCCCGCGATCTTTGCTGACGACCACCATTCCTACAACCTCGACCTCTACGTTGCGCGCGCCTTCGGCAAGACGCTCAGCGAAGAGGAGGAGTCGCCGCACACCCAGGCATTCCTGCACGAGCTCAAGCACTACGTGAAGCATCGCGGCTACCCAGCCTTCATGTGCATCCTCGATCAGTCGACTCTCGTCGTCGCGGAAGAAGACCCCTTCACCGACTTGAATGGCTGGGTTCCGGGGTTCCGCGAGCGCCTGCACAAGATGGTCAGCATGCTGGTTGACGCCGGTGCCGGCGCCGACAAGGCCTTGCTCGCGCGCTCCATCATGCGGCACATCTTCCACGAGGAGTGCCACACGCCGGCGGTCAAGTTCGGCGCCCTGACCATGCCCACGGACATGGCGATCACGTTCATCAAGGAGCTCCAGACGCTCGGCGTGACTCTGGACGAGGCCGCTGACGCCCTCGACCGGGCGTCGATCCCGTACCCGAACGCCCGAGCGGCTCTGGACGTCGTCCGCGCCGCGGCCGAGATGTCCGACAGGATCAAGGCTTCCCAGGGTGCGCAGCATGCGACCAACGTCGCGCCCGCACCGCGCCGCATCGCCCTCTGACCAGACTTTCCCACCCCCTTCTCGCCAGCCCGTCCTATCCCTTGAACTTTCAGCGCCCGTACGCTAGCTTGACCCGATGACACGCGACGAACTTCTTGAACTGGATCGGCTGACGCAGCTCGACCCTGCCAAGGGGCAAGCGTATCTGCAGACGCTTTCTCGGGGACACAAGAATCGGCTCTGGGGCAGCGATGACCACAAATACTTCGTGCCGGCGCGCCCGGAAGGCGACGTCGACAACCTGATCGAGGACATTCGTCGCTCCACACAACTCGGCAAGGCGGCCGCGGACTCAGTCGCTGCTCTGAGCCTTGGCTTGGCGCACCTCTTCACCGCAGCAGGCATCGTTGACGCCGCGCGTGAACTTCGCGACCGGTCGGGCATGCCTGCCGAGCACGCCGCCTGGTACCCGAGAGAGGAAGACTTTCAGACCGCAGCCGCTGCGCACAAGAAGCACTATCCGTCCGGCGATCACCCAGACGCGCAGATGGCCGCATGTCTTCGTCTGCATCGCACCATCACCGATCCCGCGTTCGTCGTTCGAGGAGCGGTCGACCCACTTACGCCTCTGGCCGAGCCCCTTGCGGGTCGTATGCAGGAGTTGATGCTCGCCTACCCGGCGCTGCTGCACCCGTCGATCTGCTGGTTCACAGACGTCTTCAGTCAGCCCAATGCGATGCTTCCTTTGGTGCAGAAGCTACTGAATGCCGAGATATCTTGGCCCAGGATCACGTCGAGCAGTGCACACCCGATCACCGAGGCTCGGATGACGACGTTTGCCTGCAACCGAGTGCTGGAGCTCGCCCTCACGACCCCGGCCCACTGCGAGCCCAGCTATTCAAGCGTTTACGCACCCGGGCGTGACGCCACGGCTTTGGAATTCCTGGAGCAGCGCTGCCGCATGGAGGACGTGACGTCCCTGCTTCAGATCGAGCGGTTGCGCGCCAAAGCCGGCCTGTCGCCGATCATCACCTGGGACTTGTCCACTGCTGAGACGGCTGTCGTCATCAACAAGACTTTCGGCGAAGCCTGGGAGCAATCGACCAGCGCCGACGGTCAGGCGTACCTTGGTGAGCTCGCCGCCTTGCCAGTCGCGGGCTCTGACAAGTTCAACCGTGCCCTGCTCTACACAGTGTCCTGTGTGCTCGCAACACCCGATGACGCATTCATCGCCGAGTTCGCGCCGGACTACTTGGATCGGCTCTCGCGCATGGCAGGCGCGCTCATGGCCGCCGGCGCAACCAAGACGCCCAAAGAGTCTGCCTACGCGATCACGAGCGTGCTGTTCCAGGATCGCTCGCACCCCACGCCAGTGTGCATCGCAGAGGCTCCGGACACAGTCCCCATCGAGTGCGCAATGCGTTTCATCTGCGCCATCGAGCAGATGGGGCAACCCCGCGAGGACACGATCAGCATGATCCGCAAGGCGTCCTACCCGTACCCGTCATTCCTTGCAGCGGCCCAGGCGCTGACCGTCGAGAAGTCGATGCGCTCGGCCATGGACGTCGCGGCCGGCACCCCTGACGACTCGATTGCAGCGCGCCCGCGCCGCGCCGGCCTCTGACCCTGCAGCCACACCGTGAACCACGACCAGCTCATCGAACTCGACCGGCTCCTTCGCACGGCGCCGCGCAAGGTCAACGCCTACATCGACAGCGCCATCGACGCGGACTTCCCCGCGGCCTCCCCGGAAGCGGGTGACACCGCGCCGACGGCGGTCAAGCGTCCGTACAACATTCGCGTCGTGGGCCCACACGTTGGCAACAAGCCTGGCGACGTGCTGCAGCAGCTGGGTGAGCTCACCGCCATTGCCGGACTCGCAGCGACCGGCGAAGCGTCCACCGCCACGATTTCCGAGCAGCTGCTCGCTTGCATGCGCCTGGCCACCGACGGCACGAAGACGCACCTGGACAGCGCGCAGCGCCGAGAGTTCCAGTGGATCAACGACGCCGCCTTGAAGCGCATCAGTGAGCTCCTGCTGGCCTACCCGGCGCTTCTCCACCCGCGTCTGACCTGGGACGCCAGCTACCAGCCGTTCCAGAACGCTTCGCTCGTCACGGCGCCGCTGCTGCACACCCTCGTCAAGGTGCCCGGCGCCGCGCTGCCCACGCACGACGAGGCCTTCTGCAAGCATCCGGTGATTGATATCGCCATGAAGGCACGCGGGGCCAGGACGCCCGGCGCGCTGCAGTCCACACCGCATCCGGCCGCCGGCAAGACGCCGGTCAAGACGCTCTCCACGCATTCGGCCGGGCGGCCAGCCCTGTTGGCGTCGCTCCTGCGCATGGAGACGGTGCGCGCCGCGGCCGGCCTGCCTACCCACCTAAGCAGCGACGAGCAACGCTCGGAGCTGTCGCAGCCGATTGGCTTTGCCTTCCTGGGTTCGTGGCGCTGGCCGGGCGCCGAGGGCTCGCTGCTGGCCAAAGCCCAACGCGAGTTCATCGAGGCGCTCAAAGCGTGCCCGGGCGTGCTCCGCCCCAACCTCGCGCAGCTGTTCTTGATGGAGGCCAAGCAAGTTGCCTTCGACATCGCGAGCATCGGCGCCATCCGCAACATCGTCGCTGCGCCGGACGCCCCGCAGCGCACTCGAGCCCTGATCCGCAACCTGGTCGACTGCGGCACCCTCTCCGACAACACCGCGGCCGCGCGAGCAGTCGCAGCCAAGCTGTTCCACCCGCTGGCTGTCGTGTCCCTGCCCGAGGCGTCGGCGCTGACGCGGATCGACCACTCATTGGCGCTGCAGATGGTCGCCGAGTTCGTCGCCTTTGGACTCCCACTCGAGGAGCTGCGCGCCACGGTATCGGCCAGCCACTACCCGTGCCCCGACTTCCTGAGCGCCATCGACGCCCGCCTTGCCGAGCAGTCCATGACCTCGATCATCCAGGCCGCGCCGGCCCCGGCGGCAGCCAACGAACCCTCTGTGGCCATGCACCTCGCGCAACCGCGGCGTGCCGGTGTCTGAGGCCGCCACTTCGCACGCACCCTCCCAGGATCGACCGTGACTCCCGCAGAACTCCACGAACTCAATGCGCTTCTCGAGAAGTCGCCGGCGGGCTCGTCCAAGTGCGCCAAGGCCAACAAGTTCCTCGACGCCATCATCGCGCGCAACGACTACAGCCGAGGCCTGACCGGGTGGCAGAACGCGACCTGCTACACGCCCTTGCGCCCGCAGGCCGACCTGGGCGCCCTCCCCGGGAGGTACGCTCCGACGCTGGCTTGGCTCTGCATCAGCGCTGGACTCTTCGATGTCGTACGTCGCCTGCACAGAGAGCAAGAAGCCGCGGCGGCCGCCGGCCAGCCGCCGCCGCTTCCGGGTGAACCTATCGAGGGCGAGCCCTGGCTCGTCCCGCTCCAAGCCAAGCGCGAACTCGACTTCCATCCGGACGACCAGGCGATGGCCTGCCTGCGCTTGCTGTACGGCCCCAGCATCACGCCGGAGGTCGCGCGCCTGCGGGCAACGCACCCATGGGTTCAGGACGCCGCACGCGCACGCCTGATGCGTCTTGTCATCGACTTCCCAGCGCTGCTGCACCCGCGCATCCTGTTTCGCCCCGGCCTCAACGAACGCAAGGGCCCGCATTGCCAAGCGCGCTCGCTCCTGCACACGCTCCTCTGGTACACAGACCTCGGGCTGCCCACCATTGCAGACGGCTTCACCGAAGCTGAGGTGACCAAGTTTGCCTGCAGTCGCGCGCTCGACATTGCCGTGCACAGCAAGGGCTTCAAGATCGACCACCACGGGGATTACAAGCCCGGCACGACCCTCGCCTACGAACTGCGCGACCTGCGCGACCACAGGCCGGAGTTCATGGGCTCACTGCTGCAGCTGGAAAGACTTCGCGCAGCCGCGGGCGCCACCGAACTCCTGGATGGCGACAGGGAGGTCGAGGCGCTGCTCTGCGCGTCCGCAGTCAGCTTCGCGGCCACATGGATCGAGCCGCCGACCACCAAGTGCTCAGCCTTCCTTGCGGAGTTCCAGGTGAGCCCCATGCTCCATCGCGCCGATTACTCGCGACGGATGATCGGACAGGCGCCACGCGTCTTCTACGACCCTGACGACTACGGCGTGGCCATCCCAGCTTCGGACGCAGGGGCACGCCTCCTTCGCTGCGCACAAGCCCTCATCGAGACGGGAGCGGCAAACAGCAATGCGGAGGCCGCAGAGCTCATCTCGGGAGCGGTCTTCACGAAGCTCGGTGGGGGCTCGATCATGCCGGGCGCGGCATTTCATGTGAGCTTTGCCGGCGCCAGAGACGTCCTGGTCGCTCTCGAATCGCTCGGGCAACCCTTCGTCAGGACACTCGACCTCATCAACGCATCGTTCGCGCTGCAAGGCCCCCTCTACGATACCGCTCGTGAAAGCCTAGAAATCGAACGATCCATGCGACGCGTCCTCGACCTGCAGGCGCAAGCTCAGCCCCTCGACTCCGCCGACTCGCGCAGCCGCCGCGCCAGCATCTGAGACTCCATCCCGAGACAAGACGCCCTATGACTCCCACCCAGCTCAACGAACTCGGCGCACTGATGCTCGCCAAGTCCACCCAGCTCACGCCCTTCTGGGCTCAGCTGTGCGCGGCAAACGCTGTCGGCGCGAAGTCGAAACACGTCACCGTGCGGTCGCCGGCGTCTCCGTTCGGTGGCGGCGCGCCCTTCGAGGAAAGCCTGGCCGAGCACCTGTACAAGGCAGGTCTGAGCTCCCGCTTCGCCGCAATGCGCGCTGACGAGCCGCTCCATCCCAACGCTTTCTCGCCCATCGACGAGGCGATGGCCAAGCACCTGTCTTCGCGCCCATTGCCAGCCGACACCGCGCCGGACGGTCAGGCCCTGATCTGCTTGAGGCTTCTGCTCCCGTCGGACGGCCGCATTGAAGCGATGAAGCAGTACCCATGGGCGCAGAAGTTCGCGCTCGAGCGGCTGCACGAGCTCATGGTCGACTTCCCTGCGCTGCTGCATCCAGGGCTCGTCTTTCAACCCAGCGGCGGCGGCGAGCCTCTGCCCCTGATGCACACGCTTGCGGCGGCCCAGGTCGTTCCGCTGCCAGGGCCAGGCACCGTTGCCGATGCGGGCAAGCTCGCGTCATTCGTCAAGCATCCGGCCATCGCCATGGCGCTCAAAGCGCGTGCCCCGAAGACCCATGGCTTCTCCGGCGACAAGGCAGTTCATCAGGACAAGACGGCGATCAAGGTCATCTTGGACGGCCGACACAAGGACTACGCTTTCCTGACCTCGCTCCTGCGGACGGAGCGTGAGCGGCAAGCCAGCGGCGTGAAGAGCTCGCTCTTTGCCGGTGAAGCCATGCTCGCCTTCCTCAATGGCCCGCTGTTCAAGGCGGTCGTGCCTCTGTGGATGGAGCCGGCCGCACCCGGTGGGGATGACTTCGAAGAGAGGGCGGAATTCAAGAGCGAGCTCAAGAGCTCTCCTGTCTTGCACGCCATCTCCGCAGCGCACTGCCTAGCCACCCTTCGAGCACCTTTCCTCGAGCTCGCGCAAGTCCACAACCTTTTCGTCGACCAGTTCACGCGGCTGCACCAAGACGTCCCGGATCGACTGTGCAGGCTCATCGAACTCATGCCCGAGTGCGGCATCTTCCCGTCGGCGGACGAGGCAGCCGCGACGATTCTCAACGAGGTATTCCCGCGCACTCCGGTGACCAGTTTCCGACAGACCGACAACCCCGCTCAGAGCCGACTTCCTCTGAACGACGCGTTGCTGGTCATCAGGGTGTTCGAACACTTCGGCGTCGACCGCGAATCGGTCAAGTGGGCTCTGCAGACCTGCAACATCGCAAACAGCATCCCGAACTTCCACGAAGCCTGTGACATGCTCCTGAACGAGCGCAAGATGACCAAGGTCATCGCGAACGCCCGAGCCGCCGCGGGTGCCGACGCCGCCAAAGCGCCGGAGTCCCAGGTGCGCCGCACACCGGTCTGACCTCATCATTCGGCGCCACGCGCCGAAAGATTGTGACGTCCGACGCGACAATGATCCCATCCGCAATGCCTATGTCGAGCCAGTTCCGAACCGAGCCGTCGTTTGACGCTGCAATCGCGCTCTTGCGCGAGACCCCGCTTTGGAACGGTCACCCGACGTCTCGCCGCTCTTTTAGCAGTTCGAGCGCTGATTTCGATCTTGGCGATCTTCGGGATGGCGCTCAAATGAGCGATGGCCGCCTACACGACATCATTCATGGGCACGAGTGCGCTGCAGACGCAGACATCCTAGAGCAACTGCGCGCTGCGCTTACCGTCCTAGGAAGTCATGAGCGCGCCCTCGTCACGGGTGCTTCGCACGACGCCGCAGCCCAGCGCCTGCTCAACGAAATCCTCATTGACGTCCCGCAGGTTCTCCACCCTGCGATGACCATCAAGGCCAACTTCCACCACACGCACGGCTGGATGCCGCTGGCCCAAGCTATCGCGGCCACTCCGCGCGCGCGCTTTCCGATGGTCGGAGACCGGGGAGTCGGTCGTGAGCGCCTCACGGCATGGGTTCGCGAGGTCTCCGTCACCCTTGGACTACGCACAGCTCAGTCCACGCACGAGGGCAACGAGCAAACGAACAAGTTCACGCCCTTCCAGGTCATTTGCGCGCAATTCAACTGCCTCGCGGAGAAGCTCGCTTCGGTTGAAGGGTTACGCTCAGTCGCACCCGCGCACGCAGGTCGCCCGTGCGACTTCTTCAACCCGTACGCTCCGGTTAACAACGAGCACATGTGGCGGGAGCCGCTCCTCAGCCGTGTCGCCGATGCAACCGTCTACGCCGCCGGACTGACCACTAAGCCGGCCTGCCCAGCCTTCCTTCTAGCCTTCGGGAACGCAGGACACCTCGCGCGTCCTGAGGTGTGCAGCGCTGTCGGCGCCAAGGGACTCAAAGCGATCTTCGACGAAATTGGAGGCAAGGTCACTCAGTCACTCGAGTGGCGCCTGCGGACCTTCGTCGATGCCCTCACGACCAGTGGCGCGGTCGCATCCCGCGCAGCAGCTGCTTCATTGCTCTGCACCTCGGTCTCGCTAAATGAAGTTGTCGATCCCTCGCTCAACGACGTCATCACATTTGTCACAGTCGTGCGTGAGCTGGGCGCATCGTTCGGGACTGCTGAACTTAAAGCAGCCACCGGCGACAGCATCAGGTTGCAGACGCGCACCATTCATGAAATCTGGGCGCAAGGCATCGCCGCCGCCGACACAGCTGACGCCATGCGCGCGACGATAGCGTTGCAAGCAGGCGCAACCGTTGCTGCTGCGCCGGCACTTCGCCGCCGCGGTGTGTGACCTAGCCTCACGACTGACGCATATGCTCGACTCCGAACTCGCACTCTTGGCTGCCGAAGTGCAAAAGAACAAGGCCTCCCTGTGCCTCCAAAACGACGCGTTCGATGCCTTGGGCCTGACCGAATCTGATTTCGCCGTTTCAGAGGCGTTCTCCATCAACGCTCACGAGCTCTCGGACGCCGTTTCGGCGCTTCAAGGTGGTTCGGTGACGTCGGAGGCCTCCATCGGATTCAAGCTTCGCGTCGCGCTGTACACCCTCAGTGCCCACACAGACGACTTGCAGAGCATCATCGAGGCCGTCGGCCCGGACTGGGTCGCACGCGGCCAGGCGCTCCTGAACAGCGTCCTTCTCGGCAACCCCATCCTGATGCACCCGGCAATCCAGTGCACGGTCGTCACCAACGCGCTCGGGCTGACCTCGGCTGCACACGCCGTCTGCGTCAGCGCGCGCGGCCGCTTCCCAATGCTCGGCGACGCCGGCGTCTCGAAGACCAGGCTGCAACGGTGGGCCCGCAGTCCAGTCGTGACCGTCGGTCTTCAGGCGCGGCCCAGGCTCTATGCCCGCACCCTGGCGGCACACGTCAACAAGACGCCCTTCCAGGCGGCCTGCGAAACCCACAAGACGCGCACCTCGCTGATCGCGTCGCTCGAGGGGCTTCGCAGGATGCAGGCCCGGCAGCCCAACAACAATCCGTTCCTGACGCCCTTCAACTCTCCGTTCGGCACCCTGCGAGGCGCTGCTCACCTCGTCGCGACTGAAAGCGTCGTCGAGGCCTTGTTCGAAGACGTCCAGGACAAGGGTGCCTTCTTCGAGGCCATGATCGAAGGTGGCTACGTCACGACGCCAAACTTCATCTCGGACGTCTGCAAGCTCGGCTTCGAGCGCGCACTCGCAGCCCCTGCCTTCGCCGGCGACGGGACAGCCGCGGTCTTTGCCGCAATCAGTGACTTCATCGACGCGGCCGCCAAGGCACGCTTGCTCCCAGATGCCGCCAACGTCGCACAGCGCTTGGCCGACCCACAGTTGATCGCGGGGAGCAATGCGCGGGACGTCCGCCGGATTGCAGGCTTTGTCTCCGCCCTGCGGCGCCACGGCGTAGTGTTCAACCAGGAACTCCTCGACGCAGCCGATGCTCCGCGGCATGGGTTCAAGCGCCTGTCGGCCCTGGACATGATGCCCGCCTGGCAGGAAGCGATGTCGACGGCCGACGCCGCCGCAATGCACCAGATCATCGGTTCAGCACCAGCCGTCGCCGCGCCCGCACGCGCGCATCGACTCCCCATCTAGGCCGACGAAGCGTCGACGCGGCGCCTTGTCATTTCAGGGAGCAGACGATACTGTCTTTGGGCAGGCACATCGCCTCCTGACTCCCATGCCGACGCAATCCGACTACCAGCCAGCCCAAACCGCACCCGATGGTCGCCACCCGCGCGGCGGCGCCGCGCTCGAGGCCGCTCCAGACAGTCTGCTGCAAGAGCTTGCCGTCATCGCAGAGCGTGACAGTTTCCTCGACCATCCGGTGCGCGAGCAGTTTGCGGCAGACGGCTTCACAGTCCCGGACCTGTTTCTGGGCGCGATGGCCAACTTCGACTACGTCGACCCTTCGGGGCTCGACGGATTCCTCCGGTACACCCCAGGCGATCCCGCTTGGTGGTCGGCGCAAGACGCTCCGCCTACGCTCGTGCAATACGCGCTCGCCCTCCTGGGCTTGCTCGACTCGGCCAACCGGCCAATCGCCGCCGGCGCCGCTCCGGACACCAAGACGTTCGCTCAGCGACGCCTGAGCAAACTACTGCTCGACTACCCGGTGCTGCTTCATCCGCGGCTGCATGTTCGCCAAGACAGCGCCGGCGGCGGTGTCAGCATGTCCTTCGCGCACGCCATGATGTGGGCTGGAGGATCGTTCCCGCGCATGAGCCACTTCGAGCCCGGAGAGCTTTCCGAGCAGGCATTGAAGCGGTTCGCGAACAGTCATCACCTCACTCGCTGTCTGACGACCGGCGCGCTGCCGATCCCCTCGCTCGCCGCGTACGGCATGGGGACGTCCGTGGTGCTCGCCGCGGCGCGCAAGTTCCGGAGCTGTCCGCAGCTGCTGCTGTCGCTTCACGAACTAGGTCAACTCCTCGACGATCCCGGGCGCGAGCGTCGTCTCGGGCCGTTCCTCGGGGCCTGGTCTTCGATCACCGCCGGCGCCCAGGCACCCGAACTGCATGAGCTCGTGGCCTCATCGTTCCTTGAAGCTGCTGGCGTACGCCCGATGCACGTGCCCTCCCATGACCCGGCACCGCTTCCAGAGCCAGGCTTTGCGGCCATCGCCGCCGGCGTCCCTCGCGACGAGTTCCTCAATTCTTTGCGAGACGAGCTCTTCGCCGGCCTGACCGTCACGCTCGAGGGTGATCGGCCCGACCAGCAGATTGCCGACGCGGTTCGCCTCGTGCTGGATGCCCTCGTCGCCGCCGACGTCTTCCCGGACACGCCGTCGGGTGCGACCTGGATTCGTGGAGCGCTCTCGGCGATCCAACTACCGAACGTCGACACAAGGTCTGCAATCACCACGCTGCGCGCTATCGGTACTGCCGGCGCACCCGTCTCGCCGGAGCATGCAGCTACCTCGCCCGAGCCGCAACCCGAGTCATGGCTTGCCGCGGCTGCCGCCGTCAGCGCCGAGCGAACCATGCGCGACGCACTGGCGCTGCCAACGGAGCAAGCTCAAGTGCGCGAGCGCCAATCACGGCGCGCCCAGCTCTAAGCCCCTTCTCGCCAGCTCGTATTTCACACAGCTGCGTAGCAGCGGTTCGCCCCTGCCTTGAACTTCATGCGCACATACTGTATACCCTGTGCATGTTGTCCGACTCCGACCTCCGCCATCTGAACCTGGTCTACAGCGATGCTCTGGCCGCCCGCGGCCGCGGCGCAGACGCCGAGGCGGCCCTGAAAGCGATCCTCGACCAGTCGCGCGTGCCCTCGGACGACCTGGTGTTCGACACCCATCAATCTGAGAGGCCACTGCCCGGGCACATTTTCATCGCCGGCCCAGCTCTCAGCACCAGCCTCCCGCGCCTCTATTGCGACGTGAGCGGCTCCGGCGCGCACTACAACGGGATGTACGGCGACGCAACGATGCTTCGGAATGACTCCGTGCGCACGCGGCTCTTGAACGTCACCCAGGAGGCTGCTCCGATTTCCGAGCAGATCGCCCTGTGCATCCAGTTCCTGTGCAAGCCCCAGGCGTCCCACCGAAACGAAGTTGTCGCTGCCATCCAGCGCCACCTCAGCTCGGTGCTGCTGACCTACCCGGTGCTCATGCACCCAGGATTCGTCGTTCCAGTCGCCCGGAGCGGCAATATCGAGTACACCTCGCTCGTTGCTGCGCTGGCCTCGTCCCACTACGGAGCCCTCCCGCGCCGTAGCCACTTCACTGCAGCCGATTTCGACGCTGACGGCGCGCTCGAGCAGCGCCTGGCTGACTTCGCGAACCACCCCTGCACGGTTGCGGGCCTGAACCGCAGCTGCGCACGGGTGCATCTGTCGCCCAAGGGACTATCCATCTCCTTTTCCAGGGACACCGCCCTGAAGGCGTTGCTTCGCCACCCCGGCCCGCACCAAGGCTTCCTGGGCTCGGTCATGGAACTGGACGATCTGTCAGCCGATCCGGCCCGCGCGCGGACCCTTCCGTTCGGCGCCGCCGGCGGGAACGACCCAGTGCTGCTCCCCCAGCTAGAAGCGATGCTTTCTGCGTCCACGATGGCCGCTTGCGGAATGCTGCACACCACAGGCGGTCACCTCGGCTCGCTCGACCAGTCGATGTGGATGAATCCGGTCGACAAGGGCTTCTTGCAAGCCATGCGCCGGCGCATGGACTTGGTCGGTCGCACTGGCAGCCGCTTCGAGGCCGGCCTTCGTGCCAGCGCCGCGCGCCGCGTCTTCCTCAACCACGCTCCGGACGTCGAACTCGGTGAAGTCGATCACAACGTCGTCAGCCTGGCCCACGGGCTCGCAGATGCCGGCTTCGTCGCGACACCAGCCGCAGGCGCGCGCTTCATTGCGCACACGGTCTTGGGCACCAATCGGGACGGCGACCGTCTGCCGCGAGCGGATACGACGGCTGCAGTCCACTTTCTCAAGGCAGTAGAAGCGCTGGGTGGCTTCGGCGCCACCGATGACGCCGTCCTGGCCGAGCTCGGCGACCTCAAGAACGCCGTCGAGACGTTTCCGGCTTGCCACATCGACTATCGCGACCAATGGCTCGCAGCCTGCGAGGCAGTGCAGCGTGAGCGCCTGATGCTGACGATTCTGCGCCGCCCCGCGTCTGAAGTGCGTCCGCTCATCGAATCGCTCCCTGGCGGACAGGCCGAATTCGACTTCAGTGGGATCGTCGTCAACGGAGCCGCAGCCCCTTCGGCGCCTGGCGCCCAGCGCGCGGCGACCAGGGCACGTCGCGGCGGCGTGTAACGCCGGCGCGCTCAGTAAATCTGAAAAGCGCCGCTCTCCACGTCCTCCGGCCGCTCCTCGAGCCACGAGGCGTTGAACCCGACTGCAGCACGCCACAGTTTCTGGCCGGTCACCCAGACCTGCAAAGCGATGTCTCGCATGGAATCTCTGTCGTTCGTTGTTTGCCACGAACTGTACGAGCCACCTCCACCGCGCCGGGCGAGATAAGCGCAGCGTCAGCAGCCCAATTCAGGTTCGCGCTCAACCGTTACGAGTGTGCAAGCAGCCGACCAAAAAGCTGTCGGTTCTGCCCGCCCCCGGTGCCATTCAGAAGCGTGCCGGCACTCTCAAGGCGCGACCGCGCCTCAGCCGCCCAAGCGCGCGACGCCTCGTCGGACAACCCGAACTCCTCCAGCGTCGACACAAACCGAACGATGCAATCCTGGCCAGCGAACGTCGCCCAGGCCGCACTGAGCTCGCGGTCGCGACCGCTGCGGATGGCCAGCAAGTGAGACTGCACGGGCTCAAGCCAGTCCTGGCCTGAGACACCGAAGAACGAGAACTTGTCGGCCGGAACGCCGGAACGGACGAACGTCACCTCGTGTGTGTAACCACAGAAGTCTCGGGTCGGGTCGTGACCGCCGACCAGTAGCGCGGCCAACGGCATCTCGACGCGCTGCTCGAGACCGTCAGTCCCCACGATGTCCAGTGTCAGAGCGGCACGTTCACCCGGGGTGGCTACCTGCCGGGTCTCCATCACGGAGGTTGCGATATCGAAGCGAAGCGACAGGCTTGGCGGCGTGGCATTTGCCGCAGGCCCTGGTTCCTCGCCATCTTTCAGCACGGCCTCAAGCTCATAGAAGAACGTTCCACCGCATATGGGCTCCAGCGCCCCTAGGAGAGCCACACATGCCTCTGCACTCACCGCGACATCAGTGACTGTCCTTGCGTCGACCGTCCGCTCAAGTTCGCTCATCTGAACCCACCTCCGCAGCGCTCTGACGGCTGCTTGATACGTTTAGTTACACCGGCTGAGTCTCTTCGCACTCCGCTCGGCCCCTCTCACAAACAGTCGGCCCGCTTCAGCAGGCTCTTCCCTTCATCCCGTCGCGCCGAACACCTGCCTGTCACAGGCCAAGCGCCGGCTTGAAGCCATCCACTCTTCATCCCCCTACAAGTCATGCAGCACCTGGCCTAGAGCCTCACTTGGCACTGTCTGTCCGTCGCCCCATCAGCCGTTCCAATCCGGTATCGAAGGCATGGGCACCAACCGCACTTCACCCATTCTGGGCTCGCGTTGCGTCCGCGGAGGACTCGTTTTCGACCTGTTCCAGGTCTTCTCTTCTTCCTCTTTTTTCGCTGTCCCCACGTTACAGAGACAATCGCCCGTCAAGGCCGAGGTGTTATCAGGAGAGCTTACCTGGCGCCTCTCTCCTGGGGGCGCGGAGCCGTTCAAGCACCTTCGGACGCGCTCTAACGGTGCATTTTGGCCCGCATCCGCCAGCAGTCGACCCGTCCTGAACCCACCCCACAAGCCGCTCGAGTGCGCAGACACTGCCCTCTGTCGAGCATGATCCGCTTAAATTCGGGCGCTGTCTGTAGTCCGAGCTCAACCGAAAACAGTCAAGCTCATCAATCGCACATCAACCAGTCATCATTCCGCATCACTTGATACCGACTTGATGTTCACTTGATCGCTGACTGATGATTACGAGAGCCCTCAACCCTTCTGGAACGCTCTGCAGACAGCTGCCGACACCGCTGATGCGCATTCGATGCGCAGTTGATGCTCGCCTGGTATCGAGTTGCTGTTCGCCTGATGCTCGCTTGATATCGGCCTGATGTTTAGCTCGGCGCGACTCTTGACAGTTCCGCTCGCATGCGCGCCTTGGAAGCCATTTCTGGACGTCTTTTACCAAAAACTATGACGCACCCCCGACTGCGGAGCAACGTTTTTGGAGGGTTATCGCGCCGCGCATCGCCGCAACCTTGTCAAGTTCCCATTTTCATGCGCTCGGACAGCCATTCCGCGCGCGCACGTGCAAGGTAGGCGGTGAGTCGACCCGCTTCTATCCGTCGCCCAACCAGCACGACTGATGGCGGACACGGCACGCGGGGTACAAGGATCGAATTGAGCGCCCGACTACCCACACGTTCAGGCCGGCCCCCAGATCGCCGGGGTGTCGAGCTGAGCTCGCTCTTCAGCGTCATCAATCGGGTCGCGCGCGGCCGGCTCAAGCTCCGAAGCGCTGATCGGCCAGGCCCAGAGCAGTTGCTCATATGCAGTCCGACGCTTGCGATGCCACTCGTCCTCCGTTCCTGCGATCACCATCCCCCTGGGGCCGATGCTCTTCACGTAGGCAGCGAACAACTGGATCAGAGGCTCCGTCCCTTCGTCCAGCGGCATCACCAAGCAAGTCAGGGCTCCCCCGCCGGGCGTTCGAGCACCACGCGGAGCCGCCTGATACCGCAGCCGGCCGACCATTGGCCGGCACCGCCGCAGCTCTTCTGCGCTCAAGCGCCGCTCATGATCCAGAAGTCGGAGGCACGCAATCAGCATCCTGACACTGTACTTCTATCCAGCCAGCGAAGATGTCGATCCCTGCCGATTCGCGATGGATTGAAGGGCAAGCTGGCCGAGAGAGTGGTCAGACCCAACCCAGTCGCATCGAGCCTGCGAGGCCGTCCCATGGCGGCAGGTATGGCCGCCATGGTGAGGATGAGACAACCTCCCGCCGGAGGAGCGGCACGGGCCATCGACGTCTAGGGCGCTGAACGGCGCGTTGACGGATTAGAGCGAACCGACAGCCTCCCCTTCCCCGGGCCTAACCTGGCCAGCTCGCCGTTTCTAGTTTGACCGTTGCGGCCGCGGCGACGGGTTCTCGCTGACGTTTCCAACGTCTGTGTTCGAGCGACCGTAACCGAAACGCCTGAGGAGTCCTGCGTGCCGCACAGTTCCAAAGCGGGAACGATCTGCACGTTCTAACCCACTGGATCGGGCACGTTGAAAGGCCGCGTGTTCCTGGTCAACGGGGTCTGAGGCGGCGGGTTCGCGGCGGCAGTTGAGCACGCGCCGGTACCGTCGTGCACGGCCCGGCGCCGCAGACGTGACGTCAGACGAAGATCACGTTCGGAAGCGCGCGAACGTGTTTCCTGGCGGACCGCATGAACAGACCCCCCGAGGCAAACACAGCGAAGGAACCAGCCAGCACGATCAGTCCGAGTGCCTTGGCTTCAACGTGGGGCGGCAAGAACAGCAAGAGTCCCAGGACAAGCAGCGCGACGCCCACGAGCGCCGTGAACGCCTTACCTTCGAGTCCAGCCATGTCGTAAGCGTAAAACTTCCCTCCCGTCCGCACCGCGAGCAGCAATCCGCCCTTCTGTGCTGACCCCAGCATGTGAAGTTCGATTTCCCCGGGATCGGAGAGCGCGGCGTCCAGCTTGCCATCCAGGCCACCAACGACGCCGACGTTGCGCAGCATCTGGCCGTCAGTGAACTCGATGTAGGTGTACCTTGATACGCTGCCAGTCGCGTCGGCCTGGCGCGTGTGCGGGCCGAGCTCTTTGATAACGCCCTTGAAATGATTGATTGCCACTGCTTGTCCTGTCAGCTCTAGTTGATCTGGAGCCTCATTAGACCTTGTCGAGCTGTAGAAAGCGCTCAGATTGCAGTGACTCGCTAGATGGGTCGCACTGCTCGGCAAATTCTTCACGCCGAAGTTTGCTTCCGGCGCAAGGCCGCCCGCCGTTCAGGTGCTTTGCTCGGAGGTGCCGTCGGCCGCTTCCGTCATCACAGGGGCCCAAATGAAAAGGGCCTGCCAGTCTTTCGACTGACAGGCCCTACGGAAGGACAGAGCTTAGTTCGTTTCGCGGAACTTCCGCGCCAGCTCGGCGTCTTGCAGCCAGGTCGGCAGAAGAACGTCGACTTGATCCGAGCCTTGACGAACCTGCGTGATCTGCGCGCCCGGCCGCAGCAGACCGATCTGGCGCACCATCCGCGAGTTTGCCGGGTCGTCTGCGACGACGGTCATGAACAGCGAAAGCGCCTTGAGTTCCGGATCGTCCGAGAACAGCTTGAACAGCAGATCGGGACGGGTCGCGATCTGAACCACCTCAGCCATCTCCTCAGGGCGGCCGCCTTCCTGAACCACGTACTTCTGCAGCTCGGAGCGGATTTCGTCCTGCAGGCTCGTCTGAGTACGGCGCAGGCTCAGGTAGCGCACGCCGCCCCACTCTTCACGCCACTTCTTCAGAAGCTCGCGCGTCGCGAAGACTGCAGGGATTTCGCCCACATCGAGCTCGTATTCAACGTAGGCGAATTCGCACTTCAGCTCTCGAGCCTTCTTGCGATAAAGCTGCAGCTCCGTCAGTTGATCCGTGCGGCCGGACAGCACCGTCAGGCCGACGCCGGGGGCCGGCATGCGCTTCTTCATCGCGTCCGAGTGGAAGGGAATGTTGCCAGCCAGAAGCATGACCTTGCCCGTGTCCGAGAAGCGAGCGTCCGCGGCGCCCTCGATGACTTCGATGCGCGCGTCAGGCTTGCCGAACTTGCCGTGCACGCGGTACAGGCAAAACGACGTAGCCCAAACGAGGTTGGCTTTGCTGGGTCCCGGCATGACTCACTCCAAAAAAGATACTTTATTTGCTACTCGAGTCTTGAGCAGCGTCAGCATATCATATATCATTACCGCTGACGACACTAGACGCGAGGACAGGTTTTTTGCTCCTGTCGATTAGCAGATTGTATATCTCAAGTGCGCAATGTGTCAATGAAACAACGACCCAAGCAGCTCGAAGGCGACCAAGGAGAAGTTTATGAGCATGATCCCCACTGACCGTCCGGTGACCGGCCAGGACATCTACAACGTATCGCAGAACTTCGGCCTCCTCACGGCCGAAGCCTGCTACGTGATGGGCCTGTCCATCGGCGGCTGGACAAACCAGGTGAAGAAGGGTGCCAACCAGGTCATCAAGGACCCGACCCTGGCACTGCTGGCGCGCCTGCTGGATCAGAACCCGGACGACGAGCTCGTCCCGAAGTTCCCGACGGCCAACGAGATGTTCGAGTTCCTGAACTCGATCCAGGCCGTCGACTCGCAGACGTTCTCCCTGATGTTCGGCGCTGAAGGTGGAGCTGCGTACCGCTGGCGCAAGCCCGGGCAGCGCGCCAACACGAACGTGGAACGTCTCATGTACCACCTGCGACGCTTCATCCTGGCTCACGCTCCGGCGGACCGCCCCGTGGTGCTGGACAACTGGCGCAAGACGGTCGAAACCGAGGCGCGGGCTCGCGGCGTCACGGACATCTATTCGGCCGGCACGTGGACGCCGGGCGCACGACGTGCTGCCAAGCGAACCAAGCGCGCGCCGAAGGTCGCAGCCGAGGCGGCGGCCAGCCCGAAGAAGAAGCCGGCGGCGAAGCGCGTGGCGAAGAAAGCCGCTGCGTGAATAGTGTCACGCTTTCGGAGCGCTCGCTCCGGTAGCAGTTGAAGTACATTCCGTTCCCTCTCAGGCGACGCCGAGCCTCGGCGAAACTGGTGCTGTAACTGCGGCCTCAGGCTGCCGACGTTCAAGCAAGCCCTCTGTCCAACCCGGCCAGGGGGCTTTTTCTTTGCTGACGCTGGCACGGGGCGCACTCCCGCCGGCGAGGATGGGCCTCGGGCACGGTCCCCTGCCCTTCCCGAGAAGACATCCGTCTGGCAAACTCAAGTCGTCACAACGAAGGTCAATTGACGACAGCATGAAGCAGCTTGCTCACTGCAACGCTTCGTACTGAATTCCGCCCGGCGTCGCGCCGGGTCTGCGGCAGCCAGCTCACGATAGCGATTGGCCGCGGGCATCTTCACCTCCTTGAGGTTGGGCAACGCCCTTTAAGCGATGTGGGCCCCTCTTGGTCTGGGGTTCTTCGGCACAGCCGGTGTTTGCACACCCTGAGCTGGAGTAGTACATGCGAAAGAACACCACCGCGCGCCATATTGGTGCGCCCACAACCCCTGCGGGCAAGGATGGCTCTGCCGGTAGGCAGGCCGTGGAGACCTTCCGAATCCGCCGCGGATTGGACGGCTGGCACCTCGTGCCGGCAAACCCTCAGAACCACCCGTTGTTGGCGCTTCTGTTCGGGCACGAGGACGTCGCAGGAACGGATCGCCGGCTTGTCCTTGATGATGACGATCTGCGTTTGGCGTTCGCCTGGACATCTCTCAGCGAAGGCCTGGCCCTCATTCGCGAGGTAGCGCGTGGAACAGGGCTGCGCATGCGGGCCACCGGCAACTTGAACCGCGCACCGACGGTACAGGTCTGGAAGGCGCCTCCAATGCCGCCGCAGGTCGCGTTGCGGCCATTCGCGGCACTGCAGGGCGACGCATCTCATTCGACGGTCGTGGACTTCTATCCCGCACACGAGCAAGCGCTACGCGACGCTCTTGCAAGCAAGGCAGCGTTTGACACCGGCTGGTACGGGGTCAAAAAGGAAGTCCAGTCCGGTAGGGTGACTAGGCAACGCGCCGGCGGCCGCGTCAAGGTCGAGGTTTCTGCGTCGATGGACGCCCTGCCCGACCTACTGGACACCGCGATCTGGAAGTGCCTTGGGGCGAGCGCGACCAGCCGTAACGGTCTTGACGCACTGATTCAGCTCGGCCTGACCATGACGGAGGCCGATAGCTGGATGGCGCAAGTAGAGCGAGAGGCATCGCAGGCCTTCTTCAGCTGCGAATCGGGGCTGTCTCGGACGCTATCGCACCAGGTGGGCTTCGACAGGCTCATCGACGTCATGAGGTACCTGGCGAGCTCCTGCGAGACGGAACTGGAAGATCACTTCGCGGGGTTGGTCGAGGCTTGCGAACGACGGGTGAAGGCGTTGCGAGAGCAACTAGGCCTGGGCGGTGCGACAGCGCCTGAACGACGAACGGGATTGGCCTAGGCCAGACGCAGCGATTGGGCGAGCTGGCAAGGAAGGGGCGCCGGACGGGCGCTGGCTAGCCGCCATGCACCCAGGTTCGGGCTCGGCCGGTATCCATGTGCACGAAGTGTGCACTCGGATAGATGCCGTTTCCGCCCTGGTTGTTGAAGCGGAGAGCCATCGCAGCCGTAAGGCCGCTGGAAAACCCCTCCATCTGCCCGTCTGTCGCCTTCCCCACCTGGTGCAGCGAGTTCTTGGCCGCCCCTTCGGTCAGACTGTTGGTCGTCGTCGTCCGAAAGCCAGACAGCACCACAAAGGTCGACCCGTGCCCGTTGTACTCACCCCAACGCTGCATCCCGCACATGAGGTCGAGCAGCGCAGGGTCCATGAGGCACATGCGATTGGCCCGCACATCTCGCAAGACGTAGCAGAGCTGGGCGTACCCTTCCCTGTCCAGGAGGCCGTCCGACGTGCAGTAGCGTATCCGGCGGGCGGCGCCATCCCTGCGAAGCAGGATCGAGCGCTCGCCAGCAAGAAGTTGCTTGCGCCAGTCGGTCTGGGGCGTGGCCTGGGCCGGCAGCCGCGCAGGCGCCGGCGATGTCGGCCGCTGCTCCGGAACACGCGCGATGCCGGGTCCGGCAGCGGGTGCGTCCGCAATCAACGTCTGCGCGTTCGTGAACCGGGAGGTCGAAGCAACTGCAGCGGCTACTGCCGCCAGGAAGCCGCGGCGGTCGAGGCTTTGAACCAGATCGACCATGGCTCAGTCGTCGTCGCCCATGTTGAGGGAGAGCAGCGCAGACATCTTCTCTGCCGTCGCCGCGAACTTCGCCATGTCTGCCGGCTTGGTCGGCGGGGCCACGGAATACTGGGTGGCGTCACGGAGGTCTTCGACGACGATAGCCGCTGTCATTTGCGCCTCCTCGGGGGTGGCACCGGTCAGACGCTCGATTGCCTCGAGGCCCGACAGCGTGGCGTCGCGGTTGAGCATTCCGGAGTCCGCCAGCGGCGCGTCGAACTCGTCTTCAGGCTCTTCCACTGCGGCCAGATCGGACGGCAAGTCAGCTGCGTGCGCGTCCATGTCGTTGTCGGCCTGGCTGATCGACGGCGGAACGTCTCCCGAATCGAAGCCGAACAGGTTCATGCTCTCGTTGAACTCCGCGGACTTGTCCGAGGGAATCAAGGAGGCGCGCTCGGGCCCACGCAGTGACGGCGCCTCGAACTCATCGCCATACTCCGTCGTGTTGTTCTCGGGCGGAAGGACATCGTCGGCCGGGAAGGGAGCATCGCGCCCGTCGTCCGGCTCGGCGTCGAACTGGTAGCCAGGGCCCGAATCGCCAGCATCATCGAACGGACGAGGGCCGCCGACGTCAGAAGGCACGCCGTCATAGAGCCCTTCGGGCTCAGGAACCGCGTGAACAGGCGAAGCGTCGCCGTAGCCACTGGGCGCAACAGTGGGTTGGAACGGATCAGGGGTACCCCAATCATTGGGGTCGCTCATCGGATCGGGAACAGCCGGGGCGAGTGCCTGCGGAGCGGCCTGAGCGCCTTCCCAAGAAGCGTGCTGAGGCAAGCCCCAACCGTCATCTGCAGCACCCATTTGACCGACGACGTCCAAGGCCTCAACCGGCACTTCTTCAGTCGTGAACGTGGCGTTCGTGAACTTCGTGAACTCAGTGACACGGCGCTCTTCGGCTTGCGCGCCGTGAGCCAGCGCCATGCCGGCGCGGAGCAGCGGAGCGGTGGTCGAGAACATCTTCCAGGCGTCCGACACGTCCTTGATGTCGGCGACGCTGCCGGCAACGTCCATGAACGACAGCATCCCACCTTCCATGCCCACGGCACGCTTGAACGTGTCCATGGAACCCTTGTAGGCGGCAATCTCCTCGGCGTCGGGACGAGCGACCTTGATGAAGTGGTTCACCCGCAGGTGCTTGACCTTCTTCGGCGCGGCGAAGAACGACTTCACGCGAAGCATGGTGTTGCCGTAGAACATGTTCCACTGGCCGGACAGCTGGCCGCGGAGGCCTTCGAGCTGAACGCGATCCATGCGCTCGACGTTGACGTTGTTGTCGGCCTTGAAGTTCCCCATCGGACTCAGGGAGCCGGTGTCCGTCTCGTAGCGCGTGATTCGCGTGTACAGACCCTGGCCGCCTAGGCTCTTGAAGTAGTTGAACGTGTCAACGCACTCGAGCTTGCCGCAGAACTTCGTGTTGGTGTTCGCCAGCGTGGACTTGGCCTCTTCCTTGGAAGCCTTCTCGAAGGCGGGCAAGTCCTGCCCGGCGAAGATGGCGCTGAAGCCCAGGCTTCGAGCTTGAGCCGGTACGACGGCGAAACCTTCAACTGCATAGTAGCCGTATTCGTCGAGCACGGCCGGGAACGGACTCGGGCTATAGGTGGGCTTCGAGTCGATCACCTTGGCCCACTCGCCTTCGATGGCCGAGCCGAGGCCCTTGGCCATCGTTGCCTTGATCGACGCGACCACGATGCGACCGAGGTTGGTCAGTTCGGTGGGCGACTTTTCGAGCGCCGGCAAGAGCACAACCAGGATGCGGCGATTGATGAAGACGTCGACGAAGTCGATTTCCGCCAGAGGCGTCTTCATGATGTAGCCGTAGGTATCCGACAGCGAGCTGAACGTGCGGATCAGCTGCATCGTGATGAAGCCGTGCTGCTCGTGCGTGGTGTCGCTTTGGTCGTGGTACTTGTCCTTCTTGTACCCCGGCTTGTTCATCAGGTATGTGTGCAGACCTGCGAGCGCACCCGATTCGCCAAGCTTGGGGTACTTCTCCGGATAGACCCAGGCGAGTTCCTCGAGCTTGTTGAGCTCGAAGAAGTCGCGAATGACGTTCACGTCGAGGTTCAACCCGTGGTGGTCGCGCAGATAGACCAACGGCTTCATCAACGCTTCAACGAACGATTCGGCCTGCTGCGTCCAAACGTCCTTCGTGCCGGAGGCCATCAGGCCTTTGACCAGCTCGCTCAACATGCCCGACGAACCGACCGCGAACGGATTGAGGGTGTTGGACAGCTTGTTCGGTTGCGCGCCGTAGATGTCCTTGGCACCCGTCTGGAAGTTGATGACCAGTACGTCGTCATCTCGGCCCATGGAGCGGGCCATCGCATAAATCTTCCCGTATAGTGAAGAATCGGCCTTGCCGTCGACGTAGATCAGGCCCGAGCCGTGGATCAGAGCGTTGAACACGAGCGAAATCAGGTACTCGGTCTTGCCGCTACCGGTCGTTCCCATGAACAGCATGTGCGTCCGGGCCTGGTTGTCTGTCAGCCAGATTTCTTCGCCGGTCTCTTCCACGTTGCCCAGATAGAAGATGCCCTCGGCCGGCGCAGGCTTGCGCGTGCCAGGATCGATTTCTTGAGGATCGATGTCGCCACTGCTCTTGGGGACGCGGAGAGCCAGGCCAGCCTTCTTCTGGACGTTTCGCGTGTAGAAGAAGAACAGGATGCCCGCGAGCGCGATGGGCTCAGCGAGCGCATTCACCATCCAGACGCTCAAGGCGAAGAGCGCCATCGACATGCATGCAACCTCTGGGCTTGCCAGCGCGTCTTTCAGCCGCTCACCGAGGTGCCGGGTGTCGAACTCGAGCGTGTCATTGCGACGTTCGAGCTTCGTGTTGATGCCGGCATCCATTGGGCGAGCCTTTCGAGTGAGCCTGTTCGAGTGATGAGCCGGGGCTCAGTGCTTGGCTGCGCAGTTCAGCGCCGGCACTTGCACCTCGGGCGCCTTCAGCTTGGGCTCGAACTTGTACTTGCCGGAAGCGAGGTCTTCGAGGCTGGGTTCAGACGGGTTGAATCCAGCGGCCGTCGGTTGCGCGCCAGCGGCGCCCTCCCCTTGGCTGGCCTGCATCTGCGAGAGCATTGCGGGATTCGCGACCGGGCCGGCGGCGACAGCCATCGTGCGCGACGGCGTGAGGAGCGCTCCGAACACCACGGCCAAGGCCATCGCGCCTGCGACGCTGAGCGACCACTTGAAGGTCTTGCCCAGCACGCCTGCACCGCCGCTGATGCCCGCGAACTCCTTGAGCAGCGCGCGCTGCGCATTGAGAGCGGCGCCATGGCTTCCGAACTTGGCCAGGACGTCCGTCGACTCGCTGCTCAGGGCAACGGAGCCTGCAAGGTCGTAGGAGGCCGATTCGCCGCTGGGCTCGACTACCGTGATGCTGGCGTATTTCGAGGGGTCAACGACGAAGCTGTTCGTGCCGTTGCTCAGCACGACCGGGCCGGTTCTGCGAAAGCGGTCGCCCGCTTGGTAGAGGCGTCGCGCGCGAACAACCTCGGTCTCGGGAAAGCCTGGAACGACAGGCTTGCTGTCGCGTCGTTGGAATTTCATTGGGTAGACCTCAAGCGCATCACTGATGAGTGACGCTTAGTGTACATTATATGCAGACGATCACGGCTGGGTCAAACACCCGCAGCCGTGCAATCGTTCACTTGTAAAGCAGATCGAGGCGGTCGTCTTCGCTGTAGTCCTTGAGGGCTTCGTCCAGGCCGTTGATCGCGCTTTCCAGCATCGGACTCGGCGCCGCCATTCCGACGGTCTTTTCGAACAGCCAATGCGACATGATCCCAGCGCATTCGATGTGGAAGGCGTACCGGCCAACGTTGTTCAGCGTGTACCAGAGGCGACGATCCGTGGGCTTCAGCCACAGGTACATTGCGCTGGCGAGCACGCCATCGGCACGCGCGATTTGCTGCAGCGTGGCCATCACCGTGAACACGTAGGCATGCTGCGCGTGCACGCGCTTGATGCTCGGGTGGTTCTTGTACTTGGCGATGGTGGGCGCAACCCACGCGGTGTCCATCTTCTTCGGATCACCGCCACCTTCGGCGAACGACCGCGAGAGCTTTCGGAAGGCCTCCATCGACGCCTTACTGCGCAGCTTTGGGTCTTCGTTGTCGTCGCAGATTCGCAGGAGGAACGCCGCGTACAGAGCACGCGCGTGGATCGGCAGAGCCTCTGGGCTGACCCAGAGAGGACCCAGCTGTTGCGTGAACACCTCACGCGTACGAGCCCTATCGAGTGCACCTCCGCGCTCCGCCAGCTTGTGCATGTCGGCGTACTCCCACTCGGTCATCGAAACGGCCCACGGGCCCTTGCGCGTGTCGCCGGACACCAACTCCTTTTGCTTGCCAGCTACCGGTGCGATTTCCGGCCACAGCTTGGCTTCCTGCTTGGCCAGGCTGGTCATCGAATGCTGCTTGGTGTAGCGGAAGCGGAAGCCCTTGACGTAGACGACGTACGACATGACCGCAAGCACAGGGATGTACAGCCAGCGGACGTAGATGCCAGTCTTGGAGAGCATGGCCACCGATTCCACGAACGTCAGATACCGCCCATTGAGCTGGACGAGTTTGCTTTGCAGCTCCCCGGCGTTTGGCGACATGGGCGCGAAGATGAGCAACTCGTACTTGCGCATCCAGCCCAAGAGGGCCACAGCCCTGGCGCCGAAGACGAGCCACAGCAATACCACCGCGACTAGCGCGGCGAGCAACACGACCCAGTAGTCGTCGGGCTTGAGGCCCTCGCCCTTTTGTCCAGCCATTGAATGTCCTTTTCGGCGCCTATTGCCGAGTGATTACTGCTTCTGTCCGTTGGGCTTGACGATGTCAAGCATGGTCTTGTGCACTCTCAGGATGTACTTCGAAGAGTGCAGGTGGTTCCTGCTGTTGTAGCCGCCGATGCCCCACCAAAAATCGCCGTTCGCCTCGTTCGTACGCAGCCGTAGCAGATAGGCTCCGATGGCAACGTTGAAGCATCCGTCGTAGGCCAGGAGCTGCGCGAGCGATGCCTGCCCAACGCCGAACGTCTTGCTCAGCTCAGGCAGGTGAACAGAATTCACCTGCATGGGGCCGATGTCATACGAGCCATCGGTGTTCAGAGTGAAGGAGCCGATTCGACCGTTCTCCGTCTTCATGACGGCAAGAAGGCGCCAGGGTTCCAGCGACTGGCGCTGGGCCTCGGCGTTGAAGCAGGCGGGAGTCACCGGGCGAAAGGTCTTCGGAGTCGTGGTGATCCACGCCGGCGCAGGCCGCTGGTCCGGAATGGAGACTTTCTGCAAGTGCTCGACCAAGGCAACTTCAAACATGGTTCACCTCGGGCTCGCGGCCTTGCGCACCACGGGTGCGGCCAAGTCCTCTTTCTTGTACTTGACGCCTCCCGCAAGATCGAGCGAAGCGTCGGCGATTGCGCCGAACGAGCTGTGGAACCCGTCGTTGATCGGCGCCATGAGCGTGGGAAGTGCCGTCCTCTCCATTTCGATCAGTCGAGCTTCGCGCGCCTCGGGCGTCATGGCGTCGAGCTGGTCGGCCTGGTAGCCCGCTTCCACTCGCCACATCGCGGCGTAGATGCGAGATGCAGAGTGCACGAGGGACTGCGTCAACATCAACCGGGCTGCGTTGGACGCGCTTGCAGGAGCCATCAGATTGGCCGCCTCGACCGCCGCCTTCACCACGTGCTTGCCCGCCTCCTTGATGCAGGCCTCGGCCGGATGCAGAAAGTCGAACGCGTAGACCTCAACCGCGACATTCGCCATCGCTGTCGCTGCGCTGAGGCGCAGAGCGACCATCGAGTCGATGTCGGTCGGGTATTCCGGCTCGACCATCCGAGCGACAGCGCGCGACTTGGCCACTTCGGTCAGCGTGGAGACGCACCTCAACGCCGCGTCGCGAAGCTCCGGGATTCCGTCGTCGGGCTGCACGTGCTTCGCCGCGTCTGCCAGCACGTACGAGCAGGCCTCAAGGACCATGGGCAGAACGCCTTCGACGCGGTGCTCATCCGTCATGTCGAAGCCGATGTTGTTCAAGACGGCCACCGCCATCGACGTCGCAACTTCGAGCACTTCTTCCGGGTTCCAGCCGGATGCCAGCGTCGCCACCGTCATCGACGTCATTCGCTTGATGCCGTTGCAGGCACGGCGAACGTCGACGGCCGCGTCCACCGGGCCCGAAAGCATCGAGGTGCGCGCCGGAGCGGTCGTGGGCTTGGCTGCTGCCATGATGCTTACGCCGCCTTGCGTGCGACGGGAGCAGGCTCGGCCGTCGCTTCGACGGTAATGCCGTGCGCAAGCGTGAAGTTGTTCACAAGGCCGCGAAGTTCGGTGGCGCCCGCGACTGCCTCGCTCTTCGGAAGATTGCTGAAAGCATCTTCCAGTGCTTCTGTCACATAGAGGAGAACCTCGCTCGCCGCACGCTCGATGCGGTCGAACGACACTCGGCGCTGCAGGAGCGCCTCGTCGTCGGGGATCAACTTGATGCCCAGGCCTCGAGCCGCCACGGCGTAGCGAGCCAGACCGTCAGCGTGCCAAGCGAAGACTGGCAGCAGGATCGTCGCACTGGCGACATCACCGTCCGAGACCTTGGCGCCGTCGAGCGTGAACAGTGCGCGGTCTGCGTTCTTGCGCTTGGAGCGCAAGTACCACTGTGTCACCACGGAAGTGACGACATCGGTGCCCGACGGCGGGGTCGGTTTCTTGGTGAAGATCGGCATCTGGCGTCCTGGGAGCAGACTTGCTTATGGTGTCGCGTTAGTATAGAGTGTAGTCTATTCCCTGATTTTGTTCAACCCCGGCTGCCCTGGTAAGCCGCACAGATATGCCCGCCACCTCTGCCGCGTTGGACTCGCTCCTCAACCATCCGCCCCGTCGGGACATGGAGGCTGCAGCACGTGCTGCACGCACAGCTGACAGCCTGAAATCGGCCGGTCGCGAGCGTGCCGCAGCCAGCGTCCGCGAATTCGCGCAATGGTTCACGAAACAGCACCAGTCGGGCGGCATCTCGATGCCGGCCGAAGGCGTGATGGATGTCCAAGCGTCGTTGAGCAGCCAGTTCTGCGTAGGAATGCGCGACATGCGCTACTACATCGCCATCCCGCGCGAGCTCGCCGGCTGGTTCATGAACCTGCCTTGGGTCTGCGCAGTCGTCCCGGAGCGATCCTCGCGGCTTTCGTTGGTGTGCGGCCGCGCTAACGCGCCTGGTTTCAACATGGCCGCCTTCTCCCTGAACTTCGACGTGACCCCTGACAGTTACACGAGCGGGCTCGTCCACTACCACTACCTCGACGTCCGGGTGTACGACCCGCTTCCGAGCAAGCCCAACAGCATTCACATCCACTGCGAGGTTGCGCGCATCCTCCCGATTCGCGTCTGCGCTGCAGCTGACGTGTTGAGCGCCCTCCCCCCGGCGGCTTGATACCGCCGCGTCGCGATCCCCCTGCCGTACTCCCGCATTCGAGCGAGACACACATGAAGAACCCCAAGCACTCCCGCGGCTTCACCTTGCTCGAGCTCATGCTCGTCTTGGCGATCACGGCCGTCGCTGCAGTCTCTGCCGCCAACGTGATTCGTGGCAAGGCTGAAACCGATTTGGCCAATGCTTCGGCGGACAACATCGTCACGCTCGGCCAGGCGCTGACAACCTACATCGCTGATAACACGGGATCGTTGTCGGGCCTGCCAACCACGCCAGTCACCGTTGCGGCCCTTCAAGGCGGCGCCGCGTGCGCCACGAGCGCCTGCCTTCCCAGCACGTTCGTGCCGTCGGCGTGGACGGGTGGCTACACCATCCTCGTTCGGCGACTCGGCACCGCGCCCTACCAGTTCGAAGCAATGGCTTGCTCGACGAATGGTTGGGTGGTCAACGGCGCGACGCGCACTGACCTTGTCGGAACGGCCGTCAAGCGGATCGGTGGTCCTGGGGGCATGACCTACGACACCACCAGCGGCCCGGTAGGTCTCGGCGGCACTTGGTCGTCCACCGTCGCCAACTACCCCTCTACGAACGTCGCCGGCGAGCTTTGCTACTACGTGTCGCAGACCACGACTGCTCTCGATTCGATCTACCTGCGTCGTGATGGCACGAACAACATGACCGGCGCGCTGCAGATGAACGCGCACGACATCGTGGGCGCGGCTACGGTGAACGCCACGACCATGACGGCGACGGGCGCCATCACCGGAAATTCGCTTGCAAGCGGCACCAATCTCAACCTCAACGGCGGAACTGGCCAGATCATCAGCGCAGGCCGGCTGTCCATCCAGTCCGGTGAGAATCTCTATCTCCAGCCGAGCGCCAACGCCGCTGGCAGCCCGACCATCATTGGCGGCTCGGGCGGTTCCGGTGCGCTCACTGCAACTTCCGTTGGCGCAACGACAGTTACGGCGAGCGACAAGGTCACGGCTACGAACGACGTCGTCATCACCACGTTGCCGTCTCGCACGGGCTCGCCCTCCCTGACGACTACCTCGGTCAAGTCGCTGCTCCCCAACCTGGTCGAGGTGTCCACGGTGAACGTCACCGCGGACGGTCAGACCATCGCCAAGCCAGGCTGTTCCAACCCGCAGATTTTCATGATCCCGCAGAACACCAAGGGGCCGGTCGTCAGCGGCAACTGGGGCTCACAAATCAAGGCCAATGACATGGGCAGCTACTGGCAAGTCTCGGCCGTTTCGGGCAACAACTCGGCAGCCGAGCTGGTCGGCTTCCAAGCCATTGCGCGAATTTTCTGCGCGTATTGAACCTCCCTCGGCCAGCTCGTCGCTCATTGCGTTGTTGGGCGGGCGAGCTGGCAAGGGCGTGGAAGGGCGCTGGTACGGCGGGCGCCCACGACACGAGCAGGACTGGTAGGCTTCACCTTGAAAACGTTGCGCCCTCTTGAGTTATCCACAGGGGCGAGCAGCAGCACCCGTTTCCTCGCCCCCTGACTCCCGATCTGGCTCGCTCGCCTTGTGGACCGTTTCGCCGGCTGACTCCCACTCGCTGCGCTTCTGACTCCCGGCCGCACGCCTCTAGACTCCCAGCCTGCGCGCCTTTTGGCTCCCAGGTGGGAGTCAGAAAGCTCTGTGTTTTCAAGGAGTTGAGAGCACGGTCCACACCCGCTAATCTGTATTGAACCGTCTTTAATCTCTCTTGAATCGAATTCGTTCGGGAGTCAAAAGGCGGCGTGCGCTGGTGAGCCGGATGGAAATCAAGCTGTAGCCCAGCGCCAATGGATCGAGCCGTACCGTACACGGGCACCGTTGCCCGGGCTACTGGGAGTCAGAAGGCGTGCGATGGGAGTCAGAAGGCGATAATCGGCCCTTGCTGACCAGCTGCCGCCCATTGCAAACTTCCGGGCGTGTCGAACTGACAAGAAAACCACGGTGCCACGCCTTCAGACTCCCACCGGTTCGAAGCCTGATTCGCCGACAACAGCGCAAGAACGCGCCGCTCGTGCCAGGGAAGCCAGGGCCGTCGTCGACATCAGCAGTCTGCCGTCTCAATTGCCGCTTTGGCACGAGAAGGTTCGAGGGCTGCCGAACCCGATGGCGCGCTCATCGCTGTTCACGATTGGCAACCAGAATCAACCAAGGCTGTTCTACCGCACGCACAAGGTCATCCAGACGCTCGCCGGCTACACGATCACGTACAAAGGCGAAGAGCTGAGGCAAGATGACGAGGACGTTTTCCTGCAGCTGGTGCACTTGGCGCGCAACCACGTGCTCGGCGAGAAGGTGGAATTCACTGCGTTCAGCTTCCTGACCGAGTTGGGCTGGAAACGCAGCGTCGAGGGGTACAACAGGCTGAAGGCAACGCTTGACCGTCTGCAAGGCACCGGCCTGAGAATCTCGAGCGACGGAGGCAACGACGCCGGCTTCCAGGGCGCTCTTGTCCGGGCCTTCATGTGGCGCGACTCGTCGGACGCCCCGCTTGCACGGTGGCAGGTTTTCCTCGAGCCCCAGATCATCAAGCTCTTCGGGAAGAACGAATACACGCACGTCTTCTGGGATCAGCGCCTGCGACTGAGGAGCTCGATTGCGAAATATCTGCACGGCTACTACGCAAGCCACGAGTTCCCGTACCCAATCTCGGTGCAACGACTGAAGGGGCTGACGGGGTCATCCGTCACCCGTCTCACGGACTTTCGCAAGTCATTGCGGCGAGGGCTCGACCAGCTCGTGACCGAAGGCTTCCTCGACAAGTGGAATATCGACGCCGGCGACCTGGTACATGTTGTTCGCAAGCCGAAGCCTCGACGTGTGCAGGCTGAGCGCGAGGCAGCTTGAGGCCTGAGCGCCTGGTGGCGAAGCGCACGCGGGTGCGACATCACTGCCATTGGCTGTACCCGTAAGCTGGGCAGGCTTTCCGACGCCATGCAGACTCGCCTTTTGGCTCCCTCCTGCCCTGTTTGCGACGTCGAGCGTGCTGCTCCCGCCCTAAGGCTCCCACCAAGCCCGTCTGCGGCCGTCGAGGGGGCTGATCCCGCCCTATGACTCCCACCTCGCCGCTCATGGAGCGCTCAGAACGTGGCTCGTGTGCTCCACCCACGTGGTGTCACCTGCAGGCAGAGGTTTAGGGGACGTTTTCGCACCCGCGGGGCTCGCCTGCTGGCTCCCACCCCCTGTTGCTGTCGTCAGCGGGCCCCTAGGCTGTGCATGTGGCCTTTGGATGCGCAGGAAGGCGGTGCCGCACCCGCAGGGATCGCCTCCTGGCTCCCACCCTTTCTGACGCCGTCGAGCAGTGGACCTGGGCCGCGCATGGGGTATGCGGCGGTCGGAAGGGAATTGCAGCCCTGTAGGGGGCTCGCCCCATGACTCCCACCCTTTCGCGCGTCGTCAGACCGTACACCCGGGACATGCGCGGCCGCGTGGCGGCGGTTCACGGGGAGTGTCGCGCCTGCGCGGTCGCCTCATGACTCCCACCCCTTCAGGCGTCATCTGGCAGTGCGCCTGGGCTGGGCATGGGCTTGGCGGTGGCAGGTGGGAGTTGTCGACCTGCAGGGCTCGCCTCCTGGCTCCCACCCCTTCTGCGAACCGGGGCCGTGCGCGGGGCTTGGCGGTTGCTCTGGAGGGAGTTGTCACACCAGCAGCGCCTCGCCTCCTGGCTCCCGCCCCTCTGTCGTCCGGCCCCGCGCCCAGACACCGCCTGGTCTGGGCTCAAGCCTCGAGGTGGGGGTCCAGGGTGCGTTCTTGCTCACCGGGCGCGCCCTGTGGCTCCCACCCCCACAGACGTTCCTCCAGTCGCGCTCCGGGGCGTGAGTAGGCCAGGCCCGCCTGGCTTGGCTTGGCCGGCCTGGCCGTAAGAAACGGTGCGGCCAGCGCCTCTCGCCTTGTGGCTCCCATGGGGAACTCGCCGTGCGACTGTCAGCAGTGGGAGTCGCAAGGCGAGACTCCAAACATAGTGATGTGCCGGGCGGATTCCGGGATGCCAGCATCTGGCTTCATGGCGCGTTGATGCCGCCCTGATGCCGACTTGATGTGCAGTTACGCATCAACTGCACACCAACGCAACAGCGAGCCTACGCGGCCGCGGGCGGCGCAAAGAGCGCCTTGATCTTGGCGACGGCTTCCTCCTGGGCTTCCGGCTTGAGGCCTTTCAGGGAGAGCTCGACGCGGCCGTCTTCTGCGAAAGACTTGACCTCGCCTTTCACACCCATGAAGAAGACGTCGTCGCGGCTCGAGCGCTTGCGGCTTACAGGGCCGGCCTGGAGCTTCTCGCGCATCTTGATGATGTCGCGATAACCCAGGTTCTTGTGCGCAGCCTCGCGGATCAGTTCGAGCGTCTTCTCGTCCCGATCATCGCCAGCGGCTTCCCAGAACTCGCGGATAGACGTCAGCATCCGCAGCGTCAGCAGTTCTCGGTGCTCCGAGAGGAGTACCAGCAGCCGGTGAGGCATCTCCGCAATCGAAATGGTTCGACTGACCGTGTCAGCGCCAAGCTTCAGGCTCTCCGCGATTTCCTTCTGACTCCCGTAGACCTTTGTCGCGAGCAGCTCTTTCCACTTCACCGCGTCGTCCAACGGGGTCTGGGCCCGACGTTCCACGTTGGCGCCGCGAGCCTCTTCGTAGAGCTGCCGCATCGACGCGGGCTTCGGGCGAATTTCGACACGCAGCGTAGGACGGCTAGACGCGCGACTGCCCCGCAGACGGGTCTCGCCCTCGATGAGAACGATTTGACCCTTCTCTTCATCGAAGTAGCCGGTCGCGGCCATCCGTTGGTCGTTCTCGGTCAGCGTCATCGCCATTTCGTCGATGTCGCTATTGGTGTAGAACCCGCGCGGGCCGACGGGGTTCGACACGACTTCGTGCGTCGGGACCTCGTACGTCTGCCCGATCACGTAGCGCTGAGCTGCGGGTGTCGCTTGGCTCGAGCCAACTTGCGGCGCGGTCGGTGTTTGAGAAGCCTGCGGCAGCGACGGCTTCTGCACGTCGTGGCCATCCGGCTCCGCGACCGGGGCCGCTGCGGAAGCTGCGCCGAGGCGAATGTCACCCACAATAGGGGCACCGGCTGCCGCTGCTTCAGCGAGAACCACTCGCTCAGGCGAAAGCGCCCGACGCTTGAATGCAGACTTTGCGCTGGTCATCACTTCACCGCCTTTCCGCTCACTCGCTGGATGATTTCGTTGTAGACAGCTCGCATTTCGGCAGCGGCTTTTTCGGAGCGATCCTTGCCCTTGAGCTCGTCGACGCCGCGGCCCGTCTTGCCGGTTGCGCGCCAGGCCTCGCGCTGCGCGATCTGAGCCTTGAACACTGAGATGCCCTCCTCGGCGAAGAGCTCTCGGATGTCCCGTGTGCCGCGTGCAGACTCATTCGTCGACACACGCGTCAGCACAACGTGCGCGGGAATCGCTCCGTCTCTGTGACGCGGCGCCATCGCCTCGAGTGTCTTGAAGACCATCTGGGTCGATTCAATCTCCTGCTGGTCGGGCCCGCACGGCACCAGGACGATATCGCTGAGAAGTGCGCACTCCAGCATCGTCCGATAGTTTTGGGCGCCGATATCAACAAGAACCAACGCGTATTTAGCAGCCAGGTTTGCCAACTCACGGGCCGGATTCGCGGGCAACGCCAAGCAAGAGATGCTCGGGGTGACTCCCTCTTCGTTCCGGATGGCCGTCCAGCTCATCGCTGATCCCTGCCGGTCGGTGTCCAGGAGAACGATGTCGACGCCATCACACGCGGCCATCGCAGCGATATTCGTGACCAGCCTCGACTTGCCTACTCCGCCTTTTTCTGACCCGATGGTAATAACCATTGAACTCGCCTTTGTTATGTCAGTGAAATAGATGGCGATATTGCAATGAGCAAAGTATGAAGTCAACGATTTGGTGCGTAAATCTCGATCTGGCTGTTCTTGGTGTGGCTTCAAAGGCTCACTGACGGCTTGGCGCGATCCAACTTCAGCGCGTGACGCGCGAGGGATCGGTCCCTCAAGGGGGCTGCGCGAAGCTACGGAGTTGGCGCGATCCAAGTCAGGCTTGGACACCGGCAGAGCAGTTCCGAGCGCCGGTCACGCCTAAGACGTGCACGCTGTTCTGAGAGCTTCCCGCCTGCGTGAGAACTTGGGCACAGCAGTCGCGGCCAACATGGCGCGCGCAAAATCGTCGCCAACCGCAATGCACAGCCCACGATTCCGTCGCCGAGGTCGACACGTCTGGGGTTTGGCGCGCGCCAAGTCACGAGACGCGGGCACGCAAACACGCTCACGTGCGTCATAACTTAGGGAGGTTGGTGCAATTCAGACTTGGCGCGCGCCAATTGGACGCTCCGGCGTCGCCCGCTCCCGGCCTGTCGCAAGCTTGGTGAGGCGACACCGGGGTGCGTACTTGGCGCGATCCAAGTCGCGCCCTTCAGTACCCACAGACGTCCGTGCATCTCAGTCTTGCCGCGAGCCAACTGGCGGCTTCGACTTACTCGCGGCCTGCCGCGGGGTTGGTGAGGCGCGCCCGAGGGTTCGAACTTGGCGCGATCCAAGTCGCGCCCCACGCACGTAGAGGGGGTCGGAGCAACTCGGTCTTGGCGCGTGCCGAGCGGCGCTCCGGTGCTTCGCTCTGCCGTGATATTGGCGAGGCAGACCGGGTTGCAGACTTGGCGCGATCCAAGTCTCGCCCTAAGCTCCTATGGCTGTCGCTTCTTCGCGACCGCAGGCGCGCCGACCTCGAGCAGGTGCGCCGGAACGAACTGGCACTTCTTCACGAACGTCGCGAAAGGAATCGCTGGCGCGAAGGCCTTGATGCGGCGCGTCTCTGCGGGAAAGGTGCCGAACACCTGGGAGTCGGGTTTCAACCACCGCAGTGCTTGCTCGGCGTTGCCGAACGTCACGGAGCCCGTGTACCCAAGGTCTGCATCGACCGTCACCTGGCGAATCTCAAGACGATCCCGCGGAGATATTTTCTCCAACAGCCGGATCAGCGCCGAGTCCGGAGTCACCGAAGAGGGCATCCTGCCAGTCGCCATGTGACGCATCATGGCGGCTGGATTTGCCATGAGGTGCTTCAGCTCTTTGGAGGTCGCCATTCCTAGTCCAGTCGCGTCTGTCGCAGGCTGATCGAGACGAGGGCGGGGCCGATAGAGGCCACGCCGTTTCGTGCGGTCGTGACTGCGTATGTCGCCGATGCAACGGAGTCCGCGGATCGTAGGCTCAGACGAATCTGCACCGGCCTGGACGTCCGAATGCCATTCGGTGCGGACTCGTATTCGACGGCGTAGTGCGAGACGAGGGAGTAGGGCGCGTCTTCACGAACCAGCAGGGCGTCCAAACACAACGCGACCCCGGCGGCATAGGTGTCGGCTCGCATGATGCGCGCCGAGTGGTGCTCACTCTGAATCGAATCGTGGTCGATGTGCACGATTGAACCAGGCGTAGCTTCGTCCATCTGAAAGAGGAAGAAGACGTCTGCAATCGGTCGCCCCGCAACGAGGTTCCGATTCAACAGGTTCCTCACCGCGTTCGCCGCGGCGTTGAAGTCACTCGCTTCAGCGAAGCGGTGGCGACGCAGGCCTCGCCGGGTCGTCATAGGAATAGGGAACATGCTCACGCGTTACGGCTGGACGGTCGATTGTGCACGTTCACGGGCGCGCGCATCTCGCTCTCCTGGGAAACGTTCGGGGCGCACGTGCTTGCGTGCGAGCTCCGGAGTCATCGCCAGTCTCGTCGTGCCACGCAGGCCATTCACGCCGCAGCGGCCGTTGTCATCCCATTCTTCGCCGGCAAGTGAGGGCGAGTAGCCGAAGAAGCGGGAACCCCGCTCCAGGGCCATCTCAGTGGCCATCTCGATGGCCTGGGTGAGGTCGATGTCCTGCGTGACCATCAGTGCTCGGCGCAAGCCGAGCGTGACCGCCTTCAGCAGCTCGCAGCCGATTCGAACGTCGATACCCTTTTCTTCCACGCGCACCTGCAGCGTTCTGCGATCCGTCCGGTAGGCGACGGGGAGGGCCACCACGCGAACGCCGCACTTCTCCAGCCATCGCAGCCGCGACGTCATCGCCATGTGCTTCTGCGGGTCGCGCGCGTAATCGTGGATGCCCGTGAAGAAGATCATCTCCGTGAGCTTGATGTTGTGCATGGACGCGAACTCATTCAGCAAATTCGGCATGTGCACCTGGGTCGCTTCCACACGACAGTTCTCTTTCAAGAAGTAGTGGAAGTTCTGCATGTCGACGAACGCGACCACGTCGTCATCGTTATATCGAAGGGCAGGGGAGTCCGTGATGGGAGCGGCTGTGGCATCCCGGGCCTGCTGCCCAAGTATACGGAGGAGCTGCGTGTAGACTTGCCCCTGGAAGCGACGGTTAAACATCAGTGTCCTTGTATGTCTTTGCCCCGCTTACAGCATACGCAGGGAATGTACAGTATACACTGATTGCTTCGGTGGAAACGGTCTCGATTCAACTTCGCGCGCGGCCGCTGTGCGGAAGTACTTGGTTCAGGCCTTCCCGAACACGGCATCCATGCCGGCCATGCGCTCCTCGAGCTGCGATTTGGAGTACTTCATGGTTGTTCTGGGGTCGCTGTGGCCAAGCTGCCCTTGAACGATCTGCAGTGGGGCGCCTCGCTCGAGCGCACGCGTGCCGCATGTGTGCCGAAGCCAGTGCACGGATGCGCGCAGCGCCTGGAATTGCTCGGAGACGGGGAGGGCGGAGGCTCGGATCGATTTGACGAACCAGGCCTTGCTCGACTTGTATAGGCGCCCATATGACACCGGCGCCGAACTGTCGGTCGAGCTCGCTACAAGGGGGATGGACTTGTCCAGCTCGCTTGACCCAAGACCAGGGAGCTGGCGTTCCGCAAGGTAGGCGTCAACCGCGTTGAGTGCCTGGGTAGGGATGGCGACAATTCGGTTTTTCGATCCTTTCCCATGCACGCGCAGGGCCCACCGGCCCCGATGAATCTGGAAATCTCCGACACGTGCGCTGACGAACTCCGAAGCACGAAGGCCGGTCGCCTCACCAAACTCCATCAAGAAGATGATGCGCGAGCGAGAAGGGGAGGGTGGGGCGTTGCGAACATAGCCCTGGACCGACTGCCAGGCGTCCTTTGTGAACGCTCGGCTGTCCAGCAGGTTTTGCTCTGCATCGTCGCCAGTCTTGCGATTGATGAGTGCCCACGGGTTGGCTTGGAGGTAGTGCGCACTGACGAGCCAGGCAAACAAGCTTGCGACGACCACAATGGCCTGCTTCCGGCTGGCGTGGCTGAGCTGCTTGGCAAATGGTGCCCACCCATCCTCATACCGGCCAGCTCGGCGCCGTGAAATCCAAGCGTCAGGGATGTGCTCGAGGAAGGCCATGTACGCCAGGCAGTCCTCCGTCGTCAGCGAGGAGAGACCCTTGCCGCGCTCCCGAATCGACCAAAGCAGCAGGCGCTCCGATTCGCGGTGGTAGGCAGTCCTGGTTGCTTCGCTGCCCGCGCGGGCAGCGATCCACTGCTTGATCGCCTCCAAATCGTTGTTGGCTGGCGTGACCGCGTAAACCGCTACCGCCCGGTTCAGGCCTGCACTACCGTCGAGCAGACCGTTCGCTGGCGTCCGCTCTGCCGGTGGCGCCGAAAGGACTGGTAGGCGAGCTGGCAAGGAGGAGGAGGGAAGGGCAGGGGAAGCCCCGTCGGTCGCTTGCACAGTGTTGGCCAGGCTGAACGCGGGCGCTGCTGGTGCCGCCGCCGGTGGCGCCGCGCCGGCGGCCAGGCCGATGGTCGACAGATAGGCCTCGATGCGACGCGCCTTGCCTTCGCCTATGGCGTTCAGCGGCGCCCACCAGCGGCCGCCTCGAGCGATGACGGCCTGCAGCTCCGACAGGAGCAGGATGCCGCCGCGCTTGAGACGCTCGGCCGTCGCCTCGTCGAACCACCCGGAGACCGGGTCAGAAGGCTGCGGAGCCTTTGCGGCGGCAGCCTGCAAGCTCTTGAGCAGCTCGAGCTGCCGCCGGCGCATACGGGCATTGCGTTCCTCACGGCGGTCGGCAGGAAAGGCCTCGGCGTACATCTCCTGCAGCTCAGCCTCGCTCCAGCCGTCGTCCAAGCCACGATCTGCCGCCCAGGCATCCAGGGTCGGCTTCTCAGCCTCAGCCGAAGCTCGGATCACGAGCCCAACCAGGCGCCAGTCACGCATCCCACCGCGGCGGGCAACGCCGCGTAGATGGTCTACGACCCTGCGATGAGCCGTGACGGCCGCGGACGCGTGCTCGACCGCAAGATAGCGCTTGGCGGCGACCTCAACAGCGATCCCGTCAGCCACTGCGCGGAGGTAGGCGAAGTGATGCAGCCCGAGCTGGCGAATGTAGAGCGTTGATTTGCCAGGAGATTTTCCGCTGTCTTCCACAACCACGCCTTTTGACGACATTTTTTAGACGGGATGATTATTACACTTATCATCCCGCCAAATTCATTTTCGGCCGGAGCAGGGCGTTCAGTTTCGACGGCGCAACGAAAGTTGGCACCGTCGGCTCATTGAGTCCTGCGGGCAGCCGAAGAGCTGTTGGGCATTCGCCCGCACAACAGCAACCGAGGCAAAGTGATCGAATGAGTACCGAATTGGATGATGCGCTCGACAAGGCTTGTCGCGTGATGTTTGCCGCGCTTTGCGTGGCGGCGGCGCCAATCGAATGGCTGGACGACCGCATCGGCCCCGTTCCGACGGTCTTCGTTGGCCTGGCCACCGCGGCCGCAGCGACCTTCGGCCTCGAGCATGGCCTGCACGAGCTGCATCGACACCTCCAAGCCGCCCTAGAGGTTACCGACCCACTGCGTTGAAGCGCCAGCCCGAGTGCCCATCGCGAGCCACCGGTGCATTGAGGCGCGAAGACATCAATTGCACATCGGCTGCGCATCAGCTGATGTTTAGTTGCACAGCGGCTGAGCATCAACTTCGCATCAAGCCTGGCGAGCGCGCAGCGAATCGGCAAGAGCTCGTTCCAGACTCAGGCCGGCCCAGCACCGAAGGCAACCTCGAGCCGGTACACCTACCTGTCGACTGCTGACGCACGCACCCTCCCCGGCGATGCCAGCAGGCGTCACCACCCTTGCCCGCTCTCTGCAATTACTGTACACTATGCGCTAACGGCAGGTTATCCTGCTGGCTACCCCATTTCAGCCGTACAGACAGACCTGCCATGCGACTTTCACTCGAACACGCCGGATCGCCGGCGCACTTGAAGGGTTCCCCATGGCAATGAGGGCGTACTTCGGAAAAGACGAGCAGCTGTACCGGCTCTCCTCGGACCACCGTGACGTCAACGTCATCTGGGACGAGCGGAACCTGAACAACGGCCACACGCTCATCATCGGCCCGTCCGGCTCCGGCAAGACCACCCTGCTCAAGAAGATGCTGGGCATGATGCAGGAGAACCTCGGGCCGTCGGACGACGTCCGCTTTCACATCTTCGACGTGCACGGGGACATCGAGGTGCCGGGCGCGTCGGAGGTCACGTTCTCTGAACTTGCGCCGCACGGCCTGAACCCGCTGGAGGTCAGCCCCGACCCGCACCACGGCGGTGTTCGCAAGTGCATTCAGAACTTCATTCGGATCGTCGAGAAGGGTTCGGGCAATCTTGGCGCGCGCCAAGTCGCTGTTCTGCGCAAACTCCTGCTGGACGTCTACAAGCAACGTGGCTTCGACCCAATTCGACCGGAAACCTGGGTCGTCGACCCCAGCAAAGCGCACCTGGTCTCCGACGGGTCGGACAACCGCCTGTACCTCGACATCCCCTTTGAGGAAAAGGACCTGGCCAAAGAAGTGGCCAAGTCTGAAGGCACGACGATCACCTGGGACGGCACCGTCAAGCTCCCAGGACGAAACGGCCTTTGGTGGTGCAAGCCGAGCGACTACCGCGGCGGACTGATGCGCTGGCTGCCGATGACTGTCGGACGCATGCACCCTACGCTCGACGACGTCATCCAGTATGCGGAGCGTCTGATTCGCATCTCGTTCCTGGGCTCGGACGAAGAAGCCATCTCTCGTCTCGAAATCTTCCAGAAAGCAGCCAAGGCGCACCAGAAGGCCGATCTGGATCGAGTCAAGGCTGGCCGCAACGTCCCCGATGGCGGCTCCGACTCGAATTCAGCGTTGGAGCGGGCCAAGGACAAGGCCATGGAGAGCTACGGCCGCTTCCTGGACGCGGTGCGCACCGGCGAAGAATTCGAGAACATGATCCGCTACGACTCGGTCGAAGCGCTCAAGTCCTGCGTGGACCGGATGGAAACGCTGCGCGCGACTGGCCTGTTCAAGCCCAAGCGCCCGCGGTTCGACCCTGACGCGCCGGTCTGGACGTACAAGCTTGATGCGCTCGCGCAGGAGGAAAAGCGCATGTTCACGCTGTTCCGCCTGCAGGAGCTCTACTACGCCGCTGTCCAACGCGGCAAGTGCAGCCGCATCCGAGACGTCTTCGTCCTTGACGAGGCGCACATCTACGTCGAGGACGGCGCCAACAACGACGACATCATCAGCACAATCGCGCGAGAGGCCCGGAAGTTCGGCGTCGCGATCATCGCCGCCAACCAGGACGCTGATCTGCCGCTGCCCTTCATCACCTCGCTGGCCACCAAGATCGTGCTGGGCATGGCGCGCACCTCGTGGACGCACGCCATCAACAAGATGGGCATGACGCAAGAGCTCCTGAAGTACCTCAAGCCGAAGATCACGTTGCTGGTGCAGATGGACGATTCGAGCCCCTACACCGGTCAGTGGCGCCAGGTGACGTCACGGCGCCCGGCCGCAGCACCGGCAACGCCGGCGACGCGCGAACTTGCGGCCGCTGGTTCGCGATGAGCGTGGCCAAGAAGCAGCACCGCGACAAGCACTCCTGGTACCAGCAAACGATCTTCAAGCTTACGGTCGTGCTGCCAGTGGTGGCCGTCCTCGGTGGGTACTTTGCAAACTACTCCGTCGACCAGGCTCGGGTCTCGCAGGCCTTGTCCGAGTCGATGAGCTCCAACGCCGACATGGTCTGCACCAACGGCAAGATGGTCTACGACTCGGAGAATCCACTGGCGCCGTTCTTCGGGTCGGCCGGCTTCCTCTGCACTGACTGGCGCACACGCGACGGTCTCAAGAGCGACGAGAACGCGAAGCGCGAAGCTCAGTGGGCCGCTCGCGCCGCCGCGGCGCGACAATAATCACTCGATTCCAAGGCAGCCGTGCATGATCTTCAGTGAGCGTTTTCCGCCGCGCAACATCAAACTGTCGCCCGATCTGGAGCCGCCGTTCATCGCGATTTGCATGCGCGATCAGGTGCTCAAGGTCGACGCGAATGAGGCGATGTACCTGGCAATCACCGAAGGCGTGAAATTCGGCGAGCCCTACGGCCAAAGCGACATCTCTGGTCGGCCAGGCTACGCGTACCGCACAAGCGACATCGAGGTCGTCTTGACCGCCGACGAACTGTATCGGCTGATCCGCTATAGCCTAGAGCCCGCTGAGTTCGCGGCGCTCGTGGAGCGCTACGGCGTCTTCTATGAAATCAGCGACCACTTCTACGATGAGAACACTGGCTATGCCTACTCACCACGCATCAGCGTGCGTGAGCGGCAGACCTTCTTCCAGCGATGCGTGCACGGCGAGGAAGATGTCGCCAACGTGCAGCGGTACGTAAAAGCGTGGGAGGCGTCAGACAGGGCAGTGCCTCTCAATCGATTCCTCGGAATGTGCGCCCGCGACTTCGAGGCTTGGCGTTTGAGGGGACTCGAGCTGAGCGCCTTGGTCGAGGCGCACCGGGACTAGGAGTTCAGAACGCGAGGGCTTGCTGCTTCAATGCTGCGACCGGAGCAAACGTGAGGCGGTGAATCGCGCATGGCCCCAGCGCTGTGAGTGCCGAGAGGTGCGCATCGCTGCCATAGCCGGCGTTGCCGTCGAAACCGTATCCAGGGTGCCGAACGTGCTCCTCCGCCATCCGCCTGTCGCGGGTGACCTTGGCGACAATCGACGCAGCAGCAATCTCCTTCACGCGGCTCTCTCCCTTGACCAGCATGAAGGCATGCAGTCGAAGCCTCCGCATTGTCTCGATGAAGTGGCCCGTAAGGTCGTTGCCGTCGACGATCACCGCCCCGATTGGCTTCAGGCCAGGCTGTGCGACCAGGTGCTCGACCGCGCTAGCCATGGCCATGTAGTTCGCCTGGCGAATGTTGACCTGGTCGATCACGTCGTGTTCTACGACGCCGACGCCGACGTTCGTGGTGCCGTGTAGAGCATCAAATAGCGTTGCGCGACGCTTGGCTGTGAGTTTCTTGGAGTCGTCGACGCCAATGGGCATTTGCGCGCCGGCGCGCAGAATTGCGGCCGCGGCGACCACAGGCCCGGCCAATGCGCCGCGACCGGCTTCGTCCACGCCACACACCGCTTGGCCAGCTCGCCCACACTCCTCGATCAGCTGCGCAAGCGACTGATCGTCCAGAAGCTGTGACGTTGAGGTCTTGGCCATCAGGTGCCGTCAGAACTGGAAGCTCGTCTGGGCCAGGACCGTGTCGGTGATCCGCTTGACGGCAACCTTGGCGCCTCGTGCTGGAGCCTTGACACTCCGCTCGGGCGCTGCGCGCTCGAGCTCTGCCACGACGTTGATCGCCGCGTTGGCGGCTTCGATCCAATCGCGACTCGGCTTCTTGTCGTTGCACTGCCCCGGGCGATAGTTCCTCCAGACGGCGCGCTGGAGGGGCTTGGGTACCAGCGCCCAATGCCGATGGCACATCAGCATCTCGGGCGGGACATTGACCTCGCACTGGTGTGCGTGGCAGTGGTGCGCGGTGGTGGTCATTTCAACGGATCACCCAGAAAGACTTGCTGCCGAAGATCGCTCGCACGCCGACAAGGCGGCCGCCCTGGTGGATGGTGGCGACCTCGACCACATTGCGGAGCTTCACGTTCTCCTCCATCCGGCCGAAACCATCAGGATGCGCCGTGGGCTTGTAGAACGCGAGCAGCCTACCAAAGGTGAAGCCACGCAAACGCGGCTCATCGTATTCGGGGGCTGAATGCTCCTCGGCTGCAGCGCCAGACGGCGGTGCAACCTCGAACCCCTGGTCGTCGACGAGCGTCAATGCGGACGAGGCCTCGACTGCTGTCGCCTCGAGCTCACTCTGCGGAGCCGCCGCACGGGACGGCGTGATCCACCAGGAGTGTCTTCCGACGATGATGCGCCACCCTTCGGCGCCAAGATGCAGGGAGCTGACCTCGAAGCGCGGATGGGTCAACGACTGAGGCTGCGTGTAGGCGTACTGCTTCGAGTCGTTCACTGTCACGTGCCGGACGTCATGGCGACCAAACCGCCACGCGCGCACGCTCAAGTTAACCTGGCTCGAAGATGCGCCCGAACTCGCCGCGGAAACGGAGACGTCCGAGCCAGCGGCCAGAGCAGCTTCGGTCGGAGTGAGCATCTCGGTTTCGGTCATGTCGGTGATCCGTTCAGCACTTAGTGTACATGATACACGATTGGCCTGGAGAATGCCAACTTCCATTTGACCTGGCTTCACCTGACAATTCTGGAGCGGTTTTGTCGAAAATGTATGACGCCCAGGCGCCGGGTCGTCATAGTTTTTAGCGTTTTCCGACGTTTTATGGCATTCCTGAGTTCATCGCTAGCCACCTGAAGTCAGGCAGAAGGGCCTGAGGGTCTACCGACTCCGACGCCAATTGAGCACTACAGCAAGGAGCGCGGCGCGCTGCCGACGCGGCGCCAGCCCTACTTTGAAGCCGCGGCTCAGCCAAGACTGCGCGGTAAGCTGAGCTGCAACGCCGAGACTTCAAGTCTTTGCCGCCTGAAGTCAGTGCGCCCCGCCTGATATCAGCGCTCAGTCGCTTGACTTCAGGTCGGTCGGGGTGATGCCTGCGGCGACAAGTTGATCGCGATACCGTCGAACTGAGCGCTGCTCGTAGACACCCATGCGGTACGCAAGCAGTGCCACAGGTGAGCCCGTCGATAGTGCTGTCAGCGCGTAGGCGCGTCGCATCCCGCGCGCGCCGGAGCATAGAACCCATTTGGTGGAATCGTCCAGGACACCTGCTTCAATCGCCTGGTCTGCGAGCAGCTTCATCCTGCGGCCGAGGCTCGATGCATCCAGCGCTGAAACCGCCTTAGGCGTCGACGGGAAGACGATGGCGGTCTCCTTGATCGGCTCACCCGGGACCAACCCCGGAAACTTCGACCACCGAAACGCCCACCAGTGAGTCATCAGCTCCAAGCTGGCGACGTCGGCCGCGGTCTTGTGGTGTCGAACCGCTGTCGCCACAGTGGCCGAGCTCGGAATATCGAACTCGAACTTGTTCTCGTCTGGTTCCGACCTGTCGAAGCGGACCTGCTTGTACGAAAGCTTCTGCAGCTCCGTGCATCGCATCCCGGTGCCCAAACTGAGAGATGCGAGCGTGATGTCGCGGGCCTCCCGCCAGTAGATTGTGTTCTTCATCTCGTCGCCGCCCATCATCTCGATGCCGCGCTTATGAAGCCACTTTTGCAATGCGACAAGTTCCTCCCGGTCGACGAACTGACGCTCGGCTGACTTCTTGCCCACCTTCACACTTTCGCCTTTGTCCATGCGACTCATGACCCAGTCAGTGACCGGATTCGCTTGGACGATGTCACGAGTCACCAGGTGCGCGTACACGCGCTCAAGGAGGCGCAAATAGCGCCAGGTCGTCTCGCGCGTCGCATCGCGCAGTGCCGTGCTCACGAAATATTCGAAGTGCTCAGGCCCCACCGAAGTGAAGGCAATCCTCTCGTCGGCACTTTGCGACTGCTCCTCGAGCGATTGCAGGAACCTTTTGAACATCACCCCGTAGACGTGGGCGCTGTTGTCGCGAACGGTCGTCCGGCCTTTCGGCGGGCGATTCCGCTGACCACTGAGGAAGAACTCTTCGGTCTTGATGTAACCCTCAAATGCGACTGTGGGTTCATCACGCCATACGGAGACAGTGTCGAAGAGCGACGGCCTGTCGCTTTGCGATTTGGAAGCGATCATTTGGAGCACAAGCAGACTTTCAAACGAACCGGAAACAGGTGGGGGCCGGTTCGTACGGGGTGGTGTTCCAGAGCGCAATCTACAGCAAATAGGCGCCGTTCCTACTCGGGTCGAATACGGGGCAGCTTGATGATGACGAGCATTCCTCGGCCTTGCTGGGTCGAACGTTGAAACGCAATTGTCGCGCCAGTGTGCCGCGTCCTCTCCATGGCGAGCGCGACTCCCAGGCCCGTTCCAGGAATACCCACCGAGGTACGGCCTCTGAAAAAGGCTTCGCCTAGGCGAGAAAGCTCCTCTCGGCCCATGCCTGCACCTTCGTCCTCGACTTGGATGGACACCCAGCCGGGCTCCGACAAGAGCCGGACGTGCACGGTCGAATTGTCCGGTGAGTAGAGGCATGCATTCGTCAGCACTACGTCCAGCACCTCTAGCAGAGAGGTCTTGTGGATGAATGCGTTGTACGCGGCCGGCGTGTCGCTTTCAGATGGGCTTACGGTTTCGACGCGAATCGTCTGGCCTCGCGCTGACGCAGTTCGATTGGCGAGTGCGCGCGCCATGTCACTGACGAGAGGCGCAACATCAGCCTCGTAGACGTCGTCCAGGACATCCGAATCCCGAAGGTGCATCAGGTTCACCGTTCCTTGGACGACCGACGACATCCGCTTGACCGCTGAAGATGCGAGCGCGACGAACCTCTTGCTCTCCGAGTCCATTTCCGGGCCGCTTTTGCGTGACAGGGCGTCAACCGCCGCTTTGATGGTCACAGATGGGCCGGCCAGGTTGTTGGCCAGAAGCTGCAGATAGCGGCTCTGAGCTTCCCGCTTCGCGTCGTCCTGCAGTGCCTGGGTGCGCACACGCATCGCTTCCGTGATGTCGGCGCAGATGCCGATCATGCCTATGAACGCGCCGTCAGTTCCGTGAACTGGAGAGCCGCTTGCCTGAAAGGTGACAGGCGAGCCGTCGACCTCCATGACGAAGACTCTCGACCACTGCGTGCGTCGTTCGAAGGCCTCGAGAACAGCTTGGCGCATGTCCTCTCCGCCTTCGATCCGTGCCACCGTTTCGGACAGCGTCAAACGGCTCTTCTGCAGCCCGGCACGTTGAGCCCATGGTCCCATGAGGACAACCTGCTCGTGCTCGTAGAGTATCCACACAAGCATGCCAGTCGCATCGGCCAGGTCGCCAAACGTCCTCTGAATCAACTCAGCACTCTCGACCTGGTTCTGCTCGATCTTCGAGATGAGCGCGAGCTGGCGAAGAGTGGTCTTGTACCGGACGCCCAGGCTCGCAATGAAGACGAGGTACAGGAAGAACACTGCCGCCGAGAATGTCGTACCGGCGGTGGTCCCGTAAGCGCGGCGAAGTTGCGGATCGGCGCGACCGTTCATCGTGAGCGTGAAGCCGTCGAACTGGATGTTCACGCTCTCGGTGAACCGCGATGGATCGCCAGGCCAATCGGGAGTCCGCGCCAGCTCGTGGCCGGCAGCATCGGTGATGTTGAATGCGATCAGGTGCAGCCTGGAATTCGCGATGTCGTCCAGCAGCGCCTGCAGATTCACCGACGCACAGGCCAGGCGAGGCGTTTCCGCGGGCGTGCAATACATCAGCATCTCAGGCCGCTCCGGCGGCCAAAGCAATGCCTTCGGTCCGCTCGACGCCGCGGCGAGGGACTTCGAGAACACCTGGCCCTCGCGCTTAACGCGCACGTCAGGCATCGCGTCGTCTCGAGTGACCACGTACCCCGTCGCTGTGGGTGTGAGCAACATCAGTTCCAAGCGCGTCTTCGAAGGCGGCCCAGGGATCGGCCGGTTCAGCAGATCGTTGGCCGCCGCCAGCTGCGCGAGCATTTGCATCCGCAGGGCAGTCACCTGAATCGTGTCGGCCGCCTCGGGCACGCGCCCCTGCAGCTGCGCGCGCAGCTCAGCGCGGTGAGCAAGCGTGAACAGGATGCCGCCGGCGATCAGCGCGCTTGCAATGCATGTCGCCGTGATGCCAGCGTACCGAAGGCGACGGGCTGCCTCGCGCTGCGGGCTGTCGCCAGCAATGGCCGCGGTTGAGTTCAGGGAAAACATCGGTCGAAGGCTTGGATTTGTTGTTGCACCCACGTACCGACGCAGGCGGAACCCATCTGACCTAGCGCCGAAGTTCCTGCAGCCGTCTTTGGGTCGTGTCGCCGACGTTACACCATCTCTGAGGCGTTTGCCATTAACGGCCCGATCCCCTACTGTTTGCGCAGTTAACGGCCCTGCGATTTCGGTTCGAATTCAGCTTGCCTTCAGGCGAAGAAAGACGATCTACCCTCTTCGAAGAGCAGTTAACGTGTTCGGAGAAACGCGAGGGCCGTTAACTGTTATTTGTGCGGAATCGCACGGCTTCGTCAGATTGCTTTAACCGCCTCGAGGAGGGCCAGCGTGCTTGCTGCCATCGCCAGGCCTGCCAGTGCGTACTGCATGAGCTGCGCGCCGATGGTCGGGACGCTGGCGTTGGGAGATTCGTCTTCCTCGAAGTCAGCGACGAGGCTGGGCATGAACTGCTGCTGCATGACGTTACCCCTTCAACGACGCGAGCTTGCGCTCGATGGTCGCGGCATCTGCGAAGCCCTGGGGGATTCGGGTTCCGTCTGCCGTGAAGATCATCGGTGTGCCGCCCACCTTCATCTCGTGCATGAAATCCATGTTGGCGTCCAAGCCGCGCAGGTCGCAGTCCGGCCGTCCGAGCGCAGCCTTCCCCGTTGCCAGCACGTCGTTCCACGTCGTGGAGCGATCCTTCGAGCACCAGATGGCTTCATTGACCTCCCGGGCATGGGGGCCTTTGATCGACACCGGGAACGTGTACACCGTGATGTCGTGCAACTTGGCCACTTCGGCGTGCAAATCCCTGCAGATGGGGCACAGCGGGTCTTCGAAAGTCACCAGCACCCGGCCTGGCGTCGGTTTGCCGTACACCGTCTTGATCGCGTTGGCCAGGTTCAGCTTGTGCCAATCCATGCGCGGGAGCTCCTCGACCACAGCATCGGCGCCGACGACCTTCTGCATGCCGCCCCGCGCCTTGGCGAGCTCGAGCTTGCGTTGTGCCGTGAGGGAGGACTTCGTGTCCATGTCGACCAGATGACCGTCGAAGAGGTACTTCCCCGTCGCATCGGCATAGACCACGTCGTCGCCGACGTCGACTTCGAAGAGGCCGGGAACCTTCGTCGGCAAGATGGCCGTCGCGTGGACGCCGACCTTGGTATTCAGGGCTGCGGCGATCTGAGCCGTCCCTTGCAGAGCAGCCGCCTTGTCCGAGTGGCCGAGCGAAATCCCCGCCGCTCCGACGATGGTGCCGATGAAAAAGGCCGCAGAGATGGAAAGGAACTTGCTCATGTGAAGACTTCGGTTGCGCTGCACGGAGTGTATACTATGTGCCGTAGTCACGTCGAGCAGTAGGCTCTTCGCTGCTGGGGCCTTCGCGGCATATTTCCGCGGAAAGCTCCCGACCAACACCAGGCACCAAAGACAGAGTCTCCTCCTGAAATCGCGCGCAATGACGCCCCAGCAACTCGCCGAGCTTGGTCACCTGCTCGAATCGGATCAGCCAGCATTCGAAGCCGCATTCGCCGATTGCGCAGTGGTGCAACCACAGCAGGACAGGCACGCCGCACGTATCGACTTCGATCTGCCCGTGTATCGACCCACGCGCTGCGGCGATGACATCCAATGGCGCCAGGGTGGCCTCGCCGACAAGCACACGCGCAAGGAAGTCGCCCTACTCATCGGCTATGCCGGTGCCCTGCCCGCGCTGCGAGCGCTCGGCACCTCGCCAGGGGTGTCCGCGGATGTGTGCCGAGTGGATGAAGTACTCGACGTCGTCGAGCGCGAGTCCGTGACTCAGGCGGCAACCTGCCCGGCGTCTCAAGCGCTCGCCTGCCTAAGATTGCTCGACCCGCACCACATCGATGGCCAGCCCAGCCTACTTCGGAACGGTCATCGATGGATTGTTGATCTAGCGCTCGAGCGACTGCACCTGTTGATGGTCGAGCACCCGGTTCTCGCCTATCCAGGGATCATCTACGACTACCAGGCTGAAGCCTACCGCCCTACCCTCGCCGGCCCTCTGCTGCACGCGCTGCTATGGATCAATGACTACGCGCTTCCTACTGCAGCCTCAGAACAGGGTTTCAGGGCTCAAGACGAAGCTCGTCAACGGGCCTGGGCACTCCATCCAGCGACCGAACTGGCGCTCACATCTCGCGGTCCTGTCGGCGATGCCGCCGGAACTCAAGTCGGTGCCAAGAGGCCGTTGGTCGAAGCGCTTGGACATGCAAGAGCCAGTCCGGCCATGCTTGCGTCGCTTCTGAAGCTTGATCGGCTCCGGTACACAAGTCTCATCGGAGCGGGCTTTCCGCTGCCTCGCGGGGAGACACCCTTGCCGCTTGCTGGGCTCCAGCCGACCCAGACGCCCGAGGTCACCGCCAAATTGAAGCTGCGCCTGGACGGCGAATGCGCGAAGCACTTCAAGGCGTCCTGGGAGGCCGACTCACGTCACATGCGCAACGCGATTCGCGACGAACGGTGTGGCGTCGGAGCAAGTGCGCTCGAAATGCTGGGCGCTCAAGCGCGATACATGCCCGCGCTTGAGCAAGAGCTGCGACTCTCGGCGACGTATCACCCGTGCATGAACCTTGAGACCTTCTTGCTGGACGCTCCGGAAATCCTGTTGGGTGACGTCGGTTCCCATCAAGTGCCACAGAAAGTGATTCGACTCGAGTCCTACCTGCACGCCCTTCAGCAAATCGGAGCGGCCTGCGACCAACAAGAGGCTGCCGCTTACGTCGCTGACGGCCTGCTCAACGCGAACGGCGCCAAAGCGAAGGCGTTGGAAGAATACGACCAGGCCACGACGCCAGTTGAAGCACGGGCTGTCGTACTCGCATTCGAAAAGTATGGGGTAGACCGTCACACCCTGGCAATGTACCTCGCCGGCAGAAGCGACTTCGTCTTGGCTGAATCCCTTCGTTCTCTCTGCATCGAGGCGTCGATGTCTGCCGTCATCCAGGAGAACCGCTCGGCGCAGCGGAGCCTCTCCTCGTCACCCCGCCGCGCCGGCGTTTGAGAGTCCCAACGTGACTGAAGCCGAACTCCTCGAGTTGGATCGACGCCTGCGCGAGCACCCTGAGTCCTTCGACACTCCAGGAGCAATCTTTGCGGACTTCTTCGCGGCAGACCCCAGCCGCCTGGTTGTCGAAGAGGGAGGTCGCGCAAATTTTCTAGTGGAGCGACGAGGCCCCGAGCTCATTGGGCACAAGACCATGCCAGAGCTTGAGCAAAGCGTGCTCGCTCTCATGAGAATCGCCGGGATGGATGTATCCGCCGAGCTCGCTTCAGGCCTCCCTCAATCGCCGGATCATTCCGTCGCCGGCGAGCCCGACGTACAGCTGCTCGCGTGCCGACGCTTGCTGCACCAGGAGGCGACCTACAGCGTTTCGGAAGCCTGGCATGGAGGCGAGGCTCTAAGAGTCGAGGAACAGGTCGCGCAGCGCATGAACGACCTCTTGCTCGCGCACCCTGTGTTGATGCATCCTCGCTTTTTGTGGGACTACGAGCACCACTCGCGCCCCGATGACCTGAGGCCGCTTGCGCCATTCCTGCACGACTACGCAGCCTACGCTCACTGGCCACTGCCAGTCGCGCTATCAACGGTCGACGCAATCGCAGCGCGCGACTGGGCGAGTCATCCAGCGCTTTCTGCTGCGCTGACCCGGTCCGCACCTACGCTACGCGGTCGACCCGGCCACGTTTCACGCACGAAGGTCGTGGGAAACAGCTGCGCCCCGACGACAGGCGGACATCCTGTTCGCTTGGGCTCGCTCCTGGCGCTGGACCGCTTGCGGGCCACACAGTCGACACCACAGGACGTCGTCCACGCCCCATGCTTTATGGCTCCCGCAGGCCGTGCAACCATTCTGAAGCAGCTCGTCGAGACGGCTGCGCAGATGTTCGCCGGGCCGGATCGCCAGTCACTCGATCAGCAAGCTGGCGGCGTCGTCTTGTTCGATGAAGAAGAAGAAGTGCTGCGGGAGATTGCGAGCTCTCCGAGCTTGTCGACTGCTGTGGTGCGAGAGCTCCTCATGGACTCGATGTATCGAGTGTTCTTCGAGACGACCGACGCACTCTCCACCACCGGGACATCGAATCCGGTCAACCGACTGCACCGCTTTGTGCACGTGCTCGTCAGGAGCAACGCCGCTGAGTCGCAGCCTGCTGCCGCCACACTGATCGCCGAAGCGCTGTTCAGACCGCCTCCGAACCGCCAGGGGCGAGCGTATCGATGCTTCGAGTCAGTGGGGGTGGACGTTGCGCAGCGCGTGCTTCTCACGCTGGCCCACTACGGCGTTGCATTGGCCACGCTGGATGAGCATGTTCGTGCTGCTGAGACTGAGTTCAAGCAGCCCATCCCGAATTTCGCCCCCGCTGTGCAGGCGCTGCGGACTGAAGAGTCCATGGCCAAGGTTCTGGGCGCCGTCAAGCCGGTAGCGGCCGCGGGAGGTTCAACGATGGCAAGCAGAAAGCTCGTTTGAGTCAACGCGTCCGCCGAATTACCTCCCTTTTTCCAGCCTGCTCACCTCCCAATGACCATGACCCCGAGCACTCTTGATGCACTTGAAGCCGCTCTTTTGAGCAGCCCTCAGGCATTCAGAGAGGCATTGGTTTGTGCCAATCTCGCGTACCAAGCCAGCTGCAGGACGCCATCGACGGCCGCGCGCCTGTTCGAGGACGACGTACATTGTCCGCAGGCCTTCGGCGAGCACTTCGCGACAGTCGACCTCACCGCGCCGGAAGTGACCAGCGAGGAGCTTGCGGCTAGGCTCATGCGGATGCTCGCCCTGACGGGGGCAGAAGTTCCAGCCCACCAAGCATCTCTCCCTGCTGTCGACGAACTGCTACCGTCCGAGCAAGTGCTTGCGTGCTTACGCGTACTTTGCACGAAAGGTGGGCGACTGGCAGAGCGGACACACGCGTCGCACTCAGCGGCGCGCCAGGCGGCGACTGACCGCCTTCATGACCTAGTCCTTCGGTTTCCTGTACTGATGCATCCTCAGTTCGTGTACGCGTGGGACGAGGCGGCCGTCCCCCTTCCGCTGCTGCAATCCATGGAGGCGGTGGATGTGTCGTTGCCCACACTGTCACCCCGCTACTCCCGCGGGGCTTTGCGCGCCTGGACACTGCACCCTGCCGTAAGTGAAGCACTGCATCAGCCGGCGCCGGCGCTGCGGCAAGTGAAAGGTGTGGACGGGCGGGCTGGCATCGGTAAGGGGAAAGGCAAGGAGCAAGGGGGTTCCGGCAAGTCTTTCATCGAGACGGTCCATTGGACGGGCATGCGCTCTCGCAACTTCAGCACATCGCTCCTGGCACTGGATCGACTCAGGTGCGAGCCTTGCGACGTGGGGAATGTGGTCGCGCCAAAGCCGCTGCTCTCCGTCTCAGCTGAGCGGGCGAGCACGAAGGTCAAGGACATCGTGAAGGCCGAGGTGCGCCGGCTCACGAACTCTTGGCTGCTGCAGGCTCTTCGGAATTGGGATGATGACGAAGATCGCCGACAAGCGGACGAAGAGCCCCCTGAGCGTACTGTGCGCGAGCCAGGAAGCCCTACGCTCGTCTTTGAGCTTGCGAACGCTCCCGGCTTTTCGGTCAGGACATTTGCCGATGAGGTGCTGCGCAGCCCCTGCGATCTGAATTCGCAGCTCTGGACGGAGGCCAATGGTCGCGTCTCGCAGATCGAACTCGTGCTGGAGCGACTGCGTCAGCTACTGTTCGAGCTCACCTACGTCCGCTTCTCTGCCTCGACGCCAGAGGCCGCGGTGACCGTTGCAGCGCATCTGTTGCAAGTCAGTCCTGAAAGCGCGAACGAGTACTTGGCGGACATGCGCCGCGTCGACGTGAAGGACGCTGCGACGTTCATCCTCGAGTTCGAGCGCCATGGGGTCAGCCTGGAGCAATTCGCCGAGCTGATGGAAGCCGGCAACACGCACGGTGCCTGGAGTGATACGCCGGCCTACGGGCCCGCATGTACGATGCTTCGCACTTCGAGGATGATGCGCGAGACCATTGCTGCCATCACTCCTGACCCTGTGGCTGCGGTCGCCCGGCCAGCACGGAGGCCTGTCTAAAGCGCCTCGCTTCGGCGCGCGATTGAATGAGCCACCGCGTTCTGCGTCCAGTTGGATGGGGCCGCTTTAAGGTCAGTGAAAGCTGACCCCGTCGTTGTCGTTGGCATGAGCTGGCGGATCAGTGGCGACCAGAACAATGCGAACGGCCAGCCCTCGCCCATTCGGACCATCGCCCAACTCGATGGAAGCGCCGTGGAGCCTCGCGATGAGACTCACGATGGACAAGCCGAGACCGTGAGAGGTACCACCGCCGGCAACTTTGATGGAGGCGCCGCGCTCGCCGTACTTCATGTTGCCATTTTCATCGGTGCCCAAGCTTCCGTAGAACGCCTCGAAGACGTGCTCGCGTTGCTGGACAGGAATGCCAGGCCCCTCGTCAGTGATGACAACGGCTACCGAGCGGGTGCTGGGTAGGTCAACGGCCTCCACGGTAATCGTCGAGTCTGACGGGCCATAGCGCACCGCGTTGTCGACGACGGATGCCACCATCTCCATGAGCATCTGCCGGTCACCTTTGACCCAAAGGCCAGCCGTTACCCTCGGCAAGATGGTCATGTTCTTGCCCCTGGCCGCCACCGCGCGCTGCGAAACCACGGACATGATTTCTCTGCTGATGTTCGTCTTCTTGCCGGCGACCGACTGCTCCTGCTCGCCCTGCACCCAGCCCACAGACAAGAGACGCTCTACGAGCTCAGCCATACTTAGACAGAGCTCATCTATGCTGGCTAGCGCGCTCTTGACCCCTGCAGCGTCGCCCGCATCGAGGGCAGTGCGCGAGTGCATGACATGCGCCATGACATAGGTCAACGGGCTCTTGAGGTTGTGCGACATCTTCCGGAACATATCCCGTCGCAGTGAGCCCAGGGCGAGCTCGGACACGCGCCCGGCGCGGGCCAGCCGCTCGATGCTCGCGAGTTCAGCCGGCAAGCCCATCGTGATGTCGATCTTGCGCGGCGATGCGACGCTTGCCATTGCGGCAAAGACCTCGAGGGTGCCCTCTCGCAGGTCGAACACCTTGAGGTCGTCCAATGCAGATCGCGCCTGGTCAGCGCCAGGCCCGTAGTTTCGAACTTCGAGTCGACGAATGAGCGAATAGACCGGCGCCATCAGGTAGCCAGCGATGAAGTGCGCAACGACAGTGAACGCCAGGATCGTCGCCAAGCAAATCCAGATGACTTCGCCCGAGTCGACCAGCGCGACGAACGGAATGGTCGCGGCGGTGGCTACCCCCAGCAAAGCCATGTAGACGTGGTTTCGCAACCGGCTCGTCTGCCGCTCGCGCCCGCGCTCTTCGAGCGTGAGCTCCCGCTCTTCAGCTGCCGTCATTTCGCCTTCGGGCCTTCGAGCACGTAGCCGTTTCCGTGCGCTGTCGTGATGACGGCGCTGGCGCCGGCATCGCGCAGCCTCTTGCGCAGGCGGGAAATCTGGGTGTCCACCGCCTCGGGAGTCGACCCCCTCCCATCAAGGTTGGTAAGGAACTCCTTGGTCACCATGTTGCCCTTTCGCCGGAAGAGCGCTTCCAGGATCGCATGCGGCAACGCCGACAGTGGCAGCGACGCGCCGTCGACGTGGAACGAGCCGGTGGCCGGCTCGTAGGTCAAATTGCCCACCGCGGGCGTCGTGCTCTCCTGCTCGACGACGCGCCTGGCGATGGCTCGGATGCGCGCGACCAGCTCAGGGGCCTCATAAGGCTTGGCCAAGTAGTCGTCTGCGCCGTCACTCAGCCCACCAACACGATCAGCCAGGGTATTACGCGCCGTGAGCACCAGAACCGGCGTCTTGTCCTGCTTGCGGCGCATACCGCGCAGGACGTCGAGTCCGTCCATGTCCTGGAGCCCGAGGTCGAGCACGACAGCGTCGTACTTGCGCTTGTTTCGAACGGCATTGTCGAGCAGGTTGATCGCCGCTCGACCGCTTTCGGCAATCGTCCCGATGATGTGCTCACTCCGCAGCGTCGCGTTGATCGCATCGGCCAGCACCTGTTCATCCTCAACAATCAATACTCGCATCGACTCTCACCTTCTATGCAGAACCACCGGGCGGGCCGCAGCAGCAGCCGGGCCTGTTGCCCTGTTGATTAGACAGCAACCCCAACCAGTTCCTCGAGCGTGTGCTGCAGCGTCACGTCCTCGTATGGCTTGGCCAGGAACCGGTCGGCGCCGAGCGCCAGTGCCTTGTCGCGATGTTTGTCCGCGCTGCGCGAGCTGATGACGATGATCGGCGTGCTGGCGAACATGGGCCGCTGGCGAAGCTCGGAGATGAGCTGGAACCCGTCCATTCCGGGCATCTCCAAGTCGACGCAGAACGCATCAGGCGCGGCGCCCTTGTCCAGCAGCTGCAACGCATCCAGTCCGTCGCGGGCGCTTTCCACGGCGAACCCGCATCGCTTGATGAACTTCGCCGTGGACAGGCGTACCGTCGTGGAATCGTCCACGACCATCACGCGCTTGGAGGACGGGGCATCCGACACCTTGGCAGCAGCCGTACCGGTCTCGCTCAGCCGCAGCGGATTCAAAACCAGGCACGCGTCTCCGCCGGCGAGCGTCGTTCCAGCAACGAAGCCAGGGATGTCGCGGACGAACGGCCCCAGAGGCATGACCGCAACGCGCGTCTGCTGGCTGATCGTGTCCACTCGAACCGCCTTGGTCACGTTCGATTCTCGCATCAGCACCAGGTGACCCTGGCCGCCGCGCTCGACCTTGACATCTGTCGCCGGCACGCGGCGCGACAGGTCGATGACCTCGTACTCTACGCCGCTGACCGTCGCGACGCCTGCTGTCGCGTCGACGGTGACGTCCGCGTTGCTCGAAATCGGTACGATTCGTCGCACAAGGGTGACGGGAAGCAGGCACTTGAACCCGGCCGCAGAGACGGGCACCACAGCCATGCTCGACGAGTCTACCGGCACCGCCAGCGTGAATGCGGCGCCACGGCCGAGTTCAGACGAGACGCTGACAAACCCGCCCAGGGCCGCGAGGGTCGAGCGGACCACGTCCAGGCCCACACCCCGTCCTGCCAGCTCGCTCACCGATCCTGCCGTCGAGAACCCATGCATGAACAGGAGTTCGCGCTTGGCGTCGTCCGTGATCTTGGCGTCGTGCTTGACCAGCCCACGGCGGACAGCGGTCGCAAACACCTTGTCCAGGTCAATGCCTGCACCGTCGTCACGGATCACCAGCCGAACAATGCCCGCTTCCGCCGTTTCGTCGCGAGGAACCGCGACCGTGATCGTGCCGGCGCTCACCTTCCCGGCTGCCTCGCGCCCAGCCGCGTCTTCGATGCCGTGGGCGACGGAGTTGCGCAGCAGGTGCTCGAGCACCGCCATCAACTTGTCGACGGCCGCCGAAGGAAGCTTGCTGCCAGGCTCGATCACCAGGTTCGCGCGCTTGCCGGTATCGGAGCACGCCATGGCAACGACGCTCTCAAGACGCGAGCGCTGCGCCGCTACCGGCATCAGCAGCAGTTCATTGGAGCCGCGCTGCAGCTCATCGGTGAGCTCGGCAATCTCCTCGTCGCCGTTGACCGTCGTGCGGATCGCCGCAGTTGTCACGCCTGCTGCAATGAGCGCGTCGCTGTGTGCCTCGACCAACCGACGGGTGATGTCTTGCAGCAGGGTGTAGCGATCAAGCTCAAGCGGGTCGAATCCTTGAGCGCCGCCCTGGGCTGCGCTTGAGGCGATGCTGGCTTGCGCCATCATCTCCAGTTCGCGGAGCGTCGAGCCCATGCGCTGGAGCGTGTCTTGAAGCTCGCGCATCGAACGCTTGATCCCCTCGACGTCGTCGGCCGAACGGCGTGTTGCAGCCATGAGGAGGCTCGACGCCGCACCGACATGCGTGGCCAGTTCGATGGGGATTCGAACCGACGAGCCGGCAATCACCGCCGAGCGCGCGCCCGGCGCAGTCGAAGGGCTCGTGATGGCCGGCGCATCCCCAGGCTCGCCATCGTGATCGGCATCGTCTGCGTCGTGCTCCGGCGCAGCAAACGCGGACGTCGAAGCGGCCGCGTCGACTTCAAGGACGGTGCCGGCAACGGCGGCGAGAGCTGTAGCGGTTCCGTTGTAGAAATCGGTGCGAGCGGCTTCCAGCACGACACGCACCCTGGCCATCACCTTGGCGAACGGGGCCGTCAAGCGACCGAACTGAGCCCCATTGGACGGCATCACTTCGAGCGCATCTTCCATCTCGTGCAGCATCGCGCCGACGGCGGCCAGGCCGACAGTCCGGACGACGCCCTTCAGCGTGTGGATGTACCGACGCGTCTCTGCCAACATATGAGGCAACGCGTCCGAAGACCCGCCCTCGGCGGCCGCCAGGAATCCGTCCACATGACGTTGGCATTCGAACGACTCCTCGAACATCACCGTCAGCAGCATGTTGTCCGTGGAGGTGACCATGTCGACACGACCTTCCGCCGCCGCGAAAAACGCGCGCTCCAACTCATCAGGGTCGAGGTCTTGCTCTTGCTCGTCCGGCACCGGCGCGAATGGGTCAAGCACGTCGCTATCGCCAAGCCAAGACGCCACGTCATCATCCTCAAGGGACACGGCGGAATGCGCTGGCGCCTCGTCAGCATCAGCGCCTGCTCCAGCGTCACCCCCTACGGCAACCACGACAGCATCCTGATCGGCAAGATCGGTGTTCTGCGTCGGCATGCCGATATCGAGCGACACCTCTGCAGGGCGAACGTCGACTTCGAGGGGCAACATGAAGTCTCCAGCCGAGACGGGAACGTCTCCAGAGACCTGGTCGACCAGCTCCTCTGCCGCAACGTGGAGGGCGACGGCCGGGCCGGCCAGCGCATCTTCGGGATTGAGTAGCACGGCCGCCTCGCACGCATTCACTTCCGCCTCGCTCGGCGGCGAGTCGGCGCGCTCGTTGACTTCCGTGGGCGGCGTCATCTCACTCGGGCTCACATCGCCTCCCGAGGCGGCTACATCGCTCATGGACTCCGTCGCCGGAACGCCCTGCTCGACAGACATGTCGTGTTGTTCGTCTTCACCCATGTCCAGCAGGCTGCCTGGGCGAAGCCGCGCGAGGAACAAGCTCACTCGCGCGATGTCGTTGTAGAGTTCGCCGCGCAGCTGCAGGTACTGCCAGGTAGCCGGTGCAGCCGCTCGGGCCGCGACGCCATCGGCAAACGCCGAAGCTGAAGGCAACCGCAGGCATGCGAAGACGCCAGTCAGCTTGCCCATCAGCCCTGCGGTCTTGACGCCATAGAGCTCGGATACCCTGCCCGCCTCGGAAGGCGTCATGTCTCTCTGGCGGAAGTTCAGAAGGCCCTCGTCCACATTCTTGTGCAGAGACTTGAAGTCGTTGCCCAGCTCGAGGACGAGCTTTTGAATGGCGGCGGCCTGCGCGCTGACCTGCATGCTGCGGCAGCGCAGGGACGCGTTTCCTTCGGCCAGGCCGTGTGCCAACGCGAGAAGGGACTCCTGCTCGGCGCGGTTGCCCCATCGCATCGCTGCCTCGGTCATCAGGAGGACGTATGCGGCACCAGTGGTCCACTGGTCGGCACTGGGCTCGGCCGGCCATTGGCGGGTCTCGGCAGCGAACGCTTGCGCCAGCGCTTCGTAGGCCGGGCTCTCAAGAACCGCAGCATTCCGAGTGCGCTCTTCGGCAATCGCCTTTGCCGCGCGACCGTCTCGCGTGAGCGTGGCTTGCTTGAACCGCTCCCTAACCTCGCCCATTTTCTGGGCGAACTTCTTGGCCACGTCGTGGCGAGAGGCCACGCCGTCAGTACCAGGCTTCACCAGGGAGTAACGCGAGCGGATCGCGACTTGCTCTTCGGTACCGTTCGTGGTGCACGCCAGCTGGTATAGCAGTCGCGAGAAGAGATGCGCGTTCGCTGCCACAGGTTCGAGCGGCTCGCCCGACTCCAGCACCTGCTTCAGCCGCTGCAGCTCCTGGTCGAATTCGACGCGATTGGCGTCGAGGTCAACGAAGTCAGGCTGACATGCGCCCGCCTCGAAAAAGCCAGACAGGGCACGATAGGGATTCGCGAGCGCGAGCGGACCGAATGCCTCGCCCAGCGAAGGGGCCGACGCAGCGGCGCCAAGTGCTTCGATGAGGCTCTCGCGCGATGAGTCCCGCGGCGGCGCCCAGAACGCATCGACCTCGAGTGAAGGCGCGCACGGCATGAACAGGTCGGCGACGAGCTCGTCGGGATCAACCTCGAGGAGGGCTGGACGAGCCTTGCGGATGACGGCGGTGAAAGCGGTGTTCAACGGCGCATACGACGGCGTTTCACCGTTGGCAATGCTGCGCAGCAAGCCGCCAAGGGCCTTGACCCCGGCGCTGAACGTGAGAATGCGATCCTTGTACAGCTGGCGCTCGACTGTCGACGGTGCGACAGATTCGAGGCCTCGCGCCAGCTCGGTCAGGACGCCCAGGAAATTACCGACGCCCCAGAAGCCAGTGAACATCGCCGCGCGCTGCAGCCCCTGAAGCGTCGGCGCGACAGAATGCTCCTTTGGCGCAACAGCGTACGAGTTCATGTTCTGGTCGATTTCCATCAGTGCGCGCAGCAGCGCGCCAGCAATGATGGTCAGCCCGTTGAGGCGTTGATCGATGGAGATGGTCATCGGCATGTCTGCCCTTTCAATCGACTTCAGCGGTCAGCGTCGGCGCCTGCAACGCATGCAGTCCGGATGTCAACTCGGTACGGACATCCTCCGCGGCCGCTCGCACGCCGGCGACCTGGCCGGCGATCCCGTCAATCTGGTTCCGGGCTTGGGCAGTAGCCGCGATGGCGACATCAACCAGGCCCTTGTTTGCGGTGGTGCGCGTGCGCAAGGCGTCGACCATCTCGCCCATACTCTCGGCCAGTGGCGCCAATGCGGACAGCGACGCATGGGAGATGGCGCCCACGTTGGCGCCCGCGACCACCTGCGAGGTTGTCTTTTCAACGGATTCCGCCGCAGAGCGCGCATCGGCTTGAACACCCTGCACGTGGGTAATCATGCGTTCATGACCCTCCGAAGAGCTCCGTGCCAACTTGCCGAGTTCCTTGGCCAACAGCCGGAAGCCGTTACCGGCGTCGCCAGCGCGCTCCGCCTCCAGCGATGCGTTGAGGGCGAGAACGGCAATTCGCTCTGCCACCGACCCGAAGACCTCGACTTCCTGCCCGATTTCCTGACTGCTTTCGCCCACGCGCTTGATGCGCTTGGACGTCTCTTGAAGTCCGTCGCGCATCGCTTCCAGGCGCGCCGTCGCATCCTGCGCGACACGGGCCGCAGAGGAGCAGCGCTTGATCGATTCGATCACGGCAGACGCCACAGATTTGGCATCAAGGTCCAAGGCAGCCATGCCTCGAGCCACGTGCTCGAGCTCAGCGACGGCCCGGGCGAACTCGGCCTGCGCCTCGTCTGCAGTCACAGCAGCTTCGTCGGCGAGGCGATAGACGTCCGATCCGAACTGAGCGCCCTGCTCCAGCGTTCCGACGGCGCGCGCGCTTTCATCCCGCCTGTGCGCCATCAGCTGATTGAGCAAGGAAACGATGGACTCAAGCTCCGAGGCCTTCCCAGGATGCGGCACTTGCACGGCGACGTCGCCGGCGAGCGCAGCGCGAAGGGAGCTTGCGATTGCGTCGCGCGCTTGCTCCGAGCCGCGAAACTGCTTGAGTGCGTGAGCGAATCGCGCGCCGAACTCGGCAACGATCCGGCGAAACGCCACCGTGAATAGGAGGGCGCTGAAGACGCCGGCCACAAACGCGGCGATGCTCAGCATCATCCCTGCTGACGCCTGTCCCGCCGCGGCCCCGAGGTTGTCAGCTGCCGCCTTGGCCTGGCTGGCCGCGTCGAAGACAGCGCTCAGCTGCTCCTTCGTCGCCGGCTTGGTGGCCAGGGTGTGCGCCGATTGGGCAAGCTGCGAGAACATGCCCGCCTCTTGCTTGAGGTCCAGCGCGGCAAGGTCGGCGGGGAGCGACTGCAAGTAGAAGTCGACGCGAGGAATCGAAGCGATACCGAACCCCGCCTCGGCGTAGGCGTAGAGGCGCGAGGCCGACTCGTATGCTCGCGCCGCTGCGCCGCCTTGATGACTGATCGGCTCCAGGCGCTGCCCGATCTGCGACAGCAAGCCGGCCGAACGACCCAGACCGTCACTGAGCTCTGCCGCCTGTCCCACCGGCCCGCTGATGGTTGCCAGCGATCCACTGAGCGCGTTCCACGCGGTGTACGCGGCAGCGGACGGCGACTTGATCGACGACGCAATGGCAGGCGAGTCTGCACTATTGAGAAGGTCTGCGTAGGCCGACGCGAGTTGAGGCGCGAACGTCACCGCAAGGCCGAGCCTGTCGGCGCCGCCACCCAAATAGGACTGCGTTCCTTGGAGCGCCAAGGCGGCAGATACCGAGAGCTGCCTTGCAGCGCCGCGCGCGTCAGATGCCGCCCGAAAGTTCAGGCTACCGACAAGCGCCAGCGCTGCCGAAACGGCCATCAGCGCTGCGCCTGCGAGCATGGTCAAGCGGTGCGACTTGGATACGTCTTCCGCCGTGAACGATGCGACGTTGATGAGTCGCTTGCTGCTCATGTCTGTTTCCTACCTACGGTCGTCGGCCACAGCCGACAGTGTTTGAAGCAAGCTGGCAGGCTCGAGGAGTGTCACGGTCGGATCGAGGCCCGCCGCATCAACTCGAGATAGCACACGCTCTACCAGAAGTGCAAATCCATGCATGGCTCCGCGACTCAGCACCAGGAGTCGGGCCTTCATGCCGCGAACCGTTGCCGAGTGCCCGAGCAGGAGCCCGGTGTCAACCACGCTCAGGATTTCGCTGCCGACCGCGACAACGCCCACGACGTGGGACGGCAAGCCAGGAACACCGGCCAGGTCGACGATGCCGTCCGGCATGTCCACGCGCTGCAGAAGCGAGCTCCTGATGGCATAGGTGCGGTTGGCGGCGACGAACATCAAAGCGAGCTGAGCCAGGTCAACCGGCGGCGAGTCGTCTGCCGAGTGCAGCTGCTGTTGCAGCGCCAGGAGAGAGGAACTGCGCCGAGCGTTCATCGCTCACCCGGTGCCGGCAGCCCGAGACGGCCATAGACTTCCGTCTGGAGGTCTGCAGCGGTGAAGGGCTTCGTGATAACACCGTCGAATCCGATGAGACGACCTTTGGCGATGTCAAAGACGCCACCCTTGGACGACATCATGAGCACTGGCACCTCTGCGAAGGCCTCGTTCAGCCGGATGAGGGAGACCGTCTCGTACCCGTCGAGTCGAGGCATCAGAATGTCGACCAGGACGATATCTGGCGCGAACCGAGCAATGGCCGCGACGGCCTCGAGGCCGTCCATGCACGACATCACCTCGAACATGTCGGGGTCGAGAGCAGACTTGGCTGCATACTGCATCGCCTGAGTGTCATCGACCACCAGCACCTTGTACTTTCGCTCGGTCACCTTGCGCCTCCCAGCTTCTTTTCAAACAAGGCGTCCAGCAACGCCTCGCCACCCTTTTCGAGCAGCTTGCTCTGGCGCTCTCGTTCAGAGCTCAGATGGGAAAGCGACGGGCCCTTGATGCCCGCCGCAACCGTGGAATGCGAATTGGGCGAAATCAACACGTCCATCTTCAGCGTCTTGTTGATGATCCGTTGGTGCAGCACCGCTCGCAGGGAGTGCGAGAGAAGGCTCTTCGCTTCCGATTCGCCCATGTCGTGCCGGGCCAGCGAGATGACGCGTTCGAGCGCACCGATAGGGTCGGAGGCGTGCAACGTGCCCAGGACGAACTGACCGTTCATCGCTGCGCGCAGCAGCTGGGATGCAGCGTCTGGATCGCGAACCTCGCCCACCATGAGCATCGAGCCCTTGGAGTTCGAGGGGTAGCAGCGCATCGCCTCTTTCAGCCCTTCCGCGAACGAGCCCGTCTCGACGGGCACCTGGATGATTTGCCCGACTCGCCCCAGGGTCGAGGGGTAAAACTTCTGCATCGGAAACTCGGGAGGGTCTTCTACGGTCAGGCCGAAGTATCCGTACTTTTCCGCTCTCGCCACCAAGATGGCGGCGGCCGTCGTGCTCTTTCCCTGCCCGGCAGAACCAGTAACGAGCACCAGCCCGCCGGACTCCGCGAACAGCGGCGACGACAGCATCGTCACGATCTGGGTCGGCAGGTTGAGGTCAGACAGGCGCGGCACGTCTTTCGCAATGCGCCTGGCCATGAAATAGACACCGTCGACCGTCACTTGGCGGTGGACGCGGTAGGAGTTGCCCCACATGGGCTGCGTCCAGTCCTTGGATGCGTCCACGTCTTGCGAATGCCTCCATAGCAGTGCTTCGCGAAGCTCTTGGGCCTTCAGCTCAGCTTCGCCTTTTGCGACGACCGGGCCTGGATACATCAGCGTGGGCTTGTTCTCTTCGGCCGGGATGAACCAGTCAGTCGCATCGTGCAAGACGTTCAGCGCGTTGGACATTCAAACTCCAGAAATGAGAAGAGCGCCCTGGAGTGGTTCCAGAAGGCGCTCAGCAAATGACCCTACGTGCGGGGTCGCTACCGTCGCTTGCGCGACTGGTTAGCTGTGGTTGAACGTGATCGAGACGGCCGCGGCCGCGCCGCAGGCGGTCTGCGTGGTGTTCAGATCGGCCGTCTGGGCGCCGTTCTTCGTCTTGGTCGTGCCGACGGTGACTTCGTTGTAGCTCTGCGACACGTTGCTGACCAGTTCGATGCACGCGGCCGTGGGCACGCCGGCGTAGGTGATGTCGAAGGTCGTCGGCGTCGCGTTCGGAGCGACCGTGACGGCGCCCTGCCAGGAATTGGAGACGACCGCGCCGTTGACCATGTTGGCCGGGAAGCCGTTCTGGGCCAGCATCAGAGCGGTGGTGGCGCCGGTGTAGTTCGGGCGCGCCGCGAAGCTCGAGGTCACCTTGCTGACGATGGCCTGCAGGTTGTTGCCTTCGTTGTTGACCATGGACGTCTGGTTCGCGCTCGCCCGGCGGTTCACGATGGCGGCGATGGCGACGACGATGATGACCATCACGACCATCAGTTCGATGAGGGTGAAGCCGTTCTGCTTGGACTTGTTGAACTTGCGGATCATGTAAGAACTCCAGTTGAAGATTTTGGGACCAAAGAGCGATGTGAAACGTCTGTACGTGTGCAGAGAGTATACCGTCTCTGCTGTCAAGAATGCAAGGGCTCGCCGTTAACTTTTTGGCTCCGCCGGTTGCGAAATCGTGACCTTCGGCGCGTTTTCCGGATGGGTGGCCCTCGTCGCGGCATCGCCAATGCCCATCATCGAGTCGAACATCCAGCCGACCTGCAGCCCGATCAGGACTGTCGCCAAGGTTCGCGCGATGCCAGCTTTCGCTTTGATGTTCTCGATGCCCGACTTGATCGCCTCGCGGCCAAGACTGCCCATGGCAGTGTTGAAGTTGGGGGTGGTCGCGTACACGGCAATGTCGTCAGAGATGTCGTCGGTCAGCAAGCCGACGTCGAGAGCCTCACCGTTGCCAGCGCCGCTGCGGAAATTGCCGATCATGATGGACAGGTGCTCACGCAGCCAAGGGCTTGACTTGTCCCGAATGAACTTGATCGCAGCCTCGATGGGCTGCCCGGCCGCCAGCAAGGCCGCGAGCGCGATCATGAACGTCGACGCGACGTAGATGCGATAGATCGACCACGGAGGGAGCTTGTCCAGGTACTTTCGCGCTGGGCCGGTATACCGCGGCAGGCTCCAGAGAGCCAGGAAAATCAGTCCGACACCAATCGGGACAGCGATGAACCACGTGGCGGCAACAACCGCCGACATGGCGAACAGTGCGCGCTGCTCGTCGTCCATGGCCCAGCTTGGAACCGATTTCGCGAGACCTGGCGCCACATTCAAGGCGAAGCCAACAAGCAGTCCGACCAGCATGACCACCTGGATGACGGGGGTCGTCATTTCCGAGCGAACCACCTTCAGCATCTCGGTGGCCGAGCGTGCGACGACTGCAGCCTGCAAAAACCCAGCACCGATGTTGTTCGCCTTCTCGCCGGCGCCGATGATGATGATTTCGGTCTCGGGCAGGTAGCCTTGCGAGGCTTCTGCGAAAGTCTCGCCAGCAGTCAGGCCGCGCACCCAGGCGCGGTACAGGTACATCATCGGCCGCTTCTTCTCCTCAGCCCGTTTCAGCTGCACGCGCAACGCGGCGTCAAGCGGCGTGTTTTCCAGCTGCGCGGCCATCTTCTCGTAGAACTTTGCACGCGCGCTCGCCTGAATCTTGAAGTTGAAGACCGCCCAGCGCTCTTCGAGCGACATCGATTTGCCGCCACCATTGCGGGTATTGCTGATTGCCATTCTTTTGTCCTCAGGCGACTTCGGCCATCATGTCTTCAAGAGGCGCGTCGCGCCTGTCTCTCACCGGATCGTGCAATCGGCCGAGCTCCCGTTCGACGTCGAGTGGTGAAACGAGTCCTTTGCGCATCTTGACGATGGCGTGCTCCAGCGCGGTGCAGCCAATCATCGGAGCGGCCGGATTCTTTCCACGCGCACTGCGCCAATGGCGAAACGCCTCATTGGTTCGGTTCTCAGCGATGAACGCGCGAATCTCATCGTCGGGTTGAACCATTTCGGCGCAGACCGTTCGGCCAACGATGCCCGAACCCTTGCAATGCCCGCATCCACCCTCGCGTTCGAAGAAGATTCGGTCGCTCGGGCTCGACACGCGCTTGATGCGATCCAGCAGTTCAGGCGCCAAGCGCGATTGCATCGATCCCATGTCGACCTTGCACTTCGGGCAGAGCACCGCGACCAGCCGCTGGAAAATGAGACCCGCGATGAATTCGCGGTCTCCGAGAACGTCCGGTTGGATTCCCATGCTGCGCAACCGACCCACGATGCCGAACGGCGAACTGGCGTGGATTGTCGTCAGGACGCGGTGACCCGATTGAGTCATGCCTCCGGCCAGCTGCGCCGACTCCGCATCGCGAATTTCGCCGACCATGATGACGTCAGGGTCCATGCGCATCGCAGCTTTCATCGCCTGCGAGAACGGATTCCTCTTCAGGCCAGCAGTCTCCGGCGTCTCTGCCAGGCGAGGCACCGGAATCTGAGTCCCGAAGGGGATCACGTATTCGGGCGGGTCTTCGACCGTGATGATCTTCAGCGCGGGGTCGTCCGCATGGATGTCCGACAAGAACGTGAGCAACGAGGTGCTCTTACCCGAACCCGTGGTGCCACAGATGATGATGACGCCAGCCGGCGCCGACAGCATGTTGTGGAGCATATCGATCTGGTCTGGCTCGAAACCGAGCTCGGCCATCGACCTGATCTTCGCGGTCTGGCCAACCTTCAGCACGCGCAGCACCACATCCATGCCGGCGTCCGGATACGCGCTCGACACTTGGACTCGCAGCTTGACGCGCTGGCCCGTCGAAAGCGTGCGGCTGACGGACATCTGGGCGTCCTTGCTGAACACCTGGGGCTTGGAGTCGTCGTCTGCCACGGTGTGCAAAGCGCGCGCGAGCTTCGTCGCGAACGCGGAAGGCCAGTCGCCCTTCTTTTGCAGGCGCCCGTTGATGCGCATGCGAAGGACCGCACCACTGCTGCGGCTCTCGAGGTGAATGTCGGATGCGTCCTCGCGCAAGGCCGTCAGCACCATGTTGTCGATGTCGCGGATGATCTGGGGATCGCTCGCCGCGGCATTCTCGTCTGCCTCCGCGGCTTGGCTCAGCACGCTGATGAGGCCGGAGTCGGCCTGGCCGGACTTCATCAACCTGGCGCCTGTGGCGGTGATGCGTTCACAAGCCTTCTTGTAGGAAGCACTCCCCCAGAGCTGGCGAGTGGCAACAACAGCGTATGCGTTGTCGTGCTCCGCGAGTTCGAGGATCGCCATCTGCTGGCGCTGTTGCCCCTGCAACTCGAAGCGGCCGTCGGAGTTCGATGCCAGGCTCTTGTAGGCCGGCAAATCGGCAAGCTGGTGGTAGACCGTTGGAGGCGTCGCAGCGCGCGGCCGCGGCTCGAGCGGGATCACCTCCGCTTTGCCTTTCCCCTGCTCCGCGCCAGCCTGCCGAGGTACGGCTTGCTTCACGGGCTGGGGCGCGCGACGAACGGGCGCAGGAGCGGGAGGCGGAGCCTTTTTCCCACCCAAAAGCTTATCGAGCAACCACATTGGAATTTCCTTGAGCTGCACGCCGTGCGGCGCGCGACTGTCCGCCCAAACAGCTGGCGTTAGCGCTTAGTATACAGTCTCTGCTGTGCCGACGCAACTCCGGACAGTGCCGTCCCCAGGGGGCGTTTCCATATCCATGCCCGCCGGATGTGAAAAGAGCCCGACTTCCGGGCTCTTTTCTCGCTGGCTCAGTGCGCTTCGGGCACCGCGTTGGGCATCACGACCGGCCCGGCCGAGTTCGGCGAGCCCGCCGGCTGCAGCGCCTGCGCGGGTCGCATCGAGGTGCTGTCGGTTGAGACCGCCGCCGGCAGCGGCGGAACGACAGGGGCAGTGGCCGCCGGAGCCGCGGAAACCTGCGCCTGCGCGGGCGCTGCATTGCCTAGCATCGGCAGGTCGGTGGAGGTCGCCGGCTCCAGCATCGCGTAGGTCACGCGTTCCTGCGTCGAGGGCGATTGCAGGCGATCAGCCATCACCAGCGCCTGGGCCATCAGCGCAGCGCGGGACGAGCTGGCGGAAGTGGATTGGGCGGGCAGAGTCGGAGGCGCCATATGCACCGACTTGCGATGCGCGACCTTGACGCCCTTGGAGGTAATGGACTCGACGTTCCAGCCGTCGATGTCGTCGCCTTCCTGAACCGTCCGGATGCGAGCATTTTCGACAATGTCGGCGCGCGCGCGGCCTGCGATCACGATCAGTTGCACGACTTTGGCCGTGACAGCCGGGGCCGCGGGTTCAACGGATGCCGCAGCCGCCGCCGCGAATCGAGCCTTGCGCCTGGCGCGCGCCTGCTCCGAGTACGGGTCGATGGACTTGTCGCCGCCAGAGCCCTGAATCGACTCGCTCGGCGCGGCGCCGCCCTTCATCTCCGCGAGCTTCTTCTTCATCTCGAGCAACGCGGTCTGCCGTTGCAAGTCCTCGAGTTCGTGCAGAGTCCCGCTTGTCGGGATTGCCGCGATGTTGCCCATCGGAACGGCGGCCACTGCCGCCGACGTGAGCGACTTTGAGGGCTCAGGCGTCGGCGCACCGGCCGGCGCGCTCGCAGTCGAAAGCGGCGGGAGAGCGCCGGGGCTGCCGGCAGGCGTGAGGGCGAACGCGCCCACACTGGAGATACCGATCAGCGCAGCGGCGGCGAGTTTGGTGAGGTCAGCGTGTCGCATAGTTGAAGTCCAAGCTCCAGTCGTTGTTTTTCAGATCGGCGCGCAGCCCGGACAGGGCGATGCCGGCGTTGGTGATCGTGGCGGGAAGTTCACGAAGGACGAACAGCGAAGTTCCAGTCACATTGAGGGTGCCAACCTTCCACGGAAGAGCTTCGGAAGCGGCAGGCGCAGCGGGAGCTGCGGCCTTGCCGGGCGGGCCGCCCGTCGCCGTCGCGGCAGCCGGCGGCGGCAAGGAGGCCTCAATGGAAGTCGAATCGCTGAGCTCGTAGGACACCCCAGCAGCGCTTGCGTCTTGGAGCTTCGTTTCGAGCGCCGCGCGGAACGGCTTGTCTTCGCTTAGCGAATCGACCGGTGCGTCCCGACCAGCGACGTCGACAGCAAAACTCGTCATGGCGTCGTTGCCGCGCACTGAGCCCAGCGTCCAGCCATGCTCTTCTACGGCCCGCACGAAGCTGAGCACAGTCCCTGAGGGAGTGCGCGTCCAGAGGACGCGGCAACCAGCAGGATCGCACTCGAACGATTTCATCTTCCAGTTGCCGGCGCTCAGGGGCAGGCCTTGCAAGCGGTCGAAATATGCCTTGACCAGCGCGTCCACAGGCGGCTTCGTGAGCACCACGTTGCGCAGCAAGTTCTCACCGTCCTGAATGTGCGCAAGCCTTGCCTGCTCAGCTTGCTGGGCAGCCGTACGCTTTTGGTCTTCAGCGATCTTGGCGAGCTTGGCCTGGGAGTCGAGCTGCTTCACCCGCTGCATGTGGCCGTCGAAGGCATACCAGCCACCACCGGCCAACACGACAGCCGCCACTGCGCCAACTAGCGCGGGGCTGACACCCGAGATTCGACGAACCTTGACGTCGCGCGACGCGCTCGCCACGAGCTCGGCGAACGATACGGGGGTGACGTGCTGGTAGCTCCGATCCAGGTCGGGAAGTGTCGAGCAGATACGCGATTCGGTTCCGTCGTGGAGGAACTCGCGCATCCGTTCGTCGAGCTGAGACAGGTCGACGACGATGTCCAGCCCCGGCACCGGCAGGCCGGCGCGCACAGCGCACATCCAAACGCGGCCCTCACCAAGCGGCTCAATGAGGATGGTGGGCTCATGCTTGGCGGCGGCCGCAAGGCATGCGGCGCCGCAACTCACGCCAACCTTGCCGTCAGCGGACAAGCCAACGACAGTAGTGCCGGAGACCTCGTCGACGAGAATGACACCCAGCCGGACGCCCTCTTCCTTGCACAGCTTGGCGACTTCCTTTGCCTGCGACGTCGTTCCCGACAGCGTGTGCCAGTCGAGAGCGAGCGCGTAGGGTTTGGGAAGATCAGCGATTTCGAACGTTGCCATGATGCAGCGCCTGCTTCAGCGCGTGGCCAGGTTGACGATGTGCGGCGTCACCGTCACGACCACCGTCTTGCGGCTCTCGGAAGAGGCGTGCTGGCCACCGGTGAGGGTGTTGATGAGCGCGGTGCCCGAAATGCCCGAATCGTTGAACATGTTCAGCGCATCGCGCAAGCCGTAGACGTACGTCTCGCCCGACTTCAGGTACACCGTCATGGGCAGGGCCCTCGAGGACAGCTTCGGCGTTGCGATGGACTGACCGCCCGAAGAAACCGTGTCGATCCCATCGATGCTGCTCAGGTCGAGCAAGCCCCGGATCATGATCGTGTCGCCGTTGACGACGACGGGCATCATCGTCAGCGAGAAGCCAGCCTTGACCGTCGACTGCTCCAGGGACGTCTGCGTGCCCGCATTGGCCACAGCGCTGGTCGTCACCTTGCTCAGGTAATTGATCTGGCGCATGCTGTTGACGGTAGCGACTTCGCCAGACGGCACCATCTGGGTGTGGCTGATGGCCTCATTGGTGTGCCCCAGCGTGCTCAGCGCGTTGAGCATGACCTCGGAGTTGGCGAACTTGCTCGAGGAGCTCGGGCTCAGGATTGCGGTCAGGGTGCCAAGCGCCGTGTTCGCCGGCGGCGGCAGCACCGAGGAGAGCCCCAGGCCGGCGGCCATCTTCGTGTACGCGAGGTTCCAGCTCATGCCGAAATCGCGCCCGCTCTGGACGTCGATGGTGTAGGCGTGCACCTCAAGCGCCACTTGGCGCGAGCGGTTCGCGTTGATCTGCTTGAGGTAGCTCTCCACCGACAGCAGCGTCTGGGGCGTGCCCGTCACGGTGACGGTATTGGTCGCGTCCGAAACGGTGTAGATGCCGTTGGCGCCGTCGCGCGACATGATGTTCTTCAGGTCATTGGACAAGGCCTTCCAGAAGTCGACCTTGGCCGAGAACTTGACGGTCTGGTCGGACGAAGACAAGGAGGAGCCGGCACCGCCACCACCACCCGTGCTATTGCCCATGGTGTCGCTGACATCGGCCGAACCCGGCAACACCGCGATCTGGAAGACTTGGGTGTCGAAGCGGAACACCTCGACGGAGCCGCCACGGTACCGCCAGTTCATGTTGTTGCGTGCCGTCAGCTGATCGAGCACCTGGCTCATGGTGATGTCGCCGCTGCGGTAGCCAGCCGCGAGCGTCTTCACGTCCGCTTCTTGCAGGATGTCCGGCGCGAAAGAGATTCGCACGCCCGTTTCGCGCTGCACCAGATTGGCGAAGTCACGCATGCTCGCTGCAGTCTCGAAGCCGAGGTTCAGCGGCATGCGAAACATCGCCGGCAGCTGCTCTTCTTTCATGGACACCGAACGCTTGTTGACCCAGATGCCCTCGTTGTCCAGGATGGCGTCGGCCACGGGGCGCTGCACCGTCGCGTCGAACTTCTTTTCGAAGTCCTGCGACTCCTGCTGACGGTCTGCCTTTGCGATGGTGTGGTCGACCACCGCGCAGCCCTGCATGCTCAAGGCGGCGGTGACGGCCAGCAGGGAGTAGGTACGCTTGTTCATGTTGACTCCGGGGACTTCGTTTACTTCAGCGAGGCCGAGCCGACGACGGCCAGCGCGTCGGACGGAGCCATCTGCTGTCGGCTGGGAGCCGTGACTTCCGAACCGTTGGCCGAGCTCTTGGTGTCGGGGATGCGATGGAGGCGAACCTCGGCGACGCGATTTCCACGGAAGAACTCGATTTCGAGCGGATAGTCCGCGTCTCGATAGGCCGTGATGACCTTGGCCATCGCACCGGTGGCGCCCAGCAGCTCGCCGGGGAATTCCACCTTGGCGTCCACGGGGTAGTCGATCACGCTGTCGCCGTTGACTGCATTCCAGACCAGGTTCCAGTTGGCCGCGGATGCCCAGCGGCGCAGGTTTTCGCGCAACGTGTGCTCCGGAGAGAGCGTCCAGACCACCACCTTCTCGGTCGCAGGCTTGGTCGGAGCCGCGGCCGCAACCTGAGGCGCACTCGCCACGGCTGACGCCGCGGCAGCAGCGGGCACGGGCAACGTGCGCACCTCGACTCCCTTGGCAGCCGGCGCGGAAGCCACCACCTTCGCGAGGTCTTCCTTCGGCGCCGGAACGAAGAACATGATTTCCTGGTTCTTCCAGTCCACGTTCGCGCGCATGTCGAGCGAGACCATCAGCTCGTTCATGACCATCGGCCAGGTGCGATTACCAGTCCAGCTCACGATCTGGTCGAGCGGGAGGTCTTGGTCGGAATACGCGTTCCAGCCGGCCGGAAGGATTTGGCGGAGCGCGTCTTCGAGCGTGACGTCCCGGCCGATGCCGCGCATGACGGGCAGTTCCATGGGCGGCTCGCCGGTCTGCGTCATACGCGAGGCCAGGCGCGAATCCAGGTCGATGCGTTGACGATTCATGTGCGCCAGGCGGTCGAGGCGCGCCGACTGATCGACATTGCGGCCGCCGGCGGTCGAAACCGACTGCTGGCCACGCACCGGCGTAGTTTGTGCAGGAGCGGTTTCGAGGAGGAAGCCTGCATGCGCGCTGCTGGCCATGGCCATCGCGACTCCGGCGAAGCAAAGGGATTGTTTGAGCGATTTCATTTGCATGATCCGGAGGTCAGGCGGCGGCCGCGTTTGGCTTGGCCTGGTTGGCGCGACCCTTGCTGGGTTGCGTGACGGGGACATCGTCCAGCGGGTTCTCGCCGAAGACGCCAGAGAGCAGCTGCTTGGCCGGCTTGCCGACATTCGAGGTAGGCGCCGGCGCCGGCGATGGAGCGGGCGGCGCGGTCTTCACGGGCGCATGGGCGCTCGGCCCCGGCGCTGCAGCTGCCGGAGTAACGGGCGTCGGCACCGCAGCACCGAACTCGCCGTCGTGAGCCAAGCCTTGGTTCTTGTCGAGGGCGTTCAAGCCTGCGCGTAGGCAAGCGCGCACGAATTCCATGCGGCGGTTCCTCGGGATCGCGCTGTAGCGATCCCAGAAGGTGCGCTCGAACTCGACCTCGAGGTTGAAGCGAAGGGGGAGAACTTTCTGCTCGGACACGACGCAGCTCCTGTCTTAGTTCGTCGCCGAAGACATCTTCAGGAACTTCGCGAAGCCGCGAGCGTTCGCGAATTCCGGCTTTTCCGGAATGGTCACGTTGGGGTAGCGCTGCAGGATGCCCTTGAAGATGTGTGCACCGCCGCCCACCAGCAGCATGTGGTCGATGTCGTGGGCGGACCCGAAGCGACGATTGACCTCGCGCTGGATCGAGTCTTCGACCTGAGCGACCGCCTCGGCGATTTCGTCTTCGATCGATTGCTGCTTGCCGAACACCTTGACCGAGCCGGTGCGGAGCGCGTTTTCGATCTGGGAACCGGTGAATTCGAAGCCCAGCTTCTTGAGCAGCGAAACGCGCAGATGCTCGACGACGTTCAGGACGCCGACTTCGGCAGAGCCGCAACGCGCATGGTCGACGCGCTGGCCGGGCATGACGACGGCGCAGTCGGTCGTGCGGCCACCCACGTCGATCACGCCGTACGTTTCGTCGCCTTCGATGCGCATGTTCAGGTTGGCGTCGAGCGCATGGTCGATCCAGGCGGCCAGACCCTCGGGGTACACGGCATGCTGGATGATGTTGGCCGTCGGCGACCCGTCCAGAGCCCGCACCGCCGTACGCAGGGACGCATCCTTGCGCGAGATGACTTCGGCGTTGGGCTTGTCACCCTTGTAGAACATCGACAGCGGCAGGCCGGTGGCGATGCGCACGTCCTTGCCACCCATGCCTGCCAGACGCAGGGCGTGGCTGACGATGACGCGATTCATCGCGGAGAACGGGTAGTCAGCGAAGCGAGCCGACTCGGCATCGGCCAGGTCGCTTTCGACGGTGAACTGCACGCCTTCGGACTCGTAGCAGGGCACCAGACCCTTGTCGCCGCCGGTGCCGATCACGGTCGTGCCGTGGACACCTGCGCGCGCGCGGCTGGGAATGCACAGTTCGGTGATGACCGAGTTGCCATGGATGACGACGATGTCGGTTGCGGCGAAGCCGTCATCGCACCCGATGTAGATGGTGTCGTCTTGCGTGGTCGTGGTCTGCGTGGTCTGCTTTGCCATGAAATTTCTCCGTTCGTCGGGCGTCTATTACAGTTAGTACACTATGTGCTGAAGAATTGCGAATCAGTCGAGATGCTTGTTGAACATCGACCGTCGCCGCTTGATCCGCCGGCCGGCGAGCCTGGCGCGCAGCGCCAAAATGGCCACGATGGGCGAGTACCCGAACTGCTCGATGACGAATAAGAACACCATCGCGAGGCACATCACGATGAACGTCCACCACGCCCAGTGCAGCAGATAGATGAGAATCGGCGCCGCAGCGTATCCACTCATGAAGAAGAAACGCAGTTCGCGGCCGGACTCCCTCCACAGGTTGGGGAGTATCTTGATGCGCTTCATGCGAAAGACGTGTCCATGTCGTCGATGAGGTCGGCCTTCGACTCGCGCTCGAAGACGTTCATCTGATCGATGGTGATGATCCCTTGATCGAATAGACGCTGCGCCGACGTCAACATCGACTGGCCACGCTTGTCCACGAGCTTGTTCAGAATGTGCTCCACCTCGCGCACCGAACTGGCCGCGCGCAGGTGATCGCGCACCGTTTGATCGAACACCAGGAACTCGCGCACCGGAACCCGGCCCTTGCCGTCAGCCCTTCGAACCAGCCGCTGAACGACGACGAGGCGAAGCGCGTCGATGATTTCGAACAGCTTGGTCATGCGCTCCGACGGCGGGAACATGTTGGCCATGCGAGTCGTCGTGCTTGGCACCGACTTGGTGTGCAGCGTTGAGTACACCGTATGACCAGTCTGTGCGGCCTCCAGCGTTGCCTCGACGGTCTCGGCGTCGCGTGACTCGCCCACCAGGATGACCTTCGGTGCGCGACGCAGAGTGTTGCGCACGAAGCGAGCGAAGCTTCGCACATGCCGCGGGATTTCGTGCTGGCTCACGATGGCAGACGCGCGCGGAACGTCATCGTAGGTGTACTCGATGGGTGCTTCGCCGGTAATGATCTTGCGGTGGCTGTCGGGGTCTTCGACCATGCTCCGCACGCCGGCGGCCAGCAGCGTGGACTTGCCAGAGCCCGTGGGCCCGTTCACCAGCACCAGGCCGTTTTCCGGGAAGAAGGCATCGACGATTGCGCTTTCGACGTTCATCTCTGCCATCGTCGGCGGCATCGACTTGATCGTGCGGGCGGTGATCTGCATCCCGTTGTCGTCGCCGCGGGCCCAGCAGCCCGTGACGTTGATCCGGAAGTTCATCTTCTCGATCTTGCCCCGTGCGTTTCCGACGCCCGGATGACGACGCACGATGGGGAGGCGGTCATCGATTTCCTCACCGCTACGCACAAAGGTGACACCACCCGAGCCGTAGATGTGATTGACGATGGCCTCGATTTCGTTGCTGTTGAGCACGTGCTTGGTCACGCGCAGGTTGCGCCCGTCGACGTAGGCGTAGACGGCCTCTTCGGTCTGCAGCGTGATGTCCGAGGCGCCCTTGCGCGCGCAGTGCAGCAGCAGTTCCTCGAACGACTCGGCGGTGAACGCATTTGGTTCCTGCTCGAACCAGTACTGCGCTTCCCAGCCGGGGAACTCGTCATCGAGGCTCATCGGGCGATGCCCGTTGAGGATGTTGTCGTCTTTGCTATCCATCTCAGTGTCCCTTGTCCTGCACCAGGCCTTCGGCCTTGGCTTCGCTCAGCATGCGCGCCGCCAGCTGCGGGTCGGCGGCGCTCTTGAGCCGCGCGGCGGCCGAGCCGCGACCGCCCTGCTTCCACTTGGCGGAGTCGGACACGAAGTCCGGGCTTGCGGTGATCCGAAGGAAGGTCTCTCCCACGTGCATGGAGCCGTCCTCGGCGCGCGTGACCCCCTTCGAGGTCGAAGCGACGAACGGCTTGGTGACCATGCCGGCCTCCAGCATCTGGTGGTACTTCACCATGCCCAGGAAGTCATGCTGCAAGCGCGTGAAGTTCGCCTTCAGGATGTCATCGGCCTGAGCCACGCCGGCGGCGTAGCCCTCCTTGACGCCAGCCTGCCAAATGTCCATCTCGGCAGATGTTTGAGGCGTGACAGCAGCTACGACGTTCTTGTCGAAGTCGTAGCCCATCATCAGGTAGGCGCGCCACGTCGGCGGCGTGTAGGTGAAGCGCGCCTGCTGTTCGACGTGGAAAACCTTGTCGATCACGCGCAGCATGTCGTCGCCCGACTGGTCGTAGACGTCGCTCAGCTCGGTCAGTACCGGCGGAACGACGTTGCCCTCGACCATCAAGGCCTGGAAGTTGTAGATGACGTCCAGATTGCTGGCCTGGCGCTCGAGGCGCTTCAGGTTGTCACTCGAGCGGCGGGCCAGTCCGGCCTGGGCACCATAGGTGACGGCCGTCTCCCGGATCGCGTTGAATCGGATCGTCGGCACTCCGGCGTTGTCCGGAGAGGCGGGGACGGCCTTGAGGATTTCGTCGAGGCTCGGCGGCACCTTGTCGCCGGACTGGGCAAAACACTGGGCGGCCAGCGTCAGCAGGAGGCCAGCAACTCCGACGCGGGTGCGGGTGAACATTATCTTCATCTCAGCGCTGCGGGTAGCGGACGGAAATCGTCTTCGTCTGCGCCGAGACGGTGATGGTCGCAGCCTCGCCCGCGATGGCGCCGGCGTCACGCAGAATCTCGAAAGCAGAGCGGTTCTCGGCGTTGATGGAGATGATGACTGGCGCCACGCGAAGGCCAGTTGCGTCGCCCAGATGCCAGCCGCATTCCTGAGCCACGTGCGAGAGAAGCTCCTCGAGCTCACCGGTCCAGCGGACGGTGACCAGGCGCTCCAGACCCGCGGGCGGCACCGACAGCAGGCCACCGCTTGCAACCACGCCGGTATTCGGTGCCGCAGCAGCCGGTGCGGCGGCGCGGGGAGTATCCCCGTCGACGGCCACCGAGGTGCGGTGCGAAGCGATGTTGTAGCCGATAGGTTGAGGCGCCGCCTCCACGACTGCGCCGGCCGCCGTGGGCGAGACGTCGCCGGCAGGAGGCCGCCCGGCCGCAGGCTTGGTGCTGGTGACCACGCGCGAGTTGCCCGACGACTCCGACCAGTCGCGCAGCGCCTGGGTTGCCGAAGCCGCGTTGCGAGCGATGATTCCGTCAACGGGGTCGGTCTCGACCACCGTGGGCGCCTGAAGGGTGGTGCAGCCACCCAAGGTCGCAGCCACGAGCGCGAAGATCAATCCGGTATGTCGTTGCATGTCTGTTGTCCAGTTGGCTGCCGTATGTGCGTCAGCACTTAGAGTATGCTATGTAGTGTAGCCGTCTGCTCATCCCTTGGCAAGTGACAAGGGGCGTGAAAATGTCTCATTGCTACCGTGTTGATGCTTGCCTGATGTCTCTCTACACATCAACTGCACATCACGAGTCCTCCAACGCGACAGCAAGCCTTAACATCAGAGGTCAAGTTTCCCCTCCCACGGTGACGTATGATGGCCAGAGTAGTCTGCATCTAGAGTATACTTCTCGCGTATGCAAGTTGACGATTCAAGCACCTCCAGCGTCCCATCAGTGTCCGGAGAGGGAGCGCCAGCTGAAATCACGCGAGACCCGAAGACGGAGGCCACCTACCTGCGCCGCGCTCAAGGCTTCGAGGTGCGCGCTGGCCGCGAGTTAGGCATCAGCGACCCTTCCCCGAGGGTGGTGGCGGCGTACGCACTCGAGCTCCGCCATGAGTGGTCGAAGGCAACCTGGCGTCAAAACAAGGCTTCGCTGCTCTACCGGTACCGCTCCATGGGAACGCCCGATGCGGTAGCGGCCGTCGAAGCGCTTCAGCACGTTTCTCAGAGCGAGTCGCCCAAGTCGTCCATGCGAACCTCTGGCCGGCGCTCTAAGGCGGTCAGCAGCGCCGACTTGAAACAACTCTTGCGCGAGATTCGAAGCACGCGAAGCGAATACGGCGGAATTCTCGTGACCTGGCTCCTCCTGGGCACCCAGATCGGGCTGCGGCCACACGAGTGGTGCCAGACGGAGCTCATTCACGCCAGCCCAAGCGTCATCGGCGATACGGACGTTGCAGACCAGGAGACTCCTCTGCCCTACTTCAAGGTCCGCAACTCCAAGCGCTCGAATGGCCGAGCGCATGGAGACTATCGGCACCTCAACCTGTCTGGCGTCGACCGTGAGGTGGTGAAGATCGGCAGCGAGTTCGCGCAGCAGATGGCCAAGTACGCGTCAAATGACGAGTACGACCGCATCTATGACGGTTGCCGTAAGCTGCTTTTGCGGGTCAACAAGACCTTGCACAGGAATGATTCGGGCCGCTGGGTTCAGCTCTACAGCCCTCGGCATCGCTTCTCGGCAGAGGCCAAGCTGCAGTTGGGACTCGACGGAGTTGCGGCCCTGATGGGGCACGCAACTACAAAGACAGCGAGCCAGCACTATGGCCGGCGCTCGAGCGGCTCTGGCTCTGTCGTCCCGCAGCCGATTGCTGCCGAAGTGGCGCGAGTGCGCAAGGTGCGTGCGTACCAAGCGCGCACGACCGCGAACACCACCCCGACACCGGTCGCCAACCCCAAGCCGTCGCGGGCTTGACCCCAAGCGCCTTACGGCCGGCGCAAACGGCGCCCGATCCGGGAGCCCGGGCTGATACCGTCAGCCACGGTCGCCGGAGTCTTCGTCGAAGGACTCGATGCGGCCGTACCTCGGCCGACTGAGGCAGCACGCTGAGCGACAGCCTCCGCCTGGGGCGCACCAGCCTGCGCCTCGGAGACCCGGCTTTCCGACAAGAACGACCGGCTGCGCTCAGCTTGAATGTGCGCATCGACATCCAGCTCCGAAGCGGTCGCGTCGGCGTCAAACGAGCCATCGTCGTCTGCATGAGTCGCTGCGCCGGCTGCAGGCGTCTTGGCTGCGTCGAGCTCCGCGACCATCATCATGCACCGCACGTCGAAGAGCGCTTGTGCACGTTCGATGTGCTCCATCGAAAGCTGATGGTTTGTGATCGACGCCGGCAGCGCGTTAGCGATGCGACGAGCCCACATCGGAACGCCAATGGCGATGGATTCGACGATGGCGTCAACCTCGTCAGCTTCGATTCCGAACTTCTTGCCGAGCTTGCGAAAGCCGGCAAGCGTGTGCTGCCTGCTGCCGCACAGGGAGATGGCCGAACTCACGGCGTCCTTGGGGTACACCTGGGTGCAGATCATGTCGTACGCGGGTGACAGGCGCACGCTCGTGAAGCCCTCGCTGGTGTCGTAGGCCTCCTTCAAGAACATCAAGTTCTTCAGGTGCATGTCCCCGTTGAAAGTCAGCCAGGAGAATGCGGACTGCATCACCAGCTGCCTTCCGTCAGCTGCGGGGTCGGTCGAGTACTTGATGATCGCATCAGCGACGTCCAACAACTCGCCCCGGTATTTCTGCTGCCCGACCTGCATACCGAAGACGGACCAGAAATCTTCCGTCAGGAGACGGCGCCGGTCGTTGAAGTCGGTCCGCACGTCGAACCGCTCGACGAGGAGGCCAGGCCCCATGTCCGGAAGGTCGACCAGTGCGAACTCTTCGACGTTGAGCTGGCACATCTTGGCGATGGCCATCGAGTACCACTCCATGGAGCCGAACGTCGAGTACGCAGAGGCGGTGCCGGGAACCTTCAAGATGTGGGTGAACGATTTACCATCGGCCGCAGAAAGGACGCCGGCCGAATTGAGGTTCACGGCCAACTTCGCCTGCATCCCGGACAGCCGAGGCTGGCCTACGCTGTCCTGGGCCTCCGTCATGAGCCCCTCGTTGCCAGCGACTTCAGACAGCGAAGGGTCGATGCGCCCGGTGAACTGCAGGCTGGGGCCGCTGAACTGGCGCAATCGCGCTTCCAAGACATCCACCATGAGCTCAGGCGACTGGTTCGCTGCCGAATGCACGGTAATGTTCGACAGGTACCGAGGCGCGTTGGCGAACGACTCCAGACGCTCCTCCACCGTTCCACCTGCTGTGCGCCCAATCTCGGGAAGGAGCGAAGCCAGGAAGGAAGGCGGAGAGCGGCGTCCTTTGCGCTCGCTGAGAGACAACTGCAGAGCAACGTTCTTCTCGTAGTCCCAGCTCCAGACGTGGCCGTCGCTGGCCAGCGTTGCCACGTGCTCGTCGTGCCAGTACACCAGGTATTCCGTCAGGTTCTTCGGCGCTTGCGTGTAGTGACCCACGCCTTCGATGAACTTGCAGACGTCCTTGTAGTAGTGGTCGATCTTGAAGTGAACGGCCAGGCTCTTGAGCTTGTCCAACAACGCATCGCGGGTGTGGTACTTCGCGATGCAACGCTCGACGACGTCAGCCAGGTCTTTCACGTTCAGGTACGTTGTCCTTGGCCGCCCACGGATCACCTGGAAGTTCTTGAGGATCAGAAGCTCGTCACACACACGCTTGACCGCGTACGGACCGAAGTCATCCTCGATGGACACGAGCTCCAGCTCGTGATTCAGACCCACATCAAACTCGCTGTTGCGCGTGAAGTAGATCGTGAAGGCGCCGCCGACGTCCACTGGCTTTCCGCCATTCGGCGACGTGAGCATCAGGTGCCCTTCGACCGCGCCACGATGGAAGGCGCTGGAACCGGTAAGAGCGGTTCCGGTGTAGCCCATCGTGGCGATGCGCGCAGCGTTGCGCGTCAAAACAGTCCTCCGCTCTTCGACGTCAAGGTCAGCGCGCAGGAAGGCGCCGGGCGCGACACGTTCGAGCTTTTTCGTGCGCGTCCCGTAGTAGGCGTCGTCAGGGTCGATGTTGAAACCGGCCAGGTACAGGGGTTCGCTGTAGGTCTTCATGTCTTGACTCAGGTCTGCTTCAGGGGCGCGCGCTGCGACGCGTGGCCGGCTGACGCTCGGAGGCACTTGCGAGCGCATTGGCAGCTTCGGCACTGGCCGAGAGGGATGGGGCGAGCTGGCGCAGAGGGGCGTACGCGTGGATGGGCGGGAGGGCACTTGCCGCGGCCGTGGCAGCGCGCGTCGCCGGTGCGGCCGGTGCGGGCGCCGGAGTCGCGGTCGGCGTGCGCGCGGGAGTCGCGTCCGCGATGGGCTCAGAAGCAGCAACCGGCGCGGGCGCGACGGCAGAAGCGGGGGCGATGCCAGTTTGCACGCCGGGTGCAATGGCCTGGCCTGCCGCCGGCCGACGAACCATTCCGGTGCGCAGCTTCGCCACGCCGCCGGCCGCCGGAGCGGCACTTGCTGGCGCGGCCTGGCGCGCTGCAACAGAGACCGCAGTCGAGCTGAGCGGACGTGAACGGTTGTCGCTTTCCAGCACTGCGGCCGCGACAGGCGCCACAGGTGCCGGCGAAGCGCCACGTGCTGTCGACTGCTGCTGAACGGCGTGAGGCGCGGCGGCTCGGGAGGCCGGCGCAGGCGCAGATGCACGCATCGTCGGTGCGGCCGATGCAGACGCGGCGCCAGCAGGGGCGACAGCGGCCGGCAACCCGACCGAGACGGTAGCGGGTGTGCGGCGACGACCAGCCATGACAGTGCTGCCTGGCGGCAGCGAGGACAGCCGCGGAGTCGCGCTGGCGCCGACGGACACCTTCAACGCTTCTTTGGGCTCTTCCATGACGCCGAACACGACGCGCAGCTCTTGACTCAGCACCGTAGTGCGACGCGTGCCAGAACGAAGGGCCGAGGCACGCAGCGTCGACGGGCAGCCGACTACCGCGGTCTCCTTCTTGCCACGAGTCCACGCGGTGTACAGCATCTCACGGTTGAGCATATTGCTGTGGCTCGGGGCAACCACCACCACCACGCCAGGGTACTCGCTGCCTTGCGACTTGTGGAAGGTCTTCGCGTAGGCGTGCTCGAGCGCGGCGAGTTCCTTGCCCTCGTGACGAACCTTGCGCGCACCGGTGTTGACGACCACGACCTTCTTTTCCACGTCGATGGACTCCACGACGCCGATTTCTCCGTTGACGATCCCGAGGTCGTAGTTGTTCTTCGTTCGCATGACGCGGTCGCCGGCGCGAAACAGCATGTCCTTGTAGACAAGCTCGGCCTTGCCGTCGCTGGGCGGATTCACGAGGGCGCGCACCTGGTCATTGATCGAGCGCACGCCGCAGGCACCCGGGTACTGAGGGATCAGCACATGCGTGCCTTCCTGCCCGAACTGCCGGTAGAGCTCCATGTACTTGGCCACGACCGCGTCGCGAATCTCCATATCGCCGACGGCCTCGATGAACTTGAAGTCCTTCTTGCCCGCCAGGTCGATCTTGTCCGGTTGCGCGTTGATGACCGCATGCGCGTTCACGACGATGTCGGAATCGAGCGCAGTGCGATGGGGCGTGTTCAGCTTGGCGAACGGGATGACGCCGGAGTTGATGAAGTCGCCCAGGACGTAGCCAGCCTGAACGCTGGGCAGCTGGTCGGTATCGCCCACGAACAGGACGCGCGCTCCCGTGGGCAGTGCACGAAGGAACGCGTCGGTCAGCTCGACGTCCATCATCGACGACTCGTCGACGATGAAGAAGTCGCCCTCGAGCTGGTTGTTCTCGTTGTAGACGAACGTGCCAGGAACTTCCCGCGAAGGCTTGAGCAACGAATGAACAGTGCGGGACTCGAAGCCCGTAGCGTCCTTGGTGCGCTGCGCAGCCATCGCCGACGGCGCGCACATCACGACCGTCAGGCCCGCGTCCTTGGCGATCTTGGCGATGGTCTTAGTGACCGTCGTCTTGCCACCACCAGGACGACCTGACAGAACCGAGACCGAGCTCTTGAAGGCGTTCATGACCGCCTTGTCCTGCTCCGCATCACGCGTCTTCCCAGGCTCGACCGGCCCTTCAACGACGGCGCGCGCCGCTTCGACAAGCTTGTCGTCGAGCTTGCAGCCGTCCGCAAGCCGCTTGACCTGGTGAGCCAAAGACCGCTCAGCCTCGGCCATGTTGACTTGCGACACGAGCGCGTATTCGCCCACGAAGCGTTGTACCAGGTCGGTGTCAGCGATCATCGAATCGAGCACCTTCTCGATGGTCAAGCGCTCGCTGGGCTCCAGATTGATGGCGCGCAGAACTTCGTTTGCGACAGCGCCCCGCGGCCGGGCCGTGTGGCCCTGCTTGGCGGAACGGGACAACACGAAGTCGATGGCGCTGGCGATTCGAAATTCGCCGTCTCCGCGCGCGCCGGTCTCGCCGGCGATGCGATCCGCAATCTCGAACCCGACGCCGGCGACGCTCGCAAGCTCGTAGGGCTTCTCCTTGGCGACCTTCAGCGAAGCGGTGCCGTGCATCTCGAAGATGCGCCCCGCAGCCGCGCCAGTCACGCCATGAGCGCTCAGGAACTCCCACAAACGACGGAAAGCGTTCTCGGTGAGCCAGGCCTCGGCGATGGCCGGGAGACGGGCTTCCGTCATCGAGGGGAAATCCAGCAGTCGCTTGGGCTGCTTGTCGATGATGTCGAAGATCGCAGCGCCGTGCACGTCGAACATCTTGTGGGCGACGGCCTTGGCGATCTTCAGACGCTGCTCGAGGAATGCCACGACACCGAAGCGATCCGACGGAAGCTCTTCGAGGACCAGCTCGGCCTCGTATTGGTCGCCGAACTTCGGATGCTTCTCGAGCACCGCCGAGGCCGTAACGAGCGCGCCAGGCTTCAGCTCAGAGGTCATGACCCCTTGCAGCTTGAAAGCCTCGCCCTTCTCCGGCTGCACCAGCAGCATCGCCTTGGAGCCGATCTTGTCGCCGAACAACACCTTGGTGACACGACCGCGCACCTCTACGGCGCGCGGGTCTTTGGCAGGCGAAGCTTTGCGCTTGTCCGCGCCCTGGTCATCGTGCAGGTTCTGAGCCGGCGCGCCTGCCGCCGCAAAGAGGCCGCGCTGAACGGCCGGCGTACGACGCACACCGGCAATCCCTGCAGGCGCAGGCGCAGGCGCTGCAGCTGCAGCCAGCCGGCCGCGCGAGCGCGCAATGGAAACCAGGGATTGAGTCGGCGCCGCGGATGCGGGGGACTTGGCAGCGACGGGAGTCTTCGAATCGGGCATGCCGGCTCTCTCGTTTGAAGGAAACAAGAAACCGAGACGCGAGCGCCTCGGTCAAGGCAGGGACTGCCGTTGCTGTCAGTAGCGAATAGTGTACTACAACCGAGGATAAATCGCCAGCTCGCACACCTGTCAAACGAGACATTGCGCACGCGCCGCGTTCACCGCATGATAGGAGTTCGCTATACGCTGAGGGTCGCGTCAGCTGCCAGCCAGTCCTCAGCGGTGTCGCTGAGCCGACAAAGGCGCCCTGCGCTCACGAACAGCGTGCGATCCGACATGAACGTGACGGCCGCGGACTCGCGGTGCCCAGCATCCTGAAGGGCCTGCAGCATGGCATCGCGAGGAACGCTCTTGCGCCCACCAAGGCTGCTTCGTACGCGCTCAAACAGGCGCACCAGCTCCAGCTGAGCAAACGTCGCCGGCTCTGCGCTGGCCTTGCGACGAGCAGGCGCCTTCACGACGTCGCCGACGAGCTCGAAGCCGGCAAGCGTCAAGAGCTCGCGCAAGACCGTTTCAGGCACGGCTTCGGGATTTTCAGCATAGGCCGAGCGGTTGTTTCTCACGTGGAACTGACGTAGCGCGTCGAACGAGCACTGACCCAGTCCATTCACGCGCGCGGCAGCCTTGCGGAGAAACTCGTTGGCAGAGTTGAAGAACGTGAACCAGTCCTCGCCATCATGCCGTCCAAGGCCAACCGCGAACGGACGCAGCATTGCGAGCGCCTCATGCGCGGCCAGCGGATGGCCACTCACGACCCCATACTCATCCGCCAGCTTTTCAGCGGAGACGACGCCGAGTCCTCGCGAACGCTGGCGGGCGAAGTTGAAGAAGTGCTCACCCAGTTCCGGCATTGTGTCCGGCACGATGGCGACGATGGCTTCGCGCCTCATCGGCTCGTCGGGGGTCAAAAGCTTCGTTCGAGCCGGATCGGAGAATTTCGCGCGCCACACCCACGACGTCAGCCTGAGGGAATGGTGCACGCCGAGCTTGTCGGCCAGGCGAAGGATGCAGGCTGGCGAGGTATCAAGCGGGTCGATGTCCCGCGCGAGCGCCGCTCGGATGTCCATGTCCGCACCCGGAGCGTGAGTTTCGATCTTGCGCAGGGTCTGCGCCAGGCCAACACGAAGGGAGGACAACTCCCCGGAACTAGCCCCCAGCACCGCCTGCAGCGCCCCATTCTCCAGCTCGCCCATCAACTGCCGGACGCGCTCGCCGGAAATCTCGGGCTGCACGGTGCGGAGCGAACATGGCTCGGCCCCAGCCAGCCCATGCAGCCGAAGGTACATCTCGGCGCTGCGCGACTTCGCGCCTGCTGCCACCAAGAGCTGAGCGAAGCGCCGCGCAAACGCACCGGCGTCCGCGCCCTCGTTCGAGTTTTCGATTGAGCCCATCTTCTCAGGATCAGGCTGCGCGTTCGGTCTCAACGAGGCGCAGCGCAGGGCGATTCTCGATGGCCGCGGTGCGCGCCGTCTCGGTTTCAGCCACGTCCAGCTCGGTCGCGCGCGACTCGATGAACTTCATGAGCGCCGCCTTGCTCACGCCGTTGACACGAGCAGCTGCGCAGATGTCCGCCCAGCTCAACGCGTCAGGGCCGCCGAAGAGCTCGTCGAATTCGTCGGCGGTCAGGTCGCGCTTGGAAAGGCGCCCGATCAACTCCTTGTTGACCACAGGAACCAACGACTTCTCGCGGTTCTCGCAGGCCCAGGAGGCGCCGAGGATGAACTCGATCCTGAAGGACTTGGCGCGAGAGCCGATGAAGAGCGCTCGGAAGTTCTTGGCACACACAACCGTTGCGCGCCGACGCCAGTAGAAGGCTTGTAGTCCAGCTCCCACCTCGAGCTCGGCCGCCCGACCGCCACGAGCCAGTAGTCCCACCGCGCGTGCGACTTCGTAGCCCGACTTCGCGCCGAGCTTACCCTTGACCTTGGTCAGGTCGAAAACGTGCACTTGGTCAGACGAGAACTGCATCGTCGTCAGGTCGATGCCCAAGACTTGGCACACGCGTCGAACGGAGCTCGACTTCATCCCGGAAGTGCCGGTGGTGAACATCGCGGTCACCAGTTCCGTGGGAACGCCCGCGGCCTTGGCTACCTCGGCAGCGCTCATTCCCTTCATCAGCGCGACAGAGCCCAACAGCAGGCCCGTGGGTCGCCCTTCGCGAAAGTACAGATCGAGCTCCGCTCGCTTCATCTGCACCTTCTGCTGGGATGCAGGCCTGGATGCGGGCGCCGGCGCTTGCGCAGCGACCGCGGGAGGCGTGGCAACTGCAGGCGCCTTCGTAGGCGCCGGCGGCCTGGCCTGGGAGGGCCGCTCGGCAGCCATGCAGCTTGCGCTGGCCGTCAAGCCTGTGACACCGCTGAAGCTGCGCAGCGAATCGCCGCCTGGGAAGGAGCCTTCGAACAGAGTCTTGGAGGAGGATTGCAGCATTGCGATTTCCTTGGAAACAGCATGACGCACATCTGCGCCACAGAATATCTGCAGGGAGTGTACCGTATCCACTGCCCTCTTTCAAGTGACAAGGGGCCCTAAGGCCCCTGTCATCGAAGGATCGCGAATACCGCGGCGTGACGGATTACGCCATCTCGGCAACGCGATTCGGAACGACCACCGCCTTGCGGGCGACGGCCTCGGCCGCCTTGCGCTGGGTCCACCGCAAAAGCGTGTCCTTCACAATCTGCTCGACAGCGTCCGTTTCACCGCGCGCCTTCAGGCGTTCGACGGCGCTCTGGGCACCATTCGGATAGACGGCTGCGAGCGCCATCCGGCCTTCAGTGGCGCCGAGACTCTCACACACGTTCCGCCGAACGAGCGCGTCTTCCGACGTCGTGCTGAGCGCCCATCGTGTCTCGATTCCCACAGTCGAGACCAGCAGCTGGACGACTTGCCCATGCTCCTTGGTGTCGAAGACCGCCAGGAACGGCACGCCGTAGGACTTCGGGCCCGTGCAGTGCTTGGACATGAGCTCCCGGGCCGTGTCATTGAAGCCGAAGAACTCCTGCAGCTTGCGGGCGTTCTTGTCACTGCCGGCGTCGATGATGAAGGTTCCCGAAGCAAACTCGCGCATTTCAGGCGGGAAGTCCTCTGCGCCTTGCGAAGACAACACCACGCAGATGCCGTACTTCCGGCCTTCGCGGAGGTCGACCATGACAGTATCGACAGCGCTCTTGGACTTTGCCGGCCGGTGGAACTCGTCCCAGGCGATCCACTTCTTCTCTTCCTTGTTGCTGAGCGCGGTGGCCAAGTGCTCCTCACGGTACATCGGAGGCGCGACCATTTTCTTGGCCGTGTCTTCGTCCAGGCGGTAGTCCTTGGTGAGCGCGAAGTTCGCCAGCATGTACATGATGGCCGTCTGACGGTCAGCAGCCGCAGAGGATGCCTTGGCGACCTCTTCGAGGTTGATCGCGGCAATGCGCACGTTGCCGATGTCGAAGCTGGTGTGGGAGGCCAGGTTCGGAAAATCCTGCAGCGCAGAGGCCATCAGACTCTTGAACGCCTGGGGCAGCGTCTCACCCGAGGGCGTCGTGATGTTCTCGTACATGTCGCAGACCTGCTTGCTCAACACAACCAGGTCAGTGATCTGCGGGACTGCGTGGCGCTGTGCCAGGCTGGACTCGTGCTTGTACCCCTTCGAGAACAGGAAGTCGGTCACCTCCCACCAAGTGGTCTCCCGGTCGCTGCCAAAGTTGAGCTGACGCAGCTTGGCGTCGACCTTGAGTTCCACCTCGGGCCGATAGCGCTTGGGCGTCGACGTCGAGCCCACATCGGAGTACATCTCGTAGGCGTCGTCGACGGCCTTCGAAATGAGTTCAGACATTCGCGGGTATGGCGTGAGTGCTTCTGCCGGCGTTGCCAGTTGAGAGACGATGCTCACGATCATCGACTTCTGCTCTGGGGTGGGCTTGCGGCAACCTGCGAACGTGTCGCACGGGTTGATCGCGTGCTCCTTGGTCATACTCAGCTTGAAGCCTTGCACCAAGTGCTGCATGCTGGCCGGCAGGCACCCCTTCAACATCTCGATGAAGTACATCGAGCTGGGCCCGATGTCCAGAATGCCCATGCGCGGGAGTTTCGACAGGCCAGGTGCCAAGCAGCTCGCAAGCAGCATGTTGAGCATCTGAACGGACTTGCCTCGGCCAGGCCGGCCGAAGAAGATGTAGTTCCACGTCGTCTGCGCCGATGAGCCCGGAGTGAATGGCATCAGCTTGCCATCCAGAGAGCGGAAGGACATTGTGCCAGTGGGCCACGGGCTGGCCGGTCGCATGATGCCAATGGTGCGAAGGATTTCGTCCAGTGGCGCGGTGCACGCAGTGGCCGCGGAGGTCTCTGTCACGAACGGCACGGTCGACATGAATCCGTGCATCGAGTCGCCGGAGAACTCACGAACCTCTGCCCCGCCCCACGAGGTAATGGTCTGCGCCAAGCGAGCGGCGCGCCGCGTCAGCAGCTCGACGTTCGACTCGGGCGCCCAAGTGCAGAAGCTCATGCGTACGCGAACGCTCGTCGCATTCTCGTTCTCGAGGTGCTTCAGGTGCGTGATCGCGTCGGAGATGCGCCGATTCGTACCGGACGTGATGCTCAAAATGGTGGCGATCATGTCCTTGGTGCCGGTGAACTTCAGGCCGCCACCATCGATCCGAAACATCGCCCGCCAAGGCACCTGCGCGGAGCGCAGCTTCTCGAAGAGGGCCGAGAACGGCGTGATGTCCTTCGAAGGGATTTCAATGAACACCGGCGCGTAGGCGCGGTCTCCGACCACAACGTACTTTGCGTTCAGGCGGTAGGCGTCGCGAGGGAAAATTTGTCGCGCGACCGAAGGCATTTGGAGGTCGTCAATGGTGAGCTCTTTGGCGCCTTCGTTGCGCAGCGCAGCCGAGCTCTTCAGCACCGGAAGCGTGTCCCCCAGGAGCGTCGGCTTCCAATCCTGAGGGGTGAACCCGGGATCGATTTCCATGCGCGCGGTGCGAAGCATCTCATGGGACGTCATGAGCGTCGCGTTGATGCCCGCGTTCTTGAGGTCTTCCATGATCGAGCGCGTCGTCGCCTCGTGGCGCTCACGCAGCGAAGGAATCGTCGAGAACGGGCTCTGCGCCGAGCGCGGAATGGCCGGCACCTTCAGCGACGCCTTGCGAATGGCATTCAGGCCATCACGCATCTCTTGCTTGGAGAGCAACGTGGGTCGGGACCAGATCGCGATGCAGACGTACTCCTCGGCGGTGTACTTGGCCATCTCGGCCACGTTCGCACTGATGACGTCATTGATGTCGAGTCCGACGTTTTCACACGACTTGCGCATCCCTTCCGCTTCCCGATTGAGCACCTTACGGATGCCGGCGGAGTCGCAGGTGTTGAAGAAATCGATGCTCTGTCCGGAGTGAGTCAGAAACGATTGCAGCGCACTCGTCAGCGAGCTGACGATCTGCTCGAACTCGGCAGGGCCAACGCAGTCCTTGACGCCATGGATGCGGATACCCGACACCATGGTGCCGCGCTTGGTGACCAGTGCATTTTCCGAGTCGGCCGTCTCGATGTCGCAATAGCTGGGGAGGCTCGTCTTGAAGATCGACCCGAGCGTATCGGCGACGCCTTCGACCATGTCGGCAATGCGGTTCAGCATGAGGGTTCCAAAAGATAAATGTGCTTGCGCTAGCTCGCGCTGACCTGGGAGGCCTGGTAGTCCGCAACGATCCGGCTGAGAGCGGCGTGCGCAGCGTCGATGGATGCGCTCTCGGCGTTCTCGGACACCCTGTTAGCAGCGCCGAGCACCAACCCCGGCACCCGGTCGAACTCCATCAAGATCGGGGCATTGCCAGATTGCCTGGCCATACACTCGAAGCCGGAGAAGGCGGCCGCTGTCTTTGTCCGCATTTCACTGGCCGGCGCGGTCTCGATGCGGGGAATCGCGTTCATTTGGCGACCTCGCTCGCTGCGTACACGTCCATCGGTTCGACCTTGGCCGGAGCCTTCTCTTCAAGAGCTCGCAGCCCCGTTGGATAGGACAGCAAGCTCGAGGCCGCAATGGCCTTGCGAAGCAAGCGCAGCTGCTTTCGGTTCGCACCGACCACCACGTGCGAGTGACCAATGCTCACGACAGCGAAATTCGCCTCCGCGAGCGCCTTGGCCTCCTGCATCATGCTGGCGCGAGCCACGCCCGTCAGCCAGGCCGCGCGCACAGCGTGCACCTGCGGGTTCGCCAGTTCGCCGGTGCCTTGCCGGCCGCCCTCGGCGGACGACGAACACACGGCGTGCATGAACGCTTCAGCCAAGAGGCCGGCGGAAATTGAGGCGATTGCGGCAGGCGAGAAGACCGGGCCCGGAACTTTCAAGGTCGCATCGACCGGCACGAGTTCCGAAGCCACGAACATCCGGCGCGGCGTCATTTCGACGATGCGGGTGAGCGCAATGATTTCTGGCAAAGCCATCCAACGCGTTGCGCCGTTGGTCAGATGCCGCATGAGAGGCGCCGACGCCTTCACGTTGGGCAGCGTCTTGTTGATGGTCACTTGCGCGATCACGGGCTGCTGGTTGCCGATGGCCCAGCTCAGCGCCCCATTGACCGTGGGGAACTTCTCGAGGTCGACTTCGTTCCACGCGCCTGCGGGCACCGCCGCGCCGAGCACAGCTTGCGACAGCCGCAGCCGGTTTGCCGGGATGCGGATCACCATGTCCTGGCTGGTGGGCGCCGCCATCGGGCCAGGCGCCTTGATGAGCGACGGCATGGCTTCTTGCAGCTCGACTGGAATGGGTTCGCGTCGGAGCGGCGGCGCCGCGGCCGTACGCAAAGCCTGCACAAGAGTACAGCTGCTGTCGGCGTCGAGGATGTCCAGGGCTTCAGGGCACGCGAGACCAGCCATGGCGACCGTCCGCGTCAGCACTTCCGAAATGCGCTGCACGGCTTGCGCGCTCTTGGACATCTCGAACGCGCCGAGCTCCTGAGCCAGGAAGGAAATCGGCGTAGCAAGGAAGCCGGCATGCCGGAGGAACGGATAGCGTGAGCACTGCTCCGTCAGGAACGTAGGCTCAGGCATGCTGATGACCCACTTGTCGGCGGCGCCGGCCAGGGTCTCCAGGTTGGTGAACGTGAAAGGCTGGCCGCCTCCCAGGCTGGCAACACCACCCGCAAGCAAATTGGTAGGCTTGTTCAGGAAGACACAGCCGATGGGACGATCCATGCGCTTGGCCTCCTGGTCAGGCAGCGATAGCTGCAGCGTCGAAGTGTGCGGGAGGTACGTCTGCGGCGGTGCCACGCGCAAATGCCGCAGCCGCCAGCTCGAACCAGGTGTTGACCGGGCTTTGCTTGCCGATCAGTCGCGATGCGGCCAGCACGTACTTCTCGAAGCCGCGCGGGTCAGGCAGCATGCACATACCCTTGAGGCGACCGGCCATTTGGGCAGGAGCAAGCTTCAGGTCGCGCTGGGTGCGCACGATCAGGCTGGCGATGTGCACCGGGCTGGAAAGACTTTGGCGCGGCAGCAGGGTCTTGACCGAGCTCATGCCGAGTAGTGATTCGATGGCTTCAGAGCGGCGCTCGAAGGCCTTGTACAGGCGCTTGGCCCCGTCGGCGATAGCTTTCACGTTCGGGTCGTCGCGGAAGTAGCTCTGTCGCTCGACGGCAATGAACATCGCCACGCACATGACGTTCAGCTCCTCCTGAGACATCTCAGGGAGCCAGATGATTCTGCCGGCGCGCTTGCGGCCAGCGACATCCAGATGCAGGCACATGTGGCACAGCGGGCACAGGTACTTGTGTCCCTTCTTGCCGACGATGTGCTTCTCCAGCAGTTCTCCGCGGCTTCCGCCGGGCGCGGCGCAGGTCTCGCAGCTCGTGGGGCGCGGGCGATCACCGGGAGCAGGCGTCTGGGCCTTGCCGGGCGCGCACGGCTGTTCAGAAACGCTGAGGCTGAGCATGCGGAGTTGGAAAGAAGATGGTGGGAAAGCTTGCGTTGAAGGCCCAGGCGGACTTGCCGCCTGGCCACTCAACGACGACGTCCAGGGATTAGTTGGACGTGAAGGTCGGCGCCTTGATGGTCTGCACCTGCGACGTGCCATAGGCCGTCGTGATGCCGCTGCCGACCAGGGACGGGCCGCAGAAGCAGCCGACGCAGCAGAGGAACAGAACGGCGATCAGGCCCATGCTGGCATCGCGGCCTTCGCTCTTCTTCCACTTGACCAGCGACATGATCGACCAGATCAGGAAGACGACGCCCATGAAGTACTCGAAGGCTTCCAGCGCGGTCGTGCTGTTGATGAGGCCGTTGGCGAAGTTCACGGCCATCTGACCGAAGCTCACGCCATTGCCGGACACGTTGCCATAGGCGCTGTTGGCGGCCATGGCCGCCTGCGTCGTCAGCATCAGGGTCGCGACGCCGACGAGCGAAGCGATTTTCTTCAGGGATTTCATTGGATAGACTCCAGTCGTTGAGTTGAAAGGTGCTTGGAGAGATTACTTAGAACAGGCCCGCACCCAGCGAGAGACCAGTCAAGTTGGAAACGGCGCCCAGCGTGTCTTTCAGGTGAATGAGCAACATGCCGGCACCCACCAGATAGAACCCGCGCGCGGGAGTCGCATGAGCGCGACCCGGCGCCCACGACTTGGCCATACCGACCTCGCGAAGATGACCAATCCCGCGAAGGACAGCGATCAACCCGATGACCTGAAGGATCGGAACGATGGGGCCAAGTGGCCCGGCACCCGGCGCGGCCAGTTGCGTGTAGGCCAAGGGACTCGTCTGTTGAGAAGACCCAAACGCTGACGTGCCGAGCATGGCAAGGGTGGACGGCATCGCGAACAACAACGCCGAGCTCAGGATGGCCCACACTGGCGCGCCAGCCGAAACGTCCGCACGGGCCACGCCATTCGAACCCAGGTTCACCATGGATTTGATCGCGAGCCAGGTGCAGTACACGCCCATGAAATAGCAGCATGCCTGGACGAGCATGAAGACGCCCGGCATCTGGTCCGCGATGTTTCGCAGCAGCTGCAGCAGGTCGAAGCCGGAGATGTCGTTCATGTGGCGTTAGCTAGAAATCAGTCGAGGCGATCCGCAATCAGCGGATGTCGCCCTTGTCGGTGTGAACGATGTTCTGGTCTTCGTCGATGCCCGTGACGTGGGTGCCGTCAGGCAATACCGCCCGCGGCCTGACGAGCATCGAATCCGATTCCGGGCCCTTGACCCAGTACTGGCCGTTCACGGCGGCGTAGATGCGGTAGTCAGAGCGAACCTTGCCCTTGCCAACCTGGGCCACGGGCGTCGGAGCCGGCACGACCGTTTCGGTGATGCCGCTGCCGGCGACGAGCGAAGCAGCCGACTGCGGCTCGACCTTCGGCGTGGGCTTGGTGACCTGCGCGGCGTGCGTGACACGCGGCGCGGCACGCTTGGGCTGCGTCGGATGTTCAGCGGGAGATGCCGGCGTGCTGCCGCGCACCGCGACCTGCTTCCTGAGCGCATCCAGGTCCGCGCGCAGCTGGTCGACGTCGCGGCTCTTCGAGTCGAGTTCCGCCTTCGTGCTGGTGAGCGCGTCCTTCAGCGACGCGACCGCGTTCGCATCCTCGGTCGGGGCCATCGTCGACGTCTTGCCCTTGATGGACGGGGTCACTTGCATTTGCGGCGTCACCGCGGCGACCGGTTCGGCCGGCGCAGAAGGCTGCGTACGCCCCGGAGCAGGGGTCGCAACCGCCATCGGCGCAGCGCCTCCCGTGGCTCCGGCAGCGCCGGTCGAGGCCTGGAGCCCGAAATCCGGCGCGGGAGCCGTGTTCGCCGCGGGATTCGTCGTGACGGGCGAGGTGGCCGCAACCGAAATGGCGACGGTCGAAGCCGGCGCAGTCGCCGCAACCGGAGGAAGCGTTGCCGCCGACGTAACCGGCGAGCCGTCAGCATGCTCGGTCGCGATGGGTTGCGCGTCGGGGCGCGGCCCGCCGACCGGGGCAATGGCCATGTCCTGCGGAGCGCCTTGCTGCGCCTGGGCAACCGGCTGTTGCGGCACCTGAGGCGGCTGCTCTCCGCTGAACTTTTTCGCGATGGCGAAACCGACCAGCGCCAGCGCACCGAGACCAGCGCCGATCATGATCCGCGTATCCTTGGTCTTCTTCGCCTTGCGTGCGGCTTCATCAACCTCCGTTGAGGCAATGTCCTCGGCGGTGTGATCGCCCGCGTGCGGGTCTTGGCCGACGGCGTCGCCGCCTTGACCGAGGTTGATGTCTTGATCCCCGTCCTCGAGGGGTTCATGGAGTCCGCCGCCCAGCGCGTCCGCGTCGAGGTCGACGAGATGCTCGCCTTCCGAGGTGGCGCGCGCCCAGGTGTCCATTGCCGTGTCGCTCATTGCGATTCGCTCCAACTGCGTCTGTCAGTACTTAGCGTACAGTATATGCCGCTCACACGCGACCGTCAAGGTTGCCCCTTGACAGTTTCTTGCGCATAAGTTGTCAGTTCGCCGACTTGGGCGTGAACTGAACGTCAGCGAGGAAGTAGATGCCGGTGATGGCGCCGCGCGCGACCCTGACGGTCGGCGTAGTGTCCAGCGCGCCAGCATCCGTATTGACCTGCTGCGCGGCGCTGCCGCCGACGATTTCAGCCAGGTGCTGACCAGTCACGGGCGGCACGGTCGTCGCGACGGTGGTACCACTGACGTTGACGGTGGTGCCGGCGCTCTTCAGGTAATCGGCCACGGCCGCAAAGCCCGCGGCCAGTGGCTTGACGCCGTACCGCACCAGCAACTTCCGGTCGACGTCCGTCGCCGTGCCCTGCTCGCCGGTCTCGCTGTCCAGAACCATCGCCGTAACGGGAGTCATCGGCAGGCCGATCTTGTCGTTGGCGATTCCCGTCACCTCGAGGTCTGCCAGGTACCCCTTGCGAACCACCGTGCCAAAGACGTGCGCACCGGCATAAGGGCCTGTCAGCAAGGTGCCGCCGAACTTCGTGCTGATGTCGGTGTTGATACCGGTGTCGATGCGGATCGCACCCAGGTACCCCGCGCCGATCAGCGTCATGGGTTGGACAGCCTTCACCGTCGCGGCAGCAGCCACAGCCTTCGCCTCGCCAGCCTGCCCCTGAGCCGTAGTGGCCACAGCCGGCTGGACAGCGCCCCCGGTCACCGTGTCGGTGCTCGGCGCCAGCGTGAACGACTGCATCGCGTACTTGCGATTTCCATAGGTCATGACGCTGTCGATGGCCTTGGTGGTGTTCTCGGCGAAGCGCTGGTACTGCGGATCGGGCTGCTGAGCGTTCTGGCCAGCCTGGCCCGGCTGCTGCACACTCTGCTGCGGTTGTTGCGCGGCCACGGCTGCGGCCGCGACCTGGCGGTCGTGTTCAGCAGCAGCTGCTGCTGCGCTCGCGGCCGCCTCGGCCGGCGTAGGTGCCGCGTGCAGACCGGTCTCGACCGTCACGGCCATCGGCTGCACGGACTGTCCACTATTCGCAGCTTCTGAGGCCCGCTCGGCCGAAGCTTGGGCGACCATGCTCTTGTACTGAGCGTCTCGCGCGAGGTTCGGATTGGGCGCATCGCTCAGGCCCTGAGGACCGCTGCCGACGTCCGCACCGGTCACAGCGGGAGGAGAAGTCTCCTGGTGCGTCTTGTTGCCCGACACGATTGCCATCGTCGCCACGGCGCCGACGACGGCGACTGCGGCGGCCGTGAAGATGACCGTCTTCTTCGTCTTGGGATTGGCGAGAAGGCCGGTGACGTTCTGCATCTTGGTGGGTGCCGGGGCCGCCTGCGGCGCTCCACCCTCCCCGTCATCATCGTCGTACAGGTCGTTTTGGTAGTGCTCGGTCATGTGGCTCCCCTTACTTCGCAGCCGTCAGAGTCGGCGGAGGAAAGCCTTCCAGCCGGAGGTGACCGACCGCCCCGCCCTGCATCAGCAGGACTTCGGGTGCTTGCGGGAGCTCGTAGACCTTCGTGCCGTCCGCCCCGGTAGCGACCTTGCCATCCTTGGGTACCGGAGGCGCCAGAACCTGGGCGCGCGAACGAACAAACATCCGGTCGCCGATGACCCAGGCTTGAACGTCTGCGACGTCGCTGGAGACGATCTTGAGCGGGCGCGCCGTCGTCGGGGTGAGGCCGGACACCATGGAGGTCAGTTCCGGCGACACGCTTTCGGCCAGGCCGCGCGAGATGGCGGGCATCGTCGCCCCAGGGCCGCGAGCTTGAACCGAGACGTCGACGCGGAAGTCCACTTCCGGTTGATTGGTCGCGACGATCATCATGATGGGAGCCGGAGCCCCCTCCAGGAACACCGCGATGTTGGTCGAGACATGATCCTCCGTCGGGGACATGGTGAACATGTTCGACTTCGAGTCAGGCTTGTCAGACGGCTTTTGGATCGAGAGCAAGCCCTCTTCGCCGGCCGTGACCTTGATGACGTTCCACGGAGCGCCCGTGACGTCGTTGAAGATCATCGAGGTGACCGAGCCTACCGACAACCGGATCACCTTGGGCTCGGCGCCGGCGGCCAGCGTGACACGCGCCGTCGTGCTCACCGCGGTGGGCGCGGGACCCACGTGGGCGTGCAGCGCTTTCACGTTGTCGTCATTGACCTTGCGAACCTTGGTGACCTGCTTCGGGCTCAAGGGCATCTCGGTATTGAGCAGCTCCCCGAATGCTTCGGGGCTCATGCCGGCGCCCGGCTTGGTGGGCACGGCCTGCAGGCCGCCCGCCGCGACGTTCGCAGGAAGCGGCGGCACTTGCGGTTGCGGCGTGGGCTGCACCTGGGGCGCGGCCATCGTCGACATCGGATTTGCCGGCTGGGCAGCGCTTGCGACGGGGGCCGGCGACGGGTTTGCGCCGGCGTGCGGGCTGGGGCCTTGCTGCTGCGCGTGGACGCTCGAAGCAACCGCCAGGGACGCCGCCAGGAGCAGCGCGGACTTGTAGCGAAGATTCAACTTGTTCCCCTTGAACAGGTCGACTTCAGGCGCCGACGAACGGCGTGAAGTGCGGGAGGGAGTCGGTCAGCACGGCCTTCAGGGCCACTGCGGTGGGATGCGTCGGTTGACCGGCGATGGCCTCTTCGAGAGCCTTGATCGAGCGGTCGCTCATGTGGTCCAGCTGGAACTCGAAGTCGTCTTGCACGAAGTAGCCTTGCTGGCTGACGACGCCCTGGGCCTGTGCCTGAGCGACGAAGCCGGCGGGGAGAGCGTTGTTGTTCGAGGTGTTGGACATGTGAAGCTCCGGAGAAGTCATGAAAGTTGCGCGTTGCGGTGTAAGGGGAACCGGTCGGTTTCGCGATCCGACGGGATGAATTCTGTTGACACGTTCTGTCTCAAATCTGTCTAACCAGACACGACCATCGGCTTGTCTGCCTGGTGATCGTGGCGTTATTCACGCTTTTGAAACCTGCGCCCGCAAACCCCCAATTTCGTCAAGTGTCGGACTCGACCCACTTGCTGATCGCGATGCCGTCCTCGTGTTCCAGCGTATCGCGCTGCACGACGGTGATTTCCACCATACGTTGCTGCTTGCCGGATTTCAAGGCAGAGCGGAATTCCACTGACATGGGAATCTGCACCTTCCAGTAGACGACCCCGCTGGCTAGTCCTCGCTCGATGACCACGGGCACACCGGTGGGCACACCCGTCTCGACCAGCAGGTTCTTGACCATCAGGTCGATGGTGCCGGCGTTCTTCATCGAGTTGACGTAGCTGTCGTAACCCTCGGGCGTGAAGCTGGGCTGCAACGCAGTCAGCTGCCGGCGATAGTTCTGGAAGTCGATGGCATGCGCGGCCGTGACGCGTTCGGTCACCCAGTTCGTGACGTAGGCGTCGGTTCGATACGGCTCACTCAGGGCCTGCATCTTGGTGAGCCGGCCGGCCTGGTCGGTCGCGAAGTAGCGCATCTGCGGTTTGCGCGTAGCCAGCATCACGTTGAGGCTGATCGAAACCAGCAGCGCGACGGTCAGCACCGGCACCGCGCCGGCTAGGATTCGGAAGTTGTCACGATAGAACTCGTAGCGCATTCCGACCTTCTCCGCAGCGCCGGTGTTGACCGGCCTACGCTGGGCCTGTTGAGAGGGTTTTGCCATGGGCACTCCAGAAAAGCTTGATGCCACCGCTTATGCAGCAGCAAGGAAGGGGTCTTGACTCGTCGGCGATTTCTTGCCGACGAACTTGGTGCAGTGCTCGAGGTACTCGAGCGGGACGTCCCCAATCGGGCCGTCGCGTTGTTTGGCGACAATCAGCGTCGTCTCGTTCTGGTCGCGATGAATGAAAAGCACCACATCGGCGTCTTGCTCGAGTGCGCCGGACTCGCGAAGGTCCTCCAGCACCGGACGCACCACCATCCGGGGATCAGGGGAGCGCTTGAGCTGCGACAGCGCAATGACAGGGACGTCCAGCGCCATCGCGAGCTCTTTCAGCCCGCGCGACAAGGCACTGACGTCGTTCTCCCGCGTCGAGTTCTTGCCCGAGACGGCCTTCATCAGCTGCAGGTAATCGACGATCAGGGCTTGGAGCTTGCCCTCGCGCTTCAAGCGGCGCGCGGTGCTTCCCAAGGCGGCCAGGGTGACGCCAGCGGCATCGACCACTTCGAATGGGATCGCCACCAGGCGCTCACTTGCGGCAACTGCGTCTTCCCAGTCGTCTGCGGTCAGCGCTCCGATGCGGATCGCGTGTCCGTTGACTTGCGACTCGATGGCAAGAGCCCGCTTGGCCAGCTCTTCCTTTTTCATCTCCATGGAGACCATGGTCATCGCGTTGCCAGCCTTGGCCGATGCGATGCCGATGCACAGCGCGAGAGCAGTTTTTCCTTGACCTGGGCGCGCACCCAGCACGATCAGCTGTCCGCCGCGCATGCCGGAGGTCAACGCGTCCAGCTCGTCAATGCCGTATGTCAGGCCGAAATTGCTGACGCCAGCTTCGGCATTGGCCGCCATGCGGCTGAGCACACCCACACTGATGGCGCCCAGCGAGTTCACAGGCAGGCTGCGAACCTCTGCCACCTCGTCGAGCATCGCCCGAACTTCGGTTGAGCGCTCGGCAATGCGGCCGCTGCCGGCGGCAATCTCGCTGGCGCGCTGCACAGTCGCGTTCAGCGCGCGCTCGTTCGCGGCGTCCTGCACCACACGGGCGTGGCTGGAGACGACCGCTTCGGTGGCAACCACTGCCGCGCACCACTTCTCCAGTTCAGGAATTGGGGCGAGCTGGGCAAGGGAGGGGGTGCTGCCGACCGAGATGGCATCAGCGACGGAGACGCCCTCGACGCGTCCCTCGATGATGTCCGCGATGACGCCAAAGGCGGCTTTGGCCGCCGGGTCTGCGAACTCATCGGTGTAGATCAGGTTCGCAACGACGTCGAAGAGCTCGTTGTCTTGCAGGATCGCGCCAACGACGGCGCGTTCGGCCTGGCCGGCCGCGCCGCGCTTGACGGCGCCACCCTCGGCCAGAATCGAGGCCGGGACGGCGTCATCGTCATCCTCTGGATTGGCTGGGCGAACGAGGCCCAGAAGCGACTTACGCTCCATGACAAGCCTCCGGAGCGGAGAAAAGCCGGCTCTTGCCCTGACGACGCGGCTGCCAAGTGAACTCGATGGGCTCGCTGTCGGCAAGAATCCGAGAAATGAGGCGCTCGTGCAAGTCGACCGAAAGCGTCGCTAGCGGCCGGTTGCTGATCGCGATGATGGGCTTGCCAGCCTGCACGTACCGTCCGTTGACGATGTCGTAGAGCATGTTGTAGTCGGCGTCGGCGCTGCCATGCAGGTCGATTTCGTCGAGCACCAGGAGGTCTGCTCCGATCAGCTTTCGCACCAGGTCGTCGACCGCGCGCGGGCGCCCGAACGCTGCGCGCACTTCGCGCGTGAAGGTCGGCAGGCTGGTGTAGCAAGCGGAATATCCGTCTTCCATCAGCTGCTGCACAACGGCGCAAGCCAGGTGCGTCTTGGCGGTTCCCGACGGGCCGATGAACATGAAGCCCTTGCGAACATGGCGATGGCGGCCGAAGCCACGCGCGAAGTTGCGCATGCCCTTGACCACGGCCGCCGCTTGCTCTCCATCGGCAATGAACTCATCGAACCCGCGCCCGATGAACTCTTGCGGGACAGCGGCCAGAGCCAGACGCCGGGAGCGCTCGGAGGCGGCGGCGCGGGCCGCAAGGCCACCCCAGACCTCTAGCGCCGGCGCGCTCGAATGGGCCAAACAGGACGGGCAGACATTCCGTTCGCCCATGGCCATCATCGCCCGCTGATGAACTTCGCACATCGCGACGTCGCCGGTCGTCATTGAGCACCCAGCCCATCGCTCAAGCGGCGCTGCCGCCCCGCATCGGGAACTTGGACGCCAGCGCGAACGGCGTTGCTGCGTCGAATGCCAACCGACGGGCCGGTGGCGGGCGAAGGCGCCGCAGTCGGCACCACGCGCTGGAGCGCCGGCTGCACGCGGTCTGCGCCGGCAGCTTCGAGCAGGTCAAACTCGGAAAGCCCGAAGTCGCCGCCCTTGCCAGTCGGCACCGCTTCTTTCGCCCGGTTCTCGAGCTCGCCGCCCTGGCCAAATCCGTTTTTCGACCGGGCGATGCGCACGACAGCGCCCCGAATTTGGGCCTCACGGGTCGCGTTGTTGAGCCAGCGAGTGAGGAAACCGCGCATCCCCGTCATCGTCTTGCGTCGCGTCGGGTAGTCGAGGCACCACTGTGCGGCAATGCGCAGCTGCCCTTCGACGTCCACATCGGGAAATACGACTTGAAGAGAGTCCACAAGGCCGCGCGTCAGTTCCGCGGTGCCTTTGCACTCGGTGAGAATCCGAACCACGGTCGGATCGTTCTCGGCCGGGTCAACCGAAGGAACGGGCCCGAACCGCCTATTCATTGCGGCCGGCTTCTCACGCCGCGCGACCGTCGACACACGGCCGCTGGAGGCAGAACGCTGCGCGGCGGGCGCATCAGGCGCGGCAGCTTCAGATTGTTGAACCGCAAGAGCGGGAGCCGCCGCGACCGCCGGCGGCGAGCCTGCGGCATCCGCAGAAACGACTCGCAACTGAGACTCGCCCCGCCCGGCCTTACGCTTCGTCCAGCCCGCTGACCGATTGGCCAACTCACGCGCTTGGGCGCGCATTGCGTCACGAAACGCAGGGAGAAGAATATCTTGCCCTTCGTTCGCACGCTGAACTAGCCCAGCCATCTCGAGCGCGCTGATCGCCACCTGCGCGTCTGCGCTGGCCATGCCTCGCATCGCGAGTACGACCAACGCGTCATCACGCGCGATCCGCGCGCGTTCCTCGTCGAAGCAATCCAACTTGCCTGCCACGTGCTGAGCGACCACAACGAAGGCACCCAGGTAGAGGGGCGACAACATATTGGCGCCCTCACCACCGAGGGAGACCCCGATGCAGGCTCGCAAGCACTTCCCCACGCGCTCCCGGATGTCTTCGGAGCTCGAGGGTTGCGCAGGCTGTGCAGTAGCGGTCGTGTGTTGGGACGCCATAGAAAGGAGTCAAAGCGAATAGCACGGAGTGTACACGAAGTGCGCAGATTGTCAAGGTTGCGGGGTGCCAAAAGCGTGCGCATATACAGAACACCAACTGCATATCGGCGGTTTCGTGACATTCTGCACTTGTGCCAGGAAGTGCTTGCGCATCGCTCTGCGTTTCTTGTACACTCTCTCCTGTTACGTCAAGCTTTCGCTTCACTTCCCCGCTCTGGCAGCAGCTGCAACGGCTCTGCGATATCTCAGCGGCACAGACATTAGATCGGCACCTAAACACGGGTGTCTGGTTGTGGAACCGCAGAGGCGCTCACGCGACCTCGGAACCCCGAAGCGACGTTCGGTTAGGGCTTGTGCCTCGTCGTAGTCCGTAACCATCCAAGGCACAGGAGCCGCAAATGCAACGCAGCAATACCTTCTTCCCCCAGCGCCGCGGTGGCGGCAAGGGCAATCGCCCCGAGACCTTCCACATCGTGGTGGAGCGCTACGACACGACCGCCAAGCCGCCCGTGGTGCACGGCATTCGCCAGGACACCATGGAGGCCGTCTCGGTCAGCCTGCGCACCCTGACGGACGTCAAGCGCAAGGGCAGCCACAAGCGTTCGGAAATCGCCGACTTCGCCGCGCCGCGCGTCGACAAGTTCCACCCGGGCACGACGCCGGGCGGCATCCTCCTGATCCAGGAGGCCTACCGCAACAACGGCAGCGAATTCGCTGCCCGCTGGATTCAGTCGCTCTCGCACACCCCGGGCGAAGCTCAGGTCATGATCGCCATGGTTCACGTCGGCGAAGTGCGCCGAAAGAAGGCCGACGCCGAGTACCCGGACGGCAAGCCGTTCGCCTCCCTGACGGTGGTTCACGACGGCGACTTCCGCGGCATCGACGACAACATGTACGGCCATCTGGGCCTGACCGAGCCCTTCGCCGTCGAGAACACCGAGAAGCTCCAGGAAGCCCTGACCGAGCTGCTGGCCGCCGACATCGGCTGCGGCGTCCGCGTGTCGAACGGCGACACCATGGACGCGGTGTTCGTCTCCCACAACCGCGACGATGACGCCAACGAGTCCGCCGCCAAGTTCATCGAGACGATCAAGTCGCTGACCGAGTCCATCGATGACGGCTCCCTCAAGTGCGAGGTGATCCCGTACAGCCGCATCTGGGCCGGCCCCAAGACCGTCGACCTGATGCTGTCGAACAACGTGTTCTCGTCGCGCGTCGCGCAGTTCAACTACAAGCGCAAGGACGAGAAGGACGAAGAGAAGGTCATCACCGAGCGCTACTACCGCCCGGCCATCGTCGCCGTGCGCCTGGCCAAGCCCGACGCCCAGGGCAACACCGCGCCGTTCTTCGCCCACTTCGAGCCGCTGCGCACGCTGGCGCGCCCGAATCCGAAGGCCGACCCGGAGAACCCGGAATACGACGAGGCCGCGCCGAAGTTCCTGGTCGTCAGCGCGCCGCGCTTCGAGAGCCTGACCGAAGCCCTGTGCTACGCGCAGACGGAGACCGTCCGCCCCGAGTACCCGAAGCGCGAATCGGCCGAACCGGAAGCCGACGCCGACGAGACCCCGGGCAACGTCGAATCGTTCGACTCCGAGAAGGCCGCCATCGACGGCACCGACCTGGTCGGCGCGGTCACCGGCGCGGCCAACGAATCGCTCGACATCGGCGAGCCGATGACCGGCACGGACGTCCCGCAGCAGCAGCGCGCCCCGCGCTCCTACACCCGCCGCGGCGCGCGCCCCTGATCCATCGCGCCCCTGAAGAAGGCCCTGCGGGGCCTTCTTTCCCAAGTGGCCTGCCGGCTACTTCGGAAAGAACCGATTTCTCACCAGGTGCTCGACCCATGAACAAGCCCTCTGTCTCCCCGAACGACTTGGTCGAATGGCCCGACATGTCGGCCTACGGCATCCACTTCGGCATGGTGGACGTTCCTGACGGCGACGGCAAGACGATCAACAAGCGAATGGTGATGGTCGACGAGAATGCCGCCTGGGGCACCCTCGCGCGCGAGCTCGGGTTCATTCAATCCCGCTGGTACGGCATCTACGTCAAGGCCGACACCAAGCTGAAGATTCCTGGCTTCGGTGGGCCGACGTTTCCGCTGGCCAAGCGGATCAAGGTCAGCGTGCGCGACCTTCGCGAGCGCATCAAGCCGCTGATCTACCAGCGCCGGGACATGCGTCTGAGCCAGATGCAGGAGGGGCGCAACCGCCTTAGCTGGCATCCGCATCGTCTCTCCCAGACCGCAATCGCCACCGCGACGGCACAAGCTGTCCCGGAAGCGGCCCAGGAAGCTGTCGAGCACGTCGATCCTGCAATCACGCTCCGCCAGACCACCCTGCTCGGGCTGAACTCCAGCGGTCAAGAGGTCTACGAGGGCGGAGACGGCTTCCGCTTCGTGAAGGCCAACGACGTCATCATCTCGCGCGAAGCCGATCTGAAGAATCCGGCGGCCTACCTGCGCGCCTCCACGCCCGACGAACTCGTCCAGGTAGCCGGCGGCATGGTGCTGGAAATCGCCAGTGGCCGTCGCCTGCTCTCGGACGACTTCATCCGCTTCATGGATGCCGTGCATGGTGTGGGCTCCACGGAGAGCCGTGAGCTCGTGAGCGAGTTCCACGAGGCGCTTGACAAGGCGATGCTCAACAAGGTCGCCGCCATCGACGGCGCCGGCCAAGACGCCTTCAAGGAAGCGCTGACCCTTCACGAAGGGCGTCCGTCCTTCTGGCGCGCGCCTGGCACCTGGGGAACCCCGCTTCCCATTGCGGCTGTGATGCAGTCGCTGGTGCAATCGCAGTTGCTGATGAACTCGACGGGCCGTGCACCCACGATCATCGACATCACCAATAAGCCGGGTTCGCACAGCTGGGCATTCAATGCCCAGACGGTCGACGCGGCGTCGATCCCCGAGCACGACATCGCGCTTGCCGGCGTCTTCGGGCAAGCGACCGCTGCGCAGTCGCTCGGTGGCGTCCGCATTACCCGCACCGATACCGAAGCTCTGCTCAGCTCTCTCGAGAAGCGCAGCGCCGAAGGCCTGACCGTCTTCATCGCAAGCACGGACAAGGCCGGGCGTCTCGATCCGGAGTTTCGCCGTGCGCTGTCGGCCATGGGCCAGCGCTATGAGGTCGCGGGCCTGATCGACCTCGATCCCAGCTTGATCGGCCCCGGATCGACGGTCGGTTCGCGCCTGGTCGTCGTCGGCCGCAAACGCCTGGCTCCCGATTACACGTTCTCGGTGCCGGCGGTCGTGCCGGTGCTTTTCGACTACGAGGCGCTTTGGAACTGGGGCGAGACGCTGCGTGCCGCCCAGCTCGGTCAGAGCGAGACGTTCGGCGAAGACTCGCGCGACGACAATCGCTGGCAGGCTCCGTACATTCCCGCTTCGCAGGTCTCCGAGCCTGAGGCGATGAGCCCGCGCAACCTCCTGGGCCCGGTTCGAAAGGCGCTGGCCAACATCGTCGAGCGCAACGGCATGGGCATCGACGAATTCGTCGCTCACAAACTGGGCTGGACGATGGAGGAGCTGGCGCACCGCCTGAGCTCCGAGCAGATTGATGGTGTCGCCGTCGCCATCCAAGCTATCGACGATTCCGCCGGCAGCGTGCTGGCGGACGCGACTGGCCTGGGCAAGGGACGCGAGCTTGCGGCTGCCGCCCTCTACTGCAAGAAGGCCGGCAAGCGGCTGATCTTCCTCACGCTGAACACTGACCTGTTCGTCGACTTCTATCGCGACGTCGCGGACATCGGCGCGATGGAGCAGCTTGGCAAGCCCTTCATCGTCAACAACGACATCATCCTGCGCAACCCGGAGACCAACGTCGAGTTCGCGCGCAGCCCAAAGGCCGAAGTCTCTTCGATGATCTTCGCCTGTGGCGAATTTCCCGCAGGCTATGACCTGGTCATGGCCACCTACTCGCAGTGGAACCGGAAGTACGAAGCCGAGCTCGCGCCGATCCATACGGCCATCGCCCGCGGCGTGCGCGCACTGATCGCCGGCGAACGCAGCCCCTTCGAGCTTCTGCAGTCGCTCAAGGCCGAGCTCGAGCTGCCCGACTACGCGGCCATGGGGTTGCACGATGCAGCGGCTATTGCCGCCTACGAGCACGCCCAGTCCACCGCATTCAAAGCGGCGGGCAAGACCATTCTCGCCAACCCTCACGAGCAACGCGCAGCCCTCTTCGACGCGAACGCCGGCGCCTTGGTCGATCTGCTCTCGGCACGCATCAAGTGCGGCTTGGCCACCTTGAAGCACCAATGGCTCTACTCCGGCGCGCTCAATGGAACGGTGCCGTTCCTTGATGAGGCGCACGTGGCCGCCGGCGACTCGTCTCAGACCGGTGTGAACTTGCAGTTCCTGGTGGGCAACGCCGAGGCGGTGACCTACTCTTCGGCCACCTTTGCCAAGGACGTTCGCAACTTCGGACTCTTCTCGCGGCTCTTCCCGGAGACCCTTCGCTCGGGCACCATTGGCGCGACCCTCGCGCGCGGTGGCGAGCCGATGCAGGAAGTCGTTTCCGGCATGCTCGCCGAGGACGGGCGCTTGATCCGTCGCGAGCACGACCTGTCCAATCTCGAATTCCTGCTGTCGGTCGACGACGGACGCAAGGAGCGCAACGAGACTTGGGCGGCTGGCTTCGCGCAAGTGCTGTCTGCGATGAGCTACATCTCCGGCGAGGTCAAGGAAATCGTCCTGGGGATCAACGACAAGGCCGACGCGGCCATCGAGGCGGCGAAAAAGTCCAAGAAGGGCGCGGACGACGTCGAGACTGTGCGCGTCCAGTACACCAACTTCTCGAGCAAGTTCTACGCGCTCTCGCGGACGTTCATGATGTCGGTCAATGCCGATCTGTCGGCTGACCTGGCTATCGAAGCGCTTCGACAAGGTCGCAAGCCGGTCATCACCGTCGAGAACACGATGGAATCGGTGCTCAGGGAGATGGTCCAGGGCGTGCAGCTGGACGATGCCAAGGCTGCGAACGACGACAGCGCGGACGGAGAGTACAACCTCGGTCGCTCGGTCAGCTTCCGCGACATTCTGCGAGCTTACGTCGACACGCTCTTCAAGGCTACCGAGCACAAGGCTACGGGCAAGAAGATCGTCAGCACCGTCTCCATCGATCTGGGCACGCCGGAGCTGCGCGCCGCCATCATCGAAGTGCACAAGCTCATCGACTCGATGCCGGAAGTGCCGCTGTCGCCTCTCGATCTGGTGCGCAAGAAGATCAGCGACGCAGGCTTCAGCGTCGATGAGATTTCCGGCCGACGCCTGTCGCTGCGCGCGAACCCCGATGGCACGCATACGGTCGTGCGCATGCCTCCGCGCAAGAAGCAGGTACTCAAGCATGCGTTCAACAGCGGCACCCTCGACGCGCTGATCCTGTCGCGCTCGGGCTCGACCGGTATCTCGCTGCACGCCAGTCGCACGTTCGCCGATCAGAGCCAGCGCGAGCTCATCGAACTTCAGGCATCGGCAGACATCGCCGAGCGGCTCCAGTTCTGGGGTCGCGTCAACCGCAAGGGGCAGGTCTGCTGGCCCCGAATTCGCATGGTGAGCTCGGGCCTGCCGGCCGAGATGCGTCTCATCACCATGCTCAATGCCAAGCTGCGCCGACTGAGCGCCAACATTACGGGCAACGCGGACAACTCAGGCCTCAACGAGGACGCGCCCGACATCTTGAACCAGACCGGAAACGAGGTCGCCTTCCGCTGGATGGAAGCCAATCCGCAGCTGAGCTCCAAGATCGGCTTTTCCGTGGGCGAAATCCTGGAAGAGGAGGCCAAGTTCGGCAATACGAAGTTCGTCGACCTGCTGACCGGCCGTCTCCTCATGCTGCACCCGGACGAGCAGCGCCGTGCGTACAAGGAGCTCGTGGCGGAATTCAACGCGGTCATCGAAGGCTATGCGCTGGCCGGCGTCAACCCGCTGAAGTCGTCTGAGCGAGACCTGCGCGCGCGCAAGAGCGCTACTGAAGTGCTGCAGTTCGCCAGCGTTGGCACGTCGGTCTTCAACGCGTCGGTGCTGGCCACCGAGCTGACCTACGATGTGAAGCTCCCCGCTCTGGATCGTTCTGCAGCGGAAGCTGAAGCGAGCAAGGGCCACGCCGATCTGATCGCGCAGTTCGGGCCCGACTACCAGGATGCAATCGGCCAGGCCTGCTTCTCCAAGATGCAAGCTGCGCTCCCGGCGCTTCTGCCCAAACGATATCCCAGCGTGCATCTCGCGCTTGTCGATGCCAAGTCGAACGCCGTGCGCAATGCGCACACGAAGTTCTCCTGGGTCAAGGACAAGTTGCCGATGCTCATGCCTGGCAGCGTGATCGAGTTCGTCGAGTCCGAGGGTGCAGACGCCGGCGACGAATCGCGCTGGGAAAATCTGTACATCACGGGATGGAAGGTCCCTGAGGAGAACCTTCTTTCCATGGCCGAGTTCAAGGTCACGGCGTACTCCGCGCGCACGCGCAAGTCCGTCGAGCTCGCGCTTTCGTCGCTGTTCACTCGCAAGTACCTGCGGGCGTTTGCCAGCCACCTGAATCGTGCGAAGGCCAGGGACAGCTTCTTCGAGAATTGCGCCCAACCGTACGACTCGGTCGACACGCGCGTGATCCTCGAGGGCAACCTGTACCGGGCCGCCGAAATCGCAGCGACTTCTCGGCAGGGCTCCACGGTCACCTACACCGATGAGCGCGGAGTGTGGCGCCACGCAATCATGATGCCGAGCCACATCACCATGGAGAACGTGATGCACACGCCTGTGGGCATCGACTCTCTCGCCACGCTCAAGGCCGTCGTCGCCACCGCATCCAAGACCAACTACATCCACATCACCGACGACCTGGACACCGGCGACAAGCACAAGGCGTCCTACCGCCTGTATGCAGGAGACCGCGGCATCACCCTGGCGCTGTACGGCGGAGCCGAACGAAGCGGCTGGCTCTCGAGCAACAAGAGCCTGCTCGAATGCATGGTTGGCAAGACTTTCGCCGGCCGCCGCGGCTACTGCGAAGCCAAGGTCACGCCTGGCATGGAGGACAAGTTCCTCAAGATCGTCTTCGATGCCACCAACGCCTGTTCCCGGCCGATGACGATGGGTGGCCACCTGCGGGCCTGGTACAACAGTTACCTGCAGGACTTGTCAGAGGCCGCCAACCCGCAAGCAGCAGTGCAAGCCGCGTTGGCGACCAAGGACGAGGACGATCTGAGTGCTTTGCTCGCGACGCCCTGATTGAGCAGGCGAAATGGAAAAGGCCCCTGAGCATTGCGCCAGGGGCCTTTCGTTCTTCGGGTCACAGACTTGCGGGACGAGAGTGCTCGAAGAGCCTGTCCGGTATCGCGTCGCCCTCATGGATGAAAACCAGCAGGACAACTTCCGCGTAGTGGCCCTGCGGAGGCACTATGCGCAATCCCACGGCGTTGCCTACTTGCTCCATGCTGACGTCCGAAAGTGTGCTCAGTCCAGCCCGGGTTGGCAGCCAGACGTTCGTGGAGAACTCCTCCTCGCTTGCGCCGGTGATGCACTGCGCGTCAAAGAGGTAGTCGCCAACGTCTATGCCGGCTCGTTGAAAGAACTCGCGGTTGGCCGCAATGATCGATCCGTCTGATTGAACGGCGACAGATGGGAAGTCAATCGACCGCACTACGTTGCGAAGCCACGACTCTTGCGTAGCTTCGGAGTCACCACCGGTGGTGCCCAGTGGATAGCCAACGAAGACGAACTCGTCCATTTGCCCAAGAGTGGCGGTGAACCGATAACGCGTAGCGATGCTGCGGGAATCGAAGAGTTCGAGCTCATAGGCCGGAAGCGACTGCCCTGGCTGGAGACTGGCGGCAGCAGAGTCTGCAAAGACCGCCTCGATGAAGCGCCTCCACGACTCGCGTGACGCTGAATGCATCAACATCGTCGCAGCGTCGTTGTCCATCTCGACACGTGCGTCCATGCCCTTTCGCAACTCCATGTCTGCGCCGAAAGCAGTCCACGCTGCTTCGTTGACCGAAATCCAGTATCGGCTCTGCCGGGTGACCACTACAACGCAGACGCCGGCCTGTTGCACAGCTGTTTGGCTCGTCACCGACCGCAACCGCATCATGCCGTTTGCCTTTCGGGACTCAGAAAGGCGTTCTCCAGTGGACAGGGTGATGTAGATCACAGACGCTGCAAACACCAACCCGACCAGGACAAAGCTCAAGCGAGCCTGCGGGGTGTCTGAACTGAGCTGGAAGACTCCGAAAACGATGATCGCCAGGAAGCTGGCCAGTCCACGCCCGGAGCTGTGAAGCGAGAGGATTGCTGGCACTGCGAAGCAGGCGCAAAGGATCAACCTCGCATCCAGTGCGGCTGCCAGCCTGGCGACAACGAGACATGTCGCTCCAGTCGCGACTGCCGCGCCGATCCAAGCCCAAGCCAATGCCTGAAAGCTTCGGCGGCTTGCCTGTTTTAGTGGAAAGAGAGCCCTCTTCATATGCCGAAGAGTCTCACACTGTTCTGCCTCATTTCTGTCAAATCGCCCTTAAATGAGCTGCCTGGGGTGTGTCAGCGAGCTGGCAACGAGGTGGGCACGGCAAACTCTGAGCCGGCCTAAACAGTCGAGCAGCGCGCCGCCTCTCTCGCAGTCTCCCTGGGTGTGACATTTTGCGCACTTGCAGCCCAGCCGGCTACACCTAAAGGCGGTATTCGCGACGATTCAGGGAGGAGTTTCTGCACAGACGATGCATTCTTTGCTGTCGAAGAGGCGTCGGGGCTAGCGCTAGGCTCTGCACTTACTGTATACTCCGCGCGTATCCTCTAGCTGACATTCCGTCTGAGCCTATGACCGCAGCCCCCGCGACCCGCCAGAACCCGCAGATCAAGCCGCTGGACCTCTCCCAGACGAGCGTGCATGCTCACTGGGACGCGCACGGCGTGGGGCGGCTCATCGCCGCAATGGAGAGCTGTGAGCCCTGGGCGGTCGACGCCCACCCGCAGTACCTCGCGCAAGCCGAGAAGCTGCTGGCAGAGGTCGTTGCACGCTACAACGCCGCCAACAGCCAGAACATCGCCAACTCTGTGGCGGCGGACCCGGCGCTCACCATCGATTTCATGGGCTACCTGCGCTCTGGCCGCGCCCTGGTGCTGTTCGCCTGGCTCAGCCAAGTGCATCCGGACATTCCCAGTCGACTGTTCGATCAAGCCCGTTTCGGTGGCGACGACTTTGGAGCCATCCTTGTCGAGCGCATCAAGACGCTGGAAAAGAGCAGCCTCCTTTCTCGGGTCTTCTCTCCCGAACGGATCGCCCTGGTGACCGAACTCCTCGAATCCGCCGGCTTCGGCACTGACTGACACACCTTCCAGGAACGCCCATCATGACCATCAAGACCCTCATCGTCGGCCTGGCGCTGCTCGCCGTCTCGTCCTTGACCCTCGCGCAGGACGTCAACACCCAGCGCTGCCAAGCGCTGTCGACCGACCTGCAGAAGTCGCTTGCGACGTCCGTGCAGGATCGGACGCCCAAGCAAGACCCTGGCAGCTACAACCAGGAGAACTCCGACATCAAAGGACTCCTGAGCACTGACGTCAGCGCTGGCTTTTCGAAGCTGATGAACCTGGACTTCGGCAGCATCATCGACGGCCTGGTGAACAAGGCGATGTCCTCGGCCATGCAAAAGGGCGCGTCGACTTTCAACAGCAAGATCAACGGCGTGCTGTCCTCTGTCGGCGTCTCCGCGGTCAAGATGGTCGGCCTCAGCGGCAACAACAGCGTGTCCAACGCGATCAACCAGACGACCCAGAACACCATCAACTCCGCGGTGCAGAACACGTCCTCCACGGCTGACTCGCTCGTCAACAATGCCGCCGCGGCGACCAAGACCAACGCCGGCAAGGTCGTCACGCCGTACGGCGGCTGATCGGTCGAACCATGCGCCCTGCACTGCAATCTCTCATCGCGGCCGCGCGCCCACTGGCTCTGCTGGTTGCGGCAGGCCTCGCCCTGCCCTCCAACGTTCTCGCTGAAGACGGCGACTCGTACGAGCTTTCGCAGTCGATCAGCCAATCGGCCGCGTCCCTGCAGGGGGAAATCCTGAAATCCACGGTCGCCAACAAGCAAGTGCTCGAAGGCATCGCCTCCTATCGCGCCCAGAGCCGGCTGCAGAGCCAGGCGATCAAGGCCAAGGAGGACATGGTGCAGCCGGATCACATGTGCATGGACATGGGAAACCAGGATGCGCTGAACACCGGCGCTCAACTGGCGCGGTCGAAAATGCGAGCCGGCCAGCAGCAAGCGCTGAGCCGCATGTCGGCGTCGACGAGCACGTCGACCACGCTCGAAGAGGCGCACAAGACCAGCAACGCGAAGTTCTGTACGCCTGCAGAAGCCGCGCAAGGCATCTGCAAGCTCTCGACCGACAGCGACTACACAAATCTGGCTGGAGCCGACCAGGACGCCATGTACCTGTTCCAAAGCCGCGACGGCGGCGACACCTACGAAGGCGCGCGAGACGGCGCGCAGGTTCAGGCGGTCAATGGCTTCATCGCGCGCGTGGTGGCCGGCCCAGCGCCAGCAGAGCAGTTTGCCAACATGGACGAGCACGCTTTGAAGGCCAACCCGAAGGCGCGTCAGTACGTGGAGATGCGTCGACGGTACCTCGCATTCCTCTCGCAGGCCTCCTACTCTCTGAATCAGATCAAAGAGTCGCGCAACCCGCTCAAGTAAGCCAAGACTCCAATGACGCACGCCATTCCCCGCCGCTCTTCGGTCCGTCGCCGCTGGCTCGCCGCCTTCGCGCTCGTCGTCGCGAATGTGATGATTCCGTCGACGGCGCACGCACAACTCGCGCCGCTCTACAACGAGCTCGTCAACACCATCCAGCAGACGCTCGTCAACAAGCTGATGGCCAAAATGGGCATGGGCATCGAGGGCGCTGTCGAACAGGCCGGCGCGGCCACGCGCGCCGAGGTGCTCAAGGGAACCATCGCGAACAAGAACGTGCAGGAGGGGCTGGCCTCCTATCGCGAGCAGATCAAGCTGAACAACGCCGCGCACGATGCGGCGGACGCCCTGCAGCAGCCTGCGACGACATGCCAGGCGATGGCCGTCCAAGGCGGGCTGGGCAACTCCGTTCAGGCGGTGCGCGCCCGCGTGTCGACGGACCAGTCGCGGGTCATGACCAAGGTCGCAAGCAACGCCAGCACACACGCGACCATCGAGACCGCGCATGAAGTCACCAATGCGACGCTGTGCACCGCAGCCGAACAAGCCCGCGGCATCTGCAAGGTGAACCCCACCTACAGCGATTTGGCGGGCGCAGATCAAAACGCCGCATTCCTCTTCCAAAACAAAGACGGAAGCCCTACCTACGATGGCACGCGCAGTGGCGCGCAGGCGGCGGCGGCAGACAGCTACATCACCCGGGTTGTCGCCGGACTTCCGCCCGAACAGCTGCATGGCGCTGATTTCGCCAAACAGCCGCAGAGCCGCGGCTACGTCGAACTGGGCCGCCGCTACTCTGCCGTCCTGTCGCTGGCCTCCTACTCACTCAACCAGATCAAGGAAGCGCACACCGCCCAGATCGGCCTGGGCAACGACACGTCCATGGCCAATGCCCCCGGCTTCGCGCCCAAGCCAGACATGTCGATGCTCGAAGCGGTGCAGCGATTTGTGGCTGTCAAGTTCTCCCCCGAATCCCTCCACAGCGCGCAGACAGCGAACAACGAGTCGGTGATCCTGCGCGACATGGCGCAGACCCAGGCGTTCAAGCTCTGGATCGAGCATCAGACGCTGTTGCAGGACTCGCGCACCGAAGCAATGCTGGCCGCTGAACTGGCCATGGCAACCGAGCGGACGCTCCGCCCTCAGCTGGAAGCGCAGCGCATTGCGGCGACGCGCGCTGCCCACTAAGGAACCACGACCTATGAACTCCAAGTTCAAGACTGCTGCCGTCGTCACCGGCCTGGCCTTCGCGTTCAACCTCACCAGCCCTGGCAAGGCGTTCGCGGTGTGGTGCCAAGCAGACGCGCCGATGGTCTACGAGAACCTGTTGACCAGCTTCATGCCATTCATCACGAAGCTGACTGGCGTGACGGGCACCAGCGTCGAGTCGGCGGTCGAACAATCCGGCAGTGCCACCCGGGCCGAAATCCTCAAGTCCACCGTCGCCAACAAGCAGGTCGCTGAAGGCGTCGCTTCGTACGAAGCGCAGGAGGACCTGCGCATGCAGGCAGTCACGCTGCGAGAGAAGATGCAGCAGCCGGCCAACACGTGCTCGACGGTCGCTGTCGCCGCCAACCTCAGCACTGCAGATCAGACCACGCAATCGAGGTCGTTCGCGACCCAGGCGCGAGTGACGGCCAAGGTTGGGCCGTCTGCCAACCCGAACGTCGTCCAGACGATGGAAGACACCTTCAAGGCAAGCAACACCAGCTTCTGCACGCCGGAAGAGGCTGCGCAACACATCTGCTCGCTCAACACCTCCGCCACTTACAAGGACCTGGCCGGCGCGGATCAGGATGCGCTGTACCTGTTCCAGTCCGGAGCGGCTGACGGCTCCACTTCGTATGAAGGGGACGGTGCCGCCCAAGCCGCAGGCGTCGAGGGGTTCATTACGCGCGTGGTCAACGGAGCGCCCCCGCAAGCCCTCAATGCGGCGCCCCAAGACTTCGACTACTACGCCAAGAATCCAGCTGCGCGCGTCTACGCCGAGCTGTCGCGTCGCTACGCGGCGTTCATGTCCTTGCCCTCCTATGCGCTCGCGCAGATCAAGGAACTGCACCAGGTGCAGAAGGGTCTGGGCACGAACACGATGCTGGCCACCGTCGACGTCCCGGGGTTCACTCCGAACAAGGCGGACATGTCGATGGCGGAAGCCGTCGAACGGTTCGTCGCGACCAAGTTCTCGCCCACGAATGTCCAGGCGAACGCCACCGCCACGCAGCCTGAGCCGATCTTGCGCGACATGGCTCAAATGGACTCGTTCGAGCTGTGGATGAGCTACCAGGCAATGCAGCAAAGTTCGCGAACCGAGGCGCTTGTGGCTCAGAAGCTGGTGCTGGACGCCGAAGACACACTGCGGCCGCAACTCGACGCGCAACGCGTCGCCGCAACGCGCGCCGCGCACTGATCGACCGCCATGCGCCTCTTTGCCAGCTCGCTCTTCACCCTCTTCTGCTGCGGCCTGACCCATGCCGCTGGCATCCCGGTGACTGCGCCGGCCTCGTCAGCGACCCCTGCCGCTTCGACGTCTGCCCCGGCGGCCGCGCGAGCATTCGGTGGCAAGTTGTCGTGTGCTGGCCTGCCGAGCGCATCGATGCTGGACTCCGTAGTCGGCTCATCCGTCGACGGAAAGTGGACAACCGATGCCATGAAGCGCATTGGCTTTCCGGCGGCGCTTCCGTCCAGCGGAGCGCAGCTGAAGGCAGCTCTGACTGCTTCTGCGCTGCTGCGCGGTGGACATGTGGTCGCCGCAAAGATGGCCAACGACGAGGCTGCCGCCAAGGTCAGCGGCTTCGGAGCGACCGCGTTCCACAGCAGTTTCGAGACCCTCCTCACTGCGTTGACGCAGCCTGTCGACCACGCTTCATACAAGTCGTCGGTTCGCGCCGAAGGTGAAGTGCGTGTCGGGCCACCTCACGGGCAGACGCATGGGGTCGACCTCGAGGAGTCGTCGCACGCCCTCAACACCATCATCGCGCGCGCGGCGGTTGCGCAAAGTGCTTTGGGTGACGCATACGCGAAGCCGGCCATTCGGTACTACATCCTGGCCAACGGCTTTCAAGACGAAGCTGCAATGGGGCCGGCGCGCGCCCAGGTGTGTTCGCTCCACCTCGACGCCGCAACGATCAACAAGCTCGATGTCTCAGCCCGCTACATGGCGATGCCTGGGGCGGTCGACCAATGAACCAAGACGTGCGCATGTCGACCTCCTTTGCTCTCGCGCGCCAACTGTTGGCCGCCTCGGCCTTCGCCGCGCTTTCCGCGACGCTCTTCCACCCGGGCGCCGCGTTGGCCGAAGGGTGCCTGACCGTGCCGACAAACTGCGTCGTGACGAGCACGTTCGGCCCGCGGATCGACCCCGTCACGAAGAACTATTCGACGGAGTACCACCAGGGCGTCGATTTCGGGTGCCCGATGGGCACTCCTGACGTCGCCGCTGCCGGCGGCACCGTGGTGGTCGCAGGCTTCAGCACCTCGGCCGGCAACTGGGTCGTGATTCGCAGTCCTGGCAACGGCCCGACATTCAAGTACATGCACCACGAGCGGATCGTGGTGTCCATCGGCAACATGGTCAACGCCGGCCAGCTGATCGCCTACACCGGCAACACCGGCCGCTCGACCGGGCCCCACATGCATTTTCAGATGGAAGTCGGTGGCAAGGCCGCTGACTCGATGCCTCTGTTCTGCTCCAAGCCGGGACTCAAGCCTGGCGTGCTGCAAGGCGCTGCGCCGGCGCAGACTGACCAAGTCGCCGGCGGACCCACCCAGGCCTCCGCCCCGCCGGAGGGTCCGGCGCCGAGGATGGGCATGGACGGCAGCTTGCACGAAGTGCTCACGGACGCGGTCAGCTCGCGTGCGCTCAATCCGGACTATGTGCGCCAGCTGTCGACGCTCACGCCCACCCGCTTGTATGCGGAGCTGTCTTACATGAAGGCCATCGACCTGAAGGTGCAACACGAGCGGAGCCAGCACCGAGAGCGCGTGCTCGCCACGCAGGCGATGCTGCAGGTTCTCGCCGCCGAGGCAACCTTGCGTGCGCCGCTCGAGGCCCAGCGCCTCGCAGCCGAACACGTTGCGCAGCAACGACGTTGACACCTGGCCGCTCACTGACATTCGAACAACCCGAGCGCACTGACGCTTTCAACTGGAGCGACCATGTCCTCTGACGACCTTCTCGACCCGAACCGCGATCAAGACCCCAATCTGCACGGCACCGGCACCGAGCACCTCGAAGACGCCGACGTCACGCCGGGCTCTGGCTACGACCTGCTTTCTGCCCACGAGCCCGTGGCGACGCCTGAGGCCTCCGGCTTCCGTGCGAGCCTCGAAGACGATGTCGGCGAGCCGGGAGGCGAGCAGCACGCGTCTTCCGCCCATGACCTGCTGGCGCATGGACGGCCCATCGTGCAGCACGGCGCCGGCGGCGCCGCCCACGACGGCGAGAGCGACCTGCTAACGCTCGACGAAATCTATCTGCAGTCGCCTCACGATGCGCCGCCGCCTGCGGCAGACGTCGAGGACGATCCGGAAGCCGGCGCCCATCATCAGCTCGGGCTGAACAACCCGTTCTCGCCGCACTCGCCTCGTTTTTCTGAGAACCTGACCGAAGAGGACGTCTCCGAGGTCACGTTCGGCAAGGACGGCAAGAAGATCGTGCCCTCGATCATGCTGTCGCCTGAAGAGCGCGAGGCCGAGGTGCGCAACTTCGTCGAAGCCGAGATGAACAAGGCCATCGACCCGCGCCTGATGGTGCTGGAGTTCGGTGCCTTCCAGTCGCTCGAGAAGCGACTGCGCGCTGTCGTCAAGGAATTTGCGACTCCCGCGGCTGCGGAACTGCTGATGACCCACACGCGCCAGGCGATCCACATCGCAGTCGTCAGTGATCCTCTGCTCTCGGAAAAGGAGCACACCGAGGCCGGCCTGAAGGCCCGCATCAACGCGATCAACTCGATGGGCGGCAAGATCATCGAGCGGATGGAACCCATCCTGAGCGGTCTGGAAGACCTCGGCGTGAACGTCATGGACGTCCGCCACGGTGTGCGCACCACTCTGGAAGGCGAAGGCAACCGCCTGAACGACCTCAGCCAGACGCTCGTGCCCGCGACGTTCGGCAACACGCTGATCGCCAACGCGATGAGCCTCAAGGACAACCTAGTCAACGCCGTCACCGGCAAGAAGGAGCTGGTCGGCGACCTGCGCCAACACCGCAATGACCGCCTCGGCAAGGCGCTGGATGACTTGCAGGAGGTCTCCAACGAAATCCGCGTGCGCGCAGGTGACCGTGAGTGGGAAGAGCGCGAGGGCAACAGCGCACTGGCGCTCTCGGAGAAGCTTCTGGGCGAAGTCGCCGAGCTCACCAAGGGTGTCGAAGACCAACTCGATCACAACCGCATCGCGGCCGCCCTCGCCGGCGCGCAGCAGAACCTGCAAGATGCCGGCGACACGACCGACTCGGAAGATCACCGCAAGGCTCTCGAGAAGATGTCGGACATGATTGCCGACGCCATCAAGGGCTTGGTGGAAGCTCTGAAGAAGGTGTTCGGCCTGCGCGGCGACGCAGATGGCCCGAGCACCCGCTTCTCCCCCCGCTGAGTTGTAGGAGATGTCTGATTTCGTAAGAAATGAAGACATCCCTACCTTGAAGCTATCCTGAATGATTGCACATGGTGTATATTCTGTGCATACAACACGTAGTCGCAAGATAAGGACTGGAATTTCATGAACCACGTTGCAAGCACCCAAGCGCACTCGTATCGCCCGACTTCGGACGTGGCCGCCCTTGCCGCCGCTCAATTCGCTCCCCGCATGAGCGAATGGGAGGACAAGCACAGCGCTGCGTCGACCGCTCTGTTCGCCTTCGTTTCCGAGAAGACCGGCCAGACGCCGCGCGGCACGCTCGCCAGCGACTGCCTGGACATGACGATCTACGGCCTGGTCTTCGACAAGGCGCCGGCCGATGGCTTCATCGCCGTGCCGAGCCACATCGCCGACGGCCTTCACGCGCAAGGCATCCGCGGCGCCGGCTACTTCCCCGACGTCAACACGGAGCTGGGCGCCAAGGTCAAGCAGTACATGGCCGCTCTGTCGAGGGTCAACGAAGAACGTCCGGGCATGAACGCGCTGCCGGGTGTTTCGTGGGCGGCCGTCCAGGACAAGACCCTGGTGCTCACGCGTGTGGAGGCCACCGAGGCCGGGTACGTGATCCACGCGGCGCCGAACGCGGTTCGCCCGGACGCCGAGCTCGAGATGATCGTGGCCCAAGCGTCGACGAAGCTCGTCGAAGAGGCCAGCAAGCGCGCGGTGGCGGCCCCGGCATTCCGCATGTGAGGCTTTCTGGCCTCATTCTCAGCGGCCCCAATGGGGCCGCTTTGCTTTGTGCACTCCCGTTCGGTGCCGGCGCCTGGTCTACCCGGGCATGAAAAAAGCGGCCAATTGGCCGCTCTTACCCGCAAAGAATGCACTCTCAGCGCGGACGAGGCGAAGGGCGCACGCCAGCCTGTTCCTCGCTGTCGACGACAGCCGCTGGAGCAGTCACCGAGGCACTGGCTGCCTCCTGGGGTGCCGGGAGCGCGGCGCGCGCGACCTCGGCACTCTGGATGTTGGCCAGCCGGCGCTCGAGCAAGCGAATGCCTTCCTTGATTTCCTGCGGGCCGATTTCGTCGGCCAGGCCCGTTTCGCGCAGCGCCGTGTCGACGAGAGCGGCAGCGCAGATCGCGCGCGCCTCAGCCATCACCTGCTCACCGACCAGCGGTGCGCTCCGGAAGGTTGCTCCGACTTCCTTGGCCGCGACCAGGAACTTCGCGCGGCCCTCAGGCATGCGAAGGTCGAAGTGGTGGGCCTTCGCGCTCATCATGTATCGCGACAGCGGTACCGACTGCGCCTCGCACAGAGCGAAGAACGCTTCGGCGCCGAACTTCAGCACGTACTCGTCCGGATCGAACTTGCCAGGCATGTGAGCGATCAGGATTTCGCAGCCGTCTTCCATCGTCGGCGCGGCCAGCTCGACCGAGCGCATGGTGCCGCGCTGGCCTGCCGCGTCCGGGTCGAGGCAGAAGACCAGGCGCTTGGTGACGGTCCAAAGCGTCTTGAAGGCAATTTCGTTTGCAGCCGCGCCCATGACGCCGATTGCGTTGTCCACACCCTCCTGGTGAAGGATGGCCACGTCCATGTAGCCCTCGACCGCAACTGCGTAGCCCTTCTTGGAGATTCCAGCGCCCGCCTCGCTGAGTCCGTAGAGCAGCTCGCCCTTGTGGAAGTAGGCCGTCTCGGGCGTGTTGATGTACTTGGGCCCGGTCAAGGCCATGCCGTTGGGAACCGAACGTCCGCCGAAGCCGACGAGCTTTCCGGTCTTGTCGCGAATCGGGAAGGTGATCCGGCCTTGCATCCGCGACCGCGGCGGCCGCGTGTCGTTGGCGTCTTGCGGCGGATAGGCACAGCCGGTCTCGATGGCGAGCTTCCAGGCCGCCTGGTCGGCGTTCTTGTACTCTGTGCCCCAGCAGTAGCCGATGCCGAATCGGTCGATGGTCTCCTGCTTGAGCCCGCGCTCTTGTTTCAGGTAGGCGAGCGCGTCCAGCTTGCGCTCGAGCTGCCACTGGTAGCGCTTGTTGGTGTTGACCAGCATCGATTCGGCGTCGTCCAGCCGGCGCTCGTTGAACACGCCCAGCTTGCGGGCGAGCTCGAACTTCGCGTCGTCGAACTCCATTCCGTGGATGAGTGCGTACAGCGTCACCACGTTGCCGGTGATGCCGCAGCCCTTGCATTCGTAGCAGTTCTTTGCCGTCGAGACATAGAACGACGGGTCGCCATCGTCGTGATCGGGACTCACGCAGCTTCCGTAGTACTCCCCCTTCCCGCCGGCGGCAAGCTTCATGTTCGGCCGCAGCGTCTTGACGTAGTCAAGCAGCGGCATGGCATCCTTGACGCGCTGGATCAACGAAACGCCGTCGCCCGCGCCGCGGCGCGACACGTGAACGCCACCCGCACCGCGCTGCGAAGGGTTGGCAGTGGCGGGCTGGCCGGAAGGGGTGTGGCTGTCGGTACGGCTGGCGCGTTCGTCGTCATCCTCGGGCATGGCTCCGCGAGGCACGGTGTCGTCGTCGTGTTCTTGAGGCTCGGAATGGCCGAGCATGGTGGTGCGTTCCATTGCTGCTCTGTGCATGCTGTGGGAGGAAATAACTGACGACGGCCCAGCTCTTCGATGAAACCTGCTCAAAGAAGTGCGTCCAGTGGTCTGCACATACAGTATACTCCACGCATACCCTAGTGACCACTGGTTTCGCCTCGAATGCCCACTCCTTCCGCCACAAACGCCCTCGCAGTGCCCTTGTCGCCTGCCAACGACGTGAACCTGGCCATGCGGGCGCTCCACTCGATCATGGCCAGCGTATCCGGGAGGGAAGGTCTTGCCGCGCAAATGCTGGGCGATCCGACGTCGCGCGTCAAAGCCGAGCAGTTCGCGCCAGCGTGGGAGGGCGCGCGCGGCTTCCGCGATCATTTCCTACTGACTTTCGCACGCACAACACGTGATGACTGGCGCCGGGACTGCGCGCAGATCGTCCACACTGCCGATGCCGCAATGCATCCGGAGCGGCTGGCGGCCGCCCTGGACTCCAGGCTGCAGCTGGCTCTGGACTTTGCTTTCCGGTTCCTGACCCCCAGGCACCTCATGTTCCTGACCGAATGCCTGACTGCGGCATTCGAGGTGAGCTTGACCCCGACCGAGTTTCGCAAGGAACTCATCCGAAGTGCCGGCAAGTTGCCTCGCCTGACTCCAGAGTTCTTCCAGGTACTGTCAACCGGCCGCACACAGCCGCCGGCCGAGCCCATGGCGACGGCCCTGGCGTACATCTCTGAGGTTCAGTCGACGCTATCTGGCCAGCGCGGCGCCGCAGCGCTGAAGTCGGACACGCTGCTGGCGTCCGTCGACGAGGCTGAGTGGGAGGCTCATTGGAGCAATGCCCGCAACTATCGCAACCAGTTCGTGCTGGGACTGGCGATTCAGGTGCGAAACGAATGGGTGCAGGACTGCGCCAACATCGACGTCGCCGAGATGCCTCAGTTCATCCGCGGAAGCGCCAAGGCAAAGGCGCTGACGACTCGGTTGGCCATTGCCGTCGAGTTCGCCTTCAAGAAGCTGTCCCGGCGCCACGTCTGCCTGCTCGCCGACGCCATCGTCCTGGCCCTCGAGCCGTTCTTCCCGCTTCAGAAGTCGTCGTCTGAACTGGCAGCCGTCACGCGCGATGCGCGGGGCGGAAATGACCTCCTGCACGACGCCGTGGTGGTGGGCGCCAGCGGCATGCATCGATACGACCCCATGCGCGTCATTCGCCCCGACCCCTCCGAAACCAAGTAGGCCCACGACATGCAATCCGATACCGATCTGTTTGGAAGCCCCGCCACGCCGTCGCCGGCTCCCAAGGAAGCTCCGTCGAAGTCCGATGCGGCTGATATCGCATTCGCCGGCGCCTCCAAGGAGCAGCTGCCAGGTACGCTGAACGCGCTCAAGCGCATCCCTGAAGTCGTGAGCAAGGCGGTTGAGGCCACCATCCCGGACGCCTATCAGGCAGCATTCAAGCGCCTGTTCGAAGCCGAGGCCGCACGGCCGGTGGCACGCCCGATAGTCGGTTCAGCAACGATGATCGCTCACAGCGCCAAGCTCGAGGTCTTCTCCACAGTCGAGTACGTGGCCGGGGCCCCCTGGCACCTGGCGGACGCGGCGTTGCTGCAGACCATCGCACGAGAGGTCAAGGCCAAGAACGATCCGATGGCGGCGCATCGTCAGCTCGCGGCGCTGCCCTGCCGCAACATGTTCGTGGCGGTGCGCGACGAAGACGACCGCGAGTCCTACCTCAAGGCGGTCGCCAAGATGGTCAAGGACCACCGCATTCGCGACGTAGTCCTCGACGGTGCCGTGATCGACTGGTTTCCGGAGTCCGAGTTCCTCGCAGCCTGTGAGCTCGTCGGCATGGCACCGGTGCACGTGGGCATCTCCGACACCGAGCACGCAACGCGTCACGGGATGTGCTTCAGCCGCGACGGCGTCTCGTCGACCCCCGTCCTCTTCGTGGACACGCTGGGAAGACTGATGAAGCCCAATGCAGACGGCATCCTCGAGGCGGAAGTCCGATCCAGGCCGGCAAGGGTAGCCGCTCCTGTCGACGAGGAACCGACGGCCGCCGAACTCGCACCGGCGGTGGGCGTGACGCCGGGAGCGGCCATGCAGTCGCGGATCAGCAACCTGGTTTCGCGACAGAGTGGACGCGTCGGCAACCGCACTCGGCCGCGCGCTTGAAGTTGCTCTGCGGATAGTGTACTTTCCCTGAGGTGACGACCGGCAGCCGCTGAATGTCGCCTCACAAACCGTCTCCATGACCGCCACCGTTCAATCCATCCGATCCGCCACCATCTCGCAATCGCCTGCCGATGCCAACGACGATGCGTTCTCGTCCGAGCGGCTGTCGGGCTTTGCCGCGCACCCGGCCGGGGCGAGCTTGTTTCGTGCCCAACACGAGCAGCTTCACCGACTGATGCAAGGCATCCTTGGCCTGGCGGAGCATTCGGGCGACCCCGAGCGCGCGCTCCAGCTGCGCATGAAGCTCACCTCGCTGAGCGTCCTGGCCCCCATGCACCAGGAGCTGGAGGACACGATGCTGCACAAGTCCCTGGGCGGCGAGCCGCGCATGCGCATGCTGGCAGAGCAATCGGGTCGCGAGATGGTCCCCTTGCTCACGGAGCTGGCCAATTTCAGTCGCCGCTACCTGTCCGTCAGCACGATCCTCGAAGCGGAAAAGGGTGTCCTGACGGCCGTTGCCAGCTCGCTCTTTGCTCGCATGCAGGAGCACTTCCGCCGCGAAGAGCGCGAGCTGCTGGTCGAGTACGACCGCGCGACCGCGGCGGCCGGCTACCTGGGCGCCTGAACGTGGCTGAGCCTTTCGTCCAAACCCAACGCACGGCCGGCGGCCCGTCTGCCCACAAGGCGTACGACGCCCTGCGCGCGGCGCGCAGCGCATTTGGCGTCTCTCGGCTCGTCATGGGTGTCCACATGGCCGACCTCGCCGACTCCGGCGCATGGCGGGGCCGCTCCGGTGCGAAATCCTACCGACGCTTCCTCCTGGAGGAAGGAATCGACCCCAAGGCGGCGGCCCAGTACATGGCAGTCGCGCGCGCCTTCCTCATCGATCACGACGTCGATCCGTATTCCATCGCCCTCGTGGGTATGCGCGTGCTTGTCGACGCCATCCAGTATCTGCGGGCGGGCGACCCGAGCAACGGCGTGCCCAGCAACGTCGCCGACATCGTGTCCATCGTGACTTCCATGCCTTCGGCAGAGGCTCACGCAGCGCTTCGCGACCGCTTCGACCAGGCCAAGCCGGCTGAATCGCCGACGGGGGTCTCATCTCCTGTGCGCCGAATCCTCACAGCGCTGGACGACCTCACGCTGGAAGAGCGCGGCCAGCTATACGGCCGCATGCGCATGAATCCGCCGACCCACGCTGCCGCGCCGGCGCGCAGTCACTACTGACATTCCCCAAACAACACGGTCTAGCGTCATGACGACCTCGAACACGAACACGAACTCCGGCAACATGCCGCCGCCGACCCGCCCGGGCATCATCGTCGCGCCGACCACGGGCAACATCGACCCGGCGTTGCTCGAGGCCCTACAGCAGGACTTCGTGATCGTCGACGTCGAGACGACCGGGCCGGACGTGGAGGTCGACCGCATCGTCGAAATCGCCATCCTGCGATTCCGCAACGGTGAGCGGGAGCTCTTCCACACGCTCGTCGATCCGCAGATGCCGATTCCTCCCGAGTCGTCAGCGGTCCACCACATCACCGACGAGATGATTCGCGAGGCCATCGCGCCCACGTTCGAGATGATCGCCGACCGTGTCGCAGAAATGCTGACTGGCGTGGAGGTGTTCGCGCACCAGCGCGAGTGGGACAGCGCCTTCATCGACAAGGCGCTCGACGCAGAGCACGATCCCGCGAACTGGAACTGCACAGTGCGCCTGGCCAGGCACCTGTTTCCCCAGGCGCCCGCTTACGGCAACCAGGCGCTCCGCTACTGGTTCAAGACCAAGCCCCAAGACGTCGGCCTGGCGCCGCACCGCGCCGCCGCTGACGTGCTGGTCACGGCGGAAAACCTGTTTCACATGGTGCACGCCGCGCAGCAGCTTGGCCTGAAAAGCCTCGAGGACATCTACCACTACCAGAACCAGGTGATCTACACCGAGGTGATGACCTTCGGCCCGCATGCTGGCGAGCACTTCAGCGACATCCCGAGCGAGTACTTCACCTGGGCATTGGGCAAGATGCCCGGCAAGGCGGGCATTCCGCACCTGGATTCCGATCTTCGGGCCTCGATGGAGCGCGAAATGGCCAAGCCCGAGCGCAACGCGCCGGTCGTCGCTGCCCGGGTCATGGACTACGGCAAACAGCATCGCGGCAAGGCGATGAGCGCCGTGCCGCTCGAGTACCTCGAATGGATCGAGCGCGAGAACCCGCGCTGCCCGGCCGAAGTCCGAGCTGGCGTGGCTGACGAGCTCGCACGGCGCCGTGCCGGCGGCCCCAGCACCGCTGCGCCGGCTGCGCCGAACAATGTCGAGCGCCGCGCCGCCAACGAATCCGCCCCGGCTGCCCGCGTCATCTCCTCCGTGACATTCGCCGCCCTCAGCAAGCTCGTCATCAAGGGCTCCGCGGAGGAAGCGCGTCTGCAGGCAACGCAGCGCGGCCCCGACCCGCGCGCGCAGCTGGAGGCGTACCTGCAAAACTTCGCCGCGAAGAACCCGGTCGACTACAAGCGCGTCGCCGACCTGATGACCGAGGACGTGGCCAAGTACATGCTGGAGGTCGCGGGCAGCCAGCCCGCCGCGCAGGGAGCGCCGAAGAACGAGGCTGCTGCACCCGCTCCCGCTGCCGCGCGCAGTGCACCTCGCCACGAGCAAGACGAACCCTCCGAAGAGGAGCCGAGAGGCCCCAAGCCCGGAGGCCTGTTCGCCGGCATTCGCAAGAGCGTCGACCCGGAAGAGGACGACAACGACAACCCTCCGGATTTCAGCGGGGAAGACGCCCCTTTCGCGTCAGCGGCCGCGAAAAGTCGCATGCGGCCGCGCTGAACTCGCAGGCGCCCTCTCCCATGACTGCCAGCCTCGCGCCCGCCGGCGACACCCATCGCCGGTTTCACGTCGACCGCACCACGCCTGCGAATGGCGAGGTCTTCGTCTTCGGTTCGAACCTGGCTGGACGGCATGGCAAGGGTGCGGCCGAGCTCGCGCGCAAGCGCTACGGCGCGGTGCCGGGCCGCGGCGTTGGACGGATGGGGCACTGCTACGGCATCCCCACCAAGAACGACGCGCCGCGGCCCGAGCCCCTGCTAACCCTGCCGCTAGATGTCATCGCACGGCACGTGGATGACTTTCTGGCGCATGCCAAGGCAACGCCGGGCGTCTCGTACTTTGTGACCCGGGTGGGATGCGGCCTGGCGGACTACCAAGACGACCAGATCGCGCCCATGTTCGCTGGAGCGCCCTCCAACTGCAGCTTCGCGCAGGAATGGCGCCCCTACCTTGACGCCCCTGCCCCGCGTAGAACGCCGCGCAAGCGCCTGCCCTGATCGATCACCAATTCCTGGACAACATGTCTCAGTTCAACAAGTTCTACCTGGCGGAAAAGCCTGACGCGGGCAAGACGCTCGCGGAGTATCTCGCGAAGACCTCCGGGCAGAAGGTGGTCATGACTGCCACATACGCGCAGGTCGGCGATGACCGAATTGGCTGGAACCGAGGGCACATGCTCGAGGCCTTCATGCCTCACGAGTACGACCCCCGATACAAGAAGTGGGCGCTGTCCGATCTGCCCATCATCCCGAACGAGTTCAAGCAGAAGGTCAAGGCGGACAAGTCAATCCAGACGCTTGTCGCCTCGATCCGCAAGAACCTGGCCGAGTGCAAGACGGTCGTCGGGTTCGGCGACTGCGACACCGAAGGCCAGCTGATCCAGGACGAGCTGCTTGCATTCCTGGGCAATCGCAAGCCGGTACTGCGTCTGTGGGCGCCTGCCATGAACGACGCAGGCTTGAAGAAGGCCCTGGCCGAGATGCGGCCGAATGAGGAGTACATCGGCTGGTTCGAAGCGGCGCTCGCACGTTCTCACGCGGACTTCGTCTACGGGATCAACATGTCCCGCGCGTGTACGCTCGAGGCGGCCAAGCACGGCGCGGACGTCCTCCTGACAGTCGGTCGCGTGCAGACTCCGATCCTGGCCATGATCGTCGAACGCGAGCTTGCCATCAAGGCATTCAAGCGCCTGGACTACTTCGTGCCGTTCATCGGGATGGGCACCCAGCCTGGGTTCAAGGCCACATGGAAGCCTCATGTCAACGCCCAAGGGAAGGTGGAAGACGACCGGGTTGACCCGGAACACCGGCTGCTCGACAAGGCGCAAGCGGACGCCATCGTCGCGGCCGCAAAGGCGGCCGGCAAGGCGGTCGTAGTGCATGTCGAAACCAAGCCCGGTACCGAGGCGCCGCCGCTGCCGTTCTCGCTTGGCAAGCTACAGGCGCATTGCTCGCGGCTCTTCGGCTTGTCGGTGACGCAGACGCTCGAAGTCGCGCAGTCGCTGTACCTGCCCGCCAAGTTGGCGACCTACCCACGCGTCGACACGGAGTACCTGCCCGAGTCGATGCACGCAGAGGCGCCGCGCATTCTCGCGTCGCTGTCCAAGGCGCAACTGCCCACCGCATTCGCGTCGGCGCTGATGGGGGCCAAGCCGGCGTTGCGCGGCAAGGCCTGGAACAACGAGAAGGTCACGGCCCACTTCGCGATCATTCCGACGTTGCTCGAGAATCCCGCAGCGCTCGCCGGCCTCTCTGAAATCCAACTGAAGGTCTACTGCGAAATCGTCAAACGCTACGTTCTTCAGTTCTGGCCGCCTGCAAAGTTCATGGCCACCGAAATCGTGCTGGAGGTGGGCAGCGGCTCGACCGCAGAGCGATACGTCGTGCGCGGCAAGCGTTACCTGGACGAGGGCTGGCTCAAGGCATTCGCGATTCCTAAGGACGAAGACGCCGAAGACGATGCGGTCGCAACGCTGCCCGCGGTCACGGTGGGCCAGGTGCTGCCCATTGCCGCCGTAGGCCTTGACACGAAGGCGACGAGCAAGCCGAAACGCTTCACGGACGAGACGCTCATCATTGCGCTGGAGAACATCCACCAATACATGAAGAACCCGGAGTACAAAAAGCGCATACGCGAAGGCGCAGGTCTGGGCACCGGCGCCACTCGTCCGAACATCATCGAAGGGCTGGTCGAGCGAAAGTACATCTCGCGCGTGAAGCGAGAGTTCGTTCCGAGCGACGAGGCCATTCTGTTCATCACGACGCTGCCGGAGGCGATGACAGCTCCCGACATGACGGCTCTGTGGCAGCAAATGAGCGACGACGTCCAGTCTCGCGCCTCGAACTATCAGGCTTTCATGGCCCGCATGAACCCGTGGGTCGCCGGCATGGTCAAGTCGGCTGCTGGCTTTTTCAAGCCGGGCCAGTTCAAGAGCACCCGCGCACCCGGCGGCAGCCAAGCTGCCGTAACGTCGCACCTGTGCTTCGGAGACATCGGCAAGCCCGGCTGCAAGGCGCCCCTGCGGCTCATCCCGGCCGTTAAGGGCAAGTACAGCAACTTCTTCGGGTGCACCAACGACCAGTGCAAGAAGACCTTCGGCGAGAAGGATGGCAAGCCCGTCGAACGTCAGCCACGACCGGTGGAGCAAGCTGGCGGGGAGAGGTACGAGTGCACCTGCGGCAAGGGCGCCCTTGCGCGGCGCGAGCGCAATGACAAGTCGGGCTTCTTTTGGAGCTGCACGTCGTGGCGTACCACCGGTTGCAAGGTAATCGTCGGAGACCTCGATGGCAAGCCTGACTTCGAAAAGAAGGCACCTCAGCAAGCCACCACCACCGCCGGCATCGACCGGACGCACGCCTGCCCTTGCACGAAGGGCTTTCTCCAGCGAAGGATGCGCAAGGACCAGTCGGGCTACTTCTGGAGCTGCAGCGCCTGGCGAGAGACCGGCTGCAACGTGATGGTGGGCGACCATGAGGGCGCGCCCGACCACGAAGGCAAAGGCAAGCAAGGCGGCTGGAAGAACGGCGCCCCGCCGCGGCTTCAAGTGCGCAACAGCGGCCACAGCTCCGGGTACCGCGGCGGCCGCGCGGTGACGCCGCAGATGAATGGGCCCGCGCCACGAAGCAAGTAGCGTGTGCGAATGCGCAGGTCAACGGGCGCCCGGCAGACGGGCGCCCTTTTTCTTGCTGCGAAATCAGTAGATGCTATATACTCTCCACTAATTTCGGGCCGTTGCGCCCTTTATGGATTGGACGCCAAGCATGGCCACCAGCAAAGACACCAAAGAGCTCGCAGCCAAGCGCCCCGGCAGGGAGGGCTTTCGCGAGTTCATGGGAAACGTCTGGAGCGACTACCGAGCGCAGCGACGCAAGTACGGAATGTGGAATCCCATTGGCTTCCTCAAGCAGCAGCGCGAGATGGCCGTGAGTCCCCGACAGGCCGCATTGATGCGCGCGAGCTCAGCCACGGTCAAGCGCGCCGTCAAGCTGAAGGTTGCGCCCACGCGCATCGAGACCTTCGAGCAGGCGGTCAAGCGACTCGACGTGACCCCTGAGCAGCTGCAGCGCAACCTGACGGTACACAAGCGCGCCCACTGGATTCTCTACACGTTCGGCATCGCGCTGTTCCTGTATTCCTTCTGGCTGGCGATGCACACCGACTTCTGGGAAGGGGTGGCAGTGCTGGTGCTGTCTCTGGGCATCCTCACCAATGGCTACCTCCACTCGTTCCGCGCCTGGCAGATCGCCAACCGCAAGCTCATTCGACTGCAGGATGCGCTTCTGAACATCGACACCTACCTGACGCTGTGAGGCAGACGATGACCCGCACTCGCATCACGCTCGTCGGAGCGTTCCTCGCATTCGTCTTCCTGGCCATCGCGGCGCCGACGGTGACCTACGCGGCCACCAGCAACCCGCTCGACACGTTCCAGCCGACCAGCTCGGACATGACGACCTGGGTTCTCAAGGCCATCTTCGGCGACTGGAAGGGCAATGCCCAGGTGCCCATGCTCGGCGCGGCCATGCGCAAGTTCAACATCTTCTGCCTGGCCTTTGGCACGATGATGTTCACCTATACGGCGGTGGTCGGCACGCTCAACACCGCAGAGGACGGCGAGCTTCTCGGCAAGAAGTGGAGCAGCCAGTACGTCCCGCTGCGCTTCGTTCTCGGCACCTCTTTGCTGGTTCCGCTCTCGACGGGCTATTCCACGATCCAGCACGCCGTGCTGTATCTGGCACTCGCCGGCGGCGGTGCGGCCAGTCAGGTCTGGGGTGTCGCCATCGACGACTTCGCGGGCTCTTCGGCCGCGGCCGTGCAGCAATCGCCCGAGTACCGCAGCAAAGTGCAGCTGCTCATGCGCGACATCCTGAACGCTGAGATTTGCACCTACGTCAACCAGACGCAGCGTTCGACCTCGGTAGACCCCGCGCCATTCGGCTACACGGCCAATGCGCCGGTCGACCAGGTGCTCGGCGACGAAGAGCAAGGCGACGCCAAGTTCTACAGCTCGACGATGACGTGGGGCGCCCTGCCCGATAACACCGGCGTCATCACGTCGGGCATGTCGCGAACGGCCTGCGGATCGGCCAAGACCTCCGTCTGGCGCGACTCTGGCGACGCGAGCTTCAACATCGCGCCGGCTTCCCGGGCGAGTGTGATCGGCGACTACCAGAACGCCTCGCTCGGCACCACGGCCTCGGCAGTGGCGGAAATGAACGCGAAGGGGCACGCCTACGTTCTCGGGCAGCAGCAAGGGATCAGTGCCGCGGCCGCTGACCTGCGAGCGTTTGCGCACAAGATGGCTGCATTCACCAGCGGCGCGTTGAAGCCCACCCAGGCCCAACAGGTCGCTGCGATCCAGGCCGCCGCAGACCACTACATCCAAGTCACCCAGCCATCGATCAACACTGCGGCGTCGGGCTTCAGCTCGCAGATGACTGCGTTCACCACCGCGTCCAAGGATGCCGGCTGGATGATGGCCGGATCGTCCTTCTTCCAGATGGCTCAGATTCGCTCTGCAGCGTCCAAGACGATGGCTCAGGTGCCTGAGTTCACCAAGGGCGACTCGTCCAACGAAGGCACCGTCCAAAGCGTCGTCGACGCGAACGTGTCCACCGACATCGAGGCGATGCAGTCCTCGGTCAACAAGAACTTCCAAGGCGACACCAGCTCGGTGATGAACATCGGCACCAAGCTCGCCTACAGCCTTGGCAAGTATGTCTCGGTCGACCCCTCGAACTCGACGCACGCCCTGGTGCAGATCAAGGACAACGGCGACAGGATCATCGTTGCGACCGAAGCCGTCGCTGTGGCCACTGCGGGCCTGGCCACTGGCGCCATGGCCGTTGGCAACACGGCGCCAGGCAAGGTGGTCGACTTCTTCACCGGCGCGAAGTCGACGCTGATGGAAATCATCCACATGGCGATGCCGGCGATCTATGCGGCGGTCATTTCGTGCTTGGGCGTGGGCATCACGATGGCCTTCGTCGTGCCGATGCTCCCGTTTTCGACCACCATCGGCTCCATCGTGGGCTGGCTGATGGCGGTGTTCTCTGCCGTCGTCGCTGCACCGATCTGGCTGGCCGGTCACCTGCACCCTGAAGGCGACGACATCGCCGGCAAGGGCATCGGCGGCTACATGATCCTGCTGGAGACCGTCACGCGCCCGCTGTTCATCGTGTTTGGCCTGATCGGTTCGTTCGTCATCATGGACCCGATCATCAAGCTGGTCGCTCTGTTGTATCGCGCCAACATGAACGCGCTCCAGGGCGACAGCACCACCGGCATCGTGTCGGTCATCGTCCTGGCCATCCTGTACTGCACGATCACCATGCAGACCGTTCGCTCGACGATGACTCTGATCTACGTTCTGAGCGAGAACGCGTATCGCTGGATCGGTGGCGCCCACGCAGGCATGGAGCAGGCTCGCGAGTTCACGCAAGGCGTGGAGTCCGGCTCGAGCCAGGCCACCTCTGGCATCCAGGGTGCAGCGGCCGCCGGCGGCGCGGCCCGCCGCGCACACGTGCAGGCCCGCGCGGAGCGCGAGCAGCGGAATCAGCGCGACGAGTAGACGACTTTCAGCTGGCAGTCAAAAGGCCCGGACGCACGATGTGCCCCGGGCCTTTTTGCGTCTCCAGATGTGCGCGAGTCGGCGAGTTGATTCGACTTCACAAAGAAAAAGGCCCGACGCCTTGCGGGCCGGGCCTGACGAGATGAGCTCTGCCGATCAGGTGCGCGGCATCAGCTTCAGGCCGGAGCCCGACTTGATGACTTCGCCGACTTCAGCCCGGGCGGTCTTGGTGATCGCCTTGGACATGTCCGTGAAGCGAAGACGGCTCTCGCTCAGGCGGGTGAGCTGACCTTCAGCCGTCGCGACGAACGCTTCGTTGCGGCCCTTGACGTTGGCCGGGTCGCTCAGCCGGCGGACGACCTTCTTTCCTGCCTCTTCTGCTGCCAGCTCGCCCACCACCTCGTTGAGGATTGCGCGAGCGGCGTCAGCGCAGGCCTGGCCAGCCAGCGCCTGGTCGTTCGCGTCACGCAGCTTCTTGCGCAGACGGTCGCGCTCGGCCGCAAAGGCCGCATTGTTCTGGCCCTCGGCGAACGTCAGACCGATGAATGCGCCCATGCCTGGGCCGATGACATCTCCACTCATGCGAGCCTCACTTGACGAGTCGACGGGCCTTGAGCTGAGTGGCCTCGGCTCCCGTCAGGTTGAGTTGGCCGCCGCTCAGGCGGTTGACGTGCTCACCGACATGCTTGACGAACGAGTCGTTGCGAGCCTCGCTGTTGGCCGGATCACTGAGCCGGCGCACCTTGCCGTTGGAGGCCTTCTCGGCCAGGATTTCCGACGTGACGTCAGATGCAGCCGCGGCGATGGCCGTGCTGTACAGGCCGCCGTTGAGCTTGGCGCGGAGCTCGGCGCGCATCTTGGCCAAGTCGTCGCCGTGCGCGCGAGCAGCATCTGCGACGCTTGCCGCTTTGGTGCCGAACAGAAACCCTTCACCAGGGCCAATCACACTCATCATCTCTCCAGTTGCAAACGCGCGCCGCGATCTGGAAACCGCGAGGCATTGAGGAATGTCGTTTGCGAATCGAGGCGAAATCACACAACCTCGAATATGCCGGAAATCGCTACTTCTGGCAGAGCCAGGGCGATGACGTCGTGCAATTCGTCACCTGTCGAGCAGGTGGAAAGGCCGGGCCGCGGGCCCGGCCTACGGCGTCAGCCGTTGTTGCGCATCTTGGCGGCGCGATCCGCCTCGGCGTGGTACGCCGGACTCTGCTGCTGAGCAGCTTGATCGCGCGCTTCGAGCGACTGGTAGGACACACGCGTCTTGGTGTCCAGCGAGAGCAGCGACGCCGAGATTTCGATGTAGCGGCCCACCGCGCGGGGCGCGGTGCCGTCCGCGCCGACGTTGAACTTGGCGACCACGGTCGCGAAGGCTTCTCGCTTCTGTTCGAAGGTTCGGCGGGCCGTCGCCTCCTGCTCCATCGCCGACTCGAAGCCGGCGGCGAAGTTACTCGACTTGGCCTGGTCGATGTTCCACAGCGAGTGCTTCCACTCGTACTTGGCATCGATGGCCGCACGCGAGAGGTTGTCCAGGTAGTCGCGCTCGTTGATCGAGAGCGGCGCCTTAGGGTTGTGCGGGTCGACGCCCACGCTCTGGCCGTTGGTGCCGTAGTTGGCGGCCATGTTGTAGCTCGAGTCCCTGGAGGGGCCCGGGGACGGGCTGCACAGGAAGTGCCCGGCCGCGCCGCCGGCGAGTGCTCCGAGCGCGGCGCCGATGGCGTGCTTGACGTTCGTGTTGCCGACCGCCGAGCCCACGAGGCCGCCCACGGTGGCGCCCACGCCAGCGCAATTCGACGGGTTCATCGGGCCGTCGTCGGCCTTGGCCCCTTGCGAGACCATCGCCGCGGCGACGAGCACGCCGAAGCTCACGAACATCTTGGCGCGGACGGAGAGCTTGTTGGCCAGGCTTTCGTTTTCGACGGCCTGGAACATGATGCTGGATTGGAGGCGGTTGAGCGCTTTCATTGACTCTTCCTTTCGAGTACTGGTGTTCGAGTGTTCAGGAGCTGGAATGTCAATGAGCGCGCTTCATGGCTTCGTCCATGAATGCGAGCAGGAGGCGCAGCCGGCGTTCGAGAACGTCGGTCGGCAGGAGGTCGAACATCACCATGTCGTCGGGGTCGAGTTCGCCGGCGACGGCCTTGCTCAGGTTCTGCAGGTCGCACTCGACCATCGCCTTGGCGAACTTGCCGACCGCGCCGTCATGCGCGCCAAAGGCGATGTCGTGCACGAGGGCTACCGAGTCCGAGTACTGGTCATCGGCCTGCATCCCCTTGGCGAGCATGAGCACCACGCCCACGTCGACCGCCACACGCTTGAGGGCGTGGCCGGCGGCGCGGTTGCTCTTGAGCAGGCGCCGGAAGTATTCGGCCGAGTGCGCCGGCATGCTCGCGAGCACTTCGTTGATGCCTTCAACGAGGTCGCTTTCGTTGAGCACCAGCGATTCCCGGACCTGCTGAGCGAGGCTCTGGTTCGGCGCGTTGCGGGGGTTGGTGGCGGTGGAATGCGGCATGGATGGGCCCTTGGAGTCTTTCGCAGAAGTCGGCCAGCCGAAGCTCTGGCGACTAAATATGCACATAGCATACACTCTTTGCGGCCGCTATGTCTAGACAATTCCTTTGATGACTTGTATTCCGTGAGTGGCAGTGCTATTCCTCACGAATCGACAGCTGCAGACATCTGCTCCACTCTGCGGCGCGATGTGAGACATCCTCCCGCAGGGGGGCGCAATCTGCGTTCCGCCTTCGTCGCACTCAGCAATCAAGATATACTCTATGCGTATCTCTCGAATCTCTTTCGACCTTTCCCGCGGAAGCGCCCAATGAACAGACCTCCCCAGGCCCACAACGTCGGCTACAGCATCGTGCGTACCGGTCAGGCGGATGACCTCGAGGTCTGCCTGGTCGTGCCCCACGTTGCGATGATCGCCCGCTGCGTTTTCGACCCGGTGCGGCGCACCATCCGGATCGAAAGTGACCGAACGCATGTCACGCTGCAGGACGTTCCCGAGGACGTGGTGCGCATCGTCGCTCGAGCCCCCGACCGCGCGCTCATCGTGACCACCGACACCTTCGCGACGGTGCGATGCGCCGTTGCTGCGGCGTCTTGCCTGAGCACGCGCATGGCCGAGCGAGCATCTTCGAGTGCCTCCGGCGCCGCGGCAGTGAGCATGTTCAACGACTTCATGACGCGCGCGGCAAAGCGCGGCCATGCAGAGGTGCTTCATCTTCGGCTGCGCACCCGCCAAGCCGAAACCGAGGCATTCCTGCTCAAGGCCTTCACCGCCGTCTCTCAGCTGGCCAAGGTGGCCGTCACCTTCGAGATGCTGGAGATGCCGACGTCCCGCGGCAAGTCGTGCCGCCTGGGGCTTGCCGACGCGGTTCAACAACTCTTCGAGGCAGAGCCTTCGCTGGCCGTGTACCTGGGCGAGCCACCGCAAGAGCTTTCCGTGCCCGGCCCCAAGGCGTTGAGCGACGGCGAACTCTTCACCGCCCTGCACTCTTACGCTCATGGGCAACTGGCATTGGCCGCGCAGCTCCCGGCGTTTGCCACCAGCGCCGTGACGCTCGGTGCGGGGATGTCGATGCAGACCGAGAACATGCGTCAACGAGTCCGCGACGCCGCAGACTCTGTGTTCGCGCAGTCGTTCGCTGACGTCTACGCTCTGACGCTGCGCGCCGCCTTCGATGGTGTGACGACTGCGCTGGACTCCCTCACCGAGGTGACGCGACGCCGACGCGGAAGCGGCGACTTCACCACGTTCTCGCTTGCTCCGCTCTCGCACGACACATCGGACAGCCTCGAGTTGCTGCGCGTCCTGCTGGACAGGAAGTTCGACTTCTCGTTGATGACGCGTCAGCAGCTCTGGAACCATTCCGTGTGGATCGCATCCTCGGGGACAGGCGCCTGGCTCCAGCGTCATGGCACCTCACAGAAGGCCGTGGCCGCAATCGTCAATGGCATCGAGACGTCGGCCAACATCGTTGCCGATGCCGCATTGCTCGTCGCGGCCGCAGGTCACTGACAGCCAGGCATCACAAGGGCGGTATTCCGGCCTCCAGCGTGAAGAACGCCCGCCACGGAACGGATCAGCCGTGGCGATTGCGATACACTAATCACTGATCCTAGCCGTGCCCACCGGGTGCCGCAACCGCTTGCGCGAGTTCTTTCCTGCGACATTCAGCGTCGTTTCGCGCTCGCCATGCCCAAGCTCGCCGTCAAAAGTCCCGCCGCCAACGATCAAGCCGCTGCGCTCGATGAAACGGTCGCGGGCATCTCCACCGGTTCCGGAACCCTCGCCAAGATGCTCAGCTGGATTCGCCAGCCTGGCGCAATCGTCCGTGGAAGGCCGACTCTCGTTGCGGGGGTCGACAGTCAGTTCGAACCCGATAGCGTAGCGGCCGAAATCTCGGCGCACCTGAATGGATACCTGCTTGCCAATCGCGCGATGCTGCGCGCGGACGGGCTGATCCTTCCCAGCACTGCTCGCGCCCTCAAAGGCGCCTTCCCTGAGGTCGACGCCACTCTGCGCAGCGCGAGCGCGACGCCTGCAGAAGCCCTGCTGGCCGCCGAGCACCTCGATGGCGACTCGCACCGAGACGCCCTCGTGGCCGCACTGGACGGCTTCGAGCAGTCGACCCAGTTCGCTTGGCTGGTCAATGCGGTGGCCATCCGCGCCGCAAAGCGGATGCTTCCGTTTCTTGAAGTTGCACCCTCGTTTTCGGCGAATGTAACTGCCGCAGGTCCTTCGATGACCTGGTCCGGACGCGGTTCGTCGATCACCTTGCCTGTCGACGCCTCAAGCAGTCCAACAAGCCTCCATCGGGAAGTGCGTTCGCAGATCACCTACTTCTGGCGCCAAGCACTCGCGCAGGAGGCGATCCTTGTGCAAACGGAATTCTGTCAGGCGCTCGCGGGCGAATACGGGGACGAGTCCCTCGCCGCCTCATACGCCGACCCGATTCGCTTTGCGATGCAAGAGTGCGCTGCCATCAAAAAGTTGGCCTCCGCAGCTGACAGACTGATCGACGTCCCGCGCATCGCGTCCACGTGTGAAGAGGTGATCGCGGGAATGAACCGGAACGCAATCCGCAACGCAATGCGTCACGGATCGCAGCTGCTCACCTGGCGGCACTACCTCAACCACTCGCGCGAGGACATGGAGCCAACCCTCACCGCGGCCGAACCGCTGGGTGCGCTGGCGTATACGCAGTACTCGACCGAGCAACTTGAGGCTTTGGCCGTTCATTTCCAGGCCGATGCAGCGTTCGGCGCGATGCCTGGCAGGCCCGCAAACGACCGACCTCTGCAGACCCCGAAGGAATTCTCCGCCGCCTTCACCCAGCGGTTCGTGCGCGAACTGGCCTCCAATTGCAGCCCTCCGGCCGTCGAGGCGCTAGCTGCAATCTCGCCTCGGTATCTTTCCGTTCTGGTCAGTGGTCATCGAAGCATCCGAAGCCTGTCGGCGCTGGCGCGCGAAATCAGCCCTCGTCAGTCCGAGCACGAACTTTCTGATCGTGGCGCCGCGGCCGGGCGCCGGCTGGGACAAGCACTGAGCAAGGTCTGCGAGGACTCCTCAGTCAAGGGTGCACGGCTACCCTGGCTGCGTACTCTCAGCTGCGACGCTGCTATCGAGCTCATGTTGTGTGCGCGCACCGATGACGTTGCTGCGACTGGCCTGAGCAAGCTTTTCGAGTACGCCAATCACTTGCGTGCAAAGGGCGCGTCCGCTCGCGATGCCGCCATGCCCAGCGCTGATTCAGTCGTCGCAGCGCCGGCACGTAACGCCAGTGTTGCCCTGGCGACCGAGCACGGCACCGCCCCGGGGCGCGCCAAGCAGTTCGCAGCAAAGGCGCCGCATATCCTCATCCGGGAATTCGCCCGGGCCATGGGCTCGGTGACAACGGAGGTGAAGGCACCTTTGGGAGAGACTCGCGCCGCAGTGTGGACGCCGCGACTTGGCAATCCGCACTCGCTCTACGGCCGCGGCAGCAATCACCTTTCGAGCATCAATATCGTGTATCACGTGCCAGGCGAGCTGGGCGGCTATTACACGAACGTTGAAGTCCTGGCATGGACAAACGAGGGCGCACCACGTCCGGTCAACGAGTCCAAGGACGCCGACCATCTCCGGTTCGATCTTCTGTCAGAAGGCGCGGTGGAAGGCAATGAGGTTGTTCACTTCGAGCTTCGCGTGAACCACAAGATGATGCTCAATCCCGCCGCTCCGCGCTTTCGGAACGACGATGGCACCTACCACGTGCGGGAGGACGAGTTCGACCAGGGCGCTGCCGCTCGGCCACTCGTCCCGAACTCGGGCAGCCCATCCAACTCCGCTGAGGCCGCGCAACTGTCGTCACACACGCCGGCGCTGTTGCAGTCGGTGGCGACCGCTCTGGAAGCGACCGTGCGACGCCATCCGCTTCAGGCGGCTGCCCTACTTCCGGCCATTGCGGCGCACCTGATGGCAGGTGGGCGCATTTCTGCGACCCCGCCACGCGCTCTCGGGACGCTTGCCTCCTTCCGCTTGGCGCGTGCCTGCCTGCGAACCGGCAACGACCGCGGAATGGCAACGACTCTGCTCTACTCGGCCAATCCTCAGGCAACCAGCACTCAGGGTGTCTCGCTCTTGGACATGGCACTCGACTCTGCCGACGAGCGAGTGCCGCGCGGCGCGCTTGAAGGGTTGAGGAACAACGGCAAGCTGGCCACTGAGGCAGGTGCGTTCCAGGAACTGGTTCAACGCAGCATGCCCAAGCTGGTTGAGCGTCACCCTGACCTGATCCCTGCGGCAATCGCCGGTGGTGCTGTGCTCGATGCGCGAGCTCTCGAGTCCTGGGAAGGGCTCCATCCGAATCGCCAAAGGCCCGAAAGCGTGGCAGCGGTGCGAGCCGAGCTGATGCGCCAGACGCTTGAGCGCATCCAGGGCGAACGCATTGCCGCGCCTGCAAAGAACGCCCGGAGACCTGTTTGACGTCTACAACGGTCGGCGGCGCGCCGGCGGCGGTGGCGGCGATGGCGAATTGGGTGACTCAGCGGAGCCGCCCTCTTGCGGCTTGAGCTTGCTCTCCATGGATAGCCTTCGCACCGTCGCGCTGATCCGTTCTGTCAGGTGCTCAGCCAGGGCGCCGTTGCCAAACCTGTGGGCGTACCATATCGCGCTTTCGCCTGCAGCGTCCTGTTGCTCGTAGTCAGACCCACCATTGATGAGAGCCTGCGAAGCCAGGGGCTTCCCGTACCAGTAAGCCCACATGAGCGGTGTGCGGCGAGCTTCGTCGTCGGGCGCGTGGCCTTTGAGCAGTTCTCGATAGACTGGATCGTGAACCAGATCACGGATCGCGTGCCCGTCATCCGCCTCGATAGCCGCCATCAATGTTTGCCAAGGAGTTGGATTCGGGGCTTGCATGGTGTCAGTGTATCCTATACACTCTCTGCTAGAACATTTCAACGCGACCGTCTCTGCCGACCCTTCGGCGAGACAATGGCAGGCGCGCAGCGACATTTTTCCCCACTTCGAGTCCCCCGGGCTGCCGGCATCTCGAATCGTGCCTGACCACGCAACCCGCACTTCGGAGCATACATGTCCGCTACCGCTACCGCCAGCACCGACGATAAGGTCGTCGACCCGAACTCCGCCAATGCCACCGCGGCCAGCCCGTTCGTGAACTGGACGGCCGAAGAGGCCAAGCAGCACCTGCTGTTCACCATCGCGCGCAACTTCAAGGGCCAGAACAAGGACGTCGACGCGAAGATCGACCGTGCCGCCGCCCAGATCATGGGCCGCCCGGGCATCTCGATGATCCCGCCCAACCCCAAGGGCGCGCCGCGCGTTCCGCTGTACATGGAAGGCGAGCCGGGCGTGGGCAAGACCTCGCTCATCCGCGCTGCCTGCATCGAATTCTGCGCCATCGCCGGCCTGAAGTTCATCGAGAACCCGCCCGACGGCTACACGTTCGGCCCGAACGACTTCTACTACTGCACGGTCAACCTGTCGGGCAAGACCAACCCGATGGACATCGGCGGCCTGCCCTCCAAGGGCGCGCTCGAGACCCAGCATGGCCTGGAAGCACGTCGCCGCGCCACCGACAACGGTGAGTGGCTGCGCTCGGAGCTCGTGTCGCGCCTGGAGATGGGCGCCGGCATGATGCAGCTCGAATACCAGTCCACCGCCGGGGTCGAGAACGGCCCGATGGTGCAGTCCGACGTCGCGATCAAGGGCGAGGCCGGCAAGGTCGACCTGATCGTCAAGAACGTGACCAAGCAGTTGCAGGATGCCGCCAAGAAGCGTGGCGTCGCGCTGAACGTCCTGGGCACCGGCGACAAGCCGCCCGAGGATGGCCGCCTGTACCTGCAGATCGTGACCGCCCAATCCGGCGCTCGCGTGACCGCCATCGCTCCCAAGCCGATGGCCGCCGACGTCGAGTACGTCGCCGAGATGCTGCCCAACCGTCGCTTCGCGATGGCCGCCAAGGCGCCGTACTGCCTGTTCAACTTCGACGACGTCGCCAACGCCTCCGAGGCCGTCCGCAACGTGCTGCTGGAAGTCGCGCAGAGCAACAGCTACTCGGGCGTGATGAACATCAAGAACGCCCTGGTGACCTTCACCGGCAACATGGGCGCCGAAGACGGCACGAACACGCAGTCGTCGCAGTCCGACGCCGAGGTGAGCCGCGTGTTCAAGGCGCGCATCCGCGACACCCCCTCCGAGTGGGCCAAGCGCATCGCCGGCAAGTACCCGAACGGCGACGCCTACATGTCGGCCTTCGTCGAGCGCTACGGCAATGAGCCGGGCGTCTTCCGCGAACCGCTGGGCGACGAGCGCTCGGAAAAGGGCATGCCCAAGCCGAACTCGCGTTCGCTCGAGAACGCGGTCGCCTGCATGCTCCCCTATTTCGAAATGGCTCGCGAGTCGGGGCTGAGCCCGACCGTCTTCCTGCCCGAAATCAAGAACGCCTTCAAGGCGACTGCCGGCGCGTTCACGGCCGGCAAGTTCGGCGGCTTCCTGGTGGCCATGCTGACCGACGCCGTGCCGCTGGCCGACGAGCTGATGGCCACGGGCAAGCTCGACGTCGAGCTCTTCGACAAGCACACCGCCAGCAAGACCACCGGCCGCCAAGCCGACTTCGGGTATCGCTTCGGCTACGCCCTGGCCGAGGCCTTCGTCAACCGCATCGCGTTCTCTGCGGAGGCGCGCAAGGCGGCTGACACCCCGGCGCAGTACGCGCTCATCGAAGAATCGACCGACCGCCTGGCCGAAGGGTTGGCCAAGCTCGACCCTTCCCAGATGAACACGGCGCTGTCGCACATGATGACCAAGCTGGGCAACATCGCCAAGTTCGGTACCGCCGACGGCGTCAAGGTCACGCTCAACCTGCCGATCTTCAACGCCATGGCTGCCGGCTTCGGCCGCTCCATGTCGCGCCCGGTCTGGCCGAACCCGGAGAAGGCTGGCGAGGATTTCGTCAAGATCATCTCCGGCACCAACGTCGGCGCCTCGACCACCAAGGCCAAGCGCCAGGCACCGAAGTAAAAGTGCGCCCGGGCTGGCGCATCGACGCCAGCCCCCACCGCACGTCCTGGCACGTGCGCAAAGACATTCCAACGCGAACTTCTCGCGACTACGTCCCACCGAGGACGAACCCTTGTCTGGGCACGCCATGACCGCCACGATCCAGTCCATCCTCAACGACCGTACCGAGCAATCGGCAAAGAAGGCGGAGCGCCGCGCGCGTCGCGTCGCGTCCGCCTCGGCGATGAGTCCTTTTCAGCAGCTGGACTTGTTCGCGGACGGCCCGGTCGAAGCTCTCGCCGTCACCGACGAAGTCGAAGTGGCCCAGGCGACCGTCGACGCCGCCCTGATCGTCAACGCGGACATCTTCCCCAACCCTGAGGCCGAGCCCAAGACCAAGGAAGCGCTGGACTTCGCGCGCTTCATGCGCCTGGCCGGCGCGACCAAGGAAGAGACCAAGGAACTGGTCGCCAAGGCGCCCGAAGTGAACTCCGACCGCGTCATGACGATGCTGGCGGCCGTCGAAGCCACGCTCGACGAAGAGGAGTCGGACCCCGAAGTCGAAGAACTGACCGGAGAAGACCCCGAGCCTGAAGACGATTCGGTGGTCGCCGCCGTCGAACGCGAAGTCGAGAATTCCAACCGCAGCCTGGGCAAAGCCGACAACGTCATGTCGGACAGTGCGCTGGGCCTGCTGCTGAAGTCCATTCGCGGCCCCAAGTACGACCGCCTCACGCCAGACGAAGAGCAGGCGCTGGTCGAGCGCATCCGTGAAGGCGACATCGCCGCGCGCAATGCGCTGTGCGACCACAACATGCGCTTCCTGGTCTTCTACGCGCGCCGTTTCGCCTACATGGGCCGCCCGCTCGAGTACCTGGTGACCGCCGGCATGGAAGGCCTGATGGAGGCCGCCAACCGCTTCGATCCGAACCGCGGCACCTTCGCCAGCTGCGCCGCCATGTGGATTCGCCAGTCGATCCAGCGCGAGGTCGCCGGCGACGCCCTGTTCACGACGCCCACCTACCTGCGCACCAAGGAATCGAAGCTACGCAAGGCTGCGGCCGCTGCGGACTCCGAGAGCGAGCGCGCTCGCCTGCAAGGCGAGGCCGACGTCGTCCTGCGCGAAATCAAGAATCGTGGCGGCGCGCACGTCAGCCTGGATGGCGGCTCGGACGACGACAGCGATTCCAGCGACATGCACAACATGTTCGCCTCCCAGGCCGCGGGCCCGCAGGAACAGCTCGAGTCGCGCCAGCTGCTGAGCCTGCTGGTCAATGCCGCGTCGACGCTGGAAGACCGGCGCGCCGGCGAGATTTTCATGCTGCGCATCGGTCTGCACCCCAAGCACATGGGCGTGCCCCGCACGCTCGAGGAAGTCTCCGAGGTCTTCAACATCACGCGAGAGCGCGTGCGGCAAATCTACCAAGAGGCGGCGCATGACGTCGCCAACGCCGTGATCGTCGCTGCCAACGGCGTGCAGAACCTGCCGCCAAACTTCCGTCAAGGGCTGCTCAAGCCCTCCAAGGTCTGACCTCGAGGCGCCACGGGCGCCTTTTTCATTCGACCCTGACGAGCGACTTTCCAGTCTGGGTGCGCCTCCCAAGCTCGACCGTTTGGATTTGGTATGCAGATCGTGTACACTCCCTGCTTGTTGTACACACGGTGTTCGCACCCTCTGTCAGATGCTCGTCCAAGTCAACCCCGACTTCCTGTCGCGCGCAAGCGGCCTCATCCTCAACTTCATCATCGTCGCTGCTCTCGCGGCCGGCCTGTGCCTTTGCGCCGGCGCCTGGCTCACCTTTAGCGCCAGCAGTGCGTGGAGTACCCCTGATGCAAGCACGCCCAGCAAAGGCGAAGTTCTGCTGACCCACGCCCCTCTTCCGGCCAGCTCGTTTCAACTCCCTGCCCTCAGCTCAGCGAGCGCGCGAGAGAACCGCCAATTGGACGCGCTGTCCGAATACGTTTCCACACGGTGGCAGCTCGCGCCTGCTCAAGCAAGGCGCTACGTGCGGCTTGCAGATCGCGAGGCGAACACGCAATCGCTCGATCCCCTGCTCGTGCTCGCGGTGATGGCGCAAGAGTCAGCATTTCGCTTCACTGGAAACGTCGGGGACTTGCAGGAGAACCCGGCAAGCGTGAACCCGCTGCTTCCGCATGGACTGATGCAGGTCGACGGTGACATCCACCGAGCGCGCATGCCTCACGACACGAAGGGCAACGTCCGAGTCACGGACGACGGCGAGAACGTGCGCATCGGCACTGCCATCTTGGCGGAGTACCTCGAGCACGCCAAGGGCAATGTCCAGGCGGCCGTCGAGCGCTACAACAGCAGCGCGCAGAAGGCCAGCTACGCCGCCGCGGTGCTGCGCATGCGCCTCGACTTTGAGCGCGTGGTCGCTCGCCCGGTGCTCGTCGCCGGCAATTGATGACTTCACTGAATCAGAGGAACCCTATGCGCAATTCGCGACTCAGCCTCGACGACCCGAAGGCACTGCTGAACGAACTGGCCTGCAGCGGCAACGCCGCCGCGGTTCATTCCGAGGTCAGCTTCCGCATGCCCCACTTCACTGTCCTCGGGAACTTCCTGGCCGAAAGCGACCCGCAGGAGTCGCAGCTGTGGGCGGCGTGTCTGGCTCGCTTGACCGAACTTCAGGCGCCCATCGATAGTGGCGTGTTGTCCGGCTTCAGTCTCTACGCCCGCAGCGCCTGGACGCCCAAGCCAGAGCTGGTCGCTCAAGTCTTCTCCGCGCACGTGCGTGCCGGCCTCATCGATGTGACCCGGCCGCTTCCTGGCACCCTGCAGTACGAAACCTACGAGCACACCGCCGACGAGCTCTTCGCAATGAAGGGCGGCATGTCGCCGGTGGCGGTGGCCATCCTGATGGACCACCAGCCGCTCGTGGCAGCTCTCCTGGCCAACGGCGCTTCGTTCGATGTCGGGCCTGTGACCCTAGGCGGTCCTCGCATCGAGGCGTTCGAGTACGCCTCGACCTGCAACGCGAGCGCCGCACTTGCAGCCCTTTCCGCCCATGTGATGCGTCGCCAGCTCGACCTTTCGCTGAACGCACGCGCCGAAGGCGGCCTGGTCGCGGCGCCATCGCCGATGCCCAGTCGCCGGCTCGCGACCGTCTGACGCCGCGCCCCAGCGCGAGCCCAATGAGACGCGGCGCCGGAAGGCGCCGCTTTGCGTTGAATGGCGCGGGAGGTCTGTCCGCAGACTAAACCGGACGCTCGCGTGCTTGCGAGCTACCGAGGCGCGACACGCGGTGGCTGCGCCTTGCCCGGCCCGAGCCCCCTGGCTGCAGCTTCAATGCTCATCCCAGCATCGGACAGGTCGCGCCACATCCCTGCATCGCCGTGCGACGTCTCGAGAACGGCGCGTGCTGCCGCCTTCAATGGTGCAGTCAGAAGCAGGTCTGCAGCTTGCGTCTGACCTGCAGCGCGCAACGTGTGAACCATCTTCGCTGACTCCCCGTGAAGCGTCATGAGCTCTCTCGAGAGCCTCAGCGAATCGACGGCGTTGACCTTGCGACCTCCCAGCACCTGCATCGCGCGCTGGATCGTCAAGCTGGCGGCGGCAAGCTCCTGACTGGCCTCGTGCGTCAACGGCACGGTCTTGGGATTCTGGGCGCGGTCGGGGAACGGCACTTTGCACCCGACCTCGGCGGCCATGAGCGCGTTCATCTGGTTGAACTGGTTCATTCCATGCGCTTGGACGAGGGCGGGCCAGTTCGCTTCGATGGATGATGCCACCTTGCTGACCAAGTCGAAGACGTGGGCCGGTGTGACCTCGAGCTCGTGCGCGATCCGCGCCCAAAGAGCATGGGTAGCCGGATTCTTCAGGTTGATGTCGGCCCGAGCCTGGCCGAAGATCGCACACTGGTGCGGCGCTGCGCCGGATACCGGCACCAGGTCGAATGCCGGGGTCAGAACCCAGGTGCCCTGCGGCGTCAGCATCATCTCGTGATTGCGCAGGTGGTCATCAGTGACGTTCAGGCCAATGACGACTGCCAGGCGGCGCAGCATCTCGTCGCGCTGCGCTGGATAGGCCACCGGGTCGCAGACTTGCTTGAGCACTTTGAAGATGTCGCGGTAATCGCCACCGCTGGCGTCCTTGACGCCGATCATCGAGAACATGGAGATGCGGTGGTGCCGTTCACCGTTCAGACGGTCGTAGCGCTCACTCAGGAACATGTGCCCGCCCTGCCCGTCCTTGAGGATTCGGGTGTTCGGTACCGAGACACCGCAGCGCTGAGCCATGACACTTGCGGTGTGCTCAAGCAGACACGTTTGGGCGCCATCGCCGATCTTGTCGAACTTGGCGATCCAATGCCGGCCGTTCGCATCCTCGTAGGAGGCCTTGGGCATGACACCGCCGTGCGATGCAACGGCGGGGTTGCGGATGCCCATGAGGCCCATTCGCTCCATCGTGGCGAGGAACTCAGCACACTTGGCCCGAACGACTTCGAGTTCGTCCAGGCCTCGCACCGGCTGTTCGTCGGTTCGGGCGTCGACGAAGAATGAAAGCGCGCCGACCGTGCGCGACTGCATCCAGTACAGCCGCTCACCGTCACGCATCTGCTTGATTTCCGGGTACTCGGCCTGAAGCACGGCCATGCCCCAGTGGCCAGGCATCGAGTCGACAAACACCTGGTGGAGCAGACCCGGACAGACGTTCGCGTCGATCACGAAGGTGCGCTCACTGTAGCGGCGCCGGTCTTTGCCATCGAACGGGCGACGGTAGTCCAGGTTGATGGGATCGAGGGGCGGCCCGCTGTAGTCGGGAAGGTAGGTGAAGAAGCCAATGGCCCGCTCGGGGATGAGCCGGATCACGCCGACAGCGTAGGTCTTACCGCCGTGTTCGAGGGTCACGCGTACATCACGCGTCTGGGCCGGGGTCGACATATCGAGAGGAGCGCTTCGGGGGCTTTCAGAAATGTCGCTTGGTCTTCAGAGCCGGCGATGTGATACTACAGATTCCTGTAGTCCTACCCTCCAGCTTTCTGTAGTTTACCCGTGCCGATCCATTCCATCAATCCTGAGTTGACCGCGGACGTGAACGACGCCATGAAACGCGTCGGCGCGAACGTGCGGCACGCCCGCAAGCTGGCATTCGGCGAGACCCGAGAAGCATTCGCCAAGCGCCTGGGGTGCTCCCCGATCACGCTCGACCGTATCGAGAATGGCGAGCCCGGCGTTGCAACCATCTACTTGTTCGCTGCGCTGCAGGTCATGCGCGTCCTCCCGGATGCCGTGGACGCGACATCTCCGGAGCTATTGATTGCGACCCGGGCTCCCTTGAACTTCCCTCCGGGCTTTTCGAACAACTCCGGAAGTTGAGGAGCGAGCTGGCCAGAGAGGGGTGGGGCAAGTTTGTTGTAGAGAATCAGCACATAGTGTATTCTAAGGGCGTGAGTTGAGCGCACGTCGGTGTACTTGGCTCGAGGACAGCATCCACCAACGCCGAGGTACGCCATGAAGAACTACGTCAAGAAGTCCCAGCTCAAGAACGTGCCGCCGCCGGAGATTTCGCGCTACGTTGCCCCGCCGAAGCCGGCAGAAACGCCGCCCGAAGGCTACCGCCTGGTCGAGGACGACAAGCATCAGATCGGGGTGCGCGACATGGTCTTCATGGGCGGCCGCAACTCCAACTGGCAGCCCGCGCGCCGCGCCGGCGAAGTCGGGGAGACCAAGCGCTTCTCGACGGCGCGCGCCGTCGCGAGCCCCCGCCGCTGACCTGCCTTGCGCAAGGCCTCCCCGGCCTTGCCGCTGCTGAGCTGCAGCAGCACCGGACGCCAGCGGTGCCAACTCCATCACGCGCTCGGGGCCCCGCCTTCTCGTCAACTTGACAAGGGGTAACAGTCAGCATAGACTGTACTCTAATCGCAGGTGCTTCCTGCGTACGGAGATTTCAATTGACCAATCATTCGCCCTTGACGCGAACGGCTCTGTGTGCGGCTATCGTCCTGTTTCTGGCGGGCTGCCAGAGCTTTAACCGCGAAGTCGTCGAGCCCAAGGCTGTGACGAAATTCCCGAGCGACATCGCTCCGAAAACCATCGCCAAGGTCGAGACGACCGGCGTCGACGCCGACGGCGAGAGCGCTATCCAGGTCGACGAGACGGCCTTCATGGTTCGTCCGATGCGCCCGCAAGAGGTCGACCTTCCCGACTTCTACGTCCGCGGCATCTCGGTGACCGAGTCGGGCATCGCCGATTCCCTGCAGCTGATGCTCGAGGGTTCGGGTCTGACGCTGAACATCGAAGGCGGCCCGAGGGCGCTGGAGCGCTATGGCGCGACGTCCGCGCAGAACGTCTCGGGCGGCCTGCGCAAGGTGCTCGACAGCCTCTCGGATCAGATCGGCTTCTTCTGGTCGGCCAGCAACAACACGCTCACCATCGAGCCCGACCAGCTGTTCGTAGTCGAACTGCCGCCGGTGCTGGGCGAGGATTCCCTTGCGAGCATGTCCAACACGATCCAGTTCCTGGGCGCGCGCGACACCTACCTCGACCGGCTCGCACGCACCATGGTGTTCCGCGCCAATCGCAAGGTGCTCAAGAACGTCGACCAGTACCTGGCCAGCGTGCGCGCGACCCGCTCGATGCTGGTCTACCAGATTCAGGTGCTGCAGGTCGACCTGACCGACGGCAACACGACGGGCCTGAGCTGGAGCGCCATCGCCGGCGCCAACATGGAAGGCGCCCTCAATTCGGCGGCCAGCACCGGCCTGTCCGGCGCCGCCGCGGCCGTTGCCGACGCATCCAAGACGGTGAGCCTGGCCTCGACCTCCACCGGCCTGGGCGCCGTAATCAAGGGCCCGAAGTTCAACGTCAGCGCACTGATCGACTACCTGCAGACGCAGGGCTCGGTCAAGACCCTGAGCCAGCCGCGTCTGGCGATGCTCAATGGCTCCAAGGGCTCGCTGCGCGTCGGCGAGACCACCACGTACGTCTCCAAGGTCGGCAGCAACATCTCCTCTGGCGTGTCCCAGGTGACCGTCGAGACCAAGGACCTGCACACGGGCTTCGAGCTCGGCCTGCAGGGCGAGGAGCACGACGGCACCGTCTACACGCGAGTCGGCCTCGATCTGTCGGAGCTGGTTCGCATGAACCCGTACACGACGCTCGGCACCGTGCTCAGCTTGCCCGACACGACCGACCGCGAGCTGCACACCACCATTCGCCTGCCGGCCGGCTATACCGCTCTTCTGGGTGGCATCACGGTCAACCGCGAATCCGACACGCGCAACTCCGGCATCCAGCAGAACGGCAAGAACCAGGCGGTCGAGCGCAGCGAAATCGTCATGATCCTCAAGCCGACCATCGTGCGCTTCAAGAAGCGCGCCGATCCGGTTCTCGCCGCCGCCCCCGCGCCCGCGCCCGCACCGGTGCTGCACGTTCCTGCCATCCAGGCGCCTCCCCCGATCTTCACTCCGGCCAAGGCTGAGGTGGCGGCGCCCCAACCTGCCAACGCTCCCGCCCTGGCCTTGCCCGCTCCGGTGCCTGCTGTTGCGGCCGCCTCGGTCGCTGCATCCGCAGCAGCCCCTGCGACGGTTGTCGCGGCCCCCGCAGCGGCGGCGGCGTCCAACAAGACGGTCGTCGGCAGCAAGACGTCTCCGCAGAAGGTGTCCACCGGCCCGCAAGCCAAGAAGCCTGCCGCAATCCTCATTCCTCAGGTGCCCATGTCGCTCGAGCAAGCGATGACGGCGTCCCCGGCAGAGCGCGCCGCAGCAGCCGCCGCCGTGGCCGACAACGGCGCGTCCTTGACCCTTGCCACGCAAACGAAATGACCAATTTCCGCAAGCTCATCGTTCTGGCGGCAGTCATCGCGTCGTCGGCTGCCGGCGCGCAAAGCCAGTACTCGATTCCCAATGCGCTGATGAGGCCGCAGGGCATCACCGGCGCCCAAGACATCAAACACGGGTCGGCGCAGCAGGCGCCTCAGGGTGACGGCGCCGCCTCTGTGCAAGTGCCGCCGCTGCCTGCGCCCATCAGCCCCGCGTCGCTTCCCGGTGCGACCGGCTTCACTAACGCCCCGGGCAGTGACACCGTCATTCGCGAGACCCTGGCCACCTTCTCAGTCACCGCCATCGTGGGCGACCGTGCAGTGCTGCGAAACAACGTCGGCTCCGCTTCCAGCTCGCCCACCGCCCAGGGTGGCGTCGACACGCGAGCTTCGGGCGGCGGCAACACCGGCATGATGGCTCCAGGCTCCAGCGCAGCCGCGCCCCAGGCTGCACGTCAGGCCGTCATCCGCGTGCAGAGCGGCACTCCTGTCTACGTTTCGGGCGTCCAGCTGCTGCCCACCGTCATGAGCTCCCGAGTCGAGTTTCGAATCGCCGGCAAGCAGGCGGTCGTCTCCACCGTGATGCTCGAGTCGCAGTCGAGCTACGGCTACATCCCGCCCACCGCCCAGCGCGAGCAGGCCGACCCCGCTGTCGCGACGCGCGTCGCACCGGTGCTCAGCGGTCTTTCCTCTGATGGCTCTGGCGCCCTGCCCTCCTCCAATGGCGGCAGCGCGGGCAATGGCCAAGCGTCGGCTCAGCACTGAAGTCCCAACCCAGAACGGCACGGCATGAGCGGACAATCCATCCTCGAATACGCGGCGCTCGAACGAGTCTCGTTCGGCGACGCCCTCGTCGCCGCGGGCGTCATCACCCGTGAGCAGCTCGACGCAACCATCGCCCAGGAGCGCCAGCTCGCCTCCCAAGGTCGAAGCGTCCGACTCGAGGAACTGCTTGTCCGCAACCGTTTCACCACGGCCGGACAGATCGCCGAGGTCATTTCCGCCGGCAAGAAGGACACTGCTGCCCAGGAGGGTACCGAACAGCTGCTGTCGCCGGCCGTCTGCGCTCGCCACCAGGTGATCCCTGTTTCGCTGGTGGCCGGCACGCTGACGATCAAGGCCGCTCGCATGTTGTCGACGTCGGTGCGCAATGCGCTCCTGAAGGCGGCTGCGCCGCGCGCGACCAAGCTACGCGTGCTGAGTGCAGACCGCCAGGAGATGCACGGCTTTCTGTCTCGCCAGATGGCCCACGACTCGTTCTCCTCGATGCTGGAGCGCCTGAAGTCCTCCGAGCAGAATGCCGGTCTCGTCAAGCTGACCATCGAGGCGCTGCTGCACGAGTCCATCGACATGCGGGTGTCCGACATCCACATGGACAAGAAGCCCGAACCCGACGCATGGATTTCGCTGCGCGTCGACGGGATGCTCAAGCAGTCGCACCTGCTCACCGAGCGCATGATGGCCTCCCTGCTGTCGCGCATCAAGACGCTGGCCGGCATGGATGCGTCGAACACTCGAATCGCCCAAGACGGACGAATGGAGCTGGATCACCGGGGCCGCATGGTCGGCTTTCGAGTGGCAACCCAGCCCCTCATGGACGGCGAGACGCTGACGATCCGGATCATCGACGCCGCATCGCTCCCGACTGCGGAGGCACTGTTTCCGTACCAGCCCGAGATGCTCGAGCTCATGGGCTCGGCTGCACGGGCCCATGGCAAGTCGGGCGGCATCATGCTGGTCACTGGCGCGACCGGCTCTGGAAAGTCGACGACCCTGGTGACCATCGCATCGATGTTCCCGCGCGACCGTCAGAACCTCATCACGGTGGAGAACCCCGTCGAGTACAAGGTACCGTTCGCGCGCCAGATTCAAATCCAGGACTTGCTGGGACAGAAGGCCACGGACGTCGAGCGAAGCATTCTGCGCCAGGACCCGGACGTGCTGATCTTCGGCGAAATCCGTGACGCTGAGTCGGCCCGTGCTGCGCTCAAGTTCGCCGAGTCCGGCCACTTCGTGCTCACAACTCTGCACGCGCAGTCTGCGGGACAGAGCACCGAGCGACTGCTGTCGATGCTGCCTGAAGGCGAGAGGCAAGAGGCCTCTTTCGTGCTGGCGGCGACGATCAAGTCGATCCTCAATCAGCGTCTGTTCCGCCGGCTGTGCGACTGCTGCGTGCCCTACGGCGAAGAGGAGTTCGGCAAGCTCGCGCTGTCGGCGAAGGACCTCGAGCGAGTCCTCGGAACGAAGCTGCCTCGTGGCGTCATGCGCGCGGTCGGCTGCCACAGCTGCGACGGCAGCGGATACCGCGGTCGCGTGGCCGTGCACGAGACGATGATCTTCGCCGGCAACGAGAAGCATCGGGATGCCCTGGCCAAGACGCTGTCGTCGCGCTCGCCTGTCAAGGGCCTGCTGGCCACTGGCGCAGTGCGGATGATTACGCAGCCCGAGACGGTTCGCCGGCTGCTCGACGTCGGAATCATGGACGTTCCCACCGCCAACCTGGCACTGAACGTCCACGAGATGGTCGAAGAGACCGAACTCCAACTGGCGCCGGCTGTATGAACGCAGAACCACTGAAGGCTCGCACGTGGTCGGTGACCTACCTGCTGCCCTACGTCTCCAACCCCAGCGCCGTTCCGGACAAGAAGGCCAAGGGACACTTTCGCCATCGCGAAATTGTCACCGCCACCACCCAGCGCGAGGTCGTGCACGACCTCATCGTGCGCAAGGCCGTACCCATCGAGGTAAAGGAAGTCAAGCCTGCGAACCCGTTCTTCGCGGGCCGTATGGCCAAGGCGTTTCGACAGCAGTTCCTCATCTCGCTGATCTTCAGCGTCGATGGCGGCATGTCTCCTGGCCAGGCCCTGGAAGATGCAATCACGTCTGAGACCGGTGTCATGCGCCAGCGCCTGAACCTGGGCCTGAATGCACTACGTCAAGGTCGCTCCTTCCTGGACGCGCTGCGCGCCATCGACCTGTACGACACGACGACGATGGCCATCATCGAAGCCGGCGAAGAGACGGGCACACTGCGTCAGGCCCTCAAGACGGCTGAAGAGCACCTGAACAAGGGCAACGAGGCGCGCAAGGTCATCGTGATGTCCATCGCCTGGACTGCCATCGATCTGGTCTTCGCAGTGTCAGGCATCATCGGCACGCGCACGGGGATGATTCCCTACCTGCGCGGCCAGCACAACGACAACCCGAAGGAAGCCGCGGCGATGGCGCACGCGCTGGACCAAGCGCAGATGGCCAACGACTTCCTGATCGCGCTCTCCCTGGTCGTCGTCTTTGCGCTCTTTGCCGGCATGATCGGCTACTTCGGCAACAACGAGCGCCTGCGTCAACGCATCGACGAGCTCCTGCTGAAGACGCCTATCGTCCGCGACCTGATCGCCAACACGGCCATCTCGGGTACTTGCGGCGTGATGTCAAGTCTGCTGCGCGGCGGCGTCAACTTCATCCCCGCCACGACTATCGCAGAGCGCGGCACTCGGATGATGACGGTCATTCGTTACTGGCGCGACGCGCGCTCACGCGTGGAGGCCGGCGAGCCTCCGGGCCAGGCCATCTCGATGCCGCCATTCACCGACACCGAGAAGATGATCCTTCGCTCGCACCGCGACTCCGCCCAGCTCGCGCACGCCTTTGACGTCATTGGCAAGCAGCGCGACGAGAAGGCCAAGGCCGCCTCTCGGCGCTTCGCCCGAGTGACGTTCATCGGCTCCATGGTCTACAGCATGCTGGGCGTGCTCCTGGTTCTGTGGGTCGTGTACCTCCAAAGCGAATCGGCCACGAACCTCTCGTTCGCGCCCCAGTAACTCCTTTCGATCAACGACGCCATCATGGACGCCATCGCTCAAAGTCTTCCTCTCATCGGCATCTACGATGCCATGATCGCCGGCGCGTTCCCGCTTGCCGAAGGGCTCGACCCGCTGCAGACGGTTCGCATGCAAGCGCAGGAAGTGCTGCACGCCAACAACGTGCACGTCTACCTGCGCAACCACGACGGCTACGTCTTCTACCTGGCGTGCGACAGTCGCAGCCTGGCCTCCACGCCCGGTTTCGCCACGCCTTTGGTCGCGGCGCTGCCGGGCGGCTCGAGCTACGCCGGTGACGGCTGCTACGTGCTGTCGCTGCCCAATAGCATGATGGCCGCGCTGGTCATCAACGGCCTGTCGATCAAACTGCTCGTAAACACCGCTGACGTCGTCCTCGAAACGTGCGGAGATGAAGGTCTCGAGCGGTACGACGTGACATCCGCGCCCGCCGAGCAACTGCTGTCGCAGGCATGGGTCAACCGGCACCTGTCCAACAAGGTGGCGACCGCTGCCTCCCAGGCGAGTCTGGGGATGATCGCGCTGAGCGTGCTGATCCTGCTCGCCAGCAACGTGGTGTCTGGCTACATGGGCAAGCGCAACGGGCACGACGCCGCGGCGACAGCAGACAAGGCAAACAGCATCATCGAGAGCACCTCGACCGTTCAGCCCCTGGCCGACACGCTCAATCGTGTGCAGACGCTGTCCTACGCAGTCGTGGCCGCCGGCGGCTGGATCGAAGGCTACAACTACCACGCAAAGGCCGGCGACAAGTTCGTCGTCACGCTGCCGTCCTGGGTCACGCAAGACGCGATCAAGACTCTCGGCGAAGGCGTCAGGACGGAGGCTCAGCCCGAACCGGGCTTCATCTGGGCCTCGAAGAAGGACGCCACGGGTGCGGCCGTCAAGAATCGCGGGCCCGCTCCCATCGCGGTAGTCCCGCCCCCGCCATCGCTCACCGGTGCCGTCAAGACCGGCTCGCCGGCAGCCTCGGCCGCAGACTCCAAGGAAGCAGCATGAAGACCGACCTGAAATCCCTCGGCGCGTCGCTCGCGACCAACCTGGGCCCCCTCGCGCCGTTCCTGGTGGCCGCGGCCTTGGCCAGCGCCTACTTTGCCGCAGGCAGCGCGCGCGTGGCTGCGACCAGTTTCAAGGCGGCCCAGGACACCAGCACCAGCAAGGTCTCGCTCGAGCAGCAGCCCATCACGGACGTAGAAGCACTCGCAGCTGCGCAGAAGCTGAGCAAGCTGGCCCCGGCGACAACGGTCGCAGTGTCGGGCAAGTTCGTTGTCGTCAGCGTGTCTAAGCCCGAGCTCTTTGCCGAATGGATGCACGCGCTCAATGAAGTGCAGAGCCTGACCAAAGACGTCCAGTGGCAAGCCGAGGACGTCTGCCTGGCCTCCTGCGACGGCGGTGAAGCTGCCAAGGCGTACGTGACGGCCGTTCGGCGACACCTCAAGGTCAGCTAAGTCATTCTTCGCGCACTACTTCACGCCGTTTGCGCGGCGTTGAAGCAAAGGGCCGCTTCCATTGACAGCAGAGAGTGTACACGATACACTGTTTGCACGAATCGAGTCGTTCACCAACGACCCTTTTGCCCAAGGACATTCCATGAACATTACCTTGAAGACCAAGACCGTCGCCGCACTTGCGGGCGTCGTCCTGGCCAGTGCCGCCGCTGCGGCATACGCCGGCTACATCCCGATGCCGCGCGTCGGTGCCAAGTCCGCCACGCCGGCCAGCTCCGGCAAGGTCTCGGCCGTCGTCAATGGCGAGTCGATCTACGTCTCGGAGCTGCAGCCTGTCATTTCCCAAGGCGTCGATCCTGCGCTGGCGGTCGACCGCTACGTCAACAAGGTGATTGCCGCAGACATGGCGCGCCAAGCCTACCCGCAGGAATCGAGCGAAGCCATGAGGGCCGCAGACCGTGACGTTCTCGCGCAGCTGTTCGTCGCCAAACGCACCGCCGATCTGCGTGCCGGAGTCACCGATGCCGAGGTCAAGGCCTACTACGACGCCAACGTCAAGGCCGACGACTACGCCTCCTACCAGGTCAAGGTGCTGACCACGGCCGACCAGCAAGAAGCCGAGAAGATCGCCAACGACATCGCAGCCGGCAAGGCTGCCGACTACGCCCAGCGCTTCAAGCTCATCACCGACGCCGCCGACGGCTTCGCCACCGCCAACCAGTTCCCGTACGGACTGGGCGCCGTGGTGCGCAGCCTCAAGAAGGGCGAGTTCTCCAAGCCGCTGGGCCTGCGCAACGGCTTCACGATCCTCAGCCTCGTCGACGTCAAGGCCAATCCCAAGCCGGAGCTGGCCGCCGTCGGCGAGGAAATCAAGACCGTCATCGTCTCGCAGAAGTTGACGGACCAGCTGGTGGCGGCTCGCCATTCGGCCAAGGTCGAGCTGCGCTAAGTCCCCGTTCCCTCAACCCCCTCGCTCCTCCAAGGACATCCCATGAACATCGTTCGCTCCCATCCCCGTCGCGCCTTCAAGCGCGCGTCGCTGCGCAAGCAGCAAGGCTTCGTCACCGCCCTGATCCTGGGCGCGCTGGTGCTGCTGGCCATCGTCGTCGCCGTCGTCTCGCAGTCCAACAAGGGCGGCAGCGGCAAGATGGACCTGGAAGCGGCCAAGGGCAACGCCTCGGCCATCATCGAACGCGGCAATGCCGTCTACGCCGCCGCCCAGCGCGTCGCGCAAGACCGTGACCTGAAGACGATGACGCTGACGGCCACTTCCAGCGCGGGCACCAGCTTCGGCCTGTACGACCCCAACATCGGCGTCGAGAACGACGTCAAGCTGCCGGGCAAGGCCCTGACCTCGGGCACCGACACGTCGTTCACGCTGGACAAGACGAACATCACCGAGAACGGCATCGGCGCCGGCGGCGCCGCCGCGCTGGCCATCGCGGCGGTTCTGCCGGGCGTGACCGATCTGACCTGCCAGTTCATCAACAAGATCGTCTTCAACAGCGCCATCGACGCGTCCATCCCGGTCGTCACGTCGGGCACCGCGATCAGCACCCCCGAAGGCTGCGCAGCCATCGGCGGCGTCAACACCTACTACAAGGTGCTCGGCCCGGCGGTCTAAGCCCCGCTCGAGGGCGTCCGGCAGCAGGGGCAGCCGGGCGCCCTTTCCCGCTTCTGCGGGGTACACGCTACCCCTCACCACTGAAAGACTGAACCCATGCTAAAGCCATCGATGCCGCGCCGCCCCCAAGCAGCGAATCGTGGTTTTATCCTGGGCTACGCCTTGACCGCGTTGTTTCTGCTGTCGCTGACGATGGCGCTGCTGTCGCGGATGAGTAGCTCAGGCAACAGCGGCCGCATCATGGCGTCCAATCGTGACGAGCTGGCGCAGCAGATTTCCCTGATCCGTTCGGAGCTCCTGGCCTGCACGGTGAGCTACCCGGGCGGTGACAACGGCCTGGGCTTTCGCGCCGCATGGCCTGCGCCGCCGGTTTCGACGCTTGTCGCTGACGTCCTGTGCCCGGGCAATCCCAATACGACCAAGTCCATCTGGGACCCATCGGCGGGGCTACATGCGCCTCGCACTCTCCAGGGCTTCACGCCTTGGAGCTACATGCACGACGTGAGCTCCGTTCGCATCACGATTTCGGCTACCAGCGGCGGCGCGATGTCGACCGCCACCTTGAACAACGTGGCATTGCGCTTCGGCTCGCAAGCCACCGTGAATGGCGCGACCCTGACCGTCGTCATCGCCAACTGAATGCCTGCACGCGCATCCGTCTGATGCCTGGAGAACCGACTTGAAGAGCGCCCCCATGATCCAACGCGCCATCACCTCGTTGCTGCTCGCAACCAGCTTGGTGACCATCGCCGCCTTCTCCCCGGCGCTTGCCGCCGACACGACGTTCCAGAGTGACTTGGCCGTATCGGCGCGCATGTCGCGCAAGATTGCCCAAGACCTGGCCGTTCGTCAGGCTGCGTACTCTCTGGCGGCGCAGTCAACGACGGACACGGACGGCTACAGCCTCACGCCCGCGCCTGCTGTGGCCACGACCCTCGTCGGGGGTGGTGGCGTGCCGGCGGCCTCCGGCGCGCCGCGCACCGACGGCTATGGCGTTGCGCTCGGCTACTGCGCCTGGGACAACGGCTCCTCGACCGGCGCCGCCGGCTACATTCCCGGGCGCCTAGGACTTGACGCCGTCACGCTGGCAGTCGTCTCCCCGGGCGCAGACAACGTCTTTTCCACCACGTGCGCGCAGATCGCGAGCGGCCAAGCCGCCTCCGGTGACGACTACTACGTGGCCTTCACGGCGGGCCAGCTGCTGGCCGGGGTCCAAGGCTCGACCTATTTCGCCGATCCGGTGGCGACCGTCGCGGACCTATCGTCGATTTCGTCGACGGCGCTCAAGGATGGCCAGGTGCGCCTGGTCAAGGCCAACAACTCGCTCTACCGCTGGAGCTCGTCGACGGGCTGGTCTGCGGTGTCTGCGCCGTGGCAGCCCGGCGCCGTCAGCGGCGACATCAACTACATGGCCGGCCGGGTGGCCATCGGAACGACTACTCCGCAGCGCATGCTGACCGTGCAGTCTGCGGGTGTTCCCGTGGGCCTGGCATCGACGGGTACCCGCAATGGCGTGGACATGCTGGATGCGGCCACTGCTGTCACGAACGCCTTCTTCGGCTACGACAACAGCGCCAACCAAGTGCGCATCGAGGCCAACAAGGCAGGCAGCATCCTGGTGCTGTCCACCAATGGCGGATCGGTCAACGTCGATGCCTCAGGCGTTCTCAACGCCGGCCAGGGAATCACGACGACGAACCTGACCGCCACGGGCATCATCAACACCGCGGCGATCCAATCCAGCGGCGCCCTGAGCTTGACAGCGACCTCCATCGGCCTGAACGGCCCTGTGACGGTGGCGGCCGGAAACCTTCTGACGGCCAACGGCGGCCTGTCGTCGACAACCGGCGCATTCTCGGGCGCGGTCACTGTCAACGGTTTGCTGTCGGCAAACGGCGGCATCAGTGCGACGACCGGCGTCTACTCTGGACTCCTCACGGCCAACGGAGGCATCACCAGCACGAACGGCACGTTCACCGGCGGTGTCACTGCTGCTACCGGCACGTTCTCTGGCTCCGTCACCGCAGCCAAGCTTCAGGCGCTGTCTGCGTCCGGTGTGGCCGCCAGTTTGCAACTGAAGCAAACGGGCTATGGCGATTGGAACATCGAGGTTCAGCGCAACAGCAACGACCTGCGCTTTGTCGACAATACCTCCGGCCTTGAACGCGTGCACCTGACGCAGGGAGGCAGCGTCGGTATCGGCTCGGTTGCTCCGAATGCCAAGCTAGAAGTCAACGCGACAAGCGTGGTTCCTTCGACCGCCGGCTCCGCCTCGGAAGCCGCGATCCGGGTGAGTGGCACTTCTGGCCCGGGCGCCTTGGACTTCGGCATTACGAGCGCGAGCTCCGGCTTGGCGTGGATTCAGTCGCGGAATTCTACCGACTACACGCGGAACAACCCCATTGCCTTGAACCCCAACGGGGGAAGCGTCTACATCGGCGCGACAGCTCAGATCAACCCGACGTACACGAACGCACTGAACGTCAACGGCTCCATTGTTGCTGGCACTGCCAAGAGCACTCTGGGCAGCGTGATCCTTCAAGGTAACTACGGCGCTGATGCGACCGCTATTGTCGGAACCGAATACGGTACCGGCGGGCCTGTCATTGCCTATGGACTCACGCCATCGACGGCAGCCTCGGGAGCGTTCACCTCCAGCACTGCCGGAGCTCAGACACGTTCTGCCGTGACCGTTGGTGACTCGCTGCGCTTCTACACGTCGCCGCTGACCAGCGTCGCCGTCGGGTCTGCCGTTCCGATGACCGAGCGCATGCGGATCGACTCGAGCGGCAACGTCGGCATCGGCATGACAGCTGCGGCGGGCAATCGCCTGGACGTCAATGGCGTCGTGCGCTCGACGCAGTTCACGGTGCAGGACGGTTCACCGGGCCAGTATACGGTCGGCCAGGCTTACTTCAACAGCGGCGCCTTCAGGCTCGAAGCATTCGGAAATAACGTGCCGCTAGCACTGGCAAGCAGCGGCTCCGTGGGCTTGACTCTTGGCACCAACCACAACGTTGGCATCGGGGCGGCGCCGGACAATTCGCGACTGCTCGTCAGCACTGCGAGCGGGAACACCGCCATCGAAGTCGGCGGCAACACCAACCTGTCCACCGTAGCCGACGTGTCGATTCAGCGCACGGGCGTCGGGGCCGACTCTGCGAACCCTGCCCAAGGAGCGAACATCGTCATGGGGAACACGAGTTCGGGCAATCAGTTCATGCTCCAGTCCTACAACGGGGGCATGCAGTTCTTTGGCTCGTATAACGGGGCCGCCTGGTCGGAGCGCATGCGCATCGACAACAATGGCAACTTGGGTGTCGGAACAACATCGCCGGCCTATCGTGTCGACGTCGGATCGACCAATGCCATCGCCCTTCGCTTGAATCAGACCGGCGCATCTGGCGACACAGGCATTTGGCTGACGCGGCAAGGCGCAGGCGCGGGCGCTATGGGTGTGGGCCCGTCCTACATCCCGACCGCCGGCCCTAACGACCTGGCGCTCGTTGGAGCGACGAACCTGATCTTGGGCTCCAACGGTGCCACCGAGCAGGTTCGTATCACCGGTGCCGGACTGATGGGCGTTGGTACACAAGCGCCGGGCGCCAAGCTGCACGTGAAGTCGTCAGCTGAGGTTTTCCGGCTGGAGAGCAGCGTCGCTCGCGGGTCTGGTCAGAACTACATGTCTTTCGTGGACCCGACGGGCCGAAAGGGCTACATCGGATACGGCTCGACCACGAACGACGACCTGGTGTTCGACAATGACATGGCGTCGAACATCCGGTTCTTCACCAACGCGACCGAGTACCAGCGAGTTGATCCAAACGGAACCACATTTTTCGGCAACAACCCGGTGTACCTTGGCACCCAAGCCCAGGGACGTGTGATCGTCCAAGAGTCCGGCACGAATGCTGGTGTGGAAGTTCGTTCATGGCAGGCGCCGAGTTCAACAGGGATGCGGGGAATCACAACGACCCTCATCGAAGGCAGCGGCGCGAACAATCAATACGACGGGAACGTGGCGATCAAGTTCCACCATAACGACAACTGGAATCTTTCGGCCGACATGTCCTTCTGGACGAAGGACACCACGAACGTCCAGCAAGAGCGCATGCGCATCGCGTCTACCGGCAATGTGGGTATCGGCATTTCTGCACCCCAGTCGGCCCTGGATGTTGCAGTCCCCGTTACGGAGGGCAACAACAAGGGCACGCGCGTCAGCAACCTCTTGACGGGCTACTACGACGATGCCTCAGCAGGCACATACAACATCTTGATCTTGGCTCCGGATTTGGGCTCGGTCGCCAGCTCTGTCTTGACCGAAGTGAACGGGACAATTCACTTTCCACGGGGCAGCGGTGGCAGCTATTCTCGAATGGAAGACGTCCGTGTCTGGGCTAAGCGCGCCTACAACTTGACCGACGCGTCTTTCACCTCGAATGGTATTGCAGGCCTGGCGCCTCCGAAGCTCGTTCGCTTTACCTACAACGGGACGGCCTATATCGGCTTGACCTTCGGGCTGACCGCCTCAGGCCCGATCTACTTCGATGGGGACTACTACGCCAGTGGCGACGCCAACGTGCTGCAGCTGGTGCGCAACACAGCGGTCTCTGGCATCACGGATTGGAAGACCTACGAGTCGTACGGTTCGGCGCACGGGCTCAACATTGACGGCAACGGCGTAGTCTTGTTCGGCACGAGCGTCGCACCGTCGGTCTGGAACACTTCTGGGCGCGGAACCGTCGAAGTCAACGGCACCTCACAGGCGATTTATGGTCTGAAGGTCAATGGCGCAGCTGCAGGGTATGTCTATCACGACGGCACCAACATGTGGGTGAACAATTCACTCTCATCAGGCGCGCTTCATCTGTCGACCACTTCTGGCTCAATCATGCTGACGGTCAATGGCGCGGATCGCCTCGTTGCTGATTCGAGTGGAAACATCGGCATCGGCCGCACCGCCGCAGGCTACATGCTCGACGTCAACGGGCTGATCCGCACCACTGGAGCGGTCACGACAACGTCGGACGGCCGCCTGAAGCACAACATCGTCACGCTGAACAATGACGACATGGTCAAGCGTTTCATGCAGGTTCGTGCAGTGCACTACAACCTGAACTGGAACAACGAGGCCAACTACGGCTACATCGCCCAGGAGCTCAAGCCATTGTTCCCTGAGATGGTGGTCCAGGACACCGAGGGCTACTACGGCGTGCAGTACACCCAGATGATCCCGGTGCTGACTGCCGTCGCTCAGCTCCAGCAGCACGCCATCGAGGACTTGAAGACCGGAAAGCTGGACAACACCGTCAACACCTGGATCAAGTCCGGCGGCGACGCGAAGGAGCGCTTCTTCTTCGAGGCCAACGGCAAGACCATCATCCGCGGCCACGGCGCGACCGCGCTCGAGGTGCACAACGCCGGCGATATCACCATCGCCGAATTCCTCGGAAACGGCGATCTGGGCATTTCTGGCCAGATCAACTTCAACGGGCCGACTCGCGGGGGCTTCGCGTTCAACCCGACCGGAACCCTCGTCTCGTCGATGACGCCGGGCGAAATCATCGTGAACTCGAGCCGCGCCATGCGCGCAGCCGTGCGCCTGCAGCACGGCGAAGATGCCACCCAGCTCGCATCGGCGCGCGTCTACGGCCTGCTCTTTGGCGATGACACGGGTGTCGGCCTGGCTGATGGCAACGGAAAGGCCTTGCTCACGGCCAACACCGATGCCAACGGCAATTCGACCGTGTCTGTGGGCGCGACGCTGGTCGTGGGTGACGGCAAGACGGGCTCGGCCATCCAGATGGCGGGCGGCACCGGGCTGAGCGCCTCCGGCGACGGGTCGATGGAGCTCGACGCCACCAATGGCGTTCGCGTCTACAACCCCAAGACCAAGGAAACGGTCATCAACCTGGGCAGCGACGGCAACGTTCAAGCTCGCCGATTCACGCCGACAGAGGTCGTCAAGCAGTACGACAACTGCGACAGCGCCCAGCTGGGTTCCATTGCTCGCGACGACAACGGCCAGCCGCTGGTCTGCTCGAAGTAACACCGGAAAAACGACATGCTCCGCAACACCCCCTCCATTCTCAAGCGCACCCTCCTCTCGGCCAGCCTGCTCCTGACCCTTTCGGCGAGTCTGACTGCCGGCGCCGCCACATGGACGCCGATGACCTCCGGCGGGCGCGGACACGCGGTCGACGTGTCGCAGAGCGGCACGTTCCCCATCCCGCCGGTGATCGCCGCGCGCGGTGGCGTGCTGCACATCACCCTAGTAGGCGGCGGCGAGGGAGGGCACGCCTCCCACAGTGGCTGCGACGACTACGCCGTCCAAGGCGGCAAGGGTGGCGACGGCGGCGAAGTGATCGAGATGGACGTGGCGGTCAAGCCCGGCCAGTGCACTGCCGGCATCGGCGTTTCCATCGGTGCCGGCGGCCGCGGCGGCTACCGTGCAGGCAACGGTGCCGCGCTCGGTGAACCTGGCGGGCAGACTACTGCGACGTGCTCGGGCACCGTTCTGGCCACCGCGCTCGGCGGCGGACGTCGGGCAGACACCTACACCGCCTCACGGTCTGCCAAGGGCGGTGCAGGCGGCGTCGTGATGAACACGATGGATTCCAGCACCCAGGCGATCAGCACGCGAGCCACGGAAATCACCGCCGCAGCAGAAGGACAGATGGGTCGAGGCGGCTATGGCAGTGGCGGCGGCGGCGGCGGCGCAGGACTTGCATTGGCCGGTAGCGCTGTCCGCGCCGACGGAACCGTCGTGCAACGCTCGACGATTCGCAACGCGCCCATGGGCAAGGCCGGATACGGCGCAGGCGCCGGCGCCGGCCCGGCCGAATACGCTTCGGACGCCAACGTCTATCCTGCGGAGAACGCTGCCCAGTACGGCGCCGGCGGCGGTGGCGGAGCGGGCATGTGCACAGCGGCCACGACGGGACGAGACGGAGGAAACGCCTATTCGGGGCTCGCCCGCTTCCAGTGGAACGAATGACGCTCAGCGCGAGATGAAAAGGCCCCGGAGCGTTGCTGCCGGGGCCTTTGTCTTTCACGGATCGTCAGCCGCTTACGTCAGCCATGTGCGTCATGGTCGTGAGCGACACCTTCAGGCTTCCAAGCAAGGTCGCTGGACATCAGCAGCCCGCCTGACTCGTCGCGCTGCTCACCCATGATGGACATCCGAAATTGAAGCCGCGCTCGTCGCGCCGCTTCCACGCCCAGGTTGTGCTCGAACCCGTAGGTGACGGCCATGATCCGCCACTGCACGATGATCGCATCGCGCTCGCGCTGGCAGGAGGCCCCTCCTGCGGCCAGCGCCTCACGCAGCACTCGAACGTCTTCGTCAGAGAGACCCAAGAAGCGCCTGACCGACGGCAGCAGCGTCTCGAACTCCTCCTCCACCGCGTCGAGCGCCGAGCTAGTCGTAGACCTGGCGCGCGGCTGATCGACCTCTTCTATGGCGTCGTTCGCAGCTTGCGCGTTGGACGCCACGACGGCGCGTCCGCCGCCTGAGGCGCTAGCCTCAACCCCTCCTGTTCGCGCTACAGCTTGGCGGCGCTTGGTGAGCGCCATGCGTTCTTGGAGTGATGCGGCCATACAGCGAGGAATATCACGAGCCTCGCAGCAATTCAAGGCTGCTCGGCGCCAAACGCAACCGCCTTCGTATACACTAAGTGCTGACGTGCAATACCGCACGGTTCGATGACGGACATTCCCTCCCTTCCGCTACCGCGCGCGTTGAGCGCCGAAGAACTGCCATGTCCGCACCTTCCTCGCATTCCTCCACGGCCCCTTCGAACCTGCTGTTCAAGGATGCCAAGGGCGCGCCTGCTCCGGTCTTCCAAGGCGACAACCGCGCAAGATCGCTTGCTCTGCTGGCCACGTTCCTTGTCGAGAGGAATGTCATCTCCGCGATGCAGCTGCTCAACAAAGACCCGAGTCTCGCGCTCGAGTTCGTCGATATTCCCACTGCACCCGGCAATCCAAAGAAGCCAACGGAATTTCCTCTTGCGGCCCTTCGCCATGGGTGCACTCCTGGATATGCCCTGGCAGTGGCCAATGGCTTCGACGTCAATGCCAAGCTCGAGGGCGGAACGACGACGCTGTTGGATCAAGCGGTCGCCCGGGCTGCATCGAGCGCGGAAGGCCTGGCCGATGTCTCGATGCTACTGGCGATGGGCGCTGACCCGTCGTCCCTGGAAGCAGCAGCTCTTCACGCCGCAGCCTTCTCGGTCAAGAACGATCAGGGTCTCGGCCTGGTGCAGATGCTGCTGGATGCCAAGGCCAATTTCACCTACAGCGCCGACTGCGAATGCCCTCTTGCGGTCATCGTTCGCCAGGTGAAGTGGACGCCTGAGAACGGCCCCACCATGACCAAGTTGATGGCTCGGTTCGTCAAGGCCGGAGTCTCGCTGGATCGCTCGACGGGTTTTCCCAAGACTTCGCCGCTTCACAAGGCTCTGGGCATGCAGAACGTGCCCGCGATGCTCACCTTGATTCGCCTGGGCGCAAAGGCCGACGCCAGCGCCTTCCAGGGGCGAGACATGCTCGAGCTCCTTGCCGAGGCCAAGCTCGACAAGCACATCCCAGAGTTCACGGCCGCCACTATGGAAGCACAGTTGGGCAAGCTGGCCAAGGACGCGCCGGTTGTCGCAAAGCAGGCTGCGGGCAGTTCGCGCGGCATGCGCGGCTCAATCTAAGAAGCGTCTGGGCGGCTGGGGTTGCACCTGCGCTCCTATGCCACAGGGCGCCCCCGCCGGTAGCGGCCGCTTGCATTCTGTCAGCATATACTGTACCTCCATCGCTAGAGACTCAAGCAGGACACGATCATGAAGACTCACTGGCTCCATGGGAGCGGCCCCAACAAGGAGCTCCATTTCGTTCGCGAGGTGGAGCGCGAGACCGATTGCGCGGACTGCGCTCACCAGCCCGTTTGTCCGAAAGCAATGTCCAAGCGGTGCGTCAACCACGAGTGGTCGAGCGCCGATGCCGAGTGCCGCGGCTGCATCCACCACTTCACGCGCTGGGACTCGCGCCAGCCGGTGCCGTGCTTTTCCTGCGGCGACTTCCTTCCTTTGGCGCGTCTGCCGAAGGTAGACCTGCAGCCTGGCGAGGGCATAGATGCGGCTCTGCGTCTTGCGCGCACCCGTGTGGCCCAGGCCGCCTACGCAGACTTCCAGGCGCGCAACCCTGGAACCTACAACAGCTGGTGGTGGAAGTTCGAGGCCGATGTCGTGTCTCGCCGCGTCTTCTTCCGTGACGCGGCGCAGGTCAGCCACGAGCTGGTACTCGAAGTGCAGTTCGAGTCGGGCACGCCTGCCGCGATATCCCTCGTCTGGGGCGTGCCCGAAGACGAGCCCGCCAAGCCGACCCAGAAGCAAGAGGTCGCGGCAGCGGCACTCATCGAATGAGCGGTCGATTCAATTGGCCTCGGGGCCGGTTCAACGGTCGCCGAATCGTTGGCGTCGAAGTGAAGTTCAGCTTCAGCGTGGCCCCCTGGTTCTGGCGGTGGCATTGGGAAAGCCTTCTTGGCGAAGTCTCGTTCCGATGGCTCTTCGTGCGCATCAACGCGCAACCGATCTACCACTACCTCGACGGCTTTGGAGGCGCGAAGTGAGAACCCCGTACAGCAAGCTCAAGGGCATCGACCTGTTCTCCGGACTCGGCGGCTTCAGCACCGGCGCGGTACAGGCCGGTATGGAAATCGTCTTCGCTGCCAACCACTGGCACTTGGCAGTCGACTACCACTCGAAGAACCATCCAACGACTCAGCACCTCTGCCAGGATTTGCACCAGGCCGACTGGAGCCGGCTACCCGCGCACAACTTCGGCCTGGCCTCACCGTCGTGCCAAGGCTTCAGCAAGGCGCGCGGCAAGCACCGCCCCCACCACGACGTCATGCGCAGCACGATGTGGGCCGTCGTCAGCTGCGCCGAATTCCATCGCGAAGAAGGCTGGCTGATCGAGAACGTCGAGGACGTAATGTCCTGGGAGCTGTGGCCATCGTGGAAAGATGCCATGCAGCGCCTGGGCTACTCGGTGTCGCCACACGTGGTCGATGCCGCTGACCATGGCGTGCCGCAGAACCGAGTCCGGGTGTTCATCGTGTGCACGCGGTCGAAGAGCCCACTCCAGCTGAAGTTCGATGCCATGCCCCACGTGTCCATCGACAGCGTCATCGACTGGGACTCGCCGAAGTTCGCCCCCATCGACAAGCCTGGCCGCAGCCCGGCAACGCTCGCGCGCCTGAAAGCCGGTCGGGCCAGATTCGGAGAACGATTCGTCGCGCCGTTCTACGGCAGCGGGTCGGGTCTGACGGGTCGCAGCGTGCACCGCCCTATCGGCACCATCACGACGCGCGACCGCTGGGCGGTTGTCAATGGCGACAAGATGCGTATCCTTCAGAAAGATGAAGTGCGCGCGGCCATGGGCTTTCCACAGGAAACCGTGCTTCCCAAGAACCACAAGGAGTCGATTCACCTGATGGGCAACGCCGTGTGCCCGCCGGTGCCGCGACGTTTCCTCCAGGCGCTGCAGGCGCAGATGTGAACAGGACCAAGACATGAACCGAGTCGAACTCAGCAAGCGCTTCCTCGAGTGGGCCCAGAACTCCGCGGGCAAGCCCGAGGCAACGGCCGAAACTCGCATTGCCACCCTCTACGGCACCGACGAGGTCGAGGTCGACTACATCAACAAGACCGTCAAGCTGCCCGGGCAGGCGGCCCAGCCCTGCCTCACGCTCGACAGCGAGCTCAAGGCCGACTGGTACGCGACGGCTCCGGTGCCTGGCGTCGGCGAAATGTTTCACATCGGCGTTGGTGATCCGTTCACGCCCTCGCCGCGCAATCCGCTGCCCATGGTCCAGGGATGCATCATGGCCGTGCCCTACTCGGTCATGGTCGCGTCGCACCAGACGATGAACCGCCAGGAGCGACGGGCGGCCGGCCTGCGCAACCGCCGCTGAGTACTTGAAACAGACGGGCGGGCTCGCGAGCGTGCGACCGGCGACCACGAAACTAGACGGTAAAGACGACTGCTCAGCAGTATCGCTTAGTCGTTATTTAGTGTATCCTATGTGCGTCTCAGAGCACGTGTCGACCAACCGCCCTCTCCGAGACGCTGATCCCGCGCTTGCGCGATTGGCGGCGGCATGAGTTCGGAACTCGAAGATGCTCGCAAACAAATCGTCCGCCAACGCCCGCCGTCAGCCGCTTCATCATGGCGTCATGGAGATTTCCACGACAGACCTGCTGAAAACGGTGGACAACGCTCGACTGGCACTGCAACGGATGCGCGAGCGCAATCTCGAGCGGATCGTCGACGTGCGCGTCAAGGCAGCCAAGCGACACAACCGCAGCATTCTGGCCTTCGGCCCGTTCAAGGCCTGCGAAGACCCCCAGACGATCCGAGAGGAGCTGCTCGCGGCGGGGCAGTGCGAGGATTTCGACTGGATCAGGCTCGACGCTCCGCTCAAGAAGATCGAGGCGGCGTGCGACCGCGCGATGGAAACCCACATTCGCCCGGACAACACGGTCTTGGTTCGCGAGACCGACTGGTGGAGCCTTGACGTCTACCGCGCGCGCGGCGCCATCGTCAAGGTGTGGAATTACGGCGAATCGAGCAAGCTCGACTCCTTCTGCGCCGCGCAGAACGACTCGCAAATTGATCGCTAGTCTGCGAATCTGGTACACTGCGTGCACACGGGGATTCCTTTGACCACGCCGTCACCGCGGCCTGCCGCGCCATGCCCGCTCCCGTAACCCTCGTCCAGCGAAGCGCGAGCCCTGTCGCGCTCAGTCGCCTGCGTGCGCGCGGTTTGAGCGACCTGCTGGCCAAGGTCTACGCCAATCGAGGCGTTTCCGACGTTACCGACGTGCGCGCGACGCTTTCCGATCTGCTCCCGGCGGACTCGATGAAGAACGTTCGCGAGATGGCCAACTACTTGGCTGACTGCAAGGTCCTGGGCAAGCGCGTGCTGATCGTGGCCGACTACGACTGCGACGGCGCGACAGCTTGTTCCACGCTCGTGATGGCCTTCGCCTGCGCGCAGATGGAGTTTGGCTACCTCGTGCCTGACCGCGTCGTTCACGGCTACGGCCTGTCGCCCGCCATCGTCGACGAGGCTGCGGCACTCGACCCCAAGCCCGACGTCATCATCACCGTCGACAACGGCATCTCGTCGCACGCTGGCATCGACCGCGCCAACGAGCTGGGCATCGACGTGCTCGTCACCGATCACCACCATGCGCCGGACGTATTGCCCAACGCCCGGCTCATCGTCAACCCCAATCAGCCTGGCTGCGACTTCGCTTCGAAGAACATCGCGGGTTGCGGCGTTGCCTGGTATGTCGCCCGCGCCTTCCTCGAGGAGCTCGCCAGGCGCGGCTACGACACCGGCTTCGATGCAGCTGAGCTGTTGAGCTACGTCGCACTCGGCACCGTCGCCGACGTCGTCAAACTGGACAAGAACAACCGCATCCTTGTGCGCGAAGGGCTCAAGCTGATCCGCAAGGGCATCTGTGCGCCCGGCGTGCGCATGCTCGCCCGGGTGGCGAACAAGGACTACAAGAAGCTCACCTGCTCAGACATCGGGTTCGGTCTGGGCCCGCGGATCAACGCGGCAGGCCGGCTCGCGCACATGGGCGCTGGCATCGAATGCCTGACCAAGGGCGACGACGCCGAGGCACTCGAGCTGGCCATCACGCTGGACGAGCACAACGTCGAGCGCAAGGACATCCAGAGCGAAATCTCCGACCAGGCCGTGATCCAGGCGACCATGCTGATGAACGCCGATTCCGCGGCCGACAGCGCAGACGCCTTCGGACGGCGCTCCATCGTCGTCTTTCATGCCGATTGGCACGAGGGAGTGGTCGGCATCGTTGCGGGCAAGCTCAAGGAAGAACGGCATCGCCCGACCGTTGTGATGACGTATGACAAAGAGGGCAACATCAAGGGCTCAGGGCGAAGCATCGAAGGCTTTCACCTGAAGCACGTCCTGGACGCGATCCACATCAAGCACCCAGGCACGCTCCTGAAGTTCGGCGGCCACGCGATGGCTGCCGGCATGACCATTGCGCGCGACAAGCTCGAGACCTTTCGCGTCGCTCTGGAGGAAGCTTGCCGCGCTGGCCTCACGCCGGCGATGATGACCAAGACCCTCAAGCACGACGGCGCGCTTGACCCCAAGAACTTCACCATCCAGACCATCGAAGAGCTGTCGCAAGAAGTGTGGGGTCAGGGTTTCGAAGAACCTGTCTTCCTCAACACGTTCAAGGTAAACAAGATCGACACGCTCAAGGACACGCACTTGAAGCTCTCGGGCACTCTCGAAGGTGTCGAGACGGACGTCATGGCGTTCTTCCAGGCCGACCTGTCCGAGTGCATTCCTGAGGCGGTCACCATTGCGCACAAGCCCAATGTCAACTCCTGGCATGGCACGGCCAAGCTGCAGACCATCGTCGAGCTCATGCCCGAATCGCTGAATCCGAGCATCGCGCCCGCCCTGCGTGATCGGGAGGCTATCGCCAAGGAGGCGGCGGCCGGCAGCGTTGGCACGTCACACGACCCTGCGCGTCAGGGCGCCAACGGCTCTGGCGCCCCTGCTGCTGCAGCCGTAGCCACCTCTTCCCCAACCGCCATGACGAACGAAGCCCCCACGGAATCCGACCCGGCGGCTTCAGGTCTTCTACCGGCGCCTGAGCCAGTTGCGCCGGCAGCGTCCTCGGCGCCCGCGGCCAACGACTCGCCGGCCGCCAAATCGCCGCATCGCCAGCGCCGCATGGCTTTGTCGCCCCGCTGAGCATTAAGGCGCCACCGGCGGCACCGGCGCGCGCAAAGTTCACACTTGCGCGCGTTGAGCACACATCACTTCTGGTAGACTAAGCGCACGACTTCCATGCTCGTTCTGAGCGTCTCTCCGGAAGCCAGTTGTTTCCTTCAACATGCGCCCGCATACCCGCGGCCGCACTTGGCACGCCCGGAGAGCCCATGTCCAACACCCCCGTCATCAAGGTCACCCTGCAGCACATCGCAGGTACCCTGAGCACGTTCAAGCCTGGCTCGAAGGCCCATGATGCCCAGGGCGGCATTCGTGAAGCGATCATCACGTGCTCGGCTCCGAATGGCGGCGCGATGACGCGCGTCGATCTGCTTCGGGCCGACCTGGCCGGCGCCGACTGGGCCCATGTCGAACGAGCAGGTGCGGTGGCTGACCTCTACATGGCGCTCAAGGGCGCGGCGAGCGATCTGCTCGACGGACACGACCCGCACGTGGTCGTCACCCTCGACCCGATGACTCGCGCGATGACCAACGCTCGCCTGGTCACCAACAAGGCAAAGCTCGCTGAAGAACTGGCGTCGCCCAGCAATCGCAGCGTCGTCGTGCCGCGCCTGCTGCCCTATCAGATTGGCGGCTCCGCGGAAGGCGCCACCGCCCTCATGTACATCCCCAAGGCCGGCGGCGGAATGCGCATGCACTCCATGCACCCGACCGCCGGCGAAGCCCAGCTCGCGCAGTCACACCTGACTGCCGAAGGTGAGGACAAGACAGCCCTGATGCCCGTGCAGACTCCCGTGACCAGCATCATCTCGGCCATCGTCCGAAACACCTTCAAGGCAACTGCGGTGCTCGCGGACGTTCTCGAGCACGTCGCGCACTCGTCGCGCCAGCCCAGTCCCGAGCTCAGCATGAAGCCGCGTTCGCCGGGCATGATCCCGACGCCCTACTCGCCTCCGTCGCCGTTTCACGCCAACTGACCCGGTACGGCAAGATGTCAGACGGGCTCGCGCCAGGCACCCGGCATTCGACGTGCGCCGGCGTGACGCCCCTGCTAGTTCGCGCTCTCACTCCACAGGACTCTGACGAGTTCGCTGCGCTCGTCTCGCAGCACGAACCCGAATTTCGCAAGACCGGCCTGGCTACCCTGCCCTCGAGGCCAGCCGCAGTGCCTGCCTGGCTGGCCAGGCGCGCGGACGACAAGAACAAGGAAGCCCTGCGGATCGTCTACGGCATCTGGACTGGCACAGCTGACCGAAGTCGCCTTTCAGGCTTTGTTGGCATCGAGGTGGTGAGTCGCTTCAGCGGCGCCGGCATCTGGTATGGCCTGGCCCCCGAGCACCGCGGACGCGGAACCGCCAAGACTGCAGCACTCATTGCGATGGCCAATTTCCACGAGCAAGCTGAAATCGCCGGCGCGGCCGTTCCGTCCAGCTGGATTGCTCACATACGTCGGGCCAATACGGCCAGCACTCATCTGTGCGCAGCACTTGGCTTTGAGCGCGACCCGTTCATCGACTACGCGCGTCAGAACAGCACTCGCGGCACGACGACATTCTTGGGCTATCGTCTTGCGTGCGACATCGAGCGCGTTCGCTCCGAGGCTTCAGCGCGCTTGCTCGCAACGTCCCTGGAGCGACTGGTCGCTCCGCATTCAACGAGACGGTCACGCCGTTCGCTCCAGCCGGCTTAGGCGGAGTGCACCAGTGAGGCGACGCCTAATGGGCGACCCTGCCGGTGGTGAGGACGTCCTTGAAAACACGGGAATCGAGCAAGGCATGGTGACGGAACAGGCCCGACTCTCGCTCTCGGCGGTCGAAGGCCTCGTCCCACTGGTCGTCCGAGACGGAAGCGACCTCATCGGCAACAAGCCTCCATTGCACGCGCCGGGCAAGTCCTTCGAGGCGCTTTGCCGCACGCAAGGCGGCCATGGCCAACTCGCCGTCGGTGGGGACGTCGAAGCAAATGACTGAGTCGTGGCGCAGCGTTTGCAGGAAGTCGGCCAAGATCACGCCCGCAGCACGCAATGAGTCTGCGCGCCGCGCGCCGGCAAAGGTGCCAAACTGAGGGAGCACCAGATCGTGCACGAAGTCGCTGGCGCGCGCGTGAAGTCGCGGGTCGTCGACCTCCAAGTAGAGCTCGACATCGTCGCCCACGAGCCCGAGGCTGAGCAGCTCAGGCTTATCGTGCCTCGTCCACTCGCAGTCCAGGTACAGCCTCAATCGCAGCCCCAAGCGCGGGCCAGCTGGCTGGCCTGCTCCTTTGCGTCGACGGCCAGAGCTTGCACCTCCGGGGAATGCGTCATGCGTCCGACGCTGTCGAACACCGCAGCGACACGGCGCATGCGCAGCGCGCCGTCCTTCATGGCGCGGCTGAGCTCGTCGACCACAGCCTCCCGCTCGGCAAGGGGCACGTCCCGCAGCGCGACCAGATGCTGCAGACCCTGAACGATGGCCGCTGTCTCGTTGGAGACTGCGCTGCCCATGAGCGTCGCGCCGATGGTGGCCGACGTCTCCAGGCCGGTGTCCAAAGTCATGCGCTCGAGCGCATTCTTGAAGTCGAGCGACGTGGCATTCGCCTCGTTGAACGTTTCCGAGAGCGCGGTTGCCGTGAGCCTTTCCGCGCACTCATGGCTGTCGGCAAAGGCGGTTGCAGCGCAGGCCATGAGGGCCGCCGCCAAGAAGAGTCGCTTCATGTTCATCAGAGTCCTTTGAGCATTGTGCCGTCGCGTCGGGCCTGGATAGCCGCGCGCGCCGCGGCTGTCTCCTTTTGCGCGAGCGCGGCAACAGGGAGCTTGGCACGATCCAGCATGTCCACCACCAGCGTCACTGCGGGCGAGTCGTCATTCCAAACGAGGTTGGCCTCCGTGGCAATGCCAACCAGGTCGGACGTCCAGCGGGACCACGTCCATCCGTCGACCTCGTCCGGGCCGGGGCCCTCCCCGTAAAGAGTCGTTCCCCAGGAAAATGCCAATCCGTGCTCGCCGGCGCGGACGTCCTTGGCTTCGTCCCTGACCGACTCAGGTTGACCGGAGACAGCGCGGTCGCGGGCTGCAGCGTACGGCGGCCCGAACCGGGCGATGAGCGATGCGCGCACCTGCTGCGGCGTGGGACGGACATCCAGGCGATGCAGGCCATCCCAGGTACGGTTCACGCGCACGCGCCACAGATGCGAATCGGAGGTGAAGAACAGTTCGATCAGCTCATCCTGACCGTCGGCGTGCCGCATCAGGAAGTCGACGTGATACTCGCCGGCTCGGTAGGCGCAAGCAAAGCCGGGCGAGGACGCAGTGAATCCTTCCCGTCGCACAGCCTCGTAGGCCGCTTCCAGGTTCATGCACGAAGCGCCGACGCGAAAGCCGCGAAGCGTTTGGAGCGTCTCTGGCAGGGGCGCCGGCTGCTGCAGCACGGGCGCCGCCTGGGACGACAGCGGAACGTTCCCAGGAGTTTGTGCGCGAGCTGGCAGGAAGGGGCTGAAGACTGCGGAGCCGGCGACAACCGTCGCGAGGAGTTTGAGTTGCATGTCGGTAGGTGTGGCGGATCGGAAAGCCAGTGGCCGGGACTGAGCCCGGCCGCCAGGAACTAGGTGCTTGAAGCCTCAGTGCGACCGCAAGCTGGGCAAGGGTTCAATGACGGGCAAGTTGCGTTTGAACCGGCACGTTGGCAAGCAGCGACCAACCCGTCGACTGCACGAAGCCGGCGTAGGTCGTCGGGGGGCCAACCACGGCGTCGGCAGTGTTGGGGATGATGTGCGCCCACGAACGGCCGGAGGCCTCGTCGTAGACGAACTTGAACAGCGTGGTCGGAATCCAGACTTGGCCCCGGCCCAGCGTGCGCGGCGCGCCGGCGTACTCGAACTTGGGGCCCGACGTGGTGTACACGTCGCCCGAGGCGCGGAGCGCGAACTTGCGGGTGTCCGACTCGATCTTGGCCCACTGATGCTCGTTGTTCTGGCCGTCTTGGACCACCATGTTGGCCAGGGAGAAGCACCCCGCCATCGTCTCCAGGTCGTACTGGTCAGCCGCCGGCGCCATGTGGCCGCGCTCCCACTTGGGGTAGCTGCCGGCGAAGTCCGACAGCTCGGCACGCTCGTTGCGAGGAATGCGCGGATCAGGAAAGAAGTTCTCGGTGCGCGCGACTTTCGACGTGAGAGTCTGTCGCGACAGGCGCTCGAATACCAGCAACGGCGCCTTGGCCAGGCCAGAATAGAGCACCGCGAAGCTCTTGAAACACAGCGCTCGGGGCTTCCACGCCGGGTCGACCTTCGTGACGTCGAACGGGATGCCGCCCGGGAAGAACTGCGGGCACGCGCGGAAGTCCTGCGTCTGCGGCAGCGCCGGCGCGCCGGCCTCGGCCCTGGACTCGCGCACGTGGTGCTCGATGCCGTGCTCCACGCTGTGCATGGCCGCATGCTCGATGAGCAGACCCACCAGGCCGGCGTGCGCCCACGTCGGGGTTGTGCACAGCACCGCGGCAAGAATCGTGGCAAGGAGCCAATCGACGACGATGGACTTCATGGGGCGCTGCTTCGACATGGGTTGCTCCGGTTGGCTCGTTGTGGTATAGTGTATACTATGTGCGTATCGAATTCAAATTCGACACCTCCAAACGCGGCACTTTTGCCGCAGCCGATCCCCCGGTCTTGACCTTGTCACTTCGCCGTCAATGAGGAACCTCGCTATGACCGCACGCCTGCCTACCGACCGCGACCCGTTCGCGCCCACGCTCAGCGACGACCGCTTCGGCATCTCGCGCTCCGAGCAAGCGGCCATGCGAAGCGGCGACCTCATGGCCTTCGACTTCGACTGGAAGGACCCGGCGGTGACCAAGCCGGCCAAGGCCGACTTCTACCTGGTCGCCGGCGACAAGATCGAACCCAAGATGCGCGCGCGCCGCGTCCTGTGGACGGGCAACTTCTTCATGAGCGACGCCCCGGTCACCGCGTGGCGCAAGGTCAGCGAGGCCGACAACAAGCTGCAGCCGCATCGGCCCGTCAGCATGCTCGCCAAGCAAGCCGAAGCCAGCGGCAGCCGCCTGGGCGCCGGCGCTACCGGGCGCGGGCACTTGCTCGACACCCAGGTGGACGACTTCGACTCCCTGCAGCTCGTGCCGATGGACGACCCGATGGCCGCGAACGTCGAAGTTCGCACCCTGGGCGCGCTGGCCAAGCTGGAACTGCGCGTCGAGGTCGTCAAGTTCTCGCGGCCCGCAGCCGACGCCTCCGGCATCTCGTCCGGCCGGGTGCTGGCGACCTCGACGAACTACTCCGCGCAGCACGTGGGCGACGGCGTGGTCATCCACGAGAACCGCAACCTGGATCGTCTGCTGAACAACGGCGAAGACGTGACCCTGGCCTACCGCCAAGGCAAGGCCACCGTCTACGACGGCCTGGCCCACGACGTCAACATCGTGGCTGACTGGATGCCCAAGGATCAGCAGGCGTACCTGCGCATGACGATGCTGGACGCCCTGGCCAACCTGTCGCAGCCGCAGGACGACGAGACGCGCATGCGCGAGGCGCTGCTCTATGCACTCGAGAGCACCGCCACCTTTTTCGGCGCCAAGCAATCGAAGCTGCCGTCGGCCGACATCACGCTGGTGGTCAACGAGACCAAGGCGACGGTCAAGGGCCAGCCTGCGCCCGTGCAGAGCAGCCCGGCCCGCCGGATGGCGCGTCCCTGACGCGCCGCGCGACAAGGGCGCCCGCCGGGCGCCTTGTCGTTTCCTGGCACACCCCCTGGCCTGATCCGAACCGAGACGACGACATGAAGACCCGCCCCGAAGACTACACGGCCGAAATCCAGGAATTCCTGGACCGGTCGAACTACCGCAGCTCGGCGACGGTCAACGCCGTCATGTTGTCGGACATTCCGCTGCTGAATGTCACCGCAATCGGCTTTCACGCGTCGCGCCTGGTCATCGAGTTCGACGGCTTCAACGGCATGCCCGCTGGCTGCGCCTCCTACGCCGAGGATCGCTGGCATGACCTGCCGGCTTGGCTGAAGCCGACCAAGTCGTTCAACTCCATCGACCCTCTCCACAAGTCGATCAGACCCCTGGCCGAAGAGGCCTTCATGGGGCTGCTGCACGAGGGAACGCTGCACACCGAGCGGTTTCTCGGGGCCGAGAAGGACACCCTGCGTGAGTTCGCGCGCACGGCGCGACCACTGGAGTTCCCGCCGAGCTTCTTGGCCTACTCGCCCGACGACTTCGTCCGCAACAACATCAGCAGGGCTCTGCTGCGCTGGGTTGGCGGCACCAAGGAAGGCCGCGAATTCCACCCGCAGTTCGCTCACTCGGTTGCCTACCGCGTGGCCGACATGATGTACTGCCACTACCGCGACGAGTACCGCGCGGAGTGCCGCGCCGAGCTGCGCAGCGCCATCGCCAACACCAACAGCGACCGCCTGTTGTCCATCATGAAAAAGGCCTGGGGGCCCGAGGCCGTGGCGGAGCTCACCGCGCCGGCGGCCCGGCCTGCGCGCGCGAGGCCGTGACTTTTCTCGGAAACGACGGCTTGCCGCCCTTCCTCGACCACATGAACCAAGCCGCAGAGAACGTCTGCGCCGGGTTCTACTTCGAGGAAGGCGGCTGCTGGGGCATGGCTCTGGAGTTGCAGGCCGCTCTCGGCGGGGAATTGTTGGTGAGAACCGGCGACTTCGTCCACGCCTACGTTCGGGTCGACGGTGCGCTCCTGGATTGGCAAGGGGTGGCGAAACCTCGTGACGGCCTCGTGCCCATGACGACCGAGGCATTCATCGCCTACGCAGAAAAGAACGGAGCAGATGCGCATGCGCTGGAATCGGACCGCGCTTGGGCGCGTGAGTGCATCGCAACGGCCCAGGCCCTGAGCTTGGCGGAAATCGTTCGTGCACCTGCACTCGAAACCGGCGCGACCATCGAGTCGCCGACCGTCCGCATGACAGCTCGGTGATTCCTCAAGTGACCACCCTCTTCAGCCCTCGCCCTGTCACCTCGTCCCTCGAGCTCGCAACCCTGGGCTCGACCTTGCCCGGCGGCAAACCGCTCGAGCGCGTCTATCTGCTTGCGTCGCCCGGCCAGGGCCGCGACCTCGCCAAGCAGCACGACATCGAGTCTGACAAGTACGGCGCGTTCTTCTCGCTTGACTCGGGCGTTGACCTTCGGCTCTTTGCGGCCGAGCTTCTTCCCTACTTCGCCCGGCCGGCCATGGCGCCGTTCCTTACGGACTTAGCACCGGCGAACTCGTTTGGCGCGAGCGTTGCGACCTTGCTACTGAGCTCGAGCGTCGATCCGGTAGCCGGCGCTGCCGCGCGCCGCTACGGTCACAAGTGCTACTTCTGCGGCGCTCCGCGAACAGATCAGAACTCAGCGCATCCGGCCCGGGCCTGGTGGAGGTACTACGAGCCTTCCAACGGCGAGACGTTCGGTCGCCAGCACTTGGTGGCGCTCACGCCCATGTGCACCGACTGCTCAGACATGCTGCAGCTGGGCCGCGGCAAGGATGGCGACCGCGCCGCATCGGCGCTCGCGCGCCTGACGAAGTCGTTTCGATTCGCGCCCGAAGAGGCCAAGGACTACGTAGACTTGGTTCATTCCCGCCTGGCGCATCACAGCGCGTACTTCTGGGCTGCCGACGTCTCGCGCGTCTTCGGAGAGTCCCGGGTCACCGTTCAGGCAGCCTGGAGCCATCGCGGCGAGCCCGGCATTGACTATCCTGTCCTGCACCGGCCCGGCACCCCCTCTCGCCAGCCCGCCTCGCTTGTTTTGTGCGGCGTACGCTATACCCTTGGCGACACCGATACCGAATTCTTCAACAGGTGACATCCATGACGGCCACTCCCATGTCAAAGCAAGCAGCCAAGCGCGCCGTTCTCGTCGTCGCCTCCAGCCTGGACGGGCTGCGCGTCGCCGCCATGCGCAAGAAGCGCGGACCGGCGAGCATCATCGGCAAGTACAACTTCCCCGGTGGAGGCCAGGAACCGACCGATCCGTCGCCGGCGCACGCTGCGCAGCGGGAGCTCGCCGAAGAGACCAACATGCAGGTGGACTTGTCGAGCCTTGTTCACGTTTGCACTCGAGAGACCGACAACGGCCTGCTCGATGTGTACTTCGCTGCGGCGGATCACGACCAGATCAGGAGCCTGACTGACGAGAGCATCGTCACGATGGCTGTCGACAGCACGATGGAGATGGCGCGCGGGCGATTCGCGGATGACTTTGCACCGGACTGGGCCGAGCTCCTCGAGCTGTGCAGCCCGCATTTCGCAGCGCAGCGCGAGCACTGGGCCAGCAAGAGTGCCGAGCGGCCGGCCTTGATTCCGTGCATGCGCAGTGACTTCCGGCAGTGCATCGACCATGAGCGCCCGTTCGTCCTGCTCGATACCGACGAGAACGGCATCCCCTACAAGCTGCCGGTGAACCGCCGCGGTCAATTGCGCTACCGGTATACGGACACGGGGGAAGAAGTCCTCGTTCCCAACACGCACTACAACCAGACGGCCGCAAGCAGGGCTCGGCAGGTTCTGTCCGAGGCCGAGAAGCGGGAAGAGCGCGTCGTGGCGATGCGCAAGTCTCCTCCCGCGGACTTCACCCCGTGGATGGTAGAGAACATCTGCGAGCGGCTCTTGGCCAACGCGGCAAAGATTCGGGGCGTCGCGGCCAGGATCGCCACCGGCGAGCTCCCCTGGGATGCACCCTGGCACTTGGTCAGCGAGGCCTCGCCGTCCGTTCGCGAGGCGCAGGAGCACGAGGCTCGCGCAGCCGCCGCGGCCATGACGAGGCAGATTTCCAAGCCGACCGCCGCAGCCAAGGCAGTCTCCCCGCCTGGCCGCTGAACCTGCCGTCGTCGATACTCTCCGGATGCGGCCTTTTCCTCTCTATTATTTGACCACCCGGCGCTTTGCCAAGCGCCTGACCGAAGGCTTGACAGGTGCTCAGGGCGCCGGCGCGCCGACCAAGAGCAAGGGCGAGTTCGTCACTCGCCTGGTCGCTGACGACCTGCGCGCATCCACCGGGCGCCTGGATATCACCGAGCTCAACGGCGAGACAACGCTCGCATTCCATGTCGGTGAATGGCTACTCGATGGCCGCAAGACCTTCATCCTGCCGCGAGAGCTGACCGAGGCGTTCTCAGCCTCGGACATCTCAGCGATCAGTCTCTCGGACATCCTGCCGTCCGAGCTCGGTTGCTGGTACATCGCTTTCGAAGGCTCCACGATCACACTGCCGGGGCTGCCCGGGGTTGTCGAAGGCGCATTCTGGCGAATGCAATCTCCGGCCGAGGCTTCAGTGATCTTTGCGTCTCGCGCCCCCACACCCGGAGACACGCGCACACGAACGACCGAGGGCTACCGAGTACCCTTTCTGTTCACGACGTTCAAGCTCCCGGCGAACCAGGCCATCGAGCAAGCATTGCGGGACGACATAGCGGACCTCGAGAGTGTGACCGCGAAGGCGGATGGCTCTGGACTCTCGGAGGCGCGCCAAGCTGCTATTGACCGTCACCACCTTGCCAAGGACGCTCTTCGCCAGGCGATGGCGCTGACTCTCAACGCCATGGCATTCCTCAAAGCCTATCCCGAAGACCAGGTCGACTCCTGGCCCGCGGGGACGCCGGCGGCCCTTGCAGAGAAGGCGACGCAGGTCTCCAGCCCTACCACGCGCGCACGCGCGCTGTCGAAGTTGTGGGCGCTGGGCTGGGCGCCGGTACGGCGGCTGGGCGCCCAAGTCGCCAGGCGCATCCAGGCAGCTGCAATGCGGCCGAGTGGACGACAGGCGCACTGGCGCACCCATCATTGGCGCAATCAGGCGTACGGGTCTGCCTTCTCTCTTCGCAAGCTGATCTTCATCGAAGGCCAGTGGATCGGACTCGACCTCGACAAGGACGAATGAGCGACACACAACTGACCCCTGCGGATGCAGTTCCGGAGGCACAGATCGATGTGCACCTCAGCGCGGTGGCAGTCCGGCAGGCTGGCATGGAAGGGGTGTGGCAGAGTCGGGCAGAAGCGGCCGCGCGACATCTCGATCCGGTGGCGCGCCAGCGCATCTTGACGCAGGCTACTTCTGCAAGGACGCGCGCTCAGCGTGTGTTTTGGCTTCGGCGCGCCGGCGACGCTCTGGTGGCGGCGACGGCCGCCTCGTCTGCGTGCAAGCCTGGGTGCTCGGCCTGTTGCAACATCGGCGTCAGCATCTCAGAGGCAGAAGCCGCCGTCATTGGCAAGGAAATCGGCCGGGCGCCGACGAACATCCCAGCCGACCTCTGTGACACAACCCCGTCCCCTTCGGAGGGCGTCGAGGTCATCGAAGCCGCGCTGGTGAAGTTCCAAGCCATGGCCAAGCGCTACTATGGAACGCCCTGCACGTTCCTCGTGAACCACACCTGCAGCATCTACGAATCCAGGCCGATTGCGTGCAGGCAGCTGGTCAACATGGACGTCGACGATCTGCTGTGCCGCATCGTCCCAGGCCACGAGGTTTTGGTGCCCCATCTGGACACCCGGCCCGAGAAGCTCGCCTACTTCCTCGCCCTGGGGCCGGGCTCAAGATTTGCCGACTTGCGCGAGTGGTTCCCCTCGGGGATCGAGGCGGCCAACAAGCCGGCGTAGTGCTCAACTTTTCAGCAAAGTAAGCCGCCGGCCCGCGAAGTCGGCAGGCGCCGGCACTTATACCCAGACTTGTCCACCGTTCCTGTGGACGACTCCTGCTGCCGAGCTCATTGCGGCGCGTCGCCGCCTTGCACGGAACCGGCCTCCGCGCTCACCATCTTGAAGCCTCGGAACATCGAGCACTGACGGAACATCTCGATGGTGAGCGGCGCGTTGCGCTTGTGGGCCACCTTGAGCGTGAGCTTGAGGAGCTTGTTGATGTCCCGCCCACGAATGCCAGGAAGCAGGTCGAGGAGCTCGTCGATGAGCTCGGGCTTGAGCGTCGTGCGGAAGTTGGTCGCCATTACCTGCCAGATCAGCTTGGCGTTCTCGCGGGTCGGCACCTCGTAGTCGAGGATGGCCAGGCATCGATTCAGGAACGCTTCGTCGATGTCATGCCGGTTGGTGGTCAAGAACATCAACGAGTCGTGGTATTCGAGTGCGCGCAGGAACACCGCGACGATGGCATTTTGCTCGAGGTCGTCGCCTCGCTCGCGCACGAAGACGTCAGCCTCGTCCAGCAGGAGCGTGATAGGCTTCCAACGCTTGGCCAAGCCGAAAATCTCCTTGAGCTTCTGCTCGATGGCCGCGGCGCTGGTGCCCAGCGCGCCGGCGTGGACCGGGAACAATGCCGTCTCCGTGAGCTCTGCGTAAGCTTCGGCCGTCAGCGTCTTGCCAACGCCTGGCAAGCCCTTGCACAAGATGATGTTGCCGGTGCTCTTGCCTTCGACGATGTCCTCGGAGAACGCATCCAGATCGGTCGTCAGAATGTCGAGCAGATCACGATGGGTCTCGGGCAGCACGAGCTTGGTGCCCAGGGACTTGTCGTACTCGTACTTGGCCAGGAAGCCACTGTTGACCCAGTAGTGCTCTTGCGCGCGAAGGTCAAAGACCGACACCAGCAGGTGCGTCGGCACGCGGGAGACCGCCCCGTCCGGCTTGAGGTCGGTCGTGTCGAACAGGTTGTCCTGCGAGGCGCAGTCTTCCGGCGCCAGGTCGTGGATCACCTTGCGGCCGGTCATGGGAGTGCCCATGCGGCGGCCGTTCGCGCTCTTGAACGCGTAGACCTTGCCAGTGAAGCGATACTGCTTGGCAAAGCCTGGCAGGACGACATCACGGTGTCGGGCGCAGGCCGCCTCGTACTCGGCCTTCAGCTCCTTCGTCTCCTTGTAGATGCCAGCTGCCGCAAGCACCTCGGAGACCGTGCGGTTCGTGACCTCGCTGGGCACGAAGGTGTGCTGGAAGCGCTTGGTCTTCATACGGGCGGCTTCGCCGTGCCCCCAGTCCATGGTGTAGGCGAAGGTGGTCAGAATGACCTGCACATCCGTCCGGCGCCCACGGCCCCTCTCGTTCTCGACGAAGTGAGCGCCTTGAACCAGGTGCGGGTAGTACATGCCGTCGTCGTCGAGCACGTACACCCAGCCATCGATCAGGTCGCGGGCGAGGTAGTCCTTGAGCAGGGGCAGGAAGGCGCCAAAGCTTGGCACCTTCAGGTCTTGGCCGCCGGCGCGGGACGCGACAACTGCCTTGAGCGCGCGCACCGTTCGCCCGTCCTTGGACACCTCAGCCGCCTGCAGGAGGTCTGCAAGCTCTTCGTCGGTCAGCTGCTCGGGGTGGGTGATGGATTCTTCATTGCCTTCTGGACGGCTCACTTCCCGCCGCCACTCGAACGCCGCGCTCGTGGTGGCTTGAAACGTTTTGAGGGGGATGTAGAGGCTCATGCTTGAATTCGCGCGAAGGTCAGATGTGTTGAGAGTTCAACATCGGGGGCAGGAATGCAAATGCGACGGCAGCGCAGACGCAGGCTTCATGGAAGACGGCTTAGTTGACAACGAAGTCCAGGTAGGGGCTCACGTAGCTGATCGGCATCCACAGGCCGCTTCCAACGTACTGCACCGAGACCACGTCATATTGCTTGCCAACCAGGTTGCCGAGCGTCTTGGTTGTCCGGTCGTTGAATGCATCGAACATGACTCCGGATGTCTTGGTGTTGGCCACGTACATCGCACTTCCGTCGTAGCTCAGCGCAAGGCGACCAGGCGTCAGGTTGGTTCCATAGACCGTCGACCAACTGACGCCGGCGTTCGTTGAGACGCGAACGACGCTTGTCGCGGCGTCAGACAACACAAACGTGTTGCCGTCGCCGGAAACGGCACCGGCCTTCAGGTTCATCCCTGCGCCGGAGGACCTCAGCTGGAACGTTGCGCCATAGTCCTGCGAGATGAACCCAAACGTGTTGCCCGCGGTCGAGACCAGCAATTGGTGCTTGCCATCGGCGGACATGCTGATGTGGTTGAACGTGCCGTAGCCCGAGACACCGACTGTCGAATACGTCGCGCCGAAGTTCGTGGAAATGTAGACGTTCGATCCGCCATCGGTCAGCGAGATGCGTGAGCCGTCGGCAGACATGGCGGCGTTGACCCACGTGGAAGCTTGACCCGACGACGCAGCGGTCCATGTGGCCCCGGAGTCGCGTGACACCAGGGGCGCAGCGAGGAACGGCGCCAACATGAGTTCGCTCCCGTCCGCGGAGGAGACGAGCGGGCCCGCCCCGTAGGGCGCCGTCGCGGTGTAGATCGTGCCGTAGGTTTGCCCGCGATTCACCGAGCGCGACACAACGCCGGCGCTGGTGACAGCGACCTCGATTGAACCGTCCGCTGACATGGCCACCGACTGCTGCGCCACGCCGAATACCTGCGTCCAGGTCGCGCCGGAATCGACCGACTGGAAGACGAGATTGTCGGTCGCGCGAATCGCGAGCGTGACCTTTCCGTCGCGCGACGTCACGACATCCTTCCAGCCAGTTGCCGGCGAGGAGAGCTGATTCAACGTCCCCAAGTAGGTCGTGTAGCTCGCAGGAAGGCCGCGTGTCAGGATTTGATTGCTGTTGGCCGTGAGCTTCCATCCGCCCGCACCAGCTCCGCTGACGCCAACAACGTCGCCAACGTTCGGCGTCGCAGGCAACGTGAAGGTCGGAGCCGTGGCGGCGTTGGTGGCCAGGTAGTTGCTGCCGGCAGCTGTGCTGACATCCACGTCCGAGGCGATCCACGTTCCACCTGCACCGCTTGGGCCCGCGGGCCCTTGCGCACCGGTAGCGCCGGTCGCTCCGGTCGCTCCGGTCGCACCCGTGGCCCCGGTCGCACCGGTCGCTCCTGCTGGCCCTTGCGCTCCTGTAGCTCCGGTCGCGCCTGCAGGGCCTTGCGCACCAGTTGCCCCAGTCGCTCCGGTCGCGCCCGCCGGGCCTTGAGCACCGGTTGCACCGGTTGCACCGGTTGCGCCGGTTGCGCCGGTGGCTCCAGTGGCGCCAGTGGCACCAGGGGCACCGTTGCAGATGTAGGTCGACGACCCAACCTCGCCTGCCTCAAGCACGCCGTTGTCGTTCGTGTCCACGCCCGACTGCACCAGACTCCCTCCGTAGGTGCAGAACGTGGCGTCCGCAGTCAGCTTAAACAGGGAATTGTGACCCGATGCACCAGCTGCGCCCGTGGAACCCGTCGCACCCACCGGGCCCTGCGCACCCGTGGCACCGGTGGCGCCAGTGGCACCAGCCGCACCAGTTGCACCGGTTGCCCCGTCAGCTCCTGCTGGGCCCTGCGGGCCTGTCGCACCGGTTGCGCCGTCGGCTCCTGCCGGGCCCTGCGCACCGGTCGCGCCGGTCGCCCCGGTCGCGCCTGTGGCGCCCGTGGCGCCGGTCAGCTGGCAGACGTAGGCGGTCGTGGTTATCTCGAGTGCCCCGAGAAAGCCATCGCCGTTGGTGTCTGTGCCAGCGTCGATGCGGCTACCCCCGTCGACACAGTTCGTTCCGGGAGCCTCCCAGGTCACCTTGACCAGCGCGCTCGTGCCGGCTGCACCAGAGGCCCCGGCCGCCCCCGCGGCGCCCGTCGCACCAGTCGCGCCGTCAGCACCGTCGGCACCGCTCGCGCCCGTAGCACCCGTAGCACCTGTCGCACCCGTGGCGCCCGTGGCGCCCGTGGCTCCCGTGGCTCCCGTGGCTCCGGTGGCTCCTGCCGGCCCAGGAACGCCGCTGCAGACATACTGGACGCTCGTTGCTTCGTTCGCATCGAGTCGACCGTTCGAATTCTTGTCCAGCCCGGCGTCGATGCGAATCCCACCTGCGGCGCAGTTCTTCCCCACCGCCTCTCTGGAAAGCACCGTGAGCGTGTTCAGGCGCGCCCTCGATTGCGCAGTTTTTTCCGTGGGCGTTTCTGATGCAGCTCCGCCGCCGCACGCCGTCAGCCCCGGCAGCACTGCACAGGCAAACGACGTGAGCGCTAGGCGGGCGCGAAGATTCATGGCCATGGTTGACTTTCGGTTTCGCGGTCAGTTGGCGGGCGTCAACGTTTCGTTCGACACGGGCGAGTTCAGGCCCAGGCGTTCACGCGCGAGCGCGACATAGGCAGGCGACATCTCGATGCCGACAGCTGCGCGGCCAAGATCGCGCGCAGCAGCCAATGTGGTGCCCGACCCGGCAAACGGATCGAGGATGACATCGCCTTCATCGGAGAACAGCTTGATGAACCAGGTCGGGAGCGCTTCTGGAAACGCTGCACTGTGGCCCTTATTGCCGCACTCCGTCGCAAGCTGAAGGACGTTCGTGGGCAATGCCATCTCGCGGCCATTCCAGTTGCTGATCTTTTTGGCGAAGTTGTTGCCAACCTGTGAGGCGTGACGCTGCACGTCGTTGGCACCGAGAGCTTGAAGCCGAGTCTTGGCCCAGTCGCCCATCGGAACCATCACGGCCTCCTGGTTCATCTTGAACTTCTTGGACTTCGTGAAGTGCAGGCACCTCTCCCATGCGTCGCGGAATCGGTTCGGCCACTTGCCTGGAAAGCAGTTTCGCTTGTGCCAGATGTACTCCTCCGTCCAGGCCCATCCCTGCTTGCGAAGAGCGATGATGAGCTCGAGGACGTAGGTGTGTCGCTCGCCGTTGACCACCTTTTCCTTGATGTTCAACACGAAGGAGCCGGACGGCTTGAGCACGCGTCGCATCTCCAGCGCGCGCGGCAAGAACCACTCGACGTACTGGTCCGCTGGGATGCCGCCGTACGTCGACTTGCGCTGATCCGCATATGGCGGCGACGTCACGATCAGGTCGACACTGTCCGACTCGAGCCCTTTCATCTCGTCGAGGCAGTCGCCGAGGCGCAACGTGCAAGGCGCGGCTGTGAGCAAGTCGTGTTCAGTGCGGGCGTTCATGGTGCGGCCGGTGGCGTATCGTGATTACGCTTTAATGTACACTATCTGCGGACGCATTACAAACTTCGCGGCCGTACTGCCGCGTTCACCGTGCGATTCCTCACTTCCAGCTCGGCCGTGAGGTGACGAGTCGTATTCGGGTTTCCCTCAGGTGAGCACTCGGCCAACCCGGCAGACGCCAGGTCACGCAGCTTGTTCCATGGGGATCGAATCGACGTCCACGTAGTGCGTGTTCAATAGCGCAACGTGGCGAGCCAACTCGGGCTGGCGAGCCATCCAGCCGTCCAACCTGGGAGTCACTCCCGAAGTCGCTCGCGTGTACGCCCTGCGCTTCTCACGCGATACGTATGCCACGGCAATCGCCAGGCTCTCTCTGAGCTCCGCGGGCATCGCCTTGAATGCGGACTTGCGGCTGGCATCGTTCAAGATGCTTTCGAGGAGCGCTCGCCCCCCTGGCCAAGTTCGAGCGCCGGCTCAGCCTCGCGAGGCTTCATTTTCGGCTCAGGCGAGGCGCTGGCGTGACCTGAGTCGTCGGAAAACAGGTCGAGGTTGTCGTTGCTCATGGCGTGAAGGATTGCGGGTTTCGGCTGGGCTCGAGGCGCCGCAGCGGGTTGACTTAGTAGATGAGTCTGCGTATAGTATACCTTCATTGCTGATTCACAGCAAACCGCGCTTTCCGGCGCTTTCGCCACATCCCTGGAGTATCCACTTGGAAAAGACCGCCGCCCCCGTGAACACCGAAAAGCACAAGGCACTGCAAGCCGCCATGGCGCAGATTGAAAAGCAGTTCGGCAAGGGCGCCATCATGCGAGTGGGTGACGGCGTCGCCGATGACGACATCCAGGTGTGCTCCTCGGGTTCGCTTGCTCTGGACATCGCGCTCGGCGTCGGGGGCCTCCCGCGCGGGCGGGTGGTCGAAATCTACGGGCCGGAATCGAGCGGCAAGACGACGCTCACCCTTCAAGTGGCGGCCCAGATGCAGAAGCTCGGCGGCGTCGTCTCCTTCATCGACGCTGAGCATGCGCTCGACATCCAGTACGCACAGAAGCTGGGCGTCAACCTCCAGGAGCTCCTGATTTCCCAGCCGGATACCGGCGAGCAAGCCCTGGAAATCTGTGACGCTCTCGTGCGCTCCGGCTCCGTCGATCTGATCGTCGTCGACTCGGTCGCTGCGCTCACGCCCAAGGCGGAAATCGAAGGCGAGATGGGCGATTCCCTGCCTGGCCTGCAGGCTCGCCTGATGAGCCAGGCCCTGCGCAAGCTGACCGGCACCATCAAGAAGACCAACACCATGGTCATCTTCATCAACCAGATTCGCATGAAGATCGGCGTGATGTTCGGCAGCCCCGAGACCACCACCGGTGGCAACGCGCTGAAGTTCTACGCCTCGGTTCGCCTGGACATTCGTCGCATCGGTTCGATCAAGCGCGGCGAAGAGGTCGTCGGCAACGAAACCAAGGTCAAGGTCGTCAAGAACAAGGTGGCCGCACCCTTCCGAGAAGCGCAATTCGACATCCTGTACGGCGAGGGCATCAGCCAGGCCGGCGAGCTGATCGACCTGGGCGTCATCCACAAGGTGATCGAGAAGTCCGGCGCGTGGTACGCGTTCAACGGCGAAAAGATCGGCCAGGGCAAGGACAATTGCCGCGAGTTCCTCAACGCGAACCCTGCCCTGTTCGCCGAAATCGACGCGCTGATCCGGGAGAAGGCACTGTCCAAGGCCCCGGTCAAGGCGGCCAACGACGAAGTGACGCCTGCGGCCAAGGGCGGCCGCGCCGCCTGAACGTCAACCTGCCTGCCACCGCCAACGTCGAGCGATGACAATGTCCGTCGAATTCGAGGCGCCGGCGTGGGCGCAGGCGACGCTGACGCGCACTCATTTCAAGCGGCTGCGCTTCTACTGGTCTGGGGGCCGTCAGGACACGTTTGACGGCCGCCCAGCCTCAGAGCGTGGCGGGGCCAGCCGAACTGATGGGATTGACCTCGAGCTTGCCGGGATGGGCCTGATCCGCCGGCTGCACAACGTCTCGATCACGCACTTCGCGATCACCCCTGCTGGCGAGGTTGCGCTGGCTCACGAGCACCAGCGCGAAATCGAGCGTCGCAGGCCTCACCACGCTCTTGCGGGTCGTCTTGCCCAATGGCTGGTAGCCAATGGACGCGTCACATGGGAGGGGATCGAGGTTCGGGTCTCGCCCGCCAACGTGGCCAGCGCGCGAAAGCTGCTCTCGCTCAACGACGATCATGATGCCCCGACGTTCGTCAAGCCAGACGTCTACTCTGTCGAAGCCACCGGCGATCCGGCGCGGGCGCGTTCGTGCGTCCACGAGGTGAAGGTTTCGCGCGCCGACTTCCTAGCCGATGTCGCCAATCCGGCCAAGCGCCTGGGCTATGCGTCATGCGCAGAGGCCGTGTACTACGCTTGCCCGGCCGGCGTGCTCTCCGCGGCTGACATGCCGCACGGGTGTGGCTTGGTCGTCGAAACAGCGCCCGGGCACTTTGAGGTATTGGCTCGCGCCAAGCGCCGCGCCATCGAGCTCGACGCTCGGCATTACCTGACCCTCATGCTGAAACCCTTCCAGTTGCAGCCGCTGGCGTAATCCCAACGCTTGGGCACACATATCGCCCACACTTTTGAAACCTGTGTCGATACCCCTTGCTGAAAGGGTGTTTAGTGGTTACAAATGGCCTGCAGTTATCAGCTGCCTGGACAGTATGTAAAAGCGAGCCCGCGAGACGGGCCCCGATAAACAGGGTTGCGATGGCGCCTCGGCGCAAGTCGCGTGGAAGGTAACCCATGGAGCGTCCGACAACGAGTTTGTCCCCCGACGTTATTACGTCGGAACTTCGGCGCAGGATGCTTGCTGGTTTCACGCGCTTTTCCTTCTGCCTCGGCGCCCTGTACACCGTCTGGTTTATGTGGGCCGGTGTGCCGAGACTTCCCTACGAAGCTTTCGGCATGATGGCCTGCTCAGCAGTGATCCTCTACCTGCTTCCAAGGCGGCCGGAACACACCATCATGATGTCGGTGCAGGCCTGCGTCGTCTTCTACGCGCTGACATACGCTTCGCTTCACGAGAACGGCATCTACAGCAGCGCCCTGTGGTGGATGTCCATCCCGCTGCTGTGCGCGCTTTTGGGTGGAAGCCGCATGGTCGCGACCGTCATGTTCGCGTGCTTCCTGCTTCTGGTCTCCTACCTGTATGTGCACGGTCCGCCGTCTCGCAGCACCGTCTCATTTACCTCGCCGCTGTACCCCCAGGCGCAAACTCTGCTTGCAGTCTTGTTGTCGACCTCGAGCGTCGCAGCGATCATGGCCTTTGCGACCCGCACCTACGCTGCCATGCACCGGGCACTAGAGGACGCACGTCGCAGGGATGTCGACGCGCTTCAGGCTAAGGCGCTCTTCATGATGCGCATGAGCCAGGAGCTCAAAGTCCCGCTGCTGTCGCTGGACAGCGCGGCAAGCCTCTTGCGAACGGGTGTGGTACCTGACTCCCAACTGAAGCAGCTCTATGCAGTCGTGCATCACAGCGAACGGATGCTTCAGGCCCTGTCGGCAGACCTGAGCCACGTGTCGCGGCTGGACGCCTCGACGCCGCAAACGACGTTGACCATCGGGAACCTGCGAAAGGTACTCTTCCAGCTGATCGAGCTGCACTCGGTTCAATGCGTCGACAAGGGCATCGACATGACGTTCAGCTACGACCAGGACAGCCCAAAGACTGCGAACGCAGATCACCACCACATACGGCAGGTCGTCAACGGGTTTGTCAGCAACGCCATCGCTGCCACCAGCGCCGGCGGCGTCCACGTTCACCTGTCGACGGACAAAGCGCCGCAGGCCGGCGATCCTGCCCGTCGCGCGTTGGTTCGAATAGACGTTGTCGCCACTCCCGCCACCCCAGGCAGGTCTGTAGCTGCCGCGCCTGCCTCTACGCCCGCCGGGCGGCGAGCCATACAGGAGCGCCTGGCCGAATCCCACGACGCACGGCTGAGCCTGGCTGCCAGCACGGAGCTGGCGAGCATGCTCGGCGGAAGCGTGGAGGTGTCTCAGGACGGATTTTCATACTCCCTCATCGTGCCAGTCGACGTCGTCGACTTTGGAGACCGCGCGCAGCCCACCGGACTGCGGGCCGTGGTGGCGACTCGTACCCCTGGCATGGCACAGCAGATGAAGTCGCTTCTCGCGGCGCACGGCGTTTCGTGCGTTTCTGTAGAGGAAGTGCCGACCGTCCGCTCCACGCTTCTTGCAAGAGCCACGATGGCTTTTATCGATGCGGCTTTGGTCGAAGAGACCCACGCAGCAAAGAGTCAGTTGGACCAGCTGGCAGGGAATGGGGTGAAAGTGGCTCTCCTTTCCCCTCTTGGTAGTGACACGCTGGTGGGCGCCGCGGCTGGTACGACCTTGATCTATAAGCCGGTGCGTCGGTCGAGCGTTGCAGACTTCGTGAGCGGGGCCTTTGGTGACGGCCATGTGGCCAAGACTCCTGTCGAAGTGGCGCCTCGAGGAAGCCCTGCATGGCTGAGGGTGCTCGTGGCCGACGATCAGGTTGTCAACCAGGTAGTCGCCGAGGCCATGCTTTTGAACCTGCACTGCGAGGTCGAGCTGGTGCAAAACGGCGCCGACGCGCTCGAGGCGCTGCAGAGGCGAAAGTTTGATGCCGTCCTCATGGACGTGCGCATGCCATTCATGGACGGCCTCGAAGCTACGCGTCGATGGCGAACAATAGAGAGCGAACTCGGGCTCGCTCGTACGCCGATCATCGCGATGACCGGCCTTTCCGACGACGAAGCGGCGCCCGCTTGTCTTGAAGCAGGGATGGACTCCTTCCTGGCAAAACCGTTTGGCCTTCCACTGCTGCGCAGCACGCTCGAGAGCGTAAGCCCGCCGGCAGCGGTGCGGGCGACTCCATGACGACGCTGCTCGACAAGAGCCCGCCCGAGGTCGCAATGATGCGGCGCAGCCGATACCATCAGGCAGTTGGCCACTGATACCCCCCGCGCAATGGCAGGCACCGGCTCCGAATCGCTCATCGCGTTAGCTCATGTCCGTCGCATCATGATCGACCTTGGACACGAGTTGACGCCCGAAGTCCTCGACACGGAAGTACCGCTGGTGGAGGTCATCGAAACCTGGATTCACCAGCCGCTTGCCACCCACGATGGCAAGACGCCGGCCGAACTGGTAGCCACCGAAGAAGGTCTCGGACACGTAAGGGCTGAGCTGGCGCGTCTTCTGGCAGCGCCAACACTCGCGCACCCTGCCGCCGAGCCGCCAGCGCCGACTCCTGAGGCGTGAACGATCACACGGATTGTGCGTGCGGTTGTGCTGGACAATTTGCATGCACATACAGTACACTCTGTGCTGTTAGATGGGGAGCCAGCAACCGCTTGGCGATGCAACCGAGCACCCATCGTGCGGAGATTCCACCAATGCGTTCTTCCCGAATCCTGGCTGCGGGCATGTTGTCCCTCGTCGTGGGTGTGCTTTCGTTGTCGGCCTGCGGCGGCGGCTCCGGTGGCGGCCAATCTGGCACCGTCACCCCTGTGACCGCCACGGTGTCGGCTGCGCCTTCGAGCGTGACGCTCGGCAAGTCGTTCATCGTCAGCGGCACCGGCCTGTCGCATCCGAGCGCCATGTCCTCCATGACCTGGACGGCCACCACGCTGACCTCCGGCTCGGCCACGCTGACGGTCTCCAACGGCGACTGCGCCAGCGCCACCAAGAGCAGCCAGACCATCAACAGCATCACCCAGAGCACCTGGACCTGCGACGCGGTCATCACCGTCCCGTCCGTCCTGGCTCAGGACACCTCCTACCGCATCACCCTGACGGCCACCGACTCGGCGGGCAACGCCAGCTCGAGCAATTCCGACATCACCGTCAGCGCCGGCAACTCGGGCGCGCTCAGCCAACTGCCCACCGTCACGACGACGTCGGCGGTGACCGTCACGGCTGGCAACGACGTCGGACTGAACTGCACGGCCAGTGGTGGAGTGCTCGCCACCGGCTCGGGCTACACCTACAACTGGGTGGCAACGAGTAACCCCACCGGCCTGCCGCTGTCGCTGACCGTGGCGCAAGACGGCTCGGTCGCGTTCAAGGCTCCTGCCGTGAAGACCACCAGCGCGATCACCTTGCAGTGCCGTGCGCTGGACACCAATTCGCAGCTGGCCACCGCCGACGTGGTCTTGACGATCAACCCGACGACCGCCACTACGCCCATCGCCAGCGCGGGCTCTGACCAAACGGTGGCCATGGGCACCACGGTGACCCTCAATGCCTCGGCCAGCTCCACGGCTGACGGCTCGCCGCTGTACTACGCCTGGAAGCAGATCGGCGGCCCCGTCGTCACCCTGTCGAGCTCCACCAACGTCGCCCCGACGTTCGTCGCGCCTGTCGTCACCGACACCACCGCACTGACCTTCCAGGTCGTCGCGCAGCCCACCAGCCCGGCGACGTTCGTTGGCGCTTCGGCCTCCGAAGTGGCGACCGTGACGGTGTACGTGACGCCGCAGACGCCACTGACGCTGAAGATCAGCCCCGCGCAAGTCACCACGGGCAATACGGCCATCAGCCTGCAGGCAACGGCATCGCCGGCGACTTCGACCCTGTACTACGCCTGGAGCCAAGTGTCGGGCCCGACGGTCACGCTGGCCGGCGACAACACCGCCACCGCCAGCTTCATCAGCCCGGTGGTGAGCGGCTCGCGCACCGACCTGGTGTTCAACGTGCTGGTTTCGCGCAAGCCCATCGCCCAATCGCAGCCGGCTGATCTGGTCTCGGCCGACACCATCGTGGGCGTCACGCCCTAAAGGCCGCTTCCGTCAGCATTTGGAAGTGGGCCGCCAAGTGCGGCCCATTTCGATGCGACGGAGCCTCACGCTGTTGAGCAGCCCTTTCACCGAATAGCCGCCATGAGTTCTGCAGACAACGCCACCGATGCCGCCCTGCCCGTCTGGAACCGACCCGCCGGCGTCGGCTCCGCGCACCGTAGCCCCGCGACCGAGCTGGCTGAGCTCGTGCTGAGCATGGCGATGGCCACACCCAAGGGCTTGGCGGCAGCGCGCCTGGCGCGAGAAGTCCTGGGCGTGCAGCACCTCGGGGCGGCGCCAGCCATGGTCATCGTGACCACGAATGGCACTACCCGCCTGATCCCGCGGGACGAACCGCTCTTTCTCGTCCGCGGCCAGGACTTGTTCGGCGAGCCGACCGTCCGGCACTGGGCCTCCCTGGCTGAGCAATCGGGCGTGTGCCGGGGCATCGTGGCCCTGGCGCGCGAACAGGCCGATCTGATGGCCGCGTGGCCGACCAAGAAGCGCCCCGACTACCCGTTGTTCCACGACTGAAGCCGGCTCAAGCCTCAAATCCGAGACACACACAATCCGATGACCGACAAGACCGCACGCAAGTACGACGAATCCTCCGTCCGCGTTCTGGAGGGGCTCGAGCCCGTCAAGCAGACGCCCGGCATGTACACGCGCCTGGACTGCCCGCTCCACCTGATCCAGGAAGTCGTCGACAACAGCGTGGACGAGGCGTTCGGCGGCTTTGCCCGCAACATCAGCGTGACCCTTCTGCCCGATTCGACCGTGCGCGTCTCGGATGACGGCCGCGGCATCCCCGTAGGCCTGCACCCGGAAAAGAAGGTGCCGGTCGTCGAACTGATCTTCACGCGCCTGCACGCGGGTGGCAAGTTCGACAAGGCCTCGGGCGGCGCCTACAAGTTCTCCGGTGGCCTGCACGGCGTGGGCGTCAGCGTGACCAACGCACTGTCGACGCTTCTGCGGGCCGAGGTTATCCGCGATGGCTACTCGTGGAGCATCGAGTTTTCCGAAGGCAACCTGGTCAAGCAGCTCGCGCGCGGCGAGAAGACGCCCGGCTCGGGCACGACGGTCACCGTCAGGCCCAACGCAAAGTACTTCGACTCGCCAGACATCCCTGTCAACGAGCTGCGCGAGCTGATGCGCTCCAAGGCCGTCCTGCTGCCCGGGCTCACGACGACCTTCATCGACGCCCGCGTCGAAGGCGCGGAGCCGCACAAGGAGGTGTTCATCTACGAGAAGGGCATCGCCGCCTACCTGGACGAGTTCGCCGGCGAGGACTCGCTGGTGCCGATGGTCGTGGGCGAGGTCTACGCGCGCGAGGGCGACGAGAACTTCTCGGAAGGCGAAGGCGCCGCCTGGGCGTTCTCCTGGTACGAACGCGGCGACGGTTCCGGCCGCTCGTTCGTCAACCTGATCCCCACGCCGCAGCACGGCACTCACCTGTCGGGTCTCAAGGCGGCGTTGTTCGCCGCGGTGCGCACCTACATCGACCACCATGCGATGCTGCCCAAAGGACTCAAGCTCACGGCAGAAGACGCCTTCCGATCCACTCGCTTCGTGCTGTCGGCCAAGATGGTCGAGCCCAGCTTCGACGGCCAGGTCAAGGATCGCCTGAACTCCCGCAACGCGGTCAAGCTGGTCGAACGGATGACGCAGCCGTTCATCGAGGCCTGGTTCAACGTCAACCCGGGACCTGCCAAGCTGGTGGCCGAACTCGTGATCCGCAACGCCCAGACGCGCACGCGCGCGGCCAAGCCGGTCGAAAGGCGCAAGGGCTCGTCCGTCGTGATGCTTCCTGGCAAGCTCGCCGGCTGCGAGTCGAGCGACGCGGCCGTGACCGAGCTGTTCCTCGTCGAAGGCGACTCGGCCGGCGGCTCGGCCAAGATGGGTCGCGACAAGGAAACGCAGGCGATCCTGGCCATGCGCGGCAAGGGCCTCAACAGCTGGGAAGTGACCGCCGAAAAGGCCATGAGCAACGCCGAACTGAGCGACATCAGCGTGGCCATCGGCATTGCTCCGCACGGCCCGGATGATGTCGTCGACATGAGCACGCTTCGCTACGGCAAGGTCTGCATCCTGTCGGACGCTGACGTCGACGGCAGCCACATCCAGGTGCTCCTGCTCACCGCCTTTCTGCGCCACTTCCCGCGACTGGTCGAGAAGGGCCACGTCTACATCGCCCAGCCGCCGCTGTACCGCCTGGATGCGGACGCCGGCAGCAAGAAGCGACAGCCGCAGAAGCTCTATTGCACGAGCGCCGATGAACTCCAAACGATGACCGAGCGCCTGCAGCGCGAGGGCTATACGAACCTGCGCTCGAGCCGATTCAAGGGCCTGGGCGAAATGAACCCCAACGAGCTGTGGGAGACGACCATGGCACCCGACACGCGCCGCCTGCTGCGCGTGACCCTGAACGACGCCATCCGTCCCGAAGCGATGACGATGTTCGACAACCTGATGGGCAAGACCCAGACCAAGTGGCGTCGCGAGTTCATCGAGCGCCGTGGCGACGAAGTGGAGGCTTTCCAATGAAGACGTTCCAGCAGCTGTTCCTTGTGGCCGTTACCGCGGCCTCGTGCCTGGGCGCGCATGCGCAGGGCACGACCAACAACCCGACGGCCAACCTGTCGCAGGCAGAGCGCAATGCCTTCTGGCGCAAGGCCGGCCAGCAGCAAGGCGGCCCGGTGCGCGTCATCACGCCGTACGGCGAAGTCGCTCCCGCACCGACCCCCACCCCGACTCCCGCCGGCGGCACGCCCGCCGCCAACGGCAACGGAGCCCCCCAGGTTCCTGCGCAGACGCAGGTCGCGCCCGCACAGGCGACCCCCGTCGAAGCTCCGCACCTGAATCCGACCACGGCGGCCCAGGCAACGGGCGGCACGGGCCAAATCCCGCTGCATTGCTTCGAAGTGATCGAGATGAACAACTTCCTGCTGGTCAACGCCCTGCGCAACAACGGCCTGCTGTGCCCCAACCAGGTGCGCGGCGGCACGCCCGTGGCCATCATGGCCGACCGAAGCGGCAACCTCAGCGTCCTGCCGGCTGGCAACCCCACCGCCTGGCATCGCACGCGCTGACCTGCCCGCAGTCGCTCCACCTCGCCGCTCGAGACCCAGATCAAAGACTCCATGGAACTCACCACGCTCGCCCCCGTCGCCGACGCAGACATCCACACGTACGCAGAACGCGCCTACCTCGACTACGCGCTCGCTGTCGTCAAGGGGCGAGGCCTGCCCGACGTGCGCGACGGCAACAAGATCGTCCACCGGCGCACGCTGTACACGATGGACGAGATGGGACTGTGGGCGCCGGGCAAGCCGGTCAAGTCGGCCAAGATCATCGGCCAGCTGATGGGCAACTACCACCCGCACGGTGACAGTGCCTGCTACGAGTCCATGGTGCGCCAGACGCAGGACTTCACGCTGCGCTATCCGCTGGTGGACGGCCAGGGCAACTTCGGCTCGCGCGACGGCGACGGCGCTGCGGCCATGCGTTACACCGAAGCGCGTCTCATGCCCATCGCAGCGCTCTTTCTCTCGGAGCTGCACCGGGGCACGGTGGACTTCACCCCCAACTACGACGGCAGCGAGACGGAACCCACCGTCTTGCCAGCTCGCCTGCCCTTCGTCCTCCTGAATGGCACGGACGGCATTGCCGTCGGCATGGCCACTAAGATGCCGTCCCACAACCTGCGTGAAGTGGCAGGGGCGGCGGCGCACATCATCGAGCACCCCGACGCAACGCTCGAAGACCTGCTGCACCACATCAAGGGGCCGGACTTTCCGGGCGGCGGCCAAGTCACCTCATCGCCCACTGAAATCGCCGCGGCCTATCGCACCGGCAACAGCCCGCTGCGCTGCCGGGGCCGCTGGGTGAAGGAGGAGCTCGCTCGCGGGCAATGGCAGATCGTCATCACGGAACTGCCGTTCCAGGTGTCCGCAACGACCATCCTGAGTGAGCTCGAGGAGCTGACCAACCCGACGGTGCAGTCCGGCCGCAAGGAGCTCACGCAAGAGCAGGTCAACCGCAAGAAGCTCGCGCTTGACCTCCTGGAAGGCGCCAACGACGAGAGCAGCCGCGACGCCGCGGTGCGCCTCGTCCTGAGCCCGCGCACGAGCAAGGTCGACGTCGACGCGCTGATGGCGTTCATGCTCGCCTACACCAGCCTCGAGCAGTCGGTGTCGTACAACGCCACGATGATCGGCCTGGATGGACGCCCGGCCACCAAGGGGCTGGTCGCGATCCTCTCGGAATGGGCCACCTTCCGGCTGACGACGGTGCGCCGCCGCTGCGAATTCGATCTGGCCAAGGCCATGGCGCGAATCCACATCCTGGAGGGCCGGCAGGTCGTCTTCCTGAACCTGGACGCGGTCATCGCGATCATCCGGGCCTCCAAGCAGAACGAGGCCAAGGACGAACTGATGTCGGCTTTCGGCCTGTCGGAAATCCAGGCCACGGACATCCTCAACATGCGCCTGGGCTCGCTCAGCGGGCTGGAGTCGATCAAGCTGGAAAAGGAGCTCGGAGAGCTGCGCTCCGAGGCCGCCGGCTATGAGCACCTGCTGGGCGACGACGCAGCACTGCGGGCGCTGGTCGTCAGCGAAATCCACAGCGACGCTGCCAAATACGGGGACGACCGCCGCACGCTGCTGCAACAAGCCGAGCGCATCACCGCATCCGAGACGCCCACCGTCGTCGACGAACCGGTGACGGTCGTCCTGACCCGCAACCGCCTCATCAAGGCCTACCGTGGGCATGGCATCGCACCTGAGACGTTCGCTGTGCGCGAAGGGGACGCGGTGCTGCAATCGGCCGAGACCCGCACCGTCGACAGCGTGCACATCTTCGACTCGCGCGGGCGCATCTACTCGGTGGCAGTCTCGGCAGTGCCGACCGGCCGCGGGGAAGGTTCGCCGCTGTCCACGTTCGTGGACATCCAGGACGGAGCCGCGGTGGTCGCGATGCTCTATGGCACTGACGACCAGGTCTACCTGGTTGGCGGAATGAACGGCAACGGCTTCCTTTGCGAGGTCAAGAACCTGAGCACCAACCGCCGCGTCGGTCGCGCGTTTCTGACGCTGGAGCCGTCCGACAAGCCCTTCCAGCCGGTGCGCCTGCCGGCGCGCGGCGACGACGGCTCGCTGCCCGGCTACATCTTGTGCGCCTCCACTGAGGGTCGGATGGTCGCCTACTCGCCCAACGAAATCAACTTCTACACCGGTGGCGTCAAGGGCGTCGGCCTGATGTCCATGGACATCGGCTACACGCTGTCTTCCATCCGCTTTCACAGTGGCGATGCTTTTTCCGCGAACATCGACGTGCGCGGCCAGTCGCTGGCCATGAAGCTCGAAGGTGACGAATGGAGCAAGCACGTCGGCCGGCGCAACAACAAGGGCTGCTTCCTGCCGAAGAAGGGAATCTTGCAATGAGCGCAACCGCCAACCGCATCCGCCTGCTCGTGGTCGACGACCAGAAGCCCACCATCTCGCCCTCGGACGCCAGCGCTGACTCGATGCTCATGTTCCTGGAAGAGGTCGACGGCCCGAACATGCGCGTGCGCATCGGAACGGAGGTCCGCATCGGGCGAGTTCACCACGACCACGGCGTCATCGACGTGACCCGCGGCGAGAGCTATCCGGGCCCGTCCGGTCGCATCGTCACTGGAGGACGCTACCTGATGCGCGACTCGCGAGTCGGCGGCCGCATCGTGGGCGCTCTCAACTTCACCATCATGACGCGGCCCGGCTCGCGCGATCAGGTCGTCATCTCGAACCTCGTCGTGGACAAGGGATTCAGGCGCCAAGGCGTCGCCACCAAGCTGCTCGCCACCCTGCAGGAAACCTATCCGCAGGCACGTGTCGACTCCTCGATGACCGCCGATGGGGCCGCCTTCTTCGGCTACGCGCCGGGCGCCGCCGCCGTCACTGCAGCAGCCGAACCGTTGCGCGCCCGTCGACGCCCGTGAGCACGCGCCGCTCCGAACAGAACCACACGCTTTCCCCGAATGAACGAGCGCCCCATGGATTTCACCTCCGCCGCCGCCGCCAAGCACATCGCCACCCTTGCCACCATCTGCGCCTCGAACCAGTGGATGCTCTTTGTCCACATCGACGACGCTCTCCTCGGGTCGATCTACGGCGTCGCCGAAAAGCCCCAAGGCGGCCTCGTCATCTCCTACGTGGCCGAGAATGCCGACCGCTCGCGCTGCGAGCTCGTCCTGGACGAAGCCTCCGTTCGCAAGTCGACGCGCGACGACACGAGCATGGAGCTTCGCGATGCGCAACGCAGCGTCGTGCAGATCGCGCCGGAGGTTGACCGGCGCTCGTTTCGCCAAGCCATCGCTTGCATGCGGATCGCCAATGGCGACATCAACGGCGAGCTCATGGAGACAGCTCTCGAGACGCTCGAGTCTCAGCTGTGGCCCATGCTCGAGTGCGACCGCACCCAGCTGGCGCAGCTGTGGCTTCCATTCCTCAACGTCGCGCGCGTGGAGGCAGCGGTGCTTCGCGGAGAGGCCCCTTTCACCACCGCGGCTGTCCACGCCATTGGCGCGCAGCTGCGCGAGCGCGGCGTCATCTCCGAAGTTCACACGCCGGTGACCAAGCTGGAGGAGTGGCTGTTCACGCACCACTCGTGGGGTACGCTCATGGCTCCCAACAATGCCGTGCCCCGAATCGCCGCCAACGTGATGACCAACGCCAGGACGGATGACCTCCACAAGCGCACCCGGGTCTCGCGAGAACTGATTTTGGCCGCACTACTCAAACGCGCGCATCGACACTACCAGTGGGCACCACAGACCGTCACCCCGCGCTACGTCGAGGCCATGCAAGCTGCTGGCCTGGTCGACAAGGCCCCGGCGGCTGCGCACACGGACAGCGACTCGGTGGCCGAAGTCTAGCCCGGCCTCAGACACTCCCAGCATCATCTTCCGAACAAGAGAGCCCATGTCCCTCATCCGCACTCGAACGCTCCCCGCCGGCACGGTGCTCTACCACGGCACCAGCCAGACCGACTTCGACGAGACGGAAGACAACCTCTCAGGCGCGACCTGGGTATCTGACAGCGTCGAAGTCGCAGAGTACTTTGCGCGCCGCAACCAGCAGCCTGGCTGCAAGCCACGAGTGCTGACCCTCAGGCTGGCAGAACCCATCGAACTGTGCCTTCTGGAGTCGGCCGCGGACGCGGAGCAGCTCGGCGAAGAGCACGGTATCGACTTCGGCGGGGTCGAAGCAATGCGCGACAGCGTGGAAGCCTCGTCCATCGAAGGCTGGATCATCCCCAACAACTACCCGACCGGCGCGGACATCCTCATCAGCAATCCGTCGTGCCTGGACTACGTGGCCACGCGCCTGCTCGACGCGCCAGCGCCCACGCCCAAGCCGGCCAAGTCGCGCATGCGACCATGAGCGCAACTACTTGAGCAGCCTGACCACGCTGCCCGGCAAGCGCTCCTGCAGTGCGGCCGCTACAGTGGCCTCGTCCGCGCTTTCCAGGAGCAGCGGCTCTCGGTAGCGCCTCTCGGCGTGCGAAAAGTCAGGGCGAGCGCCCTCGACCCGTACCAATCGCTCGGTTTCGTCCTGAGCGTCCCAGCCGCAAACCGTCCGGTAGAACTCCCGTCGCGCCACGCGAGCAGCCTCGCTGGGAGCGTCGACCTTCGAGACTGGAGCGATCAGCCCGTCCGGAGCTCCGATCACGCCGGCGGCGTTCATCGTCTGGTGCCACTCGAAGAACTCGCGCATGAGCAAAGTGCTGATGCCCCGCCGTCGAAACGCCGGATAGACGACCAGGCTGCTTGCCAGGTAGAAGGGAAAGCTCAGCCTGGTCTCATGGAAGATGGCGCTGGTGAGCGGCTCAATCGCCGGCCGCAGGACCTTGACGCCGACCAGGCTCTGCCCGGGACGAAGTGGCGAGAACTCGACCACTGCGACCTCGTAGTCCATGCGCGTCATGTCCAGCCGCGGCGTCAGCTTTGTGCTAAGGACGACGCCGCGACCGTGAAGCCCAGCTTGAGGCGAGCACTCGATGAAAAATGAGGACTTGGCCTCGGCCGGAAGTGGGGTTGACGTCATCGTTGGTCGAATCATCGCTGATCCGCATTGCGCGCCACCCATCTGGGGTTGCCGTGTCAGCTCAAGGCTGGCACGCGCGAGTCACCGAGTCGTCAGAACGCCGAACGCGCCGTCCGATCCCATGGCCGCGATCCGCGGAAGCACGGAGGGGCCGAACTGTTGCACGATCTGGCTCGCGCACGACTTCATGCTGAAGACCACGTGTTCCTGGCATCCGACGATCACGTGCGCGATATCAGCATTTTCGGGGTGCGCCGCGGCGTATCGCTCCATCAAGGCAATGCCCTGCCGTCGCTGCGCCACCTCGCCGCCCACCCACGCGATCACCAGCAGCGCGGCGCCGGCCGCAACGAGCTTCGGCAACGCTTCGGACGATGGCAGGCGCGGCATGGTCTCAGGCCTCGGCGGGCTGCGAGAACTCAGAGGGAATGGCGTCGACGATCAACGGCATCGAATAGCGATTCAGCTGCGAGAGCGCTGCCAGCTCGGCGCGGTTTAGCTCGTCTAGCGAATCCTGGGAAGTCACGACCTCGAAGCCGACCCCCCATGAGTGCAGAATGACGTTGTCGCCCGGCAACGGCCAGTCGAATGGCTGCACGTCACATGGGATGCTTTCACGGCGGCAGACGGCGACGATACGGTTGATCGCGACACCTGCAGCGAATGGCACCTGCCGCTCGCCGCCATCGGTCAGGCTCACCACGGTGTTCATGTTCCGCCACTGCTCGCGTAGCTGTTCGATGGACGCCCCCGCTCGCATGCGCTCGTCCCACCACTTGTCGTGGTCGATCCAGGGGCACAGTTGCGAAGACGTCTTCATCGCGCGCTCGCTCAAGCTGCCGACTCGACGTGGTCATGCGCGCGCAAAGTTTGTCGCACACAGACCTCGGCGTCGTTCAGGTCGCTGGTGAAGTCCGCCGACGTCACGAGGCTGAAGCCGCAGTTGGGCCGATCCATGACACGAATGCAGACATGGTCGCCCTTGGCCGGCCAGTCGAACGGCTCGATCTTGTACTCGATGCCGATGAACTCGCACACGTACTGCACCAGCAGGATCACCGTGGACGGGTGCCGCGGCACCAGGCGGGTCTCGCCGTTGGACATCGTCACCGGCGCGAGGTCGCCCTCGGCGCTGTAGCCGCCAACCAGCTCCATGCCGCGGCGCGCCGCCGTGCTGACCGAGACGGTGGACGCGTCCACCTTGCGCTCATCGAAAAACAGTTGCGTCATCACCAGCCTTCAGGCGGCCGCAGCGGCGCTCTGGACCACTTCGTCGTTGCTGGCCTGGTCGACGGCGCCGCCGATCAGGTCGGACGCGTCGTCGGCGCCGTAGGAAGCGTTGACCGCTTCGGACGCGACGGCACTCGTCGATCCGCTCTTGCCGTTTTCTTCAGTGGGGCCGGCATCTTCACGCTTGGCGAAGATGTCGAGCTCGCCGTCCAGCGCATTGATGATGTCGGGGATGACCTTGGACAGCTCGCCAGTCATGATCGCGACGTCGGCATCGAAGCCGGTGTCGGCCTTGTTCGCGCCTTCCAGAACGACGTCCAGGAGCTTGATCTTGCCCAGCACCAGGTTGTCGTTGAGCACGAACGAGACGCGGCTTCCCCAGGTCAACGCCAGCTTGGTGGGCAGCTTGCCCTGCTTGATGTGCTCCCGGATTTCGTCGATGTCCAGGTTGTGCCGCGAGTAGCGGACGCAGGCCTTCTCGCTGTCGGGCTGCTTGAGCTCGCACTCGCGGTCGACCGAGAAGCCCGAGGGCGGCACTTGCTCGTTCAGCCAGAAGGCCATGGCGGTCGCCGGCGACATCTTGGTCTCGAGCATGCCCAGCGTGACCGGATGGCCGATTTCGGCCATGACGTCCATGAAGGCATCGACAATGCGGTCGGCGGACTTGGGGGAGCCGGAATTGACGACGATGAACTTGTCGGCGACGTTGACCCACATGGTGGTCGCGCCCTTTTTCGTGAAGCACTTGGGCAGCAGTTCCAGCTCGAGCGATTCCTTGAGCCCGGCCTTCTGCTTTCCGCGGGGCGCCCGGCCGGTCTCCGCCTTCATCTTCTCCATGCGCTTGTCGAGCTCTTCGCGCACCACGCCGGCAGGCAGCAGACGGCGCTCGCTGCCCATCTTCAGGATGAGCTGGCCGCCGACGAACTCCGCCAGGGCGCCGTGCTTTTCGCCGCGCGGTTCCACCCATCCGTGGGATTCGCGCTGCGTCGGGCCGCACTCGGTGAATCGCGCCAGGCCGAGCGCCTCCTCGATGGCAGCACCGGGGGGGGCGATCCAATCTTCACGAATGCGGTAGATGACGGCGTTTTTGAACATGAAAGGTGTCCTTGAAGGGCGTCGGCGTCAGCGCCGGCACATTGCACAGCACATATGGTAGTCTATTCACTCTTCTTTTTGCAAGTCCGTTGCCTTGAGGCGCGGATACGGCGTGCGTTTGTTCACGTCGCCTCCAGCTTGCCGCCACTCGAAATATAGATGGCGTGGATATTTGTCAGCACATAGCGTACACTATTCGTGCTACAGGCCAGGCTGCGCCGTCCGTAGCCATCTTCTTTCCAGACATCAGCCCGCATGAGGCAACAGATGGCCATCTACGGCGACGACTACGATCCCTTGTTCGACGACCCCATCGGCGCACCCCCGCCCATGGGTGACGATCCCTTCGGTGACATGATCCCGATGGACGGCGACTTCGCTGACGCCGATGCTGCCGCTGCAAGCGCCGCCGCGGGGGAAGGCGAAGACTCCGCCTGGAAAAAGCGTGGCCGCTCTGACCCGGCTGCCGAGGAGGCCTTCAAGGAGCGCGAGGCGGCGCGCGAACGTGAGCGCCAGAGCCTCTTTAGCCGCCTCAACGAGCGTCAGGCAGAGGCTGTCAACTTCCCGCGTAAATCGGTTCTCGTTCTGGCTGGCGCCGGCTCGGGCAAGACCAGCGTGCTGACCGCCCGCATCGCGCACCTTGTCTCCAGCGGCCAGACTGGCGCGCGCAACGTCCTGGCGGTGACCTTCACCAACAAGGCGGCGCAGGAGATGAATGCGCGCCTGCGCAAGCTGCTCGACCGCCGTTCCGTGATGGACATGTGGGTCGGCACGTTCCACGGCCTGAGCAACAAGATTCTGCGCGAGAACTACGAGGCGGCCGGCCTGCCCAAGAGCTTCGCCATCCTGGACACTGATGGCCAGGAGTCGATCTGCCGCGGCATTTTGAAGGACTTCGGCCTGACCAAGGCGACCGTCAAGGCGGCCGCCAAGGAGCGCGCCGAAAAGGCCAAGGTCGACCTCCTCACCGAACCCGACCAGCTGGCGGCCGCCGGCGCCCTGTCGGCTGACGACGTCGAGGACGATGACTCGACCGAGTTCATCAAGCCGGGCCAGGCCGCCAAGTACATCAGCTCGCGGAAGGAGCAGCTGGAGCCGCCGCGCCCGCCGTCGTCGGTCAACAGCCGTTCGACAGATGTCGAGCAGATGGAATTCGTCTACTACGAATACCAGGCGCGCCTGAAGAAGGCCGGCCTCGTTGACTTCCAGGACCTGCTGACACGCTCGGTCGAGGTGCTCAAGGCGAACCCGGAAATTCGCGACACGTACCGCCGCCGCTTCGACACCATCCTGGTCGACGAGACCCAGGATACGAACGACCTGCAGTTCGAGTGGCTGACGCTGCTCAAGGGGCCCAACGCCCACATCATGGCCGTGGGCGACGATTCGCAGTCGATCTACGCGTTCCGCGGTGCCAATCCCGAGAACATGACGCGCTTCGTCAAGGAAGTGACTGCCGACAAGGATGCGCCTGAAGGCCGCATCATCAAGCTCGAGCAGAACTACCGAAGCCTGCCTCACATTCTGTCGGCCGCCAACGCCGTCATTGACCGCAATCCGGGCCAGATCAAGAAGACGCTGTTCACCACGCAGCCGGACAGGGGCGAGAAGATCGACCTCGTGACGTTCGGCAACGGCATGTTCGAGGCGTCCTCCATCGCCGAATCGATCCACACGATGGTGCGCGACCAGAAGGTGGCGCCCTCTGAGATTGCTGTCCTCTACCGGACGAACCAACAAAGCCGTCTGCTCGAGCAGGAGCTGAACAAGCGCGGTGTGCCCGTGACCGTCTACGGCGGCTACCGCTTCTACGACCGTCAGGAAATCAAGCACATGCTTGCCTACCTCGACCTGGTTGCGGATGTCTCGCGCGATCTGTCGTTCGCGCGCGTGGTCAACTTCCCGCCCCGTCGCATCGGAGAACGCACGGTCGAAGAACTCCGCCAGGACGCCGCTCACAAGCGCGTCTCGATGATGGAGGTCGTGGGCGCCCGCAGCGCCGCGCTTGCCGACAACCCCAAGGCGCTCGGGAACGCCGCGGCTCAGCGCACGCAGCGTCTGCTGGAAGGCTTCGTATCGGTCATTCTCGACCTGGCGGACGCTGCAACGACCCAGCCGCTGTCGCAGCTGATCGAAACGGTGATGGAGCGAGCTGGCATCCGGCAGCACTTCCAGGACGAAGCGAACGGCTCGAAGTCCTCGCAGGAAGAAGCCGAAGAGCGTCTGGCCAACATCGGTGAACTGATTTCGGCGGCGCGCCAGTTCGAGATGGACAACCCCACTCTCAAGACGGCGGCCGAGCAGCTTCCCGAGTATCTTGCGTACGTCGCGCTGATGACCTCCACGTCTGAAGCGGACATGAGCAAGAAGCAGACGGTCACGCTGATGACCATCCATTCGAGCAAGGGCTTGGAGTTCGACCACGTCTTCCTAGCCGGTCTCGAGGAGGCCACTTTCCCGCACGCGCGCGCGCTCAAGGACGACGAGGAGGCCGGCAACGGCATGACGCTCGACGAAGCGCTGCGCATGAACGGGATCACCACGGACGACGACGGCAACGAAATCCTGGACGAAGACGCCGATGAGGCGTCCGCACCGGAAGAAGGCGCCGCCCTGCGCGAAGAGCGCCGGCTCATGTACGTGGCCGTCACCCGCGCGCGCAAGACGCTGACCATCACGCACGCCAAGGAGCGCCACCTCAACGGCGAGCCCAAGCCCTGCGAGCCCTCGCGGTTCCTGTCGGAGATTCCTCAGCACCTGCTGCGCCTGATCGACGACTCCCAGCAGTTCCGCAGCAACAAGAAGGGCAACCTGCGCTCGGTGAGCGCGACGCCGGCCAGCAACCGTGAGTACGGCGGCGATGGGTTCGACAACGGTCGGGCCAGCTTCACGGCCAAGATCGTCAGCCGCCCCGAACTGCGCACCCAAGAGGCCTTCCCTGCCGCCGCGCTGTCGACCGAGGGTGCGGCTTCTGCCGGCGGCAGCATCCGCGCCGTGAGCAAACGTCGCGACGGCGTGCGGGCGGAGTCTTTCGAGACCGTCATCGACTGCGACCGGAACCATCCGACGCTGGGCAACCGCCACTTCCTCAAGGACATCAACGACGACGACGAGCGAGCGCGCGTGATCGCCGCCTTCACCAAGGACTACGAGGCCGACTTCGCTGCCAAGGGCCCGAAGTACGCCAGCAGCATCGCGCTGGCCGAGCGCGTGGCCGGCGGCGAGCGCATCGCTCTGCAGTGCTGGTGCAAGCCCAAGGACTGCCACTGCGATGTCATCGCCGACAAGGTGATGGTGCTCGCACGCCAACTTGCGAGCAACGCAACCACCAGCGCAACGAACGACGCCGGCGCCCAAGCCGACGCGCCGCGGGCGCTGACGTCGGACGCCGACCTGGACGATATCTTCGGCCCGTCCAGTGGTTCGGTCTCGCCTGATCCCGCGGCCGCGCAGGTCGCGCAGACGCCCCGCTCGGTCACCGACGGCGCGCCAGAGCTCAAGCCCTGGCAGCGACGCACCCGTCCGCACCTGGCCGGCGGCACTGCGCCGGCCCCCGCACCCCAACCACCTGCCTCAGCGGGACAGAGCCACCTCAAGGCAGTCCCGAGTTTGGTCGTCCCCCGCTCGGCCGCCGGCCGCGTCGTCGCCCTCATCGGCAGCGCCGGCGGCGGCAAGAACGGCCAGCGGCTGCTGAACAAGGAAGACTGGAATGGCCTGACCCAGGATGCCGAACGTCGCCTCGGGGCCGAAGACACGGCCGTCAGCGGCGGCGCCGCGTGGGTCGACCACCTGGCCGTCTACCTGTTCCTCAAGGGCCACATCAAGCACTTGGTGCTGCACCTGCCTGCGCCGCTGGTCAACGGCAAGTTCGTGGGCCCGCGCGAGAGCGCAGCATCGGCCGCGAACTTCTACCACGACAACTTCACCCGCATCACGGGCGTGGACGGCCGCGCCGAAATCGAAGCGGCCATCGCCAAGGGCGCCACGGTGACCTTCCAGCCCGAGCGCGCCGGCTACGGCGCCTTCTTTGCTCGCAACAGCCTCGTGGCCAAGGATGCGGACGAGACGTTCGCCTACACCCTGGGCAAGGGCGACACGCCGGCAGACGGGGGCACGAAGAACACGTGGGACCAGATCAAGACGCCCAAGACGCACATCGACATCAACACCCTGCCCGCGCTCAACGCCCAGGCCGTCGTGGCCAGCTCGCTCCAGCGGCCCGCCGCGCCGGCGGCAATGCCTGTACCGCCCAAGCCCGGCGCAAGCGCCATGACGCGCCTGAACCTCCTGGGAAAGCAGACGCGCCGCCAAGGCAATCGTCCCTGACCCCTTCCCGCCAGCCCGCCAGATCAACCCCTTCGCCGGATCAAGCACCATGACCCAACTCGAAACGCTGCCGGAATACCCAGCCGAGACGACGGCGCTCGCCGCCCTTCTCGAGGCCGGCTGCACCGCCCTCGCCTTCCAGGAACGCCTGCTCAGGATCATCGCCCTGGTCAAGGCCGTCGACGTGCCCATCACGCTGTCGACGGCGCTGTCGTTCGGTCGCACGCGCCAGAAGTGGATGAACCCGGAGCTCTTCGACGCCCTGCAGGAGATGGACACCTGCGCCGCCGCGGCCGCCGCGACGTCGATGCGCAAGGCGATGCCCGAAGGCACCCGCTACCCCAAGTTCCTGATCGATGCGGCCACTTCGCTTCTCGCGCTCGACCAGCGCGAAGTGGAAGTCCTGATCGCCACCGCCAACCGCGCGCGCGCTAGCGTCCAGAAGGCCACCACCATGAGCTCCGCGTGCGAGAGCATCATGGAATCGCTGATCGCCTGCCGCCGCCTGACCCGCCTGGCCGGCGACAACGGCTCTTTCCTGGACGCTGACGCCATAGTCGCGCGCTACGAGCTCAGCGCCAAGGGCTTCTCCGGCGCGCACCCTGCCGAGCGAGTGCTGTGCAAAGCGTTCGGCACTTCTGACGCCTTCTCCGAGCGCAACAGCCCCATGCTCGCCAAGATCGAGCTCGTGCGCAGCCTGAGCTTCATGGCCTACGAGCTGTGCTACCGCGACAACCTGCTGCAGCTGGAGGCGCGCGCGCGCTTTGACGAACTGGCCGTGCAGTCGCGCGAGGTGGCATCGCGCCTGCGCGCGACCACCGGCGCCACGGATGCTCTGACCGCCAGCGAGCGGGCAGCCTACGACGTGGCCACGGAGAACCTGGCCGCGGCGGGCCTGAAGAACCCGTTCCCGTTGTCCGGGCGCGTGATCGTCATGGCTCCGCCCGTCGTCACGCCGCGCGGCCGCGTGCTTGCGAGCCTGCAAGACATCCAGCGCTCGGGCCAAGCCACGCGCGGGTTCAGCGAGTTCGCCGCCGGCCTGGAGGGCGGCACCCCGTCCGTCGCGGTCGACGGCTACATCCCGCTCTACATCGATCCCGAAGAGGCAAGCCGCAGCCTGCACGACTCCCTGCTACGCGCCATGCACGCCACTGGCAACGCCAAGATCGGCCCGGGCGACATCATCTGCATCACGCGCGGCCCGGACATGGCCGACGGCCCGCGCAGCATGTTCATGAGCCGCGACGCCGTCGCGATGATCCGCGAGCTGCGCTCGGCCGGGTTCGTGATCCTGACCGGCCTGTCCGCCGATGCGAGTTCGCCGGTGGACAAGGCGGCCGACGCTGCCGTCGAGACGCCTGCAGCGCTGGCCGTGATCGCCAAGGGCTTGATCCTCAAGCACAAGCTGGAAGAGACCGCCGTGCTGCGCCTGCGCGGTTCCCGCAAGGCCGGCTTGGCCACGACCGGGCCGACGGCCTGATCCCTGACACCCCCGCCCCACACCACAAACCGGAGTCGCCATGCCGACCGACATCACCGTAGCCAATGCCCTATCCCCCGAAGCGATGCAGGTGCTCGAGCGCGCGAGCAACGCGCTGGCGCTCCACGCGCCCAAGCCGGACGGGATGCCGGAGACGCCCGCTGAACGCAAGCGTCGCCGTGAGCTCGAGCAGGCTGCCAAGCTGGAACTGATGGACGGCCAGCGCGACGAGAAGCAGCCCGGGTTCTCCGTCAACAAGGACGTCTTGGCTGGCATCTGCCACGAGCTCTCGCGCAAGTTCGAAGTCCCCGACGTCGTGGCTAGCCGCGCCGTGATGACGGCGTACCACGGGCTGCAGGAGGAGTTCGCCAAGCAGACCTTGACGCGCCAATCGACAGCGATGCACGGCATCGACATGGCGCTCAAGAGCGAACCTGCGCCCGCGGTGCCGGTGTACCCGTCGCTGGACAACGAAGCCGACAACACGCTGACCAACCGCGCGCGCAACTCGAGCGCGCTGCGTCCGGCGCGTTGAGTCGATGACGATGCATCGACTTGCGCTCGAAGTCATCCTCTCCGGCCCGGCCGGAGCATGCGGACAGCGAGTCATCGCACTCGCCTGCGCGCCTGTCACGGACGGCGAGCATCCTGACGCCGAGGCGTTTCACGCGTACGTTCGGTGCGACGCGCCGGTGGACAGCCAAACGCTGCAGCTCCTGGGCATCACCCCCCAGCAGCTCGAGTCGGCGCCGACGTTTCCCGAACTTGTGGAGCAGCTGGTGAACTTGCTCCAGGACGCTGAAGTCTTCGTTCATCATTCGGACGCCGCCGTGGCCGCTCTGTCTGGCGAGCTCCAGCGCGCTGTCGGAGAGGCGCCCAACTTCGGCGTCCATAGATTCGTCGACACGCTTCGCCTTGCGCGTGTACTCTACCCGGGAGAATCGAACGCGCTAAACGCCTTCACCGGGCGCGCCGGCGGCCGGGCAGCGCCAGCTGGCGCACCGCTGGCCCTGGCGCGCGCTTGGGTATTGGCAGACGCCGTCGGCCGGATCATGAACAAGAACGCCATGCCAGTCATGCAAGACTGAGCCGAAAATAGATACCTCGAGGAAATGATGGAACTGAGCGCGGAAAACAAGCTGATCCTCATCGGGACGCCTGAGGCGGTCGCAGAGGTTTGTATGCAGGCGCGCTACGGCGTGTGGCGACGACATTCGACGCGCTACAGCTCCTCTGGCATCCAAGCCATCGAAAGTGACGAGGGACGCTCTTTGGTGCGTGCCGTCTATTCGCTTCTGGACCTCAAGGGGCCGCCGATTTCCCTGTGCCTCGACCTGAGCAAGGTCTTTCCAGAGGTAGTTGTTGGTCTGTCCGCTGCCGTCTTGGGCAACGACAACCTGCCAGACGATGCATGCAACTGGGCCGCCAGTCTGTTTCTCGCCGGCAAGGAGCACACCAGCGACAGCCTCGGGCTGCTGTTCGACCACCTGCCAACGGAACTCCACGACACCATCGCCACAGGGAACTTCAAGAGCGCCGCTCTGCCTCGCCTTCATGCATACGCTGAACAGCGCTTTGCGCAAGACGCTCGTGCCCGCCTCTCAGCTGCTGCGGCCTTGGGCGCGGTGCGCTCCGGCTACCCACGGTGGGACATGGCGGCGCACCTTGCGTGCGCCCAGGGTCTCGGCGGGCTTGCCGCGTACCTGCAGTCCTCCGCGACGAAGGGCGACCCTGCCAAGGTTCTGATTGCCTGCGTGGATCAGGCGCGCCAGCAGAAAGTAGCATCCTGGCTCGACGGGTTGCTCTACGGTAGCCGCACGCCGGCCAATGACGATGATGACAAGAACTGCGCCGCCTACAGCGACGCCGATGACGTAGCCTTCGAATCGCGCCTGGCCGGAATGCTCTCGTTCCTGGGGGAAGCCTCGCCCGACGATCCGCTGGCGTGCGCAGTCACGGCCGCATTTGCCTCGCCAAGGGCGATTCTCCAGGACGGCTCTCACGTCCTTCCTCGACTGATGGCGAGCAAAGCCAAAAGTGTGAACGCGCTGGCAGGCGCGCAGCGCCTTGCAGTTGCCGCTCAGGCAAACTCGGCTGATTTCGACTACGGCCACCGGACTGATGCCGTCTTTGCGGCGCAAGTCGCCGATTACGCGCCCCACGCGCTTCGCATGGCAGCAGCAATGGGCATGTCTGAAGGCGAGATACTCGCGAGGTGCTTGCCTTTGAAGTCCGCGCCAGAATCCGAGCACGTCCAGCTTGCAAACCGGTTGATGGAGGCCTTTTTGGCCATCCACGAGTCCACCTCGAACTTCTCTCCCTCGCTTACGCACGCATTCGAGAACGAAAGCGCCGCAACAGCCTACGTACTTGAGTCGCGCCGCACGGAGGAGTCCATGCGTGCGACCATCACCAACTGGACAGCTGTGCCGGCCACGCAAGCGTCAAGCGTCACTGTCACGACCAAGCGCGCGCGCCGGGTGGTCCTGTGACGAACTTCGCTGCTGATGATCGTTCGCGCATGTTCGCGCTCGGCCCCTACCAGGCCGTCGCTGAGGCGCGCATAGCCATGGCGCAGCATGCCGCGTTCCAGCATGACGCCACCTTCATCCTGCGCAGGCGCGATGCGAGCGTCGACATGTGGGTGCTGGAAGCCCGACACCCACACTACGGCGGCACGGAGAGCGTGTCGAAATCCGTCAGCAAGCGTGTCCCCAAGGCCACGATCATCGTCTCTGCAGTCAACCTGGCGGACACCGCGGAAGTCGTCCAGCCTGGCAGCGCGCCGGAGTCGTTCTTCTGGGCTACCTGGGAACTCAAGGGCGGCGCTTCGCAAGGCTCTCCCTACAGCAGCGTCGACCGAGATGAACTCGCAGCGCTGAAGGACTACTTCGCCGGCTCTGCGCACTTGCGACTCGAAGGTCTGGATGCCGTCCACCGCCATGCTTCCGAGAAGATCGTCGGGCCGCGGCTTCAAGCGCTGACAGCCGGGGATGTAGAAGAGCCGATTCGGGCCACCAAGTCGCGCCCTCGAGACAACAAGAAGTCCCAGGCGGGTGAGCCCTGGGCGAAGCTGACGTCGGAGGTCGACCGCAATGGCCTGGCTGGGTTGGTGGACGGCTTCGATGTCGGCAGTCCGGCGTCCACGCCTGGTTCTGATCGCGTCGCCGCGCTCGTCGCTCATGCTGTCCACAGCGCAGGCAACGTCCCCTCCTGGGTCGATACGCTGTGCTTCGGGAGCTATGACACGCCCGAGGAAGTGCCATCTTCCTTCTATGACGACCGCGCGAGGTCGCTCTTGCGCCGGCTCTCAGCCGAGCCTGGCACCGACCCACTCGTCGACGACGTGCTCGAAGCCTTCAGGAACCCGGGAGTCAACCTGGCCGACGGCCGGCACCCCTCGACTTGGCTCCTCCGTCAGCGAGGCCTTTCCCCAGAAGAATCACGCGGCGCGCGAAGGCTTGCCGCGAATGTCGCGCGCGGGTTCAGCCACGAGCAGAAGGTAGGCCTGATCGACGCGATCCGCCGATCTGGCCATGGTCCCGAGACGCTGACCTTTGCCGAGGCTGCTGGCTTTGAGGTCTTCGAAATCATCGATCACACCGTCATGCGCAACGATGAGCCCAAGGACGCCGTCGACGCGCAGCGCCACCTCGATGGCCTGTCTCTGATGCGTGGGTACCGGGATGTCTACGGATCGTACGCGGCGATTCCTGAGCGGATCGTCTCGTTTCTGGACATGTGCGGCCCGCCTTCGGTCGTCTCTGCATTCAAGTCCCTGGTGGTTGAAGAGAGCATGAGCGCAGTTCTGGCCGGCGACCACGTGCTCGTCGCAAAGACTGCATCTGAGCCTCGCCGGGCGGGACTCTGAGCGTCGACCAGGCGGTAGCCCCACAAATGCAAACGGCGCCCAAGGGCGCCGTTCGTCTTCCAGGTTTGCGCTCAGTCGCGCAGGGCGAGTGTCGTTGCGACGCGGAAGACGCCGCCTTCCTCCACGGCCGAGATGTGCCCGATCACGACGGGGCCGGCCGCGTCCTTGACCAGTGAGCTGAACATCTGCGGCGTATGCACACCCTTCATCGTGCTGCCGTGCGCCCAGATCGCCGAGTACGCAGCGACGTCGGTATCGAAATGAGCACCGGAGCGTGTCCACTCGTCGCCCATGTCCAGGGCCAGGGTCGGCGCGCCGGCGGCGGCTTGAGTCCAGGCCTTCATCTCGTCCAAGCGCTGGCCAGCGCTCTGTGAGTCGGAGAACGGCTCGCCGATGACGGTCAGGCCCGCGCGCACGACCTCCTTGTCAGCCTCGGCATCTCCGCCCAGCTCCAGGCGGATGGCACCATTGAGCACGCCTGCGGCGTCTCGCATGTGCAGTGTCAGGAAGCCAGTGTCGTCGGATACCACCGGCGGCGCCTCGAAGCCGAAAGCCACCAGCGCCTGCAATGCAGGAAGAACCTGGGCGTACGACATGCCCAGGCGAATGCCCAGGAGGGACTCGCGCCCGACCGGAACGAGAGGAAGCGGCAGGCCGTTGATGGTGTTCATGGTGCTCATGACGAAAGTAGTACTACATGCGCGGGCCGGATACAAGCCGCAGGCGCGGCGTCGCCGCTTCCACGTTGCTCGGCCACTCGATGACCTCGGACTTGGCATCCAGCGATGCCAGAAGGCCCTGGCCAATAGTTGGCGGCCGCAACGATCCGCTCGGTTCGGCGCTGCGGTGAACCACCGCGGATGCGGTTCGGTACACGTCGATGCCCCGCTCGATCATCGCATCAGCGAGGACGGTCAGCGCTTCTGTGGCCACCTTCACCGCACGCGACAGCTCGACGTCACCTCGCGCGACGTGGCCGCCAATGGTGAATGTCGAGCCGTCGGAGCGTTCGCACTTGATCCGGAACCAGGGAACGCCAGGAGTCACGTCCATGTGCTCGATGGAGACGGCACGCACGTCCGGGGTGGACGCCAAGATGGTCTCTGCCGCCGCATCGAGACAGTCGTAGAACGACGTGTGTTCGTCCACCGAGTCATCAGGCTCGCGCTGGCGCTTGATGGCTTGGCGAATCACCTCCGGCCACGGCTCCTTCACAAGTCGACGTTTGAATCCGCGGTCGAGGGTTTGAGCCAAGACAGGGTCCTGCCTCGCGTCGAAAACAGGCAAGCCCTTACCGATGTCGATGTGAAAGCGTGCGGCGCCGTCCTTCGACAGCACTGCACGAAGCTCATCAAGTGACGGCGCGGCCTGGATGACGACCCCGTGCAAGGTCATCAGCCCGGATTTCACATCGAAAGCGACCGAGTCGCGCGGCGACGAACGCCAGCATAGGCGTACCGAGCCAGGCCTGTCGCCAGGCGATGTCCAAAATTCGATGCTCGCACGCTGACCCAGGTGCTCCTTGCGAATCCCGCGCATGGCCTGTTCAGGTGACGACTCGACGACTCGAACCTTCGGCTCCGCATCGCTTCCGTGCCGCGTCACCACTTCAAGATAGGTTCCATCCCAGGGATGATCCTTGTGGATTGCGCGACGATGTACCGACAGACGCTCCTCCGGGTTGCTGAAGAACGTCCACCAGCGCGAGTCGTTGGCCGACATTCCTTCGATCTGGCCGAAAGTCGGCCGCTCGCAGTTCACGGGCAGCCCCAACGAGCGCTGGAATTCCGTCATGAGGTAGCGGGACAAGTGCCGCATGTTGCCGGCCGTGTAGACACCCCCGACATCCGAGTGCCGCGCGCCCGGGATTTCCACCTGGTGCATACGCTTGTACCTGAGCACGCCATCACTGCCAGGCTTGGCACCTTCCATGTAGACGTTCTTGGCCAACGCCAGCTCGTCTCGGCGACCCTCGTCGATCAGGCAGGTCAGCGGAAACGCGACTCGCTCTTCGCCGCCGGCGGTCAGGTGCAGCGTGGACACATTCGTTGACGGCAGAGTCAGATCGAGGTCATTCTGTCCGGTCGAGACCGTGTCGAGCAGCACTGCCGAAGACAAGACCTTGCCCGGGCCCACGCTCGCCTGCACGCGTGGCGTGAGGGTTCTGTTTTCAGCGGCGCGAGTGGACGCGATGCGCAGACCCTTCTCGTGGACCATGTTCATGAAATCCAACGCCGTCGCCGAGCCGCGGCTGAATCCGACCACGTGAACGTGGATCACGGCCAGTGGGTCTTCGAGCTTCCACTTTGCGGCCATCTCGCACAGGTCATCGTAGGCCTGCTTGGCGCGCGGCTCGCAGTTGAAGCCGATCATCGAGTCAAGACCCTTGAGGAACCCTTGGGTGCCCACGCCGGCGTAGTACGCCGTGGCCAGGGACTTGGACTCCTGCACCGCCAAGTGCTGGTAGGAATCGACAACGAGCGAGTGTTGTTCGTCTTCAGGTGGCGCCTTGCCCATGTTGTTCTTCGTGCCATCGAAGTGCACGGCAAACACGCGCAGGTGAGGGTTCAGGGGGCCATCGAGGGCGAAGGAGGGGCTCAGCGGCGGGTTGTCCACGAGGTCGTGGATCACGTTCTTCTGCTTCCCGGTCAAAGGGATCAGTTTGGAGCTCATAGCCGGCCGTGGGCAGAGTGGACGAAATATCTGTGGCGACGTAGACTACGTGCTTCAGCGCATACTATACCGTATACCCTGATTTCCAACTCCGCGGCAGCTCTCCGGTCGACCCCAAATGAACTCCATCGTGAACAGCGGCACGCACCGCCAATGCGCTTGGTCGATCCTGCAGATGACGCCAGCTCGAGTCACCCGCATCTTGGCGCTGAATCGGTTTCTGGATGCTCCCGAAGCGTGGACCGCCAAGTCCGCAGACCACGTGCGACAACTGGTGCATGACTGTCTCGCTGACGATGGTGAGCCCGTCACGGACGGCCAACTGCTCGCAGGCCAAATGGTCGTGGCGATGAAAGCGAACAACCGCAACGGTCATTCGGACTTCTGCCCATTGTCGGAGTGGTACGCCAGCACCATCAATGCCCTTGCGCGACTTCATCCAGAGACACTCGGGGCCGGCGCCTACTGGTCATTGACACCCGTCAGCTCGTTCAACGCGGCTCTCGCACCGACGTTGGCCTCGGCCGGCGCTCTGGTGTCGCTTACCAAGCTGGCTCCAGCAGTCAAAGGCAACTTCGCCGCGTCGTTCCGCCGCGAGGACATCGATTTGGCCGCCCTCAGGTGCAAGTCTTGGGGCGATGCTTCGCGCGCTCGGTGGCTGCACGAAATTGCCACGTCTTTCGGGGCCAAAAGCGGACCGATGCAGCACTCAGCGGTCGTGATCGAAGCGCTCATCGACCGCGATGCGGTCAGTGACTTGGCGCGGCTCAGCGCCTCGGACACTTCAAATGGCCCAGCTGCACGTCAGTTGCTGGGCGAGCTGGCCAAGAGGGGCGGGCTGGAAACGCCGATCCTTGGCGCGGCATGGCGCTCGCTCGGGCGCGTCCCAACTCGTGAAGAGCGCGCGCGGCAACTCTTTGGAGCGTACGTCCAGGCGCTGGTGGCCAAGTGCAAGGATCACGGGAATGCACGCTTTTCGCCGGAGTCGATCAACGCCACGGCGACCGCACTGGGGGCATGCTGCGGGCTCGATGACGAACGTGTCACGCATCTGCTGACCGATGCCATGTTCACGCGCATGGACAGCCTCAAGGATGAGCTCCATTGGTCGCATGAGGCGGAGTCGATCTTTGGCTATGCGGACTCGGGGCAGACTCTTCGCACTTCGTCGGCTCTGATGCACGGCTTTCTTGAGACGCTTCGAATGCGCGGCGCCTTGACGTCGGAGGTGATCGAACAAGTTGCCGCGCGCCTGAAGTCGCCTATGCACGCTCCATGGGCGAAGCGCTTCTACGACGCAACGCTCACCGGAGTCGCCATGTCACTCATTCTCCGCCCGGCCTTTGACGGCGCCGTTCGCGCGACGCCGAACGCACGCCGCGCGCCTTGCTGAACTTTCAAGGAAGCGCGCATGCCAGCCAGCTATACGCTCAACTGCGGTCAGTACGTGCAGATGCTCGATGGGCGACCCGTCCGCGCCGTCGTAGACGAGGTCGGGCTCGCGTTCGACAAGGAAATTGGTGCCCTGTACCGGCACGGCGAGGCCTCTGCGGTTCGGAAGTGGACTCAGGAGCGTCAGACGCAGCTACGCGCCGACGGCTGCGAAGGCATGGCCGACAACCTCGTGTGCTTGGCCGGGCGACTGCCTCTTGAGGAGCTGAACGCCTGCTTGGCCAACCCGGGGCGTCTGCCGGGCCTGTACGAGAAGGCGTTGCGCGGCGAGCTGGCTCCAGAGCCACTTCCGGCGCCGCTGCCTTTGCGGCCGGCCGCAAGTGCGGCGTCTTCGCCTGCGTCCCCGCCCTCGTCCCCGTCTCGAGTCGGAGTTCGGCGACGACGGCCGTAGGACTTGCAATTTGCAGCCGCGCAAGACAAGTTCAGCGCAGCAACAAACCTCCGACACCCCATGCCCGCTTCATCCGCTCCCAGCCCCCGCTCGGGCTTGCAGACCATCGACAGTGCCTGCGACGAGCTCGCCGCAGACGTGCAAGCCTTTCGTGAACACTGGAAGCGCTGCTCGGCCGCTAACCCCCTGGTCTATCCGGAGGCGCTGAATCCGGGCGACTGGTTCGAGCAGTTCATGGCGTTCGTCACCTCTCCGCGAGGCACGGCCGTATGAGCGCTTTCAAGACGCCTCGTCAACTCCTGGATGCTGTCGAGCACGGCATCCACCCGGTCATGTCGTTCACCGCTGCGGCAGCCGACCTGGACTGCTACTTGGAAAAGGGCATGCGTGCCCGGGTGATCGGCGGCTTCGATGGTGTCAATGGGATGGTGCATCTGGTATTCGACCTGGCCGAGTTCGAGTCACTGAACGTGTCGCTCGAACAGGTAAATCAGATCAGCTACGCCAGCGGCGACCGCGAGCTGGTGACCCCGCGGCAGAGCGGCCGCTTTCGCCGGCTCGACGACTTCACATTGGCCGGCGACGCCTCGCTTGAGGAGTACATGACCGTCGTCCCGGACGAGCGCACCATGCTCTACGAGGCCTACGCAGCGAGTCCGGTCTCTGCCGCGGTCACTTACGTGTCGTGGCTCGAAGATGCGGTGCTCCACATGCACTCCACCGCTGCGCTGCTCAAGCAGCTCGGCAATAGCCTGCCCGCATAAAGGCCTGCGCGCTCAACCCTACCGGGTATCGGCCGATATCAGCTTGTGGAGCGTGAACTAAACGCCGAGAGTCTGCTCGTAATGCAAATGTCCGCTCAGGCTGACATCTACGAGTGCGCTTGAAGTTTTGCAGCACTCGATATAGTCTAATTGCTACTGACAACCCAACTATGAAACGGGAGTTCGTTTTGACCAAGTTCAGCAAGAATTCGATGGCCTACTTGGCCCTGCTGTCGATGACGGTCGCGCTGACCGCATGCGGCGGCGGTGGTGGCTCATCGCCCGCTCCCGTTCCGACTCCGCCGGCCCCTGTTCCCACCCCGGCGCCGACGCCCTCCGTCGCCGCTTCGGGCACCCTGGTGACATCGGTGGCTGCCGCGTCCTACGCCGCAAGCGCGCCCCAAGCGGACGCCTATGCCGCCCTCAACGACGTCCGTTCGCACGCCGGCGCCGGCCTGCTGGCGCAAAACGCCTCGCTGGATACGTCCGCGCAAGCCCACGCCGACTACCTGACCACCAACCTGACCACCGTCGGCCTGACGCACACCGAAGACTCGGCGATGCCCGGCTTCTACGCCGCGACGTTCGACGCACGCGAAACCAAGGCCGGCTACAGCTACGGCACGGGCACGGAAGTCATCGGCGGCTGCGCCCCAGGCTCGGGCTTCACGTACGGCCTGCTGGCCACCGTCTACCACGGCGCCGCGCTGCTGAGCACGAACATCGACATCGGCTACGGCGTGGGCACCGACGCCGGGGGCGCCCCGTTGTGCGTCGCCGACCTCGGCACGAAGGCCGGGGTGGGGTACCTGGTGTACGGACAGGTTCCGGCAGCTGGCGCGCTGGTGGCCTACCCGTACGCGGGCCAGACAAATGTCCAGGAAACGTTCTACGTCTCCTACGAGTCGCCCCGTGTCGATGTGAGCATCCTGCCTGCGGCCACGGCAGGCACGCCGGTGTTCATCAGCATGCTCAATGCCGACTACCTGAACCTGGGCTCGAACGTCCGTCCGACGGTCACCAGCTTCACGATGGTCGACGCCGCAAACAACCCCATCCCAGTCAAGCTCCTGGCGCCGTCCAGCATCACTGCCGGGCCCGGCGTGAGCTTGAACGCCGACAGCAAGCTGGCCGACGGCCTGGTTGTGCTGGTGCCCGTGTCGCCGCTGGCCAGGAACGCCACCTACACCGTGACGTTCTCGGGCACGCTCAGCGCCTCGACCGCCGCCCTGACCAAGACCTGGAGTTTCACAACCAATCCGTGATCGACGCCACGCTTGCACTCCAAGAGCCCGCTTTCAGCGGGCTTTTTTGTGATCTAGTGCACAGTCTTGTCTGCGTATCGTATGCATTATCTGCTGGCGTATTCGGCGCTTCTTGAGTAGACTCAGCGCATCTGGACGGTAGCCACACGCCCGGCAGAAGAGCGCACAAGCGCCATAGCGACATTTCACCTGATACCCCAAGGAGGGGAGATGACCACCTCGAATCGCCTTGCTGCCCTGAGCGCGCTGTGGCTCGCCGCGCAGGCCGCGCACGCCACGACGTACATCGACAGCACGAAGATGAACCCGCCGGGCGCCCTGCCGGTCAGCGCGTGCTCGAACCAGGACCAGTGGTACGGCTCCGTGCCTTCGGGCTGGTACCGCAACAACGTGACGGGCTACTGCTCGCCGATCCCGTCGTGCCCGTACGGCTGGAACTCCGGCACGCAGGCCTGCAACAGCCCGCCGCCGCCTCCCCCGCCGCCTCCGCCGCCTCCCCCGCCGCCGCCTCCCCCGCCGCCGGTTCCGCCCACCATCGGCTTCACGATGCCGTCGTCCGCCTACGACGGCAGCACGATGCCGGTGACTTGGTCGACCGCAGGCAACCCTGCGCCGACGGGCGGCACGCTCACGTGCTATCGAGCCTCCGACAGTACGGCGCTCGCGTCGTGGCCGCTGACGGGTGCCACCGGTTCGGTCAACTTGGGCGTCACCGACGCTCTGTACGGCTCGGACAAGTGCAGCGCGTACGTGACCACTGCGGCTGGCAACTACACCACCGGCTACTCGGCCCTCACCGTCTCCTGCCCCGGCAGCACCGTCTGGCTGGGTTCGACGTGCGGCGTCGCCGCGCCCCCGCCTTCTCCCCTGGCGCTGACGGCGGGCAATCAGGACAGGTACGGCTACTTCTGCACCAAGCTGGGCGCGGCCGGATCGCAGACCTTCATGATCCGCGCCAACGGCACCTGGAGCGTCGGTCGCAGCGGCTTTTCGAGCTACGCCCCCGTGATGAACGGCAGTCCGACGTCGGGAATCTGGACATCCAACTCAGCGCTGCTCTACGAGTACACCATCACCACCGCAACCCACTACATGGGCAACACCTCGCCGACCACGACGACGCTGGCGTGGACGCCGATGACCGACCTGGTGCTCAGCTCGGGCACGCCTGGCGGCGGCATTCCCGAGGGGGATGGTTACTGGGAGGTCAATATTCGCCAGAAGGGCACGACAACCCCGGTACTCACGATCAAGGTCGATCTGGACACCGCCAACGGCGACTGACCAGAATGACCACCGCGAATCGTCTTGGCGCCCTGAGCGCCCTTTGGCTCGCTACGCAGGCCGCGCACGGCACGACGTTCATCGACAGCACGAAGATGAACCCGCCCGACGCGCTGCCGGCTAGCGTGTGCGCGAACCAGAACCAGTGGTACGGCTCGGTGCCTGCGGGGTGGTACCGCAGCAACGTGACTGGCTACTGCTCGCCGATCCCGACGTGTCCATACGGCTGGGACTCCGTCGCCCAGGCCTGCAACAGCCCGCCGCCGCCGCCTCCCCCGCCGCCGCCGCCTCCGCCTCCTCCTCCGCCGCCTCCGCCATCGGTGCCGCCCACCATCGGCTTCACGATGCCGTCGTCCGCCACCGACGGCAGCACGATGCCGGTGACGTGGTCGACCTCGGGCAACCCTGCGCCGACCGGCGGCACGCTCACGTGCTATCGATCCTCCGACAGCTCCACGCTGGCGTCGTGGTCGCTGTCGGGCTCTAGCGGTTCGGTCAACTTAGGCGTCACCGACGCACTGTACGGCTCAGACAAGTGCAGCGCGTACGTTACGACCTCGGCCGGCAACTACACCAGCGGCTACTCGGCGCTCACCGTCTCATGCCCGAACAACACCGTCTGGCTCGGTTCGACGTGCGGCGTCGCTGCGCCGCCTCCCTCCCCTCTGAAGGCATCGGCGGGCAACTCGAACTCATACGGCTACTTCACCACCAAGGTAGGCGCGTCCGGGTCGCAGACCTTCACGATTAGCTCGAACGGGACTTGGAGCGTTGGTCGCAGTGGCTTTGCGAGCTATTCGCCCATGCTGAACGGCAGTCCGTTGTCCGGCACCTGGACTACCGACGCGTCAAAGGTGTACCAGTACACCATCAGCCAGGCCACTAAGATGTACGCGGCCGGCACCATGTCGCCGTCGACCACCAACTTGACGTGGACCACGCTGAGCAGCATTACGCTCAGCGCTGGCACGCCGGGCGGCGGAACCCCGGAAGGAGACAGCACCTGGACGGTCAACATCCGTCAGGTGGGCACCGCGAGTCCCGTCCTCACCATCACTGTCGAACTCGACACGGCCAACGGCGACTGACTCGCCGGCGCCCCTCAAAAGCCTGCTCTCAGCAGGCTTTTTTCATTGCGACACAGCGTTTGAAAATGCTGATGACACGCTGTAGCTTCGTGACATGACCTCCCCAGCCAACACCACGAGCCGCGGCATCACCGTCACTGACGACGCTCGCGACATCGACCAGGAATTCGACCGTATCGATTCGAGCAACGCGCTCGAGCCGGGGAACTACTGGACGGCCAAGGTGGACGTCATGCCGTCCACCGGTGACCACGATGTGGACGAGTACGACGAGCTCGAGGGCACTCCCATCATCGCAATTGGCGAGACGCTGCTGCTCATCGAGGTGATCGAGTTCGAGGATCGCGTGCACTCGGTGCGTCTGCTGTGCCCGCCGACGAAGGGCGAAGGTCACCACACGCTGCTCCTGGGTCAGTTTCTCGACTCGTTTACGCCGTGCAGCGAAGAAGACGCCTTGGCGCAGCGGCAGCGTGAGCAACAGGCCGTCATGAACCGCGTCTCCGAGCTGCAGACCGAGATGATGGTCACGCAGTCGAGCCCGCAACTGATGAACGAGGCCATCAAGGCCGACGTCGAAGCGGGGCTCAGGGAGTTCGAACAAAAGAGCGCTCAGCGAGCGACCGAAGAGGCGGAGGCGCGCTCGACCAAACGCAAAGACCTGGACAAGATTCATCGCCGCGCGGCACGCCGCTCTGCCGCCGCTGGCAATCCTCTGGTCGCGCCCAAGGTGGCAATGGCCAAGGACGTCGGCGGCTTCATCAACGCCGGCATCAACGAGTCCGGCGTCGAGGAGCTCACGAAGATCGCCGGCCAGCGCGCCGTCGTGGCCAACGCTACCGCCAACTGGCTGAGCACCAAGGCTGGCGAAATCGCCAAGACCCTCTCGCGCCTGGCCCCGTTCGTCAAAGAACGTGCGGCCGTCGCCTTGGCCCGAAGCTCGGCGGCGGTTGCGATGGCCGAGCGTATCAAGCGCGGCATCACGTCGCTCGACCTGTACACCGGCAAAGCGGTCGAGGTGTACGACGTGTGCGTGGGCCGCGAGGCGCCCGAGACCGAGAAGCTGACGCTCGTGCAGTCCAAGCGCATCGCAATGCAAGAGCTCGCCGCCTGGGACGACGTGACCGAAGACTTCGACTTCGAAAACAAGAAGGAATTCTTCACCGCGCTAGCGACCAACTCCAAGCTCTTGAACCAAGTGCTGCCCACGCCTCGCTGCGTCGTGAGCATCGCCATGCGCGACACCGACAAGAGCTACGGCAACTGGGCCGCTGATCTGGCCAACAACCTGGTCAACCAGCGCGTGTTCCTGCTCGTGCGCAACGGAGAGAATGTCCACGCGGTCTACTCGAGCTCCGCGTCGCACGAAGGTGTCCCTCGCCTGTTCCCCACCAATGACGACATGGATCGCCCCTTCCGAGGCCTGGACGGCTCTCGTGTGTCGATCCGCGACGTTCAGTTTGGCGAGCGCATGGAGCGCTTCGAGAACCTGGCGCTGTGCTACCGCCGTTTCCTGATCCTGCTGTGCGGCCTCGATCATCGCCTGGGGCTTCTTGGCCGCTTCTACCCTCCCGCCGAGCAGATGAACTTCATGACGGCGAAGTTCCAGGAGGACTACTTCCACTTCCTCGCCGACGACGAGACGTCGCGCTTGATCGGCGACAAGCTGCCAAGCCTCGAGTCCTGGTTTGCGCAGAAGAACAAACACCTCCAGTCAGGCTCGCGTGTCTTCCTCATGCGTGGCGAGAACCTGACCAAGGCGAGCCCTGCCCTCACGATTCGTGAGAACAGCCTGCGGATCAATGACGAATCGCTGATCGAAGCGCGCACCGTTGCGCGCGAAGGCGACAAGCTGTACGTGACGGTGCAATCGCACGACATGCGCTACGGCGAACCGGGCCCGATGGTCAAGGTCTACCTGTCGCTCATGGACATCCAGAAGGCGTCGCGCGCCTGGTGGGTGTGCATCGACGGCGTCGACGTGCAAGAGGTTCGCCGCTTCCGACACAGCCGCGTCAATCGTGCGCTGGGCACGAGCTACCTGCTGCTGCTGCGGCGTCTCGAACGGCACCTTGACGCCGAGCGCGTTGAGCAGGCCGACGCGCGCGCTTACCTGAAGGCGCAGGCCATCGAGCACGGTGGCCTGCAAGAAGCAGAAGTCGACGCGCAGCTGGACACCGCGATCCGAAACTGGCGCGCGAGCCGCCGCGGCGCCCCGCTTCCCCCGGCAACTGACCTCAAGAGCCTCAACGAGGTGTTGAGCCTGCTGATGCCGCCTGGCCGTAGCACTCAGACGCTGGACAAGATGCTCGATGCCTATCTCGCCAGCACCGGCTCTGAGCCCCTGCTGCTGACGCGCTCGGGCAAGGCCAAGCTCATGCTCTACGTCGTTGCGTCGGAAGAGGATAAGGCGCAGTACCCGAATGTCCTGAACTGGCGTTGGGTCAAGCGGATTACGCTCGAGGCCGGGAAGACCAAGCTCAAGGTCGGTGCGGCGGCCATGGTCTGGCTGCTGGACGTGTTGCCGGCTTCCGAGGTGGTCATCCGCGAGTGGCCCGGACTGCCTGAATGGCAGAACAAGGATGCTGAGCCCCTGCCGATCAAGGTCTACGAGAAAGTGCGCCAACGCCTGCAGGGCGCTCAGGAGTGGGCACCGATCTTGCGCGCCGGCTTCGGCGCCGGCTTCCCTGAGCCGATGTTCCAGACGCTGCTGGAGGCGATCAGCGATGCCATTGTGAAGGCCAGGGAATCGACGATGCCCGACTTGACCCTGGCAATCCCCATCGGTGTGACGAGCGCCGACGGTGTCAAGATGCATTCGGCCTACATGAAGGCGCATGCAGATCGCGTCCTGTACGCCTACGGCAATGAGAGCCAGCGCGCACGAGTGCTCGGGTTCTTCGACTCGATCACGACCATCCATTCTCGCCACAACATCCGCGCCCTGGTCAAGACGAAGCCGACCTGGGTTGCCATCTCGACTCACTCGACGCACGACATCGGGCATACCGACGTGTCGCCGCGCAGCTACCTTGACTACCAGACGAAGCGTCCGGAATGGCTCAGCCGCAGCGGTCTGCGGAACGTCAAGCGCAAGGAAGCGTTCTTCAGCCACGAAAAGGAGGCAATGCGTCAGCCCGGCCCCAAGACAAAACGTCACGAGTTCGAAATCTCGCTTGACCGGGGCATCGAAGAACTCATGGGAGTGTCGACCCGAGCCGCCCGTCGCAGCTTCTACCGGAAGCAAAAGAGTGCTGCCGACGCCGGTGTTCATGCCTGGGTGCGCAACCACCGCTGGAGTGACGAGTTCCGCGACCAGTTCAGCCGCGACGATGACGTGAATCTGACTGAGCTCGACCCCAAGAGCGACTTCGCTCGCGGAGCGCGGATGGAACGCCGCCGCCTCCTGGCGCCCCGCTACCAGCACACGCTGCGCGCTGAACTGTCGCCTCTGATCTGGAACGGCACGCGGGCTCACGCCAACGCAGTGTTCAGGGCGCCCCTGATGCGCTTTGGCGTGAAGGTCGACAAGAAGCACCGCGGCGACAATTGATTTTCGAGTGGAGGTGGGCTAGCTCTAGGGCATGACCGCCTCGCATGCCTCGCCCCCTTCCCGCCAGCTCGCCCAACTTGAGCTGTTCGCAGCTGCTCGCGCCATCTATGCGGATGGCAAGCCGCGGAGCAACGCCCAGCTCTACGCCGAGCTCCAGGCCGCAGGGCACGTGACCCCGGAGCAACTGAACGAGCGCAAGGAAGTCGGGCGGGCCAAAGCGTCGGTGAGCACCATCAAGCATCGTCTGCGGTGGTGGCAGCAGTCCCTGAAGGAGCAGAAGGTGCTCGAGCGCCTTCCCGGTGAGCGCGGCGTATGGCGGATGACGGAGCGAAACAAAAAGGATTTGACGCGGGCCAGGCCGAACGTCGTATGCCTTGGCTTCTCCACGAAGCTGGGAGCAGCCATGTGGGGCGCGTGCACGGACGTCTTCGGTCGAATGACGCAGAGCATCGCCGTGGCCATCACGAGCCCGCCCTACCCGCTTGCCCAGCCCCGCGCCTACGGCAACACGAGCCAGAACGAGTGGGTCGACTGGATGTGTGTTTGCCTGGAACCCATCATCAAGCGGTTGGCACCTGGCGGCTCCATCGCCATCAATCTGTCCAATGACATCTTCAAACCTGGTCTTCCGGCTCGCTCGACGTACCGCGAAAGGTTCGTCGTCGCCATGGAGGATCGGTTTGGCTTGCACAAGATGGACGACATGCCCTGGGAGTCAAACAAGGCCCCCGGCCCCGTGCAGTGGGCGTCCCTGCGAAGGATGCTGCTGAACACCGGGTACGAGCCAGTGCTGGTGTTTTGCAATGACCCCCTCAACTCGTTCGCGAGCAACCTTCGAGTCCTTGAAGAGCACACGGACACGCACAAGAAGCTGCTGGCGCGTGGTGGCGAGAAGCGCACCGCTGTCAACTCCGACGGCGCCAATCGCCTGTACCCGGGCTCCTACGGCGCGGCCACTGCTGGTCGCATCCCGCGCAACGTACTGAAGTTCGGGAACGTCTGCCCTGACCAGCGCAGGATGCGGCGGCTGGCCAAGGCCGCCGGCCTTCCCGTTCACGGCGCGAGCATGCCGCTTGCGCTGGCAAAGTTCCTGGTCGAATACTTGTCCAGGCCCGGAGACCTCGTGGTCGACCCGTTCGGGGGCTCGCAGACAACTGCCAAGGCCTGCGAAGAGCTCGACCGCCTGTGGATGACGTCAGAGCTATACGCGGAGTACGTAATGTGCGGAAGGCTGCGTTTCAGCGCGGAATCACTGGCAGCCGGTGACGCCGAAGCGGAGGAGCTGGGGTTGCAGCTTGCATAAGGCTCGACCATGAGCTAGCTTGAAGGTCAGATAATCCTCGTTGCGCGCAATTGACTGCCGCGTCCTCCATCGCAACACGACACATGACGATGACCACCTCCCAACAGAGTCCGAAGAATTCCCGTAGTCTCCTGGGTTATCTGTTCATCGGAGTTGTCATCGTTGTCGTCTTCGGTTTTGTCAGTCAGCGCGCCGTCGACTGGGTAAGTCAAGCGACCGACCAATCCGATGACACCAGCGGCCGCTCGTGGGTCGAGGTGTACGGCGCAATAAGCGGCGCCAGTTACTCGTTCGATGGCGGCCCCGCCAACCAGCAAGTGACGCATTTGGTGATGACCGATGGTTCGGAATACCAAGTGCTCGGCCATGCTTCGCCCAGACTCAAACCCGACGAAGGCCAGTCGAGCTACTCGCCCGACGAGCTTCTGTTGGTCACCGGTGAGAGGCCCGCCAAAGCGTGCCTGGTTCAGTCCTCGACTGTCGCCGCGATGAAGCGCGCCGGCCATAAGGACGTCCCGGTGCGGGTCACCAACGGCTGCTTCCCGCTCGTGACCAGCAAGGCACCCTGAGCAACCTCGAGGACAACCAATGACTCTCCCACTTTTCGCAACGCTGACCGCCGCCGCCGTGGCCGCTGGCATCCTGAACGCCAAGATCATCCGCTTGAAGGTCGCCGGCAAGCGCGTGCCGGCGCTGCTGAGCGTCGAGCGCTATTTGTGCTTTGGCGGCGTCGGCATGCTCAGCCTTCTCCTCGCGGAAAACTTCGCCCGCTGAGTCGCGGCCGACCTGAGGGCTTTGCACGACGAGCATCGTCGTCAGTGATGCGACGCTGGCTGCCGCAATCCTGCTCGCCCCGGCGCACAAGAGCGTGCGTGGCCAAGTGCCCAACTCTGTCTTCGACCAAGGGTAGTGCGGCGTGCTGGCAAGGTCAGGGTGGACGGGCTAAGGGCCGTCCCGCGTCACCCAATCTGGTGAGTGTCCGGTTCAGATGCCGTGAAAAACAGCACACATGGGATAAGCTGGCTGCGACATGGAGTCCCTGCAATGCGCGCATTCGGCATCACCTTCCACCTTCCTGATCGCCACCTCTGGCTCGTTGTCGCCGGCTGGATAGGCGGACTCGTCATTGGCTCGGTCATCCAACTGCAGACGCACGGTTCGCGCGCGCTGGTGTTGGGACTTGCGGCCGCAGGGGCCGTGACTGCCTTCACGACGTTGGCCGGAGCCGATCTGGATGCCGGGCGCCGCGGAGTCGTCTTCACTGCCGGCGCGGCCTTTCTGACCTTCGTTGTCGTCTCCGCACTAGGCCTTGCTCGGGCCGGTTGAATTTGGCCGGCCGGTGCCCTAGCATCGACAGCATGATGAGCCAAGGCCATACGAGCTCACCCCGCGCTGAAGCGGGGCGCCGCAACTACACGAGTTCTCCCCTGAAGGCTCGCAACGACGCCTTGGCACTTGCCGCGCGCCTGCGCGCCGTGCGCGTGGGTGATCTGGCGGCGATGCCGCTGGCTGAGAGCACCCGCGTGACGTCCCTCGCGGACTACTGCCTGCGCCCGCAGATGTGTGATGCGCAGATGGACGCGGATCGCGAACCGTACCTGCTCCGGCAGGACGAGTTCAACGACGGAGAGTTCACCAAGACGCCCATCTACGACGTCAGGGTCGAACAGTGCGACGCGGACGCAGGGCTCCTGTGGATCGACTTGCACGCTGGTGAAGCGCTGCTGCCCCACGACACCCTCGTCTACTGGTACTAGCAAAGGCGCCCTGCCCCACTTTTCGGCGACTATGGCCGCATCAGCAGAGTAACATTTAACGTATCGTATCTGCTGTTGACATCGGCCTGCAAGCGCCGTACCATGGATGTGTCCGCGCCCCTTCTGCGCGAGCCGCCAGCTGCAAGAGCGAAGCCCGAAACGGGCATGAAGTTCCCTTGAAAGTGACTCCGCCATCCATCAATCATGGCCTGTCGCGCATGCTGGCTCCGCTCGGGAATAGGACACGCCATGCATCTGTCTGAAAACGCGCTCAAGGGCGCTGCGAAGCGCTACGCGCGCAAACATTCCATCCCTTTGCACGAGGCCTCTGAGGAGGTCGCCAAGCTGTTCGGATTCCGCAACGCGCAAGCAGCGCGCACAGCTGTGGTCGCTTCGGCTGTTGCGACCCGCAAAGGGGTACCGCAGGCACCGACGACCATTGGCCCCAAGTGGAATGGTCTGGACGCCCAGCAAACGGTACGCGCCATCCTGAACGTAGTCGCGCAGAGCGAAGTAGAGCCCAGCGTCTGGACGGCAACTTCCAAGTGGCTCAGCGCATGTATCGTCGAGCACCTTTTTGCGACCTGCGCTCGCACGGAGGTCACCACGAGTGAACTGATCGGCGCCTTCAAGCTGCCCGGCCTGATCGCGCTGTGGGGCCCCTATTACGATGAGCTCCAATCGAACTTCGACGCCGTCTCCAGGCCGATTCGCGCTATTCACCTGTACCTCACAACCTTGCCAGCATTCGATGTCACGCGCGGCGAGGATCAACGTGATGTCACCCAAGAGCAGCACGTCTACACCATGATGGCGGTCCTACGCGCGGTCACATACCTCTCGTGCGCCCAGCCAGAGGTGCTAGAGAAGATGCTCGAGCAGCGGCCTGACGTCGTCGTCACGGTGCACCGCGGCGGCGAAGTCGTCCTCGACAAGAAGTCAATGAAGCTTCCCCTGCCCGATGATGGCGAACTATCCAGGGTCTCGAACCTCTACCTCCAGCCCCCGGAAGTGCTGCGCCATCTGCAGGAGCTTCGCGCCTTCCAGCTTGAAATGCAGGTCGGCGACCCGGACTTCGAGGTGATTCCGGCCGAGCCAGGCCCGGCCGTGAAGTGGCTCATCGACAAGTTGCCGGAAGCGTACAGCTGACACTGTTTCGCGGCCCGAAATGGCCGCATTCCAGGTACACTATTCGCTACCGCGGCGATCACTGCGGAACTGAAATTCCGCCACAACTGAAGACGCCGAGCGAGGCAGCACGCCCAACACGGGCTGCCAGCATCGCTTGTCGCCTTGCGAGTCGACTCGATGTCGCATCTCTCCGACTTCCTGCGCACGCTGCCGACCTGGTCGCCGGCGGGCCCGTTGACGCACATCGGCACCCTGGTTGCCGCCGACAAAGGAATCTACGGAGACTCCCAAGAGGGCCACGGGCTGTCGGTTTCGGAGTGTCCGAAAGCCTGGGAGCAGATCGCCCGCCTCGGAGACAATCCCTGGTGGCAGGTGGACAGGCTCGACGGAAAGCCGCTGCAGTTCCTGCACTGGCGAGGACTGACTGCCGAGCAACGCGCCGAGTTGGCCAGGCAGGCAGAGAACCACGGGTTCCTTGTGCGCAGTGAGACCTATCGGCTGTGGGAGCGAGACACCGAGACGGGTCAACGCTGCTTCGTTGAGGTGGAGCACTACAAGGAAGCCTGCGACGCGCTCGACGCCGCTCAAGAGGACTTTGACGGCAAGCCGGAGGACGAGCCAGTCCTGGAGCCGGTCAATGGGCACCGCTTGTCCGTCCACGCGATGAACTTGCTCAAGCGGGAAAAGGCGACGGCCTATGAATCCGTCGAGCTCGCCACCTTGCTGCTCGTCGAACTCGCTGCAGATCACCTTGATGGGATGTACTGGGCCGACAAGATGGCTCCTGCGGCTCACGTGGCGCCGCGGGCCGTCATCCTTCCGTCGCGCCTGGACCGGATTGCACCGACTGCAGCGAACGACGTCGCGCGCCTGGGTTGTTCGGCTGAATTCGTCGCCGCGCGCGAAGAGTGGCGCCTGAAGTTCTACGAAAACGAAATCATCACCGCCATCGACGGCGCCAAGCCAGCGCAGTTGCGTGCGGCACTCGCCGTGTATCCCAAGCATCCGTGCCTGTCGCGCCGAAACGATGGCCACCAGGGAACGCCGCATCAGCACGCGCTTCACCACGCGCTCCTGCTCACGTGCTCTTTGGATATGCCTGGCGTAGAAGTGCAGGTGGCCCAGTTGTGCGAGTGCGCTCTCGCGCTGGCGGAGCAGGACGCACCTTGCCATTACGACGACGACATCTCGCGCAACGTCGGCCCCGCGGGCGAGTTCTTCGCGTATGCATGGGCTGGCATGACCGCCGCGAACGTGATCGACGACCTGTTTCAGCAGTACCTGATTCGCGGCATGATCGATCCCAACTGGGTCGTGACCAACGTTTCGCCCCAGCTGAACGGTCTTCACGTTTTCACTGCGGCGCTCACCGCGGGCAACTCGAAGATCGCCACTCGCCTCATCGAAGCAGGCGCGGACCTCCAGAGTGTCTGCGAGATGTCCGGCTGCCGCGACATCATCGAGCACGCCAGCGGCTTCGAACATGCCGGCCCGGTCGTCTCGATCCTGGCCCAGCGCGCAATGCACGAGACGATGCAAGCGCCGCGACGCGATGTCGCCGCGCATGCCCCACAGCAACGTCGAGGAGCCGTGTGATCCGCAAGCTCGACCCCACGACCGGACACGTCAGCGAGCGGGACGACATGTCCCTGCGGGCGCTCGTTGCGCAGGTGCTGCCCCGCTTGACGGATTCGGTCACCGGCACCCGCGACGGCGCGAACGTCTACACGTTCGACCGCGACGGCTTTCGCCGCTTTTGCAGGGCCGTTGAATTCGAGCTTTGGCAGAGCCGCGCGGAACTGGCGCTCGACACCGGCGCACTGACGCGCCACCTTGCCGGCCACCTTTGGCCCAAGGATGCGCAGCAGCCGGTGCCCACTGATGCGTCCATGCTGAACGCCCTGGTCAATGCAGGCGCTGCGATGGCGGGCCTCGACGAGCCGCCTTATGCGACATCGAACATCGCCGGTTCCTTCAGGCACCTGACCGCCGAAGAGCTCGTCTTGCAGCTTCGCTGCATGCGCAAGTTGTCCTGGGACGCCCCCTTCTGGGGCCGCTCCGAGACCCCTGTCGAAGACACCGCCATCCTCGAGGCCACGGTCTCTTTGCAGCCGGCGCTGCTGCGCCGGGCCTTGGAACGGTGTCCGCACAGCCCCGTACTCACGCGCGCGAGCAGCCGACTTCAGTCCAGCCCACCCTACTACTGCGCACAGTTCCTCCTGAGGTACGCCGAGGAAGAGAACACCGGTCGCGAGTTTGCCGAAGTCGTCAGCTGCATGACCATGCTGCTGGATCGCGGAGCCACCTTCGACGCCGGCGTGCACGCCAAGCCAGTCGCACAGCTCCTGCTGGACGCTGACTGGGGCGAGTTTTCGGATCGAGTGTCTTCCTTGCGCGAGGTGTTTCGCTCCCTCATTCGGCACGGGCATGTCGGCGTCAACGCGGTACTCACACTTGACAACGCGCCGTACCATCCGCTGTACGTCGCCATCGAAGCGGGCAACATTCCAGCTCTCGAGGTGCTCCTGCAAGAAGGCGCCGACGTGATTCAGGTCGCTCTCGACGCCGGCTATGACGACCCCATCGAGTACATGAGCGACTTGCCCTACAAGTACGCTGCACAGGCCAAGGCGGTCGTTACCGCGCACCTCCTGGCCAAGGCCCTCCAGGGCGGACCGGCAGCAACCTCGTCTCTGGCCGCGCGGCCGCGGCGGGCCGGCGTCTGAAGCATGCTGTTGGCGCTCCTCAAATCGGCAATCAGCGATGTCCGCCCGGAGTCGGTTGCAGCACTCTTGCCGCGCTTGTCCCGTGACGACCTGGCATGCGGCTTTCCGGCCGAGGCAGGCATGACGGCGCATGCAATCGCGCTGCAGAACCTGCTCTCGACCCACGCTCGCACAATTCAGCCCGCCGCCGGCGCGGGAATGATGATTCCAGACGGCCTTCGCATCCTCGAGATGCTCAGGGAAGTCAACGCGCCGTGTACCAGCGCTGCGCACGGCAACCAGACGGCCGCGACTCTCTTCGTGAACCTCGACTGGGACTTGGGTTCGCTGACCGCTCCGCTCGCCGACCTCTTCGGCTTGTACATCGACGTCGGGTTGGTCTCCCTCACGGATCACGTCGCCGTCTTCGTCGACACGCGAAAGCACCCACCGCTCGCTGCAGCCTTCACATCCGGGAACGCCGCGGCCACTCGCGTGCTGCTCTCGAGAGGAGCCTCTGTCGACGAATGCCTGAGCCACTCCGGTGCGCATGACATCCTGGAGCTGGCCGGCAGCTGGAATGCGGCCGGAAGCCTGGCGACGCGCGCGGTCGTCGCTGAGCATTTGATGCGCATCCAGCTGGCTTCGTCATCCCAGCCAGCCGTCGCCCACCTCACGGGCACCAAACCGCACAGGCGCCCGGTCTAGCTGGCCGCGAGCATCCAGCCTCAGATGCGTGCGTGCTCAGGAGGGCCGCTGACGAGGCGTCGGGCCCGGCCGTTGCGCCGCCGCCGCCGGTGCCAGCTCAGCCAACCGCTGGGTCACCGTTTGCCGAACGGCGTCCGGAGCATCATGAAGCAATTGCGGCCAGCGCTCTGCCGCCTGCGCGCGGGTGTCGCGCACGATCTTGCGCGCCCTGTTGAAGCTCAGCAGCCCCGCGGACTTGGCCAGCGCCTCGGCGGCGTCCTCGTCCCACTTGCGCAGGGTCACGTCGATGGCCCGGTTGTGAGCCAGCGCAAGCTTGTCCTTGTCGTCAAAGTAGGAGGCAACGCTGACGATGTCGTAGGCCGGCGCCAGGCGCGCGTTGACACCATCGGGGTAGATGAGACCCCAGTTCTTCAGGTGGGCGTCGGTGTTGCCCATCAGGGCGTACGCCGTCCACCGGCGAAAGACTTCATCGATGTCAGCCTGGCCGGCCGCGTCGGAGACCTTCAGGATGACCAGCAGCGCGCGCATGGCCGCCTGCAAGCCGTCTGGGCGGCCCCCGTATTTCTGGCGGCTATCCAGGCCGATGGCCTGCGCGAGCTCCTCGAAGTGGACCCGGATGCGCTTGCCGCCGGGAAGCCGCCTGCGGTCGAATCGCTCGACCATGAGCACGTCTTCAAAACGCTCGATCACGTGCTGGGGCAGCTGCAGGGCGGAGGTTGGCTGCACAGACACTTTGGCCGTCGTCATGCCGACGGCGGCGGAAAGGCCGTAGCACGCGGCTTCGTTGCGCACCAGGTCGGGCCGGTTGCTCTGCGGAAGTTTGGCGATGAAGTCGCCGGCCTCCGTTCCGCGCCTCACGACGTAGTGCCTCCCTGCCTCGACCATCGAGAACTTGGTCTGAACCCCGTCGACGGAGAAGCCGTCGTCCACCGGCGCCGCCAAGGCATTCGGCTCCAAAGGTTCGAGGTTCAGCGTTGAATGCAGCTGCAGTACTGAATGCGGTACGTCTTGCGCCGGGACGACTTCTACTGCGCCGGACAGGTCGTGGCCGGCCGCTGCGAGCAGCTCGAACTCGTCACCGACGTCGCAACCGCGCTGGGCTGCCAGGCGATCCCGATTCGCGCCTTCAGGTAGCAGGTTCGAGAACCACGAAGGCAAGAGCCCGATGCGAACCAGGCGCCGGTCATTGACCGCCGACAGGATCGCCTGAGTCTGCGCGGGCGTCTGGCCGCTGTACAGCTGAGACAAGGTGGGCCTGCGTGGATCACCGATGTAGTCCGGAGCGAACGACATGCGTTGGTTGTCCCCGACTCGCGAGAGCCAGCCGACGGTCTGCGCTTGGCCCTGTGGGAGGTGCAGCCGCACCTCGGCCATCGTGATGGGGTCGGCGCGCCGGGCCATCAGTCCTCCAATGGCCCCTGGGCTTCGGCATCGGCATCGAGGAAGGCCCTCTGGCCGATGCTCAGAGGCGCCTCCACGCCGGCCGGCAATGACACTTGGCGGCCGCCGTTGTTGATGAAGGAGCTGACCTCGCCGGCCATCGGTTTGGGCACGGGCAGAAGGACATAGCCAAGGGCGTCGAAGAGACCCGCCAAGGTCGACAGCTTGGGGTCGCTCTTGCCTTCGGCCGCAGCCGCGGTGAGCCGACTCACCCCACTCCTCTTTGCCAGCTCGTTCATCGGCAAGCCCCTTGCCTCGCGCAAGGCCTTGAGCTGAGCCGGCAGGTTCAGGGACGGATCAACGACAGGTGTGGAAGCCATGATGGTGGTCAGCAGTTTCCGCTATTCTAGCCAACGCCTGCATAGTTCGCTATACATTTCGTTAGCAATGTATGCTGCGTTATGCATTCAACACTTGACGACCAGCATCTCGTCCCATCGCGTCGTGTAGCGCGGTGTTCTGCGATCCTGCTTCGTGGCCCACACGGGCACCGGTGCGCCTTGACTGGCAGCCACCGTCGCGCCCAACCGCAGCGAATCCCGGCCGAACCGGTTGTTCAGCCCATCCATCGCAGCCATCAGGCGGGCTCGCGCCTCGGTGGCTTGGCTGGCGGGCTGCGAGGCGTCGGAGAACAAGTCGAGTTCCCCCTGCGCCTGGCCGGCCGGCTGCAGGTCTGTGAGGATCGCACCGGCCTTGGCATAGCGGAAACCGGGGCGGAACTGAGCTCGCACAGCGCGCGACACGGCGTCCAGGAGTACAGCGGTGTCGTCCGTGGGACGGGCCAGCGGAACCGTCACGTTGACGTTGTGCTGGCGATCCTGCCTGAATGGACTCGTCGAAAAAAAAATGCCGATGGCGCCGGCGACGCTCGCCTGCTGCCTCAAGCGCTCCGCTGCGCGGGAGGCAAACTCGCTGGCTGCCTCGATGATGCCTTCGACAGTCATCACCGGCACCCCGAAGCTGCGAGACACCAGAATCTGCTGACGCGGCGCCGGCGCCTCATCAAGGTCAAGGCACGGGACGCCCTTGAGTTCTTCGACGGTCTTGGCCAGCACCACCGAGAACTGTGAGCGCAGGGTGGCGATGTTCGCGCGCACCAGGTCGTGTACGGTCTGAACGCCGGCCGCGCGAAGCCGCTCTCCAATCTTGCGGCCAACCCCCCAGACGTTGCCCACCTCCGTCGCGGCAAAGAGCTCGTTCAGCTCAGGCTGGGTCATGTCGCCGAGATTGCAGACCTGCGCGACGTGCGCCGGGTATGAGCCAGGCTTGCGATCAGCGGTCTTTGCGATGTGGTTGGCAAGCTTAGCCAGAGTCATCGTGGGCCCGAAGCCGACGCTTGTGGGAAGGCCAGTCTCCCGAAGGATCGCCGCACGCATGTCCCGGCCGGTGGCGACAAGATCAACAGTGACGCCCTCGAAGTCCAAGAAGCTTTCATCGACCGAATACACCATCTGTCGCGGCGCATAGCGCGCCTCAATGGCCATCATGCGAGCGCTCATGTCGGCATAGAGCTCATGATTGGCGCTGACCGCTTTCAGTCCTGCCGTGCGCTCCAGGTGCTTGACCTGAAACCAAGGCTGCGCCATTTTTACCCCGAGGTCTTTTGCCTCGTTGCTGCGCGCGATGCAGGCGCCGTCGTTGGAGCTCAACACGACCAGCGGTTTTCCCTCGAGCTCAGGGGCGAAACACCTGTGGCAACTCGCGAAGAAGTTGTTTCCGTCTACGAGTGCGAACATGGCAGCTCAGAGCATGTTCTTGATGACGGTGCTCACGACGCCCCAGACCTCAAGAGGAACGTCCTCGGTGATCGTGATGGGCGCGATCCCCTCATCGGCGACTAGCCGCGCAACGTGCTCGCCTCGGTTGCGACCAGCGGCGAGCTCCAAGCGCCTACACAGGAACTCGCCGTCGACGATGGCGATGACCACGTTTCCGCCAGAAGGCGTCAAGGATCGGTCGACGAGCAACACGTCACCATCGCTGATTCCAGCAGCAGTCATTGCAGCCCCTGCCGCGCGCACAACGAATGTGGCCTCGGGATGCCGGATCAACTGCTCGTTGAGGTCGATCCTGTGGACGGTGCTGTCGGTGCCGGGTGCGCCGAAGGCATTGGACGTGCGCCGCGGCGCGGCGCTGGTCGCATCCGGATCGGGCCCGACTTGCGATCCGTCGCTGAACTCTGCTGAACTGTGCATTCATACAGTCTAGCGAAGACCTCCTCGGCCGTCGACGTCGAGACTGCGCGCAGCCCAGCAGCCGTTCCGATCATGATGACAAATCGCACAGGCATCCCGCGTAGTTCGCCCGCCCAGCATGTTGCACCTGATGTACACTATGTGCCATTCCAAGGTCGAGCATCGCCCGCCGAGGAGCCAGGGACATTCATGAAGCGCACTCCCCTCTTCGGCAAGCGTGCCGAGTCTCCCTCCATGTGGCGAGCCCGGATCGTGTCCGCAATGCGCGACCACGACGCTGCGTCTGTCCTTGCGATTGCTCGTGAACCGAATGGCCGCGTCCTCCTGCGCGAGGGTCTTGAAGTCGGCGGCACGTTCCAGCCGTTCTGGATGGGCTGTGTGGCCCTCGGCGCGCACGACATGCTCGAAGCGGTTCTCCGCGCCGCTCCCAACGGCGTCACTTTGGACGACTGCTGCATCGTCCACCACCTCCCCGAGGGCCCCAGGGGCCTGGAGTTCGAGTCATCCATCGAGCCGGTGTACATCGCGGCGCGCGAGGGCGATGCCGCGGCCCTGGGCTTGGCATTGGAATTTGGTGCTGCGCCGGCATGCATCAACACGCCTGAGGCTCGGCTCGACAACTCGACCTTGCACAGCTACGTCTTGGGCTGCGCCATCCGCGCGAGTATGAAGAAGCAAGGCGAGCTGGCTGAAGCGGGAGGCTATGCGCAGTGCTGTCGCGTGCTGCTTGCTCGCAAGGTTCCATTCGTTGGCACGAAATTCTCGGACGTCAACACGCTCTTCTTCCACAGCAGTTGGCACAAGCGAGACGCTCAAGAAGTCATCGGCCCCCTGCTGCATGACTACTTCAACGCCGGATTGATCGACCTGGACGCCCTTCGCCCCGGCGCATGTCGGCCAGCGACCCAGGCCGCCCTGGTTGGCAACGGCTACGCTGCTGCCGCGGCCATCACCCTTGGCTGCAACTTGGCGCTCGCCGTGGAGAACACGGGTCACTCAGACCTTCACAGCCTGGCGCTCGCGCAGGACGACCTGCCACTCGAAGAGCGCGAGCGATGCGCGATGCTCGTCGCAGAGGCTACGATGCGCCGCAAGCTGACCGCAATCGAAGTCGCCGCAGTCGCGCCGCAGGCCCCTCGGCGCGCCGGAGTGTGATCGCATGACGAGCGACACGTCTATCTTCGAGGCAACGCAGCGCTGGCAAGAGTTCATCCAAGCGATCCAGGCGCCCAACGCTGCAGGGGTCGAGAAGCGTCTGCGAGACGCCTGGCCACAGGAGCTTGCGCAATCCTCCTGCACACTGCCGGTCGTCATCGGCTCAGGCACCTATCACGCCTTCGCGCTGGCGACGTTGCTGGCACAGGTGCGCCCGGACAACCAGCTGAACGCAGCTGAGCTTCGTCAGAAGGCGCAAGAGCGTGCCGACATCTGCCGGCTGTTCATCGCCGCCCGGGCGCCCGCACATTCGACGCCTCGATCTGCGTCCACAAGCAACATCTGCGAAAACCGAACGTTCGTCGCTGAAGCTTTCACCACTGTGCGGTGGTCGGGTGAGGTCGACTCGATCATGGCTGACCTCTTCCACGAGTACGTCCTCCATGGCTACGCCCTGCTCGAGACGCCGCTCTACGAGTACATCTCGGTCGTCGGTGGCCGCCTGCCGCTGGACGCCGCCATCAAGGTAGGACACGCTGCAGGCGCAGGCCTGTGCATTGACGCCGGCTGCGACGTCAAGGGCATCGCAGTGGATGGACTGGGCCGCGAGATGGACTTGCTCGAATACGTGCGCACGACGGCCGACCTCCACAGGGAAGAAACGGCCGCCGCGGTGGCAGGCGCCCTGATGCGCCGCACGCTCGCCCAACCAGCAGCCGCACCCGCCCAGCAGGCCTCACCTCGCAAACGACGAGGTTCGGTGTGAGAGATTCCTGGAACGAGAGGGACGACTCCCGTTTCGCCAGCGAGTACGGCCTGCGCCTGGACGACCCGGTCATGCTCTTGCAGCAGCTGCTCGCATACGAGACGCGCGAGCAACTCGAAGCGGAGTACGGCAACGACATCTATCCGCTGCACATGGAGGTGCTGCTGCAGTACTTCATGGCCGGGCACGACCGTCGATTCGAGCTGTCGGCCAGTCTCGAGCACTTGGTCTCGCTGGGCATCCCTCCGATGAACGCGGAAGGCTCTACGGCCGGCTACATCTTCAGTGGTCAGTCCTGGGAGCCGGCTCTCGAACTCACGCAATCCCTCGCGGCGCAATACACCGCTGCAGGAATCATCGAGGTGAACAAGGCGTTGCCCGGATCGTTGTCCGAGCGCCATCTTCGAGACCTCGATCCCATCGAGCAGCAGATGAGCTCTGGGCACACGCCACTGGTTGGCACGATCATCTGCCACAACCCCGTAGCCGCTCGCTGGTTCCTCGAGAACGGAGCCTCGGTCAACGTCGGCGCGACGCACGCCGGCGGCCCTGATGACGACGCGCTGTCAATTGCCCACGCGCTTGGCGCAAGCGAAGTGGCAGCCGTCATCAGCGAGCACGTGATGACCCAGACGCTCCAAAGCTACCGGCAAACGGCCGTTTCCAAGGTCTCACGCATGCATCGAAGGACTCCTCTGTGACCGCCCTGCCCGCCGATGAGCTCACAGAGGCTCAGTCGCATGCCCTGATGACGTTCCATTACGCCCTGCGCAAGCATGAGGGCGGACAGTACGCAGTGCGCTTGAATTTGCCCACCCCTTTCAGTCGCTCGCGCAGCGAGGCACTCGCCGGGCTGCGCAAGGGCATCGAGGGCACTTCCATCGCCAAGGTGGCCATGACTCTGGGTGAAGTCGATGCGCTGCGCGCCTTGCTGGACGCCTCGAGCGACTACCTGACGCTCTCCGACCTGACTCAGGCGGCAGTGCGCGCCGGCCCGAATGTTCCACCCGGAACCATCTCCCGCCAGCCGCTGGCGCTCGACGCAGTTCGCGCCGGGAACGCCAAAGCCCTGCGTCTGGCACTCGAGCGCGGAAGCGACGCCGGCGTCGTGAGTGCGCTGCACCCCGATGGCCCCGCCCACAACTACGGGAACGTCTCCATGGCGACGCTGCACTTCATGGCGCTGCGGGCGACAACCGGGAGAGACCTGGTCAAGGCGCAAGGCTCGCTCGAGTGCGCGCGTGTGCTCGCCGAGTTCGGGGCGCCGATTGCCGCCCAGGCGCTGAATCGGGACAAGGTGATGGTCGAGAATCCGGCGCCCGTCTGGAGCGCGATCACGCGCCGCGAGTGGCGCGACGAGATTGCTGACGACCTCTGCGCCTTGGTGCGCCAGTACGTGACGACCGGCGTCGCCGGTCTGGAGACGCTTCTTCGGGACGGCGCCACTGACGGCTACACGCCACTGACCGCGGCCGTCTATCTTGGCCTGCCGCACCTGGCGCGGGAGCTTGTGCGCCTTGGCGCGGACGTCACCCTCGGCGGCAACCTGCTCACGACCGATCTTCTCTCGGACGCGCGCGTGAACACGCCCAAGGAAAAGGTGGACATGATGCTCATGATGCTCACCCAGGGGATCATGGATCGAGGTCTGCAGGCGTCTTCGCCTCAGGTCACAGCCCGCGCCGGCGCCCGCCCTGCACGAAAGGCGGTGTAAGCGCCATGGACGACATTTCCTGCCTGACGCCATCCGAGCTGCTTTCAGACGAAGGCCTCTTTCGCCTGGCCCAAGAGGCTGACGAGGGGGCTCAGTCCTTCACCGCGTTCCTGGACAACGTGACCGGCATCGCCGAGGCCCGCTACATGGGCCACAAGGACATGCTGCACGAGAACGCTCTCGTGTACGGCGGCGGCCGCTTCTACAGGCAGATGTGCACCAACGACATGGCATCGCTGCAGGGCGCATTGGTGTCCGGCGACGTGCTTGAACGCGTTACCGCTGCGCTGGCCATCCTTCGCCTACCCTTGAAGTCCAAGAGTCTCGTCCCAACCGAGCTCACGCCCGAAGTCCATCGCATCGTCCAACGCCAGCTGAGCCGCGATCTGGTCGACCACCCCGTCCTCTTTCACCCGCGGATCATCGTCCACTCGTTCTGGGGCCAGGAGCGCGAGCGCACGCACATCCGCGCCGAAAAGGGCCCTATTGCCACGGTGATTGCGTGCACGCCGACGGCCGAACTGCCCCGCATCGAGCACGGTGTCGACCCGGACAAGCTGCGCCGATTCGCGTCGCACCACTGCGTTCGTGCGGCGTTCACACAACTCGCGCCTAAGCCCGACGGCCGCGTCGGCAGCGTTCAAGGAACCATGCTGTTCGAGGCCATGAACAGCCACTGGCCGCACAACGTCAAGTTGGTGACCTCGCTCGCTGAGCTGGACGAGCTCCGAATCAAGGGGGTCAAGAAGCCGCCGGCGCGTCTGCTTCCGCCGCCAACGACCCTCAAAGGCCTGATCGAGCCGTGGGTTCGGTCGACCGCGGGTATCGCCGTGCTGCAACATGCCGGCATCTTCGTCGCACACTTGAGTCCCGAGCGTCGCCCTCCGAACGCTCTGCTCTTCTCAGATGGCGGCCTCGCGCACATTGCGCGCAGTGGATTCGCCAAGGAAAAGTGGCTTCTGGCCAAGGTCGAGGCCTACCTGCACGCCCTGGATCAACTGCCGGATCACGGCGCCGTCGCCGCGGCCGTCCGGAAGCTGGGCGAGACGCTCATTGAGCTCAACCCGCGGGGGCTCACCCGGTCTGAGTTCACGTCACAAGCCACCGGTGAGGACTTCGTCAGGTGGTTCGCAACGGCAGCGACTGACAAATCCGTCGAGCGAGCGCATCTCATCGGGACTCGGGCCCTCGCGGAAAAGCAGTGCATGAAACCGCTCGATCACGTGATTGGCGGAGTCCTCGACGGTCTTCAACAAGTACTGGTGGACACCCCCATCGAAGACCGAGAAACCGAGGTCGTTCGCATCTTGGAAGATGAACTGGCATCCCAGACCGGCAACTCTTCCACGCAAGAGTGGTTTGCCGCCCTGCTGGCGTGCCGAATGAAGAGGGTCATCGCGCAGGTACGGCCGGCCCAACCAGCCCCAGCCGTGCCAGCGCACCGCCGAAGCCAAGTCTGACTCTCATGTTCACCGCCGAAACCGCCCTCAGCAACGCTGGCTTGACCGCACTCCAGGCTCAAGCCGACACCTCGCCCAAGGCGCTGAACGCGTACCTGGACACGCTGCTGGAACTGAAGGATCGCGAGCTCCCTGCCGGAAGCCTAGCAATCTGCCACATGCCTGGCACGGCAGCTCCGGACATCGACAGTCAGGACCGCGACCGGCTGCTGGCCATTCTCGACTCAGACATCGTGATCGACCGGGTGGTCGCATCCATACGCCTCCTGCAGATTCCGGCGATCCTCCTTCCGCGCATCGAGCGCAACCTGGCCGCGCTGCGGCGCGCGCAGCGTGTCCTCAGCGAGAGCCTGGTGGCGTTTCCCGTGCTGATGCACAACCGCATCTTCATCCGCGGCATGCACTTTCATGGCTGGGAGCGCGGCCCCATCGCGACTGTCATCGCCCACACGCCGCGCGCCGAATTTCCTCGGACCGCTCACGGCATTCCGCTCGACAAGCTCACCGCGTTCGCCAAGCACCCTTGTGTCGCATCGGGTCTGCTCGGCAAAGCGCCCCTGTCGACGGTGGACAAGCCGGCCAAGGCGCGTTACCAGGGCATGACGCTCCTGCAGTCGGTCATCGCGCCGCTGCGCGAAGCTGCAAAGGCCACCAGCCGGCCGATGACGGCCAAGCTGCCGGGCTACTTCGCGTCACTTCTGGAGCTCGAATCTCTCCAGGCGGCCGGACGCAAAGCAAGCGAAAAGCCGCTCACCCACGTACCTGACAACTGCAAGGACTGGTGGTGGGCCAGCTTGGCGGAATCCTATCTCGTCCACGTAGGAGCCATCGAAACAGGCGGCCGAAACCGCGACCTGCCCGGGCTCGAGGCGGTCTTCAACGCCTCTTCGCACACACTGGACGAGCGGTTTCTCAACGCTGTCGAGGCCCGGCTGTACAAGGTGTCCGCGCTCGAGCCAGACACCCTCGCGCCGGCGCTGGCTTCCCTGGCCAACAGCTTGCTGCAGATCAAGCCCACGGGGCTGCCATCCGCCACAAACCTGGCTCTCACCAAGGGTGAGCGGCCGGCGGCGTCGATGGAAGACGCGATTCGGTGGCTGACCGTTGCACTCCTCGATAGCTCGCCGGCGCGCGCAGATCGGATCGACGCCCAGTTCAAGTCGCCTGCATTCCGCACGCCCGACAAGTTCATCTTGGCTGTCGCCGCGCTCGACAAGGTCGATCCTGTCGGCTACGAGTCAGGTGCGACGCTCTCCATCGTCCGAGGCGTTGTCGAGGGTCTGACGCACACCGACAGCGAGATGGTGCTGTCGGCGCTGACCGCCTACTCGATGGACAAGGTGCTTGACGCGGCTGCTCGCCTTCGAGCACTGATGGGGGCTGCGTCGAGCGATCTTGCGACGGAGCCTGGCACTGCGCGCCAGCCGCGGCGCCTGGGAGTGTGATCCGGCGAGCTCGAGCTCAGAATTTCTGGTTGGAGCGCCGGCACACGGCATGAACCGCGCGCTCGCCGCGCAGCGTGTCCCCGTCCAGGGTCGTCGTGTGCGACTGCAGCTCGCCGGTCACCCGGTTGATCGACGTGATGGTTCGGCGGTTCTTCGGCCGGTTGTCGTACTCGATGTGGTACTCCGCCGGCGAGATGGTGATAGTCGCGAACCCACCGACCTGGTCGAACCGACCGTTGCGCTTGACCACGTCGCCCGTCTGGAACGTCAGCACGCCGTCCGCGTCCCAGAAGATCGCGACCGAGTTCGATGCCCCCTTGTCGTCTTCACACACCAGGTAGATCGGGTCTTGCGCCGGCGCCGGCGCACTGCCGCTTTGCACCTGGATGACCGAAACACCGGAAGCTCGCGGGTTGATGACGAGCTCGTCCGGTGCGCGCTGGCGCGCCGGCTGGATCACTTGCAGCGGCGCAGCACAGGCCTGCAGGCCGGTCATGAGCGTGATCGCCGCAGCAGCTACGAGCTTCGAAGTCGGGTTCATGTCAAATCCAATGTCGGTTGTCTTCAGCCGCCTACGGCTGAGTTCAGCATCCCCTCGCCTTACATCAGAGTCGATTTGACTGACGTCACGACGATAGCGCGATGCGCCTGTTGAGTTCGAGCCGGTAGCGCATTACGCAGTTAGAGTATACAATACGCACACAAGAGAGTTCAAGCCGCGGCCGCCATGCCAACGCTTCCGGGTGCCAGCTGCTGATGCGCCGCAGGTACGCGAGTTGTTTCATTCGCTTGCCGCCCATGCGCGACAGACCTGCCTCATGAACACACCCGCCCCGTCAGCGCTCAAGGCGACCCGCGTCGACATGCAGATGCACCAGCGTGCTCTCCAGGATGCGCTGTGCTTCTGTGACACGATTGCTCCGGAGGCGCGCGCTCAAGCTACTCGTGCCGTCGAGCAGTGCAAGCGCTTCATCGCCGACCGCGTGCCCGCCGGGCAAGCCAGGCGCCAGACAACGGAGAAGCATTCACTCGGCCGCGATGGCGAACTGCTTCGTCTGTTCCTTCACTTCCATTCACCTACCTCGCCTGGTCAACGTGACCCGGGTGGCTGGGCCGGGCAGACGGACATCGTCTCCCTGCTGCGGGACTATGTCTTGGCGGGCTACATCGAGCTTGACAAGCCGCAGACCGTCCGCGCGCGGTGCGCCAGCAAGTTCCCTTCAGGTGCCTACCCCCTGGAGGCCGCCGTGCTTGCAGGATGCCGGCCGGCATTCGAGTTGTTCCTCGAGCTCGGCGCTGACCTGCGGCTGACCAGCAACACGGCCGCCGGCGACGCAGGCAAGGACGTCAGCTGGTTGATCGAGCACAACACGAGCTCCTTTCAGCTGAGAGATTTCCGCGACGAGTGGATGTCGATTGCAGCCGCCCATACGATGCGCAAGATCATCCAGGAAGTCCCGTCGACGCCGGCGGCCAGCACGACCCCTCACCGGCAGCCTGTATGAGTGAACTTGGCACAACCCGCAAGCTGAACGCTGCCCAATGGCTGGCGCATGACTCCCTACTGGACAGGGACAGGGTAGCCGAGTTCCACATTTCCAGCCTCTACGACGCCCTGTCGCCTGACGGGCTCCACGAGGTTCGAATGCTCGCGCTGGCCAGGTGCCGCGGATTCATCGAGCGCCGCGACCCCGTCGGCTTTCCCGGCAGCCATGAAGGAGACACCGCCAGCTCACAGGTGGCGTCCGCCTTCGTCGGCACAGCATGGCCTCCTGAAATGGTTCAAGAGCTCGCAGTCCTGCTGCAGTCCTACGCGCGCGCCGGCTACCTCGACTTGGGCGCACCGCTCGGATCACTCTCTGGCTCCGGCGAGTACGTGCACAGCCCCAGCGCGCTCGAATACGCCATCAAGAAGGGTCGCGCACAGGCGATGATGGCACTGACTGACGCCGGCGCACCCTTCGCAAAGGTTCCGTCCAAGCCGTTCCAGCCAGAATACCGTTCGATCATCATCCAACCCGGGGACATCATCGGCTTTGCTGAGGTGCAGCGCGTGGAGAACGTCGACGAGATGGTCTCCTGCGCGCGGGCAGCGGTACTCAAAAGACGCATCCAGGAAGTCTCACCCGAACTGAAGGCAGCCAGTCTGCAAACCACCAGGCGCAGCCCGATATGAGCAAGTACCTCACGATGGCACAGCTGGACGCTCACATCCAGGAGACCGTCGCGGCTGATGCCGACCTCCCCTTCTTCGACCAGCTCGCCCAGCACGATCAGTGCGTCGAGGCCCTCTTTTCCAGCACCAACTCCGGGTTCGCCCACGAGGTTTACGCCGCCCGTTGTGCGGCCTTTGCGGCACGCGGGGTTTGGTTCGGAGCAATGGACAAGCGCCCGACCGAAGATGCTAAGCAGAACGCGGCGAAACAGCTGACGGCCGAGTTCTTGGCCAGGGTTTGGCCGCACGAATCTGTGGAGTTCATCGCCGGGGCGTTCCGGGCGTACGCGGCCGCAGGCTATGTGAAACTGGACGCGCCTGTCTACGGCTACGTCAATGGTCGCGCTGTGGAAGCATCGTCGCCCCTGGCCTTTGCGGTTCGCGAGCGAAATGTCCAGCTCTTCAGGCTGCTCCTGGAGTGCGGGAGTTGGCCAGGCGCCCGCATGGTCGTTGCCCGTGAGCTCACCAATTCATGCTCAGACTCGCAGACAACGATTCGCGACGTTCATGGGAGCCTGCTGGAGGGACTTGCGCCCAAGCTTGGCGAAGTAGAAAGCGAGATGTTCGAACTGGCCTGCCGTGCGCTGCAGGCGCACGCGCGCGGGGACGACAGCTATGGTCTGCGCTTTCGTGCGGGCACCGGCTTGGCTTCGCCATCCCGTGGCCCCGTTGCACTGGATGCCTTGCCCGTAGAGACGCTTCTGGCAAGAGACCAGGCGATGTCCTTGGAGGCTCAGGCCAGACAGCATCAGTCGAGCCTGCTGGTGCTTCTGAGCACCTGCGTGACCGAGGACCTTGCCACCGCTGAAGCGGCTCGGTGCAACGCGTTCCTGTCACGGGGCGTGCCTGTTGGCGACCGAACCAGTGCAGTCGCGCCCAACCAGCTCGCAGCCGAGCTCATTACTCGTGGTTGGCCGGCCGCATCACGCCACCTGGTGGCGGAGCTTTTCAAGGGCTACTGCGCCGCCGGCATGGCCGTCGCCAACGGTGCGATGCCGCGCACGGCGGGCACGGTCGAATACCCCAGCTATCTGCTCTATGTGGTGCGCGAGCTGATGCCAGCCAAGTTTCGCGCGCTCCTGGAAGCGGGCGCGGAAGTCGTCGACGTGCCGGCCGGCTGGAATTCGGGCTCGCAGGCCTGCACCATCGACGAGCACCTTCAGCTGGTGCGTCGTGAGCCTGCCGCAGTCGGCGAAATGCTGGCGACCCTTCGCGAGGTCGCGATGCAACGCACGTTGTCCACGTCGATGGCGCGCTCGTCTCTCGAGACGAAGTCGCCATCAGCTGGACGCAGGAGCGCGCTTTGAAGAAGCCCCCTGTCAAATGGCCGGCAGGCTCTGCGTTGACCGACTACAAGAAGCGCCAGTTCTTGGGATACATCGCGGGCGATGCCAGACTCCCGGATTCCGAACAAAGAATTGCGCACGGCCATCGCATGCGCACCTGTCTTCTTTCGTGGACGCAGGATTCCGACTTCTATGCATCGGCTTCCCGGTGCCACGCGTTCATTCGCCGCGGAGTCAACCTCACCGATGCCAAGAACGTGGGAGCGGTCGAAGCAGCCAAGCAAGCGTTGACGGGCTCGTTTCTCTACACGACATGGCCAGAGAGTCGCGCCCAAGCGCTCGAAGAGCTATTCGAGCACTACCTGGCCGCCGGGTACGTCCAACTTGACGGGCCCCTGCGCGCTGAAGTTGGCCTGGTCGACGTGAGAGCAGGCTCGCCACTCGAGCTCGCCGTGCGCAGCGGGAGTGCGCGCAAGTTCGGCCAGCTGATTGCCCATGGCGCCAATCCCGATGTCACCGTTGAACTATTCGTCGACGGGCACCCTGAGACCATGACGATGCTGGAGTACATCGAGCATGCCGGCGGCGCCGAGGCGGGCGAGATGTCGGCTACCGCCCACGCCGCCTTCATGCGAACCACCTTGCAGTCTTCACTCCCGGCGGCCTGCACCGCGCCCGCGCCCCATCGGAGAGCCCCGCTTTGACGCGCATGCTTCTAATCCCTGAAGAGGGCCGTCCGGAGGCCTTCGACGCCGATTGGAATTGGTCGGCTGTCCAGCGCGCGCTCAAGGATATCGACAGCCCAGTGGATCAGCATGCGCAGCTCCTGCGGAACATCGACTTTCGCCTCCATGGACGCCTTGATCGCGAAACGAGCCTCAAGATCATTGGCCTGTGCCACCAGTACATCGCGCGCGGGGTGCCATGCAGGCGCGATGACGCCCAGCAGTACGCCGCCGCCTGCTTTCTGACGACGACGCCGGCAAAGCCGATTGAAGACGTCGCCTACGAGCTCATGCGCGCGTACATCCGTGCGGGCTACTTCCGGCTGAACGACTCCACCGACGCATTTGGCGCCCAAGGGTACTCATCGAGCCTGGTGCCCGGCAGAACCAACCTGGAAGTCGCAATTCGCCAAGGTTACTGGAAGGCGGCCGCGATCCTGGTCGAAGAAGGCGAGTCCTTGTCTGTTGCGCCATTCGCAGCTCCCGATGACCTGGACAGTCACACCTATGGTGCTGCAGACCTCCTGGAGCTATCGACCATCATGTGGTCGGAGGCACACGAAGGGCACGCGCTGTTGCGCCAAGCGAGCATGCGCGCTCAGGTTCGCGACGCGGGCACCGCCCGCGCCACAGCACCCGCGACGCAGGCGCGTCGGCTTCGGCTGTAACGGCCCGCGAGACGCCGCAATCGAACGGTTGCATTTTCCCACTCGAGACCATACCCTCCCCTTCACCCAGAAACCCTGGAACCAGATCATGACTCCCACCAGACTCGACGAATGGTCGAGCATCGCTGATGCACCGACCGCCATCCCAGAGCTTTCCTGGCCTCGTGGAAACGTCTGTCGCGGAATGAAGGATCACCAGAAGGCGATTGACTATGCGAACGAGGTGTCACAAGCCTTCATCACGGCGGGTGTGATGTCTCCGGTGTTCGTCGTGCGCGGGCCTACGTCCACCACGAAGATGCCGTTCGAAGTGGTCGACGCCACGGCTGGCTACACCGTCGAACACAAGGTGTACCCTCCGCGCAGTGCGGTGGACAAGGACATCAACGCGCTGCTGCACACGGCTTGGACGCGACACGCGAGCAACCTGGAAGCTACGGACGGCCCGCTGCCGGCGAGCCGCACGACCCAGGCTTTGATCGTGCAGACGCTCAATGCCGCAAGGGCCTCGCGCGCCGTGGCCGCCGTCACCCTCCTGAACGCGGTTCGCGGCGCCTATGGTGAGGAGGCTGCCGCCGACGTTTACGAAGCGCTGACCAGCGGCATCGAATACCAAGCCTTCGGCGCTTCGAAGCCCTCTCGCATCTCATTTGCAGAGCTGTGCCTCCAGCTGGAAGCTGACGAAGCGTTCTCGATTCTCCTGCTTGACGGCGCCGTTACGTCCGAGCAGGTGCTTCCTGGTCAAAACCCGACCAGCGAAGCTTGGCTCGACGCGCTCTCCACCGTCGACAACGCCCGTGACGACTTCGTCCGGCGCTGCGCACAGGCGGACGACAAGACCTCGGCAGAAATGCTCAAGCAAATTGCGTTGCTCGCCCCCAAGCATGAGAGCATCGCTCGGCTCTCGGAGGAGCAGTCCGAGGCCGGCGCCCGCGTTCGCTATGCGTGCATGCTCGCCAAGATGGTCGACATAGGCCCGACCGTCGAAGCCCATCGCAAGAAACTCGCAGCGCCGAGCATGTGATGACCGTCAATCCTGCGACGACCCTTTCCCCCGCTTCTCGTGTTTCGAACAACCGCGGCGCGCCGCTTCCGGCCCAATTTGAGTCGGGCGGGCTGGCCAGTGCGAGGGGCAGGGACGAAGCGCTGCCGGCTGATGCAGCTTTTTCGCTCTCAGGTTCGGCCGTGCGTTCGCTCATGCGCAAGCACCGGGTAACGTTGCGGTCACTGAAGCAGGACTTCGGCATCACGCTGACCCGCACTCGCTGGGTGCGCGAGCACGGCGTAGCCGGTTTCATGGCCCAGGACTGGTTCCACATGCTGACCGGTGCCTGGCCAACACAAGCGGACGTGACCACGAAGAGGCCAGCGTAACCGCGGCCCGCGCGCCGTGCTCGCGGCGTGCGGTGTGTCGCCAGGCCTGGTCGTTCACCCGAGCCGAGCAGCCGACGGCCTCGAAGGTGATGCAATAGACTTCCCGCACAGGAAAAGAGTGAGGGAGTGCCGTGGGCAAGGCGTATCTTGAGAGAAACGAAGCGATGGAGCTGTTCGCACCCATCGCCCGAGAGGCTGGCTCCTACGCGCTCTTCGCAGCTGTCTACGAATCGTTCGTCGACCTGTGCGCTTCTTTGGGCTTCACCAAACTCCGCCCGACTGGCGACCCAGGATTCGGCATTGCCGCCTCGAACGGCGAACTCATCGTGATGTCGCTGTTCGTCTCCAGAAGTGGGCTGCGCAACACCCTCGTGCTCGCCGCCAATCCCGACGCGTGCACGAGCGACCCTCGTTGCGCCCGCATGCTGCAGGCGCATCGGCAGTTCGGTCAGAGCCGCGGCCTGCTGACGACCAATGCCAGGAAGAAGCACTGGGTGTCCGTCAAGCTCACCTCCGAGGAGAGCGCGCTCACCTGGTTGGACGCCCTGCGCCAAGCGGTGACGCCAGGCCAGGCGAATGCGCCGGCCAGCGCTGGCGGTGCGGCTGAGACGCCGCAAGACCCGGTCGATCCCCCTGAAGGCGTCGACCCCTACGTTTGGCGCCAAATTCGAGCCCGCCGCGGCCAAGGCCGATTCCGCCAAGCGCTGCTGCGAGCCTATGAAAACCGATGCGCGATGAGCGCTTGCAACGCTGTCGAAGCGCTCGAGGCGGCGCACATCACGCCCGTGGTCGATGACGAGTCCTACGTCGTGACTTCCGGGCTGCTGCTGCGAGCCGACCTGCACACCCTGTACGACCTGCACCTGCTCAGCGTGAATCCCGAAACGCTCAGGATTGCTGTGAGCGATGCAGTATGGGACGCCTACGGCGAGCTCCAAGATCGCGCGCTCACGCTACCGCGCGAACCCGGTTCGGGGCCGGAGCTCTCCAGGCTTCGGGACCACTACCGGCGGTTTCTCCTGACAACGACGTCTGGCATCGCTTGACTTTGCGTTAGCACTAACTGTATACTAAGTGCGTCTGCCGCGAGAGCGTGCTCTCAACACAGACCCGGCCTACCAGCGAGGGCCCGTCTACCAAGCCGGCAGCAGTCGGCATCGCACCAGAATCTGGGCCCTTAGGTCAGCGGTTAGACGGTCGGATTTCAAATCCGAAGACGCGGGTTCGACTCCTCGCAGGGCTCACCAACACCTCTTCGACACCACCATGCACATCACCGACAACTTCTACGAGTCGTGAGTCATCAAGCCACCGTGAAGCGGGCTAACCCCATCGGTTACGTCCTGCGCGCCATGCGCGCGATCCATTTCGGAGCTTCACATGAGCACTCTCACCTCCCGTTCTACGATTTCCGCCGCGGCCTCTACCGCCGGCCTCACGTCCATCCCCGTTCCTGGCGCGCGTGAGACGTTCTTCGCCTCGAAGGACGAATTCCTTGCCTATCGCGCCGCGTGGCGTGCACTGGCAACGGCCACTTCCCGACCCCGCCCCCATCTTGCCGTGAGCCCGCTGTCTGCGGAGCACTACGCTGCGCATGCCCTTCTGACAGGCCGCGACCTGGGCCGAGCGTTCTCGCCCAACCGGCGCGGGCATGGCCAGTTGACCCATGGTGCACTCGCGGCCGCCATCATCGGAGTGATGACGCCCAAATGCGCGCAGGGTCTGCCCCCGGAGGCTGGGGCTCCGATGGCGCGCCTGCGCGCCTGGCTGGAGGTGCAAGGTCTTCGGCCATTCGACTGCCCTGCCACACGCGCTCTCGCTGCCGGGTCGTTCGCTTTCTCGACGGAGGCTGCCCGTGGCTGAAATCGCGACCATTGCATCTCGCGCGGAACCGATGGCTTCCCTTAGGGGCATCCAATCGCACACTCGCCAGGCCGGTGCCGATGAGGCGACCCACCCGTATGTGTACGTGCTGATCCGCATGGACATTCCCCTGCATCAACAGCTGGTGCAGTCGGCGCACGCAGCTTTCGAGGCAGGTCTTCGGTGGCATTCGCCCGACAAGGAGGGCACGAGCATCATCATCCTCGAGGTACCCGACAAGAAGGCGTTGCTGCGGGCCTCTCGACGCCTGGGTGGCAAGGACATCGCGCACCATGTGTTCTTCGAGCCCGACTTCGAGATGGGCGAGTCCGCGCTGGCCACGCGCCCGCTTGTCGGCGAGGAGCGCCGCGCGCTCTCGGGCTACCCGCTTTGGGGCCGGGGAGGCCGCAAGGCCACGCAGGCTGCCAACGACTGCATGGAGGCTGCATGATCGCCGCGGACTTGCAACTCACGACCGGGCCCCTGCCGCACACGTGAATGGCGCCGCGGCAGGCCGGGGCGATCCCGCAGCGGACTGCTGTTGCTACGCACGCTCTGCCCGAGACCTTCGACCAGCTGATCGACGACATGCACCGGTGCGAGCAGGCTCCCGGCCTATCGATCTGGCGCCACGGCGAGCTCGTCGCCCAGCGCTACGCCGAGCTGGTGCAGCACCTGCAAGGCATGGCTGATGAACGGGTGTGTGGCGCTGAACCCGCCGGCCTCGGTGATTGGCGCCTGCCTGACTGGCTGGTGGAAAACGCAGAGCTCCTCCTGGCCAAGCAGATCGACTTCGCCACAGCCCAGCGATACCAGCTCTTTCACGACGCCGGAAAGCCCTACTGCCGAACCGTCGACGAGGCTGGACGTCAGCACTTCCCCGACCACGCGGCAATGTCGGCGCGTGTTTGGCGCGCGCTCGGCGGCGGCGAGTCGGAAGCCGCACTGATCGAACGCGACATGGACATCCATCAGCTTTCGGCAGCCGAGCTCCCTGCGTTCGGCGCGCACCCCGGCGCCGCCACGCTGTTGCTGACGGGCCTGGCCGAGGTGCATGCCAACGCGTCGATGTTCGGCGGCCTGGAGTCGATCAGCTTCAAGTCAAAGTGGAAGCACCTGGACAGGCGAGGTCGCGCGCTGCTCAAGCAATGGTCGCAAGCGTGATTCTCTGAAGCCAAGCATTTCACGGCAGGCCACGAAAGGTGGGCTGGCGCCTTCCAATTGCGCAGCACTCGATGTACCTTCTGCGCAGTTCGCGCTCGGGGGCGCGCCGGCGCGCGATCAGGTGCCCCAGCCACTCCGCCTGCGGAGTCACCCCTTCCCGTCAATTCCAACGCCGCGTATGACTCCCACGACGCTCTCCATCCTGCCGCTCAACGGCACCAAGACACACCCGCTCAAGCCCGGCTCGATCCTCGTGCTGAACAAGCTCATGCGCGATCCGCAACCGCGCCAGGAAATCAACGCCGGCGTCGTCGACCGCCTGTTGCGCGAGGCCCTCGCCGAAAGCGTGCAGCTGCCCAGTCCGTACAAGTCGCACAACGGCCGGCTGATCGAGTTCCTGCAGATCACCGCGGCGGGGCGTGACGCCCTAGCCGCCGTCGGCGCGCGCCGGCCCGCCTGACATCCCAACCACCCTGTCCGCCATCCTCCATTGAAAGACCGGCACCAATGAAGCTCTCGCCCGCGATCCTCTTCGCCATCTCCGCCCTCACTTGCGCGCCCGTCTTTGCTGGGCTTCCCGAGGCGCAATCGAATCTCGCGAACCAGCCCTACCTGGTCATCAACGGCACCCTTCTGCCCAGCGCTGTCCTGCCCGGCTATTACGGCTTGGCCGGAACCGACCCCACCAACCCGCTCAAGGGCCTGGGCATCGGCATCAACGAAGCGTCGACCGTGATGTACGGCGGCCACGGGCCCGTGCACATGACGCCGGGCACGCCTGCCCTTACTCCGGAGGAGCGCCTGCAGTGGCGCGCGGCCGTCATGCGCAGCCTGGACACCTCCAAGCTCATCACCTACCGCTACGGCGCCGGCGAACGCAAGCTTCTGCTGGTGACCGCGTTCGACTGCCCCTACTGCATCGCGCTCGAGAAGCGTCTGTCCAAGCTCGCGCCCAAGCTCAACGCGACCATCATCATGGTGCCCATGGTGCAGGCCCCCAACGCCTCGTCGATGGCCATGTACAACGCCATCGCCTGCTCGGCGGACCCGGCCGCCGAGTGGCGCAAGGTGATGCTCACGCGCAAGTTCCCGACGAAGTCGCTGCCCGAATGCGGCGCCCCCAGCGTGGCTGACACCGTCATCGCCGCGGCGGCGCTCGGCGAGCTCGGCACGCCGGCGCTGATCCGCGAGGACGGCAAGACGGTGTCGATTCCCGGCAGCGACGATGAGCTGGTGCGTGAGCTGAGCTCCGCAGGCAAGGCCGACCTGGCTGCCGACGTCTACAGCGAGACCGGCACGCTGCAAGTGGCCTCGGCCTTCCAGGTCGCGGCACCTGCGCAGAAGAGCGGCCTGAGCAAGAAGACCGTCGGCGGTTTCCTCTCGGGAATCCTGAAGAAGTGACGCTGGCCGGCGCCTGTCCTGCGCGCCCGGACGTTCAAGCCCTACCTCCTGCGGCATTGCCCCCTGGCTGGTAGGTCGTCCAGCTCGCTGGAAACACCATGAGCCCCCAGCCCTTGAGCACGACGGAGTCGTGCTTTAGGTCGGCCACCACCGACTGCAGAACACTGGGCGTGATGATCGGCTGCCCGCTGGCCAGCTGGGCTTGAATGCCAAAGTAGATCGGCACGCCGGCCACGAGGACGCACAGGACACGCCCGATGACGGCGCTGCTGGGGAGTAGCGCGAGCACTGCGAGCGCAATGCAGACGATGGTTGTGGTGCTGAGCACGGTCGAGGCGTTCGCGATGAGAGTGACCGATGGCAGCTGCAAAGCTGCACTCGAACTCGGTCTCGGAATCTCAGTGGATGCGCTCACGCGCCGGCACAAGAGCCATCAGGGTGCGCCGACCATTTCCCTGGCCGGCGCGGTTCAAGAGCAGTTGCCAGAATCTTGAACGAACGGACGTTTAAGACGCCTCGATGTGTAGATTTTAAGGGCCCTCGGCTCGCAACGCACCAATGTTGAACCTCGTCGAGCGTCGATTCGCGCAGAAGACCACACCTTCTCGCCAGCCTGCCTGATCTTCACCGCGTCACAGCTCGCGGATGGCGATGCCGTGGAACTTCAACATCATCTTTCGCTTGAGGATGTAGGTCGGTTCCTTGCGCGTGGCTTCTGATTTCGTGTCCTGGACTTCCACGCGGCCATCTGCGAATTCGACGACGAAGTCGGCGATGTACTTGACGCCGCGTTCGCCCTCTTGCTTTTCCAGCAGCACGTACGGCACTTGGCGGGTCACCATCACCACGCGGTCTGCGGCGTTGGAGGCCATGCGTGCGGCCAGCAGCGCCTGGTGATGTGCGGCCTCCTTCTTCGAGTCGTACTTCTGGTCCCCAACGACGGTGTCACGGTGGTTCCCGTACTTGTTCCGGCGTTTCGCCTTGCCAGCGCCGGTGCCGCGGCGCTGCATTGCCAGGTAGTCGGCGGCCGACATGCGCTGGGTCACGTCAGCCACGGGCATCTCCGGGCACGGGAGGTGCGCTGAAACGGTTGGGCATCATCGGTCGGCGGGAATCGTTCGTCTTCCGCCAGAGATAGCTCACCGAAGAGCCTATTGCAAAGGCTCGCAGCGCGGCTACAGCAGGCGCGGGCCTCGAGGCGGTGCGACTTGGGCTTGAGGTGCAGCCATCGCCGCCCCGATGATGTCGCGCATGGACTGTTCCCGCAGCACCAAGGCGTGAGCCTCGTTCCAGGTGATCGATTGCTGCGCCCTGGAAGCAACCCCCTCGTCAGGAGCCGGCGACGTCTCAGCAAGTCGGCCCCCACACGCCACGAATCCCTGCAAGAACCCGAGCGCGCCCTCGAAGTGAGTCCGGGGCAGCAGCTGCTTGTCCGCCTTCAGCTCCAGCGCCGACTTGCACATCACCTGCGCGGCCTCCAGACGAGTCGAGTGAATGCCGACCGTCACCAATGCGTCGGCGATCAGCTCGAAGTTTCTCTGGACGCCGGCCGCACCAAGTCCGGTGGCGCTCATCTGCGCGTCGTGCCCGGCCTGCGACCCCATCGCCTTGCGCATCAGGCTGCGGTAGTCCACCTCCCAGGGCTGCGACTTCCAGATGGTTGCAAGCTCGCGCAAACATGGCCCGTAGCCCACACTTCGTGGCAGCAGCCGGCCTTCCTCGCCGGTGAAGTCCAGCGGCAGCGCCTTGGCGAATGCGAACACCAGCCGCCCAGGCATCTCCCGCGCTATGACCGCCATCGGCCAAACGAACTTCTCAGGCCTTCGGCGACCGATTTCGATCATCGAGGCCATCAATTGGGCCCCGAACGGCGCGCCGGCCCGGGAGCTCGGAAACATGTTGTCCCCGTGCTCGACCGACTCTCGGCGCCAGGTACCGTGTCTCGTCAGGCACATTGCCTTCTTCGGCGCCTTCTTCTTGAAGGGTGCGCCTATCACTTCGGTCTCTGCAAACGCCTGCACGGCAGATTCGGCTAGGCCGCCTTCATGGCTCGGCAGACGAGCGATACCGGCGTCGCTGAGCGCCGCAAAGACGGACATGAACGTCTCCCCGCCGTTGTCGAACACGGGGATGACGAAGAGCGGATACAGGATCGCCGGGAACTCGATCAGTACGGCATCGACGATGCCTTGCGCACGCTCACGCAGGGCCATGCCGAAGCGCTCCGGCTCCTTTCCGCAGACTTTCAGGGCCGCAATCGCACAGGCAAGGCGATCCATCGGGCCAGCCATGGGAACAGAGTCCGGAGCCATGCACACGCGCTCGAACCAGTTGCCCAGTCTCTCCTTGCGCGTTGCGCCGTCGGCGTCGGACGGCAGAAGCATCGACGGCGACGCAATGACCAGACCATCAGTGCCAGCACCCACCATGTGCCGGACACTGCGAGCCTCCCGCAACGCTCCGACGCACTCACGAGATGTCTTGGCTGCCCGGATGCTGGCGAGCTGGCTCTCGTTGAGCTCATTCCAGCGCAAGGGCTCACCCCAGTAGCGGAGCTGTTCCGGGTCTCGGGGGTAACCCCCAAGCAGATCAGACATGCGCCCGCCTCAGTGCTGGCGCGCGCACGGCTTGTGAGTCGCGCGTCGCCTCAGCCCGCGGCCCTCCCTCGCGCATCACGCGGTACATGAGCGCCTCCACCAGGTGGGCGACCGCAACGTCGCCGCAGCGAACACGCGCCTCCTCGAGGAACGGGTGCACCAGCCCTCCTGGCTCGCCTTCCTTGCGCGCGATGTAGTCGTCCTCGACGTTGGCGCCGAGCTCGACCAGGATGACCGCCAGCGTGACGTTCCAATCTCGCAGCGCCTCGACGACAGGCGGCAGGTTCTTGGCGCCGCCCTTGACATCCAGGCTCGCCCCGGCCTCATGGAGGCGCTTGAGCAGCGCACGCATGGCCTCGTCCTGCCAATCGAACCGCCCTGCCCAGGACCGACTCAACTTGGCTAGAAGCCCCGTACGTCCACTGAATTCCCCGCGCGCATCGGGTTGCGCGGGGCTCATGTCTTTCACCCGAGCACCGCGGTCGAGCAGCAGGTTCGCGCTCTCTATCAGCGCACGCACCCGCTTTTCGGTTGCTTCGTCAGCGACGCCACCTTGACGGCATCCCAGCTCATCCACCACCAGGCCCAGCACAGAGACTGGTTGCTTGTCACCCCATGCCGGCGCCATGTCGAGAGCGGCGCCGGCGTCCAGCGCCACGCGCAGCAGCTCAGGCCACGTGCGCCAGTGGTAAGACCGCACCACCGGCATGTCGCCGAATGCAGCCTGGTCGTCCGGGTGTACCCCGCGCTCGAGCGCGTACCGAACCACGGGCGCCATCGCGGCGTTCAGGCCGTTGTCGTCGGACAGGCATGCGCCCAGCCAAGTTCGGTACTGCCCGTTGAAGCGCTCCCAGCGCACGGACGGGACGCTTGCAACCGGATCGAACGCCGGAAGCCGCTCCAAAAAGAGCGAGATGTCCTTGCGAGCCAGCTCGAGCACTCGGTTCGTGTCCTTGGCCAGGATCGCGTCTGCGATGGACTCATGCGCAGCCGCGCGCGCGGAACCAACGATCTTGCAGTCGAAGGCCCCTTGCTGGTGCTCGACAGAGGACTCGTGACGGTAGCTGAGGACTCGCATGACTCCACCCAGGCGCGGCGAGCGCACAAAAGAAAAAAGGCCCAGTGCAAACGCACGGGCCTTCTCACTGAACACGCACGTCTAGGGCAAGACGACCTTTCGGTCTCCGCTCACATGTCCGTGGAGTTCTCGAGCCAGGTGACGGGTTCCTGAATCCGCCCAATCGTGCGGTCGGTCTTGCTCGCGTACCTCTACTGAGGCAATGCGCTCATTATATACACCACCCTAAGTGCTGTCAAGCGAATTCGGCTACTCACCGCGGCTTGAAAGAGCGCTCTGCCTTCTTGGCCTGGACAGCCGCCTTTTCGTCGGCGAAGCCCTCGGTGAGCGCCGCGCCAACGCGAGCGATGATGGAGCCGCCCAAGCCCACGCCGGCGCGCACATTGGAGTCCACCATGTCAGCCGCAGCAGACACACGGTCCTTGGCGCCGTTGACGAACGAGGCAGCGTTGTGCACCGCCACCCATGCACGCAGTCGCGTAGCATCCGACGCGTCGACGGCTGCCGAATGCACCTGGCCCGCGACGTCGAGCACCTTTTCCTTGGTGGCGGCGAAGAAGTTGCGGATGCCGCTGGTCAGGCTGAGGTGCACCTTGGCAGCCGCCTCGCTGACGCTGGTCTTGCTGGCCTCGGCGAAGTCCGTCACCATGGCCGGCGTGCTCTTGACGACCTTGGCGAACGATTTCACGCGCTCACCCACCGCCGCCAGGCCGGCACAAAACGCTGCCACCGAGCTTGCGGCCCGGGCTTCGACCTTGCCGGCGAGCGAATCGACCTTCGCGGCTGCGTCGAGCGTTGCCTTGAAGAACTTGCTGCGCGGCGCGTAGTCGGCGAACAGCTGCATGTTCTGCGCGGTCATGCCCATCTGCTTGGCCGCCTCGTCTGCCGCGGCCTGCGCGTCGGCAGGCTTGCCGCGCATCATCGACATCGTCGACTGCGCGTGGAACCGCTGTGCTTCCATCATCGCCGCGCAGCTGCGCTCGGCAAGGATCGTCGCCTTGTAGGCGCGCTCGAGCCCTTCGAACGCTTCCTCGCTCTGAGTGGTGCCGCGGGCCTCACTGGCCGCCAGGAGGTGCCGAGCGTAGTCGTCGCGCGCCAGCCGCCGCGTCAGCTCCGCGACTTCACGGATCGTCTCGAAGTCGAGCGCCACGATGCTGGAGGCCGACCGCTGCGAGGCAGCCTTGGCTTCGGCGGCCTGGACTGCGGACACGTCGTTTTCGAGCTTCAGCGCATCGAGGTGGCGGCGCGCAGCCTGCAGGTCTTCCCTGCGCTCGCTGCGAAGCGCTTCGTCCGAGGTCTCCTGCATGAGCTGCCACAACTCCATGTAGCGGGCTTCCGCGGCTTGAACGCGCACGGCGTGCACGCTCTGTTGGGCGGCCTCGGCGACGCGCGAGTGCTCGAAAGACGGCTCGATGCGGGTGGCGACGGTCATGTTCGTTCCTGGGGTTGGCTGAGGGAATGTCAGATGGCCACTTGAAGGGCTTGCGGACAGCAGGCGCCTTCCACGGCGAGCGGGCCTGCCCAGGCGGAATACAAAGGCGGCACCGCGATTCTATCTCTTTTCTAGCACATAGACCGCTTTATGTGCGCATTTCCTTGTGCATTATTGGGCGAGCTGGCGCGAAGGTGCGGCGCATGGGCGATGTGACGCTGAGCCTGTTTGAATCGGCAAAGCCGTTTGCATTCCTTCAGCACATGAGCTACCTCATTTGCTACACGGTTCCCCGAGTCATCAAGTTGCTCGGGGCTTGCATCGACGGCGCTGATGAGGCGCGTCACTAGAAGGAGAAGTCTCTTGGCAGCCAAGCTCAACAAGACCATGCTGATCGGCGTTGTCGTCACCGCGCCGGTTCTTCACACGTCGGCCAACAACTTCAAGCGCGCAACCTTCGCCGTCGAAACCTCGGAGCAATGGGAAGACGAGAGCGGCCGCCGCGAGCGCGCGTTCACCCATCAAGTCGACTGCGTCGGGCGCCTGGCCGAGAGCGTTCCGAAGTTCCTTCAAGGCGGCGAGACCGTCTACCTCGAGGGCGCCCTCACCTACGAGATGGTCGAGCGCGCTGCGGAGCCGGGCGTCTTCGACCGCGAAACCTGGGTGCGCGTGCGCGACGTCCAGGACCTGCGTGTCGAGCGCGTGCCCAACATCGCAGCCAACACCGCGGCTGGCGGTTCGCCTGCTGCTGGCAACCCGACCGCGGCCGGCGGCGCGCCCGCCGGCGCTTCGGAAGCGACCCCGGGCTCGACCCAGGCTCAGGCCGAGCCGGCCCAGGATGACGCCACCCACTCCTCGGGTGCGGCTGCAGGCGCGCCGGCAGGAGACGTGTCGAGCGCCCAGGCAGAGCCCACGGCCGCTCCGGCTGCTGGTCGTCGTGGCGTTCGTGGAGGGCGTGTCCTGCCCCCGCCGGCGCCGGCCCCCATCCCGGCACAGGCTCCGGCGGTCGCCCCGGCGCCCGCGCCCGTCGCCAAGCCCGCTCCCAAGCCGGCCGGCAACTTCACCGGCCGTCGCACGCGCTGACCAGCAGCGCACGCTCCCTGCACGATAAGACGAAAGGAGTCCCGCGTCATGATCCGACACCTGTCAACCGCCCTCTCGGCCGTCGGCGTCATCGCCGCGGGCCAACTCCTGCTGAGCCTGCCCTTCGAGCCAGATCGCGCGGAAGACGGCCGCATCGTCATCGCCGCCCTCTTGACGCTGGCGTTGGGCTCTTTCGCCGGCTTCGTCGCACTGCGCGCTGTCGTTCTCACGATCCTCATGATCCTGACTCGCGGCCGCGGGGCCGTCGCCTGGCGAAACCCCAGCCAGTGCACGACGTTCGGACACTGGATCACGAACGAATGGCACTTCGTGGGCAACGACGGAATGCAAGAGGGTGAGTGCCTGTTCGGGCTCGCCGTGGCCGTGCAAGGCTCGCCCAAGTAGCCGGGGCTCCGCGCCCCTGCAATTCCAACCAGGAACTCGCTCATGTCCGCATTCGACGCCGAAGTCGCCGTCTCCGAGATGCCCTCCTCCGCAATCGAGCTCGCCCCGCCGCCCCGCTCGTCCCGTCGAGAGGTGCGCAACCCCCTGGTGGCGCTGCCGGGGTTCAAGATGCTGCGCCGTCTACCTCCGGAGAGCCGGCACGCACTGCGCGCTATCCTGATCGACCTGCGAGACGACTGCCGCGCGCGCGCCGACAAGTGCTGGCGCACGCACAAGGCGCCCATGGCGGCGTACTACAAGGCCATCGGCGTCTATGCCAACCATCTCTCGCGCCTCCTCAAGGACGACGTCAAGGACTAACGGATGACCACGACGAGCGAACTCATCGACCTCCAAGCCCAAGCTGCCGCCTTCGCACGTCGCCACCTGCGTGAGTGCGCCGCCGAGGTGGTCGCGATGCAAGACACCTCCGTTCGACCGGCTGGCCGCATGGACGAGCTCATCGCTCTCTTCGACAAGGTGGTCGGTGGGCGGGACAGTCGCAGCGTCGCCGAAGCCGAAGTCAAGCGCGCTGCGCTCGAGTTCGCGGCCAAGCACGCCTCCTGACTTGCCGACCAGCCGGCTCTGGGATTTCAGACCACTCCGGCCCGTCTGCACCGTCGCGGCCCTTGAACTCCTGGCCGGTGTGCGATATCAACGTCACATAGCATCCAGCGAGGATTATGGACATGGTCGAGTTGAGCGGTCTCGAATACAAGAAGTTCATGAGCTCGCCGCTCATCTGGAACAACCGCAGCTCCTGGGACGACACGGTGCTCCACGTCAACGGCGTCAATTTCACCCATGGAATCGACGAAGACGACATCGCTGACACGGACAAGGTGCAACTCGAGGGCGGCTGCATCGATTCTGCCGAGCCCGGTGTGCCGGAGGGCGTCGAGGAAGCGGTCGAGTGGTGGCGCGCACGCGTCCGTGCCGCGGCCACCCTTCAGCACCTGAGCGCCACTGTTCCCAACGAACACGTGCAGGCTGTCCGCGACGCCCTTTCGGCGCTCGGCATCGTCGCCACCTTCACGCCTACCCCTTGAGCATCACCATGCAATCGCAATCCAACACCGCCCAGAAGCTCACCACTGGTCAGGAGCGCGCTGCCATGCGCGTGGCCCGGCACATGTGGCGCAAAGCCGGATGCCCGGAGAAGGACTCGGAACCGACCTCGGTCGGCTTCTCCTACTACGAAGACCGCGCGCGCGACGTCGTCGCCGGCCTGCTGGAGCTGGGCTTCGCGGTGACTCGACCGCGCGCCAAGTCCCCCGCCAAGTTCCCCGCCAAGGGCTGAGTCAACCCCCATGTCTGTCGAGCTCTTCACCCCGGAAAAGCTGCTCGAGCTTGCCCTGACGGCCGAGGCTGAGTACTTGGAGCTAAGCAAGGAATTCGGGCCTGGCACCTATCACCAGGGTCGCAATGAAGCGCGCGACCGCCGTGACGCCGCCCAGATCGCTGCCGTCTGGCTCGAAAAGCGCGGCGGCGGGCCCCTGCCCTACGTCGGCATCTTCGGGCAGGTGCCATTCGTGCGCGGCCAGCGCGTGCGGATCAAGAAGGGCGCGCGGGTCTTCGGCATCAAAGACCCGCGCGAAGGCACCGTGCTCAAGCGCGACCTGGTCGTCAAACTGCACTTCGTCGACGGCGGCTGGATTGACTTTGCCGAACGTCGCAACGAAAGCGAGATGGTGCGGCAGCCCAAGGTCACCTGGGCAGGGACAGGCGGCTACTGGCGGTGGGCTGAAGCCACCGACGTCGAAGCCTATGAGCCGGCCTCTTCGTCACCCGCGGCCGCAAAGCCTGACGATAGGCCTTCTGCGCGCGCCTGAGCGAGTCGCCGCGCCGCGCGGGGCACAATCCGCTTCACGCCCGCGAGCGGGAAGCCCACTCTCGTCCTGGAAGACATGCCAATGCCGCTCACCGAGTTCTCAGACGCAACGGCGAACACCTGCACGCGCAAGCCCATGCCGCCGTGCAAGTCGTGCCCGTGGCGCAAGGACGCGCGAGCGTCCGATATCCCGAACTTCAGCCTCCCGCTGGCGGAGTCGCTCTCTTCATGCAGCCCTGACGCAAACGGCATCGGCCCACACTTTGGTGCCACGAAGATGGCTTGCCACCAGTCCAAGGAAGGCGATGAATTCGTCTGCGCCGGCTGGCTTGCGACCGTCGGGCATGCGCACACCGGCGTGCGTCTGTCGCTGCGCGCCGGCAAGATCAACCCGGATGCCCTTGCGCCAGGGGAAGACTGGCCAGACCTGCACGAGACCTATCCGGAGGTTCTGGCCAAGCTGCGCGACACCTTGGAGCCGGAAGGCGAAACCGGCTCCTGAGCGAGCGGCGCACCCTCGGCCGCGGTGCCTCTACCGAGGCCCCGAGGCGCGAAACGCACGAGACCCGAGTTGCCTCGGCCGCTCAACCTCTCTTGAAGTCCTCTGGGGCAAGTGCTAGCCCCAGTCCATCGGGCGCCAACAAAGGCGACCTGCGATCAAGGACTCAAGATGCCGATGTTGTCGATGAAGGATTGGGTGTGCCTGGTGCCGCCGGATGAGCTTGCAGCCTTCCGCGCCGCTCAGCTCCAGACAGGATTCGCGGGCCTTCCCCTGCAGGCCGCCCTGTGGCGGGAGGTTGACATCCGCTTTAATGATGCGGGTCTGCAAGTCGTCCTCTCCAACGTCGACGAGGCCTGCGCCGTCACCGGTGCCGCCCACGCAGGGCTTGGCAAGCGCGCCGTCTCTCTGTCCTGGGACGCCGTCGACGACTACGCACGCCTGGTGCAGCTGTTCCGCCACGAGCAGCTCTCCGTATTCCAGCGGATCGGCGAGATGACCGCGGAACTCCGCGCGAGACACCGCCACGCCTGCGAAGCCTGAACCACACCGACCAAGGACATTCCATGCCCAAGACCGCCTCCTCTGCCTCCTGCTCGGGCCAGCCCGCCCTCCTCACCTATACGCGCCGGTTTGCCGAAGCGCTCTGCGTCATGTGCGGGGAGCTCCCCAGCGCTGAGATGTGCAACGCCTGGCTCTGGGAGGATGACGAAGCCCTGCAGGACTGGGTCGGCGCGCGAGTGAAGCTCGAGTGGGTTCAAGCTATCGGGGCCATCGATGGGGCGCGCAAGTTGGCCGAGCAGTGCGAGGAAGGCCGACCCGACTTCATCACCTTCGAGTCGGAGCGGCTGCTTAGGCGTCTGGCCAGCGGCGAAGCGTTCCCCGTGAAGTTCGCACGCGGCATGTGGCGTCCCGCGGTCGCTGCCGACAAGGCCTACTGGGAGGGCGTCGTTGACGCACGCAGCAGCGGCTTGGTCAGCATCAAGAGCGGCGAGGGCAACAAGCACATGTTGGAGCACACCTCCCACTCTGCGAACTTCGTCCGCGCCGACTGGTAGTTGCGATCTTCAAGCCTGGTGTGGCGGGCTGGCGTGAGGAGAGCGCTGCCGCTCATTCCGGGCATATTGCCGCGCGCCGCGATCTACCTTCGGCGGCGGCTCGCTTGAAATACAACAACACTTAGTATACTTTCTCTGCTATATGACCCGCGCCAAGAACTCCTCCCTGACCGTTGCTCGAAACGGTATCGACCTCGCCCGAATCGCTCCTGAAGTGCATTCGCGCTACAGCCCGAACCTGCATGCCTTCCTGAGCATGCCGCACAACGGGCCGCTCGCACGATTCGGCCGCGTCTACCGTGACGACAAGGGAGCTTTGTGGGTTGGCTTCATCTTCGACGGCGACTTCACGGGAGCTCGCATGACGCATGTGCTCGCCTGGGGCGGAACGCGCACGGTGTCGACCTTCCTTGGCTTGGCTGCCGAGCTGAAAGAGGTGGAGGGCTTCTGGGAGCGCTACATCGCCACCGGTCGCTGCGCCATCGACGAAAAGCACGAGGAGGTGATGGCCGGCGACGAGTTTCGCTGGAGTACGTCCGGTGACTCGCGAACCTGCCGCTGGTGCGGCTCCCACACGCAAGTCATGAAGCGCTGGACGGAGGAAGTCCCGCGCGCAACTTGGGTGTCAGCGGCCTGACCTGCCCTAAGCCGCTCGCATCCTCATCGAAGACCGTCACCATGTATCACCCGACCTCCCGCGCCCTCTTGTCTGTCTACTCCGGCATGGCCTGGATCAAGCGCCGCCTGGCTGGCGTTAGCGAGGACTCCTACGAGGTGCAGCTCCTCAAGCTGCTGCGCGACGTCATGCTGCACGGCACGATGCAGGCCAACCGCACAGGCGTCGACGCGATGACGCTGTCTGGCGCAGCCCTGCGATTCGACGCCTCGAAGGGCTTTCCCGCCGTCACGACCAAGCGTCTGCCGATCAAGTCTGTCGTGGGCGAACTCTGCGCGATGCTGCGCGGCATCACCAGTGCAGCTGGCTTTCGCGAATTCGGCTGCAAGGTGTGGGATCAGAACGCGAACGAGAACAAGGATTGGCTCAGCAATCCGTATCGAAAGGGTACGGATGACCTTGGCCCGATCTACGGCGCGCAGTGGCGCTCGTGGCAGGCCTTCAAGGACCTCGACCTGGGCGAACCGACCGCGGGTGACGCGCACGTGCGCGAGAACCCCAAGCTTGCGGCGGCCCTGAAGCACGGCTACGTCGTCGTCTCGAACTACGTGAGCGCAGACGGCCACGACCACGTCGTCCTGAACAAGGCCGTCGACCAGCTGCGGCAATGCGTCGAGACCATCGCCAACAACCCGACGGACCGTCGCATCCTGTTCCACGGATGGAACCCTGCGACCCTCGAAGAGCAGGCGCTGCCGGTCTGCCACCTCCTGTACCAGTTCTTGCCGAACGTCGAGCGGCGCGAGCTCTCGCTCTGCTTGTATCTCCGGTCGAATGACCTGGGTCTGGGCAATCCGTACAACGCCGCGGAGGCCACCGCGCTGCTCGAGCTTGTGGCGCGCCTGACTGGCTACACTGCCAAGTGGGTGACCCTATTCATCGCGGACGCGCACGTCTACTCCAGCCACTTCTCGATGGTCACGCAGATGCTCCGGCGCACCCCGAAGAAGGCGCCACGCCTGCGCATCTCCGACCGCATCCCGAAGTTCACGGAAACCGGCGCACTCGACGTGACCTGGCTCGACAACGCACTCCCCAGCGACTTCACGCTCGAAGGCTACGAGCACCACGACCCCATCAGCGCGCCCATGGCCGTCTGACCGCAGGACATTCATGCCCAAGACGCTTGTCATCAACGACTGCTCGCAGTGCCCGCACTACGAGCAAGACCCCCAGGAGTGGCCCGACCTCTACGGCGCGGACGTGTGCACGCATCCGTCGACCCTGGGTGAACCACAGCAGGTGCCGCAGGCCGGCGGGCGCAGCCCCGGGGCAATGCGGCTGGTGCCGGGCAAGCCGATCTTGCTGGCGGCGTTTCCGACCATCCCGTCGTCCTGTCCACTGGCGGACGCAGCGTGAGCGCCGACCACATCGCTCATGCAGCGCCGGCGCCGCTGGCCGGCCGCCTGATGGCCCAGGCTTCTGAAGCTATCCGCCTCATCTGCCATCCGCGCGAGTGGTTCACGCTGAACTTCGTGCTTCAGGTCACTGGTGCGAGCTTTGGCCTGGGCGGCCAGTGGCTGGTGGGAGCACACAGCGCCAACGGCTTCATCTGCTGGGTCATCTCGAACACGGCGCTCATCGTTCTGCAGATGAGGATGCGCCTGCGCGTGCTGATCGCGCTGCATTCCGTCTATCTCGTGCTCAGCGTCAAGGCGTACCTCGACTGGACGCGCGCGCTCAACTAGGGCGCGTGCCCTGCACGCCCCTGTCAGGACGCGCGACATCGTGCGCACTCTCCACATTGTGACCACGATTGGACATTTGTCAGCGCATAGTGTATACTTTGTGCTATTCGACGGATCGTTCCAATTCACATGTCCATCTCGGCAGAAATCGACGCGATCTTGCTCGCGCCCAAGCCAGACCGCAACCACGGGCTCGGGCGCATTCTGCGCACGCTTCGCAAGGCCCGTGGCCTGACGCAAGTCGACCTGGCCAACCAGCTGGGCATCGAGCGCACGAGCGTTTGCAACATCGAGACGGGCACGCAGCCGCTCACGGTCGAGCGCCTTGAGCAGATTGCACAGTTGCTCTCGGTCGAAATCAAGATGTCGTTCACGTCGACGTCGTCCGTCGCCCTCCAGCAGTCCCATCGCCTGGGTGGCGCGCATGAGTGACGCCCAGGTCATGCAGTCGCAGCGTTTTCACTCGAGTGGGCCTCGCGAGACCGCGCTGGGGCTGGTGCTCATCGCCGCGCTGGTGGCCGCCGGGTTCGCCGCCAGCACTCAACGAGCGAGTGCGGTGCCGGCCACCCTGGCGACCATTCAAGCCGCTCCATCTTGCGCTCGCGTTTCGGTCAAGGCAATCAAGGCGGCCGCAGGCGCCAGCGCCCCGATCACCATTGCAGACGTCCAGATGGTCTCCGCGGTGTGCCAGCAGGCAGTCTCGACCGTTGGCCCGACCACCAACGCGCGCTGAATAGGGTATCCGGATTGCGCTATGGCTGGCCACAACGAAATCCGCTTTTTGGAGTCAAGAAACATGAAGCCGTCAATCATTGAAGACCTCTGCCGGTGTCTGGCATTCCACGCGGTGGAGAGCGAGAACACATCCAAGTTCATGACCCCGCCGGATGTCGAGGTAGAACAGCAAGTTGCGGAAGCGAAGCGCCTCATTGCGGCCGCTGGCTTTGACTTCGACGTGCTCTATCCGGTCGCTGATCGCCCTGTGGTCAGTAGCACTCGGAAGGCTTCCAAAGCACAACATTGAGAGGTGTGGTCGCCCACAGCGCAGTCCGGATACCCAATATGTTGACCGTCGCCGTTTCCAGCCGCTCGCTCTTTCACCTGGAAGAAGCGAATGCCATCCACGAGCAGCAGGGCCAAGCTGCCTTCGACGAGTTCATGATCCGGACGGAAGATGACCCTCTTCAGCCCGGCGCTGCGTTCTCCCTGGTGCGCAAGCTTCTTGCGCTGAACACGCCTGGTGACAGGCCTGATCGTGTCGACGTCGTGCTGCTGTCGCGTAACACGGCCAACGCAGGACTGCGTGTTCTCAACTCGGTCAGCCACTACAAGCTCCCCATCGAGCAGGCGGTCTTCACGGGCGGCGTGGACCGCTTTCGCTATGCCCTGGCCATGAAGGCTGACCTCGTGCTGTGCGCAGAGCCTGAAGAGGCGCGCCGCGCGCTTGCAAGCGGCCTTGCCGCCGCGTGCATCACACCGTTTGCGCACGACCCGCGCCAGCGCGACCACGAGGGTGTCCACATCGCGTTCGACGGCGATTCGGTTCTTTTCGACGAGAAGTCCGACCAGCACTACCGCGAGCACGGCCTGGCGTCCTTCACCGAGTCTGAGGTTCGCAACGCAGTCGTCCCCATGGGCGATGGCCCCTTCAAGCGGCTTCTCGAAAAGCTGTGCGAGCTCCAGCGCTCTTTGCCCGCGTCGCAGGCGCATCTACTGCGGACGGCGCTCATCACTGCCCGCTCGACGCCCGCGCACGCACGCCCAATCCTGACCCAGCGCTCGTGGGGCATCAACGTCGACGAGTCCATGTTCACGGGCGGCCGTCCCAAGGGCCCGTTCCTTCGCGCTTTCGGGGCTGACATGTTCTTCGATGACACCGGCCACAACATTGCGTCCGCCGGCGAGCACGGCATCCCGGCCGGATTGGTGCCCACCGGTGCCTCCGGTATCGTCTGCAGGTAATCGCCATGGCAACGTTCCGCAATGGGACCCGCATCCGCATCAGAAATGCGAACCGTCTGGCCGCGCGCGCGGGTGTGCCCGGCGCCATGCTCGAGTCAGCTCTTGGGACTGTGATCCAGGAGTCGCGCGAGCCTGGCGGCTACTGGGTGCGCATGGACAAGCGACTGCCAAAGGACTTGCAGGGGCGGTTTCCGGCCAATCACCCGTTCGGTCGCAACCTCCTGCTTTTCGAGTCAGAGTGCGAGAGATGGTCGGGCGACGGCTACGCGGCATTCCACCGCGAAGACTTTGACCGCGCCATCGACGAGGCACGCCTGGCCGTCGCGCACACGCACCTTCGCGGGGGTGCAGCCCCCGTCCAGGCAGGCGCGGCTGTCGAGGATGTCTGGTGGCGCGATGCAACCCGCCAGCTCGACGTTGTCAGCGCCAACGGTATTGGCGAGTTCGTCTACCGTGTTGGCATCGGCTCCCGGCCGATTTCGCTTCTCGTCTATTCGTCCGTCAGCCGCGCATCGCTCTGGAGCCGGGCCGCCAGCGAAGACGCGATCCGCTTCGTCTACGAGCGTCGCGTGAAGGACGAGCACGTGCACCTAAGCGCCAGCACTCGCGTCAATCGAAGTGGCTCGGCGCCTCTCGACCGCGTTGTCGAACGCGTCGTCGAACTGCTCGACCCGGCCGTCGTTGGACCACTTGGTCGCCAGCAGTGGGCTCGAGGCCCGGCCGGCACGCGCTGAACACCACCAGCTACCTCACCCAATAGACAACCATGCAATTTCTCCTTGCGACCTGCGCTGCGTTCCTGACCCTTCTCTTCAGCGTGTCCAACATGGCGCTGCGCACTGTGCTGTTTATCTCGCCGAGTTGGAAGTCGCTTCCGAAGGTCGTGAAGCTGCGCGGCTTCACCTTCTTGTACCTGCTCACCTGCTACTTCGGCGCCGCCGTGCTGCGGCATCACTACGTGGCTCACAGCCGCTGGCTGATCGTCTTCTTCAGCGCAACGCTGTACCTCGTATTCCTCATCCCATTTTTTCGGCGCAACTTGCGGCTCTTTTCCATGGTGCTTCTCGCGTCCATCGGCGTGGACATCGTGATGGCGGCCGCGGGCCTGGCCGGCGTGGACATCAAGGATGCCCGAGTGGCCTCCACCGTCGATTTTTGGGAGCACCTGGCCGCCATCATTGGCGCGACACGCCTGTACCTCTCTGATCGCGCAGAGATGCGTGCCGCAGCTGCCAAGGTGCACGCGGACAACTCGACCGACAATCCCCCCGCCGACCAGAACTGACTTTGGCTGCCAAGTCATCTCGAACGCCCCTTCCAGCACCCTCGAGGACTCGATCATGGAAACCTTCGACATCACCCGTGCGAAGATTCGCGCTGACCGCCTGGGGCGCCGAAAGCGCGCACTGCACGTCGTCAGCGCGGCGGCAGTCGCCGCAGGCCTCGGCTACGTCTGCTTTGGCGGTCTCGCTGCGGCGGGGCTCGGCGCATTCGCCGCCTTCGTTACGCGCGAACTGACCAAGCCCCTGGGCTTTTAACCCTCTCGCGCCAGCTCGCTATGCCCAAGATCAGCCCCGACGCCCTGCTGCAGTCCGCGATCAGGTTCGCGGTGCTAGACCGTGAGTGGATGGTCGACAGCCTGGCGCACATGAAGGGCCCGGAGTATGACGCCGCCGTCGACCAGGTGGCGCGCGTCACCGCCCTGACTGGACGCAAGTTCGAGTCGTTCAGCGATGCCGACATGCACACGGCAATGCTGACGTTCATCTGGGCTGAGCAGTGGGAAAGCAGCCTGGCCCAAGCCACGCCTGGCGAGGACATCCGAAAGCGCTGCGTGCGCAACGTGGAGCGCTTCAAGGCCTTTCGCCATCATGTTTGGGGAATGACCAAGCTCGAGAAGATGGACGAGGAAGCGAAGACCGCCACGAAAGTCTGGCGCATCGGCCCCGACGGCATGAATCTCGTCGACGTCAAGCCGGCCGAATCAAGCACGGCCGGTACGCCGGAGAAACCTCAAACCAAGCGCCGCCCTCGGTAGCAGCTCCGCGCCGCTCGGCAAGCAGCGGCGCCGCATCCCGCGGCGCCGCCTACTTCACGCACTCAGCGCTTGACGCGTCAGACGGACGTGGCTTGCGCCGTCACCGGAGCGCTCGCCGGCGAGGACTTGGCAGCGGCACTGCCTCGCTTGGCACCCGCCTTCTTTGCCGGCGAGTTCTTGCGCGCCGCAACCTTCCTGGACGCCTTCTTGGCGGCGGCCGCCGGCGCTGCGTCAGCTTGAGCTGCGGCAGCGCGGCCTCGGGTCTTCTTCGCCGCTGCGGTCTTCTTGGCCGATGCGACAGGCTTCTTCGCAGCTGCCTTCTTGCCCACGGGCGCCTTTTGCGCCGCGGACTTTGCTTGCTTCGTGCCGCGCGGCAGCTTCTTGCTGGGCGTCTGGTCAACTGCGAAGCTCTCGAGCGAGCGGCCGGCGTTCAAAGCCTCGCGAAGCCAGACCGGCTGCTGGCCGCGGCCCGCCCAGGTGTTGCCGTTTTCATCGCGATACTTCGGGGCAAGCGTCACCCCAGCAAGGCTTCCGCGACGCACCTTGGCACCAGCACGCACCTTCTTTGCAGAGACCGCTTTTCCTGCCCGCGGCGTTGCGGACGCTTGCTTGAGCGCTGCTCCAACGCCGCGCCGTCCCTTTCCGAAGATGTCTTCCATCGTCAGATCGTGCTTGCTGACCAGCACCCTTATCTGAGAAATGACTTCACGGGCCTCCGTGAGGCGCGCTTTTTCGACCTCCGCGAGGAGTCGCTGTTCTTGTGCCCTGAGTGCAGCGAGTTGCTTGTGAAGCGCCTTGGAGGTGAGTTTCGGCATGCGTCAATGTCCGGTATGTAAATCGGTTTCCTGCAGGGGAAGGGGTGCATGTCTTGAACCAACAAAGCCTCCCTCCACCTTTCCAGGGACTTTGCGCGGCAAGGTAGATAACCCCTTGCCTTAGCCGCGCGAGGCCCCGATCCTAACCTGTATTGGAAAACCTCCCGTTAAGTTTGAAACCCTCGTTCAAAGTACCACGGGGTTTCGACATGCTTCGTTGTCGTGCAGGGGTAGCGAGTTTTGGTGGGTTTCAAGCTTGCTTTGGCACTAGGCTGCGGAGCAGATCATTGGTGGCCTTGAGCTCCTCGGCCTTTGCAACGGCTGCGGCCTCACGGGCAACTGCACCCTCCAGGCTTGCCACTTGACGCGAGCACTCGTCGGCACGTTCTAGAGCGACTTCCTTGGCGCGGCGCTCGGCCTCGAGCTGCGCTTGAAGGACTGCAGCCTGCCGGTTTGCCTCTGCGAGCGCGGCGCGCGCTTCGACCAAACCTCGCCCTTGTAACTCGACTTCGGCGCGCAAACCCTCTGCGCTCTCGCGAGCGGCTTTCTCCCGCGAGTTCGACTGAGCGAGTTGTTCCGCACACGAGGCACGCACCTCCACGACGAGCGCCTCGGCAGCGGCGGTCTTCATCGCCGACGTCGCCGCCTCTACACGTGCCGTCTCGGCGCGTAGCCGCTCTGCCTGCGCGATGCCGCGCGCTGCCTCGAGCTCGCCCACCTGGCTGTCGTTGCGGCCCTTCAGCATCTCGCAATCGGCCGACAGCTGCTTGATCTGTTCGTCTTGCTCCGCAACTCTCTCTTCGAGCTCGCCGTTGGCTTGAGCCAGCTCCGTGAGGTCGTTTTGCGTTGAGAGAAGCCGCTCCTTGATGGCGGCCTGCGCCGCGTCCTCAAGCCGCGCAATGGCACTGGATAGTGCGTTCAGCAACTCGCCGGGGAGCTCGCGCCTGCCGCGCAGCTCGGCTGCCTGGGAGTCCTTCCAGGCGTTCAGATGCGCGATCAGAGTTGTGTTGCTGCCGCCGAGCCGCTGGCGCAGCTGCGCGACGGTGATCTTCGTCCCGGCCCGGATCATCGCCATGCACTCTTCGGCGACTCTTTCGTAGGTGACAGTCTCCCGCTTGGCCATGAGGTGTGCCTTAGTAACGTTGCGTTATCGTAACGTTATCCGTTATTTGGAAGTTTGGACAGAGGGCTTGGCGGTAGACTTGGGAATGACCTCCTCGACCTCACCGCGGATTGACGCCGATGCGCCGCAATCGAGCTTGGCCGAACGCATGCTGCAAGCCCGGCTCTCGGCATCGATGAGCCAGGCCCAGGCTGCGCAGGCGGTTGGCGTGGCGCAGAGCACCGTCTCCAAGCTCGAACGTGGTGAGCAGCTGGGCACCGAAGAAATCGTGAAGTTCGCTCGCGCCTACGGTGTCGACATCGCCTGGCTCGCCCTTGGCGAGGGGCCCGGCCCCGCCGAGGCATCGCTTGCTGGCGATACGCTGGGCGCTCGCCTGGCCTCCGCACGCGCACTGCGCTCCATGACCTACGCCGCGTTGGGCGAGGCCGCAGGAATGACCACACAGGGAGTCCGCGCCGTCGAAGTGGGCGAGACCAAGGACATCGCCGCACGAAACGCATTCAGCTTGGCCGACGCACTTGGGGTGAGCGCACGGTGGCTTGTTACCGGCGAAGGCTTGCCGGTAGAGCGGCCTCATGCTGCAAGCGCCGCCTACGACGAGCCTTCGAGTGCCGTGCAGCGACTTGCCAGGCAGCTGCACGCCCTGGCGCCTGAGAAGCTCACCGCTGTGTGCACGCTGCTGGGTTTGCGTACCGGCGCGACTGCGCCACGGTAAAGGGGACCTCTCCCGAGGGTCAGGCGCCGTTGCTTATTGCGCGTCAGAACGCGCTCAGCGTCCCGCCGACTTCCATCCAATGGGTCGGCTCGAACCCGAGCTTGCGGGCGGCCGCGCGCGCGCCGGGCAAGGTCAGCTCGTCGTCGAGTTCAACGGTCTTCACGTCAACCAGGTTCTCCTTGACGCGAAGGTAGAACCCCTTGCTGGGGTGCCGCTTTGCGAACTCGCGATCCATGACGATGACTTGCGCGGGAAAGTCGGGCGGCGGCGTTGCGTCGATGACGTTCATCACTTTTCCTTGGGTGTTCATTCGAGCCAGGCTACAGCGCGCGAGGCCGAACTTCAAACAGCACGCAGACTCAGCTTCCGCAGGCGGCGCAGCGTACGCGCAGGAGAACTTGCCAAGGCCATCAACGCCATCCCGAGACCAAGCACCAGCGGCGTACGCCAGGTGAACGGGCTCGCGCCGAAACCGGCCATGGCACTGGCGGCCCACCGCCGCTCAGAGAGATGGTGCGTCGCGCCGTCGACGGTCGTGACGTCGTAGTCATGGGTGAATAAGTTTGCCGTGACGTCTGCATCGCGCGCCACACAGAGGCCTGTGCTTTCCGGCTTGGCTCCATCAAGGCACGGAGCTCCGTAGACGACCGTGATGCGCGACCAATGCTGCGTCCAGTAGCACTGCATGGCTACTGCCAAGCCGGCGCAGAAGACCACGACTCGCGCCGCTGTCGAAAACATTCGTGCCATACGCCCCTCCCCTCCCAGATGATCCCTCATTGCCCGACGAGTGTCAGTGCACGGCCAGCGGCCTCAACACGGTCTCGGGCTCTGCATGGAACTGCTGCAGGAGCTGCGGCACGTGTGGCGCTTGCCCGGCGAACTCGGGGCCATGCATCTTATGCTCGACCAGATAATGAAGGAGTTTCAGTACGCAGAACCCGTGAAAGGCATCCATCACACGGGCAGGATCGCCGGTGATGTTCCTCAGGCGGAAGCACTCAGCGCTCACAAACTCACTGAACTCGCGCGGATTCTCGGTCGTGAGTCGCCTGCCCGTGAAGGACTCGATGTCATCCAGGACGTTCTGCGCGAACCAAAGACGGCCCTCGTAGAGGTTCACCATACCGTTTCGCAGGGCTGTATCTTCGAACTGCTGCAATTGGTCGATCATCCACGGAACCTATTTCTTGGTCGCGCCGATTTCAAGCGCTGGAACGCGTCCGCCGCGGTGTTGCAAGGATGTTGAGCAAGCTGGCAGATGCAGGGGTGGGGAGGTGGCTCTACGGGCGTTTGGCAGGTAGACTGTGTATCCTATCTGCGAACCTTGAACCCATCTTGAGACCTGGAACTGCGATGGCGCCCGCCGCCCTCGTCCCCTTTCTGCTTCTGACTGGCTGCGGCTTCGGGCCGAGTGACGCCAACGTGGAAGCCAGCGTTCGCGTCGCGTTGATGGCTCACAACCGCAACACGCTCATCCACTCGATCACCAGCAAAGGCTGTGTCTCTGATTCCGAGCATCTGGGCTACGTCTGCGCTGTGGACCTGCGCGCCGAGGTCAGCCCGCAAAACACGGGTGAGCCGCCTTCCCCGTTGCCACTGGAAGTGGACTACCACTTGTCCTCGGTTGACGGCGTCTGGCGAGTCGACTGAAGTCACGTCGCCCTGTTGTATTCGACCGTTCGTTCTGCTATCTCACCCAGGCAGGCGCGCCGCCCTCGGCGTCGTCAGCAACTTCAGCAACCCCAGAACCTGAGGAAGACACGATGAAACACAACCACTGCCTGGCACTTGCGCTCTGCGCCGCGGCGCTCGCGACCACCACCAGCTTCGCGGCCGAGACCGTGACCACGGATGCGCATGCCATGTACAAGGACGTGGCCGCCTGCAACGCCGACGCGGTCGGTACCGTCGTGTCGACCAAGGTCTCCAAGCCCAAGGGCGTCGACCACCAGGTGCTGTCCGTCGTGGTCAAGCTCAAGTCCGGCGGCAAGAAGTTCACCTCGACCGTCGACGACGGCCCGAGCAAGCCGGTGGCCAAGGCCAGCGAGTTCCCGGCCGGCTCGGGCTTCTGCGCCATCGACAAGGTCTGACCTCCCCTGACGCCAGGCGTACCTGGCAACCAAGATGGCACAAGGCCCGCTCGTAGCGGGCCTTTTCATTTGGCCAATCGCGTGCAAGCGCGAGGCCAGCGTCATTGCAGGCGCAGTTCCGTGAGAGCCGTGCCGAACGTCGAGGCCCCCACGAGGCTAGCCTAGAGCCAGGTGGCGCACGCCTCCTGCGCAGCGGCTTCCACGGATGCAAAGGGCCCCAGGGCTCCGGCGACAACGTGGGTTGCGAAGATGTCGCCATTGGCCTTTGTGCGCATCACGATGCCGTAGCCTGCGCATCGTTCAAGGTCCGACGTCTGCGCCAACCCTGGCTCCGGTGCCGCCAAGGCCTGCACGCGAGTCACGAGCTGCGCGTCCAAGCGCAGCTGAACGTAGGAACTGTAGTCCTGCGCGGGATACCCAAGCTCATGCAGGCGCTGTGCGAACGCCTCACCAGCTCGGGCCGGTGCGAGCCAGGGACTGGTGCCGGAATTCCGCTCAATGGCGGACAGGAGCGCTGCGTGCGAGTTGTACCCGCAGGAGGCTGCGACGGCCTCGCTCAAATGCGCGGACTTGATACGCGGGAAAGCCGTATGAAGGTTGCGCTTGAGCTCGCGCAAAAGGGTGTGGGCGTGGCCCAGGTCAGAGGTTTGGCGCATATCAGCTCCATGGTTTCGTTCGACGTTCCCCGATTACGCGCCGAAGGTTCCAAGGAGCGCCTTGCGACAAGGTCAGACGCGCCCGCGCATTGCCCAGAGCAGTCGCTGTCTTTAACCCGAGGACAGGTTGGGCCCAGCAGCCTGAGCCCGATCTTACGCTTGCGGTCGCTTCTCGCCTAGTCCTGCCTGCACCCGCCGGACTCGCTCTCGACTACGGCAGTCGACTCACCAGAGCCCCATCTGGTCCGTGTTGCTCTCTTCACCGGTCGCTGCACCACGTCGACCGCCGCGCGTCACGGTCGTCGAAGCCTGAACCCTGTACCAGTCGTCGCCCCATCCGTGGTCATCGTTGTAGAGGAAGCGCAGCTCGTTGTGCGGCAGCACCGCTTCACGCATCCATGCCACCATGGCCCCCGAGTCATCGCCGCTGGGGCTTTGCTCTGGCGAGCGGCCGAGCGTGGCATAGACGCCCTCGAGCACGGAGTACAAAGGCACCTTGGAACCGATGCGCTGTTGGGACAGCCATTGGATGACGGCCAGCTGCCAGAGCTTGTGATGGGTGCCGCCGAACCGGCGCGTCGGATGAACCTCCGACTCGTCGCGACGTCCCAGCCACTTCAGGCTTCCCAGGCCCACGGGAGGCTTGAGAAGGTCGACACCAGCCCTCTTGGCCAGCCCGTCCATGTCTGCCCTCTCCTGGGCCGACATCACCGCCATCTTGGCAATGGCAGCCTCAATCGCCTCGAGCTCTTGAGCAGCACGTTCGCTGGCGACGCGGATGTCGTCCTTCATGACGATGTCGGCGCCGGCGACAAGCTCGCGCTTGGCTCCCGACCTTACGAGGCCTCTCAAGTCCTCGAAGCTTACGCACTTGTAGACCTGGTCGCTCAAGTCGATTTCCAGCACTGGGATAGACATCCCCTGCAAGACCTGTCGCTTGGCCGCGTCCACTGCGTGTGTGACCAGCACTTCGACGCCGAGCGGGCCCAATTCAGTCTCGAGCTTGGCGTCGAGCCGGACGTCGCCGGCAAGGCTGAAGAGCGCCACCTCGAGCTCGGCGGCGTGTACGGCGGCAAGCTGCGCGCTCCTGGTTGCCTCCACCTTCAGAGTCCAGCCAGTGGAGTCCTTTCGGTCGGCAAGCGCAAGCGTCGTGGCCGGAAGCTGGATCGCGGTCAGTTCTGTGAGCACGCGTTTAGCCGCGGCATGCAAAGCGGTCTCGCCGCACGGCCTTCGCCCCGCCGGGTCGACATGCGCAAAATGCCAAGACACCTTCTCGCCTTGCTTGGACAGCAGGGGTCGCCCACACTCGATGCACGTGCAGGCGCACGCCATGCCGCGTGGCACCTGGGTGACGTCAACGACTGTCCCGTCCGCGCTTTGCGCGAAGTACAGGGTATTGGCGGGCCCCTTGGCGCGAGCATTTGTAGGCGAGGGATGGTTTCTCATCGTGGGCTCTGTGGGAGAAGGCCGCTGGCAAAGTCGACTGCGCGCAGCCGGTCTTCCAGCAGGATTATCTGCAGCTTTGCGTCTTCCTGTTGAGCTAGCTCGAGTGTGCGCCGATTACGAACGAAACCGCCGACGCCGCCCTGCTCGACCTCTGCGTCGTGACATATTCCGCGCCCGCCGCGCTGCTCAGCCATTTGAGCCCTGGTTTTACGTCAGCGCTTAGCGTATAGTATGTGCTGCTATGAATGCTCGACCCCGCCGCCTCCGAAGCTTCCGCACCCAGACCGCCATGATCTACGGCAGCCTGGCCGTCGGCCTTGCTGCGGTGCTTTCGACGGCGTTCGGCACCATGCTCGCAGACCAGAATCGCGCCGGCGAAGGCAAGGCTCTTCAGGTCGTCTCCAAGAACATCGCCCGCACGCTTGCCGCCGGCCTCGAGGATCGTAGCGAGCAGGTCGACGCGCTTGCTGGTGCAGGTGAGCTCTGGCGTCACGGTTTGGCGTCCGCGGAGGTCCAGCAGGCGCTCAACACCTCGCAGCGATCCGACGCCCACTCGGCCTGGACCGGTGTTGCCGACCCGCAGGGCAAGGTCAAGGCCGCTTCAGGTGGCGTCCTCGTTGGCGCCTCCGTCGCCGAGCGCGACTGGTTCAAGAATGCGCAGTCGCACCGATACGTCGGTGACGTGCACAACGCGAAACTCCTGGCCAAGTACATGCCGGCGACCGACAGTGGCGAGCCGCGTCGATTCGTGGACTTCGCGTCGCCCATCATGGCTGACGGCAAGCTCGTGGGCGTCCTCGGCAAGCACGGCAGCTGGGACTGGGCCCGCTACGTCGTCGAGTCGATGGCGCCGGCGGACGCAGCGCAGTTGCACCTGGAGGTCTTCATCTTCGACCGCCACGGGGTCGCGATCTATGCGCCGCGCTCGGTCGCACTTGCTGACGCCAAGATGCCCACCGTCACGGGCTCGTCTACCGCCACGCAGCCGGTCGGCACCAGCCCCGTAGTGGCCCAGTGGGGCAGCGCCGGCTCGTATCTGACGGCCGCGGCCGCGATGGAGCCGCTCGAGGATGGCACTTCGCTTGGCTGGACGGTTGTCACTCGCGAGCCTTCCGAAATCGCCTTTGCGGCCGCTCGCCGCGGGGTCTGGATCGTGGCCGGGCTTGGCATCTTCGGTGCTGCCCTTGCTGCTGTGCTGGCCTGGTACGTATCTGGCATGCTCAGTCACCCGCTCTCGGCCATTGCGCGAGCGGCGCGCGACGTGGAAGACGGTGTCGAGGGCGCGCACATCCCTGAGCACGCCAGCAATACCGAGATGGCTCGCCTGTCGCGAGCGCTTTCTACGATGACTCGCCGGCTGATGGCGAGCAAGGCAGAGCTCGAGGCTCGCGTGCAAGAGCGCACGGCTGACTTGGAGCGCGCGAACGCAGACCTTGAACGGGCAAACACGGAGCTGGCCAAGCTCGCGCGCCATGACCCGTTGACCGGCCTGCTGAATCGCCGCGCCTTCGAGGAGCGCATGGACATCGCCATCGCTGCCGCAAAGCGCAGCGGCAAGCCCATCAGCGTTCTCATGCTGGACGCCGACCACTTCAAGCGCGTCAATGACAACTTCGGCCACGACGCCGGCGACGAGGTGCTCAAGCGCCTGGCCAGCCTGCTCTCGGAACGCCTGCGCGAGGTCGATTGCGTCGCGCGCATGGGCGGCGAAGAGTTCGCGGTGCTGCTACCCAACACCGACGAGCCCGGCGCAATGTGCGTGGCCCAGTCCATCGTCCACGCGCTCCGCGTCGCGGACATGGGCGCCGCAGGCAGCGTCACCGTCAGCGTGGGCGTGGCGACGTCGCAGCACACCTCGGACGTCGGCGAGAAGCTGATGCGCTGCGCGGACCAGGCGCTGTACGCCGCCAAGAAGTCTGGCCGCAACCGCGCTGTCAACTTTCGCGTGATCGAGGCCGGCGGCGCCCCTGCACTCGTCGAGCGCGCCCAGGCCTGAGGCTACTGCCACCGCGGAGCACGCTCTCGCCCATTGAGCGATCACAGCTGGCGCCTCTTCCTCGCCGTGATTGGCGGCGGAGAAGCTTCACAGTCGCTCACGAGGCGCGCTTGTTCCCGCCTAAAACGCAAAGAGGCCGGTCACCCGGCCTCTTGGTTCAGCCCAGCCTTCACAGACTCAGGCTGGCTTGCTCCCACGGCGAGACGCCGACAGCAGCACTTGGCCGGCTTCCGCCCGAACAGTTTCACTAGCCGCCTTCCAGCCCTTGCCGGAACCGATCCAGACATTGCCACTCTCGAGGTCGACCGCGACCCACTTCTCCGGACAGCGGGTGTCCAGCGTCAGGTGCGACAGCTCGCTGGATTCGCCCACCTTGCGCCCACTGGCCAGGGTGCGCGACGCGGTCACCTGTTTCCAGTGGAGGTGCCCGGTACGTTCGATCTTGCCGGCCTTGGCGGCCTCTCGCATCAGCACTTGAGCGACCGCCTTCGCGCGATCGTGGCTACGCGGGTTCGTGTGCGGGTAGACCGCGTTTTCCACGTTCAGCTGCCGGAACGGCGATGAGCCGCGCACCTCCATGAGGCGGTCGAATGCGGCGCGCATCGCCGGCGATGGCTTGCTGGATACGGGCGCTGCGGGCTTGGTGGCCATGAATCCTCCTCGAAGATCGTTTGGGCGTCTCGCTTCACTACGGACAGGGAGCGCGATGCTCAAGCGATAGCCCACTAGTGTGACGCTTTCAAGCAGGCCGTGGCCTGCCCGTCTCAACTCCGTAGCGCCGGGAAGCGCCGCCTCGATTCCGCTGTCATGCGCAGCGAGTTCCAGACGACGCCGAACTCTCTCTCGAGCGTGGCAAAGTCAGCCTCGTCTGGGGCGTAATCGAGCAAGATGGCCAGGAAGTCGGGCGCCTTGGGCAGGGACGCAAAGCCGATGGTGGCCAGCGCCAAGGTCATCGAGTTGAGCCGCTCCGTCGTCGTTGGAGACGACTTCGAGTGAACCGCAAGGAACTGCAGCCAGGCGGCCGACGACGTCACGTCGACGCCGGCGACGAACTTCGGGTGCTTAGCGCCGACGACGTCCCGAAAAAGGGCTGCCGCCCCATGCATGAAGCACAAGGCCGCGAAAGGCATGAAGCCTTGCGCGCCAGGCACCTTGTAGCCGGTTGCGAGTGCGTCTGCCACTCGGGGCGTGACTTCAAGCGGGCCGGTCTGCTGCTTGAAGATAGCTTTGCGGCAGAACGCCAGATCGTTTTCTTGTAGCGCACCACGCAAGGATTCCATGAACCCTTGCGTGTCGAAGCTAATCAGTAGGTCTTTGAGCACGGAGCGATAGTAGCGTGTCTGCCGTGCGTTTTCAGCAGGAGCAAGCCTCGGCCGCGGCGACAACGCGCATCATTGCGCCCTTGGCGATCTGGGACACGCGCGACTCGGTCAGGCCGAGCTTGTCGGCCGCCGCCCTGCCCTGGTTGTTGAAGTAGTGATCCAGCACCAGCTGCTCGCGCTCGGACAGCTGGTCGTAGACCGCGGCGACCGCGTCGACGGCGCGGCGCGCGGCCAGCACCTGCTCGGGACTGCGTTCCGGCTCGGGCATCAGGTCGACGACGTTCTCGAGCTCGAAGGCCAGCTGCACCGAGTGCATGTAGTCGATGTCCATGTCGCTTGCCGCCGCGATTTCGCCGGCCGTGGGCGCGCGCCCGAGCTCGTTCTGCAGGCGGTCGCGCGAAGACTCGATGCTGCGAACCTGGTTGAAGTGCAGCCGGCTCAGTCGGCCCGTGCTGCGGAACCAGTCCCAGATCGCGTTGTTCATGTAGTTGCGCAAGTAGCCCTGGCGGTTCGTGCCCGGCTCCAGCTCGTCCTTCGAGTGCAGCCACCCGGCGATGGACGCCTCTTGAAACAGATCATCGAAATCGACCGAGCTCGCCATCCTGCGCAGGTGGTACTTCGCCACGTTCTTGGCGAGGTCGATAATTTCCTTGTCCATTGTCGGAGAGCCAGCAAAAAGTGTGTGCAGCAGATAGCATACCTTCTCTCCGCACCGCTTGCCGCGCGGTTTAGCCTCGTCCGCCGTTGTGCTGCGCATTAGTTCTCGATGCCGCCAAGCAAAAGCAAGAAAGCTCGCGGCCATCTCTGGCGGCGAGCTCCTCAACCCGGCGGCACATGGCCGACGGCATCTTCATCGACGGGTCACGGGTTCCCTGCCTCCGCCCAATCTGCGGCCGGTTTCTCGAATCGATAACGGACTGTACCCTTCGATGCTGTCTCGCGAATCCCTCAAAAGGGCGGGATTAAGCGCGCAATTCGACCGCCGCTCGCATCTGCGGATGCGAGAAGCGGTCGCCGGGGATTACGGGCGCGCGCTGCGGCGAGCCGTGGTGGGCGCCGCCGGCGCAGGCGTCGTCGCCTTGATCCAGGCCTTGATGGCGTCCCGGTGCGCACCGCGGTCGCCCTGCAGTACCGCCTCGCGCGACACGGTGCCGATCTGGTCGTCTGGAAGGTCTCGGACGTCGAAGTTGCAGCGGTTGGTGTCGTCCCAGTAGGTGTAGTCCATGGAAATGCCCTGATGCTTTTCCACGTGACGGATCACGCGATTTCCCAGGCGAACGAAGATGGTGGTGCTCGTGGTGTCGATGGTGCTCATGTTGAACTCGGGTGGGTGGACTGGCTGCTGGTTTCAAGGATGATGTGCCGCGGTCATCTGCGCTGCCGGTGCAGGCGCTCTGGCCACGATGCGCTGCATGCGGTCTTCGTGCTCTCGCGCCATGCGCGCGTCGAAGCCGTACCGAACCTCTGCGATGTCGGCCGTGCTCTGGACGGAAGGCTCGACCCCGACTTGGAGCATGGCTTCGGCAAAGCGCCAGCCCTCGTGAAACCGATCCGAAACGTCGGCAGCCGGCTCGAGAGACGCAACGCATGCACCGCGAACGAAGTGGCCGATGGCGCGCGTATTGAGGGCGGCCATGCTGTCGGCCCACGGACGCCCGCGGCCGTCGGAGCCCATGTGCATCATGACGCCGAGTGAGTTCGTCAGGTCAGGTACCCACGTGGCCACGTTGCGGCCGGCCGTGGACATGAACTGAAACGCGAAGACCTTGCTGTCCTGGCCGGCGTAGTACTCGACCGAGACCTGGTCGAGCAGCTGAACGTCATCGGGAAGGTTGGCCGCCACCTGACGAACCGCGACCGGAAGGGTGATCTTTCCTCCCGGGCACAGGTCGAGCTCGGGCAGCCTGCGTGTGACAGTCGTCACCTTCGCGGCACCAAGCGGCGCATCGTCGCCATCCAAGCGGACACAGTACGTCTGCGGGGCCTGCGTCTTGTCGGGCGCGGCGCGCCTGTAGACGACTGCGCGCCCGTCTGGAGAACGGGTCGCAAGCTTTTCGGCGCTCTTGAGCGCGCTCACGAGGTCGGAGTCGATGTCTTGTACGGCGGGCATGGCGCACGTCCTTATGGAAACCCACGAAATGTCGTTGGAGGTTGCCGCGTGTCTTGTCGCCCTGCCTCGCTTCCAGCGTTCTTGTTGGGCTGGAATTGATTATGCGGATGCAATACACTATATGCTGACTCAACCGTTTCGTCAAGCAGCCTCATCGCTCCCATGCCGGCATCCACCGACCGAACCACAGCTGCCAAGCCGACGTCGCCGGCGCGCAAGCACTTCTTCGGCGTACCGCAGGCAGCGCACCCAGAAGAGACCCCCAGCAGGAAAAACGCGTCGTCCGCAGTTGCGGCCAGGCCGGGTGTAGCGGCAATTCCGAAGGCTCCGGCGCCCGCCACGCCAGCCAGCGCTACCCCTGGGAAGACTGCATCTGCGAAGGCTGTCGTGAAATCGGCAGCGGCCGAGTCGGCGCCTCTGAAAAAGCGCGCCGCGCCCGAGCCCTCCGACGAGTCAGACGGAGACGAGCTGGGCCGCCTGAGCCGATTGGGCTTTGACACCCTGCCAGAAGTGCTCCTGTCGATCCCCAAGGGGTACTACGACTACACGGCGCCGATCCGTCAGGTCAAAGACGAGCACCTGGAAAAGCAGCAATACGTCATCGTGACGTTCCGGGGGCTCCAGCTCTTCGACGAGAACGACAAGATCACCGGCAGCTGGCAAAACGCACGGCGCCTGGAGCTGACCTGCGTCGACGACGCCGGCGCCAATGTCTTGGCGCGCATCTACGGAGCGGTGTTTCCGTGGCGCGGCGTCGAGCCCGACATGGAGCTTCACCTGTTCGGCAAGCTCTTCTACAACAACAAGTACGAGACCCTCGTGCTCAGCTCGCCGCACCTTGTTGCGCCACACCTGCGCGGTAAGGTCGTCGCCCAGTACGCCGGCAAGCCCGGCCAGGTCAGCGGCGAGAAACTTCGAGAAGGCGTCGAGCGCGCGCTTGCGCGCCTGGACGAAGCCGAAGTGCATCTGCTGGCTCAGGCAGGCCTTCGCGAGTCCGAGTTCACCGAAGCCACCGGCGCCAAGACACCTCAGGGGTTGCTGCTGGCGCTGCACAAGCCCAGTTCGGTGGTCATCGGCCGCCGAGCTGCGCAGATCGCACGCACGCTGGCGGCCGACACCGTTGTGCGCCGCGCCGCTGCAGCGCGCATGCGCCCGCCCATCCCCGGCTCGTCCATCGTCGTCAGCAAGTCCTTCGTCGAAGAGCTGATCGCCGACCTCCCGCACACGCTGACGGCCGACCAACGCACCTCCATTGACGACATCGTCAACGACCTGCGCTCACCCTACGCGATGAAGCGGCTCCTGTCCGGGGACGTGGGCACTGGCAAGTCACTCACTTTCATGGTTCCCGCGGTGGCAGCGTACCAGGCCGGCGCCGAAGTCGCCCTGCTCGTACCAAGCGTGCTGCTGGTCGATCAGATGGCCGCGGACTTGGAAAAGTACTTCCCGGGGCTGCCCGTCTGCAAGGTCGTCTCAAAGGCCGGCGCCAAGACGGAAATCACCGAGGGCATCGTCGTAGGTACGACCGCCCTATTGAATGCTGCCAAGAAGGCCAAGAAGAAGTTCAACCTCGTCATCACCGACGAACAGCACAAATTCTCTCGCGAGCAGAAAGAGGCCCTGGCTGACAAGAACACGAACTGCCTGGAGGCTACCGCTACCGCGATCCCCCGCACCCTGGCGCTCGTGAACTTCGGCGGGATGGACGTGTCTGTCCTGCGGCAGTGCCCGGTCAAGAAGGTCATCAACACGCGCATCGTCCCGCCGGCGCTGCGTGCGCGCGCGGACGAGGCCATCGCGGCAGTGCTCGCCGGCGGCGGTCAGGTCGCCGTGATTTACCCGTTGGTTAATGACGGTGCGGAGGGCACGGTGACCGAAGGCCTGGAGAGCGTTGTCGGGGAGGCGCGCAAGTGGGAGCGCAAGTTCCCCAACCGCGTTGGCGTGTTGCACGGCAAGCTCGATGCGGCGCAGAAGAGCGCCGTCATCGAGGGGATGGGCGCCAAGAAGTTCGACATCCTCGTCTCCAGCCTGGTCATCGAGGTCGGCGTCACCCTTCCCAGCCTGAAGTTGATCGTCATCAACCACCCGGAACGCTTCGGCCTGGCGCAGTTGCACCAGCTGCGTGGACGGGTCGCCCGCAAGGGCGGCACCGGCGCCATGTTCCTCATGATCGGCTCCGAGGTCGACGATGAGGCCATGGATCGCTTGCAGATGCTCGTCGAATGCTCCGACGGCTTCAAGCTTGCGGAGGCCGACATGGATATTCGCGGGTTCGGCGACGTGACCGAGGACAGCGGTTCGCAGACAGGTGCGTCGCGCACCCTGTTCTACAACTCCCAGCTGACTCACAGTGAAATCACCGCGTCTGCCAAGCGGCTGGGTGTCAAGATCGACGGCGGAACCGCCAATGCAGCGCCCGTGGCTGCGCTCGGGCTAAAGCCGCGGCGCTGATCCGCGGCACGGCAGCGCCGCTTGGCTCGTTCATGCGGTCGCGTCAGCAGACCTTCTTGCCCAGCCACGCGCTCGGCTCGCACATGCGGAGCGCAACCAGGGCGCGCCGCCTCACCCAGACATGCCATGCGCCGTCGCTCCGATTCAGGGCAGAGTGGCTGAGCAGGCTGGCACGAAGGGAAGGCCTGCGGCCCGGGCTTTCAGTTGGGGTGGCGAAACGGCGCGGTCGCCTGGCGGACTGCTTGGATTCGCTGGGCGTGCCGGTCGCTCGTCGCTCGATCCTGAATGGGCGCTGACCCTGCTGCAGGCAAGTCCCTGAGCGCCGCGCGAGCCGCCAGCCAGAACGGCTTGACCCGGTAGGGGCGCTCTGTCATGTTCAGGCGGCCGCGCTTGTCGGCTTCGCACGCCGTCAGGAAATCGTTGAAGAGCGTCTCGTCCGCTTCCAGGCCGGTGGCGTGCAGGAGCTTTAGCGCCGTCTTGGAGCGATGCTCGAGGCCGCGGTGGACGTGCAGGTGCATCTCGCACACGAGTAGCGCCAGCTGCCGCCAGTAGGCCGGCACCTTCAGCCGGTCGCAGACGGTCGCAACGGGCTTCAGACCCCGAATCTCGTGGTCGACATGGCGCGGCAGCTCCTCGGCCGGCGTCAGCGCCTTGCCCAGGTCGTGCACCAGGACAGCGAATGAGGCTGCCGGGCTTGCGCACAGGCGCTCGGCCATGGCCAGCGCCATCTCCGTGTGCACGCCGGTGCAGACCTCCGGATGGTGCACCTCGTTTTGCGGCACCCCGTAGAGCGCCTCGACCTCCGGCAGCAGCGCAGCCAGTTCGCCATTGGCATGCAGACGCGCAAGTTCGAGCGCCCTGCCCGGCATAGCCAACCACGCGAGCGCCGGTGGCGCCGCTCCTCTGTCACGAGAATCCATGAACCCTCTCCTTTTGTTGTTTCTCTCTCAGACCGCTCAGTGGAGCGCGTCCGTCGACGGCGCGATGATCGCCACGTCTGCCCCCAACCCGCCCATCGTCATCTCGCCCGTCATCGACTTGGGATCGACCTGGAACTGCCCGACGTCAGGATCACCCGAGCCGGCCCTGACGATGCGCACGCCAGCAATTTCGTCGCCCACGGCCAGGGCCCCCATCAGCAGTCCTGCCATCGCCATCCGGCTTTGGTCAAGCGTCATCAGGGCGTCCATGACGTTGCGCGCCGCCTGGGTGCGGCTGCGGATCAATTCGTAGCGCTCACGGACTGCATCGGGCTCCGCGGCCGCGTCGGGCAGATCGGCGAAGACTGACGAATCGACGGCATTGGCCGTCCCGCGCGAAGTCATGCGAGCCCGCGCGTCCAGCAGAAGCTCGATGACCGCGTCCAGCTCACTGACGTCCAGGTCGCGCACGCGCGAGAGCCGCACCTGGCGACTATCCGGGGATTCCGACGGCCTGGTGATCGCGATGTCCATGCGAGTGAAATCGGACACGCCGATCCCGCCACTTCGAATGAGCGCATGGATGTCGATGCCGCCGACCTGGACACGATTTCCGCGGCGGGCCCGGCCGGCCTCGGCTTCCGCCCGGTCGCGGCTGCGCAGCAGGTAGTCCGGGATGACGGCGCTGCGCGGCAGCTTGGATAGGCATGCGGCCATCTGCTCAGGGTTCCACCTGCCGTTTCCGTCGGCCTTCATCTTGAACCAGCCGGCTCGCTCGAGGCGTCTGCTCCAGGCCAGCCCTTCGGCAAGGGCAGCCTCGTCGGTCTTGGCGCTGAGCGGCCCCCAAGGATCGAACGCCTCCCGGTCCCCTGCGCCCCGCGGAAACGAAGCGAAATACGGCCCGTCGCCGTTTTGAAAGAGGGCGCCGCGGCCGCACGGGGCCGACCGGTTGCGTTGGCCGCGCACCTTGCGGCCGAAAGTCCAAGTCGGGGCGGCTGAGTTGGCACTCATTGGATGTCCTCAGGTGTGTGGCGCACGCGCGCCGACAAAATTGGAGTTGCGGTACAGCGAGTGCGCGAGAGTCGATGCGGGCCGGAAAGGCCGGATAGATCAGATGTTCACGCCAAAGAGTCGCCGAGCCAGGCTGCAGCTGCCACTTACGCTCGCGGCGATGTGCTCGTCGTCGCAGATGAGCGCAGCGGCCAAGCGGTGGTTGCCATCGACCAGCGGCCACTCCGACTGCCCGCTCAGCCCTGGCACTCCCACGTCGATCATGATGGGGTCGCCCCATCCAGTACGAACCAGGTAGGCCACGCGCATGGCGTGGCGCGCAAGTGTCCAGGTTTCGCAGTCCTTGCGGGGATCGAACGGCGTGGCCTCGACCTGGCCGGAAGCGACGAAACTGCGCACCTGGCGACGGGTGATTCGCCATTTTCCGGTGTCGGGCGTGTCCCAGAGCGGCGAAAACGGGTTGCAAATGCGCTTCAAGCGCTCGACAGGCAACAGGACGGCACCGCTTTGCCGCATCGCGGACGCGCTCGGCCTGCGAGCGTCGGCCGGCCGATGGCAGGCGCTGCCGCGAGCGAAGGAGGCGGGGGTGTGCATCATGATTGTCAACGGACGTGCTGGAGCGACGGATTCATCGCTAGCCTGCAGAGCGGGCAATTTCAAGCGCCGGCAAGGGCATTTTTCAGGCGGAAACTGTCGCGTTCCCGTCATCGCCCTCTAGACGCCGTTTAGCCTTTCATGTACACTATATGCGTATCTGCGTGATCTGTCACGCTTTCGACGTCCCGATCAGGAAGTCGGCAACGACATTCATCTGCCTACCGCGCTGCTGCGGTGCAAGCGAGAACGGCCTCGGGTTTATCCTGGCGCTGCTCGTGAGCCCGCCGACGGATGCGGCCTGGCCTCAATGACCTGAATTCTGGAGACGCACATGTCCGGCACGTCGAATCAAGAAGTTTCCCAAGCGCCCAAGGGCAACACCTACGCCGACGACAAGGGTCTCGAGCACGCGATGGGCGTGGGTCGCAACGGCAAGCGCCTGAACACGCACTGCGCCGACCTGCAGGAGCTCATGGAGCAGGCGCGTGACGAGTTCCTGGAGATGCGCTCCGCCCACATGAGCGGCAGCCGCCACGACTTCCCGCGAGAAGGCCTGCTCGGCGAAATCATCATGCGCACGCCGATCTTCGTCTACGACTTGCCCGAATTGGTCGACTTCTGCGACACCGCGTTCGTGGATCGCTCGGGCAAGATGTACATCTCGCACAACTTCGCGCGGCGCCTGCTCACCGAGCACGCGGAGGGCAAGGACACCCTGTTCTTCATCTTCCGTCACGAGGCGAGCCACCTGCAGCGCCTGCACCTGCAGCGTCTGCTGGATTTCCCGACGGAGATTGCGATGGCGGCCACCGACATCCGCATCAACATCGACATCGCGATCTGCGAAGTCGGCACGCGCCATTACGACAAGACCGGCCACGACATCTCGGAAGCGCAGCTGAACGAGGGACTCAAGGTCTACCTCGAGGAAATCAGGAAGTCCGCCCTGGGCTTCGGCTGGGCGCTGACGCTGGAGGATCACGCCAAGTACAAGGGCATGTCCGAAGAGGCCATCGCCACCGAGCTCTACAAGAGCTGGAAGGAAAAGCCTCCTCTGAAGAACCGCGACGTGTCGTTTGCCCACATCATGGAAGGCGCCGCCTGCGAAGTCGACGCAGTCAAGGTGATGTTGCAGCAAGGCGTCGCCCTGCCGACCACGGCTGCGAACTTCGTGAGCACGCCGGCCGAGCTTTCTGCGCTCGCGACCGAGCTGCGCCGCATCGGCGCGGAAAAGGCCAAGCCGTCCACCGTTTCCGATCAGGAGCTTCAAGACGCCCACGACAAGCTCGACCGGTTCCGCAATCACCAGGGCCTGCTGGAACTGCAGACGCGGCATGACGCCGCGGCTACGCTCCTGGTTGGCACCGCGCAGACGCACAAGAGCGGCAACTCTGGCGACGCCTACCTCGACATCCTGACGCCCAACGAGCGCGTCGAGATGGCCCGCGACGTCCTGAAGATGTTGCTCGAGCCCAACAAGCGCGCCTCCGCTGGCAACTCGGGTCAAGGCTCACTCTCGATCCAGGACCTGGAGCGCTTCCGTCAGCCGCAACGTCCGCAAGACGGCAAGGCAGACCGGGACACCATCCCGAATCCCACCGTTCAGCACACGCACAACCACATCATCGAACCGGCGGAACTGGCGGCCATCCTCAAGGACGCCGGCCTGGCTGAAGCCTCGCTGGAGGCGCTCGGCTACCACGACCTCGAGAAACTCGACGACGAGAACGCGCTGGTCAAGGACAACATCATCTCGGCGATCAACAAGGCCACCGAGGACATGATGCGCGTGGGCAGCCGCTACCCGGGCGGCCACCTGCTGAACTACGCCAAGCAGCAGATGCTCGACTTCTACAAGCCGGTCATGACCTGGCAGATGAAGTTTCGCAAGATGCTGGCCGAGGCCGGCCGGGGCTCGCGCTTCGACGAGCTCGAACCGTGGGCGATCTATCACGTCGACGCCGCCGACATGGGCTATGCCAACCAGAACGACGTGCCCTACATGGGCTCGATGGTGACCGGCAAGCTCAAGCGTCCGCTCGGCATTGCTGTCTACGACACGTCCGGCTCGGTCGACGACTCCATGCTCAAGCGCAACTACAGCGAAGGCTTGAACATGTCCTCGGCCTCGCGCGGCAACAACGCGCCCGAGGTGATCCACGCAGCCGCCGACACCGTCATGCGCGGCAAGCCGATCCTCATCACCCCCGAGAATCTGAAGACCACGCTCAAGAAGGGAATCGAGACCTACGGGCGCGGCGGCACGAACCTGCTGTCGATGATCGAGTGCTCGATGGAGTTGGTCTCGCCGGGTAGCAAGAGCGGCTTTGCAGGCCGCGACCTGGACTTCATCACGCTGTTCACGGACACGGGCGACACGCCGCCCAGTTTCGCCCGTCTTCTGGCAACCTCCAGGAAGCTCGGGCTCAAGAAGCTGCCCACGATCCTGATCGTGGCTGCCAAGGAGTGCTACGACGAGGCCTTTGCCAAGGAAGTGTCCAAGTACGGCCACATCGTCTACTACGACACCAAGGCCAAGTCCAAGGAAAACCACGTGGACTTCGACAAGATCGGCCGCGAGCAGGATCAGAAGCAAAAGAGCCTGCAGCCGGCCGAGCGCAAGGCCCCGAAGGTGCCGCGATGAACGTTGCAGACCTTCAGCGCAACGCCATCTTGTCGTTCGGGTACGGGTTCTCGACCCCGTTCGCGACCGCCCTGGAGCGCGCCATCGAGCAGATGGCACCTGTCATGCGCCCAGCTGGGGTCGCGGACCGCGAAGGCGAGGTCGACGCGGCTCGCGCGTACGAGCCCGTGCTGGCCAAGTTCAAAGCAGGCCTGCGGGCCGCGATTGCCGGCCTGGTCAGCCTGAGCACCACCGGACGAACCGTCGAGCCGAGCCTCTTCTGGATCGACCCGAGCGTCGACGCATGCAGGCTCTGGGAGCTCTTCAACCAGTCGTGTGACCAGCAGCGCCGGATGGTTGCGTGCGAGGGGTCAGCGTCGACGGCTGCGTTCCTGGGCATGCGCATCCAGCTCGCGTCCCAGCTGGCTGAGCTGCGCCAGCGCATCCGCGTTCTGGACGACGCCGCTGCCTATCGTGCGGGCGACGACCTGGCAGACGCTGCGCCGGCCGGCTCGGCCGAACCCCGCGCCTCCATCGACGCCTGGATGGAAGCGGCCTGACTGCTCATCCCGACTACCAAGCCCCCATGACTGCAACGCCCCTTTCCGCGCACGTGACGACCATTCCCGACGGCCTCGTGGCAATCCCTCGCGACTGGCAGTCGTTCGTTCCCGACATGATCGCTGCTGCCCAGCGGGATTGCGAGGCCAGCAGCGCGAGCTGCGAAGCCTTCGGCCCCGCATTGGGCGTCGCCAGCGCAGCGCTCGTCGCCGAGCAGATGCACCAGCGTCCTGCCGCTCCGCAGGGATGGATGTACGCCAGCGAGGACTTCTTGAACGCTGTCTGCGACTTGGCCTCGTGTATCGAGACGGACGCGCAGGTCAGCGATGCCACGCGCGCGACGTTCGGCGTGTTCCTGGCCACGTTCCACGAGAGCAAGGCGCGCCTTGACGAGCACCAATCGCTCGTCGACGCTGTCGACCGGGCTGCCGACTTCCTGGCCAGCGGCAAGGCCCTCGACTCGGCGCTCGAGCGGGACTACATCTCCGAGTCGAGCGTGAGAACCGTTCTTCAGATGGGGGTGGATACCTTCCGTCGGGACTGGGCGCCCACGCCAGAGGCCGTGGCTGTCGCCGCGCGCCGCGCGCGGGTCAACCCGTAACGTTCCAGCCCTGGCGCTGAGCACTTTCTTCACAGGACGACCGATGGCCGCAATCTCCTCCCAAACGAAGTCTCGCGTCACGCAGGCCGTTCGACGTGCGCTCGTTGAGCGTCGCCAAGTCGTCGAGCTCGGAAGCCACAAGCTGCGGTTCCAGCGCCGCGGCGACGAATGGCAAGAAGGCACCGAAACCCTGCGGGCGGAAACCTCCGGCGTCTTCGCGCGCTTTCCGGTCACCCGCGGCGGCGCACCTGCAGGAGGCCGCTGGTGCCACATCGGCTCGACCGATGACCTCGAGGACGTGCTGCAACCGTACCTGGACAGCATGACCGAGCAAGACGCCGAGGCGCTCGTGGTTGGCCTGGTGGCCAACGTCGCCCTGACGCAGATGGCTCGTCACGCTCAACGTCATCCGGCAGCGCACCTCCGCGCCGCCGACACGGCGTCGGCCCGATTCCCGACGTCGCATGCCGCAGCACCCTCTCCTGCACCGCGCCGACCGCGCCCCTGAACTGGGAACCGCCGGCCGCCAGCACTCGCCTCTTTGATCCTCAGATAGACCACAGCATGTCCACACACAACCCTGCCGCCATGACCCTTGTGGGCTGCTCGTCGCCCGACGAAGAAGTGACGTCGATCCTCTTCGTGCACCTCTCCGGTTTCGCATCGATCAATGACGCGCGCGCGATGGTGTTCAAGGCGTGGCCGAAGGCGAAGTACAAGCTTTTCCCTGGGCACCTTTCGCCAGTGGACGGCGCCGCGGCCCTGACGCTGACCTCCAGCGGAAGCATCTCCGTGCCCGGCAATTTCGACACACCGGGCACGCGCATTACCAACGCAGCGACCGTACCGGCCGAGTTCGCCGCGGCTGCCTACGTGGCCAACTCCCCTGCACCCGCACAAGCGCCGCCGGCGCGACGTCCGCGCCCCTGATCCTTCTGGGAGAAGCTCACCATGACGAATCCGCAACTTCACGACCTGCGCCTGCACATCGCTACCGCAATGGAAGCGGGGGTCTGGCGCGATGGCGAGGACGCTCACTTTCGGCGGTGGTTCGATGGCCACAACGATCAACGGTCCTACGAAGGCCTTCAGCCGCCGCAGAACGTCCCAGAGCGACTCCGCAAGGCCCTTCGCCTGCTGAGCTCTGTCGACATCGGCTTCGCGCATCAGCTGGGCAATGCGCTCCGGTTGCGCTTGGTCTACCCGGCCGACTTCCTGGGCTCGAGCGTGAACGTAGTGCTGGACATCATGGAAGAGCTCGGATGGGAGTACGCCGAAGAGACGCTTGGCGTCGAGCACTGGCTGGGCTACAACATGCGTTCGGGCCGGCCGCTGCATGTGCACGCGTACATGCCGCTGTCCACGCACGCCGCCTACGGCGCCCATGCCAGTGAAGGCGCGGCGCTGACTCTGACGCCAGCCGCCTGAGCCACACTGCAAGGACGCCACATGCCCACCACCTTCGAAGTTCAGCCGTACCGCGCAGCCGACCTCGAAAGAGCGATGCAGGTGCACGCCGCCAAGCCGAACATGCGCATCGAGGGCTTCTACGCGATCAGCGTCACGCCCGGAGTGGCGATGCTTGTCGAGCCGGTCAACGCGAACACGTTCATCTTCGAGTTGCCGAACATCATCCATGAATTCGCGCACCAGGCCGGCTCGGGCACGGACGCATTGCGCCAGCGCGCGCTGGCCACGCGCGAGTTCGAGGCGATCACCGCCAGGGCGGCTGCCAAGCGCGCGACGCCCGCGATGGCTGATGCGTCGAAGCAGCAAGAGTCGCTTCTCGCGCCTGGCGCTCCCACCACTGACCAGCTTGCCCCACCCTCGTCTCGAAGCTCCAGCGACGCCCACCTGCGCACTGCGCGGCCCTGAGGCTCAGCGCCGTGGGCAAACGCTTCCACGTCCACATGGACATCGACTACGCCCAGCGGATGTCGGATCGAGAACTTGCCGCGACCTTCGAGTGCAGCTGCGCGAGCGAACTGCGCGCTCGCCTGGTCTGCCTCAAGGCAGCGGGAGCGCTGCTGCTGGTGACAACGGACTGTGACAACCACAGCAATGATGGTCGCTGCCTCGGTCACGAGATTCTTGAGCCACCAGCGACGAGTTGAAATGAGTCGTCTCGCGAGCTAGATTTTCGTCAGCCTGTCGTCGGCACCTTTGTGCCCGCGGGACTACAGTCAAGACATCAATTCACCGTCCCGTCGACCATGACGTCCGATAGCACTCAGCACTCCGTCTCCATCCCGCAAGCAGTGCTCGAAGACCTTTCGGCCTACAGCGAGGCCACCGACCTGTACTTGGAGGTCACCACGCATAGCGACGTCCTCTGCGGGCCGCGCTTCGCTCGCCTGCGGTTGAACGCAGAGGTACTGGAGACGCTGGTTGGCGCCATGAACAAGTGCGCTGCAGCCGGCTTCTCGTATGCAGGACTGGACTTCGAGCCGCACTCCTATGACAGCGAAGGTCTCGACGCTACAGTGAAGAATTGGCAGCTGCGGGTGGATGCTGGCTCGTTTCTGTTCTTCGCGGACTTCGGCTCAGCGATTTGTGACACCCCCAGTCTTCCTGTGCGCGAGCTGTTCGATGCATTGACCCCATCGCAAGACGCTGACGCCGCCCTTCCCGCGGGCTTCGGCTTCTATGGCGGCGCGCTGTTCTTCACGACGGAGGATGTGGACGATTTCGTCAGCGCGGTCTGCGAGGCAATCCCCGAGCTTGTGGAAAAGGAAGAGGCCCTGGAGCGCGAGCAGACGATGAGTTCCATCATCGATGCAGCGGCGCCGCGTGCGGCCCAGGTTGCTGCGCCGGCCAAGCCCGGCCGCGCCATTTGAGTTGAGCGGCATGGGTGCATCGGGCTCTCATGACCCCTGGCTGAGCCTGGGCGACTTCGAGGACACGGCTCGTGCCTCGAGGGCCGAACTCATTGCACGGGCCACGACGTCGTACGCCGCGTACGCTCGTGACCACGACTACCCGGACGCGAAGGTTCTGGAGCACCCACACGACCCTTCCGAATCCATCCTCTGGAACCGCGCGCTCGCATGCCAGGACGACTACGTTGCGGCCAAGTCGCGGCAGGTTCCTGGCAACGCCGATGCGGGCTCGCTTGCTCTGCGAGGGGCACTGTGCACGATTGCCCTGATGGACGACCGTGAGCTCGGGCGCTGGCTGGATGCCTACCGCCATCGTTTCTCCAGCGTCCTGGGCAACACGACTGTCACCCAGGTGCGCCTGAACGATGTCGCGCAGCTGAAGATGGGAGACCTCGGAAACAGCTGGTTGTGGAAGCTGTTCCGCGACGAGGACGGCGACGGCAGCATGCCCTCTCCCACACTTGTCGCGACACGCCTTCGGCGCGCGGCCGGCGACTTGGTCGCATGCGAAGTTTGCGCGACCCCGGTTGAGGCCGCACGGTGGCTTGGCCAACGCGTGCCGTTCCTCATGGACACGTCGCATGAAGCGGCCATCGCCGTCCTCAAGACGTTGGCGGAGCTCGGTCATGACGCCCAGCCGCCGGCGCAGGACAGCGAGGTCGTTCGTAGGCTCCTGGCGGCTGGACGCGAGCATGAACTCGTCGAGTCTGCCTGGCACTCCGCCGCGCTCTCAGTGGCCGCGGCGCGCACGATGGCCGAGTCCCTGAGCCGAGTGACCACTATCGCAGCCTCTGCAAAGACGACTCGAGCCCGAATTTGAACTCCTTCATGCCCCACACTCGGCTCATCGACGTCGCCTCTGCAAAGGCATCGGCATCGCGCGACCTTTGGCTTGCGACGCACTCGTATGCGCAAGCAGCTGAGCGGCTGTTCCCTCATACGGATGCCGAGACGCATGAGCGGACATACCTCATCGCCGATTCGGCGGTATCGCGCTACGTGACGGTCAAGGACGGCCTCGAATCAAGAAGCGACAGACGCTGCGTACGAGATGGCCTGCGCCCGCCTCGCCCTGCTGGACGCCAATGCCATTTCGCATTGCCGCCAACGCAACCGCTGCACAGGCCTTTCCCCGAACTCGGTGTTCGCCACGGCCCTCGAACAGCGGCGCAGCGGGGATGTCATCGACGGCGCCTGGCTGGCAGCGCTGTTCGCAGATACGGACGAGCAAGGGGTGCCGTCCTGCGTGGACGCAACTTCAGCTTTCGAGCGGACTGTGGGCGCAATCCAAGACCTGGTGGCACTGGGCACGTGCGCAGAGCATGCGGAAGCTGCTCGCTGGCTCGGCGAGCGGCTCGTGTACTTCTACGAGCTGCCGCAGATCGCACCGGCCCTTGGCTTTCTTGATGCGCTATCGATGCATGGCTACGAGCCGACCGGTGCCCTGCCGCGACGACACGACGCCCGCCTGGTGACATCTCACGACGCGACCGTGCTCATGTGGTCGGACGCAGCGCGCGCCGCATCCACCGCGCGTGCAATGCGTGCGGCCCTTGGCAGACCTGACATCGTCGCGGCCACGCGCTCGCCTGGTCGAACCGCAGTCTGACGCGGCGCCCGGCGCGATCCGCGCGGCTGGTTTCAGGTTAGCCCGCGCCTTCACTTCATCGTCTCAATGACTGACGTCATGCGGTTGCCCCGTGATGTCACTCTGCAGGGGGCGCTTTCCCCGATTCGTCAGTGTGGTGGTCGAGACTGGCCATGATGCGGGCCAAGTCAGCAATCACCACCAGCTCGCCGGCCTCGATCTGTGCTCGCTGCAGGTCTTCTCGCATCCCTTCGCTGATGACCTTCAGCGCGGCGCGCGCCTGCGCCTCTTGAATTCGGTCGATCAAGGTGGACGTCTGTCCAGTTCGCTCCGCCATGGAACACCCCCGGGGGTTGAGAACCGCCAAGCTGACACGTGCTCGCCGGCCGCGCGGCCTGGCTGCGATTGTGCCCTGGCGGGTTCCTTTCGCGCCTTGTGCGACACGTAGGTCGGCAGAAGGTGGCGCTTGCCGCGGCATTCCTGAGGGGGGTTGAGGCAGGCTGGCAGCCAGGGGTGGGCGCAGCCCCTCTTGCAGGGACGTTGGAGGCGGCCCGCCAGGCGATCAAGGGGGGGGGCTGGCAGATGGGCGGCTTGGCTGTTGGGCGCTTGGCTGTTGGGCTCCTGGCTGTTGGGCGCCTGGCGGGCAACGCCCGTCCGAAGGTCGATGGCTCTCGCCCATTGCCGTAGATGAGAGCCGCTCTCATTTGCGCCATGCCTCTCGCCACCGACCAGCTGAAGGCTTGCGACGCCTAGCCGGCTTCAGCCCGGCGGAAGGCGCGACGGGACGAGCTGCGCCTGGCAACCACACCCAACGCCCGGCCCTGGGCGACGTGCAAGACGACCAATCAGGCGATGGGCGGGGACTGCGCCATCTCACCACCTAGTCGAACGGAAACGGCACGCCGGTGAACACCAGCGCCCGGCACAGTCCAACGGTGACGCTGGCCGACGAGTTCAAACGACCCCGCGGCCTAGTGCAACGGTGACGCTCAGCTCTAGTGCAACGGTGACGCTTTCCCGCAGTCCAAGGGTGACGGCCCCAGATTCAACAGTGACGCGATGCCGTTCAATGGTGACGCCCACGTAGCTCAACGGTGACGACCTCGATGCTGAATCTCCTTTTACTTCAATGACTTGGCTGAGTTATCCACATGCCTTAATCATCTATTTAACTCTTTCTTAATCAATAGGGACCGTTTTGTCAGCGTTGAACTAAATGGAGGCACCCAGGGCTGTGGATAAGTAAGCCATTGAATGGCAAGGAGTTTTCAGCCACGCGGCAAGTCAGCAAGGGCTGCTGAAGCGTTGAAGAAAGCCTCCGAAGGGTTCAATTTGAAAGCGGTGCGCAGATATGGCGAATCACATCGCCTTGAATATTCGATGGCACGTCTGCGTTTTATTCGAGGCGCCGTGATGAAGGCGTCACCGTTGGACTAACTCGAGTCCTCTGGTGAGAGGATTTCGAGTCCTTTGGTGAGCGCAAATCCACCCAGTCGCGCCAAGTGGCAATTTGAAATGGAGGGTTCAGACCCGGTACTCCCACCGAATAGCCTGGGGCCGTAGCTGCGACCATGCGTCACCGTTGAACTGCGCCGAAGTGCAGTGTCACCGTTCGACTACGGCTCGGCAGGGCCCGTCACCGTTGAACTAGCCCGTCTCGAGACACAATGAACCCCAGGCACCCGTTTCCCACCCCCAGGCACGTCGACACGGCGCCGCCGGCAATGCCCATCGAGCAACTGCCGATCTGGCCGTCCGATGTTCGGGGCATGTCCAACGCCTTGGCGCGCTCGGCACTGTTCACCGTCGCCAACGCTCGAAAGGGCGAGCGAGCCAATCTCAAGCGCGTGGCCGTGGCAACCGTGGGGGGCGTCCGGATCGCGTACACCGGAGAGCAACTTCGCCAGGACGACGAAGACGTCTTCCTTCAGCTCCTGCACATCGCACGCATGCACCCGCTCGGTACCGAAGTGCAGTTCACCGCGCATGCGCTGCTCAAGGAGCTCGGTTGGACCAGCAACAAAGGCAGCTACAAGCGCCTGGTCGACACCATCGACCGCCTGAAGGCTTCCTCGTTGAGTGTCCAGGTGAACCTGCCCGACGGCTCTGGCCGCCAAAACTACACGGGTTCGCTCATCCGTTCGTTCCGCTGGCGTGAGACGACCACCGACTCGCCGATGCGCCAGTGGCAGGTGCTGCTCGAAAAGGAAATCATCGCCCTGTTCGGACACGATGCCTACTCGCGCCTTGACTGGGAGCTGCGGCTGTCCTTGCCTCCCCTGGCCAAGTGGCTGCACAGCTTCTACGTCACCCATGCTCAGCCGTTCCCCTACAAGGTGGAGACGATCCACAAGCTGACCGGCTCCGAAATCGCGACCCTGCGGCAATTCCGGTACAAGCTGCGCCAGGCACTCGATCTGCTTGTCGAGCGCGGCTTCTTTACCAAGGCGTCGATTGACCCGCTCACCGACCTCATCAACGTCGAGCGCGCTCCCCAGCGCAAGCGGGTGGGCGCCTAGCCCCTGGCGCGCCTGGGCGCGCGCCCTCCTGGCAGCCAGCTTGACCTCCGCGGGAGCCGAGGCGCTGGCCCAGACTGCAGAACCCGCCTGCGCCAGCCTCATCGCGCTTGAGCAGGCGGCAGCGCCCACTGAAGCGCCGGCGCCGGGGCCGCAACCAGCCCTGACAGGCACTACCAGAGCTTCTGCCGCGGACTTCGTGCGTTGCGCCGCGGCCCAGGCCCGACAAAGCCGCCTGCAGGCACCTGAAGAGGCGAGAAACCTCCAGTTCGCCCAGGCATGGATCGGCTTTGTGCGCACCGGCGACGACTTGGCGGCGTGGGCGCAGCTGGCGCCCCAAGCCATGCGCCGAGAGGAGTTCGACTCCATCCTTGCTCTGGGCCGAGCTCGCTGCCGTCAGTTCACGGCCACTCAAGTGCTTCAGGCATCAACCCAGACACTCGCGCCAGGCGTCTACTCGACGGCCATACTGTTGAGCACGTTGAACCAGACGCCAGTGACGTCAGGCTGCGGAACGTGGGCCATCGCGGTTCGAGCGGACAACGGTGCCCGACGCGTCATCCAGGCACTCGCTTATCGCCCGCAGTGAGTAACGGTAATCTCGTCACTTCGTGTACTATATTTGCATTTATGCCAGCGATAGTAACGTCGCGGTGACGTCCGATATTCTTTGATGAATTGCCGTGCCAATAGCTCGGGGTCTCCCCTGGATATTCACGCATCAGATTGATTCAGTCGCTCTTGAACTTTCTGCGCATATACGCTACATTATCTCCTGACGCGCAGGGCTCTTGTGGTTGCACAGCCCGTGCGAAACCGTCCATCCGCCCACCAGGAGTCGCCATGAAATTCGTTCTGTCAGCTGCCATCGCAGCCCTTGCTGTCACCAGCACGCAAGCCGGCGCCTTCCCGGTCATCCCGGTCTACTCGCTCATCCAGACGCCCGATCAAGGTGCCGAGGCGGCGGCGATCCGCAGCCTGACCATGCCGATGACCGTTGAGTCCGATGTCGAGATTGCGCCTGGCAAGCGTCTCGTCACCGTCAACGACCATGGGCGTCGGTGCATCGTCGAGCTCGCGTACGACCCGAGCATTCCCAAGCTCCTGCGCACGCACAAGTCGAGCGGTTGGGAGGCCAAGAACATCAGCTGCGCCGCCGGCGAGCTCGCCTTCCTGGCCAAGTAACGTCCGCTCACCGAGGCATCTGTCCGGAGACCCCCCATGAGTCCGAAGAACATCATCGCCGGCCAGTTCTACTTCGACGGCAAGTTGGGCATGCGCGAGGTGCTCGCCATCGACACCAACACCGGCGAGGTGACCTACCGGCTGCTTTCCACCAAGGCCTCCACCAGGTTCGACTGGCAAGCAAAGAAGATGGTCGCCACAGCAGGCGAAGAAAAGACGATGACGCTCACGGCGTTCGCAGGATGGGCCAAGGAGCGCATCGACGCTTGCGAGGCGCCTGCTCTTTTGCAAGAACTCGAAGGCAGCAAGGTCAGGCTCTCCCCCGGTGAGGAGGCCTTCGCCCGCTCGGTGCTCAAGGAGCTCGGCGCAGCGCCGAAGGTTGGGACGCACATCTCCTTCGCGCAATCGGAGCAGCGCGCCGTCATCGGGCTCAAGCGCAAGGGCTTGGTCGACAAGCATCCGACGGACGAAGTGTCCTTCACGGAACTCGGCGCAGGCAAGCTTCGCGCGATGGCGCGCGAAGCGGTCGCAACCGTCTGACGCGTCGCGACCGAACAGGCATCAACATGAGTCTCGACCAATCGATCCCAGGCCTGGCCGCTCTTCGAGCGCAGCTGGGCTACAACCAGAGCGAGTTCGCAGACCTGATCGGCGTTTCGCGCTTGACCGTCAGCCGCATGGAGCGAGGCATCGCCGTTCACCGCACGACGGTGCTCGCCACGATGTTCGCCCTGGGCATGGACTTCCCGCAGCCCCAGGCGTCGACCACGGTGTCGGCGCCGCGGTGCGACGCGTAACGCGCCCTCCAGGCCCCATTCATTCTGAGAGAACTGTCATGCTGCCCTCGAACGTCCGCGCCCTCCCTGCATCCGAGCTCATCAAGCTGCGCCGCCTGCTCTGTCAGCCTGTTGGCGCGATCCAAGTTGGCGGCACTGACGCCGGCGAGCTGCAGGAAAACGAAGTTCAGCTCTACGGTGAGGTGGTCAATTCAATCCAGCAGGCCACGGTCAGCGAGGGGGGCCGGGGCTACAACCTCGAGCTGGTCATCCGCCCGACCAACGTCGACTCAGTCACTGGCCTGAATCTGGACGCCCTGAAGCGCGCTGAAGCGCGCCTGCGCGAGCTCGGCTTGCGCGAAGAGGCCGAAGCCGCCTACATTGCCTGGCAGATCGTCGCCGGCGAGACGCGCGAACCCCTTGAGGTCGACAGCGGACCGGCAGTGCGCGCGCTGGTACTGCAGAAGCTCCAGACGACGTCCACCGACTACCGCTGCGACAACCCGCGGGTCGCAGCCATCAAAGCTTGGCGCAATGCCACCGGCGGCACCCTGAAGGGCGGGATGGCGTACGTGGACGCCCTGGTTGCCGAGCTCGCCCAGCAGAGCAAGAGCGACAGTTGACCGCCCACAGGTGGGCATTACGTCAGCCATGAATGCACACTATTTGCTGATTTGCCGGTACAATCGGCGAACACCACGGCCTCCAGGCGACGCTGTGCAGCGACATTCCGAACACTCGCCTCACGGACGCTATGGTCGCACCGCGCGCACTTGTCAGCAAAGCTGACTTCACTGCACTGAATCTCGAAGCGTTTTCGACGAACTCATCGGGTCGCGCTCGCATCCGACGGTTCATCGAGGAGCATGCCAAGCGCACGCCTCATAGCGTGCACGCTGCCATCGACGGCGAGTACTTCGGCGATCACATTGCAGTCATTGCAGACCTGGACTTCGCAGAGGCTTCGGACGCCGAGCTCGAGGCGTTTTTGCAGCAGCCCGAGCAGGTCGCTCACCCCGTCGAGGTCGTTTCCGCCTGCCTGAACCTGATGTGGCGCATGGAGGCTCGCGATGGCCTACTCGGCGTGCCGAACGTGTGCCCCGCCTACACTGGCGCCCTGCGCTACGACGAAGTCCAGCACACGCTCAGCCGTACGCTGGTCTTCAACCCGGTGCTCATGAACAACCGGCTGGTCTTCGGGACACCGTGCCAGTGCAACCCGCAAGTGCAGCTCGGCTACAAGACGACCTTTCTTGGCGTCAGCGCCATCTTGGCCAACCTCGTGCGCGCAAGTCTCCCGAGCGCCAGCCACGGCATCACTGACCGGCAGCTGCGTCTTTTCGCAGCGACCGAGTGCACCGCTCGTTCATTTGTCTTGTCAGCACCTGAGACGCTGCCGCAGCAGTCAGCGGTTCAAGGCACCTTGCCGCACCGCATCGCGTTGAACACGGAATGGCGGACACAGCCTCCCGGCATCAAGCCGCGCGGCCGCTATCTGGTCTCGTTGCTCGAGCTCAATGACGCAGCCAAGCGGCATGTGAACAAGCCACTCCTGGACTTGGCCGGCAACAAGCTGACGGACGGCGAGATGGTCTACTCTTGCCTCGCCCGTGTGTTCTGGGACGTCGCGGCCGATGGTGGGCGCGAATCCGGTGTGACGCGAGACGAGCTGCTCAAGTGTCTGCGGCTTCAATCGCCCTTCGCGCGCGAGTCCAAGCACGAGGCAGAGGACCTCGAATCGGACCGCACCGTCGCCAACGCCATCGGCTTGGGTCGCGAGGATGACTCGCAGCTTCGCTACGCACTCTCGCAGCGCGTGGTGTGCGACTTCTTCGGCGTGGAGGGCACCGGGCTCGCTGCGAAGGTGAAGTCGCTGCACACGTCCGGAGACATGCGTGAGCGCACGCGCAATACGCTCTCCTGCCTTGTTCAGTCCGCGGTCTTTCCGGATATGGCAGCCGCGACGCAGTGGCTTGGCTCCATCTCATGCGGCGGCCTCAAGATGGACACGACCGACGCGGCCGCGCCTGTGCAGCTCGAGACCATCGTTGGCTTCATGGAAGCCTTCCACGACGTGGGACACCCTCTGGACGTCCGCCACCTTCAGGAGGCCGGCAAGCGCGCGGAGGCCAACAACGGCGGCAAGCCTGGCCAGGTTCTCAGTGTCGAAATCATTTCACGCTGGCAGCAAGCCTACGAGCTCGTGGAGCTGCAAGCCTCCATGCACAAGCAGATCAAAGCCGGCGCCGCGCTGGCACCTGCAGTAGCGGCTCCTGAACATGGTTCGCACCGTCGACACAGCGTATGAGCCCGCAAGAACTTCAGGAACTCGCGCGGCTGGCAAATCAGTCGTCGACAAAGGGCAACGCCTACGTTCAGGCGCTATGTGACCGGTACCCGAGCCAAGCGCATGCCATGTCTTCGGGCGCGGGCGGGCGCGCGTTCGTCGTGAATCGCGCGGCGACCGACTTCCCTACGAAGCACGCCCGCAACGACAAGCCTGGTTACCACCAAGAGGCGATGGTCTCGCTCCTGCAGCACAGCGGCTGCGGCCCAGAGATTGCGCGGCTCATGGAGCTTCACAAGACTGCACAGCCGCCCGCGCCACACCTGCGCGTGCCTGACAAGAGCAGCGTGGCTCAGTGCACGACCGTCGTTTCGGACGAACCCGACGTCCAGGCCTTGAGCTGTCTGCGTCTCCTGAGCGCCGCGTTGATCGTCAACGACTCCTGGGCGTGGTGCCTCGAATTGGCTGCCGCTCGGCTCGAGACACTCCTGTTGCAGTACCCGGCACTGATGCATCCGCGCATCCTCTTTGACGAGGTGCCCGAGCGCCTTCGCCAGCAGAGCCCAGAGGAGCCGGTGCCTATGATGCACGCTATCGCGCGCTGCAATTGGGCGCGCCTGCCATCGGTACACGGGGTGACCAGCGAGGAAGCACTGCAAGAGTTCGCGCTCGCGCCGGTGGTGGCCTACGGGCTCGCTTCCAAGGCGCCCGCCTTGACCCGCTCTGTGCAGGAGCAATCCCAGACATTTGCGTTCCAGGGGCGCTCGGTCGCTGAGTTGCTGGCCAGGTCGAATCGCGCTCGCCCCATGCTTGCTGACAGCCTCTTGCGCATGCAGCGCGCGGTCTACGAGTACGGCGCGAACACGGGCTTGTTCGCAAGCTCGATACCGATGGCTGACAGCTTCCGTCGCTTCGTCGTTCGCACCCTCAAGGACACGTGGGCGAAAGACCATCGTCAAGACGTCTCGCCAGTTGCCGAGCTTCGAGCCCGGATACGCGACAGCCTCGTGCAGGAGGCTCGACTTGCAGTTGCGCGCAGTGTGCCCGCCCCCAGCAAGCACAGCTACGCGCACATCATGATGCTCCAGGTCACGAGTCTGCTGTATGAGCCAGCTACCGGCCATGACGTTCTCACAGGCACTGCACCAGTCTTGGGAGCGAGCTTGCCGGTCACGGATGTCAGTGCGCGCCTGGAACGTTTTGTCACCTCGGCGCTTTCCATCGGAGCCTTTCAGACCGAAGGCGACGTCGCGCTTGCGATCACCCGCAAGCTCTTGCCCATTCCGGACGACCTAGGCCCGGGCGAGAAACATGGGACGTACGACTCCACAACCTTCGAACTTGCCAAGCTGCCAGACGGCGGCGTGCAGGAGTTCCTATCCTGGCTGCTCGAGCATGGCGTACCGGCAGACGAGCTCAGCGAGCGCGTAGGCCACCGCTTCACCGAGAAACTGGTCGGAGAAGACAACACCTGGCGGCGCGCCATGACAGCAATCGTGACCTCGCGCGCGATGACCGCCGCTATCAGCGCCCGTGTCGCGCTGGCCGGCGCCAATGTGACCTCTGCCGTCGCTGCGCCGCGCCGACACGGCGTGTAAGGAGTTCGCATGAAGGCAGAGCTTCTTCTCCGCCTGGGCACCGAGTGCGCCAAGTCCATGAAAAAGGGAGACGCCTTCCTGCAAGAGCTCTGTGAGGCCGATCCGTCGAGCGCAGTTGTTTCGCGGGAGCACTTCGATGGTCCGATGCGCGACGTCCTGAACTGGCACGTCAGCCTCCCGAATCTTCAGGACATGCAGTCCGAACCCTCGCTCTGGTTCGGCGAGTTGCTTCCCTTGGCGGGAATGGCGCACGCGCTGCCGCAGCTCGACCTTGACGACGGCACCGGTGGCTGGAATCCGGCGCGCATCCTCCCCGACCCCGACATCCAGGCTTTGGCGTGTCTGCGGATGGTCAAGTTTTGGAGCCAGCTAAAGCCTGCCACGCAGCTCCGCGGCGCTCCGAATCCGTACCGCGATCAAGGTGTCATCGACGCGATCAACCGCCGCCTCGGAGAGCTCATCCTCGAGTTCCCCGGCCTCCTGCACCCGAGAATCATCTTCGACGTGGCTCGCATTGGCATCCAGCCGCGCCAGCACAACCCCCTCCCCCTGCTGCACGTGCTCGCAAGTCGACCGTACTCCGACTTGCCGAGCGAACGGCTGGGGTTCTCTGCGAAGGCCGTCAATCAACTGGTCAAGTCGAACGTCCTTGCCGCGGCAATCACGCGCCCCGCACCCGTAACCCTCAACCTCGGCCTCGAGCGGAATTCACAGGGCTATCCCCTCATGCAGGCGGTGGACACCTCCCGGGACGTGAGCATCCCCCTGGTGACCAGTCTGGTCAGCTATGCCCGGATGCGCAAGGCTATGCTTGGCAAGTCCGCGCTCATCACCGATCCCAAGCAGGTGAGCGCACTGCGCTCGATCACGGGCAAGGCGTTCGGAAAGACATACGACCATGCGCGGACGCAGAAGTCCGCGGAGGAGCTCGCGCTGCTCGAAGAGCTCAGGACGGTCACCGTCACGGGCTCCCCAGTGCTTCAGGCGGCAGTCACGGAAGATCGCACGGCATTCTTGTATTGGAAGGTCGACGACGCCGTGGTCGGATTCGCATCCGATGAAGACGTTCGCTGCGGCCGGGCCTCGAAGCTCAATGAGAAGTTCACGCGTCCTGACGCAGTCGCCAGGCTCGAGAGTGCGGTCACCTCACTGCTGCTGGGTGCGGCCGAGAGCTGTCGCGCGAATGCCCAGCACGCCATCTTGCGCTGGATGATGCCGATCCTGAAAGAGCCCGTCAGAGGGACGGATCACGCTGCTCTGGCTGATCGAGACACCGCGCAAGCCGTCCTGTCGTGGTTCGTCGCCGGCGGCGTTTCAATCGAAGAGCTCGGTATGAGAGTGCGCAGGAACATGGACAACGACGACGACCCGGCGCTCCCGACCGGCTGGATGGCCGCAATGGTTGCTCTGGAGACAGAAGCATCGATGTCCAGCGTTCTCTCGAGCGCCAGTTCCGCGACGCTGGTGGTTCCTGCACACGCGCCGAGCCGCCGGCGCGCACTTTGAGGACGCCACGCCCATGAACGCACACGACCTCCTTCAGTTCGGCGCGGAGTACCAGGCTTCGCGCAAACGGGGAGAGGCCTTCTTTGACGCCTGGCTGGCTCTGCATCCTCATGACATCGAAGAGGCCGTCAAGGGCAAGCCCGTCTTCGTCGTGCGTTCGGTGGGCGGCGACCTGGACGGCCTTCCCGATCTCACCAAGCTGCACGGCGCCACCCCCAAGGTGAGCCATGTGCTAGCCGCGACCGGTATCGGGCCCCTGATCGCGCAAGGGCGCGCTCACCAGCGGGAGAACCCGCCTTCCGACCCACGTATGGCGATTCCGGACGAGCAGTGGGTTCACGTGGCGGAGCGGCCGACCGTGGCCACCCCTACCTCCCAGGCGCAAGCCTGCCTGCGCATCCTGAACGAATCTGAATACATGTCGCGCAGCGCGCCGTGGGCCCTGCTGCGTGTCAAGAGGCAACTCGCGGTGCTCCTGGCCAAGTACCCCGCGTTGATGTACCCGAGGTTCTCCTACTCGCTTGGGACCTCTGACGAGCAGCCGTTGCCCCTGTTTGCATGCATGGCTCGGGTGTTCAAGATGCCGAGCCTGCCAACGACAGAGCTTGGCTTGGCCGAAGAGGAGGTGCGGGCGTTCGCGCTGCATCGCATCGTTGGCGATGCGATCAAGGCAAAGTCCCCTGTCACCGTCAACGCCGGTCGGCCGGACGGCGACGCCGACGACGATGCGATCTGCATCGGTCGCACGCCTCTGGCCATCATGTCTCAGCAGCGCGCCCGGGGCACGAACCCCGTCATGGTCTGCTCCATGCTGGAGATTGACCGTCTCCACACTGCTGAGATGGGCGACGCGGGCCTGTTTCTGCAGACGGACGCAATCAAGCGCCAGTTCAGAGAAGTCCTTGCGGACACGTTCGACAAGGCGTGGTCTCGCGCGGACGGGATTACTGGGATCGGACAGACGCTCATTTCCGAGATGCGGGCGAGCGTCAACCATCCTGCGCGCCACATGGCTTCTTCCCTCACGACTCGGGTGGGCTGGGCATTCGTGCTGCCAGGCGCGCATGAGGCAAGGTCAGACGCGATTGCGCGATTCGAACGTCTCATCGAGAGCCTTCTGGCGTGCTGCGCCTACGCCGACCGCACATCGGCTGTTGAGGCCACCTTCGACTACCTCTTGCCTTCGCTCGATATGCCACTCGACCTGGACATGTCGTTCGATGCGCTGCACCGGGTCGACGCGGACGTGGCACTCTGGACACTTCAGCAGTACCGAGCGGCAAACGTCCCGCTCGACCTGATCGCCAAGCGCGTACGTCTCAACCTTGCCCAGATGCACCCGTCGTGCGGCTTCATGACGGCGCTGGCTTCCATGGAGGCGGCAGCGTCTATGACGCAAGTCATAGCCGCGCAGCAGTCGCCCATTGCCGTGCCACAGCCGGCGCGGCGGCATGGTGTCTGACCCGGGGTGAGGCAAGGCATGGACGAGCTGGCGCAAGGAGGGAGTGGCAAGGCCCGCTTTGCAAATTGGCGGCGGCTGGCATACCTTTGAACCATGCCTCGACTCGCATCTATGCATCAGATGAACCGGCGCTACGACCTCGTCCGGTCGGAGCTGCGCAGCTACGGCGACCTGTTTCCCAACGAGAGCCCGAGACACTGCGCGCTCAACCGCTGGCTGAGCGGGTACGAACGCGCGGGGCAGAACGCCGAGGCAGTCTTCGCGCGCTCGAACATGACCGGCCACATCACGGCCAGTCTGCTGCTGTTCGACGCGGCGCACCAGAACGTGCTGGTGATCCACCACAAGCTCTACGACAAGTGGCTGCAGATGGGCGGCCACATCGATCCCGACGACCTGGATGCCTTCCTTGCCGCAGTGCGCGAGGCATGCGAGGAGGCGGGCGTGCCCGACGCCTCCTACATTCGGCGCCTGGCCTTCGCCGGCGGGCCGCTGGACATTGACTCCCACACGATCCGCGCCAACCCGCGCAAGAACGAGGCCGAGCACTACCACCACGACTTCATGTACGTGGCCGAGCTCGTCAAGGGGTTTGTCCTGTCTCCGCTCGCAACTGAAGTGCACGGCGCCCGGTGGATGCCGCGAAGCGAACTGCGGCAGCTTGGCGATCCGCGCATGAGCCGCATCGCCGACAAGATCGACGCGTTCTTTCCAGCTTCTACGGCGGCGCAGGCCGCATTCGAGGTCGCCCGATGAGCCTCTGTCCACGCCCCGGTTCCATCTGCCGCACCTGCGGACACGCCAAGCGCTCCGTCTACGGGAGCGCCCAGTGGCACGCTCGCAACGACCCACCCAGCGGCTACTGCTCCTGCGAATCGGATCAGATCAGAGCGATGCGCGAATCCGTCAAGGCGCTGACTGCGGACGACCTGGCCGTACTGTCGGCCGAGCTCGCGCGCGAGGACTTGCAGTACCTGACTGCCGTGAAGTTGGCGCGGCGCAACCTCGAGGCCGACAACGTCGTTGCAGCCGTGCTGTGTCTGCGCGTGGACGCCGACAAGCTGCGCTGCTTGGACACCCCCTTGAACGACTTGCTGTCACGCATCTGCATGTGAGAGCGCACGCTGGTTGCCAACAGCGTGCTTTTCGCACAGTCGTCGATTGCATTCCTACCGGTGCCGGGCTAGTTCAAGGGTGACGCCGTGCGCACCATCGAGATGATCGAAGCCGAGCGTAATCAGAAAGACACCATGGCTGCAGACATCCTTGTTCGCCGCACCCCGCCGTCACCGACGGTGGTCTACGACACGTACTGGCGATTCGCCACGGAGCGCCAGGCGATCTACCTGCGCCGCTTCTCCCAGCCAGTGGGCCCATGGACGGCCGATCCGGTGCTCGCAGAGCACAAGTTCACCAACGCTTACCGCGCCGCGGACCGCGTCAGCCAGTACCTGCTGCGCAGCGTGATCTACGCCGGCGAGCACTACGACGTGCGCGAGACGATCTTTCGCACCATCCTCTTCAAAATCTTCAACCGGATCGAAACCTGGGAGCTGTTGCAGCGCAGGTTCGGCGACATCACGCTGAAGAACTTCCAGCTCTCGGAAGCCAATCAAGTGCTTTCCGATGCGGTGGCCGACGGAACCAGCATCTACTCGGCGGCCTACATCATGCCGGCGGGCCCGGCCGTCGAGGCCCCCTCGCCCAAGTTCCGGCGGCCCAAGCACCCGACGCACCTTGCGCTCCTGGACATGATCCTCAACAAGGGCATCGTCGACCAGCTGATCGCAACGCGCTCGCTCCAGGAGCTGTACCAGGTCTTCCTGAGCGTCCCGAGCTTCGGCCCGTTCCTGTCATACCAGTACGCCATCGACCTGAACTACTCCGAGTTCTTCGACTTCAGCGAAAACGACTTCGTCCAGCCCGGCCCGGGCGCGCTGAACGGCCTGGCCAAGTGCTTCTCGAGCCTGGGCGACTACTCGGCGGCGGACGCCATCGCGTGGGTCACAGACCGCCAGACGACGGAGACGCACGTGCGCGGGCTACCCTTTCAGACGCTGTTCGGGCGATACCTGCACCGCATCGACTGCCAAAACCTGTTCTGCGAGACCGACAAGTACAGCCGCGCCGTGCACCCGGAGTTCAACAAGGCCCGTTTCCGGATCAAGCAGAAGTTCACCGCATCGGGGCCGCCGCCGGCGCCATTCTTCCCGCCCAAGTGGAACCTGCAGGTGCCCGACGTCAGCGAGGCCTTCTCCGCCGTTGTTCCGGACGGACGGATTGCGACCCGGCGCCAGCTGGGCCTGTCCTTCTAAGCCCCCTTCCGGCCAGCTCGCTCTTCCTTCCCCCGGGGCGCGCGCACGCCGCGGCGTCGGTGGAGGCTTGAAGTCTTTGCTTCGGCGCGCTACTGCTCAGGCATCCCCAGCGCGCCGCGCTGGTACCGCAGAGACCACCATGGACGCCTTCTGGAACATCAACCCGGTCGACCCTGTTGACGGCGAGCGCTTCTACATCGTCGACGGCGCCAGCGACGCAGACCAAATCCGGTTCTCGGTCAACACCGAGAGCCAAGCGCGCGAGCTGCGCGACGTGCTCAATCGCCTCGGCCGCAACGTGACGACCTTCGCCCGGGCGGACTGAAGTCGCTGCGCATCAGGGAGTCACCATGAACGCGTACTACGTCGACGGGCACCCCGTTTCTTCGGCCGACGGCATCCGGTGGGGCCACCGCTGGTTCCATCTGCTGCAGCTGCCGCCGGCCGAGGACGTCGGCGGGCCCTTCACCCCCGTCGAAATCGCCCGCCACCGATCCTGGGGCCTTGCCGAGCGCTACAACCGCAGCGCAGTCTACGCGCCGATGTGGCGCAATGACACCGATGGTGCGATCCACTGGCCGCAGTCGGAGTGCGATCCTGCTGAAGTCGCCAGCGTCGGTGCGAAGTACGGCTACACCTATCGCGCCGCGGTGGTCACCTACGACCGGCGCGCTACTGCCTGAGGGCCTGCGCCAGCGCGGAGCGCTCAGCGAGCAGGCAGCGCACGCTCCTTGAAGACCTCCCGAAGGTGCCAGTCGAGGAACGCCGGGTTCGGGTGCTCGTCCTGGCGCCTAGGCACAGCCATCTCGATCCCGTGGTGGCGCAGCAGTACCGCTTCTACCTGCGCCGATCCGTTGACCTGCTCGGACACAAGTACCCGGTTCCCCGTGTCGACGGTGAACGCCCCGAAGTCGAACAGCTTGTGGTGTAGCGCGCACATGGCGATGCCGTTATCGACCGAGTCCGGCCCGGCAGCCTGGTGCCACTTGATGTGCGCCGCCTCGAGTCCGACCGTCAGCGAGCCGACGCGCAGGTCGAGACCGCACAGCGCGCACCGGTACTGGTAGGCGACCATCACGGCGCCGCGGAAGTTCGGGTCGCGCCGGCGCTTGGTGACGACCGTGGTCTGCACCGACAGGCCCACCGCATCCAGAATGTCTTGGTGGAGCGTCTCGGGGAAGTTGGCCTCGAGCACCTCGGCTGCGACGGTGGCTATCGCGTCTGGCCTCTCCTGCAGCAGGAGCCGCACATCGGCAGGAAACGCGCCTCGCGCGTTGACGGCACGCAGTGAGGCCAGGGTCGGATCGACATTGCCGGCTCTGGCCGTCAACGGCGCGTCTGCCTCGACGACCCAGAGCTTGTCGGCCTGAAGACGCCAGAACGGGTATTCGGGGTGAACCGACCTGCGAGTGGGGCCGAACTCTTTGAGCAGCGCACGCAGCTTGGGTTCGACCTCATCGAACGGCAGGGACTCCTGTCCGCGCGACAAAGCCCCCAGCGCCAGGAGCACGAGCAGCGGCTTGTTTGGAGCGCGCTCCGAACCGCGCTGCCACACCTTCAGGCTCCGAAACCGCTGTTCGAGGCTCGCACTGTCCGGCTCCGGGGTGCGCTGCGTGGACATCGCCCTCAGCCCAACGACAGAAGCGAGGCGATGGCTGCGGCGCCGATGACGCCCGCGGGCGCAAAGACGGCGACGTCGCCCAATCCGAGAAAAGCCGAAGCGATCAGCCACCCCGAGGCGATGGCGAGCCCGGCGGCGGCGCCAATTCGCCGAATGTGCTCGCTTCGGCCGAGCCTGTCGGCGGCCAATATCTCTGGGCTGCGCTTCGACTGCCGCCGTTCCGGGCCCGTGTAGGGCTTCTTCCACGCCATCCGCTTCACCTCCGCCCTCATTGTCGCGCAACAACGCGACAGTGGGCGCACCGACGCACGTTCCTGGGCAGCAGCTCGCCAAGGCCTCGGCTTGAATTCGCGCGGACCAGGACGTAGACCAGAGGCATGCGCCCTGTGCGCGCAATGGTGGAACCAAGATGCTCGACGCCGAATCCCGCTTGAATGACCTGCTCGCCCGGTTTCCGGAGGAGCATCACGAAAGCATCCTGCGCTACGGGATCGATCATGTGCTCCCGCGCCTTCGTGCGGCGCGTGCCGCAACCGTGGCGCGTCGCACCGAGACGCCGCGAATCGACGCTGCCGGTGACGTTCTCGACCTCAAGACCGACCCTGAAGTGTTCGACGCGGCCGCCGCTGGCCTGAAAGGCTACGAAATCCGCAAGGATGACCGAGCCGACAAGTTCAAAGTCGGAGATGTCCTTCGCCTGCGGCGCACCCAGTTCACTGGCGAGCAGATGCGCGCCGGCGCCGACCTGGTCTACACGGGCCAGACGCTCCTGGTCCGGGTCAAGCACAAGCTCACCGGCTACGGGCTTGAGCCGGGCTGGTGCATCCTGTCCTTTGACGTGCTGGGAGACCCCGACGAAGAAATGCCAGACGACGCGCGGCGCGACCGCATCATGGACGCGGCGGCGTCGTGGCAGAAGGCGGTTCGCCGTGATGGCGTCCTGCGCCAGACCAAGCTCGGGCCGCAAGCCGAAGCCGCCCTGCTGCTGACCATTGCAGCCGAGCTGGCCGCGGTGCGGCTGAGTCCCGTCACGGCCGCTTTGACGGCCGGCCTGGTCATTCATCCGGCGACGGCCGACCTGGTCGGCCGCTTCAGCCGCGCGCTCGCCCAGAAACTGGCAGACGCAGAGGCCCGCCGCGGCAGACGCGACGACTGGCTCGACCCGGCGTGGCTCGACGAATGCCGCTCCAAGCTGCTGGAGTGCGTCGCCAAGGGCGACCCGCGCGACGTGGCCAATTACTGCGCCTTCCTGTGGCACCATCAAGCGACGACCGCCGGCGCGCCGGCCGGCACAGGCGAATCTGCCTGAACGACTCCACCAATCGAACGTCATGGACGAGCTCAACCCCTTCCAGCAAAAGCTGCTGGAGCGCCTGGAACGGTCTCTGAACCGCTGTTCATCGGTGACCGACCTGGCCTACAGAATGAAGTCCTCTCGCCCGGCGATCACGAGCTCCTCGCGCGCGCTCGAGCGCCTGGGCTACACGATCCTCTGGCGCAAGGGCGACGACCAGTGGGCCGTCCTCATGGTGGCGCTCACTCAGAAGGCGCGAGACGCGCTCGACGCCCGCAAACCCGCCTTGGAGACCGATCAATGACGACTTCCATCCTTGAGTCCACCAGCGCCGCGACTGCGCCCTGCGTCCCCGAAGGCTGGAGCATCGTCGCCGCTGCTGACGGCTCCGTTCTCGTTCGCGCTCCCTTGGCCGGCCCTGGCGGCACCACGGTCAGGGCTGACCGCGGATCGCTCGAGGCCCGGCTCTTGCACGCATTGGCGTCCGCCCTGCTCTTGCAGGCCGCGCCGCCGGCGTCCCGCGAATAGCTGTTGGGCCCGAACCCTCAGCACCGCTCCACCAACTGACATCCTCCGAGACTCGGCGTGACCTCCGCAGCCTTCCCTGTCGTCCTTGACGAGTTCGCCTACTACTGCTTCGGCGCCAACAAGGACGAGCTGATCGCCAAGCTGCGCTCCATGCCCAACGTTCCACCGGTGACCTACCTGGTGCGGGACGGCAAGGTGTTCGTTTTCGACGCGCTTGTGAGCTTGGTCGAGCGCGGCGTAGTCTCGTTCGAAGATATCGACGAATCGAAGGTCGATGCTCTCTTGCCGCGAGCCTGGGTGAGTCCGGAGGAGGCTGTCGAGACCTGGAAGGTGACACCTCTCGGCTACGAGATGGTCGTTCCGCAGGGTACGGCCAAGGGCGTCGACTCCGATGCCGGCATCACAATCCAGCACTCGGCCTTGCGAGCAACGCTGCCCGGCGTCTACGCCAATGAAGCAGATGCCCGAAAAGCGTTGGCAAAGCGCCTGGTGGGTGAAGTTCTGCCGGGCCCGGGAGACTTCGTCTTTCAAGGTCAGGCGATGACGCCGAACGTGGCGTTGGACGTCCAATCCCTGGGTGAACAACCGACGGTCTTTCCACCGCACAGCGACTTCCAGCCTGAATCGTTCAAGCGATTCCACACGCTATCCCGCGTAGCCTACGTCAATGACTCAGGAATTCTGTCGGAGTCCGACTTCGACGTCCTGGTGCGAGAGCACCACCGGTGGAATGACGTCACGAGCGCGGCGTTTGCTGTCGCGCGCGACAGCGTGCAGCAGCTCTGGCGGCATGTCTTCGCCTTTCGGTTCGAGACCCTTGCGGTTGATGCCCCGGCGATTGATCCGCAAGACACCTACCGCCTTGAGGAGTTGGCCGAGGCGCGAAGCAGTTTTCCGGAGCTCTGGATGCTCACCGGTGCGCAGCTGCTGACTCTGGTCGACGAGTTCGTTGTCGACGCACTTGGCGACCGAAAGAGCTCCTACCTTCGCAACGACGACTTGATCTTCTACCTCATCGGAAAGCTCGCGGCGCCCGAGCACTTCACGGCCGGAGAGCGAGCGGATGTTGGTCGTTTCGCAGCCTTCGCCATGATGGAGGGCTTTCCCATCAGCGACGCGATGTCGTTGGCCATCTCCTGGATGGATTACGAGCGTCGACTGCTTCCGATGGCTCGGCAGGTGAACGCGATGATGACCTACCTGGCTGACGTGCAGACGCAGCCCAATGGCACCGGGCGATCCGTTCGCACCGTCTCTGAATCGTTCGCCGGCATGCGAAGTCTTTCCTTCACCGCTCACATGGTGACCCAGGAGGAGACTCTGAAGCCCAGCACGCCCAGCGCATAGGGGCGCTGGAAGCGCACGGCCCACTCGCGGCCGGCGGGGCGCCAGACGAGCGACAATCGGGCCGCATACGACCGATATGGACTTCGATGGCTCGACCGATCAGACCGTTCACGGCACGGACCGTGACGGGCAGCCGCATGGCCAGCTGCTGGCGCGCCTGTGGCGACTTCTGCTGGCAGGCGGAGCGAACGACACAGTCTCTGAGCTGATTCGCCATCTCTTCGAGCGCTGTCATGCGGCGGCGAAATTGCCCTCGCCGTGCTGGTTCGAGGGGATCACCGACTACGCCGCGGCGTCGTTTGCCAGCCATCCTTGGCCCCAGGCCTGGCGTGAAGAGCTCACAGAGCTACTAGGCGCGTATGTAACGAGCGGACACCTTCGGCTCGATGCTCCTATCCGGGGTGCGACACCTGACGTCCTCTTGGCTACCGCTGTAGGCCAGCGGCCGCTGACCGCCGCCATCCGGCTGGGCAACCTTGACGCGTCACTGGCACTGGTGAACGCCGGCGCCGACGTTCAGATCGTCTTCCCAGGCGAGGCCTTTGCAGACTACACGCGCCGCTGCTTCGGCCTTTTCACGCCGGCGATGATCGAACAGCCATGCGCTCGACCCGGGATCGAGATGCGCACACGTGCTGCGGTGCTTCTCGCGCGCGCGGCGGCCATGCGCGCCGAGGCGGCTGGTGCGCCTCCGCTCAATGACCTTCAGGCCGACCGTGACCGCTGGATGGCTCGCTTCACCGGAGCTGCGATAGAACCGCAGGAGCGGGCAAGCTGGCACGAGAGGTAGTGGCATTTCCGGCCGGTTCCATGAGCCTGGCACGCTGATGGCGCATCCATCATCTACCTTGTCGGCGCGCGGACGCTCTCGCCTGGCGCGCCACTTGGCCGTGCCTCCACAACGACAAAGGCCCCTGTGAAGGGGCCTTGTGGGTCTGACGAGACTAGCTGGTTTGACCGTCAGGGCGTGGTGAACGTCCAGACCTTGGCGATGGCGGTGCCGCCAGCCGAGCCTTGGAAGTTGACGGTGTAGGTGGTGCCCTGCTGAAGCGGCGCATTGGGCGTGGCGACCGACCAGTTGCCCCAGTTCGAACTGAACAAGCCGCCGGGAGGCAGTGCATCGAGCCCCAGCGTCACGGGCACGACGTTCCCGCTGCCGTCCGTGATCGTGAACGAGTTGACCGTCAGCGTCAGGTGCGAGTCGACCGTGATGCTGGGGGCGAACCCGTGGCCGTGGCCGTCGCCGACCCCGCTGACCTTGGTCCCATCGGGCGGATAGATGCCGAACCAGCCGGTGGGCGCGGTGGCTTGTCCGGTGGGCCCGTAGTTGAAGCTCTTGGCGGCCGTGGCGATGTAGCAGCCGAAGGTCTCACCGGTGCCGGCCGAGTTCTCGCTCACCTGGTCATAGCCAATGCCCACGTCGCGATATCGCGGATCGAGCAGCAGTTGACGGTGCCCCGGACTGGCCAGCAGGCTGGTGGCGCAGAACGCGCCCATGTCGATGTTGCCCGAGTACCCGCCGTTCGAAGCCGATTCGCTCACATTGGCGTTGGTGCCGTCGGACGGGTAGGCGAAGTGCATGGCACGGTCCGAGGGCAGGTATCCGGTGTAGTCGGTCGCCGAGGAAAGGGACGCCGGCTGGATGTGCACGGTCTCGTAGCCGTTGGCGTCGAGGTGGTTCGCGCCGCCTTCATACGTGATGCTCGGGTCGTAGTCGAAGCCGCCGTAGCTGTTGGCCAGGGTGTAGTGCGCGATGGAGAACTCGGCCTGGCTCTGAGCCTCGCTGTCCAGCGCGGCGTTCTGGGCGACGGTGCCGAAGCCGCCCGCTTGTCGCGCGGCGTTCAGGGTCGAGTACGCAGCCGCTTGCACGCTGCCCGAGGCGTAGGTCGTCGGCGCCACGGTGGCGGCCAAGTCGCCGGGGCTGGGCGTCGGTGCGGCCGGGGTGGGCGCAGGAACAGGGGCCGGGGGCGTCGGAATTGGTGCCGGCGAGGAGCCGCCACCACCGCCGCATGCGGCCAACATCGCGGTCAGGGCGACCGCCGTCATGAGTTGACCCAGATGAGCGACCCTGCTGTCGCGCGTACTCGTGTGCATCTATCGATTTCCTCGTGGCTTATGAACTCGTGGCCTCCCAGGTCGCGAAATGCGCGACCCCTCGTGTTGGCCCACGGCGCGCCGGGTGAACGCCCGGCTACAGCGCAACACACAATCTAGCACATCTAGTTGTGTTTTTGCTGACATTCTGCGTCACATTCGCAATAGCTCAACAGTGACATTTCTTGTCATTTACCTGGAGCCCGGGGGAAATGTGACGCTTTTTGTTACACCGCATCTCGTGTATACTCTTTGTGCACGAACCACACGTGGCGTCACCGACATTTCTCAACCGCACCCGGCGCGGCGCGCCAAGGGGAACATCATGCCGGACGTCCTCGCAGCAACCACGCGCACCGCGACCGAGCCCGCTCAAGTGCACGCTGCATGCGCACCTGCCAGCTCGCTGCTTCAGTTCGTCTCGTGTGCAGCCATTGCCGGTGTCCCGATTCACGAGCAACCGGAAGTGGTGAGCGCTATCAGCAACCAGTTCATCGCCTACGTCTGCCGCGACGACAGCGACTCCATCGTCGAACGACCGGACGGCAACAGCAAGCTGCCTCCAGATGCACTCGAGTTCTGCGCCGCCGTGGCTGGCGCCGGGCATCAGTTGAGGCAGACCCTGGTTGCCCAGCTCGCGCGCGACATCTCGGGCGCGATCTTCACCAGAGAGAACACCTCGTTCGGAGGCGTGCTCGCGCCCGCCTACAGCGACATCGAGTCCCGGGTGCTGAACTTCGTGCACATGTTCAACGCCTGCACGATCACGACGTTCGAGCAATCGGCGGCGTCTTGGCTCTCCTGCGTCACCGTGGGAACGCACCGCGTCTCCAAGGACGGTTTGGCGCCGAGCTGCAGCGTCGAGCTTGCCAACGCGTTCGTCGAGACCATAGCGCGAAAGGCAGCCGTGGTGACTCTGGTGGGCTGCGATATCGCCGCCGGCGACGAAACGGCGGCGACGTGGCTGTGCGCCATCGATGCGCGCAAGACGCGGGAATCCATGCTTGGCCAGATGCGCACAAGCCCGAAGGAGCGCTCGCATAGCCAGACGTTGCACGCGCAGCCGGGAAGGTGACCCCGATGAGCTACGCCTGCGGCATCACCCTGGACGAGTTCGCCCAACTGAGCTCGCTTGCGCGCGACTCTTCGGACGAGTCAGCCGGCGAGCTCGAGAGCCGCTTGGACGCCCTGATGCCCTGGGGTTTCCTCTACGCCACCACCGCCACCAAGAAGCCGCACGTCGAGGCGGTGCAAGACGCCGAGCGCATTTTTTCCGAAGGTGACCCCCATCCCGCTGTGATGGCGACCGCATGTTTGAACCTGCTCTACGCCCACGACGAACGTGCGAGCGGCCGCAGCGATCCCAGGCAGAGTGCCGGTGAAGCTGGGTCGCGGCCGCAATACGTCAGCCGCGAAGCCGCCTTGCAGCGCCTGATGGAAGTGCTTGTGGCGCACCCGATCCTGATGAACCCGCAGTTCGGGTATGTCGTCAACGTCCGTCGGGACGACTTCCAACGCATGTCGTCTGTCGACGACGGTATCGACTTCGTTCCGATGGGCTGCGCCCTGGCCGACATGCAGCACATGTCGCTGCCGTCGCGCGAGCACGGCTTTTCTTCCGAAGTTCTGAACCGATTTGCCACCGCCCGCAGCGTCCGTGCAGGGCTCACCGCCATGTCTCTCATGCAGCGGGACCGCTCCCGGAACATCGCCTTGTCCAGCTATCGCGGCCGCCGAGCTCGGGAAAGCCTCATTCAGCAGGCGACGACACCCGAGAAGGCCGGCTTGAAGTCGCGATTCATGGTCTCGCTGCTGGCACTGAGTGCGCGCTCCGCTTCGGCAGGCTGCGAGCCCTATTTCCAAGGCGATGCGACAGGCTACGCAGTCGAGAGCTTCTACGGCTTCGTCAAGTCCGTGCTGTGGCAATACGCACTTGCCGAGCCCGGCAGCGCCGCCTACCCTCAGGTGCCGCTGAGCCGCTTCGTACAGGCTTGTCAGCTGCCGGCCTTCAAGTTCCATGGCGTGACCGACGCGCCGACGCCTCACAGTCTCTACGACATGAAAATGCGAGCGCGCTACCTGCGCGATCACCGCCGGCAAATTGACGACCACATCTTCTTCGCAAGAGATTTCGCGGACGTCCCCGACCATACATGTGGCGCACTGGTCGAGGCCCGCAAACGAATCCAGCGGTGCCTCGACGTCCTCACCGAAGCGGGTCTGCTTGGCGACCGCAGTAACGTCGCTGCCGCGCTGCTCGAGCAAGGAGTCCGCCCTGTTCCCGCCAGCCTCGGCGGGCGCACTCGGATTCCTCACTTCGAGCGCGCCATGGCGTTCTTGGAGGAGCTCGCCGCGGCTGGCGCTTCGATTCCTGACGACTTGACGCTGATCGGCGCGAGCCGCGGAGCCGTTGGCGCCGGCGTCGACGAGCAGCTGTCGTTTTGGCAGCAGGTCAACACCAGCTATCAGACCAAGACCGCCATGTCCAAGGTTCTGGACGAGGTGTCGCAAACCGCGACGCAAGACGCTCGGCGTCGGGCGTCAGTGTAGGCTTTGAACTGGCAGCCGGATCAGACTACGACATGGCCGACATCGAACTGATCGACGAGACGACACTCGCCAGGCTGAACGCGCTTGCTCGCGATCCGTCAGCTGACGCGTGGCGTCGCCTTGAAGAGGTGGAGCTGAGCGCCATTGCCGCCGTTCAGGCCTTGTCCGACAGGGAGCGCCATGCTTCCGGCGACGGCTACGCAGTGATGGCAAACCGGCGCAATTCGCTGCGCACGCTCTCGGAGTGCGAGCAGGTCTTCACCGAGGACAGCCTCGGCATCGCGGTGCACCCTGCATCGCTGGCTGCCGCCTGCGTCAGCCTGCTCTATCGCCTCGACACACGATATCGCGTGCTTCGCGAGCCTCCCTACGCAGAGCGTGATGAGCCAGCCCGCTACTCGCGCGCGGCCATCCTGAGCCGGCTCGGCCGTCTTCTTCTGGACTACCCAGTCTTCATGGCGCCTCGCATTGGATTCTGGGTCACCGGTGCGAGCACGGACGTGCAGCGCAACCCGCGCCCCGAGCGTGTGCCCATGGCATGCGCACTCGCGTACGTGCGCTTCTGCGCGCTGCCTTCCGTTGAGTTCGGGTACGACCAGGCCGACCTGGCTACTTTCGCAGCACTTCCGTGCGTGCGGGCCGGGCTGACGTCAGCCGCAAGAATGGGCAGCGACCGGCTGACGTCGGTGGCGAGCTTCATGAGCATGACGCCTACCGACATCATCAAGAGCGGCGCCCTCGGATTGCACAAGGCGCCGTTCGTCGCATCCTTGTTGTCCTTGAATGCCCTGGCCGAGCGGTCCGGCGCCGCGCCGCTGGTGCGGCCGGTAGATTCGCCGTCGCCCGCCGACAAAATGTCGGCCTCTGCGGTGCCGGCTGAGCAGTTGCACAAATGCATGGCAGCCTTCCTCTGGGAGTTCGCCGTCATGGGCGACGAGCTCATCAAGGTGTCGGGCAGCCTACGCCCTGAGGCGCTCTTTCGCGTTGGACGAGGGATCGATTCGACTGTGGAACAGCCTCCAGGACAGCCGGGCTGTTATGCGCCATTCGTGGAGCCGGCAAGCCAGCAGGCGATCAAGGTCGCCTTCGCGCGCGGCATCGAAAAGGCTTTCTTCGGCCAAGCGCCGAAGCTCGAAGGCCAGGTCGGCGGGGAGTACTGCACCATGCTCACAGGCGTCAAGCGTACCGTTCGCGTGCTGCAGGACTCCGAGTTAGTGGCTAGCAGCGTTGACGCAGCCCGGCTCCTCTTTGACGCCGCACTCGGCAATGATTCGTTGCGCGGCCAACACCAACTCCCAGAGTGCTCAATCGACCGCGCAACGAATCATTGCCGAGT